>ERZ773169.2-NODE-2-length-451479-cov-7.205468_pt1 | contig 451479 bp, 344 predicted proteins | sample MGYA00580536_ERZ773169 | MGnify/ENA primary metagenome ERZ773169 (study PRJEB29015, sample SAMEA2737814) | human gut metagenome | biome: human gut; feature: human-associated habitat; material: faeces | place: China | collected 2012 ... | reverse complement strand
TTTCTCCCGTTCTGCGAGGTATTCGTCGAGCGTGATCGGAGACGGGCGTTTGTGGATTTTCTGCCCGAGTTTTTCCCGAACAAGGTAGTAACTAGCCTGGAGCGTGCGGTTTATCTCGGTCAGCCCCCGGCGCGGCGGGAAGATTTTCATGGTCATCTCCCGGTTCCATTTGCGGGTGAAGAAACTGCTGTAATAGTCGTCCTCGGGATTTACGAGATATTCGATTGTCCCCTCCCATTCGATGCGGTTGAGCAACAGGTTGGGTTCGGATACGTAGAGCATCTTGAACGGCAGCGACTGGTAGGGCAGGTAGTTGAGAAAGACCTCGCCGTAGTTGTTGCGGTAGTTACCCGGCATCTTCTCCTTTTCGTAAAATACGAGTTTGTCTTCGATAAGCAGGATCACCCAGCGGTGCGACTCCTTGGGAAACATCAGTTCGCCGAGCATGCTCGGGGTTTCGACATACCCGCGTTTGCCGACCCGGACCATCTCTTCGATGAACCGGGCGGGATTGTCGGCATGTTCGAGAACCTGGTTGCAGATCACATAATCGAAAGCATCTTTTTCGAACGGGAGTTGCTCGCCGTCGGCTTCGATGAATTGCTGGTGAGGGTAAATCAGGACTTTTCCGCAGCGATGGGTGTCGTCGTGCGGAAACTTGTCGGCTATCACATCGGAACGAAACATCGGATCGTGTCCGGGACCGATTTCGAGTACCTTATCCCTGCGCTTGATGCGGAGATCCTGGCGTCCCAATGGATGACGGGTTATCATAGAGTGAGTTTGATGTGTGTCCCCGCAAATATAGGAAAAAACCTGCGTAAAAAATAAATCGGCTGAATATTTTCGGCCGATTTGTAAACGATTTTGTCCGAATTGTGGCTTTGCTCCCGAAATCGTCGTCTAATGTTCTCTGTTCTTGAGGTTTATGACGCGATTGATCCCCCGGAGAATAGTCCGGTGTGCGGCGTTATTTGCCGTTGACGAAATCGAGGATCGCCCGGGCCGTGGTTTCCGGCTCCTCCAGAAATCCCATGTGACCGCTGTTTTCGAGCCATACGATCCGGGCCTGCGGATGCCCTTCCACCAGCTTTTCGGCCGCTTCGACAGGGATGTAGTTGTCCTTGCGTCCGAGGATGAAGAGCTGGGGAACCTTCGAGGCGCGCAGCATCTCGTTCCGGTCCTTGCGGGCGATCATGCCGTTGAGCAGCGCTACGATTCCTTCGTCCTCGGTGACGGCAACCTGTTCGGTGAGGTCCTCGATGTAGTCTTTCATCCGGGTGCGGTTGTCCTCGGCGAAGCCCGCTTCGGGGGCCACGCGGGCCAGCGCATCCTTTTTCCCGGCCTTTACGAGGGCGATTTCGCGGCGGCGGTTTTCGGCCTTCTCCGGCGTGTCGGCGTTGGGTGTCGAACTTAACAGCACAACTCCGTCGAGCATGTCGGGATGGCGTTCGCAGAAGGCCAGGGCCACGTAGCCGCCCATCGAGTGCCCGACGAGTGTGCAGCGGGGGATTCCCAGCGCCCGGAGGGCGTCGGCCACCGTGTCGGCGAGGAACTCCATCGAATGCTCCTCGCCCGTCACGACCGAGATGCCGTGACCGGGCAGGTCTAACGTAACCACGCGAAGCTCTTTGTAGAGGAATGGAACGAAATCCTCCCAGACGAGCATTGATTCGAGGTATCCGTGCAGGAGCACGACGCATTTGTCCCCTTTCTGGGAGTCGCAGACGTGCAGGGCGGTGGGACCCGCCATGATGAATTTTTCGATCATTGAATCTGGATTTATTCCTCCTCTTCGTCGAGGTAGTCGAGAACGGACTCGCGTTTGAGGGGCAGGATCTCCTCCTCGTCCTCTTCGTCGAAACTGCTGTAAAGCGCGTGGCGCTCCTTGCCGCTCTTGCGTATCGGTTCGAGACGTTTGGCTTTCCGAAGTTCATCCGCGTCGTGTTCGCGGATTCCCTTTTGTGTTTTCATGGGGAAATGAATGGTTGGTTTTAGAAATTTTCGCTGTCGAACACTCCTTCGAAGACGCGGCGCGCCGGTCCCGTCAGGCGGATGTCCGTATAGGTTTGTGTTCCCTGTTCATGCGAAAACCGTACCGCAAGCGCTCCTCCGGGTACGGTGATGCGGAAATCGGTCGTGTGGGGCTGCCGCGCGAAGGCCGTCACGATGGCCGCGGCCGTGGCTCCCGTGCCGCAGGCGAGGGTCTCGTTCTCCACGCCGCGTTCGTAGGTACGCATGCAGATCGTGCCGTCGCCTGTGATCTGCACGAAATTGACGTTCGTGCCCTGCGGGAAGCGCGCCGTGTCGCGGCGGATGGCCCGTCCGCGGCCGGTCACGTCGACCGCTTCGAGGTCGTCGACGAATTCGACGTAGTGCGGGACGCCCGTGTTGAGAAACCACCAGCCGTCGCCCGTGCGGATCTCCCGCACGGCGATCATGCCCAGCTCGATCTCTCCCGAAGTGCCTTTCAGGCGGCGGATGCGGGCGGTGTGAAGCCCGTCTGCGGCATCGAAGAACTTGGTCTCCCCGCCGATGCCCCGGTGTTCGGCGAAAAGCGCGAAGCAGCGGGCGCCGTTGCCGCACATCTCGCCTTCCGACCCGTCGGCGTTGTAATAACGCATCGAACAGTCGATCTCCGCGTTCCGGGCGAGGGTCATCAGCCCGTCGGCTCCGATGCCGAAATGACGGTCGCACAAGGCTGCGATAAGTTCCGCACGGGGTGTGAAGCCGCCTTCGCGGTTGTCGATCAGGATGAAGTCGTTGCCTGCTCCTTCGTATTTTGCAAATGCCGTCTGCACTTTTTGAATGGTTATGTCTTGGCAAAAATAGTAAAACTTCTAAAAGTTTTGCTAATTTTGTGAAAAATATCCGCCCGGGCGTGCAACGGCGGGCGGATTGTATTGTTTATGCCAGGATTCAAAAAACAGACCTTTATGAAAAGTGTGCTTTTCAAGCATCGTTCGATACGTAAATTCCGCCCGACGCCCATTCCCGAGGAGGTGCTGCGCGAGTGTCTCGAAGCCGCCTCGCGCGCTTCGACGTGCGGCAACATGCAGCTCTATTCGCTGGTGGTGACCCGCGATGAAACGCTCCGCGAACGGCTCGCGCCGTGCCATTTCAACCAGCCGATGGTCCGCCAGGCTCCGTGCGTGGTGACCGTCTGCGCCGATATTCACCGTTTCACGATGTGGTGCGAGCAGCGCGACGCCGACCCTGCCTACGACAATTTCGCGTGGTTCCTGAACGCTTCGACCGACGCCCTGCTGGCCGCGCAGAACCTCTGCGTCGAGGCCGAAATGCACGGGCTGGGCATCTGCTACCTCGGCACGACGATCTACACCGCGGGCGATATTTCGCAGATACTGGAACTTCCGAAGGGGGTCATTCCGCTCACCACCGTGGTCCTGGGTTATCCCGACGAGTCGCCCGAACTGACCGACCGCCTGCCGCTCGAAGCCGTGGTCCACTACGAGAAATACACCGATTACACGGCCGCCGAGATCGACGAACTGTGGGCCGAGCGCGAAGAGTCGGAGCTTACCAAACGTCTGCTGGCGGAAAACGGCCTCCCGAACCTGGCGCAGGTCTTCACCCAGCGGCGTTATGTGCGCAAGGACAACCTCGCCATCTCGGAGTCCTATTTCGCCCTTTTGAAAGAGAAGGGATTCTTCAACAACTGACGCCGTGCGGGAATCGTGTCGCATACTCGCCGCCGCGCTGCTGGGCCTGCTGTGCTCGGCGTGCAGCGTCACGCGCCACATTCCCGAAGGACAGTATTTTCTGCAAAAAGTAAAGATCGAGGACGACCGGTCCACGCCGCGCAAGGAACGCATCACGGCTTCCGACATGGAGAAGTACGTGCGCCAGACTCCCAACAAACGCTTCCTCGGGACGAATTTCTACGTCTGGCTCTACGAGCAGGCCGACCCTGCGAAGGACAACCGCTGGAACAACTGGAAGCGCAAGATCGGGCAGGCGCCCGTGACGCTGGACATGGGGCTGACCCAGAAGAGCGCCGAAAACCTGAAGGTCTACATGGACTCGAAGGGTTTTTTCTCCTCGCAGGCGACCTATGAGGTCGACACCGTTTCGCGCCGCAAGCGTGCGACGGTCACTTTCCGCACGCGCCAGGGCGAGCCTTACCGCATCGACTCCGTTTCCTACGAGTTCCAGGACAACTTCCTCGAACAGATCGTGCTGCCCGACACCGTCAATACGCTGCTGCATACGGGCGATATTTACGACGTGTCGGTCCTCGATGCCGAGCGGGAGCGCATCGCCGCCTACCTCAAGGAGCGGGGGTACTACAATTTCTCGGTCAACAACATCTCCTACGCCGCGCGGATGTTCGAGAAGGAGCGGCTGATCGACCTGCGGCTGATCGTCAAACAGTACCTCACGGGCTACGACGAACGCGGACTGCCCGTGATGGACAACAACATGGTCTACCGTATCGACCGGATCAACATTTTCCCCGATTACGACCCCACCGTCGCACGGACCGACACGACGCTGCTTTCGCGGCTCGATACGGTCTACTACCGCGGTCTGAACATCATCTACGAGAAACGGCCCAACCTGCGCCCTCCGGTGCTCCGTCAGGCCGTGCCGCTCTATCCCAACTACGTCTACAACTCGTCGCAGGTCAACCGCGCCTATTCCGACTTGATGGCGCTGGGGTATTTCAAGAGCGCAAAAATCGCCTTCGAGGAGCAGCCCCGGTCGGCCGACGTCACCGACATCGTCTCCTTCATCGGCGCTTCGGCCGATTCGACGCAGACGCTCTACACGCGCGAGGGCTACCTGACGTGCAACATTCTCTGCACGCCGACGCTCAAGCAGAGCGTCAAGGTCGATCTCGAAGGCAGCACCACGTCGAGTTTCTACGGCCTGAAGGCCACCGTCGGTTATCAGAACCGCAATATTTTCCGCGGCGCCGAGTCGTTCGACCTCTCCTTCACGGCGGGTTACGAATTTATGAAGGCTCCCGACGCCAGGCGCAAACGGGCCACCGAATTCGGCGTCACGACCGGACTGACCTTCCCGCGGTTCCTCGTGCCCTGGCGCACGGGCCGTTTCCGCACGGTGAACCAGCCGAAGACCAAGGTCGAACTGTCGATCAATTTTCAGGACCGCCCCTATTACGCCCGTACGCTTTCGAGCGCCGGCATCACCTACATGTGGACCAACAGCCGCTATTCGTCCTTCTCGCTGCGGCCGATCGACATCAACGTGGTCGACATGACTCGCCCGGTCGATCCCGAATTCCTGGGCAATACCTCCAACAAATACCTGATCAACAGTTTCAAGACCCAGTTCATCGGCGGCCTTTCGTTCGGCTACGGCTATAACAACCAGCGCAAGAACCTCGGCGGAAACGCCACGAACATCCGGTTCAACGCCGAGACCGCCGGCAACCTGATCGACGCCGTCGAGCACGCCTTCTTCTCGCCGGCCAAGGGAAAGGAGCAGTATACGATTTTCGGCATCGAGTATTCGCAGTATTTCCGCACCGATTTGAGCGTCAGCCGGAAAATCATGCTGGGGGGCGCTACGGCGCTGGTGGGACGGCTTTACGGCGGTGTGGCGATGGCTTACGGAAACTCTTCGTCCGTACCTTTCGACCGCCAGTTCTATTGCGGCGGCAGCAACGGCATGCGCGGCTGGACGCCCCGAACCCTCGGGCAGGGTTCGGTGGCCAATCCCCACAACGATTTTCCGGTCCAGACGGGCGACGTGAAGCTGGAAGCCAACCTCGAACTGCGCTTCCCGGTCTGGGGCATGATCCACGGCGCGACCTTCTTCGATCTGGGCAACATCTGGTATATCCGGCACTATTCGGGTGAGTCCGAAGATACGGTGTTCCGGTTCGACCGTTTCTACAAACAGCTGGGATTCAACACGGGACTCGGCCTGCGTTTCGACATCAAGTTCGCCGTGCTGCGCCTCGACTGGGGTATTCAGCTGCACAACCCCAACAACCCCTCGGGCGAGCGGTGGATTCACAATTTCAAGTGGAAGAACACGGCGCTCAACTTCGGCGTGGGTTACCCGTTTTAACGTTCGGCTTTTACTTCTTCGCCTTGTACTGCGACGGCGACATGCCGGCATTGCGCTTGAAGTAACTGCCGAAGAACGACTGGTTGGGGAAATTCAGGTAATAGGCGATCTCCTGCACGCTCATGTTCGAATATTTGAGCAGCGTCTTGGCTTCGAGGATCACGTAGTTGTCGATCCATTCCGATACCGATTTGCCGCTGATGCGCTTGATGAGCGTGGTGAGGTATTTGGGCGTGATGCATAGCTGCCGGGCGTAGAATCCCACGCTGCGTTCGTGCTTGTAGTGTTCGCCGAGCAGCTCGGTGAACTGCCTGAAATACTCCTCCGCACGGTTGTGTATCGGGCTGTCGACCTCGGGATGCTCCGTGAGGTAGTGGGTCAGGATGTCCCCGACCTTGTAGATCGTCGCGGCGATCAGTCCGCCGATGATCTCGCTCGAAAAATCCGTCTCGGAGCCTTTCAGTTCCTGTTCGACCATCGAGATAAAACTCCGGAGCGACTGGCTCTCGGCCTGCGTGAGTTCCATGCAGGGGAGCGAGCCGAATTGCAGGAAAAGCGGCATCATGCGTTTGGGGTCGATGTTGATGCGCTTGAGAAAATCCGGGGCGATGACGATAAGATGGGCCTTGAAACGGTTGTTGGATTGTACCTGCAGGATGTGCTTGGGGCTGAAGATGAAGAGCGAATCCTTTTTGAGCCGGAATTCCTGCAGGTTTGACGTGAGCGAAGTCTCGCCTTCGGTTCCGACGCCGATAATGAGAGCGTTCAGGCGGCTCGGGAACCGGAATATCTCCATTTCCGATGCGCTGTTTGCGGCGATGCATTCGCCCATAATTCCCGGACGCTTTTCGCCTCCGGCCATTGTGATGAGTTCGTTCAGGGTAAAACTCGATATCGGCATTTCTGAATTCGTCTGGTTCATAGTTTCGCTTAAATTTCGACAAATATAATAATGATCAGTCGGGTATCATTCAAAATGTTCGATTCTTCAACCTTATGAACACTACCGCGCGCTTTTCGACCTGCGGGTCTCTGAAAACGAAAGCGCCGACCTCACGGGTCGGCGCTCGATGCTCTGTCGGCGGACCGATCCGCATGAAGATTTATTTGGCGGCAGGCGCTGCTGCGGGCGCGTCGGTGATGCCCAGTTCCTTTTTCACGGCAGGCGCGACGTCCGTCAGCGTAGCCTCGTCGAAGTAAGCCAGCGATCCCGTCGACGTGTCGAACACGACCAGAAATCCGCCTGCGGCCGCTACCTTGTCGATGGCGCTTTTCGCCTTGTCGATGATCGGGGCGAGCAGTTCGTTCTGTTTCTTCTGGTAATCCTGCTGTGCGCGCTCCTGGAACTCGCGGGTGCGGGTCTGCATATCGTTCAGTTCCTTCTCCTTCACCTCCTTGATGGCGTCGCTGAAGGTGTTGTAGTTTTTCTGGAAATCCTGCAACTTGGTGTTGAATTCGACGTTCATCGTCTCGATGTTGTCCGACAACTCCTTGGCGAAGGTGTCCATGTTCTCCTGCATCGTCTTGGTCTCGGGCATCGCCATGATGATTTCCTGGGTGTTGATGCGTCCGAATTTCTGGGCGAAGAGCGATGTGGCGCCCATCACCAGCACAACCGCAAGGGTCAGTTTGATTGCTTTTTTCATACAGTTTTATCAGTTAATGTTTTGATGTCGGTTATTTCTTGAGCGCGTCGATCACCTGCTGCGTCCGCTCTACGGAAGGATTGGTGTAGAGCAGCGTGGGGTTGTTCGCCGAGTCGAGCACCAGGTCGGCGCCCGCCTGCTTGGCGTAGGTCTCGATGGCGTCGAAGACCTGTTTCTGGATCGGGGAGATCACCTCGATACGTTTTTTCATCAGCGTGCCTTCCTGTCCGAACAGGCTTTCCTGATACTCCTGCGCCTCCTTCTCCTTGTTCAGAATGGCGTTTTCGCGGGTCTGGCGCGCAGCGGCCGAGAGCGAGGTTTTCTGGCTCACGTAATTGTTGTAAAGCGCCTCGACTTCGGCAAACTTGGCGTCCACCTGGTCCTGGTACTGCTTGGCGAGCTTATCCAGGTCGGAAATAGCCGTATTGTAGGCGTCGATTGATTTGAACACTTTCTCGCTGTTGACGATTATGTAGTTCTGCGCCGCGAGTGTCCCTGCCGTCAGAATAAATGCCGCAATTAAAATCAGCCGTTTCATAATCCTGTTGTTTTTAAGTTAATATTCAGCCGGTTTCCCGGATTGCTGCTATAAATATAACTCTTTTCTTTCAAATTTATTGCCACGCCCCGTTTTATTTGAGCTCCCTTTGGCGAGGGGGATTCAGGGGATTTTGAATGCCGGTCCGCGGGTGCGGCCGTTCGGATCATGCTAAAATTGTTGTCCCAGAACGAAGTGGAACTGGCTGCCGCTCTTGGTCGAGGAGTTCGCCGGAGCGTCGAATCCGTAACCCCAGTCGATACCGAGCATACCCACCACGGGGAGGTAGAGGCGGACGCCGAAACCGGCCGAACGCTTGATCTTGAAGGGCGAGAACTTCTTCCACGAGTCGAATGCGTTACCGCCTTCGAGGAATCCCAGCACGTAGATCTGCGACGAGGGTTTGAGGATGATCGGGTAGCGAAGTTCGGCGGTGTATTTGTTGTAGCCGCGCGAGTAGTTGCTGCCGGGGTCGAGCGCGCCGTCCTCGTAACCGCGCATCGCGATGATGTCGATACCGTATATATTGTATCCCGACATGCCGTCGCCGCCGACTTCGTAGCGTTCGAAAGGCGAAACCTTATACTTGTTGTAGCTGCCGAGGTATCCCATTTCGGCCTTGAGCATCAGCACGAGGTTCGAGTTTTTCAGGAACGACTGGAACCACTGCGCCTTGAACTGCCATTTGTGGAACTCCACCCAGCGGTAGCGCTCCTGGTTGGCCCGGTCCGCCTCTGCGGAGGTCGAGTTGGAACTGTTGGCGATCTGCTCCAGTTTTTTGTGGTCCTTGCCGTCCCAGAGCGAGTAGGGAAGCGTGGCCTGCACCGAGGCGCTGAACTCCGAACCGCGGCGCGGGTAGATCGGCTGGTCGACCGAATTGCGGCCGAACACCAGTTTGATCGATGCCAGGTTGGCCGCGCCGTTCGTCATCACGAACGACGACCAGTTTTTCAGCGCGTAGCGTTCGTAGCTGGCTTCGGCGTAGAACGTGAAATAGGGATCGGGCCAGTTCAGACGCTTGCCCAGACCGGCGGCGACGCCGTAGGTCCGGAAATACTGCGTACTGGTCTGCCATACGTAATAGGCGTTGTTCTGCTCCGAGAAGTGTGCCGAGAGGGTGAACGAGTTGGGTTTCTTGCCGCCCATCCAGGGGTCGGTGAAACTGAACGCGAAGGCCTTGTAATACGTACCGTTGGTCTGTGCCGAGAGCGAGAGCCGCTGGTTCTGGCCCATCGGGTAGGGGCGCCATGCACCTTTCTTGAAGGTGTTCTTGATCGAGAGGTTGTTCAGCGTGATGCCGACCGAACCCACGAAGGTTCCCGAACCCCAGCCGCCGGCGATGTTGAACTGGTCGGAAGCCTGCTCTTCAAGCGGCCAGTTGATGTTGACCAGCTCGTTCGAAACGGGCTTGATGTCGGGCATGATGGCCTCGGGGTTGAAGTGTCCCATCGAACCCAGCAGGCGGATGGTGCGCATCAGCAGCGCGCGGTTGTAGAGTTCGCCCGGACGGGTGTCCAGCTCGCGGCGGATCACCTCGTCGTCGACGCGCTGATTGCCCGTGATGCCGACTTCGTTGATGGTGAACTGCTTGCCTTCGAAGACCTTGACTTCGATGTCGATCGAGTCCGGGGCGATGATCGTCTCGGCGGGTTCGATCTGCGACATCAGGTAGCCTTCGTTCTGATAGAGCGACGACACGGATGTCGCTTCGGGATCGGTCTCCTTGCCGATGCCCAGCTGCTTGTGCATCGTCTTCTTATCGTAGATGTCGCCCTTCTTGACGCCGAACATCTGTTGCAGCCCTTCGGTTTCATAGACCGAGTTGCCCACCCACGAGACGTTGCGGATGTAGTATTTGTTGCCTTCCGACACTTCGAGGTCGATGCCCAGCCGTTTTTCGTTGATCGGGTAGATCGAGTCGCGTATGATGGTGGCATTGCGGTAGCCCCGCGAGTTGTAGAAGTCGATCAGCAGCTCCTTGTCCGCCTCGTAGTCGTTCTCGTTGAGTTTGGTCCCCTTGAAGAAGTTGATCGACTTCTGGTGGGTCTTTTTGAACGTGCGGCGCAGGCGCTTGTCGTTGAACTGCTCGTTGCCGACGAAGTTGATCTTGCCGATCTTCACTTTCTCCTTGCGGTTGATCAGGAAGGTCACCGTCACGGCCTGTCCCGGGCGCAGCGTGTCGTTGTCGATACGCACGTCCACCTCCGTATTGCGGAATCCCTTTTCGGCCCAGTAGTTATGGATGAGCTTCTTGTTCTTGTCGATGACGTAGTCCGAGAGTTCGCTTCCGCGCTTGAGTTTGAGCTTTTCCAGCAGGTCCTTCTTCTTGCCCTTCGAAATGCCCTCGAACTCCCAGTTGTAGACGCGGGGACGCTCCTTGAGGAAGACCTCCAGGTCGAGGCTGTCGCCCTCGATCTCGGCGCCGATCTTCACGTCCGAGAAAAACCGCTGGCTCCAGAGCCGTGAAATGGCGTTGGAGATGAAGTTGCTCGGCAGGTAGACCGAGTCGCCTGCGATCAGTCCGGCAGACGACTTGAGGATCTCGGGGTTGAGGTATTGCACGCCGTGGACGTTGACGTCGCGGATGTAATAGAGCCTGGGTTCGCCCTCGCTTCGGAACATCGGGGCGTTTTCTGAAATCGCAGGCTTCGGAGCCGCCGTCGTGTCCTGCGGATTCTGCTCCTGGGCGAATATATTCGAGCAGCATAGCACGAGGGCAGCTGCTGCCGTGAATATCTTACCGGAATAATTCATCTATTAAATATAGTCTAAAGTCATCTATTTAACCAGTCCGAAGCGGCGATCGCGCCGTGCGTATTCCTCCATCGCGCGGTCGAACTCCTCCTCCGTGAAGTCGGGCCACAGCACTTCGGGGAACCACAGTTCGGCGTAGGAGGCCTGCCACAGCAGGAAATTGCTCAACCGCTGTTCGCCGCTGGTGCGGACGATCAGGTCGGGGTTCGGGTAGGGGGCCGTGTAGAGCGCGGTGCTGATCGTCTCTTCGGAAATCTCCGACGGGGCGATCTGGCCGGCCTCCACGCGTTGCGCGATCTGCTGCACGGCGTGCGTTATTTCGCTCCGCGACGAATAGTTGAGCGCCAGGATCAGCGTCAGCGTCCGTCCTCCCGCAGTCTGCTCCTCGGCCATGGCCAGGTAGCTGCGGACCTTCTCCGAAAAACGGCTCCGGTCGCCGATCATGCGCACCTCGACGCCCTGGCGGATCAGTTCGGGCGTTTCGTTGACGACGCTTTTGCAGAAAAGCTCCATCAGGGAGTCCACTTCCTCCGCGGGCCGTCCCCAGTTTTCGGTCGAGAACGCATAGAGCGTCAGGTACTTCACGCCCCAGCGCGCCGCGGCGCGCAACGACGCCCGCACGGGTTCGACACCCGCTGCGTGACCTTCGTAACGCTCTTTGCCGCGCAACTCGGCCCAGCGGCCGTTGCCGTCCATGATGATGGCGACGTGTTGCGGTATGCGTTTCTGATCGCTCATATTAGGGCACAAATATAGGGAAAAATTCTGTTAACTTGTGGAAAAATGCGATAAATGATTAACTGCGGATGTCGATTCCCCACATCATCTTATTCCGTAACGTGTCGTAAAATGATATATTGTGCGGCACGGCCAAAAAAATCGTCTGTTCGGCCCGCTCCACGGTGAACGACGCGCCGTGCGAAACGGGGTAGGTCCGGTTGTCCAGCGTGACGAAGGCGTCCGCCCGCCGGGCGTCCACGTTGAGCGTGATGACGCCCGTGTCGGGGATCACCACCGGGCGCATCGTGAGGTTGTGGGGGGCCAGGGGCGAGATGACCAGGCACTGGCACGTCGGGGCCACGACGGGACCTCCGGCGCTGAGCGAATAGGCCGTCGATCCGGTGGGCGTCGAGACGATCACCCCGTCTCCGTGGTAGGTGGCCACCATCTGCCGGTCGACGTAGGTCTCCACCGAGATCATCCCTGCGCCGTGGCGCTGCACGGTGAATTCGTTGAGCGCCAGCTGCGATTCGGGCTGTCGGGCGAATTCGCCCGTGACGCGCAGCATCGAGCGCGGCTCGGTCGCGATGTTGCCTTCGGCTATCTCGCGGAAGATCAGGTTCAGCCCGTTGCTCGGGGCGCTGGTCAGAAACCCCAGGTGTCCGGCGTTGATGCCCATGACGGGAATCGGCGCGCCGCAGAGACGGTGCACCCCTTCGAGCAGCGTTCCGTCGCCTCCGTAGCAGACCATGACGGTTTCGGCAGGCTGTTTGCCGATGTAGCGGCCGTAGATCCTTTCGGGCGGGAGCGCCGTTCCCGTGGCCTGCTCCACCAGGGGGGCGAACTCCTCGTTGACGGCGTAATCGAAGCCGAAAGCTCCGATCGTTCCGATCAGCTGGCGGATCTCCTCGGGGGTGTGGGCGATCTGCGCGCGGGAAAAAAGTATGATTTTCATCGGCGGAGTTTCGAAAAAATAAGTAACTTTACCACGCCGGAACGATCCGGGGCCTTTTCGGCCCGGCAAGGCGCCGGGATGTGGCATATCTCCGGCAAATATACGGAAAGGAGAGCGATGCGCCAAATTTATTTGAGCTTGTCCGGATCGCGTTCCGCATTCCGTGAAACAGCGTAGAATTATGACAAAGTTAAGCGTTAACATCAATAAGATCGCCGTGGTGCGCAATTCGCGGGGCGGCAATCTGCCCGACGTGGTCCGCGCCGCGCTGGACATCGAGCGTTTCGGCGCCGAGGGCATCACGGTCCATCCGCGTCCCGATGCGCGGCATATCCGTTACGACGACGTGCGCGATCTCAAACGGGCGCTCACGACCGAGCTGAACATCGAGGGCAACCCCATCCCGGGTTTCATCGACCTGGTGCTGGAGGTGGTCCCTGCGCAGGTGACGCTGGTTCCCGACGCCCACGATGCCATCACCTCGAACGCCGGGTGGGACACTCTGGCCAACCGCGCATTCCTGACCGACGTGACGGCGCGCTTCCACGCGAAGGGCATCCGGGTCTCGGTTTTTGTGGACCCCGTGGCCGAGATGGTCGCCGGGGCGAAGGCCTGCGGCGCCGACCGGGTGGAACTCTACACCGAAGCCTATGCGCGCGAATATACCGACGACCCGCAGCGGGCCGTCGCTCCCTATCTGGCCGCCGCCGAAGAGGCTCGCCGGCAGGGGTTGGGGCTGAACGCCGGCCACGACCTTTCGCTGGAGAACCTGCGCTGGTTCGCCGAACGCATTCCGTGGACCGACGAGGTGTCGATCGGCCATGCGCTGATCTGCGACGCCCTCTACTACGGGCTGGAAAACACCGTGCAGCTCTACCGGCGCGAACTTAAATTCTGACGACTATGAAACGCATCCTGATCCTTGCCGCCGCGCTGTTCACCGCGTGCACGGCCTTTGCGCAGAGCGAATACAACCTCCAGCGGCGCAGCCTTTTCGAGGTGCTCCCGGTCTATTCGAGCGACATCGTGTTCCTGGGCAACTCGATCACCGACGGCTGCGAGTGGGCCGAGCTGTTCAACAACCGCCACGTCAAGAACCGCGGCATCAGCGGCGACCGCTCGGGGTGGCTGCTCGACCGTCTCGACCCGATCGTCGGGGGGCATCCCAAGAAACTGTTTCTGATGATCGGCGTCAACGACCTGGCGGCCGGCGTTTCGCCCGACGAGATCGTGGCCAACGTGGCCCGGCTCATCGACCGTTTCCAGTCCGAGTCGCGCTGGACGAAGATCTATGTGCAGAGCATCCTGCCCGTCAATGGCGAGTCTTTCGCCAAGTTCAGGAACCACTACGAGCACGGCCGTCAGATCGTGCCGCTGAACAAGCGGCTCGAAGCGCTGTGCGACGAGAAGGAAGTCACCTACCTCGATGTCTGGGGGGCGCTGGCCGACCACGAGGGGCGGCTGGACAAGCGTTACACCAACGACGGCCTGCACCTGACGGGCGAGGGTTACGTGGTGTGGCGGGATGCGATCAAGCAACACGTGAAGTAGCCGCGTGCCGTTGTCGAATCCCATATTCCGGCGGATTTCGCGCCTTGCCGACGAGCAGGGCGTGCAGGCTTTCGTCGTCGGCGGCTATGTGCGCGATCACTACCTGCGACGGCCTTCGACCGACATCGACGTGGTGGTCGTGGGCAGCGGCATTGCGCTGGCCGAGGCGCTCGCGCGCGAACTGAAGGCGAAGGTCTCGGTCTTCAAGACTTTCGGCACGGCGATGGTCCGCGCCCGGAATGTCGAAGTTGAGTTCGTGGGGGCGCGCCGGGAGTCCTACACCCGCGATTCGCGCAAACCCGAGGTCGAACCCGGCACGCTGGCGGACGACCAGCGGCGGCGCGACTTCACGATCAACGCCATGGCGTGGTCGCTGAACGGGGCCACGTTCGGCGAGCTGGTCGATCCTTTCGACGGGATGTCGGACCTCGAAGAGTGCATCATCCGCACGCCGTGCGATCCCGACGTCACCTTTTCCGACGACCCTCTGCGCATGATGCGCGCCGTCAGGTTCGCCTCGCAGCTGGGCTTCACCATCGAGGAAGAGACCTTCGAGGCGATCCGCCGCAATGCCGAACGCATCCGCATCGTCTCGCGCGAACGCATCGTCACCGAACTCAACAAGATCGTCCTTTCGCCCGTCCCTTCGATGGGCTTCGAGTTGCTGGAACTCACCGGGCTGCTGGAGCGGATTTTTCCCGAGATGCACAACCTCAAGGGGGTGGAGAAGCGGGGCCGCCACGCCCATAAGGACAATTTCATCCATACGCTCAAGGTCGTGGACAACGTGGCGCGCCGCAGCGGCGATTTGTGGCTGCGCTGGGCCGCCGTGCTGCACGACATCGCCAAGCCGCTCACGAAGGCCTACGATCCCCGTGTGGGCTGGACCTTCCACGGCCACGAGGTGCTCGGCTCGAAGATGGTCCCGGCGATTTTCCGCCAGCTGAAACTGCCGCTCAACGAGCACATGAAGTTCGTGCAGAAGCTCGTGTTCCTTCACCTGCGGCCCATCATCCTCTCGGAGGACCTCGTGACCGACTCGGCCGTGCGCCGGCTGCTGTTCGAGGCGGGCGACGACGTGGAGGCGCTGATGACGCTGTGCGAGGCGGACATCACCTCGGGCATCGACGCCAAAGTGAAACGTTACCTTTCGAATTTCGAGCTGGTGCGCCGCAAGATGAAGGACCTGGAGGAGCGCGACCGCATCCGCAACTTCCAGCCTCCGATCACGGGCGAGCTGATCATGGAGACCTACGGCATCGGCCCGGGGCGCGTGATCGGCGACATGAAGGAGATCATCAAGAACGCCATCCTGGACGGCGAGATTCCCAACGAATACGACGCGGCCTACGCGCTGATGGAGCGGCTGGCCGCCGAGCGGGGGCTGACCCGCGTCCGGAAATAAGGCGAACCCCGCGGGGTTCGCCTTTTGGTTCGGGGAGCATTCGCCCCGGCTGTTCGGAAACGCTCTTTTTCAGGGGCGCGGAAGGGGCGGCTGCCGTCGTCGGGGAGGGGCTAATTGCCGCTTTTCAGGCGGTCGGCGTCGAGCTGCGCCCGGGATTTCGACTTGGTCACCAGCCATACCCCCGCGAAGACGCACAGCGCGGCTCCGGCCTTGGTGAATCCGAAGGTGTCGAGTCCGATCGCCACGGTGAACAGCACCGCCACGACGGGCTGCACGTAGTTGTACATCGACACGACCGTGGGCCGCAGGTGGTGCTGGCCGATGGGAACCATCAGGTAGGAGAGGAACGTGGAGCAGACCACGACGTAACCGATTCCGGCCCAGGTCCGGGGCGCCAGCCCGGCGTAGTCGACCGCGGTCAGCGGACGGTAGTAGATCACCACGGCGACTATGGCGGCAAAGAGGAACATCCACTTCATCGTCGTCACGGGCGAGTAGCGGACGATCACGTTGCGGAAGGCCGTGAGATAGGTGGCGTAGCTGACGGCGCTGACGATGCACAGCACGTCGCCCATGACGCTCGACGAGTGTCCTGTGCCGTGCTGGCTCACGAGAATCAGGATCAGCGCCCCGGCGCATCCCAGAAAGACGCCCCCGGCCTTCAGCCACGTGATCGGCTCGCGCAGGAACAGCGTCGCCAGCACCATCGTCAGCACGGGGACCACCGTGGCGATGATCGACGTGTCGATGGGCGAGGTGAGCGACAGCCCCCACAGGAACAGCATCTGGTTGAGCTGGATGCCGAAGACGGAGGCCAGGAGCAGCAGCGCGATGTCGCGCCGGGCGACCCGTTCGCGGGGCAGCAGCAGCGAGACCGTCCAGAACAGCAGCGCCGCGCCCACCATGCGGTAGACGCTCAACGCGAAGGGGTTGACCCCTCCGGGGTTGGCCTCGGACCAGAGCACGCTTTTGCCGATCGGGGCGTTGAGTCCCCAGACGATGTTGGCGACCCACAGGGCCGCATGTCCTTTCAGTTTTCCTTTGTCCATCTTTCGTAGCCCGTTCGAGAAGCGGGGTTCTGAAGCGGGGCGGGCGCCGATCCGTTTCCGAATCTCGATTTCGGCCACCGCCCTTGAATCCCGGCTTTTGGCCGGGGCAAATATAAGGTAAAATTCGGTGCGATAATTGCCCGGTTTTCTTTTTGTGAGTAAAACGCGCTATAATCTCGACCTGGTTTTCGCCAACGTGTTTTTCGGAGCGAATTTTTCGTTCTACGTCTCCCTCACGCGCAATTACCTCGATTTCCAGCAGATATTCATGTTGCAGGTGCTTTCGGCGGCGGTTTTCTTCATCCCCTTCGCCCTTTTCTCCCGCTACTCCTACCGCATTACGTGGCGCGATGTGGGCAACATTCTGATTGTCACGCTGCTGATCGTCTACGGCTGGATGTACATGCTGCTCTGGGGGTCGTCTTACACCACGCCCATCGACGCCTCGGTCATCGCCACGCTCGGCCCGGCCTTCACGCTGATCATGGATCACCTGATGCACCCGCGCAAGTATATCGGGACGCGTGTCGTGGGGGTGGTCTGCGCACTCGTCGGCGCCGGAATCCTGATTCTCGGCGACGGCTTCTCGCTTACCCACGGCAGCCGCGCCCAGGGCAACCTGTTCGTGCTGGCGGCCGTGGTGGCCATCGCCGTCAATACGGTGATTATCAAGCCGCAGCTGGAGAAGCTGGGCACGCTGGTCGTGATGGGGTGGTACTACATCATCGGGCTGGCCATAACGGCGCCCTTCTTCTGGAAATACATCGACCACGTACCGTTTCTGCGGCTTCCGCTGTTTGCGCAGGCCGAACTGGGCTATATCCTCATTCTGGGAACCGTCCTGCCCATGTACCTGCTCTACCGCGGCACGGAGAAGCTGACCTCGGTGCACACGGCGCTTTACCGCTACATCCAGCCCGTGATCGCGGGCATCCTGGCCATTACGCGCGGACAGGCGCATTTCGACGCCGCGAACATCACCGCCTCGGTCTTCATCTTCGCGGGCGTCATCCTCGTGGTGGTAGGCTATAAGTATTATGTCCGCCACGGCCTGCCGAAACTGCGCAGCGACGGACGGCTGGAACACTAATCGGCCAGCAGCCGTTCGCGCCAGGCGTCGGGAACCGGTTCGCTCCGCTGGCGTGCGAAGTCGAGGACGACCATCACCGAGCGGCTTTCGCTGCGCACCTCGCCGCCGGCGAGCAGCTGCTGGAAGAGCGTCAGGCTCTTCGTTCCCACCCGTTCGCAGGTGGTCGTCACCCGCACGGGGTCGTGCATCCTGACCTGCCCCAGGTAGGAGGTCGAGGTCGAGACGGTGAGAATCCGCAGGTCTGCGAGCAGCACCTCCGCGCCCAGCACCTTTTCGTAGAACTCCATCTTGCCCACGTCGAAATACATCTGCTGCGAGACGTTGTTCACGTGCTGAAAGGGGTCCACGTCGGAGAACCGTTTCTGAATCGGGGTTTCGAGCGTGCGCGCCATCTTATTCGCGGATGATTTTCACCTCGCCGCCTTCGCCGAACGCGATGATCGACGACGCCTTGCGGGTCGGTTTGCCTTCGAAACGGGGGTTGACGACGAAATCCACGCCGTCGATGATCTCGCGGGCCACGTCCTGCAATCCCACGGGCGTCGCTTCGCCCGAGATGTTGGCCGAGGTCGAGACGATGGGCCGTCCCAGGGCGCGGAGCATCCGGCGGCAGAATTCGTGGTCGGGGATGCGCACGCCGAGCGTCCCTTCGTCGGGGATGAGGTTTTCGGCAAGCCCCGCGGCGCCCGGCAGGATGGCCGTCAGGGGCGAGGTGGCCAGCTCCATCACCTCGAAGGCGATTCCCGGGGCCTTGTTGACGTAGCGGACGATCATGTCGGCCGAGGCGCACAGCACGAGCATTGATTTCTTGTTCCCGCTCCGCTTGAGACGGTATATCCGCTCCACGGCGGCGGAGGAAGTGGCGTCGCAGCCCAGTCCCCAGACCGTGTCGGTGGGGTAGAGGATGATGCCGCCCGCGCGCATCGTGCGCACGGCCTCGTCGACCTCCCTTTGCATTTCGGTTTGCGTCTGCATGGCGGTTATTTCAGGGGTAATATTTCGATCCAGTAGTCGTCGGGGTCGTTGATGAAGTAAAGCCCCATGTCGTGGTTTTCGTAACAGACGCAGCCCATGGCGCGGTGGTGCTCGCGCACGGCGTCGTAGTCGCCCGCCACGCGCATGCAGAGGTGGCTCTCGTTCTCGCCCAGCTCGTAGGGCGCGGCGGCGTGGTCGCGCAGCCAGGTGAGCTCCAGGCGGAAGGGGCTTTGTCCGTCGCCCAGATAGACCAGCGTGAACCCTCCGTCGGAGGCCTCTTTGCGGCCCGTTTCCCGCAGCCCGAGGGCCTTGTCGTAGAAGGCGATGCTGCGGTCGAGGTCCGTTACGTTGATGTTGAAATGGTCGAAACGACTTTTGATCTCCATAGATTCAGGTGTTTTTATACGGTACAAAAGTAATTTTTAATTTTTAATCTTTAATTTTTAACTCCGAATTTTATACCTTTGCACCACGAACGAAAAAATCCGAAAAAAACGATAATCTTATGGGAAGAGCCTTTGAGTATCGCAAAGCGCGAAAAATGAAACGCTGGGGTCACATGGCCCGCACCTTCACCAAGTTGGGCAAAGAGATCGAGATCGCCGTCAAGGCCGGAGGTTCCGACCCGTCGGGCAACACCCGCCTGCGCATTCTGATTCAGAACGCCAAGGCCGAGAACATGCCCAAGGAGAACATCGAACGGGCCATCAAGCGCGCCACCGAGAAGGATGCCGCCGACTACAAGGAGGTGATCTACGAGGGATACGGCCCTCACGGCATTGCGTTCCTCGTCGAAACGGCCACCGACAACACCAACCGCACCGTGGCCAACGTGCGCATGTATTTTAACAAATGCGGCGGCACGCTGGGCAACAGCGGCTCGGTGGGCTTCCTGTTCGACCACAAGTGCGTCTTCAAGTTCCGCGCCGCCGAGGGTGTCGATCCCGAGGAGCTGGAGCTGGAGATGATCGACCTGGGGGTCGACGAGTTCTACTCCGAGGAGGACGGCATCACGGTTTACGCCCCCTACGAATCGTTCGGCGCCATCCAGAAGTGGCTCGACGACAAGGGCTTCGAGATCGTCTCGGGCGAGTCGGTGCGTATCCCCTCCGACGTGAAGGAGCTTGACGCCGAAGGCCGCGAATCGGTCGAGAAGCTGGTCGAGAAACTCGAAGAGGACGACGACGTGGTGAACGTATACCACACCATGAAGGACGCCGATGAGGAGTAGTCGCTGATTTCACGGGGCGTTTTTGCCCTTGTACCTGCGAGGCACGGACGGGATTACCGGTTCGTGCCTCGCTTCGTTCCCCCCCCCTATGTAGCATGGCTCACTCGAAGAGGACGAACCTTTTTCCCTCCGTCAGGCAGGCGGGGCAGTACCAGTCGGCGTATTCCGACGGATAGAGGTTGCCGCAGTTCGGGCAGACTGCGAACCGGCCCGTGTCCGGGGCGTTGCGTCCCTCCTGCCGGCAGCGTTCCAGCAGGGCGATGTTCCGCATGTCTCCCGCCGAGGCCCAGGTCAGTATGCGCGCCGCATAGCGGTTGCCGCGCTCCATCGCCCGGCGGATGTCGGCTCCGGAGCGTCCGGCGTGGGCCTGTCGTTCGTAGGCGACGCTCCGTTCGAGGTTGCCGTCGGTCGTGCCGCCGAAAATGATGATCTTCCCCGGGGGCGTGTAATGACCTCCGAGATGGAGGATCGCCGTCGCGCAGTTGTTCTCCTGCAACCGCTCGGAGAAGGCCATGGCCCGGAACAGCCGTTCGGCCGTGTGGCGCTCTTCGTCGGCCGCGATGCCTGCGAAATGGTCGTATTGCACCGATTTGACGTGTTTGCGGCGGCAGCAGGCGTCCAGGTCGGCGAGCGTTTCGGCCCACGGCGAACCCTTCGGCGACCGGGGTTCGCGCGTCGCAGCGTAGTACATCCAGACAAGAATGCCTGCCGATGCCGCGAATAACAGAAGTATCAGACCGAGACGCAGTTTCATAATGTGTTGCCGGGGGAAAGGCCGCAGTCCGGAACGTGCATTTTTTGTGCCAACGGGCGCCTGTTTCATCTGCCGCCGGGGATTTTTGCAGCTCTGCTTTGGATTTCGGGTTCCAATCCCTATATTTGTAATCCGTCTTTGCGGAAACCAGGAGCGGGACGGCCTTGGGTATGAAAATCGGATTGAGCCTTTTTGCCGTGGCGGCCGCGGCTCTGCTGGTTGTCGGCTGCGGCGGAGACAAGGGCGGTGAGGACGAGGCGAACTACGACGGCTGGATGCTGACCCGCTGGAAGGACGGTACGGCCTTGACCGGAACGGTTTACCTGCAACTCGGCGAAGACGGGACATTCACCCTTTACCAGAGTATCGGGACGTTCGGGTACGCCCGGTTCACCGGGACCTACGCCCTTGTCGGCGATCCGGCGACCGGGCAGGTGCTTTCGGGGACCTATGCCGACGGTACGCCGTGGGACAGCAGCTATGCGGTTGAAAAAATGACGAAGCGGGAACTGCGGCTCCGCGCGCTGAAGGACGGCGTCGTCTCGGTCTATTCCGGGGTGGCGATCCCTGCTGCGGTGAAGGACGGCGTCACGGCCGGGCGGCTGCGCCGCGCCGCGCAGGGGAAATCGTTCCTGTAAGGGACCGGAAAGAAAACGCAAAGGGCGGACCTGCGGGTCCGCCCTTTGCGTTTCAGAATACCGCGCAGACCTCCATGCTGAAGGTGAGCTTGTGAAGCCGTTCGCGCGACGAACGCACCACGGGAGGTGCGACGTCGTAATCGGTCGAGAAGCGCACGCCGAGGTTTTGCGTGGCGAGGTAAGTGGTCGAAAGCCCGGTTCCGAAGGAGAATCCGGCGCGTCTTTCCAGCCTGCGGAAATCCGTGCGGCACGGTTTGTAGATCTCGCACCCTCCGAGCAGTTTGGCGCCCACGAGCCACCGCATCGAAAAGGGGTGGGAAAAATAGGGTCCCGCGTACATCTGCGCACACTCCAGATTGTCGTTCTGCGCCACGCCGTTGACTTTCACGCGCAGGTTGGTGCACGACATGCGGCCGCCGAAACCCCAGTAGGGCGTTGCGAACCAGGCGCCCTGCACCGAGACGGCCGGCCCCGAGAGGAACTGCATGTGCATCCCGGGGTAGGGCGTGTAGCTTCCGGGGACGGTCGAGAATCCGAGGCTGAACCCGAGGAACGACGGCCGGCGGCAGCGGTCGTAGACCGAGTAGGTTTCCGTGACGTTCAGCCCCTTCTCCTTGAAAATCAGGTCTGCGAGGAAATATCCCAGCTCCGTGGCGAGGATGCCGATACCGGCTCCGACCATGATGTCGCTCATCCAGTGCCGGTTGTTGAGCTGACGGGTGACGCCCGTGACCGTCGCCACGGTGTAGCCCCCGATGCTGTACCACGGGCTGCGGTGGCCGTACTCCTTGTGGAGCATCGTGGCGGCCATGAAGGCCGTCGCCGTATGCCCCGAGGGGAAGGAGTTGCGCGACGATCCGTCGGGGCGCATCACACGGCAGGAGTATTTGAGCGAGTTGACCCCGATGGCCATGAGTCCCGCCGAAAAGGCGTCGGAGACCAGCATGCGGCCCCATGAACTGCGTCCCCTGACGCCGCAGGCTTTCAGGGCCACCATCGCCCCGGCGGGAGCGTACTGGAGCCAGTCGTCGTAGTCGTGGCGGAACGAACGGCTGTACCCGTTGCGCAGACGCTGGAAGTCGGAATCGTAGGCCTGCATCACGACGCCGCCCACGATCAGCGGCGTGCCGACGAAGAGCATGCGGTAGGCTTTTGTCGAGGTGTGGCGGTCGATGCGCCGTCGGAACTCCCCTCCGGCGCTCATGTCTGCGCTGTCCGGTAATTGCGCCGCTGCTCCCAGGCCCGCGAATGAGAGCAGGCAGGCGGCGGTCAGGCGTTTGAGCATCGTATTTTATCGCAACTGTTTTCTTTTTCTGTGGATTGCACGGATGATTTCGCCGCCGACAGCCAGCAGCGAGGTGAATCCGATCACCTCGGCCCATTGCATCCACGAGAGCGGTTCGGTGCGGAACACCTCGCCTCCGAATTCCACGATCAGCACCTGTCCCACGCCGATCGCCGCGAGGATCAGGAAGAATTCGCGGCAGCCGCCGAGACATGTGAAGACCGAATGGCGCGTCTCGAATCCCTTGGCGTTGAACATGTTCCAGAACTGGAGGAAGACGAACGTCGAGAAGAACACGGTCAGTTGCTCCACCGTGAGTCCGCCTTGCAGGATCGTCCACCGGAAGAGCATTCCCAGCAGTACGACCACCATCGCCGCGCCGCACGTGAAGAGGGTGCGGGCCATGGCGGGGGTGATGATGAATTCGTCCCTCGGGCGCGGTTTGTCGCGCATCACTTCGGGGTTGGGCGGCAGCGAGGCCATGGCCATCGCCGCGAAGGTGTCCATGATGATGTTCACCCAGAGAATCTGCACCACCGTGAGCGGCATGTCGGTTCCGAACAACGCGCCGATGAAGCAGATGGTGATGGCCGCGAAGTTTATCGTCAGCTGGAACAGCACGAAACGCTGGATATTGCGGTAGAGCGAACGTCCCCACATGACGGCCGTGGCGATCGAGGCGAACGAGTCGTCCAGCAGCGTGATGTCCGAGGCGTCCTTCGCCACGGAGGTTCCCGAGCCCATCGAAAGACCCACGTTGGCGAAATTGAGCGCCGGGGCGTCGTTCGTGCCGTCGCCCGTCACGGCCACCACCTCGCCGCGCTGCTGCAACAGCTTGACGAGACGCTGCTTGTCCAGCGGCCTGGCCCGGGACATGATCTTCAGCTCCTGCACGCGTCCCTGCAGCTCCTCGTCGCTCATGGCGGCGAACTCCGTGCCGGTGATGTGGTTCCGTTCGCCATCCGCGGCGTCGTTCCACAGCCCGATCTGGCGGGCGATTTCGCGCGCCGTGGCCGGGGTGTCGCCCGTGACGATCTTGATGCCGATTCCCGCCTCCAGGCAGCGTGCGACGGCCGCCGGAACGTCCTCGCGCACGGGGTCCGAGATGGCGGCCACCGCCGCGAAGTGCAGCCCGCCCGCCTTGACCGCTTCGAGGCAGTCGTCCGACGCGGTTTCCGCCCACGCCACGGCCAGCGTGCGCATGGCGCGGCTCTGGAACCCGAGGAGCTGTTCGGCGACCTGCGCGTCCTTGCCGTCCGGGGCGCACATCGTGCGCACGATCTCCGGGGCGCCCTTCACACAGAGGATGCGGCGGCCCGAGATGCCGCTTTCGATGATCGTGGCCATGTATTTGCGTTCGGTCGAGAAGGTCAGCCGGTTGACGATCTTCGCTTCGGCGCGCAGCGGTTCGTAGTCCTCGCCTCCGGCGCGCATCCATTCGAGCAAGGCCCCTTCCGTGGGGTTGCCGATGATATGGCCTTCGGCGTCGAGGAACGCCGTGGTGTTCAGGGCCACGACCTCGGCGAATTCCCGTGCGGGAAGCGTGTCGTAGCGGATCAGTTCCTGCACGTGCATGCGGTTCTGGGTCAGCGTGCCGGTCTTGTCGGTGCAGATGACCGTCACGGCGCCCATCGTCTCGCAGGCGTGCATTTTGCGCACGAGGTTGTTGGTCTTCAGCATCCGTCGCATGGACATCGCCAGCGACAGCGTGATCGACATCGGAAGCCCTTCGGGCACGGCCATGACGATGATGGCCACCGAAACCATGAAGATTTGCAGCACGTGCTGCGAGATGGTCAGCCAGTCGCTCTCGAGCAGCCCGCCCGCGAAGATCGCCTTTCCGAGCATCACGCAGAAGATAAGCGCCGAAAGGAGGATGCCCAGCCGGCCGATCAGACGCGAGAGGCGCGTCAGCTGACGGTCGAGGGGCGTCTGCTCTTCGCTCTGCACGGTCGACTGCTCCGTGACGCGTCCGGCTTCGGTCGCATCGCCCACGGCCGTTACGACCATCACGCCGTAACCGTCTGCCACGGTCGTGCCGCGCAGCACCGCGTTCGAGGGATAGGTCGCCTCGGGGTCGAAGTCGGCTTCGTTGACCGTCTTGTCCACCTCGGGTTCGCCCGTGAGCGTCGATTCGTTGATTTTCAGCGATACGGCCTCGACCAGTTCGCCGTCGGCGGGAATCGTCTCGCCGCTCTCGATGTAGACCACGTCGCCCGTGACCACGTCGCGTCGCGGAATTTCGCGGATCGACCCTTCGCGCATCACCTTCACGGGGATGTCGTCGTTCACTTGGTTGAGCCTCCGGAAACGCCGCTGGGCATCCCATTCGAACCAGAATCCGACGCAGGTGGCGAGGATGATGGCGCAGATGATGCCCACCGATTCGGTGAAGTCCTTGTGGACGAATCCGATGATGAGCGACAGCACGGCGGCCAGCAGGAGGATGCGGATGATCGGGTCGCGGAATTTTTCCAGCAGCAGGCGCCAGGCCGAATCGTCCTTCGGCGGGGTGATGACGTTGTCGCCGTGGCGCCGGCGGCTTTCGTCGATTTGCGGGGTAGTCAGTCCTTTGGGGTTGTAGCGAATCATCGGGTATTATAGTTTGTGTACGGAAAATTGTCGTGTCGAGGCGTCGAGCCGCACGGCGATGAACAGCAGGATCGTGAAGGCGATGAGCGACGAGCCTCCGTAGCTCATAAACGGCAGCGGAATGCCCATCACGGGCATCAGGCCGATGGTCATGCCCACGTTGACCAGCACGTGGAACAGCAGGATCGCCGCCACGCAGTAGCAGTAGATGCGTCCGAACGGCTCCTGCTGCCGTTCGCCCATGCGCATCAGCCGCAGGATCAGCAGGCACAGCAGCGTCAGCACCACGACCGAGCCGAGGAATCCCCACTCCTCGCCCACGGTGCAGAAGATGAAGTCGGTGTGCTTTTCGGGGACGAACCCGTATTTGATCTGGGTCCCTTCGAGGAAGCCCTTGCCCCAGAAGTTGCCCGAGCCGATGGCGATTTTCGCCTGGTTGACGTTGTAGTCGGTTCCGAGCGGGTCGCTGATGATGCCCAGGAAGCTTAATATACGGTCGCGCTGGTGCTGTTTGAGAATCGAATTGAAGATGTAGTCGGTGGTGGGCAGGAAGACGAGCGAACCGACGAACAGTCCCAGCGTGATGAAGATGTTGGCGAGATTCGAGCGGTAGGCGTATACGGCAGCGAAGACCATGGCCGCGAGGGTCGTTGTGAGCAGGCTGTGGTAGAGATCGAGCGTTCCGGGGGCGATCAGCGCCATCACGAGGCATAGCAGGATGGCCGACAGCATCACCGCGGCCAGGAACACGAGGCGCGAACGCCACTGGCCGTTCATCATCGCCTCGGAGAGCGTGCAGACCAGAATCAGCGTCACGAGCAGTGTCATCGGCGAGAGGAGGAACGAGACGATGAACAGCGCGGCGATCAGCAGCACCGGGATGCAGAGCCATTTGTTCAGCCCTTCGCGGTAGAGCACGAAAAGGAACGACCCCAGCACGATGCCCGACCCGGTGTCGTTCTGCAGGATGATGATGAAGAGCGGAATGCAGATCACCACGGCGACCTTCATCAAGTCGCCCGCGCGGTTGATCGAGAAGGAGTATTCGCTCATCACGCGGGCCAGGGCCAGGGCCGTGGCGATCTTGGCGAACTCCACGGGCTGCACGCGCAGCGACCCGAACTCGAACCACGCCTTCGCGCCGTTGACCTCGCGGCCGAAGAGCAGCGCGGCCACGAGCAGCGCGATGCCGCCCAGATAGGCCGGGTAGGCGAACATGTGGTAGAACCGTTCGTCGAGCAGCAGGACGATGATCGCCGTGACCCACGCCATGCCGATCCACATCAGCTGCTTCATGTAGAAGTGCGAGAACGAGAGCAGGTCGGCCGCGCTGTCGTCGTACGACGCCGAAGTGATCGAGATCCATCCCGCCGCGACGATCAGCACGTAGAGCAGGACGGTCCAGCCGTCCACGCCGTAAAAGATGCCGTTATGCCGGTTATTTGTCATAAGCGGGATAATAGATGTTCATGTCCTTGATGTATTGCAGCAGTTCGGGCCTGCGGATCGTGTCCGTCAGGTAGTACTCTTCCAGCAGGCTGGCGATCGGCAGGGCCGCCGAGGCGCCGAATCCGCCGTTTTCGACGTAGACCGAAATGGCGATCTTCGGATTGTCCTTCGGTGCGAACGAGAGAAAGGTCGAGTGGTCGCGGCCGCGCGGGTTTTCGGCCGTTCCGGTCTTGCCGCAGACGTCCAATCCTTCGAGCCGGGCGCGGGTCGAGGTTCCCCCGACGTTCACGCCCCGCCACATGCCCTCGACGATGGGTTCGAAGTGTTTCGGTTCGACCATCGTGTAGTGGCGTTCGTAGAAACGCGCGTCGAGCGAGTCCTGTCCTTCGATCTTCTTCACGATGTGCGGGATGTAGTAGTAGCCTCGGTTGGCCACGATGCACGCCAGATTGGCCAGCTGCAACGGCGTGCAGCCCAGCGCATCCTGCCCGATCGAGAGCGACAGCACCGTGAGCGAGTTCCACGAACCCCGGTACTGGCGGTCGTAGTAGGCGCGGTCGGGCACGTATCCGTTGCCCTCGTCGAGGAAGTCCGAACCCAGCTTGCGCCCGAATCCGAAGCTCTCGACATATTGTTTCCAGACGTCGTAACCCTCCTTCACGCTTCCGTATTTGGGGTTGTCGAGGATGTCGCGGAAGACGTAGCAGAAGTAGGCGTTGCACGAGGTCGCCACCGCGAAGCGCAGGTCCAGCGGCGAGGCGTGGGCGTGGCAGGCCATCTTCAGGCGGCCCGCCTGGTAGCCCATGTGGCAGGAGTGCAGGTCCGAAGGCCGGAGCACCCCTTCCTGAAGGCCGATCAGCCCCTGCACCAGCTTGAAGGTCGACCCCGGGGGATATTTGGCCTTCACCGCACGGTTGAACAGCGGCTTGCGCTTGTTGTAGAGCATCTTCATGTAGTTGTTGCCCCGCTGGCGCCCCACCAGTTCGTCCGGATCGTACGTCGGCGAGGAGACCATCATCAGGATTTCGCCCGTCGAAGGCTCGATGGCTACCGCGGCTCCCACCTTGCCGCGCATCAGCTCCTCGCCCAGCAGTTGCAGGCGGGCGTCGATGGTGCTCACCAGATAGCGTCCCGGTTCGGGAACCGAATCGTAGCGGCCGTTCATGTAGGAACCCTTGATCGCCCCGTGGGTGTCGATCTCCTGAATCCGGACGCCCTTGCGGCCCCGGAGCTGCGGCTCGTAGGCTGACTCCACGCCGTTCATCCCTACGTAGTCGCCCGTCTTGTATTCGGGGTTGCGCTTCAGGTAGTCGGGGTTCACCTCGCTCACATACCCCAGCAGGTTGCCGCCCACTTCGCGGGGATACCGGCGGACGGTGCGGTAGACGGTGTAGAACCCCCGGAAGTTGCACTCGTCGAAGCGCAGTTTGTCCTCCTTGGAGATGTAGTTCATAATCAGCCGCGGCGCCCGCGGACGCATCCGCGCGTTGGCCAGTTCGCGTTCGAGCCGGGCGCGCGAAAGTCCCAGCACGTCGCACATGCGGGCCGTGTCGAAGCCCTGTTTGCCGATTTCGCTCGATATGACCATCAGGTCGTAGCATTCGCGGCTCTGCACCAGATATTCGCCGTTGCGGTCGAAGACCTCGCCGCGCGGCGGGTACTGCACGACGTGGCGCAGCACGTTGGCGCGCGCCAGATCGTCGTAGCGCGAATCGAAGAGCTGGATGTAGGCCAGCCGTCCGACGATCAGCGCGAAGATCAGCAGGACGATGACTTGCAGGGTGCGCATCCGCATGAAACTCTCGGAGTTTCTCATATGCGCACGGGGATTTTGGCGGTGAAGATGCGGGCGATGATCCAGATGAAGCCCGCCGATACCGCCGTGCTGACGACGATGCGCAGCAGCGTATGGAGCGCGTGGGTCCACGAAAGGGCCTCCAGCGAAAAGAATACGGCGTGATGCACGAGCGTCAGCGCCACGAGGTAGGTGATGAGCTTTCGTTCGCCCAGACGCGCCGACGAGGGGATGCCCCCTTCGCGGACGTTGTCGCGGCCGCAGATCATGCCGGCGAGGGTCGGGCGCAGGAAGGCGATCAGCAGCGTGGCGATCGTGTTGATCCCCGCCGCGCCCATGGCGAAGTCCATCGTGACGCCCAGCGCCAGTCCGGCGCCCAGAACTGCCGCGGGCGGCGTGTCGAGCGGCAGCAGGGCGATGAAGACGATGTATACGAGCGGGTTGAGGTAGATGCTGATGGTCAGGTTGTCGAACAGGAAAACCTGAAGCAGCGCCGCCGCCGCGAAAAGTCCGAGATATGGTAGTGTGCGGTACATTTAGTCGTTCCGGGTGTGTTGTTCGATTTGTTCGCTTTGCTGCAGGTTGCGGATTTCGTAGAAGTCGCGGTTGCCGACCAGCACGACTTCGTTCAGCCGCGACATTTCGGCTGCGAGCCGCACCCGTACCGTGTAGGCCGTGCGGGTCTCGTTGAGCGAGGCGCTCTCGACCCAGCCGATCAGCACGTCGGCGGGAAAATACTGCGAGAATCCGGTCGTCACGACCTCCTGTCCGGGCTTCGGGTCGGCGTATTTCGACAGCTCGCCGAGGATCACCACGTTCTGGTCCAGCCCGTCCCAATAGATCGAGCCGTAATATTCGGCGTCGGCGAGCTTGCCGCTGGCCCGGAACGAGGTGTTCAGCACCGACATCGCCACGGCGTAGCGTTCCGTGCAGTCGACGACGTAGCCGGCCATCGCGCCGTCGGGCGAGAGGACGGCCATCTCTTCGACCACGCCGTCCTGACGTCCGCGGTTGAGCGTGATGAGGTTCTGCGCCCGGTTGACCGTGTTGGCCACGACCGATGCCGTGACGAAGCGGTATTTCGATTCGCCGATGTCCTGCATATAGCTGTCCAGCCGCGCGTTGGTTTCGGCCTCCTCGTACTGGGCGAGCCGCTCTTCGAGCTGTGCGACGCGGCCCAGCAGCAGCCGGTTTTCGTGCCCGAGGCTGAAGTAACGCCTTATGCCCGCGAAAAATCCGTGCACGCCTCCCGCCACCTGGTTCGACCGTGCGAGCAGCCGGGCCTGGGTGTAGTGGGTGGAGTGGGCGTAGTAGCTGATGGCCGCGACCTCCAACGCCACGAACAGCACCACGACGTAGATGCTTCGTATGAACTCGAACAGTTTGCGCAAAGCAGTTCCTTAATTTAAGATTGCGGACCAAGGCCCGCAATCCGTATTTGTCAATTTATCCGATTCTTGTCGGAACGAACCGTATTTCGGGCTTCGCGAAGTCAGCGGTGCAGGGGCATACTCGGGTATGTGACTGCACCGGACGGCGAACGACGTGCGGAAGACGGGCGTTATCGCAAGAATCACTTCATCAGGAACGAGAACCGGTTGATATTCTTCAGCGCGATTCCCGTTCCGCGGGCGATGGCCCGCAGCGGGTCTTCGGCGATGTGGAACGGAATGCCGGTCTTTTCGTTCAGCCGCCGGTCGAGTCCCTTGATCAGCGCGCCGCCGCCGGCGAGGTAGATGCCGTTCTTCACGATGTCGGCGTACAGCTCGGGCGGCATGGATTCGAGCACCTTCATCAGCGCCGCGTCGATCTTCGTGAGCGACTTTTCCAGCGCGTAGGCGATTTCGCTGTACGAGAGCGACACGGTCTGGGGCAGTGCGGTCAGCATGTTGGGACCCGTCACGACGAAGTCCTCGGGCTCCTGCTCCAGGTCCGAAACGGCGGCGCCGATCGAACATTTGATCGCCTCGGCCGTGCGTTCGCCGATGCGGATGTTGTGCTGCTGGCGGACGTAGCTCTGGATGTCGTTGGTGAAGACGTCGCCCGCGGTGTTGATCGACTCCGAGCAGACGATGCCCCCCAGCGAGATGCAGGCGATCTCCGACGTGCCGCCGCCGATGTCGATGACCATGTTGCCTTCGGGGGCCTCCACGTCGAGACCCGCGCCGAGCGCCGCGGCCATCGGTTCGTAGATCATGTAGACTTCGCGTCCTCCGGCGTGTTCGGCCGAGTCGCGCACGGCGCGTATTTCGACGTTGGTCGACCCGGAGGGAATGCAGATCACCATGCGCAGCGAGGGTGCGAAGAGGCTGCCCGAGGTCTTGACCTTCTTGATCATGCCGCGCAGCATCAGCTCCGTGGCGTTGAAGTCGGCGATCACGCCGTCTTTGAGCGGACGGATGGTTTTGATGTTCGGGTTGGTCTTCTCGTGCATCTGGCGGGCCTGCTGGCCGATGGCCACGAGTTTGCCCGTGTGGACGTCCAGCGCCACGATCGAAGGTTCGTCGACGACGACCTTTCCGTTGTAAATTATCAGCGTGTTGGCCGTTCCGAGGTCGATGGCCAACTCCTGTGTCAATGAAAAAATTCCCATATTCCTACACCCAACTGTTCTGTTTCGTGAAATGCTTTATTCTCAATCCGATACGCACCCGCGACGCCGCTTCGGGCTTCGGCGGATGACATATCCCGACAAAGGTAGCAAAAAGCCCCGGAACTTTTTGTATTTTATTCTGATTTTTTTTAATTACATTTGTGCTGGAAAAACTGAATCTCCGCATGGAATACAAAATCGGAACCGACGCCCGCTGTGCGGTCATCGGCTATGGAAGCTGGGCGACGGCCATCGTCGGACTGCTTGCAGCCAACGGCCGGCGCGTAGGGTGGTATGTCCGCAATCCCGAGGTGCTCGAATCGCTGTGCTCGGACGGCCGCAACCCCCGCTATCTGAACGATCTGGAGTTCGACCGCAACAGCATCGCCCCCTCTTCCGACCTTGACGCCGTGGTGCGCGACGCCGACATCGTGATCCTCGCCACGCCTTCGGCCTACCTCAAGGATTTCCTCGCCCCGCTGACCGTTCCGCTCCGTGACAAATTCGTCGTTTCGGCCATCAAGGGCATCGTCCCGGGCGACTATCAGACCGTCGTGGAGTACATCCACGACCATTACGGGCTGTCGTATAGGCAGATCGGGCTGGTGACCGGGCCTTCGCACGCCGAGGAGGTCTCGCGCGGCAAGCTTTCGTACCTCACGGTCGTCTGCGCCGATCCCGAAAACGCGCGGCGCATCGGCGAACGCTTTGCCGGGGAGAACATTTGCTTCAGCTATTCCGCGGATCTCTATGGCGTCGAATACGCCGCAATTCTCAAGAATATCTACGCCCTTTCGGTCGGCATCGCCGTGGGGCTGGGCTACGGCGACAATTTTCTGGCCGTGCTGATCGCCAATGCGGCGGGCGAGATGACGCGTTTCCTGGAGGAGAGTTATCCCGATGAGCGCAACACGCAGGTCTCGGCCTATCTGGGCGACCTGCTGGTGACCTGCTATTCGACTTACAGCCGCAACCGCCGGCTGGGGCTGCTCATCGGCCACGGCTGTACCGTCAAGAGCGCCCTGAACGAGATGACGATGGTCGCCGAGGGCTATTTCGCGGCCGACTGCATCCGTCACATCAACTTCCGCCACCGGGTCGACATGCCCATCGCCGACATGGTTTACCGGGTGCTTTACGAGGGCGCCTCGGCGCGCAGGTGTATGCAGGAACTGACAACCAAATTAATTTAGTTAGCGATATGATGAAAAATGTGAAATTGGACATTGCCAAGACGGGCATTGAAATTTCCGCCGACATCGAGGCCAAAGCGCAGGCAGCCAATGCCCTGCTGCATTCGGGCAAAGGCGCCGGCAACGATTTTCTGGGTTGGGTGCACCTCCCCTCCTCGATTTCGGAGAACGAGATCGACGCCATCCGGAAGGAGGCTGCGAAACTGCGCTCGAAGGCCGACGTGGTCGTCTGCATCGGCATCGGCGGCTCGTACCTCGGCGCCAAGGCCGTGCTCGAAGCCATGAGCGATCCCTTCAAACTCCTGCACAAGGAGCAGAAGGACCCCACGGTCATTTTCGCCGGACAGAACATTTCGGAGGATTACACCGCCGAACTGCTCGCCGCGCTGAAGGAGCATTCGATCGCCGCCATCGTGATTTCGAAGTCGGGCACGACGACCGAGCCGGCCATCGCGTTCCGCCTCATAAAGGCCGAGATCGAGAAGCGTTACGGCAAGAAGGAGGCTGCGGAGCGTATCGTGGCCATCACCGACAAGGCGCGCGGGGCGTTGAAGACGCTCGCCACGCAGGAGGGATACCCGACGTTCGTCATTCCCGACGATGTGGGCGGACGTTTCTCGGTGCTGACCCCCGTGGGGCTGCTGCCGCTGGCCGTCGCCGGCGTGGACATCGCGGCCCTTGTCCGCGGTGCGCAGGAGATGGAGAAGGCCACGGCCGAAGGCGTTGCTTTCAAGGAGAATCCGGCAGCCGTCTACGCCGCCGTGCGCAACATCCTCTACAACGGAGGCAAGAAGATCGAGATTCTGGGTTCCTACGAGCCTAAACTGCAATATATCAACGAGTGGTGGAAACAGCTCTACGGCGAGAGCGAGGGCAAGCAGGGCAAGGGCATCTTCCCGGCGAGCGTCACGCTGACGGCCGACCTGCACTCGATGGGCCAGTATATCCAGGACGGCGAGCGCACCCTGTTCGAGACGATCATTTCGGTGGCCAAACCCGCCGCCGAAGTGCTGATCGAGGCTGACGGGGAGAACCTCGACGGGCTGAACTTCCTGGCCGGGAAGCGCATTTCGGAGGTCAACCGCATGGCCGAGCTGGGCGTTCAGCTGGCTCACGTGGACGGCGGCGTGCCGAACATCCGCATCGAGATTCCCGAAATCTCGGAGAGCGTGATCGGCGGCCTGCTGTACTTCTTCGAGAAGGCCTGCGGCATCAGCGGCTATATGCTGGGCGTCAATCCCTTCGACCAGCCGGGCGTCGAGGCTTACAAGAAGAACATGTTCGCCCTGCTGGACAAACCCGGCTACGAGGAGGCTTCGAAAGCCATCAAGGCCCGTTTGTAAAACGGGTTTCAGGGGCGTTGGCGGCGGCGTTTCCGAGCCGCTCCTGCGCTTCCATCCGGCTGGTTTCTAAAGCCGATACCGAAAAAGCCAATCCCCGCCGGGATTGGCTTTTTTTATTTATTGGCCGCGGCGTTTATTGATCGCGCACCCGTCGGCCTTTCTCGGTGAAAATCTCTGTTTCGCCCTCTTTCTGCATGTAGAGCAGTTTTTCCCGGAAACCGCCGTTCGGAGCCGCGACGCTCTTTCCGGCTTCTGCCGTGTCGGCCTGCGTGTCGATAACGGTATGCCCTTCTTTGTAATAAACAGCGTCGTAGACGCACGGGACGATCGGTCGGCCGCGGTCGTTCAGCACGCCCCACTTGCCGTCGCGCCGGACGATTGTGAATCCGGGGGTGGCTATGAGCAGGTACGCCAGCTCATAGACGCACGGCACGACGAGGCGGCCTTTCGGATCGATGCAGCCCCATTTCCCGTCGGCGAAGCCCAGGTTCTGCAACCGGGTGTCCGCGAAATCCGTGCGACCGTCGTTCACGAACGCCACCTTGTCCCGGACCGGGAAGATGAACCCGTAGAACGGCGTGACCCGGTTGCCTTTCCGGTCGATCAGGGCCGTTGGGCAATCCGAGAGAATCGGCACTTTGAATTTGTCGACTTCGTTTTTGACCATCGCGACGCTCTTGTCGAACCCGTATTCCCCGAAACTGCCGCACCAGTCGTATTGCAGGGGGACGGCCGTTGCGCCCGAGGGGTCGATGAACCCCCATTTGCCGTTGAGCCGTACGGCGGCCCGGTCGCCGATAAACTGCCGGGCATCTTCGTAACGGGCATTCCCGAAAACGGCGTGGCCGTATTCGTCGGTGAAATAACACGGCGCTCCGCCGCGGGTTCTGTTCATGTAGAGCAGTGGACATTGCGAGGCGGCGCACGACGACAGCGCGAGGCAGGCGATTAAGAGGTAAGGACGCATTTCGAAAAGATGACTAATAATTAATTGGGCCAGTCTTGATATACTATTGCCTCAAAGTTGGGGACGCTTTCTGCACTTACCGAAAGCCAACATTCGCTTCTGCAATTTGTTTCATATTTATATGTTCTGCCGACAATATTTCTACTGCCATCAGCCATTATTTCATATATATCTTCAGCCGTTTTCAGCCTTGCACTCAATGAATTGATATCACTACGCCAACTGGGACTTGATGAATAAATTATAAAAGGCTTTCCTTCACGTCTTATTGCAGAACATGAAATACCTCTGAAACAAATCCCAGAAGGTCCTTTTGATGAGCAGAATGATCCATTATATTGAATGTAATAACCAGGTTCACGATCAAATATTTTTGCAAAGCGAAACTCTGGTTCTCGTTCTAAAAAGGGTTGTACAAAATCTATAGCTTCAGCGTACGTTAGATTATTTGAAGTAAACCGTGGCGAAATTTCATCTTCGCCCGGAACTTTGGTTTCTGGAGGCGTCACTTCTCCCAACTCCGTTTTTGAGCATGATGAAAACAATGCTCCAGTGGCTAATGCCAAGGATAAAAGCGTAACAATTATTTTCATAAGGCTTAATATTTAAAGAATGATGAGTAAAATGTACATAATAATATTCAGAAATGCAATTAATAAGGCATATATTTTCTAAAAATACAAAAAAGGCGGAGCTGTCGACAGCTCCGCCTTTCGTTCGTGCTATTTATTTTACAGCACTCCCTGCTCGACCATCGACTTGGCGACTTTCATAAAGCCCGCGATGTTCGCGCCCTTCATGTAGTTGAGGTAGCCGTCCTTCTCGGTGCCGTACTCCACGCAGGCGTGGTGGATCGACGACATGATCTGGTGCAGCTTGGCGTCGACCTCCTCGGCCGTCCAGTTGAGTTTCTGCGAGTTCTGCGTCATTTCGAGACCCGACGTGGCCACGCCGCCGGCGTTCACGGCCTTGCCCGGTCCGTAGGGAATCTTCGCCGCGATGAAGGCGTCGATGGCCTCCGGGCGGCAGCCCATGTTCGAAACCTCGGCCACGACTTTCACGCCGTTGGCCAGCAGCCGTTTGGCGTCCTCGCCGTCCAGCTCGTTCTGCGTGGCGCACGGCATGGCGATGTCCACCTTGACCTCCCACGGTTTCTTGCCCGCGAAGAACTGCGAGCCGGGGAATTTCGCGGCGTATGGCTCCACCACGTCGTTGTTCGACGCGCGCAGTTCGAGCATGTAGGCAATCTTCTCGGCGTCGAGACCCGCAGGATCGTAGATGTATCCGTCGGGACCCGAGATCGTCACCACCTTGGCGCCCAGTTCCGTGGCCTTCGTCGCCGCGCCCCAGGCCACGTTGCCGAAGCCCGAGATGGCGATGGTCTGGCCCTTGATGTCCATGCCGGCCTTTTCGAGCATCTGACGCAGGAAATAGACGGCTCCGAAGCCCGTCGCCTCGGGACGGATCAGCGAACCGCCGTAGGTCATGCCCTTGCCCGTCAGCACGCCGGTGTTCTCCTGGGCCAGCTTGCGGTACATGCCGTAGAGATAGCCGATTTCGCGTCCGCCGACGCCGATGTCGCCTGCCGGAACGTCGGTCTGCGGACCGATGTGACGCCACAGTTCGGTCATGAAGGCCTGGCAGAAGCGCATCACCTCACGGTCCGACTTGCCTTTGGGGTTGAAATCCGAACCGCCCTTCGCGCCGCCCATCGGGAGGGTCGTCAGCGCATTCTTGAAGATCTGCTCGAAACCGAGGAACTTCAGGATCGAGGGGTTCACCGAGGGGTGGAAGCGCAGTCCGCCCTTGTAGGGGCCGATGGCGTTGTTGAACTGCACGCGGTAGCCCGTGTTCACCTGCACGTCGCCCTTGTCGTCGACCCATACGACCTTGAACGTGAAGGTTCGGTCGGGTTCCACGATGCGTTCGGCGATGCGGTTTGCCTCGAATTCCGGGTGCTGGTTGTAAGCATCCTCCACGGTCATCAGAACTTCGCGCACGGCTTGCAGGTATTCGCTTTCGCCGGGGTGCTTGCGCTCGAGTTCCGCCATAATTTTGTTAACGTTCATAGCTCTATCGGTTTTTGGTTGGTTTGCATCTCCTGTTCGGATTCTATCTTTTCACAAATATAAAAATATTTCCGACAGATTGTAATCTTTTCGGGGAAATTTATTTAAAATCCTAATCGTTTTTCCCCTCGCGTACCATGCCTTTGTTCGAACGCCCGTCGATGCAGACCCACAGCGGGCTGTCGAAGCGCACCTGCCGCAGGTACGTTCCGTCGTACAGCGCCTGTCGGGCGTCGAGTTCCTTTTCGCGGAAGAGGCCGTCGCCGCGGAAGGGGTTGATCGTCAGGTAACCCACGCCCAGCGAGGTGACGTTCTGGAAGAAGTGCGTGCCCTGCGAAGGCTCCACGTCGAACTTTTCGATGCCGCATTCGACGATCACCCTGGCCTCGGAGATGTGGTTCCACTTGACCGGAACCCCGAGGAACGGGTCCGAGGAGCCCCAGCGGCCGGGTCCCACGAGGATGTACGGCCGCCCCTGGTCGCGCATGCGGTTGTTGAGCGTCAGCAGCTCTTCGGCAATCTTCTCGGTCGAGAGCGAGTCGAAGGCCTCGGATTTCACATAGATGATGTCGGCGATGTCGGTCATCTGCCCGATGCCGAGGGCCTGCTCGCCGTAGATCAGCGCGCGGGAGGCGTCGACCTCGTTCCAGTCGATGGACCGGTTGTCCTGGTTGTCGATGATCGGACGGATCTGCAACAGGTTGAAAACCTGCCGCTGTCCGGGCGCCACGTCCATGTTGACGGCGAATTCCACCTCCACGGGACAGCGCATCTCCTCGGCGCCCATCGTGAGGATGTCCGAGATGATTTCGGCCAGCGGGAAGGTGTTGTACTTGAGGATGTTGTTGAACGTGATGACCTTGCGTCCCTGGTCGAACGGGCTGTCGGAGATGCGTTCGTTCTCGCGGTCCCAGACCGAGCAGACGAATTTCGAGTTGCGGAAGCCGCCGATCTGGGTGAGTCCCAGCCGGCGCAGGTTCACCGCGTCGTCGATCGACGTGCGGAACTCCTCGGGCCGCAGGCTCAGGGCGAGCACCTCGTTCTGCGTGTCGCGCAGCGCCAGTTCGGGCGTCGAGGTCTGGAGCACCTTCTGCGGGTAGCGGGGCGAGAAGCGCAGCGTGCGCCCGCCGTCCACGACCAGTTTGCCCAGGCCCATGGCGATGTTGCAGACGCCGTCCTCCGGGCGTTCGTCGCCGATGGGGTAGTAGTTGATCGAGCGGGCCACGCCCGAACAGGTGGGGAAGTACAGCCCGTCCTGCTCCGTGCCGCACACTTCCTGGATGATCACGGCCATCTTCTCCTCCGAGATGAGGTTCTGCGACGACTGGATGTAGGCCCTCGACGCCGCGAAATAGACCGAGGCGTAGACGCTTTTGACCGCCTTGAGCAGCAGGCGCAGCATCTGGTCCTCGTTGTCGACGTAGGGGATCATGTAGGTCGAGTAGATGCCGGCGAAGGGCTGGTAGTGCGAGTCTTCGAGCTTCGACGACGAGCGGATGGCCAGCGGCGTGCGCACGGTGCGGATGTAGCTTTTCAGCGCCTCGCGCAACCGGAACGGGAGTACCGAGCTGACGAATTCCGAGAGGATCTCCTCGTCGGAAAAATCCTGCGAGATGATGTATTTCAGTCCGTTGTGGCGGATGAAGTCGTCGAAGAACTCCGTGGCGATGACCACCGACCGCGGGATCATGATGCGCACGTTTTCGTGCTTGTCGTACTGGCGGTGTTTCATAAGCATCGAGTTCATAAACGCCAAGCCGCGGGCCTTGCCGCCGAGCGAACCCTCGCCGATGCGCGCGAAGGCCACGGCGTCGGAGTAGGTCTCGGTGTCGAAACGCGCCACGACGCCCTGCCCGAGCAGCGTGCGGTAGTCGCGGATGAGTCCTACCAGCACGCGGCGGTGTTCTTCGACCGACGAGAAGTGGCTCTTGTTATACTGGCGGATCGACGATGCCAGCGGGAACAGTCCCCGCGAGTAGAGCCATTTCGAGAGGTGATTCTGCGAGGTGTGGTATTCGAACGCCCGGTCGGGGATCGTGGCGATCATCTGCTGCATCTGCGTCAGGTCCTTCGCGCGGCCGATCTCGGCGCCCGTGTCTGGGTCCTTGAAAACGAAGTCGCCGAAGGCGAACTCTTTGGCGATGTAGTCGTGCAGCTGCGAGAGCAGCGTCTTGGAGTTCTTGGCGATGAATCCCGCACCCAGCTCCGCGGCCTGTTTGCCGAAAGCCACCTGCGACGACTGCAACAGTACGGGCATCAGCGGGTTATCCTCCCGGATGCGGCGGCAGAGGTCGATGCCGGCGTCGAGTTTCTCGCTCTCGGGCGGGTCGTTGCGGCGGAGTACGAACCCCACGTCGGAGATCACGCCCAGCAGGTTTTTCTTGTAACGCTCGTACAGTTCCACGGCCTCCTCGTAGCAACGCGCCAGCAGGATTTTCGGGCGAGCGCGTTTGCGCAGCACCTGCTGCTGCTCGTTGAAGGCGTCCTTCAGGAATTCGGTGTTTTGCAGCAGCAGCAGTTTGTAGATCTCCGGTAAATAGGTGGAATAAAAGCGGATCGAGTCCTCGACCAGAAGGATGGCCTGCACGCCCCCTTCGCGGATGTCCTCGTCGGCGTTCATCTTGTCCTCGATCAGCTTGATGATGGCGATGATCAGTTCCGTGTTGCCGTGCCACGAGAAGATGTAGTCCAGTCCCGAGCGGTCCTGCTCCTCGATGCGGCGGTAAATATCCTTCGAAAAGGAGGTCAGCAGCGCCACGGGGGTGTTGGGGTGCCGCTCCTTGACGATCTTGGCGAACGAAAAAACGTCGGGTTCGCCGACGTTGTACATCGTGAGGATGAAATCGAACGAATCGTCCCGGTCCAGCGCCTCCAGCGCCTCGGCGGTCGAGCTGACGCGCGTCAGTGACGGCGGGTTCGACATGTTGAGGTCGATGTACTCCTGGTTGATCTGCGACTCGATGTGCCCGTCCTCCTCCAGGATGTACCCGTCGTAGCTGCAACATACGAGCAGGATTTTGTGGATGCGGTATTTCATGAAGCGGTAGGGGAGTTTGCTCCCGTCGGGCATGTATTGTTCCAGGCTTTTGTTCATTCGGATGCTAAATTTGTTCTACCAACAAAAATAAGGAAAAAATTGTTACCTTTGAAATCGGAAACGCTGAAAATAACCGCAAGACAAGATGAACAAGGAGAAATATACCCTGCAGGAGGTCACCACTCCCGCCCTGGAGCGCGAGTGGCTGGACTTTCCGAAACGAATCTATAAGGGAAACCGCAACTGGGTCTGCCCGCTGGACGTGGATGTCCTCGAGGTTTTCAACCCGTCGAAAAACGAACTTTTCGCCGACGGCGAGGCCATCCGCTGGGTGGCGCGCAACGCCCGGGGCGAGCTTGTCGGCCGCATCGCGGCGTTCTACAACCGCGAGAAGGCTTCGATCGAGGAGCAGCCCACGGGCGGCTGCGGGTTCTTCGAGTCGATCGACGACCAGCAGGTCGCCGACATGCTGTTCGAAGCCTCGCGCATGTGGCTGGCCAGCCGCGGCATGGAGGCCATGGACGGCCCGATCAACTTCGGACAGCGGCGCGACTGGTGGGGGCTGCTGGTCGAGGGCTACGAATTCCAGCCTCTCTACAAGAATCCCTACAATCCGCCCTATTACAAGGAGTTGTTCGAAAACTACGGTTTTAAGAATTACTTCAATCAGCACAGTTTTATCTGGCGGGTGAACGATTCGGAGGCCAACAAGCAGATTTTCGCCCGCGCCGAGCGTCTCTACACCGTGCCGGGTTACCGGGTCGAGAACATCGACATGAACAATCTGGAGGAGGCCGCCGAGAGTTTCCGCGTCATTTACAACAAGGCGTGGGCCTTGTTCTCGGGCGTCAAGCCGATGACGCAGGAGGAGGCGCTGGAGATGGTCCGGGAGATGAAACCGATCATCGACCCCAACATCATTTTCTTCGCCTATTTCAACGAAGAACCGATCGGATTTTTCATCACCGTTCCCGACCTGAACCGCCTGATCGGCAAATTCAACGGCAAATTCGGCTTGCGGCAGAAGCTGCGGCTGATGTGGGACCTGAAGGTGCGCAAGTCGTGCGACCGCATTTTCGGCATCATCTTCGGCATCACGCCGGAGTTCCACGGCAAGGGCGTCGAGTCGGCCATCATGGTCAAGTACTGGCAGTTCCTCGAGCGGACGAAGAATCCCTACAAGTCGATGGAGCTGGCGTGGATCGGCGATTTCAACCCCGTGATGAACCGCATGATCGAGACCTACGTCTGCGCTACGCGCCACAAGGTGCACACCACCTACCGCTACCTGTTCGACCGCACGAAGGAGTTCCACCGCTGTCCGCGCCTGGGCGTGAAGCGCCGCTCGGAATGATTTGTTGTGCTGCAAGTCTCTCTTTCCAACGGGAGATTTCGGAGGAATTTTGAATACATGAAGCCTGCATCAAACACTCGTTACATATGAAAACCACCGTATTCACCAAGTACCACATCGCCGCGGGCGCCAAGATGGCCGAATTCGCGGGATACAACATGCCCATCGAATTCACGGGCATCAACGACGAGCACATGGCCGTGCGCAACGGCGCCGGGGTCTTCGACGTGAGCCACATGGGCGAAATCTGGGTCAAGGGTCCCCGGGCGCTCGATTTGCTGCAACGCATCACGACCAACGACGTTTCGAAGCTCTTCGACGGCAAGGTGCAGTACACCTGCATGCCCAACGGCCGCGGGGGTATCGTCGACGACATCCTGGTTTACCGCGTCGACGCCGAAACCTACATGCTCTGCGTCAACGCCGCCAATATCGACAAGGACTGGAAGCATATCTGCGCCGAGGGAAAGGCCTTCGGCATGGAGGCGGGCCACGGCAGGGAGCTTTACAACGCTTCGGACGAAATCTGCCAGCTCGCCGTGCAGGGACCTCTGGCCATGAAGATCGTGCAGAAGATGTGCGACGAGCCGGTCGAGGAGATGGAGTACTACACCTTCAAAAAGATGAAGGTCGCAGGCTGCGACGCCATCCTTTCGATCACGGGCTATACCGGATCGGGCGGCTGCGAGATTTACGCGGCCAACGAAGACGGCGACAAACTCTGGAAAGCGCTCTGGGAGGCCGGCGAAGAGTTCGGACTCAAGAATATCGGTCTGGGCGCGCGCGATACGCTGCGTCTGGAGAAGGGCTTCTGCCTCTACGGCAACGACATCGACGACACTACGTCGCCGCTCGAAGCCGGGTTGGGGTGGATCACGAAATTCGCCGAGGGCAAGGATTTCATCGACCGCGCCGCGATGGAGCGTCTCAAGGCCGAGGGCGTGGGGCGCAAACTGGTGGGGCTGAAAATGGTCGAGCGGGGCATTCCGCGCCACGGCTACGCGATCGCCGCGCCGGACGGGACCGAAATCGGACATGTCACTTCCGGAACCATGTCGCCCTGCCTGAAAGTCGGCGTGGCGTTGGGTTACGTCGAGGCGGCCTATGCCAAGCCGGGCACGGAAATCGCTGTGGTCATCCGCGAGAAACCCGTGAAGGCCGAAGTGGTGAAGATTCCGTTCGTATAAACATAAACCGCAACCGATTTATTCTATGAAAGCGAAATATCTCGGGCTGGACCTTTCCAGTCCCATCGTAGTCAGCAGTTCGCCCTATACCGCGTCGATCGGCAATGTCGAGCAGTGCGTTCGCAACGGCGCGGGCGCCGTGGTGCTGAAATCAATTTTCGAGGAGCAGATTTACCGTCAGGCCGCCTCGCTCGACCGTATGGAAGGTTACGGCGACGCCGGGGAATACCTCGAACGCTATCTGGGTGAAGCCTATAAGGCGGAGTTGCTGGAGTTGGTTTCCGATGCCGCCAAGACGGGCATTCCCGTCATCGGCAGCATCAACTGCGCCGGCGCGGGCGACGCGTGGATCGAATATGCCGCGGCCATGCAGCAGGCCGGCGCTTCGGCATTGGAGCTGAATATCTTCCTGCTTCCGACAGATCGTCGGGCCTCGGCGCAGGAGATAGAGAGCCACTATGCCGGCATCGTGCGCAAGGTTGTCGCCGAGGTGACGATTCCCGTGTCGGTGAAGCTGCCGATGCGCCTTACGAACGTACTGTCGGTCGGCGACGCGCTGCTGGGCCGCGGGGCCGGTGGACTGGTGCTCTATAACCGCTTTTTCGAGCCGGACATCGACATCGAGAAGATGTGCCTGGTGAACGGCGATCCGTTCAGCGAGCCGGGCGAACTGCGCAACGTCCTGCGCAGCACGGCGTTGTGCGCCCATGCGCTCCCGCAGCTGGACATCGCCGTTTCGACCGGCGTCCACGACGGGGCCGCCGCGGTCAAGTCGCTGCTTTGCGGAGCGGCGGCGGTGCAGGTCTGCACGGCGATCCACAAATACGGCTACGAGGTGATCGGGGAGATGAACCGGTTCATCGACGCGTGGGCCGCCCGCCAGGGTTTCGAGTCGCTCGACGAATTCCGCGGACGCATGGATTACGGCTCCTCGGAGGGCGATTTCTACCAGCGCGTGCAGTACATGAAGTATTTCCCGCACGATACCGAGTAGACTCCGCGTCGTTTCGAACGCAAATCCCGGATGCCGGCAAAAGGCGTCCGGGATTTTTTTGCGGGCCGGTCCGGAGGCGGGCTGGTTCGGGAACGGGTCGTTTTGCAGGGCGCTGTGCGGCGCGGTCTCTGCAAAAGGTTTTCTTGCCCGGTGTTGCGCGGGGCGCCCGGGATTTACTCCGCGGTCTCCGTGTCGAACGCCGCGTCGAACATCTTCCGCAGCCGTTGCGGGTCGCGGATCACGCCGCGCAGTTCTTCGAGCCGCCGGGCGTTTTCCGACTCTGCGATCCAGAGCCGCAGGTAACCGCCTTCGGCGTATTTCTGCTGCAAATGTGCGAGACAACGGGCATACTGCTCCTCGCGGTCCAGTTCCGGACAGTGCGCCAGCCCGTACTGCACGGTGCGGCGGATGATCGTTTCGGGGTCGATCACCCGGTCGGCCTCGGCCACGATCCGGCCGTAAATGGTGCGGGGTTCGCCGTCCGACGAGGCGCGGTGGTCCTCCACGGCGTCGCGCATCACCGCGATCTGTTCTTCGGAGAACCAGCGGCGCAGTTCGGTGTCGGCCGCAAGAATGCGTCCGGCGTCGATGTGGTGCCGTTCGCGGCCGTTTGCGAGACCCGTGTCGTGATAGGCGGCGACGGTGTAAACCATGTCGGCGTCCGCGTCGTAATGTGCAGCCAGCTCAAGGCTCTGCGCAATGACCGTCCGGACGTGGTCCGTGCGGTGCGCGGCGTCGAAATCTTCGTATCTGGGAATGATTTCCCGTTCGATATATCGTTCGAGTTCCTTGTTCATGGATGTAAAGGTATGAAAAGTCTCTGAATAACCCTCCTGCCCTGCGGTTTCATTTTCATCCGCAGCGTCGGCGGGACGTGTGCGCATGAAAAGTCCCTCCTTATCAGGGGAGGGACTTGGGATTGCCGGACGCTGCCGGATGGCGTACCCGGGTCGTGACGGTTATTTTGCGTAGGAAACGGCCCGTGTCTCGCGGATGACGGTGATCTTCACCTGACCGGGATAGGTCATTTCGTCCTGAATCTTCTTGGCGATATCGTGCGAAAGTCCTTCCGATTCCTGATCCGAAAGCTTGTCGGCGCCGACGATCACGCGCAGTTCGCGGCCGGCCTGAATGGCATAGGTCTTGACGACGCCGGGGTATGACAGGGCGATGTCCTCCATCTCCTTCAGACGCTTGATGTAGCTCTCCACCACTTCGCGGCGCGCTCCGGGGCGTGCGCCCGAAATGGCGTCGCAGACCTGGATGATCGGGGCGATGAGCGAGGTCATCTCCACCTCGTCGTGGTGGGCGCCGATGGCGTTGCAGACCTCGGGCTTCTCCTTGAACTTCTCGGCGAGTTTCATGCCGATGATTGCGTGCGGCAGTTCCGGTTCGTCGTCGGGCACCTTGCCGATGTCGTGCAGCAGGCCTGCCCGGCGGGCGATCTTGGGGTTGAGACCCAGCTCCGAGGCCATGATGCCTGCGAGGTTCGCCGTTTCACGGGCATGCTGCAACAGGTTCTGTCCGTAGGACGAACGGTATTTCATCTTGCCGATCATGCGGATCAGTTCGGGGTGCAGTCCGTGGATTCCCAGGTCGATCGTCGTGCGCTTGCCGACCTCGACGATCTCCTCCTCGATCTGCTTCTGAACCTTGGCGACCACCTCCTCGATGCGTGCGGGGTGGATGCGGCCGTCGGTGACGAGCTGGTGCAGGGCCAGACGCGCGATTTCGCGGCGTACGGGATCGAAGCCCGAGAGGATGATGGCCTCGGGGGTGTCGTCGACGATGATCTCGATGCCCGTTGCGGCCTCCAGGGCGCGGATGTTGCGGCCCTCGCGGCCGATGATGCGGCCCTTGACCTCGTCGCTCTCGATGTTGAACACCGTCACGGCGTTTTCGATGGCCGTCTCGGTCGCCACGCGCTGAATCGACGCCACGATGATGCGTTTGGCCTCTTTCGTGGCGGTCAGTTTGGCCTCTTCGACCGTTTCGTTGATGTAGGCGGCGGCTTCGGTCTTGGCCTCGGCCTTCATGTTCTCGATCAGGATGTTCTTGGCGTCTTCGGAACTCATGCCCGAGATCTGCTCCAGGCGTGCGTTCTGTTCGCGCTGCATCTGGTCGACCTCCTCCTTCTTGTGTTCGAGGATTTGCAGCTGGTTCTGCATCTGCTCTTTCAGACGGTCGTTCTCGCGGAGTTTGTTTTCCAGTTCGCGCTGCTGGTTTTGCAGGTTCTGCTCGATCTGCTTGGCGCGCTGCTCGCTCTGGGCGATTTTCTGGTTGCGCTCGTTGACCTGACGGTCGTATTCGCTCTTGAGCTGTATGAACTTTTCCTTTGCCTGAAGGATGCGCTCCTTCTTGATCATCTCTCCCTCGGCTTCAGCCTCCTTGACGGCGGCTTCGCGGCGCTTGCGGATCGACGTCTTGATCACGAGGTTCGTTACGACCGCGTAGATTGCGACGGCGACCACGGCAGAGATTGAGGCAGCCAAAATGATACTATACATGGGTCTTTGCTTGTTTGTTTTTAGTTATTAATTAGGGTTTTAATTGTAGCCATAAAAAAACCGCATAGGATTCCTTAATCTTGTTTGACGAATCTGCCGATCAGTCATGTGTGGGGGCTCCGACAATCGCAATCTTCCAACGGTACGCCGTAACGTACTCCCCGTGAGGGTGGTAAGGCCTGATTTTGAAACGCCTTGAGTTGCCCCAATTTAGTAAATGTTCAGTTTCGCAAAGCTATAAGGAATCTATGCGGGTAGATTCTTGTATGTAAAAGAACGTTTTTCGAACGGTGCGTGTCGTTCCGGGCGGTTTCCGCCCTTTTCGCCCCCCCCCTCTCGGCCTTCCGTCTGCGGAGGCCTTCGGCCGGTTACTTTTTCGGGTCGTTCAGATACGCATCTATTTCCGTGCCGATTTTTTCGAGCTGTCGGAGGTCTTCGTCGTCCACCTCCCGGCTCTGCCGCATTCCGACGTTCGCGATGGCGAATTTCAGCGCGGTCATCGACAGGTAGTCCTGGTCGTTCCAGTTCTTGATATTCTGTTGTTTTATCAGCGCGAGGTAGCTGTTCACCTCCCGTTCGGCAAGCCGGTACATCTCCTCCTTCCCGCTCTCGATGTTGAACGGATAGCTTTTGCCTGCTATTTTGAGGGTTATTGCCTGTTTTGCCATTTTTTCGTTTCGTTTATTCCGTCGTCCTCTTCTCCGGCCTTCCGGCCGTTTTTCCCGGGGCCGTTTATTCGGCCTCCTGCGTCGTCGGGGCCGCCAGCGGCTGGCCCAGCAGCGCGATGCACTTGTCCACCTCCCGCATAAGACGGTTGACGCGCGCCCGCGCTTTTTCCCGGTTACGGCCTCCGCCCGCAAGCCCTTCGGTCAGCTGCATGCGCGCCAGTTCGGCATCCAGCTCCCGGACGCGCTCTTCGAGCGTGCGTTTCTCGGAGCGGAGCGTGTCGCGCTGTGCGGTCAGTTCCGTACAAAGGTCCGACAGCCTTTTGTGGTCGTCGATCAGCTGCCGCACGCGGGCTTCGATGTTCGTTATCACGCTCTTGTCGGCCATGACTTTCGGGTAAAGTTCCGGTTTACTTTTCAAAGGTACGAAAAAAACGCAAAAAAGCAAAAAATTATTTTGCGGCAATCTCCCCGTAGAGGTCGTAGTCGGCGGCCGAGGTGACCGTCACGTCGTAGAAGTGCCCGCGCAGCAGGCGGCGTTCCGAGGCGGGAATCAGGATCTCCTGGTCCACTTCGGGCGAATCGTACTGCGTGCGGCCGACATACCAGTCGCCCTGACGCGAATCTATGATCACCCGTTCGGTGCGCCCCACGCGGCGGCGGTTGTTTTCGAGCGAAATCTCGTTCTGTAAGGCCATTACGCGCTCCGCGCGTTGCTGCTTGATCGTTTCGGGAATGTCGTCGCGGAGGTTTTCGGCTGACCAGGTTCCCTCCTCCTCCGAGTAGGGGAAGACGCCCAGCCGTTCGAAACGCACCTCGCGCACGAACGCCAGCAGTTCTTCGAAATCGGCCTCCGTCTCGCCCGGATAACCCACCAGCAGCGTCGTGCGCAGCGCCAGGTCGGGGATCGCCCCGCGCAGGCGGCCGATCAGTTCCATGGCCTCGGCCTTAGTGTGGCGGCGGTGCATCGACGCGAGCTGTGCATCGGAAATGTGCTGGAACGGAATGTCGAGGTACTTGCAGATTTTCGGCTCCGAGGCCATCGCCTCGATCACCTCGTCGGGGAACCCGGCGGGGTAGGCGTAGTGGAGCCGGATCCATTCGATGCCGTCGATGCGGCACAGGCGGCGCAGCAGCTCGGCGAGCATCCGCCGGCCGTAGAGGTCGATGCCGTAGTAGGTCGTGTCCTGCGCGATGACCATCAGCTCCCGGACGCCCTGCCCGGCCAGCTTGCGGGCCTCCTCCTCCAGCTCCTCCATCGGGACGGAGACGTGTGCGCCGCGGATGAGCGGAATGGCGCAGTAGCCGCATTTCCAGTTGCAGCCTTCCGAAATTTTCAGGTAGGCGTAGTGTTTCGGGGTCGTCAGACGGCGTTCGGTGGCCAGCGCCGGGTCCTCCGAGGCTCCCAGTGCACGGACGATGCCGTCCCACGTGCGTGCGCCGAAATAGTCGTCCACCTCGGGAATCTCGGCCCGCAGTTCGTCGGCGTAGCGTTCCGAGAGGCATCCCACGACGAACAGCCGTTCGATCTTTCCGGCCTGCTTGGCCGCCGCGGCGCGCAGAATCATGTCTATCGACTCCTGCTTGGCGTCGCCGATGAATCCGCAGGTGTTGATCACCACGACCTTGGCGTCGGTGCGGTCGCTGTCGAAGAGGACCTCGTATCCGGCGGCGGCGAGCCGTGCCATCAGATGCTCGCTGTCGACGGTGTTCTTCGAACAGCCGAGCGTTATGACGTTAATTTTTTTCATGACCGAACAATGCGTTGACGAACTCCTTCCGGTCGAAGATGCGCAGCTGGTCGATGCCTTCGCCGATGCCGATATAGCGCACCGGGATGTGGAACTGGTCGCTGATGCCGATCACCACGCCGCCCTTGGCCGTGCCGTCGAGCTTGGTGATCGTGAGCGAGGTGACCTGCGTGGCCTGCGTGAACTGCTTCGCCTGCTCGAAGGCGTTCTGTCCCGTCGATCCGTCGAGCACGAGCATCACCTCGTGCGGCGCGCCGGGAATCACTTTGCCCATGACGTTGCGGATTTTCGTCAGCTCGTTCATCAGGCCCACCTTGTTGTGCAGGCGTCCGGCGGTGTCGATCAGCACCACGTCGGCTCCGTTGGCCTTGGCCGAGGTGAGCGTGTCGAAAGCCACCGATGCAGGGTCGGAACCCATCTGCTGACGGATCATCGTCGCCCCGGCGCGGTCGGCCCACACCTGCAACTGGTCGATGGCCGCCGCGCGGAACGTGTCCGCCGCGCCGATCCAGACCTTCCGGCCCGCCTTGCCGAGCTGCGCAGCCAGTTTGCCGATGGTCGTGGTCTTGCCGGCGCCGTTGACGCCCACGACCATCACCACGTAGGGCTGACCTTCGGTGGCGTCGAGTCCGAAATTCTCCGACGAGCCGTGCGCATCCTCCATCAGCGTCGCGATCTCCCCGCGCAGGATAGATTGCAGCTCCGAGGCGTTCATGTACTTGTCCCGGGCCACGCGCTCCTCGATGCGGCGGATGATCTTCACGGTCGTCTCCACGCCCACGTCCGACGAGATGAGCACCTCTTCGAGGTCGTCGAGCACCCCGGCGTCGATCGTCGACCGGCCCGCCACGGCGCGCGCCAGTTTCGAGAAAAGCCCTGTTTTGGTTTTTTCCAGCCCGGCGGAGAGCTCCTCCTGCTGTTTCTGCGCCTGCTCCCCGGTGGGCGGCGTATCCTGTTTCTTTTTGAAAATATCGAAAAATGCCATGTCGTAAGGATTAATCCTTTGCAAAGATACGAAAAATGCAGGACGCTTCCAAAACCGGATTGCGGGCAATCTGACAAAACGTTCCGACCTCCTGAAAGTGCCGTTACGGCACCAAAGATACGAAAAATGCAGGATGGTTTCAAAACCGGATCGCGGGCAATCTGGCAAAACGTTCCGACCTCCTGAAAGCGCCGTTGCGGCGCCGAAGATACGAACAAGTCGGATGGGGCCAAAACCGAACCGCCTCCGGCGCGAAAAAAGGTTCCGACTCCTAAAAGTGTCGTCGCGACGCCGAAGATAACAAGAAAGTTTGAAAAAAAGCGTTATATTTGTCGTATATACCTGTATTGATAATGATGAAACGAACCATTCTGTTGTCGCTCGCAGCGTTGTGCTGCGCCCTGACGGCCGCCGCGCAGGACCTGATCGTCAAGACCGACGCCGCGAAAATCGAAGCCAAAGTGATCGAAATCACGCCCGAAGCGGTGCGTTACAAGCGTTTTTCGAATCCCGACGGTCCGACCTACGTGCTCCCCGTTGCGCAGATCCATTACATCCAGTATGCCAACGGCGAAAAGGAGTATTACACCAAAACCATTCCCGCGACGCCGCTGACTCCGGCCACTCCGACTGTTCCAGCCACCCCGGCCACTCCGGCTGTCCCGGAAGCGCCGGCCGTGCAGCCTGTTTCCGGAGGCCGGTACGTGCTCAAACAGTACGAAATCGGCGAACTCTACGACCAGAACGGCATCCGGGGAGTGATCTGCCAGCTTTCGGACGACCGCCAGCACGGACTGGTCGTATCGCTCGATGAAATCTACCTTCACTGGAGCGAGTTCCGCAAGCCGGACCTGCGCCTTGCGGGCGCCGACAACCGCACCGACGGGGTGGCGAACATGGAGAAGGTGGCGCAGTACATCGCTGCGAATAACCTTTCGTGGGACGATTTCCCGGCTTTCAAATGGTGCCGCGACAAGGGTGAAGGCTGGTATCTGCCGGCCATCGACGAACTGCTGACCATCGGCCACAACTACAACGGCGGCACCCGCGTACAGAACAACCGCCAGGCCCGCAACAAGTTCAACGATGCGCTCAAGGACGCCGGCGGCAAACGCATGGACCGCCTGGTCTACTATTTCTCCTCGACCGAGATGGACGAGAAGAACGCCTACACGACCCATATGGGCATCGAGCCTCCCTATGTGATCGAAATTCCGAAATACAACAAGTTCCTCGTGCGCGCCGTGCACAAGTTCTGACGCTGCGCGCAAAGACCGCAAAAAGACGGAGCGTCCGCATCGGACGCTCCGTCTTTTTTGATGCCGGCTGTCGATCAGATGCTTTCGATCAGCGTTCGCAGTTTCGGAATGATAATCTCCCAGTCGTAGTGTTCGCGCACATAGGCCGGGCCTTTTTCGCTCATTGTGCGCCGCAGTTCCGGATCGGAGAGCAGTCTGTGCAGTTTTTTGCGGAAGTCGCGGCCGTTATTATACCACAAGCCCGCGCCGCTCAGACGGCAATGGTCCTTCATCACCTTGCTGCGCCCGTTGACCAGCAGCGGTATGCGGCTCTGCATCCCTTCGAGCATCAGTAGCGAAAGGCTCTCCATCGGCGACGGGTTGACCATCACCGTGGCGTGCCGGACGATTGCGGTTTTTTCCTCGTCGGAGACATAGCCCGTGAAAAGAATGTCCGGCGAGTCGAACTTTCGGATCTCGTTTTCGAATCCGCCGACCAATACCAGTTTGGCGTCGCCGCCGTATTTTGCCTTGCAGCGCAGGAAGTAGGGCAGCAGTTTGTCCACTTTGGCTTTGGAGACGCGCCCCAAATAGAGCACGTATTCATCCGGAAGCTCGTATTTTGCCTTTACGCCGCTCCACTCTGCCTCCGGGGCCATTTCGATACCGCAGCCGACGATGCTGTTCGGGGCCAGGAACCGTCCGAAAACGCTGCGGCACAATTGCCGTTCGGCTTCGGTGTTGAATGCGATATGCCGTACCCGGGTGAACATCGGGGCGTTGATGCAGTAATAGAGCGGCTTGTCCGGGTGCGCCATCGGGATCAGCAGGCTTTTTTCCGGAGTGACGACCGATCCCAGAACCGCTTGGGGCGTGTAGAAGTTCGCGAAGATGAACGCTGCATATTCAGCCTTGTGGCTTTCGATATAACGCAGCAGGCCCGGGGCATGGGTCGCTGTCGATTCGTAGAAAGGCCGTTCGTTTTCAATCCCCGATTTCCACTCCGGGTGCAGGAAGGAGGCCGCTCGCAGCAGGTTCAGCTTTTTCAGGTATTGCCGGATACGGCGTGCGGTCTTGTATTTTTTGCGGAAGGGCCTGAATTGCTCCTGGTCGATGGGCTGCGGCTTGAAACGGCGTATGGTGACGCCGTTCCAGGAGCTGACACCTTCCGTGTAATCCTGATCCGGGTGGTTGAAGGCCCGGATGGTCGTGGTCAGCACTTCGACCTCGTAATAGGGCAGCAGCCGTTCAGCAAGCATCTGGCAGTGAACTTCTGCGCCGCCGTTGATATTTTCGCCGTAACGGACGATGATGAATGCTATTTTTTTCATAATGAGTTATAACTTGCCGAACAGCGCGAGCCACTCTTGGCCGATGCATTCCAGATCATAGCGCTCTGCGGCCTTGTAGCAGTTTTCGCGCATTCGTTTTTGCAGTTCCTCGTCGGCCAGCGCGCGGTTCAGCAGTTCCGCATATTTGCGCAGACTGTATGCCGGGACCATGATTCCGCATTCCCCGTCGCAGGTGATTTCCCGGATGCCGGAATACGAGTCGAACGACACCGGAATGGCCCCGTACTGCTGCCCCTCCATCAGGCACATGGGCAGCCCTTCGAAGTTTGAAGTCAGGCAGACGAAGGTGGCCCGGCGGTAGAAGGGCGTGACATCGTATTGATAGCCTGCGAATTCAATCCGCTGCAATTTCAACCTGCGGGCCTGCTTCTCCAGATCGCCGCGTTCTTCTCCGTCGCCGACGATCACCAGCCGCCATTCGGGATTTTGCTGCTCGATGCGCTTCCATATTTTCAGCAGCCGGTCGATGCGTTTGTGACATCGCTGGAATCGTCCGGCGTAGAGAACGATCTTCTCTTTGGGCGTTTTCGCGGGTTCCTGTGTCGGCAGCATCGGATTGAGCATCGCGGTAAGGCGTTCGCGGGGGAAATCGCAGCCGGGAAGTCCCGACCGGCGGATCTCTCGTTCGAATTCGTCGCTGTAACCCGGGCATAGCGTCACGAACCGGTCCACGTTCGAGAGCACCCGGATGTACAGTTGGGCGTAACGTTGTTCGAGTTTGCGGGTTAGCCGGTAGGCGGGCTTGCGCAGAAGTGCGTATTCCAGCCTGCGCGTCAGTATGGGGCGGGGGATCTCCGACGACTTCTTGTGCTTCAGGTCGTATACCTCCCAGAATGGCGTGTTGTGCAGGCAGAAAATGATTTTGGCCGTGGTGCGCGTCCGGATCTGCTCGAATGCGATGTCGGTGGTTGCTTGTATGAACAGGACGTCTGCCCGCTCTGTTTTCAGCGATTCGCAGAGAAAGTCGGTATTTCGGGCTCCCGAAATCCGTTTGGTGTCGGGCAGCGGACGGATGTCGAAGATTTTTCGCAGTTCTTCGGTAAGCAGTTCCGCATTCGGCTTCCAGGTATAGAGAAGTATTCTGAAGCCGTGTTTGGCAAAGAAGCGGCCCAGGTTGCAGGTTACGACTTCGGCGCCGCCTGCCGGGAATGTATAGTGATAAAAGGCGATGGTTTTGACCTGCATACTCGGAATTTAATGTTCAAAAGTAATAAATTATTTTGATATGCGCGACCGGGCGGGGCTGAAAACACAAAGGGCATCCCGAAAGATGCCCTTTGTATTTAAGAGTCGAACTCTTAAAATACTTATTTCTTCTCCTCGAAGAAAGCTTTTACCTGGTCGTTGGCGATGACGCCTTCCTTGAACATGTAGGAACCGGTCTTCTCCGACTTGACCATCTTGATGCACTTGGTGAACTGCTTACCCGTGCCGGTTTTCAGTGTTGCGACTACTTTCTTTGCCATAGAGCTTCTTTACTATTTGATTTCACGGTGAACGGTAACCCGCTTGAGGAACGGATTGTACTTCTTGCGCTCCAGACGGTCGGGGGTGTTTTTCTTGTTCTTGGTGGTGATGTAACGGGACATTCCCGCAACGCCGCTCTCTTTTTGTTCGGTGCACTCGAGGATGACCTGAACTCTGTTGCCTTTCTTTGCCATTTGTTACTCGTTGTTTTTAGTACACGCTTTTGGGTGCGGCAGCTTCGCGCAGAGCGGCTGCGAGCCCTTTCTTGTTGATTGTTTTCATGCCGGCTGCGGATACCTTCAGGGTAATCCAGCGACCCTCCTGCTCGGACCAGAAGCGCTTGGTTTTCAGATTGGGACTGAATTTGCGCTTGGTCTTGTGGTGCGAGTGCGAGACGTTATTTCCCACGATCGCCACCTTGCCTGTGATTTCGCAAACTTTCATTGTTTGATTATTTTTGGTTAAAACCCGATTAAGGGAGTGCAAATATACAACCTTTTCGGCAAATAGCAAAAGCGGCCGTCTTTTTTTTCGGCCGGAGTGCTTATTCGGCCCGCATTTGCGCCATTTTGCGGGGATCGTCAGCGGAGACCGCGCTCCGGGGGGGGCATGACGGGCGGTTCGTTCGTGGCTGGAGGCGTTTAATTTCCGTTCAGGCAGTCGCGCAGCAGGCCGATGGCGAAGGCGCTGGCGCGGTCGATGATCTGTCCCCGGTCGGTTCCGCACTGTTTGAGGATTGCGACCGTCTCCCGGGGTGTCGCCACGGCGATCCACACCGTGCCGACGGGCTTTTCCGCCGAGCCGCCCGAAGGTCCTGCGATTCCGGTGGTGGCCACGCCGTAGTCGGCGCCTGCCGTGCGGCGGACGCCCTCGGCCATCTGGCGGGCCACCTGTTCGCTCACGGCGCCGTAGCGGGCGATGTCCGCGGGGTCGACGCCCAGCAGTTCGGCTTTTGATTCGTTGCTGTACGACACCACGCCGCAGAGGAAATAGGCCGAAGCGCCGGGCATGGCCGTGAAGTGCGCGGCGATCGAGCCGCCCGTGCAGCTTTCGGCTGTGGCGAGCGTCAGGGAGCGTTCGGTGAGTATTTTGTGCACCACCTCCTGCATGGTGGCGGTTTCGAATCCGATGATGTTGTGGGGGATGATCCTGCGCAGGGCCTCGAACCGGTTCTCGATTTCGCGGGCGACGCTTTCGCCCTCCACCTCGTAGGCCGACAGGCGCAGGCGCACCGCGCCCGGATTGGGCAGGTAGGCCAGTTTCAGGTACGGGGGCAGGGCGTTTTCCCACGCTTCGATGCGCTTGGCGAGCATCGACTCGGGCAGTCCGGCGGTGATCATCGTGCGGTGGACGATCTGCCGCAGCGCGAAGCGGGTCTTCAGGCGGGGCATCACCTCGTCCTCCATCAGGTGCTCCATCTCGAACGGCACGCCCGGCAGCGAGACGACGACGTGCCCCTCGCGCTCGAACCACATGCCCGGGGCCGTGCCGTGGGCGTTGAACAGCACCGTGCAGCACGCGGGGACCATCGCCTGCGAACGGTTGAGTTCGTTGAACTCGATGCCGCGTTCGGCGAGCATTTTCTCAACGTGCCCGGCCACCCGTTCGTCGTAGCGCATGTCGCTGCGGAACATCTCCGCGAGGGTCTTTTTGGTGATGTCGTCCTTCGTGGGGCCGAGTCCTCCGGTGATGACGGTCACCTCCGAGCCGGCGAGGGCGCGCTCCGCGGTTTCGATGATTTGCGTGCGGTCGTCGCCGATCGAGATTTTCTCGCGGACCACGATGCCCGCCGCATTGAGGTGCTTGGCGATGGAGACCGAATTGGTGTCGACGATCTGCCCGATGAGTATTTCGTCGCCGATGGTGATGATGGTTGCCTTCATGTGTGGGGTTATTTTTGTCCGGACCCGGGGCGGCGTTCCTCTTCCGATTCGCCGTCGGATGCCTTCCCGGCGGTCCCGACGGCCTCCGGGGCGGATGCTTCGGGGTTTTCCCCGTTTTGCACGGACTCCCCGGCGGCGCGCATGGCGGCCGGCTTTTCGGCCGCGGCGATCAGTTCGCGGCACACCGCTTTGACCATTCCGGGACCGTTGTAGACGTATCCGGTGTAGAGTTGCACGAGGTCGGCCCCGGCGTCGAGCATCACCCGCACGTCGCCGGCCGACATCAGTCCGCCGACCCCGATGATGGGGTAGGTTCCGCCCGAACGGGTGTGGACGCGGCGCACGATCTCCACGGCGCGGTGTGTGAGCGGTGCGCCGCTGAGACGTCCGCTGCCGATCTTTTCGAGCGTCGTACGGCTCGTGTGGAGTCCTCCGCGGCTGTGGGTTCCGTTGGTGGCCACGATCCCGTCGAGCGGCGTTTCGAGCAGCACGTCGGTGATCTGGTCGATCACCTCGTCCGACATGTCGGGCGAGATTTTGAGCATGATCGGCCGGAACTGGTTCTGCCCGCGCCGGAAGTCGAACAGCGGGTTGAGTATCTGAAGGATATGTTCGCGCGTGTGCGTCGTGCCTTCGCGGCAGGCGTTGTCGCAGCTGATGTTGACGGTGAAATAGTCCGCATACTGGTAGAGGCTGCGGAAGAGTTTGAGGTAGTCCGCCGGAGCGTTCTCGGCGGGGGTCGAGGTGTTCTTGCCGATGTTGCAGCCCACGATCACGCCGTCGTGCGGGCGCCGCAGGTGGCGAATGGTGGCTTCCAGTCCGCGGTTCGCCAGACCGATGCGGTTGATGATGGCATTGTCCTTCGGGAGGCGGAAGACCCGCGGCCGCGGGTTGCCCGCCTGCGGACGGGGCGTCACGGTCCCCACCTCGACGAATCCGAATCCCAGCGCGGCCAGTTCGCGGAACGCCTCGCCGTTGTGGTCGAATCCTGCGGCCAGCCCGATGGGGTTGGCGAAACGGATGCCGAACACCTCGCGTTCGAGCGCCGGATGCTCCACGGCGTAGCATTTGCGCAACAGCCAGCGGCCGCCGGGTATCAGCCCGATGATGCGCAGCAACAGCAGCACCGCGTGGTGGGCCTGCTCGATGGTAAGCGAGAAAAGTACGGGCTTTATGACTCTCCGGTACATGGTTCTTAACTGATAATCGCGGGCAAAGGTAATTAAAAAAGGGCGAATTCGCTAATAAAAAGCCGGTTTCGCCTTTTTCGGACGCCGGAGCGTGCGCAATCCGCGCCGTTCGTGCTAAAAATATTCGCGGCGGTAGGCGTAGTGGTCGCGCATGGATTCGAAATCCCCGGGCCGCTCCTTGAGGCTGCGGCTTTCGGACGCGATGTCGTACGCCCCGCCGATGGTCCGGCAAAGTTCCTGCCAGGAGATCGGCCGCCGGCGCGCCGGGGCGGCCTGTGGCGGATACCACCCTTCGAGCGGCAGGCCGAAACGGCGGGCCAGCGAGGCGACGGACATTGCCGTGGCGTTGGCCTTGCCCTGCTCGGAGTAGCCCGCGATGTGGGGTGTGGCGAGCAGCGCGTTTTCCAGCAGCGCCGGATCGAGGTGCGGTTCGTGCTCCCAGACGTCGAGCGCCCAGCCGAGACCGCTCCGGAGCAGGGCCTCGCCGTCGACCACCTCCCCGCGCGAGGAGTTTATGAGGATGGCGCCGGGTTTCATCAGGCCGAACAGCCGGCTGTCGGCCATGTGGCGCGTCGAAGCGTCGAGCGGCGTGTGGAAGGTGAGGATGTCGGCCTCGCGGGCCACCTCCTCCAGCGTCCGGAATCCGCACCGCTCGCGCTCCTCGCGCGGCGGGTCGCAGCAGACGACGCGGAATCCCCACCCTTCGGCATACGCTTTCACGAGCGATCCGACGTGTCCCACGCCCACGATTCCCAGCGTGCGCTCGGCGGGCTGCCAGCCCTGCGTGCGGGAGAGGTGGACGAGCGCCGCGCCGACCCATTGCAGTACGCCCCGGGCGTTGCAGCCCGCGGCCGTCGTGACTTCGATGCCGTGCGCCGCGCACCACGCCGTGTCGATGTGGTCGAAGCCGATGGTCGCCGTGGCGATCAGCTTTACGCGCGAATCCGCCAGTAGTTTTTCGTCGCACCGCGTGCGGGTGCGGATCACCAGCGCGTCGGCGTTGCGGACGTCGGCGGCCGAAATCGCCGTTCCGGGGAGGTATTCCACCTCGGCGAACGGCTCCAGAACGCCCCGCAGAAAGGGAATGGCGCTGTCGGCAATGATTTTCATGGTAACGGGTGTTTTTTTCGTTTTTCGTCTTTGAGCAAACAAATATAGGTAAAAAATAAAAAATGCGTACCTTTGCAATTCAAAAGCATGTTATGGAACAGAAAAACTTCGATCCGGACGGGGTCGGCGTGGACAACGGAACCTATTTCGGACTTCCGTTCGCTCCCGAAACGGCGGAACTGGTGCTGATCTCGGCGCCGTGGGACGTGACGGTCTCCTATGGGGCCGGAGCGGCTTATGCCCCCGACGCCATTATCGAAGCCTCGACGCAGCTGGATTTCCACGATCCGCTGGCTCCCGGCGTCTGGCGCCGCGGCATCGCCACGGCCGATGTGGACTATTCGCTGCTGGAGTCTTCGCAGCGTCTGCGGGCCGACGCCGCACGGGTGATCGACCACCTCGAAGGAGGCGGCTGCCTGGAGGACGACTATGTCGTGCGCAAGGTCCGCCGTGTCAACGAGGGGTGCATGTCGATGAACGCCAACATCGGGGCGCAGGCTTCGCGCTGGCTCGATGCGGGCAAGACCGTGGGGCTGGTCGGCGGCGACCACTCGACGCCCTACGGGCTGATCCGGGCGCTGGGCGCGCGCCATGCGGCGTTCGGCATCCTGCACGTCGATGCGCACTGCGACCTGCGCGATGCCTACGAGGGGTTTGAGTTTTCCCACGCCTCGATCATGTTCAACGTCCTGCGCGACGTGCCGCAGGTGACGAAGATCGCCCAGGTCGCCGTGCGCGACTTCAGCGAGTCGGAGGCCGCGCTGGCCGCTTCGTCCGGGCGCATCGCCACGTTCGACGACCTTTCGCTCGCGGCCGCCCTTTTCCGCGGCGAGACGTGGGATGCGCAGTGCCGCCGCATCGTCGACGCGCTGCCGCAGGAGGTCTACGTGAGTTTCGACATCGACGCCTTGACCTTCGAAAACTGCCCTCACACCGGAACGCCGGTTTCCGGCGGCCTTACGTTCAACCAGGCCGTCTGGCTGCTCGATACGCTCACCCGCTCGGGACGCCGTATCATCGGTTTCGACGTGGTGGAGGTGTGCCCCGCGCCCGACGAGCGGATCGACGCCATCACGGGCGCCCGCATGCTCTGGAAACTCTGCGGGCAGACCCTCAAGTCAAACGAATCATAAAACGACCGATAGATGCGACTTTTTTCGATGTACCGCTGGGTTCGCCAGCGACACATGATGGGGCTTCGGGGCCGCAACTTCCTGGAAGCGCCCTGGGCCGGAGGCGTGGTGCTGCTGGTGTGCGTGATCGCCGCCATGCTGCTGGCCAATCTCCCCGCGACCAAACTCTATTACCACCACCTGCTGGAGACCGACCTTTCGCTGATGGTCCATTCCCCGGACGGTGTGATCGACTGGATCTTCCCGCGGGGCATGACCGTCGAGAAGTTCATCAACGACGGGCTGATGGTGATTTTCTTCTTTGCCGTGGGGCTTGAGATCAAGCGCGAGATCGTCTGCGGGCAGCTTTCGTCCGCGCGCCGGGCCATCCTTCCGGTGCTGGCCGCTGCGGGCGGCATGCTGGTCCCGGCGATTTTCTTCACGGCGTTCAACCACGGCACGATGGCCGCAAACGGCTGGGGAATCCCCACCGCCACGGACATCGCCTTCGCCATAGGCATCCTCTCGATGCTGGGCAACCGCGTCCCCGTGTCGCTCAAAATCTTCCTCACGGCGCTGGCCGTCGCCGACGACCTGGGGGCCATTCTGGTCATCGCGCTTTTCTATGGCGGCAAGGTGCAGATCACCTGCCTGCTGGTGGCGCTGGTCATCATGCTGGGGGTCTACTTTATGAAGCAGATGGGCGAGAAGCGCATGTTCTCCTATCTGGTCCCGGCCTTCGTGGTCTGGGGGCTGTTCTATTACTCGGGCGTCCACTCGACCATCTCGGGCGTGGCGATGGCGCTGCTGATCCCGATGGAGCCGCGTTACAGCAAGGAGTATTTCGCCCATAAGATGCGATGGCTCAATGCGCTGATGCTCCGCGCCGCCTCGCACGAGGACTTCCCCAACGAGGAGCAGCGGTTCTACCTGCGGCGCATGCACGACCTGTCGTCCAACTCGGTGGGCATGAGCTACCGTCTGGAGCACGGACTGGCGCCCTACGTCACGTTCCTGATCATGCCGGTCTTCGCGCTGGCCAACGCCGGCGTCGAGATCACGTCGCTCGAATACCTCAATATTTTCCACTATTCGCCCGAAATCGGATCAATCGGCATGGGCGTCTTCTTCGGTCTTGTCCTCGGCAAGCCGCTGGGCATCTTCCTTGCCAGCTGGGGAGCCGTGAGGACGGGTCTTGCGGAGCTGCCCGAGGGGGCGACGTGGCGCATGCTGCTGGCCGTGGCCTGCCTGGGCGGTATCGGGTTCACGATGTCGCTGTTCGTCGATTCGCTGGCCTTCACCGACCCCGATCTGGTCGACCGCGGCAAGATCGCGATCCTGATGGGTTCGCTGGCCGCCGCCGTCGTGGGGTGCCTGCTGATCCTGATCTTTTCGGGGAAAAACCGCCGGACCCGGCAGGGCGGGCGGTAGGCATCCGCCGCGCAGGCGGCGTTTGCCGGAAATGGCGTCCGGTCCGGACCCGTGCGGCCGGAACAGATTTATTTGCTTCTGCCGGTGCCTTGCACTATCTTTGCAAAAAAGATTCGATAATGATGAAAAAGACCTTCCCGATCCTCCCGGCCCTCGTGCTGCTGCTGGCCGGAGCCTGCTCGAAAAATTCGGGCGGAGGCGGCGTGAAACTCCGGAACGATACCGATTCGGTGGCCTACGTCATCGGCATGAACGTGGGCGCGAACCTGCTGAAAATGGATTCGACGATCAATGTGAACGCCGTTTGCGAAGGCATCCGCGACATGTTCCGCGGCAATCCCAGACTCTCGGCGGCCGATGCCGAGACGTTCTATCTGAGCTACGTGAACTACGCCCTTCCCGAGAAGGCGCGCGCCTATGAGGAGCAGTTCCTCCTCGACATCGCCAAGTCGAACCGCTCCTATGCCCGCACGTCGTCGGGCGTGACCTACACCGTTACGGACGTCGGGGATCAGAATCAGGTTCCCACTTCCGAGCGCGACAGCGTGGCCCTGCGGTGGGTGATCCGCACGGCGGCGGGCGACGAGATCACCTCCTCCTACGAGCGGGGCGATACGGTGCGTTCGCTGGTCCGCAACCTGCGGCGCGGGGTGCAGGAGAGCGTGAAGCTCATCGGCAAGGGCGGCAAGATCAACGCCTGGATGCCTTCGTCGGCAGCCTACGGCGCCGAGGGCGACAAGGAACTGGGCGTGGCTCCCAATGCGACGCTCTATTTCGAGATCGAACTCGTCGACCTCGACAAGTATACGACCCGGTCGCGGCGGCGTTGACGGTCCGTCCGGCGCCGCCGGTTCCGCGGCCGGATCGTCCGGCCGCGGGGATTTCGCCAAAATAGTTGCTCGGAATCATTTCGTTAACAAAATTTTTATATCTTTGCGGGGAATAAGCCCGCGCTTTGATAGGCGGCGCCTCGGCAGAGCCGGATAAATTCGCCTCTGCTCCTGGTTTGCACTGTCTTTGCGCGTGCGACGGCGACAATATAAAGGAAACATCAAACATAGTGAAAACAACAATGAAAAAAATCTTTTTTGCTGCGGCGCTCGCGGGTGCCGCAATGCTCGCCTCCTGCGGAGGAAACAAGGGCGGGGTACAGCTGGGCAGTCTGTCCGAGTTCGACTCTCTGTCGTATTCGCTCGGAGCCAACATCGGCTATGGCATGAGCTACGAAATGAAGGATATTCCGTTCGATTTCAAGGCTGTGGACAAGGGTGTCCGGGAAGGCGCTCTGGGCAAGGCCACCCAGGAGCACGACAAGTCGCTCGATATGCTGCGCGAATATTTTATGACCAAGCGCGGCGAGCGTGCGCAGGCCGTGGCGCAGAAGCGTGCCGAGGCGGACAGCGTGCGCCTGGCCGGCGGCGACACGACCAAGGTGGAGTATCCCGCGGCCGATCCCGACATGTTCGAGAGCGAGGAGGAGCGTACCGAGATCTCCTATGCCTTCGGTAACGACATCGGTTACAACATCGCACAGAGCGGCATGCCCATTCAGCTGGTCTGGATCGGCGAGGCCATGCAGAACGTGCGCGACAACAACGCCAAGATGACCGAGGACGAGGTGAACCAGTACTTGCAGTACTACTTCATGGTGAAGCGTCCGGCCGAGAACGCCGAGGCTTCGAAGGCGTGGCTGGAGAAGACGGAGAAGAAGTCGGGCGTGAAGAAGACCGAGTCGGGCCTGCTCTATAAGGTTACCGACGCCGGCGACGCTTCGGTGATGCCCAAGGACCCGCGCGACGTGGTGAAGGTGCACTATACGGGCCGTACCCGCGAAGGCAAGGTGTTCGACACCTCGAAGTTCGCCAACCGTTCGAAGGAGCAGCAGGAGATGATCAAGAAGCAGCGTCCCGATGATTTCGACAAGGACGAACCCGTCGAGTTCCCGCTCAACCGTGTGATTCCCGGATGGACGGAAGGGTTGCAGCTGGTGGGCAAGGGCGGCAAGATCACGCTCTGGATTCCCGCCGACCTGGCTTACGGTGCGCGCGGCGCAGGCCGTGACATCGGTCCCAACGAGGCTCTGGAGTTCGAGGTCGAGCTGATCGACGTCACTCCCTACGTGGAGCCTGCTCCGGCTGATTCGACCGCAACGGCCGAGAAGCCCGAGGCTGCTCCCGCAAAATAGTCGGACCGCGGAAAATGAATCCGGATGTGCGTATGCGCATCCGGATTTTTTATAAATAGGCATCTAAAAAAACTCCGGCCTTCGATGATTCGAAGGCCGGAGTTTTTCGGTTGAGTCCGTTTAGAACGGCAGGTCGTCGACCTGTGCGGGCGCAGAGGCGTATGAAGGCTCCTCGGCGATGGGCGGCATGTCGGGCATCGGGGCCGCCGCGGCCTCCTGTTTGGGTTGCAGACGCCATGCGCGGATGTCGGTGTACCAGCGGCCGTTGTATTCGCGCGACTCGATGTTGACCGAGACGTTGTAGGTCGAACCCTCTTTCAGACGGGCCACGTCTTCGGGCTTGTTGAAGAACGTAACGCAGATTTTGCGTGTGAAAGAGCCTTCGTTCATTTCGAAAACCACATCCTGACGCTGCCACTCACCGCGTGCCGACGTTCCCTTCGTCACGGGCAGTATTTTGTAAACGGTTCCTTCGAATTCCATAGTGTAAATAGGGTTTGTTTGCGGCAAAGGTAGCAATTTTCCGGGACATTCGGAGCCTTTCCCGCGGAAAAAACGCCTGACGTCCGAAGATCGGCGGATACGGCGTTTCTGTCCCGGAACCGCGGCGTGCACCCCGTTCCGGTCGGCTCCGTCGGAGGTTCGGCCCTTTCTTTTTGCTGCCTGTTACAGTGGCCTGCGGCCCGTAATCCGTATAAAAAAGCAGGGTCCGGTTTGCTTTTTTTGCTTTTTTTGAATTATCTTTGGTGCTGTAATGATATTTTTTATTTGTCGGAGCGTTCTGCCGGGCTGTCCGGTTTCGGCTGCGTCCGGCGTGTTGGCACCTTTGTCCATGATGAAAAAACTACTGCTTTTTGTTGCGCTTCTCGGCCTTGCGCTGCCCCTGCGGGCGCAGGACGACAAGGCGCTGGCCGCCGCCGCTGCGAAGGCCGACCTGAAACTGATGTCGTTCAACATCCGCTATTACAAGCCCGGCGCCGACGGCGACAACGGCTGGGTTGCGCGGCGCACCGCCTGTCTGGAGATGATCCGTGCGGAATCGCCCGACGTCATCGGCTTCCAGGAGCCGCACCGGCCGCAGATCGACTATCTGAAGGTGAACCTCCCCGAATACGCCGAGGTCGACATGGGACGCGACGCCGCGACCGACATCGAGAAGAAACCCGACGGCGGCGAGCATCTGATGATCATGTACCGCCGTTCGAAATACATCCTGCTCGACAGCGGGTTTTTCTGGATCAGCCCCACGCCCGAATGCCCTTCGCGGGGCTGGGACGCCATGTGCCGCCGCGTCACGGTGTGGGTGCAGCTCAAGGACCGGAAAACCGGAAAGGAGTTCTTCTATTTCGACACCCATTTCGATCATATCGGCAAGCAGGCCCGCGCCGAATCGGCCCGGATGATGGTCGCCCGGATGAAGCGGATCGCCGGTGAGAAGGCCGCCGTCTTTCTCTCGGGAGACCTGAATACGACCTACGACAACGCCCTGCTCGACCCGCTGAAGGCGTGGATGCAGTCGGCGCGCCATGCGGCCCCGGTGACCGACGAACTGCCGACGTTCAACGACTTCGGCAAGCGTTCGCTGTGGATCGACTTCATTTTCGCCCGCAACGCCCGTGCGCTGGCCTACCGGACCCTTGTCGATTCCGGGCGTTACGGCGTTCCGTTCCTCTCGGATCACAATCCCGTTTACGCGCTCTACAAACTCTGAATCCGCCGGACGGCCGACAAACCCGGATACAACCAAATTCCGATACCATGAAGAACCTTTCCCTCGTTTTCCGCAGCCTCGCGCTGCCCGTGCTGCTGCTGACGCTGAACGCCGCCGGTGCGCAGGAGAAGCAACCGCTCCGTTACGTCGATGCCGCGACGCTGACCGTCATCGGCAAGAGCATGCCCACTCCCAAACTGTTCCAGCGGGTCGACACCGCCCGTTACGAACTCTGGCAGCCCGTGAAGAACTACTCGGCCTTCTCCACCGGACTGGCCGTCGTTTTCCGCACCGACAGCCGGACGATCCGCGCCCGGTGGAAAACCGGCGGATACGGATTGGGCCACAACATGACCGCCATCGCCCGCAAGGGTCTCGACCTCTACATCGAGCGCGACGGGCAGTGGGTCTACGCCGGTTTCGGCTGGCCCAAGGGCGACAACCACGACAGCGCGCTGGTCGAGTATATGGACGAGGGCGAAAAGACCTGTCTGGTCTACCTGCCCCTGTGGGACGAGGTGCTTTCGCTGGAACTGGGCATCGACGGCGACAGCCGCATCGAGGCCGTTCCGAACCCCTTCCGCCACCGGATCGTGGTGCTCGGGTCGAGCATCACCCACGGCGCTTCGGCCGGGCGTCCCGGCATGACCTGGACGGCGCGGCTGGCCCGCCGGATGGGACTCGATTTCCTGAATCTCGGTTACAGCGGGCAATGCAAGCTGCAACCCGAATTCGCGCGGATGCTGGCCGAGATGGAGGCCGACGCCTTTGTTTTCGACGCCTTCTCCAACCCGAGTGCCGGGGAGATCGAGGAGCGGCTCGACGCCTTCGTGGCGACCGTCCGCAAGGCGCATCCCTCGACGCCGCTGATCTTCATCCAGACCGAGGTCCGCGAGACCGTGAATTTCAACCTCCGGGCGCGGAAATTCGAATCCGACAAGCGCGCCGCCGCCGAAGCGGGCATCCGGCGGCTGATGAAGGACGACCGGAACATCTACTTCATCGACTCCCGGGGGATGATCGGCACGGACCACCTCGGGACGGTCGACGGTTCGCACCCCTCCGACCAGGGTTTCATGTACATGACCCGCCATCTCGAACCGCAGCTGCGCAAGATTTTCCGGAAATACGGAATCCGCTGATCCGCAGACCGGCAGGGCCGCAGCTTTCGGGCTGCGGCTTTTTCGTTTTTTGGGGCAGGAGGTTGCAAATCTGAAATTAATGCTATCTTTGCTTCCGGTATGACCGAAGATTTCATTCAGGAAAACGAGGATCGGGAACTGTTCCGGCGGATCAAGCAGGGGAGCGAGGAGGCTTTCCGGGTGGTTTACGGGAAGTATCACCGGATACTCTATGCCGTGGCCCTGAAGATGCTGAAGGACCGTTCCGCGGCCGAGAACGCCGTGCAGCACGTCTTCGTGAAACTTTGGATCGGGCGGCAGGAGATGACCGTCATGCTGAGCCTGCGGAACTACCTCTACACGATGACCCGCAACTACATCCTCAATTACCTGCGCAGCCGCAATACCGAGCTGGTGCACAGCTACCGCCTGGCGCAGCTCATTCCCGAGGCTTCGGACCCGCTCGACGCGCAGATCGAGCGCGAGGATCTTTTGCAGATGCTCGATACGGTGATCGCGGGGCTTCCGACCCAGAAGCGGCAGGTCATGTACCTGCGCAAGGCGGGCTATTCGAACCCCGAGATCGCCGAAATGCTCAATCTTTCGGTCAACACCGTCCGTTCGCACTACCAGGAGGGCGTCAAACTCCTGAAGAGCCGTTTCGGCCATATCGTCCTGCTTATCTTCATCCTGCAAACTTTATTTTTATGAACAGACCTTCGGAAGAACTTTTGCATAAGACGCTCGAAAACCGCGCCACCGCCGCCGAGGCCGCTTCGGTCGCCGAGTGGCTCGCCACCGATTCGGGCCAGGCATGGGCCAGCCGCTACATCGGCCGCGACTTCGACCGGCAGGAGTCCTGCGGCGACTACGAGCGGGAGGAGGTCGCCTCGGAGCGCATCTTCGCGCGGATCAAAACCGCCCTCACGCGCGGCCGGCGGCGCCGCATTCTTTTTCGCGTCGCCGCCGTCGTGATTCCCGTCGCGCTGGTGCTGGGCGTCGCCCTGCGTCTCGACCGTCAGGTAGGGGGCATCTTTTCGGATGCGGAGTACGGCGAATTCGTCGTCGACCGGGGGCGGCGTACGCAGTGCCTGTTTCAGGACGGTACGGTCGCCCACCTCAATTCCGAGTCGAAAATCCACTATCCCGTGAAGTTCGGGCTTTTCGAGCGTCGCATCCAGCTCGAAGGCGAAGCCTACTTCGAGGTGACCCACAATCCCCGGCGGCCGTTCGTCGTGGAGTTCGAGGGCGGAGAGATCCAGGTGCTCGGCACGTCGTTCAACGTCAAGGCCTACCGCGACGATGACATCGTCGCCGTAACGCTCGACGAGGGGCGCGTGGTGCTCGACGACCGCCGCGGCGGTCGTTTCGAGCTGTCGCCCTCCGAACAACTGCTCTACGACCGCCGCTCGGGCGAGGGGCGGATCGTCCGCGGCGCCGACGCCATGCGTTATTCGATCTGGAAGGACGACGTGATCTCGTTCCGCGACACGCCCCTTGCAGAGGTGCTCGAAACCCTTTCGCGGTGGTACGACGTGCGCTTCGAAACCGACGGACAGCCCGATCGCCCCATATCCTACACCTTTGCGACCGACAATACGCTGCTGGATAATGTTTTGCGTGAAATGGAACTGATCTCTCCGGTGCGTTTCGAACGCACCAAAACAGAAATAAAGGTAAGTTTCAGATAAAAAAAAGAGTTTCGGCTCATCGTTTTTTCCCGTTTGCGTGTCTATTCTGTGAAAAGCGCGCAAACGGGCTTTTTAGTAAACAACTACCTAAACTAATCTGTATGAAACGAATCAGACTACTCTTTCTGATGCTGCTTTGTGTAGCCGGGACGGCCCTGACGGCCCGGGCGCAGAAAGTGACGTTGAATTTCCGGAATGCCAAGCTCGAACAGGTGTTCGGGCGGATTACCGAGCAGACGGGCTACACGTTCTACTATGCGCGTCCGACGGTCAATCCCGACAAGGTCGTCAGCATCGCCGTCGCGGATGTCGACGTGCGTGCGGCGCTGAAACAGCTGCTGGCGGACGACAAGGTCGAAATCGAGATCCGCGACGGCAAGATTTACCTTTCCCCCCCCCGGCAGAGTGCCGCTGTGCTGCAATCCGTTAAGGGCGTCGTCCGGGATGCCGCGGGCCAGCCCGTTGTCGGGGCCGCGGTGATTGTCAAGGGAACCACCCGCGGCGTGAGTTCCGGGACCGACGGCTCGTTCTCGTTCGAGGGTCTGGCTGACGGCGCCGTGCTGCAAGTCTCGGCGCTGGGCTACGCCTCTGCCGAAATCCCGGTCGGCAACCGTTCGTTCGTCACCGTGGAGCTGAAGGAGGACGCCACGCTCGTCGACGAGGTGGTGGTCGTGGGCTACGGCACGCAGAAGAAGGCCAACCTGACGGGCGCCGTCGACCAGGTCTCCTCGGAACTTCTGGAGAACCGTCCCGTGGCCAACGTCACGCAGATGTTGCAGGGCGCCGTGCCCAACCTCAATATTTCGCTGGCCGACGGCAAGCCCAACCGCTCGGCGTCGTACAACATCCGCGGCAAGACGTCGATCGGCGCGGGCGGATCGGCTCTGGTGCTGATTGACGGCGTCGAGGGCGACCCCGCGATGCTCAACCCCAACGACATCGAGTCGGTCTCGGTGCTCAAGGACGCAGCTTCGGCCGCCATCTACGGTTCGCGCGCACCCTACGGCGTGGTGCTCATCACCACCAAGGACCCGGGCAAACTCACCGACAAGTTCACGATCAACTACACGGGCAACGTCTCCATCCAGCAGCCCACGGCCATTCCCGACGTCGTGGACGACGGTTACGTCTATTCGCGCCTCTTCTACGACGCATGGTACAACTACCGCTTCAACGAGCCGACGGGCTTCAACAACTCGCAGGACTTTTCGCGTGCGTGGCTCGACACCTTCCGCCAGCGCAAACTCGCGGGCAACAAGCTCGAAACGACGGTCGAACCCGACGGCAAGTATGTCTACTACGGCAATACGGACTACTACGACGCACTTTACAAGGATACGGTGATCGCCCAGACGCACAACATCTCGGTCAGCGGTTCGAACGGCAAGATCAGCCACTACCTTTCGGGGCGTCTGTACGACTACAACGGCCTGTTCAACTTCACGCCCGACACCTACCGCACGATGAACCTCCGTTCGAAGGTCTCCTCGCAGGTGTTCAAATGGCTGAAGATCAGCAATAACTTCGACTACACGCACGACCGCTACCGTCAGCCGATGGGTTATTCGAAGGAGGGCGGCGGCGTGCTGTGGCGTTCGCTCAACGACCAGGGGCACCCCTCGTCGCCGATCTTCAATCCCGACGGTACGCTCACCAAGTCGGGCGCCTACGCCATCGGCGGTCTGGTGACGGGCAACAACTGGCTCGACCGCACGACCAAGACGCTCAAGAACACCACCACGCTCAATGTCACGATGCTGGAGAACCGCCTGCGCCTGACGGGCGACTTCTCGTTCCGCACCAAGGACTACACCGAGACCAAAAAGACCACGGCCATCCCTTACAGCGCCTACGAGGGCGAAATCGTCTACCTCGGCACGCCCGAGACCGACGACGTGATGAAGGAGTCGCTGCAACTGACGACCTATATCGCCACCAACGCCTACGCCGAGTTCGAGGACACCTTCGCCGAGAAACACTATTTCAAGGCGCTGGCCGGTTACAACTACGAGCAGCAGGACTACAAGTCGACCTACTCCGAGCGCAACGGCCTTCTGATGCCCGACGCCGACAACATCAACTTCGCGCTGGGCGACATCATGTCGATCACCGCCGGCGGCAGCCGTTGGCGTTACGTGGGCGCTTTCTTCCGCTTCAATTACGCCTACGACGACCGCTACCTGCTCGAAGTCAACGGCCGCTACGACGGCTCGTCGAAATTTCCGAACAACTCCCAATGGGGCTTCTTCCCCTCGGCTTCGGCCGCCTGGCGCGTTTCGCAGGAGAAGTTCTGGAACGTCAGCCCCAAGGCCGTTTCGAACCTCAAGCTGCGCGCCTCGTACGGTGCGCTGGGCAACAGCAACGTCGATCCCTACACCTACCTCGAAACCTTCGGCCTGTCGACCTTCGGAACCGGTTCGGGCGACGCGGCCCGCTACCTCTTCGGGCAGGCCAAGCTGCGCTACACGAGCCTCCCGGGCCAGATTCCCGACAACATCGGCTGGGAGACCTCCAAAACCTTCGACGTGGGACTGGACGCCGGTTTCCTGAACGGGCGGCTGAACCTCACGGCCGACTACTACATCCGCAAGACGGTGGACATGTACACCGTCGGCCCGACGCTTCCCGACACCTTCGGAGCGACGGCCCCCAAGGGCAACTACGCCGACATGAGCACCTACGGCTATGAAATCGCGCTGAGCTACAACGATTCGTTCAAGCTGGCGGGCAAGCCCTTCAATTTCGGAATCAAGGCGACGCTGGCCGACTATTATTCCATAATCGACCGCTATAACAACGCCTCGCGCAAGCTCTCCGATTACTACGAGGGGCAGCGTCTGGGCGAGATCTGGGGTTTCGTCTGCAACGGGCTGTTCCAGTCGCAGGCCGAAATCGACGCGGCGTTCGGCGGCAAGGGCTACAAGAATGACATCATGCAGACCTCCGAGAAGTACATCACCTATCCGGGCGACATGCGCTTCGAGGATCTGAACGGTAACGACGCCATCGACCGCGGCAGCAGCACGGTCGACGATCCGGGCGACCGGAAGATCATCGGCAACTCCGAGCCGCGCTACCTCTACACCATTTCGCTCAATGCCGACTGGAACGGTTTCTTCCTCTCGGCGCTGTTCGACGGCGTGGGCAGACAGCAGTGGTTCCCCAGCGACGAGAGCCTTTTCTGGGGCATGTACAACCGTCCCTACAACCAGGTTCCGACGTGGCATCTGCAAAACTACTGGACCGAGGAGCGTCCGAACGCCTACCTGCCGCGCTACGTGGGCTACTACGGCCCGATGAACGCCAATACGGTCAATGTCAATACGCGCTACCTGCAGGACGTGTCGTACATCCGGCTGAAGAATCTTCAGTTCGGTTACGAGCTGCCCAAGCGGTGGATCTCGAAGATCGGTCTTTCGAAGGTCTCGGTCTACTTCTCGGGCGAGAACCTCTGGAGCTGGTCGCCGCTCTACCGCCACACGAAGGATTTCGACGTGACGGTGGCCAGCAAGAAATCCGACTCGGATATTTCCAACAGCAAGGGCGACGGACATAACTATCCCGTGATGCGCAGCTTCAGCTTCGGCATCTCGATCACCTATTAAACTGTTTACGTGCTATGAAAAGATCAACCTATATATGGAGTCTGCTCGTGGGCTGCGTTGCGTTCGCCACGTCGTGCGACCTGACGGAGAACGTGCAGGTGAAAGCCGACAAGTCGATGATCTTCGGATCGAAATCGGGTCTCGAACTCTACTCCAATTCGTTTTACAAGGCCCTGCCGACGCTCAAGAACGGCTTCATGCAGGACAAGATGTGCGACGTGGGGGCCGTCAGCAACACCGACACCTTCATCAAGCAGGGTGCCTACAACACCGAGACGGCGACCAGCTGGAGCTGGGGCGCGCTCAAGAACGTGAACTACTTCATCGACGGCTGCAACGACCCGAAATACTGCACCGTCGAAGCCGAGACGCGCGACAACTACCTGGGCATCGCCCGCTGGTTCCGTGCGTGGTTCTACTACGACAAGCTGACCACCTACGGCGAAGTTCCCTGGTTCCCCAACGATATCCAGTCCTACCAGAACGACGTGATGTACAAGGACCGCGACAGCCGCGACGTGATCATCCGCAACCTGATCGCCGACCTCGATTTCGCCTACGAGCACATCCAGGCCACCTCGTCGACCGGCAGCGCGACGCTCACGCGCTGGGCCGCCGCCGCGCTCAAGTCGCGCGTCTGCCTCTTCGAAGCGGCTTACCGCCGTTACCACAACCTCACGGGGCTTGAGATAACCCCCGAGGAGCTGTATCGCGAGGCCGCCAAGGCCGCCAAGCTGGTGATCGACAACAGCGGTTGCTCGCTCAACACCGCCGCGGGCAAGAAGGGCGCCTATCGCGATCTGTTTTACAGCGAGACGCCGCTGACGCAGGAGGTGATCCTCGCCGTCTGCGCCAACGAGAAATCCGGCATCTTCGGCGAGCAGAACTGGTGGTTCAACGCCCGCTCGTACGGACTGTGCTGGAGCCTCGTCCGCTCGTTCGTCCACACCTACCTCAAGCAGGACGGCACGCCCTTCACCGCCGCCGCCGACTACGCCGTGAAATCCTTCGCCGAGGAGATGGAGGGGCGCGACCTGCGCCTGGAGCAGACCGTGCGCGGCCGCAACTTCCTGTGGGACGGCAAGACGGCGGTCGCCGACATCAAAAACCTTTCGCTCACGGGCTACCAGGTGATCAAGTATACGCTCGACGAATCGAAGTACGACGGCGGTGCGAAGAACATCAACAGCATTCCGCTGATCCGCTATGCCGAGGTGCTGCTCAACTACGCCGAGGCGCAGGCCGAACTGGGGGTGCTCACCGACTCCGAATGGGCGCTCACGGTCGGTGCGCTGCGTAAGCGCGCGGGTATCACGGGCGGCACGGAGACGCTGCCCACGACCGTCGACAGCTACCTGCAACGCACCTTTTATCCGGACGTGACCAGCCCCGTGCTGCTCGAAATCCGCCGCGAGCGGGCCATCGAACTCGTCGCCGAAGGCATGCGCTTCGACGACCTGCGCCGCTGGAAGTGCGGATCGCTGATGGAGACCCTGCGGTGGAGCGGCATTCACATCCCCGGGTTGGAGCAGCCCGTCGATGTCAACGGCGACGGCGTGAACGACTACTACTTCACCGAAGGCGAGGTTGTGTCGGCTCCGGCGGCCTACAAGAACATCGCCGTCCGCGTCAATCAGGACGGCGTGGGGCTTTATGCCGAGGCGAATCCCGTGTCGGGTTACGATCTGGTCTACAAGACCGGTGCGGGCGACCGCTACTGGTATCCCGACGGGCGCCAGTACCTCTATCCGATTCCCGCCAAGGTGATCCGCGATTACAGGAACGCGGGCTATACGATCTCGCAGAACCCCGAGTGGGACAACGAATAAATAAAAAGCAAGACCATGAGAATATTCCGTTATTTACTGACTTTTTCGTTGAGTTTCGCCTTCGTTTTCGCCGCCGGGTGCAGCGATCCGAAGCCCGATTACTCGGAATTCTACAAACCCCAGCCCGGCGACGAACCGGAGGAGCCGGTCAATCCCGGACTTGAGGACAATCAGCTGAAAGTCATGTCGTTCAATGTGCGTTACAGCTCGGGCGACGACGGTGCGAACAGTTGGGACAACCGCAAAAAGGCCGTTCCGGCGATGTTCGCCGACCAGCAGCCGACGGTGCTCGGCGTGCAGGAGGCGCGGCTCGACCAGAAGACCTACATGGACGAGAACTGCGCGGGCTACAAGAGCGTCGGCGTGGGCCGCACCGACGGCCAGAATGCCGGTGAGTTCATGGCCATCTACTATCTCGCCGATGCCGTGAAGCTCGAAAAGTGGGGGACCTTCTGGCTCTCCGACACCCCCGACGTCCCGTCGGTCGGCTGGGACGCCTCGACCTACCGCACGGCCACGTGGGCCTTGTTCACCCACTACAAGTCGGGCCGCAAGTTCTTCTACGTCAACACCCACATCGACCATGTGGGGCAGGTGGCGGCCCAGAAGTCGATGGAGCTGATCGAGGCGAAGATCCGGTCGCTCAACCCCGACAACCAGCCGACGGTGCTGACCGCCGACTTCAACAAGATGCTCGACAGCCCGATTTTCGACGGCGTGAAGAAGTTCATGGCCGACGCGCGCACGACCGCTCCCGTGACCGACAACAAGGCGTCGTTCAACAACTTCGGCGGGGCGACCAACTACCCGCGCATCGACCACATCTTCAGCTCGGGCTTCACGCCCCTGCGCTTCGCCACCGTCGACCAGCGTTACGAGAAGGTCCCCTACATTTCGGACCACTATCCCATCGCGGCCGTGTTAGAGTTCAAGTAATCCTGCAACCAAAGCTCAAAACCGATTGAAATGAAACGATTTATCTATATGCTGGCCGCTTTCGCCCTCATGGGGGCCGTCTCCTGCCAGCCGGACGAGGAAGTGGCGGTCCACGCCTCGTTCACCACCGACAAGGAGTCCTACGATGTGGGCGATCCGGTGGTGCTCACCAACACTTCGACGGCCGAAAACGCCCTGATCGCCATCTGCAAATGGGAGCTGGGCAAGGGCGTCGTCTCCTACGAAACCACCCCGGAGAACATCTCCTACGATCAGGCCGGAGAGTATGTCATCAAGCTGACCGTCACCTCCGACCGCGGGGCGAAGAAGTCGTCGTTCGAGAAGACCATTCGGGTCGTGGACAACAACATCCGGCCCGTGGCCGACTTCACGTGGTCGCCCGAGAAGGTCGTGGCGGGCGAACCGGTGCAGTTCACCGACTGTTCGACCGACGAGGACGGCGAGGTGGTGGCCTGGGAGTGGAAATTCGGAACCACGACCTCCGACAAGCAGAACCCCGAATTCACCTTCGCGGCGCAGGGGGCTACGGAGGTCTCGCTGACCGTGACCGACAACAAGAAAGGCAGGAACACCAAGACGGTGACCATCGACGTGGGCCGCGGCGCCATCAGCCTCGACCTGCTCTGGTCGTACCCCTACGACGACACGAAGGACGCCTATGTGTTCGGCACGTCGCCCGCGGTCAGCCCCGACGGCGAGTATGTCTATGTGACTTCGACGGGTTATTCGCTGGTCTGCTTCACGAAGGCCGGCGAGCGTCTCTGGGCCTTCGACATCGGCAAGGACGGTGCGTCGGCCGAGAACAACAGCGGTTCGATCAAGGTGCAGTCGCCGACGCCTTCGGTCGACGAGGACGGTACGGTCTACGCGCTGGCGGGCTTCAACGAGCCGAACAAGGACGCGGGAGGCAGCGCGTTCTACGCCGTCAGCGGCGGCGCCGGGGGCGGCTCGCAGGTCTGGCATGTGAATACGGGCGTGAACACCAGCTTCCGGTTCCTCTCGCCGGCCGTCACCGAGAAATACCTCTTCATTGTGGCGCGCAACGTGCCTTCGGGGCACCAGAATTTCCAGGTCTACGACAAATCGTCGGGCGACCTGGTGGACGAGCGGCACGTCAACGGCGGCTCCTACGGCGGCGTGTTGCCGCTCAAAAACGGCATGGTGATCGCCGGTACGGGCGGCAGTCACGGCATGCGCGTCTTCTTCCCCGACGGCGCGGGCAAGTGGAAATTCTCCTGCGTGAAGTCGAACGGCCGCGAGCACAACTACGGCGGCAGCGGCAAGGATGCTACGTGCGAGGCGCCGAACGGCACGCAGCCTGCGTCGGGTCCCGGCGGCAAGGTCTACATCCTGTTCCAGAACCAGGGCGTGCGTGCGGACAAGAGTCTGGGCGGGGGTGTCGTCTACTGTTATGATCCGGCAAAGACCGTCTACGGGCAGACGCCCGAACCGGACTGGTACTGTCCCGTCAAGGGCGACTGCGCCCAGTCGGGCATGGGCGTGGCGCTGGGCGAGGACGGCACGGTCTACGCCGCGACGCAGAAGACCGGCAGCGTGGCGGCCCACGTCACGGCCATCTCCGCGCAGGGCGTGAAACGCTGGGAGCACGCCGCCGACGGCGACATCAACGGCGTTCCGGCCGTCGACGATCAGGGTTTCGTCTATTACAACGACCGGACTACGGGCAAACTGGTGAAACTCCGCCCGGAGGACGGCTCGCGCGTGGCGGAGATCAAGCTGGCCGACGAGCTGCGTTCGTCGCCGACGATCTCCTACGACGGCACGATCTACGTCAACGGCATGAAGGATGACAAGCCCACCGTCTTCGCGGTGAAGGGTGCGGCCGAGGGCTGCGCCGCGTCGTGGTCGCAGCAGGGAGGCAACCCATCCAAAACCGAGTATATGTACTGATCCGCTGAAAATCAGGGATGAGCGGGCCGCGTCACACGACGCGGCCCATTTTTTTTCGGCCTTCGTGTATGTCGTTTCCGGCAAAATTCCCTCTTTATTATGAAACGGGCGCAGGAACCGGGACGAAAAGAACCTCGAACACAATTCTAAATTTCAGCAGATGATCCGAAAACTATTGGTGCTGTTGCTCTGCCTCACGGCGGCGACGGCGACGGCGAAGAAGCCCAAATCCTCCGCTTCGAAGAAGGCGGAGAGTTCGGCCGAAAAACCGAAGGAAAGCGATTACGACAAACTCTTCAAGGAGAAACATACGGTGGCCGACGGCATGTTCCGCCTGCACGACGTCAAGGGGAAGCTCTATTTCGAGATTCCCGATTCGCTTTTCGGGCGCGAAATGCTGCTCGGATCGACCATTTCGGAGGTTTCGGACAACGCTGCGGCGACGACCGGCTCCAAGTCGGACTATCCGCTGCACGTGGTTTTCACGCGCAACGACCGTTTGGTCCAGCTGCGTACGGTCAACTGCGAGAACATCACCGACGAGACGGGGGCTTCCCGCGCGCTGGCCGAGGCGGTGAAGCGGAACACGGCCGATCCCATCCTGCGCAATTACAAGATCGAGGCCTGGAACCGGGACAGCACGGCCGTGGTGATCAACGTCACGGACCTGTTCGTGGCCGACGTGGAGGAGATGTCGCCCTTCTCGAAGTACGGACTTTATACGGCTTTCGAGCTGAAGAAGACCTTCCAGACGGAGCGTTCGATGCTGGGCGAAATCAAGGCTTTCAGCGACAATGTGGTGGTGCGCAGTACGTTGAGCTATATTTTCACGCTCACCCGCGGCCGCACGACGCTGGTCAAGGATCAGCCGCTGACGGCCGTGATGACCCGTTCGCTGGTGCTGCTGCCCCGCGAGCCTTACCGTCCGCGCATCACCGACAGCCGCATGTCGGTGTTCCCGACCGGCAAGGTGCTTTTCAGCGAGCGCGAGCAGCGCGCCAAGGTGATCTACTACGCCCACCGCTGGCGGCTGGAGCCGTCGGATATGGATGCCTGGAAGCGCGGCGAGCGGGTCGCGCCGAAGAAACAGATCGTTTTCTACGTCGACGACGGATTCCCGGAGATGTGGAAAAAGCATATTTTCGAGGCCGTCGACCAGTGGAACGAGCCTTTCGGGCGCATCGGATTTAAAAACGCCATCGCCGCAAAGCCCTATCCGAAGGACGATCCCGAATTCGATCCCGACAACATCAAGTATTCGTGCATTCGCTACGCGCCGATCGCCATCGCCAACGCCATGGGGCCTTCGTGGGTCGATCCGCGCAGCGGCGAGATACTCAACGCTTCGGTCTATGTCTACCACGACGTGATGAAACTGCTGAACAACTGGCTGTTCGTCCAGACGGCGCAGGCCGACGAGCGCGTGCGCGCCGTGACGATTCCCGAGGAGGTGATCGGCGACGGACTGCGCTACGTCGTGGCCCACGAGGTCGGCCATTGCCTGGGTTACATGCACAACATGAGCGCCTCGGCGGTGATTCCTGTCGATTCGCTCCGCTCGCCGTCGTTCACGCAGAAGTACGGCACGACCACCTCGATCATGGACTACGCTCGCTTCAACTACGTGGCCCGGCCCGGGGATAGGGAGCGCGGCGTGAAGCTCACCCCGCCGCGTTTCGGCCTCTACGACTACTATGCCGTGAAATGGCTCTACACGCCCGTGCCCGACGCTGCGACGGCTGCCGACGAATATGCCGTCACTTCGAAATGGATAACCGGGGCCGCCGCCGATTCGGTCTACCGTTTCGGCAAGCAGCAGTTCAGCCGCTCGATCGATCCCCGTTCGCAGTCGGAGGATCTGGGCGACGACGCCGTGAAGGCCTCGGGCTACGGCATCGCCAATCTGAAATACATTCTCGGCAACATGAACGCCTGGATCAGCGCCCAGGACCCCGATTTCTCCCAGCGGCGCACCCTCTACGACGAGGTGCTCACGCAGTATATCCGCTACCTGAACCACGTGCTGGCCAACGTCGGCGGCATCTACTTCGCCGAGAAGATGGAGGGCGACCCCGTGGAAGCCTACCGCAGCGTGCCGCGCGAACGCCAGCGCGAAGCCCTGCTGTTCTGTCTCGCGCAGCTCAAGGACATGAAGTGGCTGGACAACGCCGAACTGATCCGCGACATGCCGCTGATGGGTTCGCCCGCCGAGTCGATCATGGCTTCGCTGGTGTCGGTCGTCGTGGCCGCCCCGGCGCGTGTGGCTTTGAGCGCCGCGCTGGCCGAAAAGGAGGCCTACACGCCCGAGGAGTGCCGCAGGGATGTCTATGAATTCGTGTGGGCTTCGACGCTGAAGGGCCGCACGCCCGATGCACTGGAGATGATGCTCCAGCGCGAATACGTCCGCAGTCTCAGCCTTTCGGCCGGGCTGAAATACACCGGGACGGGGGCGCGGGAGGAGAAGAAGCTGGTCTCCGACGAGGGACTGATGCCCGTTCCCGCCTTCCTTGGGGAGCATGCGGCCCGCACCGCGGCGCTCACCGCCTGCGGGGAACGCTGCGGCCACGACCCCTTCGAAACCTTCTCCGCCGCGCACCGCGTCGACACCGCGCCGCTGCTGGGCTACGGCTCTCCGCGCCTGAACTACTACGACCCGCGCAACACCGAGGCCGGGGATTATGCCGCGCTGCTCAAACTGCGTGCGATGCTCCGCACGAAGAGCGTTTCGGCGACGGGCGAAGCGCGCCTGCACTACGAGTTGTTGCTGCGCAACATCGAGAAAGCGTTGAAAAAATAAATCTTCCGGACCATGATGAAACTGTTTAAAATAGCTTTCCTTCCGCTGCTGGCGGGAATCTTGCTGCTGCCGGCGGCGTCTCGGCCCGTCCGGGCGGCCGGTTCGGCCGCCGTGGGAGCCGGAGCCGGGGACAGGAAGCGCGACAAGAAAAAGAAGCAGGAGGCCGATACCGCCGCCAAGGCGACTCCCTACGAGAAACTGTTCAAGGACAAGCGGGTGGAGACTGTCCGCGGCGGCGGGCTGACCCTGCACCTGACTGCGGACAAACTCTACCTCGAACTCCCCGATTCGCTGCTCGGCCGGGGGCTGATGATCACCACGACGATCGAGTGGACGGGCGATCCCGGCGACGGACTGGCCCACCAGCAGCCCGTGCCGCCCTACATGGTCGAGTTCGGCCGCGGGAAGAGCGACACGCTCCTCTGCATGCGGGAGTTCGCTCCGGTGGTGATCGTCGACGGCAGCCCGGCGATGCGTGAGGCCGTCGGGCGGAGCAACATCGGTCCGATCGTGGCCTCGTATGCCGTGAAGGCCCGCACGCCCGACGGGAAATCGTCCGTCGTCGACGTCACGGCGCTTTTCGTCGGGGACGTCAAACGCCTGCGTCCGATCGACCCCGAGGGCGGCAACACCTACGGCGGCTGGATGACGGCCAAGGCCGATTACAAGAAGGACCGTTCGATGCTGACCGGCGTGACGGGCGGAAAAGGGTGCGTTTCGGTGGTGGGAGAGCTTTCCTACGGCACGACGGTCAGCTTCCTCGGCCTGCTCGACCTGTGGAAAGACAAGCCCCAGTCGATCGTCGCCCGCCGCACGCTCCGCGTGCTGGGCGATCCCGAACGGCGGATGCGGCTCTGCGACCAGCGGCTCGGGCTGGCGGCCAAGGCGTTCAAACGCTTCTCGGACCGGGAGCAGGAGGCCAAAACCGATTATTACGCCTGCCGCCGTTCGATCCTCGACAGCGCGGGGAAGGTGCGTCCCGTGGTGTTTTACGTCGACACGGCTTTCGACGCTTCGGCCTATGCCGCCGTCGAGCGGGGGCTTCTGCTGTGGAACGATGCCTTCGCGAAGATCGGCTGCAAGGATGTCGTGCGGGTAGAGCCTTTTCCGGCTGATCCGGCTTTCAACGACAACAGCCTCTATAACAACTGCGTGCGGCGCACGGGAACCTCCAATTCGGAACTCTACACCGCCTCGTGGGTCGATCCGCGCAGCGGTGAAATCCTCGGGACCGACATCTTCGTGCCCTTCAATTTCACGGCCGCCATTCAGAAGAAGCTGCTCCTGACGTTGTCGGCCGCCGATCCCGAGGCGCGCACCACGCAGCCTTCGGCGCGTCAGATCGCCGACGCCCTGACGGCCATGGTGGCCCGCCGTGCGGCCTCGGCTTTCGGCGTGATGCCCAACTACGCCGCCTCGTCGGCCTATCCGACCGACTCGCTCCGTTCGCCGTCGTTTACGCGGGAAAACGGCCTGGCGGCGTCGATCACCGACGACGTGTTCTACAACATCGTCGCGCAGCCGGGCGACAGGGAGCGCGGTGTGAAGCTCGTGGCCGATGCGCTGGGTCCTTACGATTACCTGGCCGTCGAGTGGCTCTACAAGCCCGTTCCGGGGGCTGTGACGCCGCACGACGAGGTTCCGGAGCTGCGCCGCCTGCTCGCCTCGAAGGAGGGAGACCCCCGCTGTTTCTTCGCGCAGTACGCCTCCGGGACTTACGATCCCCGCGTGGGGGCCGGAGACCTGGGCGACGACCTGTTCCGGAGCGTGGCGCTGCAATCGGCCAATCTGAAATATGTCGCCGAGCACGGCGACGGGTGGCTTTCGGGCCGCGACGGCGACTACAAGTTCCGCGAGGAGCTGCTCACGGAGATGGTTCTGCGCGTCAACTCCCTCGCCTTGCAGCTGATGCGCTACATCGGGGGCGTCTATATGAATCCGGTCTACGAGGGAACGGCCCGGCCCGCCTGCACGGCCGTGCCGCGCGAAGTGCAGCGACGCGCCCTGCGCGAGGCGCTCGCCCTGACCGCCGACCTCGGCTGGATCGACCGGCAGGGGGTGTCGAAGAACGTTTACAACCGCGTGCAGGCATGCGAATACCTCCAGCGCCGGATTGCGCGCACGCTTCTTGAAAAGCTCGGAACGCTGGACCTCGCGGCTTCGAAGGCCGACGATCCTTATACGGCCGACCTCATGGCGAAGGACCTCGTGGCGTGGTTCGAGGAGCGGCTCCGTTCGCGCGAACCGCTGACGGACCATGTCCGTAATCTGCAACAGTCGCTGCTCAAATCGACCGTCGCCGCGGCCAACGTCAAAGATAAGCCTTCGTCGGGTTCGGGAAGCGCCTTCGCGCTGTTTGACGGGGCCGGTTCGCTGTCCGACGGCGGCGATCTGTTCCCGGCGGCTGACGCCGGGACGCTTCCGGACATGCCGGCGGAGCGCCGGGCCGACGATTTCACGCCGTTGGGCGCCGCCTACGGCTACCGGACGCCGCGGGTGATTCCCGCCTTCCGGGAGCATCTGTTCTACGGACTGCTGCTCGACATGAAGGCGATGTACCGGCGGGGCGCTGCGTCGGCTCCCTTGGCCGATACGCGCAGTTTCTGCCGCTACATGGCCGACCGGATCGACCGGGAGCTGGCGGTCGAATGACGCTGACAAACAAGCAGGCTGCAACCTCTCGGTTGCAGCCTGCTTGTTTGTGCCCGGGGCGATCAGCGCGTTTGGTCGAGAATTACGGTCTGTCCGGATAGCCTGCTTCGCTCGGCTTCGAAGCATATCCGGTGGCTTTCGACCGATTTTCCGATTGATGTGCGGAAGCGGTGCTCCCTGCGGCTGATCGTGTCGACGAAATCCTCGACCAGATTTAGGTCGGCTCCGGCGTGGAACGGCTTGCCGAGTATGCCGGAGAAGTCGTAGACCTGCTCTTCCCCGCCCCGGAATCGGCGCACGCGCAGGATGCGTTCGTCACCGTCGATTTCGCCGTGAGTCAGCCGTATGTGTGTCTCTCGCTGGTCGCCGAGGGTGAAGGCATCCATCGAGAAGGAGATCGTGACGTCGTTTTCCATTTCCATGGATACGATCTGGTGGTCCACCACGTCGTTGTCGCAGCGGAACACGCATCGACCGTAATCGCCCGTGCGCAGCTGTCGGAGTATGACCTCGTCGAGCGTCGCGCCTTCCGGGACGTCGAAATTCGAAATCCAGTCGCGCCGGTTATAGTAGAGGTCCACTGCCGAGTAGGGGCACTCCTTTTCCAGCGGGCAGTCGATGCACCGGGGCGTGCTTCCCTTCGGGGCGTTCTCGGCCTGGAACCAGCGCAGGGACCCGAACGACGATAGTTTGCGGCAGCGCGCCTCGGTGAGCCACAGCAGGAAGTCGATGTCGTGGCAGCATTTCGAAATCAGCATCGGGTTGGTGATCTCCTCGCGGCGCCACATGCCGCGGACGAATCCGTGTGTGGTTCGGTCGAGTCCCACGGCTGCGAGGTGGCTGATCGATATGATCTCTCCCAGCTGGCCCGAGTCGACGATCTCCTTGATCTTGATGAAATAGGGATGGTATCGCAGGACGTGGCAGACGCCGACGATGACCCCTTTGCGCCGCGCCGCTTCGGCGATGCGGCAGCATTCGGGCAGCGACTGCGCGATCGGTTTTTCGAGCAGGACGTTGTAACCCGCCTCGATGGCCTTCATGCAAGGCTCGAAGTGCATGTTCTCGGGCGTTCCGATCAGGATGGCGTCGGCCGGGACGGGGTTTTCGAAAAAGCGTTCGTAGTCGGCGAAGCACTCTTCGGGCTTCAGTCCGAATTTGGAGGCGATTGCGTGGCGGCGGATGTCGTTGAGTTCCGCTACGCCGACCAGTTTCAGCCGGTCGGGATTCCGGATCGCGTATTCGAGGTATTTGTTGGTACGGTTGCCCGCCCCGATGGCTACGATCGTGACGGGCTTCGTTTCGCTTGTTCGCTCCATATGTCTTCTGCTATTCCGTCGTTTCCGTCATTTCCGTCGTTTGTTCCTCTTCGGCGGCGTGCTTGCGCTCGGTCCGCTCCGCGAGTTTGATGCTCAATTCATACAGCCCGTATAGCGGCAGGATCACCAGAATGAGGCTGAATATGTCGGGCGGGGTTATGATTGCCGCGACGACGAGCAGTATGACGAACGCATGGCGTCGGTATTTGCGGAGGAATCCGGCCGAAACCAGCCCCATGCGGGTCAGGAAGTAGATCAGCAGCGGCAGTTCGAACATGAAGGCGCAGGCTATCGAGACGATGATGACGGTGGTCAGGTAGTCGCTGATGTCGAACATGTTGGTGATGAACTCGCTGGCCTGGTAGTTGGCGAAGAAGTTGATCGACAGCGGCGCCATGACGAAATAACCGAACAGCAGCCCTCCGAAGAAACAGAGCGACACCCAGAATACGAACAGGTGGGTTCCCTGAATCTCCTTCGGCGTGAGCGCCGGGCGCACGAAGCGCCAGAACTCCCACAGCGTGTAGGGCATGGCCATTGCCAGTCCCGTCAGGAGCGAGATCTTCATGTGGAGGTTGAACTGCCCGGACAGCGAGGTGTTGATGATCGAGAAACGGTCGTTGGCGATGCGGAAGGTCTCCGGATCGGTGTCGAACGACGTGCCGAGCACGCTGTTGAGCCATTCGGCCATATGCGCCCACTGGGCGCCCACCCATGTCAGCATGCGGTTGGTGGGGAAGTCCGGGCTTTGTGGCCCGAACAGCACCGTGTCGATAATGAAACTCTTGCAGAAGAAGGCCACCAGTCCGATGACTCCGATTGCCATCACCCCTCGCACCAGATGCGGGCGCAGGGCGTCGATGTGCTCGAAAAAAGTCATCTCCGTCGACTCCGGATCCTTTTTTTTCATGTTCATTTGTTTGCCGCCGCGGAACAGGTGTGATTACTCGGTCTTTCCGGAGTCGGATTTGTCTCCGGGTTTGTTGTCTTCGGCCGTATAGTCTTTGTTGACGGCATCCTTGAATTCTTTGACGCCGCGGCCCAGTCCGCGCATCAGTTCGGGGATTTTCTTGCCTCCGAAGAGCAGGATGACTACCAATACGATTACGATGATCTGCCCGTAACCGATTGCACAAGGGATAAGCATGGTTTTTTCTTTTAGGTTTTTATTCTGAACTCGGCGGCGCGGAGGCTGCGCTCCGGCCTATTTTTTGCAAATATAACACAATTTTTGCGATATTCGGGCCTGCTGTTCGCAAAAACCCGCCCGAATTTCGGGCGGGTTCGCTTTCAGAGGGTCAGGGCTATTTTTTGGTCTTCGCCGCGGGCAGCTCCTTGATTCGTATGTTTCGGAACTTGATTCCGGCTCCGTGTCCGAGCAGTCCGATGTGTCCCGAGGCGTTGAAGAGTCCGGGATGGTTCTTGTGGTCCACGGTGTAGGGGTTGTTTTTCCCGCCGTCGGGGGCCACGTTGTGGCCTTGGCAGGCCTGCCGGATGTCTCCGTCGAGAATCACCTCTCCGTTTACCGTCACGGTGATTCGGTCTCCCACGGCGCGTATCTCCTCGACGTTCCATGTTCCCAGGGGCGGGAATTTCACGCGTTTGGCCGGGATAATTCCGTAGACCGATCCGTGCTGCTGGTATACGCGCAGGTTCTTGTAGATCGGAGCGTCGTGGTCGAGCACCTGAATCTCCATGCCGTGATAGGCGGCGTCGACGCCCATGGGGGTGCGTATGCCGATGCCGTTGTTGACGCCCTCTCTGTCGAAGGCGAATTCGAATCGCAGGACGAAATCTCCGTACTCCTTCTTGGTGTAGAGGTTGCCCGATCCGCCGTACTGCGCCGTCACGTAGATCGTTCCGTCGACGGGGACGTAGTTGGTGGTGTTCCCGGTCCACTTGTGCATCGACGTACCGTCGAAGAGCACCTCGAAGCCGTCGGCAGCCTCTTCCTCCGAGAGTTCGAAGCGCGGCGTGGCGGGCAGTGCGCGGATGTACATTTCGCGGACGTTGAGGGGCGCATTTCCCGCGATGAGCAGGATCTGTCCCTCTGCGTAGGCGGGAATCTCCCGGTTGCATGCGTTTTCGAGGATTACGTTCTCGGCGGTCGTGACGCCGTTGAGTACGACCGTCACGCGGTCGCTGACCACCTTCACCTGCATCGTGTTCCACTCCTGCGGGCCGTTCGCGGCCGCTTTGGGTGCGGCGTTGTCGTGGAGCATGTTGCCCGTCAAGGCTCCGGAGTTCTTTCCTCCGAGTGCGATCTGCGGGATCGAGCGGATGCCCATCGCGGCCTCGCCTTCGGTCTTCCAGTCGAGGATCAGTTCGAAGTTTTCGTAATTTTTCGCCGATCCGATCGTTCCTCCGTCAGCGGCCCCGGTCAGGACGCCGTTTTCTGCGATCCAGTTCTTCGCCATCGCGGCCCGGGCCTCTGTTTGCGCTTTCGCCAGCGCCTTGGCCTTCATCGCCTTGCGGGTCTCGGGATCGCCGACCACGGCTTCCCATCCGCTCGGTTCGAGCGATACCGGGAGGTATCCCTCTGCGGGGAGTTTGGCCAGGAGTCCCTTGATCTCGTCGACGGCGTAACCTGCGTCGGCGTCGGATTTGGCCAGTCCGGCATATACCTCCTGGGCCTTTTTCAGGGCTGCTGCTACCGTTTCTCCTCCCAGCGCGGGGTTCTTCGCAGCGACGGTCTTCACGACCATTGCGGCGGTTTCGGCCGTCGCGGGTGCGTCCATGTAGTTCATGGCGAGCGTCAGCGCCGGGAATACCGGGGTTTTGGAGAGCGCTTTAAGCAGTTTGTTCTGTACCTTGGGCGAGGGTTTCGCCTCCAGTCCGCGGCGGTATAGCTGGTATTTGCGCATGGGCGTATTGCGCGACTTCGAGACGAAGTCCGTGTAGCGCGAAATTGCGGCGTCGGTCCATGCGGGGTTCTGCCGGGCGAGATCATACAGCACGTCGGTCATGGCGGGATTCTCCACCGTGAGCAGGGCCGCGAATGCGGCCTGGCGGTCGTCGGCGGCCAGCAGGGCGTCGATCGCCTCTTTGCTGGCTGCCTGCGCCAGCAGGGGATAGTAGCGGGCCTTTTCGGGGGCGGCGGCCATCTGCCCTGCCACCATCTTGTACTGCATGTCGGGGGACTCTTTGGCCAGTGCGTTCTTCAATCCGGCCTGAAGGGCCTTCACGTCGTCCTCCTGCGCCTGGTTCAGCAGGCCGCACAGACGGTTGAAGTCCGCGGGGGTCGTGACGCCTGCCAGCGCGCCGTAGGCTGCCGTGCGCACCTCCCTGTCAGGGGAGTTCAGCAGCGCGAACACCTTGTCGGCTGCGGAGGTGATGCGCCTTTTTGCCACGAGTTTCAGGGCGTTGGCCTGCGTGGCGGGCGTGCCGTCGAGAGCTGCGACGAACGCTGCGTTGGGCTTTCCGTTGAATGCCGCGAGAGCTGCCGAGGCCTCTTTGGCATGTGCGCCTCCGAGCTGTGCGACGAGCGCGTTGAGCGCCTCCTGTCCTCCGATTTTCCCGGCGGCGCGGATGGCGGCCAGGGCCAGTTCCTCGTCGGCCGAGGAAATGGCCGCGATCACGGCGTTGGCCTGCGATGCGGCGTGGCGGGCGCCGAGCCAGCTCACGACGTCGGTTTTCGCGGCGTCGGAGAGCGACGGCATTTTCTTCACGACTGCGGCGTAGAGGGCGTCGTCGGCGAAATCGCCGGCGAAGTCGAGCGCGGCGCAGCGGTATTCGCGGTCGGCGTCTTTCAGCGCGGCGAGCAGTTCCGGCGTCTGTTTTTTGGCGTCCGTGCCGAGGACTATTCCCAGACCTGCGGCCCGGACGTTCTGCGGCATGCCGGTTTTGCGCAGGGCCTTGGCGGCGGCGACGGCCTTGCTGTTTCCTGCTGCCGCGAGCCGTGCGAGCAGGGCGACGTAGGCGCCCGTTGCGTCCGTTTTCGTGAAGGCGTATCCGTCGGCCTTTGCGGCTGCTGCGAGCGGCGCGATCGAGGCGGCTGTGCCGCACTTGGCCAGCGCGTTATAGACAGCCTCTTTCGTCGGCGTGCCGGTCTTGGGGTCTGCGGCCCATTTCAGCAGCGCGGGCTCTGCGGCCGCAAGGCGCTTCTCCGCGGCGGCATAGGCCAGCAGGGCGTCCGGGGCCGGGCTTGCGTCGATCAGTGCGAGGATCTCCCCGTCGGTTCCGGGCGTGGAGATCAGTCCGCGCACGGCGTAGTCGGCGAGGTATTCGTCCGCGGCGTATTTCACGAATACGGGGGCTTCGGCCGCCGTTGCGCATAGTTGCAGCTGCGAGAGCAGGAATGCCTGGTTGGGTTTGTCCGTCGAGGCGGCGACGGCGTCCGTCAGTCCGGCGCGGATCTCCCGCGCCAGCTCTTCGCGGCCTGCGGCGGTCACGTAGCTCACCACCCCGTTGATGGCGTATTCCACGGGGGCGTTCTTGCCTTCCGCTGCGGGTACGAGCATGGCGGCCATCATCCGGATTCCGTCGGCTCCGGTCGCCGCGAGTTCCTGCATCAGGCTGTCGAACGCCTTGGGCGTCTGGGCCGGGAGTTGGGCCAGGGCGTCCGCAACGATCGTTTCGGCGGTGCGCTGGCGCGCGTCCTGCGCACCGGCTGCGAAGGGCATCAGGGCGGCGAGGAGTATGGTGATAAATATCTTTTTCATGTTTTTTTCAGGTTTTGGACGTTATCAGATTTTCCACGGCGTGCGCATCGGCTGGTCGATGAGCCGGTTTGCGGCCTCGTCTCCGACGAAGAGCTGCTTGTCGGGATCGAAATGCAGCGTGCGGTTCAGGCGCAGGGCGCATGCCCCGAGGTTCACGAGCGTGGAGCTGCGGTGTCCCTTGAGCTCGTCGAGGGCGAAAGGCTCGCGGTTGCGCACGCATGCCAGGAAATCGGTGTTCTGCGGTTCGGGGTCGGGCATTTCGGCGATCTTCTCCATGACGTCGGGAATCGTGCACTCGAAACCCTGATACACCTTGCCCAGCGGACCTTCGATGTAGGGGACCTTGCCCTTGCTTTCGTAGCCCTCGCCTTCGAGGACGATCTGACAGCCGTCGTCGTAGGTGTATACGATCTTGCGCCAGATGCCCACGGCGTCGGGATGCTGCTGCGGAGCGTCGACCTCGATCTTCACGGGCGAGGTGTCGTCCTTGCCCAACAGGTACTGCACGGGGTCCATGTAGTGCTGTCCCATATCCGTGAGTCCGCCGCCGTCGTAGTCCCAGTAGCCGCGGAACGTGGCGTGCACGCGGTGTTTGTTGTAGGGTTTGTAGGGCGCCGGGCCGAGCCACATGTCGTAGTCCAGCTCTTCCGGGACGGGTTGGGGCTTGAGGTTCTCCTGCCCCACCCAGAAGAATTTCCAGGTGAATCCCGTGGCTCCGGAGATGGTCACCTTGAGGGGCCATCCCAGCAGGCCGCTGTCGACGAGTTTTTTGAGCGGTTCGACCGTCGTGCCCAGTCCGTAGAAGGTGTCCTTGAAGCGGAACCAGGTGTTCAGGCGGAAGATGCGTCCGTTCTGCCGGACGGCCTCCACCACGCGCTTGCCCTCGCCGATGGTGCGCGTCATCGGCTTCTCGCACCAGATGTCCTTGCCGGCCTTGGCTGCCTCGACGGCCATGATGCCGTGCCAGTGGGGCGGGGTGGCGATGTGTACGATGTCGACGTTGGGGTCGGTGATCAGATCCCGGTAGTCGTGATAGCTTTCGAGGGTCTTGTCGAACTTCTTGCGGCCCAGCGCGATGGCGCTTTCGAGGTGTTTGCGGTCGACGTCGCAGACCGCCACCAGGCGGCATGCATCGTTGGAGGTGAAGTGATAGCTGCTCTTGCCGATGCCGCCCACGCCGATGATGCCCTTCGTGAGCTGGTCGCTCGGGGCGACGAATTTGGTGCCTCCGAGCACGCTGCGCGGCACGATGGTCAGCAGCGCCAGCCCGCCTGCCTTTTTCAGAAAATCTCTGCGGTTACTCATAGTATTTCAGGTTGTGTTTTTTTTTGGATGCAGTCAATAAAATAGGTAGAGAAAACAGCGGTTCCGTCGGATGGGAACCGCCGTTTGTTTACAGGGTCGTCAGCCGGATGTTGCGCCAGAGGACCTTGATGCCTCCTCCGTCGTGAATCTGCAAGGCGATGCGTCCCTGCGCGGCGCCGATCTTCGCGTCGGTGATGTCCGCCATCTCCTCGCCGTTGAGCCACGTCTGCACGCGGTCGCCCTGGACCTTCAGCCGCAGCGTGTTCCAATCCCCCTCCTTGAGAATCGACTCCTTCTCGTCGGGAATCTGCACCAGCCATCCGCGGCCGTAGGACTCGTAGATGCCCGCCGTGTCGTGGTTCTTCGGAGCCACTTCGCACTGCCAGCCGTGGACCTTCACCGGCGGCTCGACGAACGAGCGGAAAAAGACGCCGGAGTTGCCGTTGGCGAGCTGCTTGAACTCCACCGTCAGGTCGAAATCATCGTAGTATTCGCGCGTGGCGAGGTAACCGTATTTTTTGTCGGGACCGCTCTCGCAGACGAGGTTGCCCTCTTTATCCACGTACCATTTCTCGGTGCCGTAAGCTTCCCAGCCCGTGAGGTCCCTGCCGTTGAAAAGTTCGACCTCCCGGCCGGTCTTGCGCGGCAGCTCCTTGATTTTCAGATTGCGGAACGAGGCGGGGTAGCCGTGGTCTTGCAGACAGATGACGCCTCGCTGTGCCAGTCCGTATTCGGGAGCCGTCTCCCATTTGCCGCTGTTCTTGCGGGCGAACCAGTCGTCGGTCCAAGCTTCGAATTCGAGGATCTTGCGGCCGTTGAGCCAATGCTCCACGTGGCCGTTGTCGCAGACGATGCGCGACGAGTTCCACTCGCCCTGCGGGTTGACCAGCAGCGAATCGGGATTCGGCAGGTGCATGGCGTAGTCCACGCCCAGTTTCTGCCACTCTTCGAGCCGGGTCGGGGCGTTCGTGGCCTCCCAGCCTGCGTTGTCGATCAGCTGGTACTCCGGCCCGGTGACATAGGGAACCTTGAAATAGGGGTTCTCGACCACGTGGTAGAGCATGCCGCTGTTGCCGCCGTAGGAGAGCTTCCAGTCCCAGTCGAGGATGAAGTTCTCATACTGCTTTTTGGTGACGATGTATCCCGACAGGTCGCTGCCGTCGCCGGCGGCCTGGATGCAGCCGTCCACCACGTGCCAGGGCATCGTGAGCGAGTCTCCGTTGAAGTCTTTCCACTGGTCGAGGCTTTTGCCGTCGAAGAGCAGCTGCCAGCCGTCGGCGATTTCGGCCTGGGTGAGGGTGTTGTGTTTGGGGCAGCAGGAGCAGAGGCCGGCTGCGAGGAGGCCTGTCGCGAACAGCGTGCGGAACAGGGTGCGGCTTGGGTTCGATTTCATTAAGATAGAAATTTAAGTAGTAATTCTTTATCTCGTCTCGCGAAGTAAAAATAGATGAAAAGTTTTCCGCTGTACGATAAAATAGTACATATCGAGGCCAATAATCTGAATGGAAAGGAAAAATCGAATTGTCGCGTCATGAAACGTCGTCTTGCAACACCGAGATGTACGAAATTGGCCTTTTTCTGTATCATATTATCTTTGTAGAAAGTCCTGCATTTATTACATTTGTCAATAATCCAAATTTCCATGAAACGAATTTTCCGCTGTATTGCTGCATTTTTGTTTCTACTCTATATCTTGTTTCTGCCGGGGCGTGCCGAATCGGCGAACGCCTCTGTTTATCATAATCTGCGTAACTATACTGTGGATGACGGCCTGTCATCCAATCACGTCTATGGCATCGTTCAGGACTCGATAGGATTCATCTGGTTCGGAACCGACAACGGATTGTGCCGTTTCGACGGCTGTGAGTTCCGCAGTTACACCCATACCGATGGCGACCGGTCGAGCATTTCGAGCAACAATATCCGCCGGCTGATGCTCGACAGCCACGGGCAGATCTGGCTCGCACTTGATAACGGCGTGGACATTTACACACCCGCGACCGACCGTTTCCGACATTTCGATGTCAGAACTTCCGACGGAGCATGCGTTACGGGACAGACGACCGAAGTCATTGAGGACAGGGAAGGTGAAATTTGGATTGCGACTGTCAATTCGGGGCTTTTTCGCTGGAATCCTGTAACGGAATGCCTTACGGTTTACCGCCATGTTCCCGGTGATGACACCTCCATCGCGCAGGATTATATCTCTACCATTTACGAAAGCAAGGATGGAACCATATGGATTGGAACTTACAGCGAAGGGTTGTGCGCTTTTTCCAAGCAGACAGGATGCTTCACTCATTACCGGAAGGAAACAGACGGATGGAATTGCATTTCGGATAATTCGATCGATGCCATCACAGAAGATTCATACGGCACGTTGTGGCTCGGGACGGTAAGTTCCGGTCTTGATCGCTTCGACCGGAGCACAGGCCGTTTCACCAATTATGACGATAGGAATGGGGAGGGCCGATTGCAACGTATCCACTGCCTGGCAGAGCGGGCGCCGGGCGAATTGCTTGTCTGTGCGAACAGTGGTGCGACACTCTACCGTATTTCTGAATCGGAACTTCGTCCCATAGAGGACACTGAAGTTCCCTTCATGCGTACCAAGTGTTGCAACATCTTCTCTTTTCTATACGACCGCGAAGGAAATTTCTGGTTCGGATCTTGTTATGAGGGTGTAGAATTTCACCCGGCCCGTAACAGCTTCACTTGCTATGCCACACGAAAGAACGATAGTTCCGACCGGGGTAAGGTCGTCAGCGCGGTCTGTGAACTGAAAGACGGGCAGTATCTATTGGGAAACGAAAATGACGGCATCCTGCTCTTCGACAGACATGCCGGCATGGTCGTTCCGTACCGCACGGCTCAAAACGTTGGGACTGCCATTTACAACGTCTTTTCAATGCTTGTCGATGACCAAACGCTCTGGATCGCCGCTTTCCAACGGGGTATCGAAGCCGTGGACTTGAAAAGCCGAACCGTGAAATCCTATCTTGCAGATCCGTCGGATCCCAGTTCTCGTGTCTTCGTCCTATTCCGGAGCAGCAGCGGCCGCATTTGGGCCGGAACTTCCGTGGGGCTTTTTTATTACGACCGGTTTGAAGATCGTTTTGTGACACGCGACCCCAAGGTGCGTATTTCAGACATTACGGAGGATCATGCTGGCCGTCTTTGGATCGCGACGAACGAAGACGGCCTCTACTCCTACGATGCCCGTACCGACCTCCTGCAGCACTACCGGTACGATCCCGACGACCCTGCGACGATCAGCCGCAATGCGGTCAACACGCTTGCCGTCGACCGCACGAACCGGTTGTGGATCGGAACCAACGGTTACGGACTTTGCAGTTATAACGAAAAGGACGGTTTCGTTCGCCATGAAACCTTGCCTCTGCCCAGTAAGATCATTCAGCGGATCATCCCTGAAAACGACAGACTCTGGATCACGACGGACAGGGGGCTGATCGTCTTTTATCCCGCAACTGGACAATTGAAACGTTATTCGCGCGCCGACGGGCTTCACACCGAACAATTTATGTCCAATTCGGGTATCCTCACTTCCGACGGGCGCATCGTGCTGGGTACGACCGATGGTATATGTACGTTCACCCCCCCCCATGACATCATGGGCAACTTGAACCTCTATCCGGTCATAATCACCCGATTTTCGCTTAACGGACTGCCTGTATCCCATGCGGAAGACGGAAGCTCGCCGCTTTCGGTTCCTGCCGAATACACCCGGAAGATCACGCTGTCGCACCGCCAGACCTCGGTGGGATTCCGTTTCGTTTCGCCAACCTACCTCTTTCCGGGAGATTGCCGCTACCGTTACCGACTCGACGGACTCGACGATCATTGGTCCATGACCGATAGCCGGAACGCTTCGGTCAACTACAATAACCTGCGTCCCGGAGAATATTGTTTTCGGGTGCAGGTTGGCAACGGCGACATGCAATGGAATTCTGATGAGACGAAACTCTGGATTCGTATCCAGCCGTCGTTTTTCCGGTCAAAAGGTGCTTTGGCAGGTTACGTGGTACTGACGCTTATCGTAATCGCTGTCGGTCTGTATTACTGGATGCGGCGTACCGAGCAACAGCAGCGAGAGAAGATCGAATCGGTCAAACGCGAGAACGAACGGAATCTCTACGAGCAACGCATCAGTTTCTTTACCAATATTACCCATGAGATCCGAACTCCTTTGAGCCTGATTATTGGGCCGCTGGAACAAGTCATGAAATCGCATCGGATTTCCGAGGAGGACGGAGAGTATCTGGCTGTTATCAAGCAAAATTACCACCGGCTTCATTCGCTGGTCAACCAACTGCTCGATTTCCGAAAGATCGATTCGAACAAATACAAACTCCGCTACGATATCTGCGATGTCGGCCGACTCGTCCGAGAACAATTGGCTATGTTTGGTCCCACGGCACAACAGCGGCGCATCCGTTTGATCGAAGAGATCCCTGATCGCCTGATGCAAATCACCGACCGAGAGGCGCTGACCAAAATCATAAGCAACCTGTTGTCTAACGCTCTGCGTTTCGCCGCAGAAGAAATCCACATTTGCATCGATCGCAGAGACGACGGTCTTGTGATGAAAGTGTGGGACGACGGTCCCGGTATCCCGGCTGAAGAGCGGGAAAAGGTTTTCGAAGCTTTTTACCAAACCCGGAACAACGGATTCGCGTCCGGCGTCGGAATCGGCTTGCACCTGTGCCGAATCTTCATCCGCCTGATGGGCGGAACAATTACGGCGACAGAACGTCCGGACGGCAAATCCGGAGCGCTGCTGACGGCATTCATCCCTGAACCTGCGAGCGAAAAGATGGATATTCGTGTGGAGACACGTCTCAATACGGAAACCGTCGGGCAATCGCAGCTTCAGAAAGAACCCGGAACGGACCTGGCGATACAACGGCCCTCCGATATGACGGTCCGCCATACAGTCATGGTTGTAGATGATGACAGCAATATCCTCGATTTTTTGGTCAAGGTGCTCGGAAACGATTATTTTGTTATCTCAACGGATAGCGGGAGCCAGGCGCTCAACCTGCTTCGAAACAACGATCCCGATTTGGTCGTAAGCGACATCATGATGGCCGATATCGATGGAATAGAGCTCTGTCGGCGTATCAAAAACGACATTTCCACAAGCCATATCCCTGTGATCTTACTCACGGCTCGGACTGGCATAAGCTCTAAAATCGAGGGTTTCGAATGCGGCGCTGACGCCTATATCGAGAAACCGTTCTCGCCTGACCAGCTCAAAGCGCAGATTTCCAGCCTGCTTCGTACGCGTGATGAAATCCGGCGCTTCTATGCAGGCAAATTCATGACCGAATTCGATACGGGTTCTCAACAGAACCGGTTGGACGAAGAGTTCATCCTTAAATGCCGCGACGTGATCATCGCCCATATGCGGAATCCGGATTTGTCCGTGGGACTTCTTGCTCGTGAGTTGGCGATGGGCCGCACGCTGATTTTCCGAAAACTGAAAGCCGTTACGGGCTTGACGCCAAACGATTTTATGAAACTCATTCGTTTGAACGAGGCGAAACGGATGATCATTGAAGGCCGATACCGCATTACCGAAATCGGATTTCTTACCGGTTTCAGTTCGTCGTCCTATTTCGCCAAATGTTTTGCCAAGCAGTTCGGGGTTCTTCCGACGGAATTCCTCGAAAAGCAGGACCCCGGAACGCAGTAGCCAGGGGCAGAATGAGCCATTTCTCAACTCCCGGGGCCTCCGAGCCGATTTTATCGTAAAAGTGAACGATATTTTTCAACACGGAATCCCGGATTCAGTAATTTTACATTGAATTCGGCAGGTCGCAGTATCAGCCGGCCAGGATTGACAATGCGGAATCAACCAACCCAAAATTACCCATATGAAACATTACTTACTTTTCTTGCTGGCTTCCTTGGCCTTGTTGACCGGATGCGAGAAGGATGACGATCCTACATCTGTTTCACTCCGAAGTATTACGCGTGAAAAATTCGACTACAAGGGCGGTCTTGCCAGTGCTATTGTAGATGCCGGTGGCCGGGATGTAACGGCGGAGTCGAGCGAATCGTGGTGTCGTACTGCAGTCATCGGCTCGACCGTCAATTTCAACGTTCTTGCGTATACGGGCTCAGAGGAGCGTTCAGCCACGGTCACCGTGAAGGCGGAAGGACTCAAGCCGTTGCTGATCAACGTTGTTCAGGATAAATTCAGGGGGCTTGTCGTTGTACCCTCGACGCTCATCTTCTCCGATACGGACCGCACGCTCTCCGTTGCGGTAACCTGCTCCGGAGTCTACGATGTAAAACTCACAGAGAACCCGAATAACGCGTTCTCGTTCTCGAAGAGCGAAGACGGCGCGAGCGTCAGTTTTACATCGAACAAGGCGTCGAGCCGTGTCGAGGTGAAGGGGCGCGCGGAGTTTACACCTGAAGAAGGCGATCCGGTGATCGTTACGCTTATACAACCTAAAAAGAGCACCTATGATTTCCTGCTCGGCACGTGGAACGTAACCAAAACCGATATTTTTGCCGGGAGCATCCAGAATCTCTCGTCGGTCACATTCTCCGCCAAGGAAAATCAATATTCGTACAAGGTCACCATCAACGATCCCGCACTCAAGGATTATCCCTTTACGGCGGAGTTCGCCGATGGCAAAGTGGTCATTCAGACCGGTCAGGAACTGGGTTTTTCGGGAACAAAGTTCTACACCCTCCATTTCAATGGCCCGAATAACGGGCAAGGCAACTATATCTGGTCACAGGCGGGCGTGGTCGCCTGGGCGGCGGAACCTGTCTTCGATGAAAATGCAGGCACGATCCAGCTCGTGTTCAGCGATAACGGCCAGGGCAATGGCCGGGAGGCCAAGACGCTCTGTTTCTGGGAGAACAACGACCGGTATTGGTCGTTTACCGGGCAGCTCTGTTTAACCAACGCACTGGAACTTTCCAAAAACTACTAACCGACTCCGAATGCAGCGGGCGGGCCGCGACTTTTGCCGACCGCGGCCCTGCCTGCGCCCCGGAACCAAGAATTTCAATGACTGACCAATGAAAAAACTGACCATACTCATTCTGCTCGCCATGGCAGTGGTGTGCCGGGCTTCGGCACAGAACCGCGTGGTAACAGGCACGGTATCCGAAGAGGACGGTACGCCGCTGACGGGCGCCGTCGTCCAGGTCGTCGGCACGAACAATGCCGCCACGGCAGCGATCGACGGGCTTTATACACTCAAAAATGTCCCCTCCGGAGCCGTACTGCGTGTCTCCTTTCTGGGATACGATCCGGTCGAGAAGAAGGTCGATACCGACCGCATGGATTTCATACTCAAAGCGAGCGCACAAGAAATCGCATCGGTCGTAGTGACCGGTATGCAAAAGATGGACAAGCGTATCTTCACCGGAGCCACGGACCAACTATTGGCCTCGGATGTCAAACTGGACGGCATCAGTGAAATCAGCCGCGGTCTTGAAGGCCGTTCTGCCGGCGTGTCCGTGCAAAACGTTTCCGGAACTTTCGGCGCCGCCCCGAAAATCCGCATTCGCGGCGCTACGTCGATCTTCGGAGACTCCAAGCCGTTGTGGGTGGTGGACGGTGTGATCATGGAGGATGTGATCAACGTCGACGCCAATTCCTTGTCGTCGGGCGACGCCACGACGCTCATCAGTTCGGCCATCGCCGGACTTAACGCCGATGACATCGAGAGTTTCCAGATTCTCAAGGATGGTTCGGCAACCTCGATCTACGGCGCCCGCGCCATGGCCGGAGTCATCGTCATCACCACGAAGAAAGGCACGCCCGGTATTCCGAAAGTCAGTTACACCGGCGAATTCACGATGCGTATGGTTCCCAGCTACTCGAACTTCAACATCATGAATTCGCAAGAGCAGATGGCCGTCTACCAGGAGATGTACGACAAGGGATGGCTCAACTATGCCAATACCGTTTACCGCTCGGAAAGCGGCGTCTACGGCAAGTTGTCGCAACTGATCAACACCTACGACCCTGCCACAGGGCAGTTCGCCGTACTGAACACCCCCGAAGGGCGCAACGCCTACCTGCGACAGGCGGAGTTTCGCAATACCGACTGGTTCAAGGAACTCTTCCGCAACAGCATTCAGCACAGCCACTCGGCCAGCATCTCCTCGGGCAGTGAAAAAGGCTCGTATTACGCTTCCGTCGGTGCGATGGTCGATCCGGGATGGAGCATCCAAAGCAAGGTGAACCGCTACACGCTTCTGGTCAATACCACGCAGCACATTCTCAAGGACAAGCTGACGCTGAACCTCATCGGCAACGCTTCGTACCGCGAACAGCGTGCACCGGGATCGCTCTCGTCGGAGGTAGACCCTGTGTTCGGAACCGTCAAACGCGATTTCGACATCAACCCCTACTCCTATGCATTGCGTTCGTCGCGCACGCTCGACCCTGATGAATTCTACACACGCAATTACACTCCGTTCAACATCAAGGACGAGTTGTCCAAGAACTATATGGACTTGAACGTGAGCGACGTGAAATTCCAGGCTGAACTCAAATGGAAGATCACTCCGAAAGTCGAAGTTTCGGCCCTTGGGGCAATCAAATATCAGGCTTCGAGCACCGAGCATCACATCGAGGACAGTTCGAACCAGGCGCAGGCCTACCGTTCGATGGCCACCTCGATCATTCAGAGCAACAATCCCTACCTCTACGACAATCCCGATGAGCCGAACCGTGACAAATACTCGATCCTTCCCCAGGGTGGTATCTACAAACGGAGCGACTTCCGCGCCAAGAGCCGCGATTTCCGGGCTTCGATCAGCTACAACGACACGTTCAACGACAAGCACATTCTGAATCTGTTCGGCATTGTGGAAGTCAATGCCATCGACCGCCGCGCCACCTCGTTCCAAGGCTGGGGCCTGCAATACGACATGGGCGAAACGCCGTTCTACATCCTGGACCTGTTCAAAAAACAACTGGAGGAAAACACCCAGTATTACAGCCTGTCCAATACACGGGAACGCAACGCCGCCTTCGCCGGCACATTCTCCTATTCCTACGACTACCGCTATACGATCAACGGTACGCTCCGTTACGAGGGTTCCAACCGGTTGGGCCGATCGCGTAAGGCGCGCTGGTTGCCGACCTGGAATATCGCCGGCAAGTGGAGCATCGACCAGGAGTCGTTCTTCGAACCATTGCGTCCGGCCTTCTCCAGCCTTGCGCTGCGACTCTCTTACAGCCTCACTGCCGACCGGGGCCCCACATGGGTCAATAACTCCACGGCTACGATCTATCCGCTGAACCCGTGGCGTGGTGCGACTGAAATCCGAGAACCTGCATTGAGTATTTCAGCTCCTGAGAATTCGGAACTGACCTATGAAAAAAAGCATGAGTTGAATGTCGGCCTCGACATGGGATTCCTCGACGACCGCATCACTCTTTCGATGGACGCCTACCGGCGCAATAATTTCGACCTGATCGGCAACGTTGTAACAATGGGTTTGGGCGGTGCCGTGGATAAGCAGGGTAACGTCGCGGAGATGAAATCGCAGGGTGTGGAACTTTCGCTTTTCACCCGCAATATCGAACGTAAAGACTTCAAATGGCAGACCAATTTCATCTTTGCCTGGATGGACAACGAGGTAACCAAACTCAAAACCATGACGCGCATGATCGATTATATCACCGGCACAGGTTACTCGATGGAAGGTACGCCGCGCGGTTCGCTCTTTTCCTTGAAATTCAAGGGACTTAACGAGATGGGCATCCCGACGTTCCTCGCCGCTGACGGCAGCATTACCTCGACGAACATCCAGTTCCAGGAGACTGTGAATATGAGCAACCTCGTCTATGAAGGTCCTGTCGATCCTACCATCACGGGCAGCCTGGGTAATATCTTTAAGTGGAAGGGATTCACGCTCAACGTCTTCATGACCTACTCCTTTGGAAACGTCGTCCGTCTCGATCCGATTTTCTCGAACGGTTATTCCGATCTGACGGCCATGCCCCGGGAATTCGCCAATCGCTACCTCAATCCCGGCGATGAACGACGGACCAATGTCCCGGTTATCGCCAGCACGCGACAGAATAACGATATTTCCAATCTCTATGTCGCGTACAGCGCCTACAATTACTCTGATGTACGGGTCGCCAAAGGCGATTTCATCCGCATGAAAGAGATTTCGCTCTCGTACGATTTTCCGCAATCGGTCACTTCGAAATTGCGCATGAGCGGATTGTCGCTCAAATTCCAGGCAACCAACCCGTTTTTGATCTATTCGGACAAAAAGCTGCAAGGCCAGGATCCCGAGTTTTTCAATACGGGAGGTGTTGCAGTACCGATGCCCAAACAATTCACGCTGACGCTTCGTGTCAGCTTCTAAACCCGCTCCGCCATGAAAATCAAACAACTGATATCACGCATAATGCTTCTCGGCGCCGGTTCGCTCACACTCGCTGCCTGCAACGATTTCCTCGACGAACTGCCCGACAACCGTACTGAGCTCGATACGCCGGACAAAATCAACCGGCTGCTCGTGTCGGCCTATCCTTCACGCAGTTTCACCCGCATGTGCGAAATTGCATCGGACAACTGCGACGACATGGGAGCGAACAATCCTAACACCAGCCTGCTGCTGGAGCACAACAGCTACTGGATGGACATGAACGAGGCCGAGAACGATAGCAACAAAAATACCTGGCAGGCCTACTACTCCGCGATTGCCGCAGCCAACACCGCTCTGGAAGCGATCGAAAAACAGGGTACGCCCAAAGAATTGCTTCCGGCCAAAGCCGAGGCCCTGCTTTGCCGGGCCTATTCGCATTTTTGCCTCACGATGCTCTATTGTCTCCCTTATCATCCTGAAAAAAGTGGCGAATACCTGGGAGTCCCTTACATGGAAGCTCCCGAAACGACGCTCAATCCGGTTTATCACCGGGACAATCTCAAGGAGGTATATGAGAAAATCGACCGGGATATCGAGGAGGCGCTTCCTCTGGTCAGCGATGCCAACTATGCGGTTCCGAAGTACCACTTCAACCGCAGCGCCGCCTATGCCTTTGCCACGCGCTTCAACCTCTATTATCTGAAGTGGGAAAAGGTGGTCGAATACGCCTCCGAGGTCCTCGGCAGTGCCCCTTCGACCGTCATGCGCGACTGGGCGGCAGTCAAGCAGCTGGCCTGGGACGGCTCGGTCCGCACCCTCGACTACATCAGCGTCGGACACTCGTTCAACCTGCTGATGATTCCCATGGTGACCGGTAACGGATCGCTTTTTAACGCCTGGAGCAACTCCGGCGCGCGCTTCACTCACAACTACCGCGTCGCCAAGAGGGAGACCTACCGCGCGAAGCGGCCGATGGGCGGTCCGTGGGACCGGTGGAAGGACAACTGCATCGAAAAGGTCTACCAGCATCCTCCTTTCATTTGGCAGGACAACGATGTCAACAAGATCTACATGCCCAAATGGCCCAACCAGTGGGAGGTAACCGACCCGGTAACCGGCGTAGGAATCGGTCGTTCGACGATGGTGGCGTTCACAACCAATGAAACGGTGTTGAGCCGTGCAGAGGCCTATGTCCATCTCAAGGAGTACGACAAGGCCGTTGCCGACCTCAATGCCTGGATCGGCTCTTTCTATCTGGTCGGACAGAACGGCATCGAATCTCTGACCCGCGAACGCATCGCCGAGGTCTACGGTGATCCGTCATCGGATCGATACATCGCCGAATACACCGCTTTGGAGCCGACATCGCGCAAGCCGCTCCATCCCCACGGCTTTACAGTCGAGGCTGGTGAACAGGAGCACCTTATTCAGACCACGCTCTTTTGCCGCCGCATTGAGACCATCGCCGACGGACTGCGTTGGGGGGACATCAAACGCTACGGCATCGTGATTGATCGTTTCGACGACTCGGCCTACAACGATGACAATACAACCGGATTCACTGTTGCGGCCACGCTCGGCGAGAAAGATCTTCGACGTGCGCTCCAACTGCCTCAAGAGGTTATCACAGCCGGATTGGAGGCGAATCCCCGCAATGAGAATCGTCCTGACCATCCGTTCTGCCAATAACCAATTCACTAAATATTTATATTGAATTATGAAACCGACAATCATATCCCTGTTCTTGCTTCTGCTTGTCTCAGGCGCTACGACCTCATGCGACAAGGACGAACCGGACGGCAAAAGCATCTTTGTCGATCCCGCCGAGGAAAAGACCGAGTTCGATTTCTGGCTCGACCGGCACTATACGGAACCTTACAACATTCGTTTCGAATACCGCATGCCTGACCGCGAAACCCACTTCAACTACTGGGTCTCGCCGCCGCCCGTGGACAAATCGATCGAGGTGGCCAAACTGATCAAATACTCGACGCTTGACGCCATGGCGGAACTGATGTCCGATCAGAAAGATCCATTGCTCTTCGCAAAGAGTTATTTCCCGCGGGTACTCTATTTGGTGGGCAGTTTTGAGATCAGCAGCACCGGGAACACCGTGCTGGCATCGGCTGAAAATGGCCTTCAAATCAATGTTCTCGGCGTAAAATTTTTCGACCGGGAAAAGGACAGCGAACGAATCGCCGGAACGATGCTTCACGAGTTCATGCATATCCTCGATGGTACATATCCCGTACCGAGCGACTACGATACCATTACGCAAAGCGATTACGTGGGTGACAAGTATGCCCAAAGCGGTAATGACTACATGGAGCTGGGCTTCGTTTCGAAGTATGCACGTTCGAGTCCCGCAGAGGACATCGCCGAAACGGGCGGACGCCTGATCAGCATGAGCGAGGAGGAGTGGGAGGCGATGCTCTCCTCGATCGAAAGCGCGGACGGCCGCGCCAAAATCGAGAAGAAGCGCTCGATTCTCATCGCATGGCTCCGCGACGATTTTGGCGTGGACGTTGCGAAGTGGAGCGACATCTACCTGCGCCGTCTTTCCGAACTCGGAGACATCGACTGGACAAATCTTGAAGATTAAACTGAATGTATGAAAAAGAGAATCAATATATTACTGCTGGCTGGACTGTTATTCTCAGCCGTTGCATGCGACGATTCGGAAAATAACTTCAGCGAGTCGACCTCGACCCGGATCGAGCAGACGCTTGAACGCTACAAATTCGCATTGCAGGCCGGGAAGACATGGGTGATGGAGTATTTCCCTGACGAGAATCTCGGTTATGGCGGTTGGATTTATATCGTCGAATTCCAGGATGACCGTATGGTTAAGGCCTGGTTCGAGGGGAGCACTTTCGTCGAAGCCGACCCGCTGCGGACGGAATCGGAATATCGGGTCGAATTCTCGACCGGTCCCATGCTGAAATTTGCGACCCATAACGATTACCTGCATTTCTTCTCGTTTCCCGGAGACAACGGCGCCGGCTACCAAGGATGGAAAGGAGATTACGAATTCACGTTCATGTCGCTCTCTCCGGCTTTCGACGAAATCATTCTGCGGGGCATTAAAACCGGCAACCGGATTCGCATGACGCCGCTTTCGGGACAATACACTCCGGAGAGTTACCTCGAAACCATCCGCAGCAGCCAATTGGCGATCACCGAGACCGAATTCAAGGTAATGGCCAATGGCGAACAAATCGGGACACTCACGCGGCCCAACGCGACGCTGACGACCAATTTCCGGCAATATGCCGCCAGCAAGGTTTGGTCGTTCCGCTACAGTTATCGCCAACAAGCCTTCGACGATTATGGACGGCCGAAGGTGGACGAACATGGGAAACCGGTCTACGAAACGGTCGAAGCCAATGATCCCGTCAGCGTCATCTACCTGCCAGACGGCATCATGCAGTTTTATGCCCCCTACACGTTTCGGGGTGAATTGTTCGGACTTCCGAACCAGACGGTGCAAACCTTCAAATGGCAATTGGGACCTACCTCGGCATCGGATTGTTACGTTTGCACCGACTCGTTTCTCGACATCAAATTGGTTCCGTGATCCTTAAGAAATGTTTATTCGGTCCGGATGCCGTCTGCCGGCTCCGGACCTTTTTCCTTTAAAACCGATGAAACACTTCTCTTTCTTTCTGACGCTCCTCCTGCTGACGGCCTGTACCAGAGACCCGGAATCCGGCCCGGCTCCCGGCGTCGGACAAACCCCGATGCAGGAGTTTTACATACCCGGCGTATTCCGTATTAAGCTGCGCGAAACGGCAGCCGAACTCGACACCCGTGCCTTTACCCGCAGCGGTTCCGGCTCGGGAATCGCTGCATTCGATGCCGCCGCCACCCGTGCCGGGGCAACTGCCGTACAGCGTGTCTTTTCCGATGGCGACCGTTTCCGCGAACGCCGCCGCAGGGCCGGACTTCATCTGTGGTACGACGTTCATTTCTCCGGGGCGATTTCTGTCGCCGAGGCCATGGAACGCTTCGGCCGGGTGGATGAAGTCGAGTGCATCGAACCTGTTCCGCGTATGGTTCCCGCCGGGGCGACGGTCTCGCAAGCCGATTTCAGCCGCACCTCAGGTTCGGACAATGTCGCAAACCCCGGATTCGATGATCCGCTGCTGGTCAATCAGTGGATTTACCACCGGGTGGGCGCTGCGGTCGGATCGACGGCCGTGGCCGACCTCAACATTTTTCCGGCATGGAGCGTCAGCACCGGACATAAAGACGTCGTCGTCGCCGTGGTGGACGGCGGCATCGACTATACGCATCCCGATCTGGCAGCGAATATCTGGCGCGACGGACAGGGCGCCTGCGGCTACAACTTCTGCCGCCATAATACGGAGATCACCCCCAGCAGCCACGGCACGCATGTCGCAGGTACGATCGGCGCCGTCAACAACAACGGCATCGGCGTCTGCGGCATCGCGGGGGGCGACGGAACGCCCGGAAGCGGTGTGCGGCTGATGAGTTGCCAGATTTTCGACGAGCCGGGACGCGATGCCGCGACGATCGAGGAGATCATGGTCTGGACGGCCGACCATGGGGCCGTCATCAGCCAGAACAGCTGGACTTATGTCCCCGGTCTTCCGGACTTGTCGCAGTCGGGCAAAGCAGCCATTGACTATTTTATCAAGTATGCCGGGTGCGATGAGAACGGCAATCAGACAGGTCCCATGAAAGGCGGCATCGTCATTTTTGCCGCGGGCAACGACGGCATTTCCGACCCGGTGTTCCCGGGAGCCTACGAGAAAGTGGTGGCCGTAGCGTCGCTGGGCATCGACGGCCGTAAGGTCGCCGGGTCCAACTACGGTTCGTGGATCGATCTCGCGGCTTTGGGCGGCCATGCTACCGGCGACGAACGATTCCGCGTTTTCAGCACCACGACGAACGGCGGTTACGGTTATTCTGCAGGAACCTCGATGGCCGCGCCACAGGTTTCGGGCATTGCGGCCCTGGCTGTCGCCGCATTCGGCGTGCAAGGACCGGGGTTCACCAGCGATAAATTGCGGGAAATGCTTGTGGGTTCGGGGCGAAAGCAGTTTACGGAAACGATCAATCCCGAGTATGCCGGAATGCTCGGTAACGGACTGGTCGATGCCGAATACGTTCTTTTCTATGATACCCGGCCGGATCCGGTCGACGAACGTACGATTGCGGTTTCGGGATACCGCACCCATGCGGAACTGTCGTGGCGTGTTCCGCGATGCTATCTGGAGCGTCCGGTCTCATCATTCGACGTTTACATCGACACCCGGACATTTTCGGCCGCTACGGTCGACGACATTCCTGCTACGGCCGTCAGACACACTTTTGCTTCCGATGCGAGTCTCGGTGAAACTTTTGCCTGCCGAATCGAGGGGCTGGAACCGCGGCAAATTTATTGTTTGGCAATCGTCGGCCGAAGTCCGTCGGGCGTTCCGTCCCGCCCGGCCGTCATCTCCGTTCGGACCGGAGAAAATACCCCGCCCGAGGCAACCGCTTCCATTCCGAACCTCTTTCTGCAAAGTGACGACAAAGCGGGCAGGAGCATCGATCTTCAACTTTATTTTGCCGATGCCGATGCTCCGGGCGATCGGCTCTCCTACTTCGTTTCGCCTTCCGCGGAAAAGGTCGTGGAGTGCCGCGTACAGAATTCGGAACTGCTCGTACGGCCCTGCGCCGCGGGCTGCACGACGCTGACCGTAACGGCAAGAGACCTCGACGGCGCCGCGGCGACTTCGGAATTCCAGGTGATCGTCGACGGTACGGGCGTTGCGATGGAGCTTTTCCCCAACCCATGCCGTGATGTACTCAACGTACGCATTCCGGACGCCGAGGGCGATTTTCCCATCCGGTTCCACAATGCGGCGGGGCAGCAGGTGCTCGCTACGCAGGTTTCGATCCGCGCCAGCGACAACGGTAACACGGGGCGCATCGACGTATCCGGGCTTTCTCCCGGGACTTACAGCTGCACGGTCGAGTGCCGCGGCCGCAAACTCAACAGCCATATCATCAAACGATAACCGCAAACACCATGTCTATCTGTCAATCAATCAGATACTTTTCCGCGACATTTCTTTTCGCGACAGGCGGTTATGCGGCGCAAGCCCAGACCTCTGATGCCGGGATCATGCCGTTCCTCGGCCTGGAAACCAATGCCCGTACAGCCGGTATGGCAGGGGCCGCGACAGCAGTTACGGACAATCCGTTGGCCGTTTACACCAATGCCGCGTTAAGTCTCATCGGCGAACGACATGCCGGAGGCACTCTGTTCTCCGGACCTTGGAATACGGCTTTCGACAGCGCCAATGTGCTTTACGGCGTGGGGGGATTTTATACTCCCGACTCGCGGAACGCCCTGTTGGCCGGAGTGCGTTATTTCCGCGGACCTTCGGTCGGGTTGACCGACGAACAGGGATTTCCCGCCGGAACAGCCCGTCCGCAAGACCTTTCGGCGGAGGTCGGTTACGGCCGTCGGATCGGCCGGAATCTGGCGTTTTCGCTGACGGTCCGTTACGTCCGTTCCGATCAGGGATTCGGGGAGAAACCGATGCAGGGCGTCTCGTTCGACATCGGTGCGGCCTACCGCGGAACGCTCCGTGCCGTGAAGGGCGCCCGTTGGATCGTCGGACTGCGGCTGGCCGACATCGGCCCCAATGTGAAAGCCTCCGACGGAGAGCGCTACGGCCTGCCGACACGCGGCTCGCTCGGAGGCTCGCTTCACCTGCCTTTCCGCCCGAACCATGTGCTCGGCATCGCCCTCGATCTGGGCCACCAGTTCCGGGGAGGAATCACCGGTTTGGCCGCAGGAGCCGAATACACCTTTTTCCGGCACGGTGTCGTGCGCGGCGGATACCACCTCGGTCAGAAGAACAAAGGCGCCGGCAACTACGCCTCGCTGGGTTGCGGATTCATTGCAGGCCCCGTGCGGTGCGACGCCGCATGGCGTTTCGGCGGTAACAAATTCAACCCGCTCAACGACACGTTTCTCTTTTCGGTCGGATTTCTGTTGTAAACGGCGGTCGGCATCCATACGAAAGCAGCGGCATCTTCCGATGCCGCTGCTTTTTCCGTTGCAGGTCTGCTACTCGTCAATCCGGATGCAGCGAACCGACGCCCCTCGGTCGGAATAGGTATTCTGAGACTGACAGGTGACACTGTCTCCTTCTTTGTAGTTCGGAGCAGCCTTGAAAGCTCCGACCCGCCCCCAGGGGGAATAATCAGGGCCATCCATGTAATAAGCCGTACAAACTTCCACACCGCAACTTCCGGTATAGCCATTGGATCCCCCATCCGAGTTGCGCACATGCTGCGCACCTCCGGTCAGCGGAAAATACCACTTATTGTCCAGCAGGATTCCGCGCATCGTCGTAGCCACTACGGCATCGGGTGTTTCATTGTCTGTCAGCGCTATCCAGGCCTGGCTGCTCATCACTTTCCATCCCGGGGGACACGGGTCGTAAATCGTCTTCACACCGTGCGCGTCCTTCGATGGATTGCCCCATGCAGCCAATCCGGCCTTATCGGTCAGGTAATTTTCATTCTTGTAAAGCCAGAGGTGGGGGTTGGCCCGGCCCAGGTCGAATGCATCCTGCGACACATAACCCGTTCCGAGCGCCGTGTTGATGTCGATGGCGACCGTCGCCTTCGTATTGCCGATAATCTGGTGATGCGCCTCTCGGCCCCATGCTTCAAAAGTACCTCTGTCCAGCGCGGGAATTGGCGTATAGGCAGGAGCGAACCATAATCCGGTCATATAACTGACTTGTACACTCGTATAGTCCGGCAAGCCAGGGAACGGGTCTTTGCGTCCCCATTGGTAACAATTGCCCGTGGTCGAGGCCAAAGCGACATTGTTCAGCTGACCGCCGATATACGCTTGTTCGGGATCAATCAAAGCTCCCAGATCTCGATTCATCCATGTATAGCCGCCTTTCACGATCCAGTTCTCCGCAGCGTCGGGGTCATACCCCTCCGAGAAAACGATATTCCAGCTCCAGAGCACCTCGGCGTTCGTAATGCGCTTGTCCGCATCGGCTTCGATCTGATCATAGCCGAGCTCCTTGTCGATCGCCACGATCACCACATTGCCGTTGACGAAAGTTTCGGGCGTATCGAAATAAATATAGCCATCTTTCTTGAATTTCACGCTGCTGAGCACCACGGGCGACGCCTGTATCCATGGCAAATAGCTCGTCTGCAAACAACTGTACCACAGTACGAGGGCTGCTTTCGGCTCGATCCGGAGGTCCTCCTCCGTGTAGGAGAGGCCGCCGCAGGTCAGCGCCTTGCCGTTGCCCTTCACGTCGGCACGGAAGCGGTAGAATGTATTGGCCGCATCGGCATAATAGGTATTGGCCGTGCCCTCGGCACTCAGATCAATGACGGGAAGCGCATCCTCGGGGTCGAGCGTAGCCTCTCCTTCGACGACCACCGTTTTGCCCGTCGGAATACCGCCGTCGGCCGGAGCCTTCACGGTGGCGAAGATGTACTCTTTGCCATTGACGAGAGCGACGGCTTCGAATGTTTCACCGGCATGTCCGGGTGTTACGACCAAATGCAGCACCAGTGCCTCGGTGTCGGACGTATTGCCTGAACAGTCGAGTCGCACGGCATTGGAAACCACAGCTTCGGAGACGTTCACTTCACCTGTGCGCAGATCGACCGTGGCGTTTTCCATCGACACGGCGGCATTTTCGTTCGAGACGCAACGGAAAATCACGCCCTCGAGTTTCGCCCGCAGGTCGGTCGTCAGCCGGATTTCGAGTGCTGAAAAAAGATGTTTGAATTGCAGGTTGACGGCGTTGTCGCCCTTTTTGATCCCGCACGTAACGGCATAGAGAAAATCATGGGCTGCCAAAGTCGCCAACGGATCGCTTTCCGAACGAGTCTGCACAGCGGGCACCGACACCGGGATGGCCGTTACATCGACTGCGGCTCTGTCCGTATAGGGATAGTAGGCATAGAAATCGTGATCGGACGTTTCATCAGCCCAGCGGATCACATTGAGCCGGGAAGCAGCTGTAAAATCGCTCGTCGCTCCCGACACAGCCGCCTTGTAGGCGAAATTGGCTCCCAGGTTCTTGCCGCCGGACTCGGCGAAAAGGCCGATCAGATCGTTTTTGACCCAGTTCACCCGGAGCGCTGTTTCCGTATCCTCATAGGAGGTCCGGACTTTGGGACCGACAGTTGATCCCGAGAAAAGGATCTCGCCCTCCTGCGGTGTCGGCGACATGGTGTCGCCGTTTCCGGCGCATGCGACCGTCAGCAAGGCGGCCAACAGAATTATATAGTTTCGTTTCATCGTGTTCTAAATATTTTAAGGTTACTCCCAGCCTTCCCATTTGTCGAGGTCATCAATCTGTCCGTCGCCGTCAGTTGCATTTGGATCGAAGAGTGCTTTGTCGACGGCTTTCTTAAGGATTTTCTCCATTACGGCATAACCTGCCGCACTGGGATGCACACGGTCGTCCGGTGTCCAGGAGTATTCGAGTTTCAGTCCGTTCTGATCGTCTTTGAGCGCAGAATGGTAGTCGGCATAAACGAAGCCCCTCTCTTCGGCATACTGTTTCAGCAGCCTGTTTAACTCGACAACGCGCTGTCCAAGATCGGCATGAGCGGCATTCCATTCCTCGCTCTGCCACCAGATCCGGTTGGCCGGGGGCGTCGAGCCAATGACTACCTTGAAACCTCTTGCAGCGCCTGTTTCGGCCATCAGCCGGATGTCTGCGAAAACTCGTTCTATCGAGCAGGGCTGGCCGTCGTTTTCAGCCAGGTCGTTAACCCCGCAGGCGATAACCACGCACGCCGGATCGTTGACAATTACGTCGTTGTAAAAACGCGCGCTGATCTGGAGCGAGGTCTGACCGCTGATGCCCTTGGGCAGGTAGTCGTTGTCGGAAAAGAAGGTCTTGTTGTCGGTACGTCCCTGCCATACTTCCGTAATGGAGTTGCCGATCAGTACGGCTCGCGGACCCTCCAGACGCCCTTTGGGCATTGCCGTCGTCTGCTCGCGAACGCAGCGCAGCTGGTAGCCGGCTCCCGTATACGAGTTGTAGGACGAATATCCGCCCAGGCCACCCTGGACCGGGTAATAGTTGCCGCTGGCGCTGGAACTGGTCAGCACGAGCATCTTGTTGGTGAGCGAACGGATATGGCTGCCGTTGAAGGCTGACTGCCGCTGTCCGGTATAGGGGAAATAGAGATCGTATGCACGGGAGTAACGCCCGAACGGTTTTTCATCGAGTTCCGCAACGTTGCCGAGGGCGAAATCGAGGGCTTCGGGCGGCGCCACTTTCCAGCCCGCGGGACACGGGTCGTAAATGCTCTTCAGATTGTCGCCGACGTATTCGCTTCCCCACAACCAGAACCATCCGGTCTGATTCTCAGCCGAACCTGTATTATTGAACCACGAATAGGAGGGGGTGTGCCAGTTGTCGGCCTGAACGCCGCTGACCTCTTTGGCCATCCAACGGTAGGGATATTTCACAGACAGGGCAACGGCGTCGTCAACAGCCTTGTCACCCACGGCATAGGCGTTATTTGCCCCGATCTTGCCGAACATCATGTTCCGAGCGCCCCAACTCTCGGAGGAATAATCCTGCTGCAATTCTTCAATAGGCGTATAAGTTGGAAGTCCCCAGTACATCTCGCTGCCGAATCCCGTGTCGTCGTACTCCGCAGCTGCCGGGAACGGGTCCTTGCGCCCCCACTGATAATAGTTGCCTAAAGCCCAAGCCGCAACGCGTTTATCCGAGGAGTTCATCGCCTCGCGTCCCGCCATGGCGCCCAGATTACGGTCCATCATCATATAACGGCCGACCTGTCGCGCTTCGGCGTCGCAATCGTAATTCTCGACAGCCCAGATATTCCAGCTCCAAAGGACTTCGCCGCCGGCATCATAAGCTGCAATCAGGGCATTGCCGGGAACGAACTCGGCCGGGGTAGTGAAGTAGACGTTACCTTCCCAGTCGTCATACTCTACGGATTCGATAGTCACGGGGCTTTCGCGTACCCAGCCGTCGGCCGTTTTCGGCGAATTGTACCACACGAGTTTTGCCGCCATAGGCTTGATAGCCAGATCAGTCTCGGAGTAGGATTTGGTTACCGGATGGCCGTCTACCGAGTACGAGTAGGTGCGCGGCACCCCGTTGCCCTTGGTCGTTGCACGGAACTTATAGGTCGTACCGGGTTTGGTTATCAGATAAGTGTTCGCCGTACCGTTAGCGCTCAAGTCCTCCGCGATGCGCTGTGGAAATTCGTAACCCAATGAGAATATGGTCAACCGTCCGGCAGGAATTCCGGTTTCGGGAACGGTCACCGATCCCAGCGACAGATGCTTTTCTCCGTAATCGACCAGCACTTCCAGCGTTTTTCCAGCTTCTACGGGATTCACAGCCAGGAAAAAGCTCGTCGGCGTGCGTGAAATCGTCGCTTGTCCTTCGATTTCATAGTTTATCTCGGCTGCCGTCTGCTCTCCGGGTGTTACCGCCCCGTTCCGCAGATTCAGCGACCCCGTTTCGAAAGCCAATATCCCGCCGTCGATACTGCGCAACGTTATGTTCTTGACATCCGATAATGTCCGGTCGGCGGCAAGTCGGAGTTCGATGACCGCAGCAACGCTTTCGAATGGCAAGGATACGGTTTCGACAGGATCTTTCACACCCTTGCTCACGGCATATAAATTGACCAGTTTTTTCAGATGCTTCGTAGCGCCCGGCGCTCCTTTCTGTTTCGCAGCAATCGCCACCGGAACAGCCGTCAAATCATCGTATGTCGTACGATAAGGATAATAGGCGTAGAAATCGCGTGAGGCAGCACCGGCGCTCCACACGATTCGCCGGTCCTGCGAAGGACAGACGAACTGCGTATTTGCCGCCGATGAAAAGGCCGCATAATAAATATTGGCATGCTCGACGGTCTCGCCGTCGGCTGCAAACAGCCCGATCCGGTCTACATCGGCATTCCAGATCAGATCAAGCCCTTTTTCAGCCGGGTCCACAGTCTTGAATGAAACCGATCCCTGGAATGAGACCACATCCGGATCAGATGATCCATTCTGCGTGGGATCTTTTTGACAGGCCGCGATAACCACCGTCAAAAATAAAAGTGTTAAGAGTCGCAGTTTCTCCATAATTTGAGGTTGAAATTTAAGGTTGGTGTCATTGGAACCCTCTCGACGTTCAAAAATACCAGATACGGCAAGTTCCAAATGATATTTCAAATATACGCAGACCTCATTCCTCACAGGGCGAAAATCGTACATAATAAGGCCAATTTTAGTTGCCAGACTATAGAAGGCACCTTGGCTGCATCCTGATTGCTCTGTTTCATAGTCCTTAATACGGAAAAACTCCGTAAAATAATCCACTCTGAATATTTTGTCTCTGTGCAAAAGATCGAAATCTTAATTAATCAGAGCTGTATTTTTAGAGACCTGATTTGACCCTTTTTTGTTAATAGCAATATGAACAGAACGGAAGACTTTCCCAAACTATGGATCGGCTCTTTCATCAAGACATGCCTGGTTAATTTCCTCATTTTCGTTAACTTTCATGCGCTGCTGCCCACGTTCCCCTTTTTTATCTCCTCTCTGGGCGGAGATGCCGTACCATAGATTTGGCAACAGCGTTGTTCAGCATCGCGCCCATCCTGTCGAGACCCTTCGTAGGATGGCTCGTCGACACTCAAGGCCGTCGCCTCGTCCTTATATGCGGACTGGCAGGAGTGGCGTTCGTCCCGATGGGGTATTTCATCTCGGCAGGCATCGCCACAGTCGACACGCCGTTAAAGCTCGGCGAATTGTTCGAACCGATGTCCGTGCCGGCCGCTGTTACACAACTCTTCTTCATGATGGCATACGGAGTAGTCGAGGTATATGTCGCGATCTATGCCGTACTCCACTGTCTGCCCAGCGAAGGTATTTATTTCATCGGCATTGCCGTAGCTGGGACGTGTGGTGGTAAGTCCGGTGAGGCGCGACTGGTGTACACAGGAAATGCAGCTATTATCACCGGGATACTTCTGCTGGTATTCGCGCACAACATACCGTGCTACCTGTTGTTGTGGCAGCACTGCTGGGATACAGTTTCGGAGCTGTGCAGTCTGCCCTGCAGACCATGGCCATGCTTGTCGAAAGACGAGGTGCCGCAAGCTCTACGTTTTTCGTGGCTTTCGATTTCGGGATTGCATTGGGAGGATTTTAGCAGGATTACTCGTGAAATACCGGGGATATGACGACATGTTCCTCGGCATGCTCTTGGTATTGCTTCTTTCTATAGTATTACATTACTTGTTCGGGCGTCGACACCCTTCGTCTCCCCCCCCCTCCCAAAAAAAAAGAATACGGCATGAACCGGATAACGCGTAAGTCAGACATCTTCGATCGAATATGTTTCAAACCGACATACCTGTTTTAATTTCAAGGATTTATACGATAAACAATATGTTATTGATGCGGTTTTCGTTTTTTCGCCTCTGTATTATCCTTTGCTGTTCCTCATACGCCTTCGTATCAGCCAAATCCAATAGGGTGTCGGCAGCTTCGGTCAGGGGATTGGTCGTATGACTTTGCGGGTCGAGTTTTCGTTCCGGATATCGCTGTTCTGCAACCTGACATTCCTCTTTCGGTGCCGGATACAAGTCGTTGAAGACATTGGCTGAAAACTCCTTTCCCAGTACCGATCCGTTGGCGACGATACCTGCATTGTGGTCGATAAACGTCACGCCGTAGATTCTGCCAATCGGATTGATGCGGAAGATTGCGTCGATGTTTTCCGTTTTGAGCAGCCGCCGGAACTCTTCCCGCGTGTTATGCGGGCTCATGGCATCTTTGACTGTTTGTCGCCGTTGGTCGAGCGCTCCCGGTTCTTTCAGTTTGTCTTTCGACATCCCGTAATACTTTGAAGGCCTTATAGCCGATATCCTTTCCGATACGACTCGACTTGAACGGCGTTCCGACACCATAGCCGTCATCGGTCAGGGCACTCATGCGCTCCATGTACTCGCAGGCGATTTCCCGGAGCTGTCCGTCTGTCAGTTTGTCCTCCGGTGAGGGGTTCGGCAAAACATGGAAGACCGTATTGGTCATCCGTCGGTTGGCTTCGAGGTACGGCAGGAAACTCTCCATGCAGGCGTCGACATCCATTCGCCTGTGTTTGTCGAACGGCTCCAGCATCTTTTGCCAATAGAGGATTTCAGCTTCATCCCGGTCTACTTTCTCCTTGTTGTAGTACAGAGTCCCGCCGGGTGTTGCCCCCGACCTTATATTCGCAACCATTCCTTAGCTTGTTTTGCGAGGTTCAGAATCTCGATACTAAGGGTCTTCAACTCGCGAGTCCGTTGTTCCAGTGCGGCGATCTGATGCGGAATCGTGACGTTGGAAAAGTGCGAATTGACAGCTTTTACAATCTGATTATAGTTATTTGCGAGTTTCTGAAATTGGGAATAAAAGTCATTCAAACGGGCGACGAACTGCACCTTCGAAGGATCGCGTCTGACGACAACGAACTCCTCGGCGAAGATTCTTTTGACGATAAAACGGCTGCGGTTATGCTCCGATCCGGCTTTGCAGAGCAGTTCGTTGAAGCGGATGTTCTGCTCTTCATTGAGGCGGAAAGAGTATTTATAGCTCAGCGTTCGGGGCTTCTTTCCGGTCTTGTCTGTCAGTTTTCTGTTAGTATCCATAATATCGGTTCAAAAGGCGTTCGACTGGGGAGAACGCCCGGCCTCGCAGAGCAAGGACCTTTGTCGGACAAATGCCAATTTGTCGGACAAAGGTACAGCTCGCTGTTGTCTGGCGACAACAAAAATCCGCGTCGGAGAATCTCTGACTGAAGTTTTGAAAAGCCTCCGCTACGGCCTCCGAGGACGGGTCTTTCCCGGTGCAATATTACAACCCTGCGGGCGCCAAAACAAACCCTCGGTGCGGACTGGAGCGGTCTGGAGCGGACATCGGAACCGAAGCATTTCACCCGGTTGTATATTGCAGCATGAAAGGTCGGTTTTCTTATTCTGTTCATTATCCCGATATAAACCACATTAAACGGAAAACGGTATTTTGAATGGTTTAAAACACAAAACCGGGCATACACGCTTTACGACTGCAAACCGAACATTCAATCTCAAAAACGTTGCACCATGGATTCATTAAAGGAAAAAGACAACCCTGCACCCAATCCTTCTAAACATCCCCGTATCGAAGTCGATGAGGAGCTGATGCGTCAGATGATCGCCGGACAAGCCCCTTTGGATTCGAAAGTCGTCCGCAGGATTCCCGAACCGGAAGAGGAAGATACGGACACTCCCGAGGGAAACACATCGGAAACGGTATCCGGAGCATCGGCACCGACTGCTGAGAAAACAGACGTCGACATCCAAACGACTACTGGAAAGGAGTCGGCCGGATTCTGGCGTAAAAAGATCGCGCTGCCGGATTTCGAACGCACGTTCTTCGCGCCGGTGGATTGCCGTAACCGCTCGGCAATCTATGTCAGCGCCCGAACCAAGCACAAAGTATCGGAAATACTCCACCTGTTAGGGAATGAGAGTACAAGGCTTACGGCCTTGGTCGACAATATGCTGCGGTTCGTCATGGACATTTACAGCGACGAGCTGAATTATCTCCACGAGAAGAAGAACAACAGACGACCGTTTTGAAAAAGCGGAGGCATTTCGACGCCAGATAGCAGGACGGAAGGGGCCGTCGAACGGGCAGGCCGCTCGCGGCTGAACATCAGAACCGGATCGTCAGGAGCCGCAGAATGTCGCCTTTTCCGACGGTAGCGTCCAGCAACACGCCGGGGATGGAAATACGCAAGGCTCGCCCCTCGGGCGATTCGCATGGCCTTGCGTATTTTCATCTCCGGCGTTTAATTCCCTGCCGGTGGGAAAACTTACATCGAAAATTACCCTGCCATTGACGAAGCAAGATCGGAAATCGAACTAGCTGTAAGATCGTAGGCCATTACTGTGCGACCTTGAAGACGCTGCTGAGTTTCTCGCTTAATGCCGCCATATCCTGTCCGATCTTGTCATTGGTGATTTTGGCATAGATTTGGGTCGTGGTGATCCGTTTATGTCCCAGCATCTTGCTGACCGTTTCCAGAGGCACGCCTTGCGTAAGCGTGACCGTCGTGGCAAAGGTATGACGCGCCATATGAATCGTCGGGTTGAACGACAGACCGGCGTGTCTGGCAACATGCCGCAAGGACATGTTCAGCGTATTATAAGTGCCTTTGAGCGGAAAGACCCGGTCGCCTGAGAGATGCATATCCTTATAACGCTCGTAAAGCATTTCGGCAACGGGAAGCAGTTTGACACGGAACTGCGTACCTGTTTTCTGACGCCTGTCGATAATCCAGCGCTCCCCGTTATCGTCCGTATGGATGTCCGCGTGGGTGAGTTTCACTACGTCCGCATGGCTCAGGCCCGTGAAAGCACAGAAGACGAAGGCATCCCGGTTGATACCCGTTCGATAATTGGGGAGCCTGACATCTATCACGGCTTGTAACTCCGAAGCCGAAAGGTAACGGCGTTCTGAGTATTCCGGCCTCACGTAGAAACCTGCGAAAGGATCGGCGGCAATCCAGCCGTTCTTATACGCCGTGTAGGTCATCAGCTTCAATTTCTTGAGCGTAGAATGGATCGTCCCGGAACGCATCCCTTGTACCGAGGAGAGGTAGACCACAAACTTTTCGATGAAATCCCGCTTCAGCTCTTTGATCGCAATGTCCTTGACGCGGTACTCGTATTCGAGGAAGGAGGCCAGACGCCGGCGGCGTTTGCAGTAGTCCTCATAACTGGAATAAGCGCGGTCTTTGCCCACGCGCTTGCGGAAATCTGCAAGGTATTCGTCGAAGGTCTGCAACAGCAGGCGGCAGTCGTCACCCATACCGAGGAAAGCGTTGCGGACCTTTTCGGCCGTAACGTATGAATCACGGTCGCAGAGACGTTGGTACTGCTTGCCGATATTGGTCTTGATGTTCTCCAACTTTTCATTGAGACGCTGGGCTTCAAGACTTCTGCCGGAGGCTTTGTTGGCTTTGGCATCCCAAAGGCTGGAACGAACGGAGAGTTTGCTGCTGAACTGCGACATCGTGCCATTGATGGTGATACGGCCCATAACGGGAACCTGACCGTGTTTTTCCGACTGCCTTTTTACATAGAAAAGGACTTTGAAAGTGCTGCGTTGCATAATAACTTGAACTTTGTGGATGGGTTAAACGTTAAGTCAAGTTATTTGTTATGCGGAAATCCGATGCAACAAACTGAAAACAAATGCCTTAATGCAAACAAAAGCATTTCGGGCAGGTAACGGATAAGTAACAAAACTCACCGTCAAACCTGCCCGATTATGCAATTTTATTGCTCGGAACAGATGCAGAACAGAGAATTAAATACCTGTAAACAAGATATTTACTCTTTTCTGCATTTTCTCTTACCTACAAATACCGAACCGATGATTCGGTCTGCCGCTTTTCACATTCCTGCGCCCGCAGCGTCAATCCCGGTTGACCGGGCCGTCTTTTCGTCCATACGGTCTCCGGATCACTGCACCAGCATCGCGTGCCGGTAACCGTCGGTCTTGTTCCAGTCGCCGCGCGTGAAGTCGGGAACGGCCACCGGGACGCTGTTGTGTTCGAGCGACATCGCCGTAAGGGCGCCGATGCACGACCATTCGGCCGCATCGTAGACATCCTGATCTAGCGGCAGGCCATGTTGCAGGCAATAGACCAGCCGGTAGTCCATGATGAAGTCCATGCCGCCGTGACCGCCGACCTCGCGGGCCTTGGCCTCGATGTCGAGGACGATCGGGTCTTTGTACCGCGCCATCAGCGCCTCACGCACCTCCTTCGACACGAAACGGTGGGCGTTCAGGTTCTCGTGGTCGGGCACGCCCGAATCCGCAAGCTGGTCGGGGTTGAAGGCATAGCCCTGAACGGGGTATTTGTTGGCGAATCCCTTCGTGCCGGTCAGCTGGTACATGCGGCTGTACGGACGGGGCGTGTAGACATTGTGTTCGAGCAGGATCGTGCGGCCCTTCTCGGTCTTGATCAGCGTCGTCGTATGGTCGGCGTTGGCGAATTCTTCAGCGCCCAGCTTCTCGCGGGCGAGTTTCAGCCCGTTGACCGAGCGGGTGTCCATCGCCACCAGGCAGTTCATCTTGTCGCCGCGGTGGATGTCGAGCAGCTGGCAGGCGGGACCGAGGCCGTGCGTGGCGTAGACGTCGCCGCGGTGATCCCGGTTGAATTTCAGACGCCAGCTGTCCTGATAGTAGTCCCAGAAAGCGTCGAGGTCGTGGATATACGCACCTTCGACATGGAGAATGTCCCCGAACAGTCCCTGCCGGGCCATGTTGAGCGTCGTCAGCTCGAAGAAATCGTAAACGCAGTTTTCGAGCATCATGCAGTGCCGCTGCGTCTTCTCGGCGGTGTTCACCAGTTGCCAGCACTCTTCAAGCGACGTGGCGGCGGGAACTTCGACAGCGACGTGCTTGCCGTGCTCCATGGCGTAAACGGCCATCGGGACGTGCAGCTGCCACGGGGTCACGATGTACACCAGGTCGATGTCGTCACGCTCGCAAAGCTGTTTCCAGCCCTCCTCGCCGCTGTACGGAGCCGCCTCGGGAAATCCGCGGCGCACGAGAATCGCCTGCGCGCTGTCCACGCGCTCGGGATAAAGGTCGCACAGGGCTTTGATCTCGACGCCGTCGAGGTGCGTGAAGCGTTCCACGGCCCCGGGACCGCGCATACCCAGCCCGATGAAGCCCACACGGACCGTCTCCATCGGCGCGGTTTTGAGTCCCAGCACCGATTTCTGGCCCGGTTCGCGCGCGGGCGTATCGAAGACGATCACGCCGTCGACCGTCTTCCATCCTTTCGATTCGCAACCGGAAAACAGGAGAATGCCTCCAAGGGCAGCCAGTAAAATGAGCAATTTCTTCATTAGTATGACAGATTGGTTAGTTTCGTTACAAAAGTATGAAATATTTTGAAATCTGCGCCCATTTGACTACTTTTGCCGTCGTAAAAATCTCATTTCATGTTTCGTAGATTCGCGGCGGTAATCCTATCGGCCATCCTGCTCTCGCCGGGGTGGCTCGGCATGACGGGCATGACGCTCCTGATCGGGTTCGTCCCGCTGCTGTGGGTGAGCGCGTCGTACGACGACACGCGCCGCTCGTGGTGGGGCATGTTCGGCTGGGCGACGCTCGCGTTCGTGCTGTGGAACGCCCTGACGATCTGGTGGATCTGGTACGCCACGCCCGTAGGCCCCCCGGCCGCCACGCTCGCTTCGACGACGATGAACATGATCGCCTTCATGCTCTTCCACACCGTTTCGAAAAAAGCCCCCAAAGCATTGGCCTACGTCACGCTCGTCACGGCGTGGATCACGACGGAATACTGGTACACCGTAGGCGACTTCTCGTGGCCGTGGCTCATCCTGGGCAACGGCTTCTCGCACGAAGTCTGGGCCGTGCAGTGGTACGAATACACGGGCGTTTTCGGCGGCACGCTGTGGGTGTTACTCTCCAACATACTGATTTTCGAAGCGTTGCAAGCCCGCCGCAGCACGCGCCGGTGGGCGGCGGCAGCCTGCTCCGTCGCGCTGCCGATGATCGCGTCGCTGTGCATCTGGCAGAGCTGGGAGCAGCCTGACGAGGGGACGGCACGAGTGAGCGTCATCCAGCCCAACGTGGACTGTTACGACAAATTCCACGGCGACACCCAACGGCAGGAGCGCAACATCGCGGACCTCATGGCGGAGGTCCCCGCCGGCGCGCAGTTCATCCTGCTGCCCGAGACCGCAGTGCCGGGCGACTACCTGGAACCCGGATTGAGCGATTTCTATTCGGCGGGCGAACCGGGCGCATTCTGGCAGGAGCTGACCGACTCGCTCCGCAGCCGGCACCCCGAAGCCCTGCTCATCACCGGAGCCGGCACCATTCGCCGCTACCCGGCCGGGGCGCAGACCGAGACGGCCCGCCCGGAACGTTTCGGCGACGGCTATTACGACCGCTTCAACACGGCCGTGGGGCTGGACTCCGCGGGCCGCATGCAGCTGCACCACAAAGGCCGGCTGGTGATCGGCGTCGAAAACACCCCGACGTGGGTCTTCGACGCGATGAAATTCCTGGTCATCGACCTGGGCGGCACGGTCGGACAGATAGGCAAGGGCCTGCACGGCACGGCTTTCGAGCACAACGGCGTCAAAACCGGACCGGCGATCTGCTACGAAGGGCTTTACGGCGACTTCTACGGCGGATTCGTGCGCCGCGGCGCGCAGTTCATGGCCATCATTTCGAACGACGGCTGGTGGGGCGACACGCCCGGTTACAAACACCTGTTCTCGATCTCGCGCCTGCGGGCCGTCGAACACCGCCGCGCCATCGCCCGCTCGGCCAACACCGGGAAATCGGGCTTCATCTCGGCCCGCGGCGACGTGGGCCAGACGCTCGGCTGGGAGCAGCGCGGCGTGATCACCGCCGAGGTCCCGCTCAACTCGGAACTCACCTTCTACACCCGCTACGGCGACTGCCTGGCCCGCATCTCCGAATACATCCTGCTGCTGTCGGTGCTCTACTACGTGGCCTACCGCTACAAACGCAGGAACCACCTCGTCAAATAAACCCCTTGCTGATATGAATTACACCCAGACACTCGAATTCCTCTTTCAGTCGCTTCCCGTCTTCGAAACCCAGGGCGCGACGGCTTACAAACCGGGATTGGAGCGCATCACCGCATTCTGCCGCCACATCGGAAACCCCCAGCGCAACTTCTTCACGATCCACGTCGCCGGAACCAACGGCAAAGGCTCCGTGGCGCACATCATCGCCTCGGTGCTCCAGCAGGCCGGATACCGCACGGGACTGTTCACCTCGCCCCACCTGCAGGATTTCCGCGAACGCATCCGCGTCGACGGCGAGATGATCCCCAAGCAGAAGGTGGTGAACTTCGTGGACAAGCACCACGACAAGATGGTCGAACTGGAACTGTCGTTCTTCGAGATGACCGCCGCAATGGCCTTCGACTACTTCGCCCAAAGCGACGTCGAGGTGGCGGTGATCGAAACGGGACTCGGGGGACGGCTCGACGCCACGAACATCATCGTGCCGATATTGAGCGTCATCACCAACATCGGACTGGAACACACCTCCCTGCTGGGCGACACGCTGCCGAAGATCGCCGCGGAAAAGGCCGGAATCATCAAAAAAAGCATCCCGGTGATCATCGGCGAGGCCGACGCGCGTTACAACGGGGTTATCGAACAGGCCGCCGCGGCCAACAAGTCACGGGTGATCTACGCCGAACAGGAATTCTCGTGCGAGGAACACCACATGAAGGGCACGGGCCAGAGTTTCCGACTCCACCGCTCGCGCGACGGAAGGGCGTTCGACGTGTCGCTCGACCTGCAGGGCAACTACCAGAGCCGCAACATCGTGACCGCCTCGGCGGCGGTCGACTTCCTGCACGAGGAGACGCCGCTCACCATTTCGCGCCGCGCCTATCTCGAAGGCATGCGCTGCGCCGCGGCCAACACGGCCCTGATGGGACGCTGGCAGACGCTGGCTGAATCGCCGCTCACGGTCTGCGACACGGGCCACAACGCCCACGGCATCGCCTACGTCGCCGACCAGCTGAAAGCCACGCCCCACCGGGAACTCTACTGCGTGATCGGCTTCGTACGCGACAAGGATCTGGCGCACATCCTGCCCCTGTTGCCGCGCGACGCCCACTACATCTTCACGCAGGCCCACTCCGAGCGCGCCCTCCCGGCCGCCGAACTGACCGCGAAAGCCGCAATCTACGGACTCCGCGGCGAGGCGGTGGAAGAGGTGACGGCCGCCGTGGCCCGGGCCAAAGAGCTGGCCGCCCCCGAGGACATGATCTTTATCGGCGGCAGCACCTACGTCGTCGCCGAAGCGCTGTAAAGCCCCGTTCATAAAAAAAGCCCGCTGCTCACGCAGCGGGCTTTTTCGTCATCGGAGCGCCCGGACGGCCACCCGCCCCAGCCGCAGCACGAAGGGCTGGCGGAAATCGGCCGTGACGACCCCGCCGGCCGAGTCGTCGGCCGGATTCTCGGGAATCGTGGCCATGACGGCCGAAGCGGGCGTCAACCGCACGGTGAGCCGTTTGTGCCCGAGCAGCGAAACCGGAAGCGGCACGCTGTACTCGGTGAATCCCAACGCGGCGTCGTACGAAAGGCGGCGCAGGCCGAGGTCTTTGATCACGGCGTCGTTGTAAACGACCGGCCGCAGTACGAAAATACGTCCGGCATCTATGAACGGCAGCCCGTCGACCGAATATTCGACCTTCCACTCCACGGGATAACCCCACGAACGGTTGATGTCGTGGTTGCCCGCAAGGAACGAGAAATCGAACGAGAGGCCGCGCCCCTCGACGCCTTCGGTCGAAGTCTCGACGACGATGGCTTCCGCACCGCTCATGCGGCCGCGGTTGTCGAACCGGAACCAGTCGCGGGTGTCGGAATCGAGCCGCAGGGCGGCGTTGACGCGCATGGCCTTGCCGTCGCCGTCCTGCGCATAGCGTGTGTCGTACTCCGTATCGAGCCGCATCCTGGCCCCGGAGGTCGTCGAGAGAAACCCCTCGCCCGCGTCAGGAAGGACACGGTCGCCCGCGACGCCCGACTTCGGGGAGCGGGGCGTGTAGCCCTGCTTCTCGAAGCGGATGGCGCCGTCGTAATTGCGGTCCCAGTTCCACTCGGCTACCACGACATAGGAGGAGGCCGTATCGCGCGGAATGGCGATGTCGCGCTCGTCGAGCGGACGGATCGCATAACGTCCCATGTCGCCTCCGTAACGACGCATCGGAGTATGGACCAAGACGCCCGAGACGGCTCCGACGCCGTGCGGAACGCCGCGGCCGTCGCGCCGCCACGCGCATTTGGTATTGACGAGCATGTAAATCGAACCGTTGTCGGCATCCTTGAGCAGCGACGCCCACCCGTCGGTGCGGCGCGACGGCTGATCGAAAGCGTTGAGCCGCGACCGCTGGACGCACGATTCGAATACGTTCGCATAGCATCCCTGCTTGCTCAAAAACTCCGTTCCGGCAAGCGTCACATAGGTATAGAGGTCCTCGTCCTTCAGGTCGGCGATGCGCCGCTCCTTCGCGGGCAGTGCGACGCCGCGTTCGAGCACCTCGACGTTCGCGGCGCACAGACCGTCGACCGTGTAGCGTTCGGGGTCCGTCTCCCCGGTCAGCGAACAGCCGCCCAGGTCGAGCCGCACGCGGTCGCCCCGTTCGAGGCGGTTTTCGTAGATGCCGGCGAAACGCAGCCTGAAGCCGTAACGGCCGTCCGGGCTTTCGACATAGGCCGTGCGGAGATTCTCGCCGAGATCCACCTTGTCCCAGGAGACATTGGGGTTGAGCTCCATGTTCTGCGAGCGGTAGTCGCTGACGACAAGGGCTTCGAGCTGCGTACCGGGAGCCAGCCGCACCGTGCGGCCCGCAGCCTCGGCCCGCAGCGCCGCGAAATCGTCGGCCCGCACGCCCGCGACGGCGGCAAGGCAGAGCAGGGCGGCCATTGCCGTTCGGATCGTATGTTTCATAATCGGTAGGTTTTAGTTGTCGAACAAATCGTTGAGGACGCGCGCCAGCCGGTAGGCCCCGCGCAGGGCCTGGTCGACGGGCAGGGCGCCGTGTTCCCGCAGAAAACCCTCGTCGATGTCGTCGCCGGGCTTGGCCCAGTCGTAAACCACGCGGCAGCTGCGGGCGCACTCCAGCGCCCAGTCCGCAGGTGTGCCCTCGCCCACGGCACGCTGCTTTTCGGCGGGCCACTTGTCCAGTTCGCGGCGGAAATCCTCCTCGGTCCAGTCGGGATACTGGCGCGAAACCGAACCGTCCCAAACCCAGTGGTAGGTCACCTCCTTACCCTTGTATTTCAGGAGAAAGAAGTCGTAGTGCCGCGGGGCGTCCATGCCGCCCGGCAGATCGGCGAAATAGATGTGCCCCGGGCAGTGCATCTCGCCCACGAGGTGGATGACGTACTTGAGATTGACGTTGACCGTCGAATCGGAGAGTTCACGGTAGCTGCGCAGCCGTTCGATGGCGCGCGTGAGCTGGCGCACGGCGTCGCCGTCGCCGTTGGGACGCAGGGGTTCGGGCGGCACGCTGCCGTCCTTGTCGATGGTGACCATGTGCCAGTAGGTCGTGATCTCGTAACCGGGGGCCGTGCGGTAGCGGTCCATCCAGGTCGAATACTCGACGATCGACTGATCGAGGTAACGATCGAGCACCTGCCGGGTGCGGGGCGTGAGGTGCGCTTCGGCGATATAGGCGATCAGGCGGTGTTCACGCCCGCCCCACGCGAAGGCCGCCGTGCCCGCACAGAGCATCAGCAGCAGACAAATCAGTTTTTTCATGGCGTTCATTTTCGGTTGGCGTACTCCCGGAAGGCGGGATACAGGTAAGTGTCGTAGTTATGCGCAATGGTCCACGGAGCCGAAACGTTGTCGCTGCGCTCCTCCCCCGCGACCGTGCCGAACGTGCGGGTGGAAATCTCGTAGGTGAAGGGACCCCGGTAGCGGCATTCGGCAAGCAGCGTATGGTAGAACTCGCCCCACAGCCCCGCCCGCCCGATGGCGTCGGCATAGCCCAGCCGCCCGGCGTAGCCCGGCATCAGGTGGTCGTCGTTGATCCGTCCGTTCCAGCCGCGGTTGCCGTGAATGTGCAGCTGGCCGATGCGCGCACCGGCGGTACGGAGCCAGTCGACGACGGTCTTTCCGGGCTGTTCGCGCGTGAGATAGAGGTTGGCGTGGCCCGTGTCGAAAGCGATGCGGACTTCGTACCGGTGGCTGCCCAGCGCATTGGCCTCGTCGACGGCCGCGGCGAGCACCGCGGCATCGGCGCCCACGCCGTAGGACATGTTCTCGACACAGACGTGCGCCCCGATCTCGTCGGCGACCGTCTGCAACTCGTGCAGCGACAGCGCGAGGCTCGCGGCCGAACTGCCGTCGCCGAAGGCGAGGGTCTGGTTGCAGTGAACCAGCACGTTTTTCGGCTTCAGGGGTGCGACGGCGCGGATCGCCCGCGTGAAGAAGGCCACCGAGGCGGCACGATCGGCGCCCGCGGCGCAGAGATCGCGGTTGCGCGCGGCGGTCGTCGATCCGTAGGGCAGGTGGATGCACCACACCTTGCAGCCGTTGGCGGCGAGCTGCTTTTCGGCGAAGGCGATGTCCCGCGTCCAGACCGACTCGTCGGACGAGAGGCTGGGGCAGATCCACGTCATGCCGTAACCCGGCGTGACGGTGTAGGTCGTCTCGTTGGCCATCGAGAGCACGGCGCTCGGACGCAGACGCAGGCGCGAGACATCTTCACCCGCAGCGGCGCGTTCGGTCGTGGGTTCGACCGTGACGCAATCGCCCGCATGGGCGTAGCGGCCCGTGCGGCGAACCTCCACGTCGTCGATCCAGAAGCAGTTTTTGACGTCGCGGATCACCGTGGGCATGAAGCGGAACGCACTTCCGGCAGCCACGGCCCCGAACGACATCCGCACCTGGTGCCACACGCCGGACGTCAGCTTCGCGGCGCGCAGCAGGACGGCCGTACGGGTGACGCCCTGCACCGACTGCGAAATGTCGGTCCCCGTCGCGACATCGACATCGACCGGCATGCCGTCGACCTCGCACCCCAGCAGCACGCCCGACTCGGCCATGCAGGCCACATCGCTCTCCATGCCCCGTTCGAGGCAGATGCGGAACGACAGTTCGGCGCAGCACGGTTCGCCGGCGGCGGCCATGCGGGGCGTCACCAGAATGCCCCGGTTGCCGTAACCGCCGACGTCGCCACCGCACAGGCAGCCGCGATATTCCGTGGCGTAGAAGAGCCGCTGCCAGTCGTAGAGTCCGCGGTTGCGCAGGTAGTCGCGGCGCACGGCGAGCGTCGCGCTTGCGGCAGGCGCGGAGTTATAGTCCGAGGTCTCGAAAAGCGCGCTGCCGGGCGTTCCGGCCCCTTTGGCGACATAGGCCGCCTCGGTCCCCGCCGATGTGGCCGGCGACGGCACGGAACTGCCGGCCCCGACACCGTAACCGCCCGTTTCCGCAGCATAGTCGCACCCCCAGACGCAGTTGTCGAAATGCTCGGCGAAGAGCAGGTCTTCGCCGGGAGCGTAATTCAGCGGCGCAAGGGTCTTCACCCCGCCCGCCGCGACGGCGCACGGACCGGGAATGTCCCAGGTCGCCGAGCGGTGGGCGCAGTCGGTGACGCGGACGGAGAGGCCCGACGCGTAATCGCCTGCGGGAACCGCCACGCAGAACTCCGTTCCGGAGGCCGCGGGCCGAACCCCGCCGCCCGTCCCGGCACAGTCGAGCACCACCCACGGCAGGTTCCCGAAATTGCCGTTCCGGACAATCTCCGGCGTCGCCGGATCGAACGGAAACAGGCCTGAAACGGCCCCTCCGGAGCGATCCTCGACGCGAACCGAAGCGATGTGCGCATCGCCCGCGAGCGGAATCCGCACGACGCCGCACAGCGGCGAGAGCGTCACGTCGGCCGCATCGCCCGTGGTCCGGACCGTGCCGTACATCGGGCATGCGGCGGCCTGCAGGCTGCCGCCCGAAACCGGAAACTGCGCGGGAGGCAGCACGAAGGCCCGCTTCGCGCGGCTGTAAGCATCGGCCGGGAAATGAACCGTATAAAGACCGTCCGCAGAGACATCGGCGCCCACGACCGGCACTCCGTCGGCGTCGAAGCCCACCGTGCGGGCCACGCCGTTGACCAATGCACGCGGCTCCCCGGACCAGTCCCAACGCATTCCGGACTCCCCGGCAGCCACCTTCAGCCGCAGGATCACCCCGCCGCCCGCAGGCGGACGGGGTTTGTCCCCGTCGTCCGCACCGTCCCCGCCGCAGCCCCCGAGGAGCAGCGGAAGGACGAGCAGGACACATACCGTATGACGGATCGCAAGCATGGCGCTACCGGTAACGCAGGGTGATGACGCCCCACCGCAATTGGTTGTCGTAGGTCGTGGCGGCGCTGATCTCGGCGGTTTCCGTGTCGCCGTTCCAGACGAGCGGCAGCACGGTCATCACCTTGTCGTAGGGGCGTATGCGGACCATCACCCGCTCCCGGCCGAAGACCTCCGCGGGGAGGCGGAAGAGATGGTCGGTCAGTCCGATACCCGCCGAGGAACAGGTGTTGTAGCGGTTTCCGGCCAGCGAAGCGTCCCACCACGGCAGCGAACGCAGGTGCACGTAGTCGGCGCCCGTGGCGGCGCTCGGGCAGAGCGTATAGCTCTGTCCCCCGTCGACGGAATACTCCACGCACCAGTGCGCCGGATAGGTTTTCGAGGTGGTGGCCGAAATGGTCCCCGCGGCGAACGAGAAGCCGAGGAGCATGTGCGAGCCGTTGAGCGAGGCGGTCGAAAACTCCATGCGCAGGCCGTTGTAACCCACCACTTCGTTCCCTTCCCAGCGATACCAGCCCTTCACGCCGGCCTTGACGAAATAAGCTTTGCAGGTGAGCGACGTTCCGAGCGAGCCGACCTCCGGATTGTTGTAATTGCCCGTTCCTGCAATGGGCCAGGCTTCGGCAGCAGTGGTTTCGACGTGGTTTTCGCAGAACAGTTCGGCATTCGGCACGGTCTTGCCCGACGAGATGTCGTCCGACGGCGTGATCGACTCCAGCCGGTTATAGGCATACCGGCTGTTGAACTTGGCATAGGTCCCGAACGAGTATTTGTGAGGGTTGCCGTCCCATTCGGCAAACTCCGTATAGGCCGACTCCCCGGCCCATTCCATGCCGAAGCCCGACTCGTCGAGCACGCGGATCTGGTAGCGCCCCACGTTGCCGTAGCGCGGCAATTCGTTGTGCACCACGATGCCGTGGGTCGTGCCCGTCCCCTGCGGGACGCCCTGACCCGAACGCCGCCAGAGGCAGAGCATGTTGACCGGTGCGTAGATCGAATTTCCCGCGTCGTCCATCAGCAGCGACGCCCAGCCGTCCATGCGGTTGTTGTTGCCCGTCTGCGAGGCGTTGACATCGGACGAAAGGCTGTAATTTTCGTAAACGTTGGCATAGCTGCCCTCCTTGAACAGGAATTCGGTGTTTTCGAGCGAGACGAAGGTGTAGACGTCGTCGTCGGTCAGTTCCGAAATCCGACGCTGCTTGACGGGAATCGCCTCTCCGGCAGCGCTTTCGACCATGTTTTCGCCGACCAGGCTGCTGATCGTGTAGCGCTCGGGATTCTCCTCGCGCGTGAGGACCGTGCCGCTGAGCGAGAGCGAGAGGCGCGTGCCGCGCGCCAGCACGTTGTCCTCCGGCGTGTCGAAGCGCAGGCGGAAGCCGTAGCGGCCGTCGGGGCTTTCGAGGTAGGCCGTGCAGTCGTTGACCGTCACGTCGACCTTGTCGTACGAAACGCTGGGGTTGGCCTCCATGTTCTTGCTGTGGAAGTCGCTGACGACGATGCCTTCGATCAGAATATCCTCGTCGACGGCCGTGCCTTCGGCCGTCGCCAGCGCCCGCACGTCGGCGAACGACACCTCGCGGCCGAACTCGTCGTCCTTGTCGGCCTGCGTGATGTAGAGGTTGGCCGAGAAGGTCTCCTCCCAGCCGTCGACGTAGCTCAGGTTGACGACCGCCTTGCAGACGTCTTCGCCCGGGTTGGGTTTCGTGTCGACGACCAGCATGCCCTGCTCGGGCTGCACGCTGCGAATCCAGTCTCTGGTCGGACCGACGTAGGCAGTCGCGACAGCGAAGTCCCCGAGCGGGATGTTGGTGTCGATCTCGAACTGGGTGAAGGTCTCGACGCTGCCGCGGATCGCCTTGTAGGGAGCCGGACATTCGAGCGACGGAACCACGCCGTACTGCTTGATGCAGACCGTGTCGGCCCGTGTGCCCCCGTCGAGCACGAAGCGCAGCTTGGCCATGCGGCGGAACGAATCGTTCTCCGTAAAGGTGACCGAAACCATCCGGTCGCCGTCGAATTCCGACCGGTCGACCGAAGCCCAGCCTCCGATGTCGCTGAGCGCCTCGACCCGGACCCGGCCGTTGGAATAAAGCTGTATCTGGGCGGTTCCGCCCGACGCCGGAACGAAAAGTTCGTGCTCGGCGGCCGTGAGTTCGCGCACGCGGATGGTTTCGGCGTCATCGACCGAGCAGCCGACGGCCGCCAGGGCCGCCAGGCCGCACACCGCGCCGTAGCGTAATATCTTGCAGGATTTCATGTTCAGGTTCTGTTTTGGGGTTATTTGTAATCGACCGTGATCGTGCCGAAGCGGATGACGGTGGTTTGTTTGCTGTTTTTACGGACCACCGAGGTCGGGATCAGCACGTCGGCGGAGGGATTGCCGCGAATCTGCGACAACAGGCCCGAGGCGGGCGAGAGGCGCACGACGACCTCTTCACGGCCGAAGGCCTCGGCGGGCAGACGGAAAATGCGCTGCTGGAGACCCATGCCGCAGTCGTAGGGCGTGCGCAGGCGGTCGGCATGGCCCGAGCCGTCGATCACCTTGTCCCACCAGGGCAGCGAACGCAGCACGAAGGTCTCACGGCCCGTGGCGGCGTCACGAAGGGGCTGGAACTCGCCGCCGTCGACCGCATATTCGGCCTTCCACTCCAGCGGGAAACTCCACGAGAAGTTGCCGTCCTGGTTGCCTGCGCCCCACTCGAAGGCGAGTTGCAGGGCCGTGCCGCGGGCTTTTTTGGTCGAGAAGGCGATATAGAAGGCGTTCGAACCGACCATGCGCCCCATGTTGTCCCACTTGTACCAGTCGGGCACGGGAGCCTTGAAGACCACCGCACCGTTGCCGACCCATCCCTTGTTCTGCGTCCCGAGGGCGTTGTAGTCGCCGTCGACGTGCACGAAAGCGCCGCAGTCGGTCCAAAGATAACCGCGCGAACTTCCGGCGTCGTTGAGCACCCGGTCACCCTTCCGGCCTTCGGTTCCGAGGTTTTGGTAGCCGAGCAGTTCGAATTCGAGCGACGCGCCAGCCGAACCGTCGAGCAGCCACCCCGTGAGACGTTTCCACGGGGAGTTGCGCTTGCGGCTGACGCCGATGCCGCCCTCGTCGAGCGGGCGGATCGAGTAGCGCCCCATGTCGCCGCCGTAACGGCGCATCGGCGTATGGACCACCACGCCCGAGAGCGGCCCCATGCCCTGCGGCAGGGGTTTGCCGGCGCGGCGCCATGCACAAAGGGTGTTGACCAGCATGTAGATCGCACCGCCTTCCGAGTCGCGGACGAGCGACGCCCAGCCGTCCATACGGTTGTTGATGTCGTATTTGTAGTGGTGGAGTTCACCGCAGGATTGGGCGTAAGGCTCCCAGATGTTGGTGTAGGAACCCTCCTTGAAGACGAACTCCGCATCGCGCAGCGTCACGAAGGTATAGAGGTCGTCGTCGGTGAGCGTCGCGACGCTCCGCTCCTTCATGGGAAGATCCGCGGCCGTGCCGGGCGCGACCGAGAGGACGTTGAGCGCCTGCACGCCCGTCAGCGTCATGCAGTCGGGCGCGGCCGTGCGCGTGAGACGGCAGCCGTTGAGATCGAGGCGCACGCGGTCGTAACGGGCGAGCCGGTTTTCACTCGCCTCGTCGAAACGCAGGCGGATGCCGCAGCTGCCGTCGGCGGCCTCGACATAGACCGTGCGGTCGTTCTCCTCCAGATCGACCGAATAGTAGTTCAGGTTGGGATTCAGCTCCATGTTGGGGCTGCGGTAATCGCTGACGACGATGCCTTCGACCACCGTCGGGGCGGTCAGCAAGACCGACTTTCCGGGTTCGCACAGCCCGCGGAGCTGTCCGAACGGCCCGGCGGCCGCAGCCTGCCCCCAAAGGGGAAGGGCCGCGGCGGCGAGCAGGTATTTCAGCAGGTGTTTCATGGTTCGGCACTATTTGTATTGGATCGAAAGGTCCTCGACATAGACGCCGTTGGCGATGTCGAACGGATAGGTCCGCGCTATGCGCAGGTTGCGGTGCGTCTGGCCCAGAGCATAGCCGTCGATGCCGGGATTCCACGTCGCGATGACGTCGGACGAAGGGCTGATGCGCACCCGCACCTTCGCCTTGCCGAGCACCTCGGCGGGCAGCACGAAGCGGTAGGGCACCAGACCGAAACCGAAGTCGGACTGGGTGTAGACGCCCGACCGGTTGGCCGTGTCAAAGACCGACGTGCGCGTCGAGCTGTTGTTGATGCACCACGGCAGCGAACGCATCTCGAAACCGCGCTCCCCGGTGGCGGCGTTGACGGCTTCGGTGTAGTCGCTCCACGTCGCCCCGTCGGCCGAGGTGGCGTACTCCACCTTCCAGTAAACGGGGTATGAGCTGGCGTTGGTCCACGAGCAGGCGGCTTCGTTGGTGCTGTGCTTGCCCGCGGCGGTCGAGAAGCTGACCGCAGCGGCCGAGCCGCCGACGCCCGCCGTCGAGAACTCCATCACGATGCCGTTGGTCTTACCGGTCCATGTATCGCCGTTCCACTCGTACCAGCCGGCAACGTTGCCGAGGAAACCCAGCATCGTGTATTTCGACATGCCCATCGTCGTGCCGTCGCCCGGCACGTAGTTCGAGACGTTCAGTCCGCGGTAGCCGTGAACGATGGCGATGGGGTACGAACGGTCGGCGGTAACCGTCTGATTGAGCATGCGGTTCTCGCTGTAAAGCCGCGCCCCGCCGCCCGTGTTGTCGGTCGTGGCGTGCATCCGGTTCTGGACGAGCTGCGTGGCCGAATTGGCCGCCGAGCCGACCGTGTAGGTTCCGTTGTCGTTCCACTTGTAGGCGCCGACCGAAATCACGGCCTTGTCCAGCCGCCACTCGACGAGCGTCGCATAGGCCGACGCCGCGGCGCGCGGGATGTCGATGTCCGCCTCGTCGAAGGGCCGGATCGAATAACGGCCCACGTTGCCGCCCCAGCGTTCCATCGGCGTGTGGACCACGATGCCGCTGACCGTGCCGACGCCCTGCGGCACGCTCCGTCCCGTGCGGCGCCAGCCGCAGTTCATGTTCACGAGCATGTAGATCGCGTCGTTGTCCCCGTCGTAGAGCAGATTGGCCGCGCCGTCCTTGGCCTTCTGGGCCTGCGTGCCGCCGGCGAACGAGAGGTTCGCATTGCAGGGATTGCCGATGGCGTCGTACTCGCGGACATTGGTATAGGCGCCCTCCTTGACGGAGAACTCCAGCCCCGAAAGTGCGCAGTAGGTGTAGATGTCGTCGTCGGTGAGCGTCGCGATGGTCCGCGCCTTGGGCTCCAAGGCGGAGGCTTCAGCCGCCTTTTCGATGTTCCCGGCCTTCAGGCCGCGCAGCGTGTAGCGCATCGGGTCGCTTTCGCGCGAAAGGGTCACGCCGTCGAGCAGAATCTTCACCTGCTCCCCGCGCAGGCAGACGTTGTCGGCCGGGGCGGCGAACTTCAGGCGGAAGCCGTAGCGGCCGTCCAGGCTCTGCACGTAGTTCGTACAGTCGTTCTCGTCGGTGGTGATGCTGTTGGGACCCGTATTGAGGTTCTGATCCATGTTCGGGTTCCCGGCGTCGCCGATGACGCGGCACAGCAGGTAGTCGATATGGTCCTCGTCGCTGGCGTAGGATTTGTCCTCGGCCGTGAAGAGCGCCCGCAGATCGGCGGACGACACTTCGCGCGGCTGGGCCGTCACCCGCTGCGTGATGTTCGAAGAGGCTGAAACCACACCGCCCGCAAGGTCGGCGCAGGAGACCGTGATCGTCGCATAACGCTTCTCCACGCCCTCGTTCGCCGTAATCGCGTAGGTCAGCTCCCCGGCGCCGAGTTCGACATCGGAGATAAAGTCCGCGACAGCCGGATCGGCGTACGTGACTTCGACCTTCATCTCCGCAAGCAGCGCCCCGAGATTGGTCGAGAAGGCCACGGCGCGCCGGCCGCCCTCGATGGGAGCCACGTCGTCGGCGAGCGTGATGCGGGCCTCGTCGGCGCTCTGCGTCACGGTGAACGAGTCGCCGAAAACATTGCCGTCGGCATCCGTCACCGAGAAGCCGACCGTCGCCGTGCGGGGTTCTCCCGTGGCGTTGGCAGCCGTGGCGAAGGTGATCAGCCCCCGGCGGGCCAGCGGAATTTCGGTCTCGCCCGCCTCCGCGTCGTCGGCATGGTAGACGACATCGGAAATCCACGCGTCGCCCTCCGCGGCATAGGTCACCGCGGGCACGACATCGCGGAGAAGCTCGTCGGGCAGGTTGGTTTCGAAAGCCGCCGTGCCCTTGTAGGCGCCGTTGGCGAAGGCGAGGTCCTTCGAAAGGAAGATCAGTTCGGGGGCGGTGATTCCCGCCTTCTGAACCACGGTGACGGTCTTTTCAAGCCCCGAGCCGCGCAGCACGACCCCGACCGAACGGGTCAGTCCGGGGTTGTCGGCGTAATTGAGGCGGATGGTCGTGATGCCGCTGCCGGCCGTGCGGTCGAGCGTCGCCCACGCCGACTCGGCGGTGAGTTGAGCGGTCCACGCCCCCGAGCAGTAGACCGTGACGGGGAGTTTGCCGGCCTCGGCCGTGACCGAATACCGGTCCGTATTGACGGCCAGGTCGTAACGCTCCTCGAAGGTGTCGGCGCACGCGACCGCGAAGAGTCCCGCGAGCGCCAGTATCAGGTTGTTGATTCGTTTCATCGGTTCTGGTTTTTATAATCCGTCGGCAAGGTATTCGTCGTTGGTCAGCACGTAGCCCGAAAGGGCGCACTGCGCGTCGGGAATGGGATAGTAGCGGTGGCAGGGGCGCATCTTGCCCTTGAGCGTCGCGTTGTTGGTATAGGCGTAGGTCTGGTCGTACCAGATGCCCCAGCGCACGAGGTCGAACTTGCGCTGGAACTCGCCGCCCAGCTCCCGGGCGCGCTCGCAGCGGACAGCCAGCGTGAGGTCCTCGAAGCCCGTGAAGTTGGTGACGGGATCGACGCCCGCACGCTGGCGGACCATGTTCAGGTAACGCATCGTCTCCTCGGCGTTCTCCAGGTTGCAGTAACATTCGGCCATCATCAGAATGGCGTCGGCATAGCGGAAAATGCGGTAGTTGTTCGAATCGTAGTTCTGCTCGATGTCCGGACACCAGAATTTCGGACCGGGCCAGGGCACTCCGTAGTTGTGCGTGATCTTGAAGGTCTCGCCCGCCTCCAGGTCGCCCAGGCCGAGGAAGTACTGCACGCGGCGGTCGATCTTCTGCCCGCGGATCTCCCCGGCGGCCAGCGCCTCGCGGTCGATCTTCACCGTATAGCGGTTCAGCGTCGCGTCGTAGGTGTCGTAGGTCAGGGGCAGGGGGTTGAACAGCGCGTCGACGTAGGCCGCATTCTCGGTCTGCGTATTGCCCGTCGCGGGGCGGAAGATCGCATAGCGGTTGTTGGCCCGCAGCGACGACCAGCCGGGCATCGACGTGCCGTAACCCTTCAGGGGTACGCCGTCGAAGACCCCGTCTCCGTTGTGCGTGGGCATCATGATCGCCGCCACGTTGCCGTTGTACTGCGTGCCGGTGAGCGACCAGGCGTGCTGGATCTCGAAGATGGACTCCGCAGGGTTCTTGTAGCGCCACTGGGTCTCGGCCAGCGGATAGTTGCCTTCGTTGAAGTCGCCGTAAAGCTCCTCAAGGGCTTGCAGGGGGACCAGCGCCCCGTTCCAGTCCTCGTTCCACATGGCGAACTTTGCCATCAGCATCAGCGCCAGCGCATAGCCCGAACGGTTGTCGACGGCCTCCGAGGCGCGGCACTTGCGCCCGTTCTCGGCGGTGAACCACGGCAGTGCGTTCCGCTCCAGGTCATCGTACAGCTCCTGGCGGATTTCATGGGCCGGGGTTCGGGGCAGGCGGCGGATTTCGGCCAGCCGCTGGTCGGTGTCGACCATCGTGGTGTAGAACGGCACGTCGCCGAACATGCAGGTCAGCACATAGTAGTAAAACGCGCGCATCACGCGGGCTTCGGCCGCCAGAGGCATCTTCACCCCGTCGGCCAGGTCGGCGGACGAGATGCACTCGACGCACTCGTTGCAGTACATGACGCCTTTGTAACCCTGCGTCCAGACGTTCTTGCCGTATTGCGGCTTGGCGGGAGTCACGTCGAGGCAGGCGTCGACGGTCGTCGAGGAGGAGTACCAGATGTCGGTGCAGGCCTCAGTGACCAGCATGAAGTTGGCCGTATAGATCGCATTCGCAGGCATGTAACACGAATTGAGCGCCGCAATGCACTGCGACTCGTTCTTGTAGAACGATTTGCGGTTGACGAACGAGGTCGGCTCCTCCGTCAGCGAACAGGAGGCGAACAGTCCCGCCGCGAGGAGCGTCAGTATGAATTGATTGAAGTTTTTCATCTTCTTCGGAAATTGTCGGGTGGATTTAATAACGCAGCTGGATGCTGAACACGAACATCCGCGAACGGGGATAGGCGCCCATGTCGACGCGGCGCAGGGTCGAACTGGTCCCCTCGCTCGAAACGTCGGGGTCGAAACCGTTGTACTTGGTCCAGAGCCAGAGGTTCTCGCCCGTGACGGCCAGCGTGATGTCGCGCAGCAGGCGGGTTTTCTTCCGCAGGTCGAACGTATAGGAGACCGTGGCGTTCTTCAGACGCAGGTACGAGGCATCGTGCACCTGCAGCGAACTGGGAACCAGTCGGTCGTCGGTTCCCGCACGGGGCAGGTCGGAATCCGGGTTGCGCACGGGATGCCACGCGTCGAGCATGTAGCGGTACTGGTTGGTGGCGTAACCGCCGGCCATCGCAAGCTCGGAGTAGTTGTAGATCTTGCCGCCCAGCGAATAGGAGAAGTAGAATCCGATGCGCAGACCGCCGATGTTGAAGGTGTTCTGCAAACCGCCGTAAAGCACGGGGTCGGAGTTGCCCAGATAGATCAGGTCCTCCTCCGACAGAATGCCGTCGCGGTTCTGATCGACGTACTTGGGATACCCCAGCATCAGCTGGGCGTCGCTGCCCGTCGACGAGGATATATAACTCTTGGTAAAGCGATTGCGCTCGAACTGGTCGGTCGTCTTCCAGACCCCGGCGTACTGGAATCCCCAGAGTGCATTGAGCGGATAGCCCGTCTTGTAGCCATACATCATGTAGTTGGTATTGCCGCCGCTTTCGAGACACGAAACGTACTCTTCGTGGCCGATGTCATCGACCATCTGCTTGTTGTGCGAAAGGGTGAAACTCGTCGTCCAGCCGAATTTCGGCTTCACGATGTTGCGGCTCTCGACCGAGACCTCGACGCCGCGGTTCGACGTCTTGCCCAGGTTCGTGAAACGGCTCGTGTAACCCGTCGTATGGATCGTCTGCAAGGAAAGCAGCAGGTCGCGGGTGGTCGAATAGTAGCCGTCGACGGTGATGTTCAGGCGGCCGTCGAAGGCCGAAAAATCGAGACCCGCATTGTAGAGCGTGGTTTTCTCCCACGTCAGGTTGGGATTGGCCACACGCGAAGGGAAGAACGACGCCGACTGCGTGCCGCCGAACAGATAACCGTTGGTGGTCGTGCCGTAGGCTTCGAGCGAACGGTAGGTCGCGATGGCGTCGTTACCCGTGCGTCCGGCGCTCAGGCGCAGCGACAGTTCATCGAGCCAGCGCACCTGCTTGAGGAAATTCTCGTTCTTGGCGTTCCACTTGACGGCCGCCGAAGGGAAGAAACCCCATTTGTTGTTCTCGGCGAAGTTCGACGACCCGTCGTAACGCCCCGTGAAGGTGAAGTAGTAGCGGCTCTTGTAGTTGTAGTTCAGGCGCATGAGCACCGACTCGCGCACGACTTTGTTCGAGCTGGTCGAAGCGTTGTAGTTCTCCTTGCTGCCGATGCTGTTCATGTTGTTCCACTTCAGGTCGTCGGTGAGCAACCCTTCGGCCTTCAGCGAGAAAAAGTTGGCCGTTTCGTGCGTGGCCGAGAAGCCCGCCATCGCATCGAAATAGTGCCCCGAGGCGAATTTCTTCGAATAGGAGACCGTATTTTCCGAAGTCAGGCGGCGTGCGTCGCCCTCGTAACGGTAGGCATCGGCCCCTTCGCCCTCGGTGCGCTTCGGCAGATAGCTGGGCCAGAACTGGTAGTCGTGACGCTGGTAGACCATATAGGAGTTCTGACTCTTGATGATCAGCCCGCGCACGGGCTTGATCGTGAACTCCAGCACGTCGGTATTGGTCATGCGCTCGCTCTCGTTCTCGTTGCAGTCGATCTTGGCGCGGGGCGTATCAATGCGCACGCCGTTCTCGTAGAGGGGGTTGATGTAGTCTTTGGGACCCATCGTCGGGGCCAGGTAGACGGCGCCGTCCCAGATGTTCGCACCGCCGATGGTCGCCCGGTTGGGATTCTCGTCGCGGAAGGTATAGCTGCCCTTGAAACCGACGGTCAGCCACTTGGCGAAGTCGTACGAAAGATTCAGACGGGCCGTGATGCGGCGGAATCCGCTGCCGTCGACGATGCCCTGCGTATCGTTGCCGCCGAGCGCCGCGAAGTAGCTCGACTTCTGACTGCGGCCGCTGACCGAAAGGTTATAGTTCTGATAGAGAGCCGTGCGGGTGATCTCGTCGATCCAGTCGGTCCCTCGCCCGTACTCCGAAGGGTCGAAGCGCGGCGGACGCTGCGGATCGCGCGAGGAGAAATAGTTCCGGTCGTTGAGGTAGCGGACGAACTCCTGCGCGTCCATCAGATCGAGGTCGCGGGCGAGTTTCGAGACGCCGAATTCAGCCTTGGCCGTGACCGACGGCTTCGAGGTGACGCCCTGCCGCGTGGTGACGATAATCACGCCGTTGGCGCCGCGCGAGCCGTAGATGGCCGTCGACGAGGCGTCCTTGAGGACCGAAATCTGCTCGATGTCGGCCGAGTTGATGTCGTTCAGGCCGCTCACGGCGTCGATCACGCCGTCGACGACGATCAGCGGTTCGTTCGACGCCGAGATCGAACGCGTGCCGCGCACGCGGATCGAAGTCGTGGCTCCCGGCGCACCCGAAGTCGACATGATGTCCACACCGGCGATGCGGCCTTGCAGAGCCTGGTCGACCGACGTGTTGGGCACGTCGCGGATGTCGGACATCTTCACGTTGGAGACCGAACCCGTCAGGTCGGATTTCTTCACCGCGCCGTAACCGATGACCACCACCTCGTTGATGGTGTTTTTGGCATCGGGGACCAGGTTGACGTCGACCTCCGTACGGTCGCCGATGACGATCTGCCGGGTGACGTAGCCCAGGTAGGAGACCGAAATCAGAGCGTCGCCGGCGCCGAGCGTCAGCGAATAGCGGCCGTTGCTGTCGGTGACCGTGCCGCGGCGTCCGTCGGGCGTGGCGACGGCGGCGCCCACCATCGGCGCTCCCGTTTCGTCCAGCACCGTGCCTGTCAGGGTCTTACCCGTCCCGGCTGCGGGGGGGGGAGTCGCCGACGCCTTGTAGATCACGATCATCTTGTCCTTGATCGAATACTGGACGGTGCGGTCGAGCACCTCGCGCAGCACCTGCGACACGGGCGTGCGGTCGAACGAAGCCGTGACCGGACGTTCGAGGTTCAGCTCCCGGGTGTCGTACATGATCGACAGCCCGGTCTGGGCCTCCACCTCCTTGAGCACGTTTTTGAGAGGCGTTTTCCGGAAGTTCTTCGTGACGGGCTGCATCTGCCCCCACGCCGGGAGCGTCAGCAACACGAACAGGCACGGCAGAAACGCCCGTTTCAGATTGGAGAATTGCTTCATTTGTTTAAGGTATTGGTTGTTTTAAAGTTGTTTCGGGATGCCGGCGTCACTTGGCCGAGAGACGCACCGAAGGGCCTTGCCGGTGGACCGAGACCGGAACGATCAGGTCGAGGGCCTTCAGAACGCTGTCGAGCGACTCCTGGTTGCTCAAGCGGATGGTGATGAAAGTCCCGTCGGCGCGCAGGCGGTCGTCGAGCGTGATTTCGACGCCGTAAAGGCTGCTCAGGCTCTCGCACAACTGCACGATCGTCACGTCGATGAACTCGATGCGCCCTTCGATCCTGGCCAGGTACTGCGCCGTGTTGACGTGCGTGATGGCCGTGGTCTCGGCGAAACGGTCGTAGGTGAGCGACTCGCCCGGGCGGAGCAAGGTCTCCCCGCGCGGCGCGGTGAAACCGACGGCCCCTTCGAGCAACGTGGTGGTGATGAGCGAGTCGTCGGGATAGGCCGTCACGTCGAATTTCGTACCCTTGACCACCACCGAACAGTTTCCGACCTTCACCTCGAAACGGTGCTTTTCATCGGGCGAAACGTCGAAGTAGGCGGCCCCCGAAAGCTCGACGGAGCGGTTCGTGGCGTTGAAATTGGCCGGATAGGTCAGCGTCGACGACCCGTTGAGCCGCACCTGCGTCCCGTCGGGCAGGCAGACCGTGCTGCGGTCGCCGCTCTTCGTGGTCACGGTGTAGCGCTCCGTGGCGCGCTCCAGCAGCAGGCGGTCGTAGAGCCGCGCGCCGAAGAAGGTCGCGCACACCACCGCCACGGCAGCCGCGGCACGCCATACCGCAGCGAACCGCCCCGGACGGGCGCTCCTCGCGGACCCTTGCAGGCGGATACGCGACCGCAGGCGGCGCCAGTCGCGGTCGGTCGCGGCGTCCGATGCCGGCATCGCCTCCCATTCGAGCCGCCACGCAGCGAACTGCCTGCGGCACGCAGCGTCGGAGGTGACGAAGCGGAACAACTCGCGCTCCTCCTCGGCAGCGATCTCTCCCGCAAAATAGCGTCCGGCCAGACGCCGCATCTCTTCCTGATCGAATTTCATCTCTTCCATTTCCGTTACATATTTTAAAACAACCGAATTTGCCTTTCCCCAACCCTCCCGATCACAAAAAAATCAAAAAAAGTCGCAAAAAGAAAAAAAACGACAACAGCGGAGAGAGAAATCTCCGCTGCCGGGTCAATGATCGTCTATCCGATTTTACAGGTAATTCGCCAGCAGGCACGAAAGCACGGCCACCGAAAGTTCGAACGAACAGCTTCGCCGCAAATGCTCGCCCAGCCGGCCGACGGCACGGGCCAGGTGTTTCTCGACGGCCGTCTCGGAGATGCCCAGCCGCGCGGCGATTTCGCGGTTTTTCAGCCCTTCGAAGCGGCTCATCCGGAAAACCTCGCGGCAGCGGTCGGGCAGCGCGTCGACAGCCTTCTGCACCTCGCGCTGCAACTCCTCGTAAAGGCAGGGCTGCTCGGCATCGCTCAAAAAATCGTAGCTGTAAATCCGCTCCTCACCCCGCATGCGGGCCGTGTACTCCAGTTCGTGACGCGCCACGACACCGTTGTGTTTCAGATAATTGAGACAGGCATTGCGCACCATCGTGAACAGCAGCGAGGCCAGATCCAGTTCGCGCAGTTCACATCGCCGCTCCCACAGGCGTGCAAAACTGTCCTGCACCAGATCGCGCGCCGTTTCATGCCCGGCGACGAACCGGGCGGCATAGTTCACCAATCGGGGATAGTAACGCCGGAAGAAGCATTCGAAATCGGCCTCGTTGCCGAATCGGATGCCTTCGAACAACCGCTGGTCTGACGGCGAGGGTGTGGGCATGGCGGAATCTGGACTTTTGCCACAAAAGTAACGTTTTTTTCCACGCCGCAAAATTTTCGGCCGTGACAAAAACGTGACACGACGCGCCGGGCGCAAAAAAAGGCGCTGCCGTGCAGCGCCGCCGGTTTTCAGGCCTGACCCATCTTGGGACCCGCGTCGGGCGTGGGCTGGGGCGAGGGAATCTCGATCTTGCCCACGTTGCTTTCGTAGCGCACGATGTTCTCCTGCAACGAGCGCAGCAACCGTTTGGCATGCTCGGGCGTAAGAATGATGCGGCTCTTGACGCGCGCCTTCTGCACACCGGGCAGGACCGTCGCGAAGTCGATGATGAACTCCGAAGTGGAGTGCGATATGATCGCCAGGTTCGAATAGTGGCCCTGGGCCACGGCGTCGTCCAGTTCGAGGTCGATGCCGAATTGTTTCATCTCTGCCATTGTGGAGTACTGTTTCTGCAAATTTATTCATTTTCAACGAACGATATGCAAGCCCGGGGCCAAAGTTTTCGATATTTTATCAACATATCCGACCCGCGGGACAACCCGCCGCACCCTTTTTTTGCCTTTTCATAGGCGGATGTCGGAGCTTTTTTGTATCTTTGCTTCGCAAATACGGAAAGCCGCCGCAGAGCCGAAGACAACGCCTTTTTCCGGGCCGTCTTCCGCGCAGGGGCGATAGTAAGTAACAGGTGCGTCGCTGACGCGCAGCAAACCGAAAAAATGGCATTTGAAATCGTCGAAACCCTGTTCCGCGGCATCTGCGTAGGCGTCGCCGCTTCGATCACGGTAGGTCCCGTGGCAGTGCTCTGCATCCAGCGCACGCTGTCGAAAAGCCGCCGCTCGGGCATCGTTTCAGGCATCGGCGTCGCCTGCGCCGATACGTTCATGGCCATGGCCGCACTGTTCTTCTACTCGATGCTCCAGACCCAGATCGAACAGTACAACACGCTGCTGCGGGTGATCGGCGGCATCTTCGTGGTGATCGTCGGCGTTTTCATCTTCGCACAGAATCCCGTGCCGCAAATCCGCCGCAACCGCGCGGGCAAAACCTCGCTGTGGCAGGATTTCGCCTCGATCTTCGGGCTTACGATCGCCAATTTCATCATGGTCATCCCCTACATCCTGGCCTTCTTCGCGGTGTTCAAGATTTCGGGCGGCGACATGGCCGACCACACCTTCGGGGGCTTCATGCGCTCACTGTTCGTCATCGCCGGGTTCTTCGGCGGCGCGGTGGCGTGGTGGACCCTGCTGGCCTTCGTCATCAACCTCTTCCGCCGCCGCTTCCGTCCGCGGCACATGCTCACGATCAACCACGTCGCGGGACTCATCATCGGCATATTAGGCATTTACACCATATTATCGACCTTCTTTGATATATTCCCCAATGTCGGACACTAAACACAGGATCATCATTGCCGTCGACGGCTTTTCGTCGTGCGGAAAAAGCACCTTCGCCAAAGCCATCGCGGCCCGCCTGGGCTATATCTTCATCGACACGGGCGCCATGTACCGCGCCGTGACGCTCTACGCCCTCGAGCACGGGGCCATCCGTTCGGGCATCGTCGACGAAGAGGCCGTCGTGAAGCTGCTGGACCGCATTTCGATCACCTTCCGCTTCAACCCCGAGCGCGGGGCCAGCGACATCTACGTCAACGGCGATCTGGTCGAGGGCAAGATCCGCACCATCGAGGTCTCGAACTGCGTGAGCCGCGTGAGCGCCATCCCCGAGGTGCGCCGCAAACTGGTGGCCATGCAGCAGGAGATGGGCCGCCGCCGGGGCGTGGTGATGGACGGCCGGGACATCGGCACGGTGGTGTTCCCCGACGCCGAGCTGAAACTGTTTATGACGGCCGACACCGCCGTGCGCGCCTGCCGCCGCTACAAGGAGCTGACGGGCAAGGGCATGTCGGTGACGATGGAGGAGGTCGAACGCAACATCCGCGAGCGCGACAAGGCCGACATGAGCCGCGCCGTATCGCCGCTGCGCCAGGCCGACGACGCCATCGTGCTCGACAACAGCCACATGAGTGTCGACGAACAGATGGCGTGGTTTATGAACGAGTTCCAATTAAAAATGAAAAATTAAGAATTAAAAATCCGACGGCACAGGTCTCGGCCTGCAAGCCGGAATCGGTTCACAACCAATTTTTAATTTTTCATTCTCAATTTTTAACTACGCAGTTATGCGTGTTGAGATCGACGATAAATCGGGCTTCTGCTTCGGCGTTGTCCGCGCAATCACGGAGGCCGAACGCGCCCTCGCGGAGGGCGGCACGGTCTACTCGCTGGGCGACATCGTCCACAACCGCATCGAGGTCCAGCGCCTCGAACAGCTGGGGCTGCGGACCGTGACCCACGCCGACATGCCGCACCTGGCGGGCTGCCGCCTCTTCATCCGCGCCCACGGAGAACCTCCTACGACCTACGCCGCCGCCCGGGAAATGAACATCGGGATCATCGACGCCACCTGCCCGGTGGTCGCACGACTGCAACGCCGCGTGAAGGAGGCCCACGAACGGATGCGCCCCACAGGCGGGCAGGTGGTGATCCTCGGCAAACGGGGCCACGCCGAAGTGGTGGGCCTCACGGGGCAGGTCGCGGACCCGACGATCGTGATCGAGCGGGAGGAGGACCTGGAGCTGATCGACTTCTCGCGTCCGGTCTATTTCCTTTCGCAGACCACGCAGAGCATCGGGCTGTTCGAACGGCTGGGCGCCGAAATGCGCCGCCGGGCCGCCGATGCGGGGCAGGTGTACATCGACGACACGATCTGCCGGCAGGTATCGAACCGCGAACAGCACCTCACGGAGTTTTCCGGACGGTTCGACGCCGTGGTGTTCGTCTGCGGGCGCAAGTCGTCGAACGGCAAGGTGCTCTCCGAGGTGTGCCGCCGGACCAACCCGCGCACGCACGTCGTCGAGGAGGCTTCGGAAATCGACCCCGCATGGTTCGAAGGGGCCGCGACGGTGGGCATCTGCGGCGCCACGTCGACGCCCAAATGGCTGATGCAGGATGTTGCCGACGCAATCGGCAACCTCAATTCAGAATTCAGAATCCAAAATTCATAATTATCGCCCGCCATGAAAAAGTATATCGTCCGCTCGTTAAAATATTTCTTCGCCCTGTGCGTTCTCTGTATAGCCCTGATGGGGCTGATGCTGATGACCGGGACCTCGGCGCTGTCGCTCGACGACACGCTCTACGTCATGCTGCACACCGACCGCTACCTGATGCTCTTTGCGGCGATCGTGGCGCTGGCGGCAGTCTACCCCAGATTCGGGTTCGTGGTGCGCCGGGTGGAGGGCGACATCGAGGAGAACCGGGAACAGATCCTGAACGCGTTCCGCTCGGCAGGCTTTTCGCTGCGCTCGGACGAGGACGGGGTGATGACCTTCCGCGCCGACAATTTCGGCCAGAAGCTGATGCTGCTGGGCGAAGACGAGATAAAGGTTTCACAGTACGGACAATGGATCGTGCTCGACGGCATCCGCCGCGGCGTCGCCCGGGTGCAGTACCGGCTCGATTCGTATATACACATGACACGCAATGATTAGAAAATACCGTTACCTGCTCACTGCGGCGGCCGCTGTCGGCGCCGCGGGACTTCTGACATTCGCCGCCCGCAACGACTTCGGGCTGGGCCGCAACATGGAGATCGCCGTCAACATGATGCGCGAACTGTCGCTCAACTACGTCGACCCCGTGGACCCCGACCGCCTAATGGAGGGGGCCGCCGCCGGCATGGTCAGCGACCTGGACCCCTACACGGAGTATATCCCCGAGGAGGGGATGCAGGATTTCGAACTGCTCACCACGGGCAAGTACAGCGGCATCGGGGCGCTCATCCGCCAGAAGGACGACTACGTTCGCATCGCGCAGCCCTACCAGGGATCGCCCGCCGACAAGGCCGGGCTGAAGATCGGCGACAAAATCCTCTCGATCGACGGCAAGGACGCCAAAGGCTTCACGACCGAGCTGGTCTCCTCGCGTCTCAAGGGCGAGCCGGGCAGCAAGGTCAAAGTGACCGTCGAGCACCTCGACGGCACGCAGCAGACGGCGGCGATCCGCCGCGAACGGATCGCGATTCCGGGCGTGCCCTACGCCGGATGGGTCGCCGACGGCATCGGCTACATCCGCCACAGCGACTTCACCGAAGGATGCTACGAGGAGATGCGCGCAGCCATCGAACGGCTGCGCACCGAAAGGCCGCTGAAAGGGCTTGTGCTCGACTACCGCTCCAACGGCGGCGGCATCATGCAGGAGGCGGTCAAAATCCTGGGAATGTTCGTCCCCAAAGGGACCGAGGTGGTCAGCACCAAGGGGCGTTCGGAAGATTCGAAGCAGGTGTTCCGCACCGACACGGAGCCGATCCTTGCAGACCTGCCGCTGACGGTGCTGATCAACGGCAGTTCGGCATCGGCGGCGGAGATCGTCGCCGGGGCGTTGCAGGACCTCGACCGCGCGGTGCTGATCGGCCAGCGCAGTTTCGGCAAGGGACTCGTGCAGTCGCCCCGACCGCTGGGCTACAACGCCATGCTCAAACTCACCACGGCCAAATACTACATCCCCTCGGGCCGCTGCATCCAGGCCATCGACTATTCCCATTCGCAGGAGGGTTCGGTGCGCGCGGTGCCCGACTCGCTGATCTCGGAGTTCACGACCCGCGCGGGCCGCAAGGTCTACGACGGCGGCGGCGTGATGCCCGACATCGCGACCGACCCGGAGTACATTTCACGCTTCGCCCTGACGCTCTACGCGCTGGGATTCATCGAGGATTTCGGCGACGAATACACGCGCCGCAACCCCGGCCGGCAGATCGACATCCGCACCTTCTCGATCACGGACAAGGACTACGCCGACTTCGCGGAGTTCATGCAAGACAAGAAGGTCCCCTACGAATCGGACACCCGCCGGGCGCTCAAGGCGCTGAAAAAAGCCGCCGAGGACGACCGTTTCGCCGACTTGAAGAACAAGTTCGAGCAGGTGGAGGCCGAGTTGAAGGACGACACGCAGACCAACCTCGAAACCTACCGCACGCAGGTCGTCGAGACGATCAACAACGACATCGTCATGCGCCACGGCTACCAGGCCGGCGTAATCGAGCACTCGCTGTCGGGCGACAAGGAGGTGAAAAAGGCCGTCGAGGTGCTCGGCGATCCCGCAGAGTACGCCCGAATCACCCGCGAGCAGGACACCAAGCGCAAGTAAAGACATGAAAATCAGGACTGAATTCTTCTCGTTCCGCAACCGGGTGGTGGTGATCGTCGTCGGGGTGACGCTCGGCGCCCTGTCGCTGCTCTACACCAACGACATGGCCCGGCGGCTCAAGGAGAAGGAGCAGCACGACGTGGCGCTGTGGGCCCACGCCATGGAGCGCGTGACGCGCGACGTGCTGGGCGGCTCGATCCAGGACCCGTTCGTGGCCGACATCATGTCCAACGGCAACAACATCCCGTTCATCATCACCAACGAGAACCTCGAAGTCATCAACTCGCACCTCATCCCCGAGAAGATCATCAACCATCCCGGACGGCTCCGGAAACAGATCGACAAATTTTCGGTCGACAACCCGCCGATCCCGGTGAAGTTCGTCTGGTCGTCGCAGCATTACCACATCATCTTCTACGGCAAGTCGGCGCTGCTCAAGTCGCTCTACTACTTCCCCTACGTGCAGCTCCTCGTCATCACGGCCTTCATCGCACTGGGATTCATCGCCTTCCGCTCGTCGAAACACGACGAGCAGAACCGCGTCTGGATCGGACTGGCCAAGGAGACCGCCCACCAGCTGGGAACCCCGACCTCGTCGCTGCTGGGATGGATCGAATACCTGCGTTCGCAGGATGTGGACCAGACGGCCGTCGAGGAGATGAACAAGGACCTCACGCACCTGATGAAGATCGTGGACCGTTTTTCGAAAATCGGCTCCGAGACGCCCCTCACCCCGGCGAACATCAACGAAGTGGTGGGCGAATCGGTCATGTATTTCCGCAAGCGCATTCCCCGCAACGTGACGCTCGACTACAACGGACTGGCCATCGCCCCCGTGCAGGCCAACATCAACGCCGCACTGTTCGAATGGGTCGTGGAGAACCTGATGAAAAACTCGCTCGACGCCCTGCAAGGCCACGGAGCCATCGACGTGCGGATTTCGTCGGACGACAGGAGCGTTATGATCGACGTGAAGGACACAGGCAAGGGCATTCCCAAGAGCAACTGGAAACGCATCTTCGAACCGGGATTCACGACCAAGACCCGCGGCTGGGGCCTCGGGCTGTCGCTCTCGCGCCGCATCGTCGAGGAGTACCACCAGGGTAAGATCGCCGTCATCGACTCCGAAATCGGCAAGGGAACCACCATTCGCATCACACTCAAACGCCACTTCGCCTGATGAACTCCTCGCCGGCACATACGCAACCCGCAGTGCCTGCGGCGGATTCGGTGTCCGGAACTCCGGACGCACCGGCCCGGACGGGATATGTCCCCGGTCCGGATACGCTCCGGGCGGAAACGGCCTTTGCGGGAACGAACTTTGCAAATCCGGCCTTTGCAAACCCGGCCTTTGCGGACGGCGGTTCCGCGCCGTTCTCCGTTGCAGCGACCGGTGCAGCCCCTTCCGAATGGCGCGACACGACCTCCGCCGCAATTTTCGGAGCGCAGTCGACCCTCGCGGAACCCGCGCGCATTCCGCTCGCACCGCCTCCGCCGCTCGCGGAAAACGCCCTTTTCCAGAGTTTCGTGCTGCTGCTCGCCGCCACCTACGCCATGCTGCTCTACCGCAACCTGGGCGACGTGCGCACGCTGCTGGGCCGCATCTCGCGCGACGCGGCCACGGGCAAACGCTTCTCCGAGGACCCGGGCGGAAGCGGCTACTCGCGTTTCCTGAACATCGCCACCGCCATCGGCCTGCTCTTTCTGGGCGTCGCGGCGGTCAAATACGGCGACACGCTGATGCCCGGCCGCCTGGCAGCGTCCATTCCGCAGTGCGCAGCCCTGATTTTCAGCCTGCTGGTTTCGCTCGCCTCGCTGGGCATAGCCGCCTATCAGACAATCGCCGTGCGGCTGGCCGGAGCGCTGACCCTCTCGCAGCCCTTCATCGCACAGCTCATGCTGCTCAAACGCACCTGTTTCGCCCTCGGGATGATCCTCATTTCACCCCCGCTGCTGCTCTTCGCACTCTGCCCGCAGGGCACGGGCGGCGTCTGGTTCTGCATCATCGCCGTCGAATTGGCTGCAGCGGCCGCCTTATACCTCAAGGAGACATTAAACCTGTTTCTTTCCAAAAAAGTTTCGATTTTGCATTGGTTTTTGTACCTTTGCACCGTGGAAGTCTTCCCTGTCAGCCTATTATGGCTGCTTGCAGTAAGATGAAACGGCAAAGACAAACCTAAATCAATTCGCAACATTGAAAGTAAAGAGTGTATTAGTTTCGCAGCCGAGGCCCGCTGTCATCGAAAAGTCCCCGTTCTACGAATTGTCCCAGAAACACCACGTGGAAATCGCCTACCGGCCCTTCATCCGCGTAGAAGGCGTCTCCCTGAAGGAGTTCCGCGCCCAAAGGGTCGAAATACTCACGCACACGGCCGTCATATTCACATCGCGTACGACAGTCGACAGTTTTTTCCATATCTGCGAAGAGGCGCGCATCACCGTGCCCGAAACCATGAAATACATCTGCCAGACGGAGGCCGTAGCGCTCTACCTGCAGAAATACATCGTCTACCGCAAACGCAAGATCTCGTTTGCCGACGGCTCGTTCACGTCGCTCATCGAACTGATCATCAAACACAAGGAGGAGAAATTCCTGCTGGCGTTGAGCGAACCCCACAAACCCGAACTGCCGGAAACGCTCGCCAAGCTCAAACTCTCGTTCGATCCCGTCATCTTGGCCCGCACGGTCGCCGGGGATCTGGACGACGTTAAAATGGCCGACTACGACCTGCTGGCGCTCTATTCGCCCTCGGACGTGAAAACCCTCATCGAGAAGTTCGGAACCGACGGCCTGCCCGCCGTGGCGGTATTCGGCGAAGGCACGCTGCGCGCCGCCCTCGGGGCCGGAATCACCGTGCTGGCCAACGCCCCGACGCCCGAAGCCCCCTCGATGGTCAAGGCCATCGACATCTACCTGCAAAAGGTGCAGAAAGGCGAGGAGATCGAGCCGGTGGAACTGGTGACCGACGCCCGCAAGGAAGAGTTCATCCGCAGCCAGCAGCACAAGCTGGCCAAGAAGGGCCGCACGCGCCGTCCGACCACGGAATCCCGTAAATAAGGGCCGCAAGCCCCCTGCCGCCATGTCCGCACACTCGCTACCCCGCACCGAAAGGCTCCGTTCGCTCGGGGCCGTGCGCCGTCTGTTCGAGAGCGGCGAAAGCGGCTTCATCTTCCCGTTCCGCTACGTGTGGTTCGCGGAGCCCGACACCGAGCAATCGGTCGAGGTGCTCTTTTCCGTCCCCAAAAAGTTCCACAAACGGGCCAACAAACGCAACCTCGTGCGCCGCCGCACGAAGGAGGCCTACCGCCTGCAAAAGCAGATTCTGCACGACGGCCGGCCGGTCAACCTGGACCTGGCGCTGATCTACTCGTCGAAGGAGACGCTGCCTTATAAAACCGTCGCAAATGCAGTCCGCAGGATTCTGGAATCGGTCGTGGAGCATCTTTAAACAGGCCTGCGCCCTGCCGCTGATCGGACTGGTGAAGTTCTACCAGCTCTGCATCTCGCCCTTCACGCCCCCGTCGTGCCGGTTCACCCCCACCTGCTCGCAGTATGCGCTCGAGGCGTTGCGCAAATACGGCCCCCTGAAAGGACTGTGGCTCGCCCTGCGGCGGCTGTCGAAGTGCCATCCGTGGGGCGGCAGCGGCTACGACCCCGTGCCGTAGCGCAAAAACGGCCGGCCGACCGGCCCCCTCCTTCCGAAGAGTCGCGTCACCATTTGCTTTTGAACCCATTTTCCTTCCGGCAATAAAGATCATATCCTTTTCGGAGAAAAACAATCCCGACCCTGACGATCAGGGTCGGGATTCCGCCTTTAAACAGAACGATTCGGCCCGGACGGACAGATCAATCGTGCAGGTCGTCGCACCGCTCGGCCGCGGACTCGAATTCGAGCGTCGCATGGGAGATTCCGGCATGGTTCAGGAGGTCTTTCAGATCGTGTTTCACCTCCTCCATACGGGACAGGCTTTCGAGCACGACATGGGCCGTCAGGGCGTTTTCCGTCGTACTGATAGCCCAGACATGGATGTGGTGAACGGCCTTCACGCCCGGAACGTCCGTCATCTTCCGCCCGATTGCGGCCACGTCGATCTCCCCGGGAACGCCGTCGAGCGACAGACGCAGGCTGTCGCGCGTCAGCGACCAGACCGACGCCACGATTACCGCGGCGACGACCAGTCCCACGACAGGGTCGACGATCGTCCAGCCCGTCCACGAGATCACGAGTCCCGAAACGAGCACCCCGACCGACACCAGCGCATCGGCGGCCATGTGCAGATATGCGCCCTTGACATTCAGATCACGGTCCTTGTCCTTCAGAAACAGCCACGCCGTGAAGCCGTTGATCGCCACCCCGACGCCCGCCGTCCAGGCGATGGCGCCGCCTTCGACCGGCGCGGGATGCAGCATGCGGCCGATGCTCTCGGCGACGATAACCCCCACGGCGATCAGCAGGATCACCGAGTTCAACAGTGAAATCAGCACCGTGCTTTTCTTGTAGCCGTAGGTGTAGCGGGGCGTAGCCTGCGCCTGCGCCAGCCGGAAGGCCAGCATGGCCAGCAGCAGGCTGGCGACGTCGGAAAGGTTGTGCCCGGCATCGGACAGCAGGCCCATCGAGCCGTAGGAGAGGCCGACGGCGAATTCGACGACGACGAAAGCCACGTTGAGCGCAATGCCCAGAATGAAGGCCTTGTTGAGCGACGTGACCGTGTGCTTGTGGTGATGGTGTTCGTGCGTCATGGCTGCGGATCGGTTATGGTGTCCTTGATTTCGGAGAGTTCGACCAGTTTGTTGACGATGGCGTAGATCGTAAGTCCCGCCGCGGAGTGAATTTGCAGCTTCGCGGCGATGTTGCGGCGGTGGGTGATCACGGTATGGGCCGAGATGCAGAGCGCATCGGCGATCTGTTTGTTGGTCATGCCCTTTACCACGCAGACGATGATCTCCTTTTCACGGGCGCTCAACGGCTCGGGTTTCACCGTGCGGGGACCCGCCGCCGCCAGCCGCTCGACGGCCGGGATGAAGAGTTCGTCCTCCACGGCGTTGTGCGAGGCGAGTTCGTGCTCGCAGTTGAAGATGTCGAACAGCACGCCGTTGAGTTCGTTCGAGCTGCCCGAAGGGTAGTATTTGATGATGATATTCTTCAGCTCGCGCAGCTTGATATCAATCTGGTCGTGCTGGCGGCGGAAGATGTCGATCGAATAGGCCGTGTTCTTCTCGCCCGAGAGCAGCGACTCGACATACGGAAAAACGGTCTGCTCCTCGTAGGACATGTGGCGCTGCACTTCGGCGGCATACTCGTCGAAAAAGCGCATGATGGCGAACGAAACGTCGCTTAGGGCGCAGTCGACCGCCTCGATCAGTTTCCGCCGGATGGCCGGAAGCCGGAAGTCCAGGAAATAGCCGTGGGAGTTGTGCAGATAGTCGGTCAGCGAACGGACCGAGACCTCGCCGGCCAGCTCCGCGCCGTTGCCGAAGTTCATCAGCATGTTCACCACGGCGAGGAACGTCGCGGCGTCCACCCTGCTCTCGGCGCACACCTCGGCGATGGTCTTGTCGCCGAATCCCAGCGCAATGCCGAAACGGCTCATCACCTGCAACACGGCATAGCGGTCGCAGACCAGATCGCACATCCGGTCGTCACCCGCATATCCACCATTTTTATACATAGACAACGTGAATCCGGTGCATCGGATTGAATTTTTTTCGCCCGGATTTCAAACATGGAATGCACCGGATTCCCGTTACAGCGCCTACCGCGCCGGTTCCATATTGACAATCCTCCCCAATCCCCCTTTGCCAAGGGGGACTTATACCTGCCATCAGGTATTCATTTCGACGCCACAAAGATATGCGGACAAGCGCCGTGCCGCAATACCTAAAAAGGGGTATTTTCAGCGGCGTCCTATATCCACGTAAGTCGTCTGCAACATCGTGCGCCCCACGTCGAGCAGTTCGGGATTCGTCTCCGTCACTACACGGCCGCCCGTCGCGTCCCACACCGCCTCGCCCGAGGCGTCGACCACGCCGAAACCGTCGTTGAAGGCGTAGTAGGCGAACTTACGGGGGGGGGTCGGTGCGAAAATGTCCTTGCTGTAATCGAAATCGTCGTGCGGAACGCCCAGTTGGGCGAGCAGCGTCGCGGCAATGTCGATCTGCGAGGCGTAGTCCTCCACCACACGCGGCCGGGCGACGGCCCCGCCCGTCCAGATCATCGGAATGCGGTGGCGCAGCGGTTCGTTGTAGGCCAGCGTCCGCGGGTAGGGATAGCCGTGGTCGGCGACCAGCACGACGAGCAGGTTTTCCCACGCGGGCGAAGCCTTCAGACGGTCGATCATCTTCCCCACGCAGTCGTCCGAAAAGGCCATTGCGTTCAGCACCCGGTCATCGAACTTCGCATAGGGGACGTCGAAGGGCGTATGGCTGCTCAACGTCAGCAGTCCCGCGAGAAACGGCTCGCGGGATTCGCTCAACGCGATCACGCGGTCGGCGAACCAGTCGCACATCAGCCGATCGTCGTAGCCCCAGTCCGAAGCCGGGGCGTCGAAGCGCAGGTCCTTCTGCCAGATCAGCTCCTGCCATCCCGTGGCGTACATGTAGGAGGCCTGGTTGGTGAAATTGAGGTCGCCGCCGTAGGCGAAACTCGTCTTATACCCCTCTCCCGCGAGCGAACGCGCCACCGAGGGCAGGTTGCGGCTCTTGGCCGGGAGTTTCATGATCGACATGCGCGTCTGCGCCGGGAATCCGCTCAAAATCGCCACCTCGCCGCGGTCGGTGCGGAACGAATTGGCGAAGAAATTCTCGAACCAGACGCCCTCGCGTTTCAGCCGCTGCATGTTGGGCATGACGGGTTCTCCGTCGACCTCGGCGTCCATCACCGTCCGGGCGAAGCTCTCCAGAATGACGATCACCACATTGGGCCGCAGCGTGTCGAGCACCCGCTCGGCGGGACCCGCTGCCGGACCGTTGCCCCGCAGGGCGTCGAACTTCGCAGCCCGCGTCTCTTCGTCGAAGAAGGGGTATTCGCCGGCATAGTCGGCACGGTCGCCGAGACTGGACAGGAACGAGAAAACGGGGTTCGTGGCCGCATGGTTCAGAAACGGCACGGGGCTGAAATAGACCTTCGAAACATTGGCCACCGAGGCCCCCAGCCCGCCGCGGATCGCCAGGAAGTCGAATCCCGCGAGCACGACGACGACGAGACTTCCGGGCAGGGCCAGCCGCCAGCCGACGGGACGTCCGTCGAAAATGCGCAGGATGCGACAGTAGGCCCAGAGCATCGGCGCGGCATACGCGGCGGCCAGCAGCGTCTGCCGCACGCCGAGCCAGAAATCGACGCTCGCCATCGCCTCCTCGGGATCGGAGAGGTAGATCAGCACCGTCGCATCAATGCGGAACCCCCAATGCTCGTACAGCGCGACGTCGACGGCGAAGATCACGGCCGTCACCACGGCGATCAGCGCAAAATAGGCTGTCAGCACGCCCCGCCACACCCGTTCCGGGATACGCACCCACAGCGAGAGAAGCACGGCCAGGAGAGGCAGCGCGGTGACATAACCCGCGACGGTCATGTCGAGCGTCAGCCCGTGCCACAGCACCTCCATCCAGCCCCCGAAACCCGCCCCGGCCGCCTCTGCGGCATACCACGCCATAAAGACGGGTTTCTGCACGGCCATCGCGAGGACGGTCGCACAGAACACGGCAACGAGGAAAGCGAGTTTTCGGCGCATTACTTATTCCTATTTTTTGATTTCAGACAGGGTGGTTTCGGGCATCGCGCCGCACGGGACGGATGGGCAGTGCCGAAGTACGCCCCAATCGTCACGCGCAAGGGATGTGCGGAAATAGCCGCATAAAACCGAAAAACTATATTTTTTCGCCGTAGGCCAGGTCTCCCGCATCTCCGATGCCGGGAACGATGTAGGAGCGCGAAGTCAGCTCCTCGTCGACGACGGCCGTCCAGATCGTGGTGGTCTGCCGCGGCATGTTCTTCATGGCATAGTCAAGCCCCTGCTCACTGGCGACGACCGCGGCGACGTGGGTATGGGCCGGCGTACCGCCCTTCTCGCACAAGGCGTTGTAGGTCAGCACGAGCGACGATCCGGTGGCCAGCATCGGATCGACCAGCAGCAATGTCTTGCCTTCGAGGCTTCCGCACGAGATGTACTCGACCTTCACGGTGAACTTGCCGTCCTTGGTGCTCTTGCGATAGGCCGAGACGAAGGCGTTCTGGGCGTCGTCGAAGTAGTTGAGAAACCCCTGATGATAGGGAAGTCCCGCACGGAGAATCGTCGCCACCACGATCTGCTCGTCGATCATCTCGACGGTGGCTTCACCCAGCGGCGTCTCGACAACGCACGGTTTGTAGCTGAACGCTTTCGATATTTCGTAGGCCGTGATCTCGCCGATGCGCTCCATGTTGCGGCGGAAACGCATCGAATCCCGCTGAATCCGCTTGTCGCGGATTTCTGCGATGAATTTGTTGAGAACGGTGTTCTGCTGGGAGAGGATATGCAACGTCATGGTTGAGTGGGTTTGGTTGGTTGTCAGTAGAGGAAATTGTTGAACGGATAACGCCCGGCGTGAATCTCGCGCACCATGCCGTACAGATCCGAGCGGAATTTTTCCAGATTGGTCTTCGCCAGCGCCGAGAGGAAGATGCAGGGCGTGTTGGCCCGTGCGATCCAGCTCTTTTTAAGCTCCTCCAGCGAGAGGTTCTCGCGCGTGGCGGGCGTCAGGTCGTCCTCCTCCTTCTCGATATAAGTATAGGCGTCGACCTTGTTGAAAACCAGATAGACGGGTTTGTCGCCCGCGCCGATCTCCTGCAGGGTCTGCTTCACCACGGCGATCTGCTCCTCGAACTGCGGGTGCGAAATGTCCACCACATGAACCAGCAGATCGGCTTCGCGAACCTCGTCCAGCGTCGATTTGAACGACTCGATCAGTTCCGTGGGCAGTTTGCGGATAAAGCCCACCGTGTCCGAAAGCAGGAAGGGCAGATTGTCGAAAACCACCTTGCGGACCGTGGTGTCGAGCGTGGCGAAGAGCTTGTTCTCGGCGAAAACCTCGCTTTTCGAAATCAGGTTCATCAGCGTCGATTTGCCCACGTTGGTATAGCCGACCAACGCCACGCGGACCATTGCGCCGCGGTTCGAACGCTGCACGGCCATCTGGCGGTCGATCTTCTTGAGGTCCTCCTTCAGTTTGGCGATGCGGTTGCGGATGATGCGGCGGTCGGTCTCGATTTCGCGCTCTCCGGCGCCGCCGCGGGTTCCCGTGCCGCCCCTCTGGCGTTCGAGGTGGGTCCATAGGCCCGACAGCCGGGGCAGCATGTATTCGTAATTGGCCAGCTGCACCTGCGTCTTGGCGTAAGCCGTCCGGGCACGCGACATGAAGATGTCGAGGATCAGACGCGTGCGGTCCAGCAGACGGCAGGGCATCTCCTTTTCGATGTTGCGCGTCTGCGAGGGAGTCAGTTCGTCGTCGAAGATCACCACGTCGATTTCATGCTCCCGGCAATACGCGGCGATCTCCTCCAGTTTGCCGGGACCGACGTAGATGCGCGACGAAGGCTGCGGCAGCCGCTGGGTGAAACGTTTCACCGAACAGATGTCGGCCGTCTCGGCCAGAAACTCCAGTTCATCGAGAAACTCCTCGGTCTGGCGCGGGTCCTGGTTGTCGCGGACGACGGCGACCAGCACGGCGCGTTCGCGGCAATCGGCCGCGGCGACAGGCTGGGGATTCAGTTTATTTTCTTCCAAAACAATTCTATTTTATTTCCGGTTTCAACTCCGGCTTCCGCCGGGTCGGACAACGTGCTGCAAACACGATGCTACAAATAAGGGTATCCGCCCGAAAGCAGGATACCCTCAAAAAGTTCAGCCGTAACGCCTTAATTTGCATGCGGAACTCGACCGGCAGGGCGTATCTGACATGCACCGTCTGATTCCGCCGTTTCCCGGGGCTCCATTCGGCGATTCGTTCGACACACGGCCCTTTCATCCGCCGGCGAACGGCCGGGCGGATATTCCCGTCCCGGACTTTAGTTATGTACGCGGAAGTCTACCGGCAGGGTATACTTCACACGAACCACCTGGTTACGCTGTTTGCCGGGGCTCCACTTCGGAGACTTGTTCAGTACGCGGATGGCCTCCTCGGAGAGCGAACGGTCGGGCGTCTGAAGCACCTGGATATTGGTCAGACGGCCGTCCTTCTCGATCACGAACGAGAGAACCACACGACCCTGGATACCGTTTTCGAGGGCGATCTGCGGGAACTTCACGTTCTGCTGCACCCAGTTGCGGAAGGTATTGAGGTCTCCGCCCTGGAACGAAGGCATGGTCTCGGCGATCAGGAACGGCTGGTCGTCCTCGATGGTCTCTTCGGCCACCTCGACCTGCTGGATCACCTCGGTATTCTCGTCGAACTCGGCGAAGTCCACTTCGGTGGTGATCTTCGTGTCGTTGGTAACGACCTGCAACAGGTCGGCGATAACCTTCACCTCTACACGCTTGGGAGGCTCGGGAGGCTTCTGGTCCTGGCGGGTGATCTCGACGATCTCCTCCTCGACAACAGCAGTCTGCAAATCCATCTTTTCAATCTTGCGCTCCTTCGGGGTGTAGGCGAAAGCCCCGATCACGAGGCAAAGCGAAATGACCAGACCGATTTCGAGCAAAAGACCCCGCTTGTTCCGGAGGTCCGCTTTGGGTGATTTCTTAATTTCCATTTATCTCAAATAATTTTAATGTTCGGGCAAAAAACGGGCATAGGGGCGCTATGCACCACAAATATATGGATAAAAATTCAAAAATGAACATACGGACGCAAAAATCTTCATTTTTTACCTACTTTTGTCGCAGGAAACAGCCCCCGGAATCGCAGGAATGACACATCAGGAATCGTTATACGGCAAAACGCCCGACCAGCTCGCAGCCCTTTGCGGCGAGCTGGGAATGCCGCGCTTCGCCGCGCGGCAGATCGCCCGCTGGCTCTACGTCCGCCACACGGAAGACCCGCTGCGGATGACCGACATCGCCGCCGCGCACCGCCAGCGGCTCGCCGAACGGTTCTCGCCGGCGCTGAGCGCCCCGGAGCGCGTCACCGAGTCGGCCGACGGCACGAAGAAATACCTGTTCCGCACGCTCGAAGGGCATTACGTCGAGTCGGCCTACATCCCCGACGGGGAGCGGGCCACGCTCTGCGTCTCGTCGCAGGCCGGATGCCGCATGGGCTGCCGCTTCTGCGCCACGGGGCGGCAGGGGCTTCAGCAGTCGCTCACGGCGGCCGAAATCCTCAACCAGGCGATTTCGCTGCCCGAGCGCGACAAACTCACGAACCTCGTGTTCATGGGCATGGGCGAACCGCTCGACAACACGGACGAGGTGCTGCGGGCGCTCGAGATAATCACCGCCGAGTGGGGTTTCGGCTGGTCGCCGACACGCATCACGCTCTCCACGGCGGGCGTCGTGCCCGAATTGCGGCGTTTTCTCGACGCGACGAAGGTTCACCTGGCCGTCAGCCTCCACAACCCCTTCCACGAAGAGCGTATGGAGATCATGCCCGTCGAACGGGCGTGGCCGATCGCCGAAGTCGCCGCGATCCTGCGCGAATACGACTTCACCCACCAGCGGCGGGTGTCGTTCGAATACATCGTGATGAGCGGGCTGAACGACTCCCCGCGCCACATCCGCGAACTGACGCGCCTGCTGAACGGCATCAAATGCCGCATCAACCTGATCCGCTTCCACCGGATTCCCGACTCGCCCTACTTCTCGCCCGGCGACGAGGCGATGGTCCGCTTCCGCGACGCGCTGACCGCCCGCGGCATTCAGACCACGATCCGCGCCTCGCGGGGCGAGGACATCCAGGCCGCATGCGGGTTATTGAGCACCCGCCTAAAAGGCGGGATTTAGGGGGGGGGCTTATCGCGCTGTCGGGCCAATTCTGCGCCGCTACCCTTAAAAGCCGTTTTTCAAACGGCCGGTTCGGTTTTTGCACCCATCACCGGAAAACTCGATTCGTATGAAAAAGCTACTTTTTTTGCTGATGTTCGCACTCGGAACGGGCGCGGCGCAGGCGCAGGTGAAGTTCGAGACCAAATCGACGGACGCCGTGCGCGAAATGGCGATCAAGCAGGGCAAGCTGGTCTTCATCGACCTCTATGCCAGCTGGTGTCCCCCGTGCCGGATGATGGAGAGGCAGGTCTTTTCGCGCAAGGACGTCGGGGAGTTCATGGACCAGCGGTTCGTGGCGGCCAAATACGACACGGACAAGACCACGGGCCGCGAACTGATGAAGAGATACGGCCGCGACGCCATTCCGCTCTACCTCGTGTTCGACACCCGGGGCGAACTGCTGGGACGCATCCAGGGCGCGGCCGACGCCGAGACCTTCATGGACAACCTCCGCACGATCATCGCCCGGCAGAAGCCGCACAAGCAGCAGCCTTAAAGGCTTCGGAACGAAGGCCCTCCCGACGCTTGTCCGCACAATCACGGCCGCCGGCAGCAACTTCCGCCCCGCACGAAAGAGATCCGGAACACCGGCTGCGAATCAAGCCCTACCTCGGGGTATAGACCACCTTCTTGGTTTCGAAGAACTCCTCGCCGAAGAAGCGCGGAATGTCGTAGACATGCCACCGTTTGCCGGTCAGGGCCAGTTCTTCGGCCAGGTCGCCGCCCTTGAGGTAGAGAATGCCGTTGGGCAGCGACCCTTTCTGTCCCTTTTCGAGCCGGTTCCAAATCCAGCCGACAAATTCGGGCATGGCCGTCACGGCGCGCGAAACGACGTAGTCGAATCGCTCCGTCAGGGTCTCGACCCGCACGCAGCAGGGCGTGAGGTTCGTAAGCCCGAGGCCCGCCGCAACCCCTTCGACCACGGTTATCTTCTTGCGGATGGAGTCCGCAGCCGTGAAACGGGCCTCCGGAAAGAGGATCGCCAGCGGCACCGAAGGGAATCCGCCGCCGCACCCCACGTCGAGAATCCGCGCTCCGTCGCCGAACGTGCAGACCTTGGCGATGGCCAGCGAATGCAGCACGTGACGCAGGTAGAGCTGGTCGAAATCCTTGCGCGAAACGACGTTGATCTTCGCGTTCCAGTCGGCATAGAGGTCGTACAACGCCGCGAACTGCTCCTTCTGACGCCCGGTCAAGTCCGGGAAATATTTAATTATCAGCTCCAATTGTGAATTATGAATTGTGAATCGTGAATCGTTCATCGCTCGTCGCCCTGGGCGATGAGCCGGCACATCTGTTCGCGGGCGCGGTGTATCTGGGTTTTCACGGTCCCGAGCGGCAGCGAGAGCTTCGCCGCGATCTCCTCGTAGGAGTACTCCTCGAAAAAGCGCATCAGGATCAGCTGCCGGTAACGGGGCGCGAGGTGTTCGAGATAGTGCTCGATCTGCGACCGCTGCTGGAGGTTGATGACGCTCTCCTCGGGAGTCGGGGCGTTCGACGCCGGGGCGGCGAAACGCTCGTCGATCGGCAGGTCGTCCTGGCGGCGGCGCACGAAGTCGATGAACGTGTTGCGCGCAATGGTGTAGACCCACTGCCCGAAGGTGTAGTCCGCACTGTACCGGTGGAGGTTGATGTAGACTTTGATAAAGGTCTCCTGCAACAGGTCGTCGGCATCGTTCACACCGCCGAGCCGCTGCACGAACAACCGGTGGATGGCGTCGCGGTAGCGGTTGAAAAGGTACTCGAAGGCGTCGTTGTCCCCCTTGAGCACCCGGTCGACCAGCTCACGGTCTTCGGCTACGATATAGTCGGCTATCTCCATACGCGGTTGTCACGGCGGAGCAGCATCGCCCCCAGCGCCGCGGCCCACAGCGGGCCGAGCAGGTCGTAGATGAAGTAACGCCCTGCAATGCCGCCCTCGCCCAGCCGCCGCGCGATGCGGCGCACTTCGAACGCCACGACGACATAACGGATGACGGCGAGCAGCAGCGCGGCGAGCTTGTACTCGGGAGGCATGACCGCAAGGGCGCAGACCACCGTGGCGAAAAAGAGCACGCGCGAACCGATCTCCCAGCGGACGAAGGTCTTCACCGCGCGGGGATAGAAGCGGAAGGCCGAGCCGAAATAACGCAGCTGGCTCATCCACCAGCCCATGCCGCCCCACATTTTTTCGCGCAGCGAGGCGCGGGGCGAGAGGATCACGCTCACGTTGTCGCGCGTCATGACCCGCTGCATGAACAGGTCGTCCTCGCCGATGTTCATATTGAGGTGGCTGAAGCCGTTGGCCCCGAAATAGAGGCTCTTGGTGAAGCCGTAGTTGTGGAGCGTCCCGCGGTAGGCGCGGCGCTGCACGGCCCGGGCGATCCAGTCGGCCGAGTGCATCATCCGCCAGGCGCGCATCATGTAGTTCGAAAAGCCCTTTCCGCGCTCCACGCCGCAGTAGCCCACAACGATTTCGCCGCGCATGAACCCCTTGGCCATCAGCGACAGCCAGCGGTCGGTCTGCGGCACGGCATCGGTCGAGGTGAAGACCATGCACTCGTAGTGGGCCGACTTGATGCCCACGTTGAGCGCCATCTTGCGCGAAATCGGGAAACGGGGATCGAGGTGGATCTTGGTGGTCGTGATCTGCGGAAACGACTGTTTCAGCCGCACGAGGTCCTCGTAAAAATCGGTGTCGTGGCCCACGTAGACGATCACCACCTCGAAATCGGGGTAGTTCTGGGCCAGGATCAGCGGCAGACGCTCCTCGACGAACGAATAGTCCTCCGAAAAGAGGGGTACCACCACCGACACGGGCGGCTCGCGGTCCATCGTCTGCGGACGGCGGTTGTTCTTGTAGCCGGGAATGCGGCCGTAGACGAAAATATAGTAGTACAACTGCACGCCGAGCATCAGGAGCGTCGCCCCCGCGAGGGCCGCACCCTCCCAGCCATAGCATGACAGAATTTGTTCGAAGAGTTGCATATTGAAGAAATATGCGCAAAGATAGAAATATTTTGTGTATTTTTGCCGAATATATGAGTATGAAATTCACCCTGCAACATAAAGACCCTTCGTCGCACGCCCGCGCGGGCGAACTGCATACGGATCACGGCGTCATCCGCACCCCGATCTTCATGCCCGTGGGCACGGCCGCGACGGTGAAGGGCATTTTCCACCGCGACGTGCGCGACGAAGCCCGCGCGCAGATCATCCTGGCAAACACCTATCACCTCTACCTGCGCCCCGGCATGGAGATCCTCGAACGCGCCGGCGGCGTGCACCGCTTCTCGACCTGGGAAGGCCCGATGCTCACCGACAGCGGCGGCTTTCAGGTCTTTTCGCTGGCCGCGTGCCGCAAGCTGAAAGAGGAGGGATGCCATTTCCGGTCGCACATCGACGGCTCGAAGCACCTCTTCACGCCCGAAAGCGTCATCGACACCGAGCGCACGATCGGAGCCGACATTATGATGGCCTTCGACGAATGCCCCCCGGGCGACGCCCCGCGCGAATACGCCGCCAAGTCGCTCGGCCTCACGGAGCGGTGGCTCGACCGCTGTTTCAACCAGTATCACCGGACCAGTCCCAAATACGGCCATTACCAGGCGCTGTTCCCCATCGTGCAGGGATGCACCTACCCGGACCTGCGCGCCCGGGCCGCGGAGAACGTGAAGCAGTACGACGCCGACGGTTACGCCATCGGCGGACTGGCCGTGGGCGAACCGACGGAGGTCATGTACGAGATGATCGAAGTGGTCAACGCCATACTGCCGGAGGACCGTCCGCGTTATCTGATGGGCGTAGGCACGCCGGTGAACATCCTCGAAGGCATCGAGCGCGGGGTGGACATGTTCGACTGCGTGATGCCGACGCGCAACGGCCGCAACGGGCAGCTCTTCACGGCCGAGGGCGTCATCAACATCCGCAACAAGAAGTGGGAGGACGACTTCTCGCCCGTCGACCCCGCGGGCACGGCCTTCGTCGACCGGCTCTACTCGAAGGCCTACCTGCACCACCTCTGCGTCTGCGGCGAGATGCTCGCTGCCGAGATCGCCTCGCTGCACAACATCGCCTTCTACCTGCGGCTCGTGGGGGCGGCGCGCGAGCACATCCTCGCCGGGGACTTCAGGGCGTGGAAGGAGGGAATGGTCGAAAAACTGACACGAAGACTGTAAAGGGACTTTTCCGGACAACCTAATGTAAAGAAAATTATGAAACGAACGATCCAAGTCATCCTGTTCGGGCTGTGGGCCCTGGCGGCCAGCGTCTCCTGTTCGGGGAACAGACCGGCGGCGGCACCTTCGGCGGTCGGCGTTTGGGCCGACAGGGACTGCGAACTGCTCCGCACGGAACGCTTCGCGCTGCTGTTCGAGAGCAACGGCGACACGACGACCTCCCTCCTGCAACGCATGGATGCCACGGACACCGTATTGTTGGGCAAAACCGTATTCACGCCCGACTCGGTGCTCATGCAGTATGTCCACAGGCCCGGAGAAGCGCGGCAGTACGCCGACCCGGGGGCCGTACAGCCCGACGGACGGCTGCGCATCGTGGTAGAGGGCCGGGAACGGATGCTCGAAAAGATAGAAAGCTTCGCGGTCTCCGCTCCCTACGAGATGCTGAAAGCCTCGCCGCTGGAGATCGGCTCCTGCATCCAACAGTGGAGTCTGGGCACGAGATGCCGCTGCGAAAACGGGAGCATCAGTTTCGAAGCGGGTACCAACCGGCACAGTTATACGTTCAACATCGAGCCGGGATTCGTCTATTGCCGGGCCGCCCGCCTACGGTTCAACGAACGCGGCGGACTCTTCGCGCAGAACATCCGCATGATGGCCAACGCGCGGGAACACACCGCCTACATGGCCCCCGACAACCGCGCCGAGAGCGCCGAACCGCTGAAAATCGACGACTCGAAATTCAGCCCCGACCAGTGCGTCTTCGATGAGGACGGCATCTACTGGTCATTCATTCGCTTCGAAGGCGATACAGCTGTCATCCACGGCTGCGGAGAGTTGTACCGATTCGCACGACCTGCGATCGACGATCCGGACCAAACCGAATGGATCGCATTCGAAAAATATTGACAACCGAAGAGATGAAAATGCGTTTTCCGGGGTTCAAGATTCTGGACCGTTACATACTGGGCAAGTTCCTGTCGACCTATTTCTTCGCCATCGCCATGATCATCGTGATCGTGGTGGTCTTCGACTACGTGGAGAAGATCGACGACTTCACGGAGCTGCACGCACCCCTGAAATCGGTCATCCTCGACTACTACCTCAACTTCATCCCCTACTTCATCAACCAGTTCAGCGGCCTGTTCACCTTCATCGCCTGCATCTTCTTCACCTCGAAGATGGCCTACCAGACCGAGATCGTGGCCATGCTCTCGGGCGGCATGTCGTTCCGCCGGCTGATGTGGCCCTACTTCCTCGGGGCGCTGATCATCGCCTCGCTGTCGCTGACGCTCAACCTCTGGCTGATCCCCATTTCGCAGCGGCACATCGTCGCCTTCGAGCAGCAATACATCAAACGCAAGCAGAACACCAAATACGACCGACACATCTACCGCCAGATCGAGCCGGGCATCTTCGCCTACATCCGCGGCTACAACGACGGCGCCCGCCAGGCCTCGTTCTTCGTGCTGGAACGCTACGAAAGCGGCACGATGACCCACTCGCTCGAAGCCTCGGACGCCAAGTTCAACCCCGAGACCAAACGCTGGACCGCCCCGCGCTACACCAAACGGGAGTTCGACTCCGCGGGCACGGAGACCTTCGAGCAGTTCCGCAACCTCGACACGCTGATCAACCTCGAAGCCACCGAGCTGGGCGAGATCAACGACCTGATCCAGACCATGAACATCTCGGAGCTGAACGCCTTCCTGGACCAGCAGCGGGCCAAAGGCTCCGACTCGATCAACCTCATCGAGGTCGAGAAGCACGCGCGCTACGCCTATCCGCTTTCGACGTTCATCCTGACGCTGATCGGCGTGTCGTTGTCCTCGCGCAAGGTCCGCGGCGGCACCGGCCTGCACATCGGCATCGGCACGGGACTCTGCTTCTCGTACATCCTTTTCAACCGCTTCTTCGAGGAGTTCGCCAAAAGCGGAACCCTCCCGCCCGGGCTGGCCGTGTGGCTGCCCAATATCATTTACCTCGGCATCGCCGTCTACCTTTACCGGAAGGCCCCGAAATAACCTGCGATCTATGGAGAAACCCCAGAATTACCTGTCCCGGCTCCGGCGGCATCCGCTGCTGTGGAACCTCGCGCTGATCGCGGCGATCATCCTCGCGATGGCCGTCGCCGCGCACATCCTCATGCAACTGGGCACACGCCACGGCGCGCGGCGCACCGTGCCCGACCTCTCGGGCGTTCAGCTCGACCAAGCTCAACGCATCGCCCGCAAGCACGACCTGCAACTGCACATCAACGACTCGCTGTTCGTCCCCGCCTACGAAGGGGGCATCGTCCTCGACCAGCTGCCCGAAGGGGGCGTCGAGGTGAAACCCGGACGCACGGTCTACATCACGATCAACTCCTTCCGTCAGAAGATGGTCCCCGTGCCCTACGTGGCCGGGCGTTCGCTGCGGCAGGCCAAGAACATGCTCGAAATCGCCGGACTGGAGATCGCCGAGCTGGTCTACCGCGCCGACATGGCCACGAACTACGTGCTGGAGGAGTACTGCGAAGGCAAACCCGTGACCCCCACGACCCGCATGGAGGCCGAAATGGGTTCCGGCGTGACGCTCTACGTGGGCGTCGAAGAGGGCTACGGCACGACGATCGTGCCGCGGCTGGTGGGGCTGCCGCTGGCGCAGGCCAAGGGCCGCCTCTGGGAACTGGGCCTCAACGTCGGGCGCGTGGACTTCGACGAAGGGGTCAACCTGCTCAACCTGAAGGACACGCGCGTCTACATCCAGACGCCGGGCGCCGAGCGCAGCGCAGCGCTGGGGTCGAAGGTCGACCTGCGGCTGACGCTCGACGAGAAGAAACTCGCCCGGTACCGGGCCGAGGCCGAGAAGCAGGCGGCCGTCGCCGCCGAGGAACGCCGGGCCGAGGAGCAGCAGCGGGCCGATTCGCTCGCCCGGACGGTCCTGGAGGAGGCTTCGGCGGAACCCGCCGAGGAGCGGCCCGCAAACAATAACGAGGGATTTTTCGACTGATGACCGACAGACACCCCACCGACGATCCGGAGCTGGACGCCGTTCCGGCAGATGCGGAGGACGAAGAAGAAGCGGGCCTCTACGAACACTTTGCGGTGACGGCCGACAAGGGCCAGACCCCCATGCGACTGGACAAGTTCCTGACCGTGAGGATGGAACACTGCTCGCGCAACCGCATTCAGGCGGCGGCCGACAGCGGGAACATCCTCGTCAACGGCAAGGCGGCCAAGTCGAGCTACAAGGTCAAGCCGCTCGACCGCATCCAGATCGTGATGCCCTACCCGCGGCGCGAGGTGGAGCTCGTCGCCGAGGACATTCCGCTCGACATCCCCTACGAGGACCAATGGCTGCTGCTCGTGGACAAACCGGCCGGACTGGTCGTGCACCCGGGGGTGGGCAATTACAGCGGCACGCTGGTCAATGCGCTGATGCACCACCTCAACAAGCAGGGAATCCCGGCCGAAGAACAGAACCGCGCGGGACTGGTGCACCGCATCGACAAGAACACCTCGGGGCTGCTGGTGATCGCCAAGGACGAGCAGACCCACGCGCGGCTGGCCAAACAGTTCTTCGACCACACGATCCAGCGCCGCTACGTGGCTCTGGTGTGGGGCAATTTCGACGAGGACGAGGGGACCATCACGGGCAACATCGGCCGCAGTCCCAAGGATCGGCAGAAGATGTTCGTCTTCGCCGACGGGTCCGACGGCAAGCACGCCGTGACGCACTGGAAGGTGCTGAAACGCTATGGTTACGTAACCCTCGTGGAGTGCCGTCTCGAAACGGGGCGCACCCACCAGATCCGCGTCCACATGGCGTGGATCGGGCACCCGCTGTTCAACGACGAACGCTACGGCGGCGACCGCATCCTCAAGGGCACGACCTTCGCCAAATACCGGCAGTTCATCGAAAACTGCTTCGCGGTGATGCCGCGCCACGCGCTGCATGCCCGCCTGCTGGGCTTCGAACACCCCGCAACGCACGAAAACGTGCTGTTCGAAAGCCCGCTTCCGGCCGATTTCCAGTCCCTGCTGACAAAATGGAATATTTACACTTCAGCGGCAAAAGAAACCAAAGAAAATTAATCGCCGCATTCCGGTCGCGATGCGACAAGCCCCTCCCGAGGGAGGGGTTTGGGGTGGGGTCAGACTTGCAAACGCGGCAGAGCCGCGAACAACACCGGTTGCAAGAAATGCAACCGAAACAAAACAAATAACGCACGATCTTGTTTTTACCTACGACCATCAAGGAGGTCCGCGAACGCGGATGGGATCAGTTGGACGTGATCCTCTTCTCGGGCGACGCCTACATCGACCACCCGGCTTTCGGGGCGGCCGTCGTGGGACGCCTGCTCGAAGCCGAGGGCTACCGCGTGGCGATCGTTCCCCAGCCCAACTGGCGCGACGACCTGCGCGACTTCCGCAAACTGGGCGCTCCGCGCCTGTTTTTCGGCATTTCGGGCGGCTCGATGGACTCGATGGTCAACCATTACACCGCCAACCTCCGCCTGCGCCACGACGACGCCTACACGCCCGGCGGCAAGGCGGGATTCCGCCCCGATCGTGCCGTGACGGTCTATTCGCAGATCCTCAAGCGCCTCTACCCCCACGTTCCGGTGGTCATCGGGGGCATCGAAGCCTCGCTGCGCCGCCTGACCCACTACGACTACTGGAGCGACGCGCTGAAACCCTCCATCCTGGCCGAATCGGGCGCCGACCTGCTGATCTACGGCATGGGCGAACGGGTCGTGCAGCAGGTGGCCCGGGCGATGCGCAACGGCTATAACGCCAAACTGCTGCGCAAAATCCGGCAGGTGGCGTTCCTCTCCGACGAAAGCTACGTCGCGCGGCTCGACCCCGCCGCGACGATCCGCCTCCGCAGCTACGAGGAGTGTCTGACCGACAAGACCGCCTTCGGCGAGAACTTCACCGTTATCGAGACCCAGAGCAACCTGATGGAACCCACTGCGACACTCGTGGAGGCTGTCGGCGACCGGTGCGTGGTCGTGACGCCCGCCAACACGACGCTCACGACCGAGGAACTCGACCACTCGTTCGATCTCCCCTACGAGCGCGCCCCGCATCCGCGTTACGCGGGCAAGGGCGACATTCCGGCCTGGGAGATGATCCGCCATTCGGTCAACATCCACCGCGGCTGCTTCGGAGGCTGCTCGTTCTGCACCATCTCGGCCCATCAGGGCAAGTTCATCAACTCGCGCAGCGAACGGTCGATCCTCGCCGAAGTGGAGCATGTGGTGAAATCGCCCGGTTTCAAGGGCTATCTCTCGGATGTCGGCGCACCCTCGGCCAACATGTACCGCATGGGCGGCCGCGACAGGAAGCTGTGCCGCAAGTGCTGCCGGGCGTCGTGCCTCCACCCGAAGATGTGCCCCAATCTCGACAACGACCACCGGCCGCTGTTGGCCCTGTATGAAAAAATCCGGGCCGTCAAGGGCGTCAAGAAGGCCTTTATCGGCAGCGGCATCCGCTACGACCTGTTCGACCGCTCGCCCTATCTGGAGACTGTGCTGAAGCACCATACCTCGGGACGGCTTAAAGTGGCGCCCGAACACACCGAGGATAACGTGCTGCGCCTGATGCGCAAACCGCCGTTCGCGCTCTTCGAGCGGCTGACCGCCGACTTCCATCGCATTTGCAGTCAGGAACATCTGCCCTATCAGCTGATCCCTTACTTCATCTCCTCGCACCCGGGATGCACCGAGCGGGACATGCAGTCGCTGGCCGGAAAGGTGTTGGGAAAGCTGCATTTCAATCTGGAGCAGGTGCAGGACCTCACGCCCACGCCGATGACCCTCTCGTCGGTGATGTTCTACACGGGAGAAAACCCCTACACGCACGAGAAAGTCTATGTCGCCCGCTCGCAGGACGAGAAGCGGCGGCAAAAGGCGTATTTCTTCGGCGAAAAGCCGGCCATGGGGCAACCGGGCGCAGGCCATCCCGCACGCGGGAAAGAGACCCGCGGAAAGAGCGGTCCGGGATTCCGGCCGGGACGGAAATTCACGAAAAAAGGCTGACGGTTTCGTCAGCCTTTTTTCGTGACCGGACCGGGAGCCGTGCAGAGCCGGACCGGGAAAGGGCCGCCCTACCACCGCCCCTGAAAGCGCGTCCTTAAAGCGCCGGCTTTAGCAGGCCGAAGAGCAGGCAAGCGATCACGAACGTCACGACGATATTGAATGTCTGCGCCACGAGGAACGACCGCAGGACGTTGCGGTTCTCCTTCGAGACGATGTCCTTGAGACGCGTGTCGAGACCGATGCAGACGAAGGCCAGCGAGAAGAAGACCGTCGAGAACATCTTCGCCACGCCCGGTTCGAGCAGTTTGCCCTTGGCGCCCAACGTAAAGAGACCGTTCGACTGGCAGAGGCTGAAGACGAGCGACGCGGCGACGAACCCGAGGATGAACTTGGGGAACTTCTCCCACACGATGCCCAGCGAGGGAGCCTGCCCGCCCTTCTCGCCGCGGGTCGAGAGGTAAAGCGCAATGAAGAACGCCACCACGCCGATCAGCACGTTCTGCGCCGCCTTGATGATCACGGCGTGCTGGTTGGCGACCTCGCCGACGATCATGCTCGACGCGGCGACGCCCGACGTGGTGTCGATCGTGCCGCCGATCCACGCCCCGGCGACCTCCTCGGCCACTTCGGGAGCGAACAGGTGCGGCAGGATCAGGTTCGCCAGCCACGGCATGAGGTAGATCATCGGCACGACGACGATCAGCACCAGCGAAACGATATACGAAAGTTTCCGGTCGTCGCCGCCGACCACGCGCGCCGCGGTGATCGAAGCCGAGACGCCGCAGATCGAGAGCCCGCTCGCAAGAATCATCGCCGAACGCTCGTCGACCTTCATGCGGCGCGAGAAGCGGAAGGCGAAAAACCACACGACGGCCACCACGAGGCAGGCCTGCACGAGTCCGAAGACCCCCGATTTCATCACGTCGCTGAAAAGGATCGTGGCGCCGAGGCACACCACGCCGATCTTGATGAAGAACTCGCCCTGAATGGCGGGCTTCATCCACGCGGGGACGCGCCACACGTTGCGGATCACCAGGCCGAACAGCACCGAGAAGAAGACCGACTCGAAGCCGTAGTAGGAGACGGCCGGGATTTTGGCCACGACCTGCGCCAGCAGCGAAACGGCGAAGACCACGACCAGCGACGGCAGCAACCCCTTGAGGGGACGCCGCAGCAGCAGGCAGCCGACGTAGAGCACCACCAGCACGATGGCGAACAGCAGGCCGATGTTATACCACGCCACTTCGCCCACGAGGGTCGCGGGCACGCTCGGCAGGTCGGCGGGGATGAGCGCCGCAAGCAGCAGCAGCGGGATCGAGACCCAGACCACCACCCAGTCCTCGACGCGGAGTTTTTCGAAAAAGTTTTTCATGGCAATTCAATTAAAAAATTCCGGAGAGCATCAGCGACACCACATTGCGGTTGGCGGCGGCGCGGGACGCATAATCTTCGTAGGTGTAGTTGAGCTGGCAGCGCAGGTATTTCACGGGCTGCCACACGACGCCCGCCGTGTAGTTGGTCTGCCGCGAGGCGCTCTCCGAGGAGTTTTCGAGGAACGTATCGTAGCGCACCACGGACATCAGCGACGGCGTCACGCGCCACCCGCCGACGGCGTACCAGCCGTCGCTGTCGAGTTCGCCGCCCGCAGGAAGCCCCGTCGTGCCGCAGATCCACTCGGCGCGCACGACCAACGGTCCCTCGTCGTAGCAGGCGCCCGCACCGTAGCGGACGCGCTTGAGGTAGTCGGAGCCATACTCGCCCCAATAGTAGGAACCGGCGATCTGCAATCCCCGGACGGGACGCAGCGTCAGCCGCGCCACAAGGTCCTTCGATTTGTTCTTGTCCTTGACGTTCAGCCCTTCGCCGTTGAACACGCCGAAGTTGTAGCCCAGAACACTGTACCCTTTGCGATTGAAGAACCCGCCGTAGAGCATGGCGCCCATGTCGCGGCCCGTGGCCGAGAGTCCGCACACGTCGTTGAAGCCCATCAGCCGGCGCAGCGACAGCGGGTATTCGATGAACTCGTACTTGAGGGGCACGTAGTCGGTATTCTCGATCGAAAAGGGCAGTTTGTACTCTCCCAGCTGGAAATTCAGCTGTTCGAAAGGCCGGTAGCGGATGTAGGCGTCGACGATTTTCGGGCCGCAGAACTCGATCTGCACCCGGTAGTCGAGTTTTTCGGCGATGTCGCCCGCAAGGTTCAGGCGCACGCGCTTGATGAAGAAGGTCGAGGAGGTTTCCGACCACTCGTAGCCGGTCTGCACGTAGCCCGAGATCCGGGGCAGGCGGGCTGCAATCTTATCCCAGGTCGAAGTCCTGGCTTTGAGCGCTTCGAGCTGGGCCGAAAGCTCGGCGACGGTGGGTTCGCCCGCTGCGGACGCGGGAGCCGGTTCCCCGGCGAATGCCCCGAACGGGAGCAGCGACAACAACAGTATAATAATCGGTTTCATTGGCAGTGATTCTTTCCGGATGCAAAATTCGGAATTTCATCGCTGCGGATCAATACGCGTAAATACCTAAAAAGCCGGACGAATCCGGCCTTTTTCCGTCAACACGCCCTGCGACGGCGTTACCGCGGCATGGGGAACGAAAGCGTACGTGCGTCGAGGAATGCGTCGGGGAAAGGACTCCAGTTCCAGGCCTGACCGTTCGAGAGGTTGAAATGCTGACCCAGACGCAGCGTATTGTTGTCGATGACGGTGATGCGCGAGGGGAGGTTCTCCTTCTGGATCACCACCACCGAAGTCATCGACACCGTGGGTTTGGTCCTGACCGGGGCCATCGTCTTGTAGTCGGGTTTCCACGGCGACATGTGCGCCAGCGAATCGGGAAGCGTGAAGCCCGAAGTACGGGTCGAGTCGCGCCTGAAATCGAATTTCGGCTCCTGGGCCGAGGCGGCGAGCGCTACGGCGAGCGCTGCGGCCGCAAGCAACATCTTTCTCATAATCTTCTTCCCTTGTATCTTTAGAATTTAACGTTAAAACACCTCTTTTAGTATGCGCACCGACTGCACGGCGCTGATGGCGTCGAGGTGGTAGCCGAAATAGGCCAGCATGGCGTTGAGGAACTCCGACCGCCGGTCGCGGTTCAGCCCCACGTCGCCCAGACGCCGCACGTCGCAGGAGAGCATCCGGTCGAGCAACGAGGCGCACTCCTGCGTCATCACTCCCGGGTGCGCAGGCCGCACGACGCTGTACAGTCCCTCGCGGATGTCGAACCACGCCCCCGGCGTATAGTCGTTGCCGGGACGGAAACCCAGCAGACGGCTCAGGTTGGCCAGGAACCAGAGGTGGAAATTCGGCACCCCTTCGTCCATGGCGTCCAGCGCCTCGGCCGAACCCCACACGAAATCGAAAAGCGGCCGGTTCGGCTCGCTCTCCCGGACGAGGCGGTACAAAACCTCGGCCATAAACAACGCCATGGTCGATTTCCGGACATCGAACGGAAGGCTTTGCAGCACGAACCCCGCGCGCACCTCCTTGAAGCGGTCCATCTGCTGCCGCGGGGATTCCAGCCCCTCGAACTCGACGGGGAACATCGGCTGGAACAGCGCCAGCTTCGAACCCCGGCCGCTGCGGCTGCGGACCCCCTGCACCATGTAGCTGCGGCGGCCTCCGACATCGGTCAGCAGGTAGGCGACCATCGACGTGTCGCCGTATTTGAGCGTATGCAGCACGATGCCGCGGCCCTTGTAGGTTTTCAAATCACAGAATTAATCTCTTTTCCTGAACGCTTTCCGGATCGGACCGCTGTTCCCGCGGCGGAACGCCGCGTTTACAAGTCTGACCCACCCCTAAATCCCCGCCTCGGCGGGGACTTATCGCATGCGACCGGGATTACTTCTTCTTTTTAACACGTATCATCATCCAGCCCTCGCGGGTTTCGGCCGCGACGGTCTCCATGCCCTGTTCCGCAGCGGCTTGGGTGACGGCCGCAGTGTCCGCTTCGAGGAATCCGCTCATCACCAGGTCGCCGCCCGGGACCAGCGCCGCGGCATAGGCCGGCATGTCGGCCACGAGAACGTTGCGGTTGATATTGGCCAGAATGAAGTCGTAGCGCCGCCCGGCAATCCGCCCTACGTCGCCCAGCATCGGTTCGACCCGGTCCGCGACACCGTTCGCGGCGACATTTTCACGGCAGTTTTCGTCCGCCCAGTCGTCGATGTCCACAGCGTCGACGTGCGCCGCGCCGCATTTGGCGGCGACGATCGCCAGCACGCCCGTGCCGCTGCCCATGTCGAGTCCCGTGCGGCCCGCAACTCCGAGGCCGAGCACCGCGCGCGACATGAGCCACGTGGTGGCGTGATGACCCGTACCGAACGACATCCGGGGCAGCACGACCGCTTCCATCTCCCCCGCAGGAGCCGGATCGTGGAACGGGGCGCGGATGCGCAGGCGGCCTTCGACGTCGACCGGCGGGAAATCGCTCTCCCAGGAGGCGTTCCAGTTTTGGGTCGGGATGACGGCATAACGCCCTTCGACCCCGCGGCGCGCCAGCAGGGCGTCGACATCGGTCTTGCAGCCGGAGAGCCGCACGGCCGGAATATAGGCTTTCAGCAGGCCGTCTTCGGTTTCGAAACTCTCGAACGGAAAATCGGCCAGTTCGGCGGTCAGGATTTCAGCCTGTTCGTCGTCGGAGACCGCGATATGGAGAACCGTATAATCCATATTATGTAAAATTTTCGTACCTTCGTTCGGACAAAGTTACAATAATCCCGGATTCAGCGGACCAAAAGATGGCAGAAAATACAAAAAAGTGGGACGAAACCGGCCGCCGTTACCGTAGCTATATAAAACTGGAGAAGCGGCTCTCGGAAAACACCGTCGAATCGTACATGCGCGACTACATGCAGTTCGCGCACTTCATCCTGCGCCAGTGGGACGTCGCGCCCCACAAGGTCGAACCGCAGATGGTCGAACGCTACATGGCGTGGCTCTACGAGCGGGGACGCGAGAAGACCTCGCAGGCCCGGGCGTTGAGCGGCATCAAGAGTTTCTTCAACTTCCTGATGATCTCGGACAAGATCGAATCGTCGCCCGCGGAGTTCGTCCTGACGCCCAAATTCGGCCGCCAGCTGCCCGACGTGCTGACCACCGCCGAGATCGACCGCATCATCGCCGCCGTGGACACCTCGACCGTGAAGGGGCTGCGCGACTGCGCCATGCTCGAAGTGCTCTATTCGTGCGGACTGCGGGTCTCGGAACTCACGTCGCTGCGCATGCAGGACCTCTTTTTCGGCGAAGGGTACATCCGCGTGATCGGCAAAGGCGACAAACAGCGGATCGTGCCGGTCAGTTCAACGGCCCGCGACCGCATCCAGCGCTACCTCGAAGAGCGGCGGAGCGTCCGGACCGGTGAGGAGATCGTCTTCCTGAACAACCGCGGGGGACAGCTTACGCGGGTGATGGTCTTCACGGTCCTCAAGCAGGCCGCCCGTCGGGCCGGGATCGAAAAGCGCATCAGCCCCCACACCTTCCGCCACTCGTTCGCGACGCACCTGCTGGAAGGCGGCGCCTCGATCCGTCAGGTGCAGGAGATGCTGGGGCACGAAAGCATCCTCACGACCGAAATCTACACCCACCTCGACCGCGAACACCTGCGGCGCACGGTCGAGGAGCATTTACCGATATAACCCCGGAAGTCGAAAAATCGGACCGCCGGCCGCCGCTCCCACGGCCTCCGGCCCTGTTCGCCCATCCGAACCCGCCCCGTTTCTCCTTCAGGGAGGAGGACGGCGTACGTTCGGCCCGGATACGGCAGCCTCACAACTTCCGGATCTGCGACTGCGGCGTGAGCCGCAGCGAGTCGTAGTCGAGTCCCGAGATGACGACCAGCGCCCCGCCGGGCGTCACGATTCGCGGCAGCAGTTCGGAAAGCGGCAATGCGGCGGCGCGCATGCCGTCGAACGCGGCGCGGTAGTCGGCCGGGAAATCCGGGACCAGCAGCCCCGCATAGAACTCCGTGGCGGCGAGGCGGTCCGGATCGGGACAACTCTCCGCAGAGAGCACGCGGCCGTCCGCCCCGAGTGTCAGGAGCGGATGCCGGACGAGGCCCTGCGGCGTCCACAGCAGGTTAGAGGCTATCCTTCGGGATGGCCGCGGCGCGGAGGAAGTCATCGGCGAAAATCCGGATGTCGAGTTGCTGTTCGTAGAGTTTTTCGACGGCCGTGCGGGTCGGGGGAATGTACTCCACCTTGAGGTCGGTGACCGTCACCGAAGGCCGCTCGGGCCTGGCGTTGAAGGTCAGGAAGTCGATGCGCAGGCGGCGGTGCGTCGTGTCGGTCGTAAACCGGCGCGAGAAGCTCTCCTCGCGGTTGCGCCGCAGGGTCGCGGTGTAGACGTTGGTGCGCGAGCTGTCGCGCCGTTCGAGCCACACGGAGCCTTTCAGCCCCCGCTGGTTGCGGTCCAGCGAATCGACGAGGTATTTGAGCGAAAGGCTGTATTCGCCCGGCTCGACGTCGAGCGTAAAGCTCAGACGGGCCGTGTCGCGCAGCGACCCGACGCGGATGAGCGAATCGGCGAGCACCGTGCGCGTGAAGGTGCGGCGGGCGACGTTGTCGATCGTGTCGAGCACGGCGACCTCCTGGTTATAGATCTTACCCTCCCGTTCGAGCATCTCGATGGCCCGCTCGACCACGTCGCCCAGACGGGCGCTCTTGCGCTTCGAGAAGTTGCCGATGGTGTAGTGCACGTCGTCGGTCGTGTAGCCGTAGCGGGCGAAGATCGGCTCGTAGATGCGCAGCGAGTCGGTCTTCACGCCCTCGCTGCCGATGTAGGCGTTGGTGAGGAACGCATCGTGGAAAATCTGCGCCAGCGTGTCGTCGGGGATGATCTTGTGGCGGGCGCAGGCGGACAGCAGCAGCACGAAGGCCGCGGATGCCGCCATGCGGAGGAATCGTTTCATAATCGGTCGGTTTTAATCATACTGCGGACGGTGATGTTCGAAAGGAGGGCGGCCACGGCGGCGAACGACGCGGCGACGACCGCCAGATCAGTCGGTCGGAATTCGACGGGATAGCTCTTCGTGAGGAAGGTCTCGGCCGGGATCTCGATCAGCCCGAAATATTGCTGCGAGAGAGTCGTGGCAACGCCCAGCGTCATGCCGGCGACAGCGCCCAGACCGCATATCAGAAACCCTTCGGTGCGGAACACGGCGCGGACGAGGCCCGTGTCGGCCCCCAGGGCGCGGAGCGTGGAGATGTCGTCCCGTTTTTCGACGATCAGCATGGCCAATGCCCCCACCACCGAGAACGAAGCGATGATGAGCACCAGCAGGGCGATGAAGAAGATGCCCCACTTCTCGTAGGTCATAATGCGGTAGAACGAAGCGCGCAGTTCGTCGCGCGTGCGGACGCGGAATCCGTCGCCCGCAGCCTCCGCAACGGCCTTGCGGACCGCCGCGGCATCGGCCCCGGGAGCGAGGCGCACGACGAGCGCCGAGGCGCGGCCCGGATAGCCGAACAGCTCCTGCGCCAGCCGCAGCGAGGCGAGCACGTAGGTGCGTTCGGTTTCGAGGTCGAGGGTATAGACGCCGCCCACGGGTTCCGTGCGGCGCGTGTAGTTTTCGAGCGGCAGCAGCGAGGAGAACGATCCCCGCCGCACGGCGTAGAGCGTGACGTCGGCATCGGCCAGCGAGCGGATGCCCAGCATCCACGCCATCGACTGTCCGACGACCAGCCGTTCCAGATCGCCCAGCCGCACGCGCCACTCCCCGGCGGAAACGGCATCGCCAAGCTGAAAGACAGCCCCGTAGGCGTCGTCGACGCCCCGGATCGTGGCGGTGGCCTGACGCCCTCCGTGTTCGAGCAGGGCGCTCTGCTCCAGGGTGAACGACAGCGCGCCGACCCCCGGGATGCGTGCGAGGGCCGCGGTGTCGAGATCCCGCTGCGCAAAGGTCTGCCCCTGCCGCGGGGAGACGGTAAGATCGGCGTCGAAAGCCGAATACATCGACTTGACGAGCGATTCGAAACCGTTGAAGACCGACAGCAGGATGATCATGGCCGCAACGGGCATCGCCACGGCCGCGACGCTCAATCCCGAGATCAGGTTGACCACCGACCGGGACTGGGACGAAAAGAGGTAGCGACGGGCGAAGAGCTGCGGCAGCATGGCGGGCGACGGATTAGAGCGTAAATCCCGAAGCCCCCGCCTCGGCAGAGGTTCGGGGGCGGATCGGACTTGCAAATGCCGCCGCAGGCAGCGGGAACAACCGGCAGAAGCGCATAACTGTCAATCTTCTTTCAACGCCTGCTCTATATGCTCGATGTATTCGAGCGAATCGTCGAGCAGGAACTGAATTTCGGGGACGTTCTTCAGCTGGTTGCGGAGCCGCTGGCCCAGGGCGCGGCGGATGAACCAGTTCTGGTGTTCGAGCCGCTTCATCACCTCGCCGCTCTGCTCAAAGGGGAAGATGCTGACGTAGATTTTGGCGTAGCTGAAATCGGGGGATATACGTACGGCGGTGACCGTTACGAGCGAGCCGCGCACGATCGGGGCGCCCTCCTTCTGGAAGATTTCGGCAACGTCCTTCTGGATCTGCTTGGCGATTTTCTGCTGACGGGTAGTTTCCATAATTTGTGTTTTTTACAGCCCGAATTTGAAGACCTCGCGGTTCTTCTCCTTCTTGGGTCTTGGTTTCCAGGCCTCGAAGCCCTGTTTGTTGAAGCGGTAGTTCAACCCCACGGAGATCATAAGGTTGTCGAGCGGCGAACGCAGCGGAGTGGCCCAGAAGGGATTTTCCGCGCCGTCGCTGTTGTTGTCGTAGTATTTGTTGCGGTTGCGGACGATGTCCGAATAACCGAACGAGTAGCGCACCCGGAAATTCAGCTCGAAACGGCGGATCAGGAAAGCGATGCCGCCGCCGCCCGCCAGTCCGTAGCCCCAGCGGTTGTCGCGCGCGAGCTTGAAGGGATAGTCGCCTTTCCAGCCGGCGGAGCCGTTGGCCCGGGCCTGCTCGTTCTCGTAGGTGGACGAGATGTTGTAGGAGAAGGTCGCGGCCGCTTCGAGGTAGATGCGGACGTGGTTGCGCAGCATGTAGAAGTGCGGCTGCCAGACGATCGGCAGCACGACGGAATTGACATGCCGCGTATAGTAGAGATAATCCTTCTTCTCCTCGACCTGCGAAGCGTTGGTCGCAAACGAAAAGCCCTGCTGCTGGAACTCCAGATCAATGCCGAAGCCCCCCACGAAGCGTTGCTTGCCGTAGTAGCGCCACGAAAGGCCCCCGCTGTAAAGTCCCCAGATCGCCCGCATCTCCTGCTGGGGCTGGAAGCGGCCGTTGCCCATGCCGTAGCCCACCGTGAAGCCGAGCGTATGCTGCGCCGAAGCCCCCTGCCATGCGGCGAGGGCCGCAAGGGCGAAGAGCGCCGTCCGGATATGTCGTTGCATCGTCATCTTATCTGAAATTATTGAACATCCCGCCCGCAGCGTTGAAGTTGCTGTTATTGTCGTTCTGCTGCCGGTTGCGGTCCTGATCGCGCTTCGGACCCTCCTTGGCCCGTTTCTCCGCCTCGCGGCGCAGGCGCTGCGACTCGCGTTCGTCCAGCAGGCGCGAGAGCGACTGCATCGTGACCGGCGCGAAGATCCGGTTCATGTCCATCGAGAATTCGATCTCCCAGTTGGTCTTCGTGGCGAAGGTGTCCTCGCCCTGGTCGTTGGCGTAGATCTCGGCCCGCTCGGGCTGGAGACGTTCGACCACATTGCCCGAATCCCACTTGCCGTTGCCGTTGCGGTCCTCGATGACGCGGAACTTGATCTCGCCGGCGGGAACGTAATTGAACCGGATGTCGCCGGTCGTCACGTCCCGCTTCTCCTGCTTGAGCGCGTTGCTGCCGTCGAGCAGCTGGACGATATACTTCGTGCCGTCGTCGCGGCCCCTGACGTGGATGAGCACCGTGGCGAATTTCTCGGGGTCGAGAACCGTGTACTTCCTGATGATCGAGTCGTTGGAGAGGCCCGCAACGTCGGTAATGGCGCCCTCGGGGATGGTCAGCGTATACTGTCCGCCCAGCTTCCACGGGGCGCGGACCTGCCAGCGGCGCAGCATCCCCGTATCGCGCACCATGCGCACCGGAATATCCTCGATCGAGTTATCCTCGAGCACGCGCGTCAGCAGCAGTTCGGCCGAATCGAGCTTCACGAGCGGATAGTCGAAATCGACCGTCAGGTGGTTCTCGGGGTTGATCTCGCCCGAAGTGGGCATCTTGAAGGCGAAGGGGTTCTCCTTCTTGGGTTCCACCCACTCCTCGCCCGCGGCCTCGGCCTTGCGGCGTTCGCGTTCGAGTTTCTCGCGTTCGCGCTCCTGCTCCTTGGTCTCGATCAGACGCCAGGCGAGCTTCAGCGGCTCGGTGACCTCCTGCAACTGGTTGACGGTGTCGTGTTTGAAATAGGTGATCTCGCCCTTGATCGTATCGGGAAGCGACGACGAGGGGACGTTGAACCACAGGGCGATCGTATCTCGGCCCACGGTCTGCGGATCGACGATCACCCGGTCGGCCGGAATGCTGTCGAAACGGAGCCGGGTGATCTTCGGACGCGCCGCGGCGAAGTAGAGCATCGCCTTGTGCTGCAACGGCCGCTCGGTCTGCGAAAGCACCTGGCGGCGGAACGCCTTGTCGGTGAACATGCGGAAATAGAGCTGCGGCTCGGCGGTCACGTACCGGCGGATCGAGTCGTACCACATGCCGAAATCGGGCATCTCGGCAGGGTTGTAGGTCCCTTCGAGGAAACCCACCTGGTCGCTGCCCGGCTCGTACATCTGATTGTCGTTCTTATCCTGAACGGCATAGACGCGGTAGGGGATCGGCTTGAGGTTCTGGGCGATGAAGATGCCGTTGTTCTCGGCACGGGCGATGGCCGCGGGTTTGTACTTGAAGATCGTGGAGTCGTATCCGGCGACCTGCTCGACCGAGTCGGCCGGGAAGAACCAGATGAAGCTCTTCGACACGGAGTCGGCCTTGTAACTGTCGGCCGTATAGCCCGAAAGGACCATCGAGTCGATCTCGGGACCCGTCGAGAAGACGTAGCGCATCGAATAGAGCGGGTTGCCCTCGTTGTTGTCGCGGATGGCGCTGCCGAAATTGAGCGCATAGGTCGTATTCGGGGCCAGCGTGTCGCGCAGCTGCACGACGATGCCCCGGCCGCGCAGGGTGATGAGCGGCTTTTTCTTCATCGCCGGCGAGGTGAAGAACTCCTTCTGCTGGTCCTTGAGCTGCACGAACTCATCGAACTCGATGTAGATCTTCCCGTGGCCGACGGTCGGCCGGCCGGTCGCGAAGTTGTCGGGCGTCATGTTCACGATGACGGGGGGCAGCGAGTCGCGGGGACCTCCCGTGGGGGTCATCATGCTCGCACAGCGGCTCATAAGGGCCGAAGCGAAGAGCAGCGCCACCGCAAGGCGCAGCACGTTAAGCATATGTCGCGGAGTGTTCATCGGCGTCGGGATTGTGTTTGGGGTTTCGTTTCAGGCGCGCGCGACGCATCGACGAAGCGCCAGCCGTCCTCGACGTAAATCCACGTCGCACGCCACGGACGGAAGACCACCGGCAGGGTCACGGTCTCGCCTTCGAGGTCGACCACCTGTTTCGAGTAGGCGTAGAGGCGGTTGGTGCGGTCGACCACGACCACCATCAGGGTCGAGGAGCTGACCTCCATCTTGTAAAGCCCGGTCTCCTTGTCCTCGTAGGCCGAGAACGGCGTGGCGGGCGGGGTGACGCCGGCGGTTTTCGCCGTGAGCTTGCCCGACACGGCATCGTCGTACGAGGCGATGTAGAACGCCGTGGTGTCGGCGGCATAGGCATACGCCTTCACGTTGGCGATCTCCGAGGTCTCGCCGCCCTCGGCAAGCTGGACCGAGGGGTCGATCAGGCAGTCGAGGTAGACGGGAGGCGCATAGAACTCGTTGTAGAAACTCCAGTTGCCCTCCTTGTAGGAAAAACCCTTCCAGGGTTTGAAAATCAGCGACACGTAGAGGTTGGGAAGGTTCACGTCCAATTCCTGCTGCGTATAGGCATAGACCCTGTTTACCGGGTCGACAGCCACGACCATCTGCGTCTCGGCCGAAAGCGGCATCTGCACCCAGCCCACGGTCCCCTCCCGCACGCAGGGTTCAGCCGCGGCGACCGGGGAGGCGATCCGGTCCGAAAGGTCGTCCTTCCGCGCAATGACGCCGTTGAGCGCATCCTCGTAGGAAGCCACGGTGTAAAAGGCCGTATCGGCGTCGAAAGCATAAGCCTTCAGCCCCTCGAACGGCTCGACAGGATCGACCGTCTGCGCCTGCGCAAGGGGTTTGAGGACGTAGTTCGTCTTGTACGACACGTCCTTGAAACACCCCGCGAGCAGCGCGGCGGCGGCCAGAAGCGGTAATATTCGTTTTGCCTTCATACCCGTTCTATTTGTTTCGGAGCGCGTCGAGCATCTCGCCGACGGTAGCTCCCGTCACGGGATGCCGCCGCTGGCGCATGATCTCGCAAAGCGGCACCAGCGCGAATTCCCGCTCGGCGAGCAGCGGATGGGGAACCGTGAGGCGTTCGTCGCCGATCACTTCGTCGTCGTAGAAAATGATGTCGATGTCGATCGGCCGCGAGCAGTAGACGGCTCCGGAAGAGGCCTTCTCGACCGCCTCGGCGGCGCGGTTGCGGCCCAGTTCCCGCTCGATCCGCTGGCAGGCGTCGAGCACCTCGTGCGGCGTGAGGTCGGTAGAAACCTCCAGCGCCTGGTTCGAAAAACGCTCCGCGGCCGGGAATCCCCACGGCTCGCTTTCATAACGGTGAGAGCAGCGCAGCACGGCCCCCACACGGGAGTTGACAAGCTGCTGCGCCGTTTGCAGGGTCCGTTTCACATCGCCCTGATTACCGCCTAAAAGAAGTGCCACACGTGCCATAAATCACAAATGTTTTATCATCTTGCTCACCGAGAGGGCAAAATGGGTGAATACGATCGTCGGATTGCCGTTCTGCGCAATCTGCGCGGCGGCGCTCTCGATCTCGGCGATCAGCGGCTCGATATTCCGCGGGCCGACGAAAGGGGCGAATTTCGAACAGAAAGCCAGCTCCTCGCCCCAGAGATAGCTGACCTCGCGGATACCGGCATGGAGCATGAAGCTCTCGCGCAAAAGCCGCGCCGCATCGCGCAGAAACGCCCGCTGCTGCTCGCGGGTGAGCTGCGCGGCATCTTCGGCCCAGGCGACCAGTTCGAGGTGCCGGTCATTGTAGCTCAAACGCATGAGGCTGCAAAAAAGGTCGAAATGCTCCTTGCGCATCGCATCGCTCTCGCCCGCCACCAGATGGCCCAGTTCCAGCAAATCGCCGCCTGCCAGGCGCGCCATGTTGCGGGCTTGCAGCGGATCGGCCACGCCCCGCTGCTGCGCCACCCGCTCCAGCACGTCGGGCGCGATGCGCGGCACGCAGACCTCCTGCGTACGCGAAACGATCGTCGGCAGCAGGCGGTCGGGATGTTCGCAGACCAGGATGAAAAGCGTGCGGTCCCACGGCTCCTCCAGAATCTTGAGGATCTTGTTCGCGGCCTCCTCGTTCATCGCCTCCGGAAGCCAGATCAGCATGGTCTTATAGTCGGCCTCGAAACTCTTGAACGACAGTTTGCGGATGATCTCGTCGGCCTCGCGGGCCGCGATCATGCCTTTGAGCGTCTTGCCCAGGTCGAGACGGTCGTACCAGTCCTGCGGCGAGAAGTAGCCCCCGCGCTCGGCGAACAGCGCGCGGAACTGCGGCAGGAACTCGTCGCTGCGCATCACCTCTCCCGACTTCTTGCCCTGTTTGTTGACCGGGAAAACCAAATGCAGGTCGGGGTGCGCCAGCGCCGCGATCTGTCGGCAGTCGGGGCATTCGCCGCACGAGTCGCCGCCCGAGCGGTGGCGGCAGCAGAGATACTGGACATAGGCCACGGCCACGGCCAGCGCCCCGGAACCCGCCGTACCCGTGAAGAGCTGGGCATGGCTCACGCGACCGGCATCGACCGACTGCGTCAGATGCCGTTTCAAATCCTCCTGTCCTGTAATGTCCGCAAAACGCATTTTACTCCTTATTTTTCATCCGCCGGAAGGTCTGCACCCCGGCAATCGTCAGCAAACCCGCGAAAACCACCGCGAGGATCACGGTCCGCGCCGTGCCGCGCTCCAGCTGGAGCGCCCCGGCCCCGCAGAGGAAAAGCGCGAAACTGGCGCCCATCACGGCGATTTTTCCGGTCGTCTTCTTCATGTTCAGTCTATTTTCGAACCGCTTCGGCCCGGATGATCCGCACGTCCTCCAGCGGCCGGCCGACCGAATCGGTCGCCACGCCCTGAATGGCCTCCACGATCTCAAGCCCCTCGGTCACACGGCCGAAAACGGTGTACTGTCCGTCGAGGAACGGCGTGCCGCCGGTGGTTTCATAGATCGTCCGCAGGGAATCGGGGATCACGATCTCCCCGTTCGTCGCAGCGGTCACGCTCTGCTGAATCCGGTCGAGCGTCGCGCCGTCGAAGGGCTTGCCCCAGACGATGTAGAACTGGCTGCCGGAGGATTTCCGTTCGGGGTTCACCTCGTCGGAAGTCCGGGCCGCGGCCAGCGCGCCGCGCGTATGCGCCAGCGCCGGATAGACGATCTCGGCGGGAATCAGGTAGCCCGCATCGGACTCGCCCAGCATCGTACCCGCCGGGGCGCGGCGCGAGGCGGGATCGCCCGCCTGGATCATAAAATCGGCGATCACACGGTGGAACAGCACCGAATCGAAAAACCCTTCGCGGGTCAGTTTCAGGAAATTGTCCCGGTGAAGGGGCGTCCGCCCGTCGAGTTCGATGCGAATGTCGCCCGCCGTGGTATGCAGCAACACCTCGGCCGGGCCTTCCGGACGGGACTGGCCGCAGGCGGCGAGGAGCAGGAGGGCCGAAGCCGCGGCTGCGATTCTGGGGAAAAGTCGTTTCTGCATACTCCGATTCACTTTTTACCTGTGCAGGAATGCGCGCAGCATCGCCCCCAGGTCGATCCGCTCGCGGCGGACGAGGTAGGCGGCATACAACGCAAAGAGCACTATATTAAACGCATAGCTTACAAACATATTGTCCGCAGAGGCGGTCAAAGCCTCGCAAACGGCGAAAACCGCGAGCGCCGCGGCGACGTATTCGCCGATGCGCCGCCAGTCGTAGGGCGTCGGGTAATAGCGGCGGTTGAGCCACCAGCTGACGGCGACCATCACCGTTTCGCTCGCCAGGCGCGCCCACGCGGCCCCGTAGTAGCCCCACAGCGGGATGAGCCAGAACCCGAAAGCGACGATGGCGACCAGTCCCGCACCCGTGACGACGATGGCCAGCGAAGTGCGCTCCTCGCGCTTGTACCAGAACGAGAGGTTGAGCCACACGCCCGTCAGCACGTTGGCCCCGAGCACCACCGGAAGGATGAAGATACCCTCGCGGAAACTGCGCCCCACGATCAGCGCAAACACGTCGCGGAACAGCGCGATGCCGAGGAAAATCAGCATCGAGGCCATGACGTAGTATTTCAGCGCCGCGGCGTTCATCGCCACGAAGTCTGATTTCCTGAAGTTCGAGAGGAAGAACGGCTCGGCGGCCAGGCGGTACATCTGGTAGAAGAGCATCATCACCACGGCGATCTTCGTGATGGCCCCGTAGATGCCCAGCTGGGCCATGGCGCCCTCGGGAACGAGGTACTTGATCAGCTGCCGGTCGATGAACTCGTTGGCCGTACCGGCAAGCCCGCCCACCAGCAGCGGCAGCGAGTAGGCGAAGATCGCGGCGAGCAGCGCCCAGTTGATCTTCGGAACGGTGCGGTCGGCGGTCCCGAGGATCGCCAGCCACGTCACGACGCTGGCGATCAGGTTGGCGACGAAGACCCATCCCACGCCGAAGTCGGTGGCGAACAGCCCGGCGGCGCCGAACCCGAAGGCCAGCGCCACGTTCAGAACGACGTTCATGGCTTTCAGCCCCACGAACGTCATGGCCCGGCCCTGTTCGCGCAGCCGCGAGAAGGGGATGCAGGCCCAGACGTCGAAAAGGATGATCAGGCCGACCCAGACGACGTATTCGGGATGCGCGACATACGCCTCGCCCATCATGCGGGCGATGCCGTCGCGGAAAAAGGCCGTCGCCAGGAAGAACACCGCCGCGGCGAGCGACGTGACGCCCCACGTCGTGGCGAAAAGCCGCCGCTTGGCCGCCTTCACATCGCCGCCCGCCTCCTCGGCCTTGGCCGAAAAACGGAAATAGCTCGACTCCATGCCCATCGTCAGCAGCGTGAGCGCCAGCGGGATAAGGGCATAGATGTCGGTGACGACGCCGTAGGTCTCCTGCCCGAACACACGGGTGTAGTAAGGCGTGAGCAGGTAGCTCAGGAACCTTACGACGATGGTGCTGATGCCGTAGACGGCAGTTTGTTTGGCCAGTTTTTCGAGCATGACGGAGGCTTATAGCCCGGCAAAGATACAAATTTTAGCCGGAAACCCCGCATTGTTTCCCCTTCTTTCAGAGAAAGAAGGGAAAGGCGGCCGCGCCTTTTCGTCGGCCGGGAAGGGAACCGCGTCTCTTCCGGAACGCCTTACCGCGACGCCGCGAGCGACGAGGGCGTGACGCCCTGCGAGTCGCGCGCCCAGTCGCCGCGGGCGCGGAGCACCTGCTCGACGATGTCGCGGACGGCCCCTTCGCCGCCCCGGAACTCCGAGACGTAACGCGACGCCTCGATCACCTCCGCCGCCGCGTCCGCCGGGCAGACCGGAAGGCCCACTTCGCGCATGCAATCCAGATCGGGGATGTCGTCGCCCATGTAGATCACGTTGGCCGGATCGAGCCCCTGGCCCGCCATGTATTCGCGGATGGCCGTGATCTTGTCCATGCAGTCGACGTAGAAATGGTCGATACCGAGCATCCGAAGGCGGTTTTCGAGCGTCCGGCCCCGGCCGCCGGTGATGATGCAGACCTTGTAGCCGATCTTGATCGCGTAGGCCAGCGCATAGCCGTCCTTGGCGTTGTAGCGGCGGATGAAGTCGCCGTCGGGCGTGGGGATGATGCCACCGTCGGTCATCACACCGTCGACGTCGAAGACGAAGGCTTCGCAGCGCGCTATATCTTCTTTGAAGTTTCCCATATGCTTTGACTTATCGTTGAGTAGATGTTTTTCAGTCGGAGGTCGAAGGCCAGCAGGTCGCCGTGGCGGGCCTTCGTGGCGAAATCGTTGCGCACGGCGGGTCCCGTCTGCACGTCGAGCGGCGAACGGGCGTCGCAGGCCTTGGCCGCGGTTTCGGCGATCAGCGGTTTCAGCACGTCGAAATCCAGCCCCGCACCGCGGACGATACGTTCGCCCACGGCATACATGTGATTGGCGAAGTTGCAGGCGAAAACCGCCGCGAGATGCACCTTGCAGCGCTGTGCCGAGTCGGCCCAGATAACCGTCCCGGAGAGTTTCCGGGCGAACGCCTCCAGCTCCGGACGCAGTTCGGGCGACGGCGCTTCGAGAAACACGGGGATCACGGAAAAGTCCGCTTCGCGCCCTCTGGTGAAGGTCTGCATCGGATAGAAAACGGCACGCCGGGCGAATCGTTCGGGGATGGCCGTGACCGGCACGCTTCCGGCCGTGTGGGCCACCGCAGCCTCTTCGGGAATCGGGAGCGTTGCGGCCACCTCCGCCACGGCGCGATCGCTGACGGCGATCAGGTAGATGTCGGCATCCTTGCGGAGCATTTCGGGGCGCGTCTCCCAGCCGGTCGCGGCCAGCTCCGCAACGACGCGCGCCCGCTCGGCGTTGCGGGCGAAAATCTGCACGAGTTCCAGTTCGCTCTTGGCGACGGCGCGGGCCAGCGCTTCCGCGAGGTTCCCGCTGCCGATGATGACGGTTTTTTTCAATTCAGAATTCATAATTACAGCAGGTCGGTCAGCCGCACGTTGTCCTGCGACCGGCGGGCCGACTCTTTGAGCGTCTCCAGTTCGCGGTCGATGCGCGCCAGTTCGGGCGTCTGCCCGAGGTCGAAAGTGGTCTGCCCCGACCGTTCGACCGCCTCCAGCACGCCGTAGACGGTCATCGACGCGATGTCGTGCGCCGGAGTGAAGGCCGTTTCCCGCTCGCCGTCGCCGCTGCGCACGGCGATCAGCTGCCCGGCCTGCACGAGCTGGAACAGCACGTCGTTGACGATGCGCGTGGGCAGGTCGAGGCGTTCGCGGATCTCGTCCGCAGGCAGCGCCCCGCCCCGGTCGCGGAAATTCCGCACGACGGTGAGCATCACCGCGAGCAGCACCTTGCGCCGCTGGTCGTAGCTGATCAGGAGCGATTCGCGCTCCTCGCCGAAACGCGCGATATTCTGATAGGCGAACGACAGCTCGCCGCCGAAAAGGAGTATCTCCCACGAGGTCTGCATCCAGATCAGCAGCAGCGGCAGGGCCGCGAAACTGCCGTAGATGGCGTTGTACGAGGTCATCCACCGCTGCACGTAGACGTAGCCCCACTGGAAGAGCAAGAAAATCGTCCCGGCGACGATGCCGGCCATCAGGGCGCTGCCGAAACGCACTCTGGCGTTGGGTATGACGATGTAGAGGAAGGTGAACATCACCCAGATGACGATCATCGAGGCAAGGTGCGACAGCAGGTTGAAATACCAGCTGTCGTCGAATCCGAGCAGCTGCTCGGCATAGTTGCCCACGGCGTTGGCCACGATCCAGAGGATCGGCACGATCATCACCACGGCGATGTAGTCGGTCCACTGGCGGGTGATGCTGCGCTCGACCTTGACCTCCCAGATGTTGTTGAAGGCGCTTTCGATCGACCCGAAGACCCGGATCACGGCCCAGAAAAGCATGACCAGCGCCACGGCGGCCACCACGCCGCCCTGCGTACGTGCCAGGGCGTTTTCGGCGAAGTTGACGATGTAGTCGACAATGTCGGGGTTTCGGGGGAAGAGACCGTAGAGGTTTTCGATCAGTCCGTCGGCCAGCCCGAATCCTTTCACCACGGCGAATACCACCGCGAGAATCGGCACCAGCGACATCAGCGTGTAGAACGTGAGCGCCGCCGAACGGACGATGGTTCCGTGTTCGAGCAGGCCGCGGGCCGTGTAGAACAGCAGGCGGTATTGCTGCACGAGCCACCGCACGACGGGGTTGCGCCATTCGGTGACGTCGCGCCGGAAAATCGTGTCGGTGAAGTATGTCAGAAAATCGCTGAATTTCATAAGTCGCAGCCTGGCAATCAGGCAAATGTAGCTATTTTAAACGGATAACCCAAAAATCGTTCCCGATTTTCGTGAAGGCCAGCCGCAGGCCGGCCCCGGCATGCAGCCCCAGGCGGCGCATCAACTCCTCGGCAACGAGCGGGAAATCACGCTTGAGCACCTCCGCCTCGCGGCCTTTCAGTTCGCGCTTGAGCCGTTTGGGATCGTAGGGTTCGATGCTTTCGACGGCGAAGGTTCGTCCCAGCACGCCTTCCGGCTCCTCCACGGCGAAGCCGTAGCCGTTGTCGCTCCAGATGTCGGCTTTTCCCGCAAGGTGAATCCGCGCGAGACGGGCCTTCTGCAACGACACGTCGGGGATCACCAGATAGCCGTAACGCTCCGGGTCGAAACGGCCCGGAGGGGGTGCGGTCTCGCCCGGAGCGGCCGAAAAACTCCCGCGCCCGAGAGCCGTGGCGGTGACGAGCGGTCCCGAGCCGTCGTCATAGACCACGACCTCCTTGCATTCGTCGCCGAGCGAGAGCACCTCCACGCGGCTGTCGGGAAAGAGCCGGAGGGCCTCGCCGACGTCGAACAGCGGGGAGTTCTTGACGCACAGACGCCCCGAAACCTGCTTCAGACGCGGCTTCAGGGCGACGATGTCGGGCGAACAATCCTCCAGCCGCACCAGTTTGCGGCCCTTGTCCGAACGGCGGTCGGGATCGGCGTAAATCCAATCGAAACGCAGGCCGTCGCGTCGGAGATACTCCTCGGCGGAGGCATTCACTACGTCGACATTCGCGACGCCCATTCTGGAAAAATTCTCCGCGGCCACGCGGGCCAGCATTTCATTGCGTTCGAGCGTCACCACACGGCGGAAGCGGCGGCTCAAAAAAAGGGCGTCGGCACCCAGCCCGCAGGTGAGGTCCAGCACCGTGTCGCCTTCGAGGAGTTTGTGGGCGGCGCACGCCTCGCTCGACGCCTGCTCGAAGGCCAGCGGCGGCAGGATGCACTGCGCCGCGGCGTACGAAGGGAGTTTCTGCGCGGCCCGCGCGAGGTACTTGACCTGCGTGGCCACGAGCCGGGCGTGGGGGACGGTGCGGTCCAGAGCCACCTCCAGCGGGTCGCGGCCCCGTGCGGCGGCGACGGCGCGCCGCACTTCGTCCGTGAGCAGGAGGGAGTATTCTTCGGGGGTAATCACGTCCGCAAAGATACGTTTTTTTTCGGTTCGCCGCTCCACGCCGCAAGGGTCGCAAGCGCAAAAACGGCGTAGACCGCCGCCGTCGGCCATCCGCCGAGGGTGTAATCGGCCGCACCTCCGGGCAGCGAGGCGGTCAGCCGGGCCAGCGCGCTGATCCCTTCGGCGGCGCTCCCCGTGACGAACCCGAACGCCGGGGCGAGGAATCCGACGGGTGCGAGCATCCACAATGCGCCGCCGAACACCACGACCCCGGCCAACGCGATGGCCAGCGGATTGACCGCCAGTCCGGCCAGCGGCACGACGCCGAACGTGTGCGAAACGAGCGGCGCAGTGGCGACAGTCGCCACGAACCCGATCAGATAGGCGTCGACGACGACGTTCACGCCCTTCCACCGGGTCCGGCAGCGGCGGCAGAGCGGCACGCCCCAGGCGAGGATGGCCGCCACGGCGACGAACGACAGCTGAAAACTGATGTCGCCCAGCCAGCTGGGATTCCAGACCAGCATCCCGAATCCCGCCGCGGCCAGGGCGTTCAGCCCAACGTATTCCGACGCCGAGGCCAGCGCCGCCTGCAGGACCGTGCACATCGCCGCGGCCCGGACGGCGCTGGGCGGAAACCCCGCCGCCGCGACGAAAAGCCACATGGCAACGGCCGCCAGCAGGTTTTTCAGCAGGTGTCCCCGCCTGAAAAGCGGCAGCCACCACAGCGCGAGATTGACCAGCGCGAAAACGATCCCCGTGTGGAGTCCCGATACGGCCAGCAGGTGCGACAACCCGCTCCGGGAGTACGCCGTGCGGAGTTCGGGCGTGACGCCGCGCCGCTCGCCCGCCGCCATGGCCTCGACGACGGCCGCAGCCCCGGCGCTCATCGGCAGCCGGGAGAGCCTTTCGACCGCCCTGCGGTGCAGGCCCGCATGCCGGCCCGGAAGCCGTTCGAGAAGCGTCCGCTCCGCAATCCACAGGGTTCCGGCGTAGCCCCGCCGCGCCATCAGGCGGCGATAGCTTTCCGCACCGCCGCGAAACGGCCGCACCGCGCCCCGGCAGCGGATGCGCTCCCCGGCATGCAACCCCGCAAGCGAATCGGCGTATAGCCGGATACGGGCGTCCGAAGCGTGCCAGCGTCCGTCGGCCGGATCGCGCCATGCCGCCACCGACGCATCGGCGACGGCATAACGGCCCCGGTCGGCCGGAAACCCCTCGACCGTAACCTCATAGACCGTGTGCACGCCCCGCGGCACGGTGGCCCGGGGCGCACGGAACTGCGCCGCAGCGAACCCCGCCGTGAGGATCATTGCGGCCGTGGCGGCCGACGAGCGCAGCGACAGGGCCAGCACGCCCGTCACGACGAAAGCCCCTGCGAGAAACCACAGGGGCAGTTCGTAGCGGTCCGCCAGCGCGATTCCCGCGGCGAAAAACACGAGAATCTTGAGCATCGGCATACGGTCGAGCCGGTCGGGCAGGCGGGAAATCTTCATCCGGACAGTCTATTGAGCCGTAAAGATAGCAAAATCAGTCGGAAAACAGCGCCCAGCCGCGCTCGATTTCGCCGCGATCCGCCGCCGTGCCGTTTTCCACGCGCGAGATGGCGGCGGCCAGGGGGATCATCGTCGCCGGGTCGAGCGTATCGAGCGGCTCGTCAGGGTCGATGCCCGTGTCGGCGGCCACGGCGCGGATGTAGGCTTCGGTGTGATTCTCCACGGGCGGCGCCCAGCGGGAGATCATCCCGCGGACGGTCCGCAGGCCGTGACGGACCCGGTAAGTATGCAACAGCACGAAGACGGCCCGATAGCCCCAGGCCAGCGACTCGAACTGCTTGAAGGCCGGGTCCCGGGAGGGCTGCACTTCGCCCTTGTAACGCACCTTCGACTGCCGGATGTTCCCCGGATTGCAATTCGACAAACCCCTACTCATCGCCTGCCTCCTTCCGGATGCGGCGGTGCACGTAGCGGCGCAGCCAGCGGAACAGCGGAGCGTCGGAGAGCTGCGCGGCGTTTTCGAGAAACGACCACAGCTCCACGCCGCAGGTGAACCCCGTAAGAAGCCGCGCGAGGTTCAGCCGCATGAAATCCAGCACGCAGCTGTCGATCAGCCACGCCATCGAGATCGCCGTGAGCGCGAGGGCGAGCTTGAGCACCGTGCGCCACGCCTTGCAGCTCTCGAAATACCATGCGCGCCCTTCGCGGAGGGCCGCAGCGCGGTCGGCCGCCACTCCCGAGAGGAAATCCACGCCGATGAAGACGACGGTCGTAGCCGCCAGCGGCCCGATCGGTGCGAACAACGCGGCGATCCCCGCCGCCACGCCGCTAACGAATCTGAACAAAGCCTCCATCGGTCGTACAGCGGTTGAAGATGTCGTTCTCGGGATCGTATTCCGGGAATTCATCCCGGTGTGCGCGAAGGTGCTCCGCAGCGCGGTGCAGCAGCATGCGGGCCTGGGCCAGCAGGGCGCGCCGCAGGTGTCGGCGGGCCGTGTCTCCGGCCGGCTGGGCATAGGCGGATTTCGGAGCCGTCGTGCCGCACTGCCCGGTGCGGACGTCGAGCCGCGGCTGGAGGACGGCGCGCGTGAAGAGGGCTGCCGGGGAGGCGAGGTATTCGGTCCGGAAATCGGGATAGGAGCCTGCGAGGAGCTTTTCGTAGAGCGCCCGTCCCACGACGGGGACGATGTGACGCTGTTCGGCTCCGGCAATGTCGGCTTCGGCAATGATCTCCGGCGGCAGGTATTCCCCTTCGCCGAAGGCGAGTTTCAGCACCTGGAGGGGTGTGACTAACGTATTCATAAGGTGGAAGGTTAAAAGTGAAAAGTTGAAAGTTTGCCGATGTCACGTGATGAGAATCCCGCTCGGCAAAAAGCGTAAAGCGGTTTGAAACCGCTTTCAGGGGCGACGGCAGGATACTGCGATCCCGTTCTGTGCAAGCACCCATAAAACAGGCGTCTCACGCCTGCGCCGCCTTTGGCGGCGAAAGATCCCGGCCCGATGCCGGAGCCGTGAAACGAAGTCCCGGCTAAAAGTGGCAAGAAACGGGGCCGGTTTGCTTGCAAACCCGCGAATAGGCGCCCGTTTCGAACGTTAGCCAGGACGAAGTAGGCGCAGGCATCTGCCGGGGAGTTTTTGGGTACCTTTTTGCGGAAAAAAGGTACAAAACACCCGCGACATCGTCGCGGATTTCTCTGTACTTTTGATGTCAACCGACGCACGCAGCACGAGCAGAGACCGCTTGCGGGCTATGCCGTGCCAGAAGGAGGAAAACGAGCGTAGCGAAGTTAAAAGCGCCAAAACCATCCGCATGTCGCTTTTCGCGGCAAAAGCGGCAGAATGCCCCGCGGAAGCTATGCATTTTATTCGATACTTCTAATATTATACTTCGTAATCTCGGATAAAAACGCCTGCTGGCGTTCATCCTCCGGGTCGTAGTCGAGTCCGTCGGCCTTGCGGGCCTCCCAAACCTTCATGTAGATGGGTTTCGAGCGGGTCGGCGGACGGTTGACGATTTGCAGCGACGTCGTGTCCAGCCCCAGCACCGAGGCGATGACGGCGCGGATCGGCTCCGTCAGTTCGTCCTGCTCGGCGAGGATCACCGTGTTGAGCGCCACCTCGTATTCGTGCAGAATGCGTTCGGCGCTGAATCCCGCAGCGTAGTCCAGTCCGCTCAGCGTCCGGAACCACGAATGGGCCACGACGATGTCGCCGACGGCCTGTTCGTGCAGCGCCTGCCAGTCGCCCTCGTTCTGCGCGGCAATGGGGATGAAGCGCGAATTGTCATCCTCGCCGCCGTCGCGGATGACGAACATCACCTGCCCGGGGTTCCCGGCGAACTTCTGTTCGGCGAGCCGCACGATGCGTTCGGCCTCGGCCTCGTTGTCCACCGACGAGTCGAGCATCATCACGCCCGACAGCTGGAACGAATTGTCGAGGCGCGAGATGTTCCAGCGGTCGGTCTTCCAGGCGATCGCCGAGACGCTGAACCCCGCGATGTAGGGCGGCACGCCGTAGTGTTCGAACATCGGTTCGTAATCCTTGTAATGGACGATCGAGCGCAGCGTGCCGTCCTCCTGCGCTTCGAAGTCGGGGTAGAGCGGCAGCGAGCGCGCCTCGGCGGGCTTGAACGCCGCCCAGTCGTGGTGCAGCAGGACGTGCTTCGAGTCGCGGGCCACGCGGCAGCGCGAGGCGTCCTGGTGGTAGAGCGACAGAAAGGTGTGCCCGGGGTCGGTGACCGCTTCGAGGAACGCGTTGCCGAACAGCGACTTGTCGAAGGCCAGTTTGCCCAGCACCTGGCGAAGGCTCTCGCCCCGGCCGTTGACGCACCGGACGAAGGCCGCCAGCTGCGGCTGCTGCGCCTCGTCGCACGTGAATCCCTTGCCGGAGATGTAGTCGGCCTTGTCGTTGATGATGCGCCGGTGGGTCGTCGAACGCCGGGCCATCAGCGCCAGCGCCGCCGGGAAGAGGTTGTCGTCGCCCCAGCGCCAGAATTTGTCGCTCTCGACCCGCGACGAACCCAGCGCATAATAGGGGTCCGTGCGGTCGGCAACCCCCACGGCCGTCTTGATTTTTTTCGTTTTGCTCATGGCGTTTTTCGGATTTCAGGGACGCGGCATCCGCGGGGAAAGCCCCTGCGGATGCGCGTTCCCGGGTTTTTACTGCTTGTATGCAAAGGAGATCAGCGCCTCGTCGAGGATCTGGGTTCCGGCCATGAAGACCGCACGCTGGCGGTTCTCCATCTCGTCGGGGTTGTACCACATGCGCACCTCGTTGCCGGGCATGTCGGCCGTGTTGACGGCCAGCACGAGGTTGCGGCGGTCGGTGAGCATGACGAACGACTGGCGGAAGGAGGTGGCGCCGAGGTAGCTGCCCAGCCTTACGTCCACGACCGGAATTCCGTGGTAGGCCAGCGTCCGGCGGCCGTTCATCGCATCGGCGTAGGCCGCGTCGGCGCCCTTTGCATCGAGGTACTTCTCGTAGAGGCGGTAGATGTCCGACGAGACGAAGTAGGCCAGCCGGTCGTCGGCCTTGAGGCCCGGGATGCGGGGATCGGCCCCGGCCCACAGCTTGTCGAACAGCTCGACCGCATAGGCCGGGTCTTCGAGCGCGGCCGCCTGGTAGGAAAAGTTATAGACGCCGTCGTCGTCGACCAGACCGTTGATGCGCTTCAGCAGTCCGTCGAAGGTGTTGTAACCCGACGCCGCGGAGGTGTCGCCGATCCACATCGTGACGCGGATATTCTCGGCGAGGGCCTGTTTGAAAAGCGCCGTTTCGGCCTGTTCGAGCTCCGTGCCCGAGAGGTCGTCCATGTGGGTGTTGACCAGCGACGAGACCTTCTCGTAGACCATCGAGAAGTAGTTGGCGGCCGAGAATCCCAGTTCGGCCTTCACCCGGTTAAGATTGACCGTCTTCTCGTACTTGGTCGCCGCTTTGCCCCCGGCCCAGCCTGCGGAGGTGAATTTCTGGAGGATGTTGCGCTGGCCGTCCCAGAGCTGGACGTGCGTAGGCTGGGGCATGTTGTAGAGTACGCGCACGCCGAGGTCCTGCGCCGACTCCCCGGTGAGCATCGGGCGGAAGAAGATGTTTTCGAGGTCGGAACCGGTGTACTGTTTCGAATTTTCGAGGTAAGTCATGGTTGTTTTTGGTTTTAAATGGTTGATGAATTTGGTTGTTTGTTTTGCCTCCGCAGGGCGGGTATCGCCGGACTTCCATTTTAGGCCGAAACCTCCTTTTGTTCCTGACCGGCAGATTTTCGATTCGCCTCCGGTGAATCGGCAGCCCGAAGCCCCCCCGCTTGGCAATTTTCAATTCTTAATTTTTAATTGCGCATGCGCCTGGCGTCTTCGGCATAGGCGCGTTCGTTGGCCGAGCGGACCGTGTCGCCGCAGGAAGGGTCCTCGCGCGGCTGCGTGGAGGTCGGCGCGGCCTGCCGGCGGGCTTCGTCGGCCGCAACAGCCGAACGGCTGCGCAGAGCCTGCACCTCCCCGTCGAAATGGAGAACGTTGCGGTCGGCGGGAAGCGCCGGGCCGGGCCGCAAACCGATATTGGCCAGCAAACGCTCCCAGCCCCGGGCGATATTCCGCGCCAGCGAGGACGCCGGCTGCTCCGCAGCTTCGACCACTTTGTCGGCCAGTCCCGCCGCAACGGCCTCCTCGGGTGCGAGCCAGCGGCCGTTGCCGTTGTTCTCGGCCATCAGGGCCTCGAACTCCGCGGCCGGACGCCCCGAACGGGATGCATAGACCGCGGCGATACGCGCATCGGTCTGGTGCAGCAGGTCGATCTTCCCGGCGATCTCCGCGGCATTTCCCTCGGTCGAACAGATGGCCGTGTGGATCAGATAGAGGGCATTGGCCGACAGGAGACGGCACCCCTCCGACGCCGCCTGGGCGATGATCGTCGCAGCCGAGGCCGTATAGCCGTAACAGCGGGTCGTGACCCGCGCCGGGAGCTGCCGGAGCGCGTCGTGGATCAGCAGCGCGTCGTTCACGTCGCCGCCCGTCGAGCGGATGTTGACCACCACCTCCGGGGCCTCGATCTCCGCAATGCGCCGCAGGGTGTCGCGGAAACGCTCGTAGGTCGCCACCCGGGCGTCAGGCTCTTCGAACTGCCACTCCTCGGGTACGCCGATGGTCCCTTCGATGTCGATCTGGCAGACCCCGGCCGTGTTGTTGATTTGAATTTCCGATTTCATGATTAATGTTTGTAAGTGTTGTAAAATGCGTTGCGCACCTTCTCGTAAGAGCAGCAGAATTTCCCGGCTGTGACCTCGAAGGCTTCGCAACGGGACATGCCCTCCTTTTCGAGCCGCCCGATTTCGTCACGGATCGCGCGCTGTTCACACCCCCGGCGACTGACCAGCCCCAGTTCGAACAACCGCAATACCGCCTGCCGGGTCGTAAGCCCCCGGACCTCCCGAAGCACCGCTTCGGCCAACAGTTCGTCGTGCCGCGTCATCAGTCTTCCATGAGGCGGTTGAACGTGCAGCGCACCGAGGCTTTCGCCGGGTCGTAGTCGCCAACGGCGTGCAGCGCGGCCCGCACCACGCCCGCTCCGGTGTCGATGCGGAAGACCGAACGGATGTCCGGCGCTCCCGTTCCGGGCGTCAGAAGGGCTTCGAATTCGTGAGGCGCGAGCCGCAGCGAGAGGATGATCCGCTCACGGGAGGCCTCCCGGCGCACCTGCCCGTCGTAGAAGCGGTGCAGCCCCTGTTGTCCGTCGCGGTCCTCGAAACAGAGCGTGAACCCCTCCGCAGCGTCGTCCCCCGCGAAATGGAACGCCGCGAGCGGATACTCCGAACGCCCCGAAGGATACCCCCACCGCTCGTCGCCGGGCAGCGGATGCATCCCGGCGTAGCGGACGATGCGGAGCGTGAAGTTGGTTCCGTCCTCCTCCGCGTCGTCGCGGTCGCCGACCTCGGGAATCAGCGCCGACGGCGCATTGAGGTAATGCCCCGCGGCATTCAGCGAGGGACTGAACAGCGGATTGCGCAGCACCTTTTCGCCCTGCATCGCGGCGTAGGAATCCGCCGCAAAACTCCACGCCCCGAGCGGAGCCTCCTCCCCGGCGTCGAAGCGCGCCACCGCGCCGTCGCCGTCCCGGTACCGCCACGTCCGCACCTCGTGAATCTCCGGGGCGACCGGCCGCCGCTCGACAGGCTGCGAAAAGTCCGTCCTGCCGCTCCAGTCCGTCTCCGGTCCCGCACCGAAAAACTCCCCTTCCGGCTCGATCCAGACCCTCCGCGTCGCCTCCTCGGTGTAGAACCGCAGGTTGAACAGATGCGCAAGGGCATCGAGCAGTTCCGACTGCCGGATGCGGTGCTGCGCCACATCGGCGAATGCGATCCGCGACCCGAATCCCGGAGCCGAGAGGAAGCGCGGCCGCAGCGAGCACTCCTTGTGCAGGGTCAGCGCCATCCCGGGCTCCGCCCCCGCGAAGTAGATCAGATTGAAATACTTGGGCGATGCGGGCGAAACGCTCTCGGCGGCCGTGCGGAGCCGCACCTCGACCATCGTCTGCCCCGTCTCGCCGACGTAGCCGTTGTAGAGCGCCCAGTCGCCGCGGTAGGCGACCCACTGCGAACCGCTGCGGACCAGCAGCACGGGATCGGCGACGGTCCCCGAGGCCGGGGTGGTGACCTGCGCCGAACGGGCCGCAAAGTCGGTCCACACCGTGCCGGGCACGCCGTTGCGGGTGTAGGTCAGGCGGTACTGCGCCCCGGCGAGGTGATCGAAAACCAGCGCGCGGTAGGTGAAATTCGGCGCAACGGCCTCGCGGAGGTCCCTGTACCGGTTGGCCAGCTCGAACCGGAACTCGGCCCCGGGACCGAGATACACCGTATCGAAGCCCTTGAGCCGCGTCCGCGAGACGATGCGGTGGGCGGTGGTGTATTTCAGGCGGTATTCGAACCCGACGCTGATCTCCGTCGGCGGCGTGAAGACGATCTTGCCGTTGTCCGTCGAGAAACAGTTGCCGTTGTTGAAAAGCCCGTCGATCGCCTCTCCGTCGGCGTCGACGCTCTGGGGCGTGGCCGTGTCGACGATGTTGCCCACGGTGTTGGCGACGGCCTTGGGGTTGGCCGAAACCCGCCCCAGTTCGTTCGCCGCAGCCGTCGCCGGAGCCAGCCGCCGCGCCGAGAAGCCCATGCGGCCGGCCGCCGCCGTGGTGTCGCGCGAGGAGTAGGCCCCGCTCATGTAGAGCGACTGGAAAAACGCCGATTCGAAAAAGCGGCTCTTCACCTCGTAATCCGCCTCCCGAAAAATCTGCCCGACGAGCGTGGCGACGTGCAGGAACGGATGGTAGTCCTCCACCGAGAGCAGGCGTTCCGCCGGAAGCAGGTCCGAGGAGCTGTTCTGCCGACGGTATTCGTCGCGGTGGATGGGGAAGAACTTCACCGGGGAGTCGTCCGTCCAGCTCTCGACGATCGCCGTCGGGGTCAGGACATTGTCCCACGCCACCCCCAATCGGGAAAACATGCGGCGGGCGGCATTTTCGGCCCATCCGGCCCCTCCGTCGCGGATTTCGAGCGTGTACCCCTCTCCCGACGCGGCCAGCAGGCGCACCGTTCCGCCGATCAGCGCCGAACCTTCGGCCGACAGCTCCGCCGTGTGGAGCGCGTCGTTGAACCCGCCGGCGGCGTGCGGGTCGCAGGCAAACCCCACGAGCGCATCGTTGCGCGGCGTCGCGGGAATCGGGATTTTCAGCGACCGCCCTTCGCGGCAAGCCTCCGGATCGGCGAGCCGTGCGGCATCGTAGCCGGGAACGGCAATGCTCCCCGCCTTCAGGTCGCAAATCTGTCCGTCGATTTTCAGTTCCATGCTGCGTGTTTTTTACGTTTGGGGCGAATGGCGATCTCCAGACAGCTCAACGTGCCGCGCCGCTGTACGACGGCCTCTTCGGTGGCGATGTCTACGGGTATATAACGCTTTTCGGTGACGATCCATGCCGCTGCCGTCGCTGTCAGTTCGGCCAGCGGCTCCAGCATGCTCCGGGTCTCGTAGGCCGATACGAGCACTATTTCGCGGTCTGTTTCCGCCGCCGCGACCACACGTCCCTGCGGACCCTCCGCCTCGCGCCTTTCGGTGCGCACGGTTGTCGTCCGCACGATGGGAAAGGTGTAGTGCTCGACCGATCCGGCGCTGCTCCGCCAAGCCAGCCGCACCTGTCCCTGAACGGCCGGAGTCACGGAATAGACGACCGTGCCGCACGTCCCGGCATCGACCGTCACACGCTCCGCGCCCGGGAAATCGCGCATGTCGAGACGAAACAGGTGCAGCCCCGCCTCGCTCGCGCGGTAACTTTCGGCCGTCGCGGTGTCCCCGGCCTCGGCCGTCACCGTCACGATGCAGGGTCCGTCGGTCAGCAGCGTCAGTTCGTCGCATGCGTCCTCCGGGATCAGACGCACGAGCGGCATCGAGGTCCGCAGGCCGGGCGTTCCGGGGGCGTCGCCGGGCAGAAACGTGCGCGCCGGAGCGACCGCCGCGGCCGCTTCCCCATCCGTCCCGGCAGCCTCGACGACGGCCGTGACGGTCCGTCCTTCGGCGGGGTAAAATCCGGTCCGCCCCGTTGCGGGCGTGAAATGCAGCCGTCGCCGGAGGTAGGGCGCCGCATCGAACGCGGCCTCGGCGACGGCCGCAAAACGTTTTGCACCCAGCAGCGCACTGCCGTCGCCGACCGGTCCGCGCGTGCCGGCTCTGTCTGCACCGCCGGGCGAGACCGCCGCGCCGATTCCGGCTGCGGACCCGGCCGCCGCATCGACGATGCGGATGTCGATGTTTCCGGCCGTCTCCTGACTGACGGCGTAGCGGAGTTCCCCGCCGAGCGGGGCGTACTGTTGCGGAATTCGAGTAAATAGCATAATGGATTTTTAAGAGAGATGACTGTATTCATTCGCCGCAGGACACGGCGCAATGCGGCATGCGGATGCTTTTGACACTTCCGGCATCACAGGCACAGAGGCGACCGGATTGTTGACAACGGGTTTAAAACTTGTCGATAAATGGAGATAACAATTCACAAAATGCGGAAACAGAAGCGTTTCCCGATGTTGATAACTTTGCCGTCCCTGCCGGCCGGCTGTGAATCGTACGGCAAATATACGACACCGGACACCCCCTTGTCAAGACCCCGATGCACTTTTTCCACATTTTATAGAAAAACTTCGGGATTTTGTCGTACCTTTGTTTCGCAAACCAACAGTTTTACACCTTATGGATGATGGTCATAGTTCCACGTATAGCCGTCGTGTCGTGCTTCAGCACGACGCCATTCATCTATGGTATCCAGCACGAAGATAACCTCCGCGCCGGATTGCTGTTGTCCGACCCCGCCGAAACAATCCAAGCCTTTTCCGAGCACAAAGCCGACATCGCCCTGATTCCGGCCGCCGCCATGCCGTCGCTGACAGACGCGCGCATCGTCACCGAATACTGCGTCGGAGGCGTTCCCGCATCGAAGGAGGCCCTGCTCGCCAGCGACGACGCGCTGGTCGGGGCGTGGAAACCGTTCGGAAAACTTCCCTGCGCCTTCGCCGTCTGGGCGGCGCACGCCGACACGGACCCCGACGCCGTCGAGACCTTGCAGCATGCCCTGACCTACGGACTCGAACACGGCTACGAGGCGATTCTCGAATCGGCTTTCGCGGCCGATCCCGGGCGCGCCTACGCGGAACTCGCACATTTCGACTACATCTTCGACAATCAGAAAGACAAAGCGCTGAAAAAGTTCTGGAACTCGGGCCTCAAGGCGGTTCCGAGAGCCAATCCCGGCTGAAGAGCTTAGCGGACCGGAGATCCGCCTCTCTGCACGTAAACGGATTCACGAACTTTAAGAGAGCGTCTTATGATTACAATTTACCTCAAGCAATACAACAAGATCATCCGCAATGCCGACACCAAGCTCTTCGATGAACTGGGCTACGACGACATCCTGTGGATCGACATGTTGCTGCCCACGATCAAGGAGCAGAAGGCCGTCGAGAACTTCATGGAGATCAGCCTCCAGACCAAACAGCAGGTCGAGGAGATCGAGTCGACGTCGAAATACTCCGAGAACGAGAACTCCATCATCTCCAACTCCAACTTCTTCGTCCCCACGGGCGACTCGTTCATCGTCGAACCGGTGTCGTTCATCATCTCGAACGAGGGTGTGCTGGTCTCGGTGCGCAGCGCCGAGTTCCGGACCTTCCGCGAGACGGAAAAACGGCTCCAGATGAACTACCGCAGCTATTCGACGGGCTACCACCTCTTCATTTCGCTGCTGGAGGTGCGCATCGACTTCGACGCCGACCTCGTGGAGCTGATCGCCAAGCAGGTCGCGGCGCTCTCGAAGGACATCAACTCCGAGAATTCGATCGACAAGGAGGTGCTGCACCGCATCAGCGCGTTGCAGGAATCGACCATGTCGCTGCGCGAGAATATCTTCGACCGCCAGCGCGTGCTGTCGGGCATCCTGCGTTCCGAACGTTTCCCCAACGACATCTATCCGCGCCTGCAGCTGATGATCAAGGACGTCAACTCGCTGATCAACCACGCCGATTTCAGTTTCCAGCGACTGGACTACATCCAGGACGCGGCGCTGGGTCTGATCAACATCGAACAGAACGAGATCGTCAAGATCTTCTCCGTGGCGGCGGTGATCTTCATGCCCGCGACGCTCATCGCTTCGATCTACGGCATGAACTTCAAGTTCATGCCCGAACTGGACTGGACGCTGACGCTCGGCAACGGCTGGAACATCCCCCTGGGCTACATCTTCGCCATCGGGCTGATGATCTTCTGCTCGGCCCTGACGATCTGGTACTTCAAGTACAAAAAATGGCTCTGACACTTCAAGTTCCGGCAGGACGCGGATTGCACCAAAACGCACAAGGGGGCTGTATTGTATACAGCCCCCTTGTGTGTCATCAGTACGGAGATACCTCCGGCAATCTGCAACCTATTCGTCGATAAAGTCGATATTCACCTCGCGCTGGAACACCTCCTGCAACGAAATGTTCGTCTCGGTGGTGGCGATGCCCTGAATGCGCAGAATGCCGTCGAAAATCGTACGCATGAGGTGTTCGTTGTCCACGCAGTAGAGTTTGACGAGGATGTTGCCCTTGCCGGTGATGAAATGCGCCTCGACGATCTCGGGAATTTTCCGCAGTTCCTCGACGGTCTGTTTCAGCAGCTGCGGGTCCTTGAGCGTGATGCTGATGTGGGCGCAGACGTCGAAGCCCATCATCTTGGGGTCGACGATCAGGCGGCTCCCGAGAATCACGCCCGACTCGTCGAGCTTGCGGATGCGCTGGTGAATGGCGGCGCCGGAGATGCCGCATTCGCGGGCGATCTCCAGAAAAGGCATGCGCGCATTCTTGATGAGGTATTTGAGGATCTTGCGGTCGATCGCGTCCAATGCGGTTTTAGCCATGGCAGTAAGTTATTTGATGACATTCAGTTCTTTGCCGACCTTCGTGAAGGCGGCGATACAGCGGTCGAGCTGTTCGATGGTGTGGCCTGCGGAGACCTGCACGCGAATGCGCGCCTGACCCTTGGGAACCACCGGGTAGTAGAATCCCGTGACGAAAACGCCCTCGTCCTGCAATTTCGCGGCGAATTCCTGCGACAGTTTGGCGTCGTAGAGCATCACGGCGCAGATGGCCGACTGGGTGGGTTTGATGTCGAAACCCGCCGCCATCATTCCGGCACGAAAATGTTCGACGTTGGCCACCAGCCGGTCGTGCAGTTCGTGGCTCTCCGCGAGCATCTTAAAGGTCTCGATCCCGGCGCCGACCACGGCAGGGGGCAGCGAGTTCGAGAAAAGGTAGGGACGCGAACGCTGGCGCAGCATGTCGATGATCTCCCTGCGGCCGGTGGTGAATCCGCCTACGGCGCCTCCGAATGCCTTGCCGAGCGTACCCGTGAGGATGTCCACCTGCCCGCGCAGGTCGTAAAGTTCGGTGATGCCGCGGCCCGTTTCGCCCAGCACGCCCGCCGAATGGCACTCGTCGACCATCACCAGCGCGTCGTACTTTTCCGCCAGAGCGCAGATCCGATCGAGCGGTGCGGCGTTGCCGTCCATCGAGAATACGCCGTCGGTGACGATGATGCGGAACCGCTGGGCCTGCGCCTTCTTCAGGCACTCCTCCAGTTCGCCCATGTCGGCATTGGCGTAGCGGTAACGCACGGCCTTGCACAGACGCACGCCGTCGATGATCGAAGCATGGTTCAGCGAATCGGAGATGATGGCGTCCTCCTCCGAAAAGAGCGGTTCGAACACGCCGCCGTTGGCGTCGAAGCAGGCGGCGTAGAGAATCGTGTCCTCCGTACCGAAATAGTCGGCGATAACCTTCTCCAGCTCCTTGTGGATGTCCTGGCAGCCGCAGATGAAGCGCACCGACGACATGCCGTAGCCGCGGGCATCCATTGCTTTCTTCGCCGCCTCGATCAGCCGCGGATTGTCCGACAGTCCGAGGTAATTGTTGGCACAGAAGTTGAGCACCTTCCGACCTGCAACCTCGATCTCGGCCCGCTGGGGCGAAGCGATGATCCGTTCCCGTTTGTAAAGCCCTGCGGCCTCGATTTCGGCGAGTTCATGTTGCAGGTGCTCCTTGATTTTCCCGTACATATCCGTTAATTTTTTGATGAAATTCCGAGTGCAAAGTGTCGATCTGTTACAAATGTACGATAAATTTCCGAAAACAGACACTCTCCGAACGCTTTTTTCTCACGCCGGGTTACAATTTGTTATTCGCCACGCCTCCAAGGCTTCCGGGAGGTTTTTTCGGCGGCGTTTTTTTGCCGCCGCATAATTTTTTAATACCTTTGTTGCTCAAATAACAACCAGCTACCTATGAAAAAATCGTGTGTATTGGTCAGCGGCGGTGCAGGCTACATCGGCTCGCACACCTCCGTGGAACTCATCAACGCCGGCTACGACGTGGTGATCGTCGACAACCTTTCGAACAGCGACCTCAACGCCGTCGAAGGCGTGCGCAAGATCACCGGCGTGGACATCCCCTTCGTCGAGGTCAACTGCTGCGACCGGGCGGCTTTCCGCAAGGTCTTCGAACAGTACGAATTCGACTCGGTGATCCACTTCGCAGCGTCGAAAGCCGTGGGCGAGTCGGTGCAGAAGCCGCTCGAATACTACGGCAACAACCTCACCTCGTTTATGAACGTCATCGGCCTGATGCGTGAATTCGGCCGCCGGAACATCGTCTTCTCGTCGTCGTGCACCGTTTACGGCGAGCCGGAGAAGCAGCCCGTGACGGAGCAGACGCCCCGCAAGCCGGCCACTTCGCCCTACGGCAACACCAAGCAGATGTGCGAGGACATCCTGCGCGACTCGCTCGCCGCCTACCCCGGCATGAAAGGCATCGCGCTGCGCTATTTCAACCCCATCGGCGCACATCCTTCGGCGCTGATCGGCGAACTGCCGCGCGGCGTGCCGCAGAACCTCGTGCCCTTCATCACGCAGACCGCCGCCGGACTGCGCGAGTGCCTCTCGGTCTTCGGCGACGACTACCCGACGCCCGACGGGTCGTGCATCCGCGACTACATCGACGTCGTGGACCTCGCCAAAGCCCACGTGGCGGCGATCAACCGCATGGCCGGCGACAAGAACAAGCAGGCCTACGAGATTTTCAACGTCGGCACGGGCCGCGGCGTCTCGGTGCTGGAACTGGTGCGCAAGTTCGAAGAGGTCAACCACCTGAAGCTCAACTACAAGATCGCACCGCGCCGTGCGGGCGACATCATCGCCATCTGGGCCGATCCCACGCTGGCGAACACCGAACTGGGCTGGACTGCCGAGCGCACGCTCGACCAGACGCTCGCCGCCGCCTGGGCCTGGGAGAAGCACATTCGGGGAATTAAAAATTAAAAATGAAAAATTAAAAATTGGGCGAGTCCCGACTCTGATAAAGTCGAGGCTCGCTTTTACAACTCACCGCAGACGTCCAAACGTTTTGGACAATTGCGGGTTGTGAAACAATTTTTAATTCTCAATTTTTAATTCTTAATTATTTACCTTATCTTTGCGCTCCCAAAGCAGGCGGAAATGGGATGCGGTCCGCGAGTCCGCATTGAGAACCGCCGAAGGCAACACACATTAAAAAACAAATTTTCATTATGAAAACCATTTCAGTCAAGGCCGTAAAACGCGCTGATTTCGGCAAGAAGGCCGCCAAGGCGATTCGCCGCGAGGGCATGGTCCCCTGCGTACTGTGCGGCAACGGCGAAACCGAGACTTTCTCGGTAGACCCCCGCGAGATCAAACCCCTGATCTACACCCCGAACTCCTACATCGTAGAGTTCGACATCGAGGGCAAGAAAGAGCAGGCCGTGCTGCGTGAGGCACAGTTCCACCCCGTACGCGAGGAGATCCTCCACCTGGATTTCTACCGCATCGCCGAGGGCAAACCCGTATCAATCGCCATTCCGGTACGCCTGACCGGCAACGCCGAGGGCGTGAAGGTCGGCGGTAAGCTGGCCCTGTCGGCCCGCAAACTGGTCGTCAGCGCACTGGTCGAGAACCTTCCCGACGAAATCGTCGTGGACGTTACGGAACTGGGCGTAGGCAAGACCATCTTCGTCGGCGACCTCGAGTTCGAGAACCTGAAGTTCATCACCCCCGCTACGACCGCCGTCTGCGCCGTTCGCGTAACCCGTGCGTCGCGCGGAGCTGCCGAGGCTGCGAAATAAGCCGGGAATATGAAATACCTCATTGTTGGGCTGGGGAATATCGGCGCCGAATACGCCGAAACCCGTCACAACATCGGTTTCAACGTGTTGGACGCCCTTGCAGAGGCGTCCAACACTGTTTTTACCACCCAACGTTACGGCGACGTGGCCGAAGCGAAGTACAAGGGCCGGACACTGGTGTTGCTGAAACCCTCGACTTACATGAATCTCTCGGGCAAGGCCGTCCGCTACTGGATGGACGCCGGGAAGATTCCGCCGGAGAATCTGCTCGTCGTTTCGGACGACATCGCGCTGCCTTTCGGCACGCTGCGCCTGCGCCCGAAGGGGAGCGCCGGAGGGCACAACGGACTGAAAAACATCTCCGAACTGCTCGGAACGGAGGAGTATGCCCGCATGCGCTTCGGCGTGGGCGGCGATTTCCCGAAGGGGCACCAGGTGGAATACGTACTGGGCGAATGGACCGACGAGGAACGGAAGGCCCTTCCCGAGCGGCTGAAGGTCTTTGTCGACGCCATCCGGTCGTTCGCGACCGTGGGAACCCAATTGACCATGACCAATTTCAACAAGAAATAGGAAAAGCGGCTTTCGGGCCGCTTTTTTGCATTTCCGCTTTTTTTCGTTACCTTTGAGGTTGTACGACCCTTTTAAGGGTCCGGAGGTTTTGCCGAACCGCAAGACGGTTCGGTTTTGGATACGTTCCGGCTTTTTAGTACCTTTGTAAGGAGAGTTCCGACTTTATTGCGTTCTTGACATAGTACGTTGTATCGAAGCATCTGAAATTTTGGCGAATTTTATGCACAACAGATACAGCACCCCCGGAAGGGTGTGTGCTGTTTTCTGGTTGTGCAGGGCCCGCCAAAAGCCTCAGATGCCGGGATTCGGCGCCGCCCTTTCGTTTTGCGCGGACCTGCCGGATTCCGCTGAAAAAAGAACCCGGCAGGATGCCTTCTTTTTCTCTTCAAATTCTTCAGGAAAAAGACGGGATTGCGCTCCTGCCGGGATTCTCCTTTTATTCCTCCTCGTCGTAATAGATCTCCTCCATCAGCCCGTCCAGTTCGCGCCGCTCCTTCTTGGTCGGACGGCCCGTACCGCGGTCGCGGACGATGAAGATCGTCTCGCGCGGAACGTTGAGTTTGTCCAGCTCCTCCTGCGGAGTAACGTTGAGACAGTAAAGAGGCACGTTTTTCGCCGGCTGACGGCTCGACACCAGATCGAGCACCTTGTAGGAATAGGTCACCTGCATTTTGCGCACGGCGATCACATCGCCGATTTTCACCTCGCGCGAAGGCTTGGCATAAGCGCCGTTTACCGTCACCTTGTTCGTGCGCACGGCATCTGCGGCATCGCTGCGGGTCTTGAACACCCGCACCGCCCAAAGATACTTGTCCAAACGAATATCGTCCATATCACTTGATGTTTTGCTCCATTTTTTCCAGCAGGCTCCCCTTGCCGTAACCCTGCCATACATCCCGAATCCGGCCGTCGGGAGCGATCAGCACGAAATGCGGAATTTCCTTTACCCCATAACGCATCCCAAGCCCGGTATCTCCGTCTACAAGTTCGTTCCATTGGTTTCCGACCAACTGCTTTTCGGCAATAAACTCCTTCCACACCGGCTTCGGGTCTTGGCTGATGCTCACAACCGCAACCCTGCCGGCATACTTTCGTGCGATCTCTTGCAGTTCGGGAATCGCCTGTACGCACGGACCGCAGCCCGCACTCCAGAAATCGAGCAAAATATATTTCCCGATGAATTCCGCCAGGCGATGCAGATTCCCATCCGCATCGTACAGATCCCCGTCCACCAGCCGGTCTCCGACTCCGACCGCCGGAGCCGGATTGAGATAAGCGTCAATCCGCCGGCCCATCGGAGACTGCCGCTGTTCTTCCGTCATCCGGTCGTAAAGCGCAAGCATTTCGGCCTTGTGAGCTGTACCTATTCCGAACTGCAAAAGACGGGCGCATTCGGCCAGTTTGTTCAACCAGACCCGCGTCACGGGAGCCGTCTGCATACGACGGACGGTTTTCTCCGACACTTGCCCGAACAGCTCCATATAACGGGCAAAATCCTGCTGTGTATTCAGCATGTCCTGAAACCAATTCAACTCACAGATTTGAGGTTCGACCAGAGCACGGTACATGTCTTCGTCCGCCTGCTCCGCAATGTCCGAAGCGGCCTCCCAAAGCCAAGCCTGCTTATCCTCACCACGGACCTCGATACGTTTGCCGGGGGCAACCCAAACATCGAGCGTACCGCCCCGGTAATCCCCAACCGTCACACTGATCTGAACAACTTTCGGGAAAGCGACTGTATCCCGGAAGGAAAACCGACCGCCTGCCAGCGTATCCACGCCTATTCCCCGCAACATTTGCCCCTGCGGTTCATACAGACGCACTACCGCGCCGTCGGGCACGTTTCCGATTTTTCCGACAATCCGGAATTCGCCGGCGGGAACGGCGGGAGCGCAAGCCGTTGCGGCCACCGCGGCAAAAAGCAGGGAGAGCGGTTGTTTCATCGGTTTTCTCCTATTTTTCGTACAACGTTTCGCTTTTCGGCCGGTCGTGCGACTGTTCGTCGTTCTGGCGGCTGACGCTCAGGATCATCCCGAAGGCGATCATCGTGAAGAGCATCGACGAGCCGCCGCGCGAAATCAGCGGCAGGGTCTGCCCCGTCTCGGGGATCAGATTCACCGTCACCATGATATGCAGCAGCGCCTGACACGTGATCAGCAACGCAAGCCCCAGCACCAGCAATCCCGGAAAGGCGGTTCCGCACCGCCGGAATATCTCGATTCCCCGGAAGAAGACCCACAGGTAGAGCATCAGCAGCAGCACGGCCAGGATGAAGCCGTACTCCTCGACGAAAAAGGCATAGGCATAGTCGCTCTCGGGGTGGATCATCTCCACGCGCATGGCGCTCTGCCCGGCGCCTTCGCCCAGGATGCCGCCGTTGTAAATGGCGATCATCGAACGCTCCGTGTCGGAGAGGTGTTCGATGGGTTTCTCGGTCTGCGACTTGGTCCAGAGGTGAATCCACGTCGAAACGCGCCCTTCGGCGGTCTCGCTGCGCCCGAGGTTCAGCGTCATAATAACGACGATGGCCGCAACGCCCCATCCCACGAGTTTCATCAGCTCCCCGAAACGGACGCGTCCGATGAGCATCATCACCCACGACGCCAGGCACACCAGCACGGCCGACGAAGTGTGCGCCGGAAAGATCACCATTGCCGAAACGACGACCGGCAGCAGAATGGGGCGCGTACCCTCGCGCCAGATTTTTCGCTGCACGGGCGACGAACGCCACGTCCAGAACTTCCACGTCGGCACGATGCGTATCTTGTCGATCTTCGACTGCCGTCCGGCGAGCTGCCGGGCGAGGAACAGCACCGTGGCGACCTTCAGCGCCTCGGAGGGCTGGAACTGGAAGGGGCCGAGCGGAATCCAGCGGGCTGCGCCGTTGGTCGTCGCTCCGATGAAATAGACGGCGACGGTCAGCGCCACCGAAAGAAAATAGGCCGGCCGGGCCAGAAGATTGTAAATGCGGCAGTTGATCTTCTGCACGGCGACCATGATCAGCAGGCTGCCGACCAGCAGCAACAACTGCTGACGCAGGAAATGCGCCGTCGTACGGGCCGTATGGGCGTCGTAGGCCATCTTGGCCGTCGAGGAGTAGACCACCAACACCGAGATCACCGCCAGCGCGGCGACGATGATCCACAGCACGCGGTCGCCCGTAAAGAGGCGGAACCCCGATTTCCCGGCCGTTCCCGTCCCGCAGGCGCACTCCTCGCCGGAGGCCGCGTCACCGCTCCCCGAAGTCCGCCTGCCGCCGCGCGGCGCAGCGTCGCGCGCCGCCTCCGCCGTCGCCCGGTCGTCGTATCTGCTCTCGTCCCGCACCATCGGCTATGCTTTTTCTTCGACCCAGTTCTTGAACAGTTCGCCGCGGTTCTCGTAATTCCGGAAAAGATCGAAACTCGCGCAGGCAGGCGACAGCAGCACCGCATCGCCGGGACGCGCCGCGGCCTTCGAGGCCGTCATGGCCGCTTCGAGCGAATCGGTCGAGACCACCTCCGGGACCACGCCCGTGAACTCCCGGACCAGTTTGGCGTTATCGAGACCCATGCACACCAGCGTGTGCACCTTCGCCCGGGCGAAGGCCTTCAGCGGCTCGTAATCGTTGCCCTTGTCGGTCCCGCCGGCGATCCACACCACGGGGCGCGTCATGCTCTCCAGCGCATAGTAAACCGAATCGACGTTGGTGGCCTTCGAGTCGTTGATCCACAGCACGCCGTCCTTTTCCGCCACGGGTTCGAGCCGGTGTTCGACGGGCGCGAAGGCGTAGAGCGATTTGCGGATCTTCGCCGGGGCGACGCCCGCCGCAAGGGTCGCGAGGGCCGCGGCCATGGCGTTGTAGGCGTTGTGAAGCCCCTTGATCTGCAACTTTGCGGTGTCGATCTCCACCGACGCCTTGCCGGCCGTTGCGGTGAATTTTCCGTCGCAGAGAAACGCGTCGCCCGCACCGCTCGCCACGGCGTTTTTAGCGGCGAAGGGCAGCTGGCGCATCCTCAAATCGTACTTCGGAATCTCGTTCCAGATCACCTCGTCATCGCCCGAGTAGACGAACCAGTCGCGCGAGGTCATATTCTGCACGATTCTCATTTTCGAGTCGGCATAGTTCTGAAAACAATGGTCGTAGCGGTCGAGGTGATCGGGCGTAATGTTCATCAGCACCCCGACATGCGCCCGGAACCGATACATTCCGTCCAACTGGAAAGAACTCAATTCCAGTACATACCAATCGTAGTCGCCCGTAGCGACCGACCAGGCGAAACTCTCGCCGATGTTGCCGCCGAGGGCGACGTTCATCCCCGCGTCGCGCATGATCTTGTAGATAAGCGACGTGGTGGTGGTCTTCCCGTTCGATCCGGTGATGCAGATACATTTGGCCTTGCCCATATAGCGGCCCGCGAACTCCATTTCGGAGATCACCGGAATGCCCGCCTCGCGGATCTTGCGCACCATCGGGGCCGTATCGGGAATGCCGGGCGACTTGACGACCTCCGTGGCCGCGAGGATGCGCTCCTCGGTGTGGCCGCCCTCCTCGTAGGGGACCTCCCATTCGTCCAGCTTGGCCTTGTAACGGTCGGCAATGCGCCCCGCATCGGAGAGGAAGACCCCGAACCCCTTCTTTTTGGCGAGGATCGCGGAACCGTAGCCGCTGATTCCCCCGCCCAGAACGACGATCTGTTTCATATTATCTTATTTTCAGCGTTACCAGCGTAATGGCCGCCAACAGCAGCGAGATGATCCAGAAACGGAGAACGATCTTGGTCTCGAAGATGCCCTTTTTCTGGTAGTGGTGGTGGACCGGAGACATCAACAGGATGCGACGCCCTTCGCCGTAGCGGCGTTTGGTGTACTTGAACCAGCCGACCTGCATCATCACCGAGAAGCTCTCCACGAGGAAGACGCCGCACAGCAGCGGCAGCAGCAGCTCCTTGCGGATGCAGAGCGCGAAAACGGCGATCACGCCGCCGATGGCCAGCGAACCCGTGTCGCCCATGAAGATCTGGGCCGGGAAGGAGTTGTACCACAGGAAACCCACCAGCGCCCCCACCAGCGCCGCGGCGAAGACCACCATCTCGCCGCTGCCCGGGATGTACATGATATTGAGGTAGTCGGCATAGACGATGTGGCCCGAAAGATAGGCCAGCACCCCCAGCACGGCGACGATCGGGACCGAAACTCCCGTCGCCAGACCGTCCAGGCCGTCGGTGAGGTTGGCGCCGTTCGACACGGCCGTCACCACGAAAATCGCGACCAGCACGTAGAGAATCCATGTGGCAACGGAGTTTCCGCCCGTCAGCCATCCGTAGTCGAACTCGTTGTTTTTGACGAAGGGGATGGTCGTCTGCGTGGTCTTGAGGCTCTCGGAGCTGACGACCACGTGGCGCTGAACCGTTTCGAGCACCGTGCCGTCCTCGTTCAGATAGACCGTCTGCACGGGCTGCGTGACCTTCTCGCGCACGACGATGTCGGGCGAGAGCCACATGGTCGTTCCGACGATGACGCCGAGGCCCACCTGCCCCACGATCTTGAAACGGCCCTTCAACCCCTCCTTCCTGTGGCGGAAAACCTTGATGTAGTCGTCCAGACCGCCGATCAGGCCGAGCCAGACCGTCGACACGAGCAGCAGCTGGATGTAGACGTTGTCCAGCTTGCCGAAGAGCAGCATCGGGACCAGGATGGCGACGAGAATGATCACGCCGCCCATCGTGGGCGTGCCTTTCTTCTGCAACTGGCCCTGAAGCCCGAGGTCGCGGATCTCCTCGCCGATCTGCTTGCGGCGCAGGAAGTCGATGATCGAACGTCCGAAGATAATGACGATCAGCAGCGAGAGGATGATGGCTGCCGCGGCGCGGAAGGAGATGTACTGGAACATTCCCGAGCCGGGGAGGTCGTAGGCCTCGTCCAGGTACCTGAATAGATGGTAAAGCATGGTTTCAATTAAAAATTAAGAATGAAAAATTAAAAATTACCATACGATGGCATTACGACAAGCGAACAAATGAAAAACAATTCTTAATTTTTCATTTTTAATTGAGAAGCGCAAAGCGCTTCTTTATCTCTTCCCGGTCGTCGAAAGGATGTTTCACGTCGCCGACAATCTGATAGGTTTCGTGCCCCTTGCCCGCCACGAGGATGATGTCGCCCGGACGCGAGAGCATCACGGCCGTGCGGATCGCCTCGGCGCGGTCGGCGATGCGCAGGTAGCGCGCACCGGGCTCCAGCCCCGCGACCATGTCGTCGAGAATCGCCTCGGGCGACTCGTGGCGCGGATTGTCGGAGGTGAAAACCGCCGTCGTGGCATACTTCACGGCAATGGCCGCCATCTCGGGACGCTTGGTCCGGTCGCGGTCGCCGCCGCAGCCGCACACCACGATCAGCTGCTGGCCGGGGGTGCGGATCTCCTCGATGGTCTGAATCACGTTCTCCAGCGCATCGGGCGTATGCGCGTAGTCGACGATAGCCGTCGTGCCGTTCGCCGCGCGGATCTTCTCGAAGCGGCCGCTCACGGCGTGCAGCATGCTCAGCACGCGCAGCACCTCGCCCCGGTCGAGTCCCAGCAACACCGCCGCACCGTAGACCGCCAGCAGGTTGTAGGCGTTGAACCGCCCCAGCAACCCCACCCACAACTCCTGCCCGTCGATGCGCAGGAGCATGCCGTCGAGGTGCATCTCGACGATCTTGCAGCGGAAATCGGCCATCGCGCGCAGCGAATAGGCGCTCACCGCCGCCGCGGTGTTCTGCACCATCACGCGTCCGTTCCGGTCGTCGGCGTTCGTCAGAGCGAAAGCCCCCTTGGGCAGCCCGTCGAAAAAGAGCTTCTTGGCCCGGATGTACTCGGCGAAGGTCTTGTGGTAGTCGAGGTGGTCGTGCGTGATGTTCGAAAAGATGCCGCCCGCGAAATCGAGGCCCCGCGTGCGTTCCTGCACGATGGCGTGCGACGAACACTCCATGAAACAGTATGCGCACCCGGCGTCGGCCATTTCACGCATCATAGCGTTCAGGCGGATCGAATCGGGCGTGGTGTGGGTGGCTTCGACCTCGCGGCCGTCGATCTTGTAGACCACCGTCGAGATCAGCCCGGCCTTGTAGCCCATGGCCCGCACCAGATCGTAGAGCAGCGTCGCGGTCGTGGTCTTGCCGTTGGTCCCGGTGATGCCCACGAGTTTCAGCTCGCGGCTCGGGTAGTCGTAGAACGCCGCGGCCATATCGGCCATGGCCCCCGCCGAGTCCCCGACGAGAACATAAGCGACGCCCTCCGCCGCATCCGCCGGCATCCGTTCGCAGACGATTGCCGCCGCGCCTTTTTCAACCGCTATGGGGATATAGTCGTGTCCGTCGCTCTGCGTGCCCGGAACGGCGAAGAAGCAGTCGCCCGGTTTCACGGCGCGCGAATCGTAGACCAGCCCGCCAATGGCGGCGGCAGTATCGCCGCACACCTCCCGGACGGGGGTATTTTTCAGAATATCGGTTAATTTTTTCATCCTATTTCAACGTTATGACGACCGCCGTGCCCGGTGCTATGCGCGCTCCGGCGGTGATACTTTGCTGCGTTACGGCTCCCCGTCCCGAGAAGCGGACCTTCAGTCCGCGGCTTTCGAGCACGAACAGCGCGTCTTTCAACCCCATGCCGCGCACGTCGGGCATCACGCCCCGGTCGCCGGGCAGGCTCGTGATGACGACGTTCGAGAGGCTGTCCACCGCGACGCGCCCCCAGCCCGTGCGGCTTTCGAACGAGGCGCGGGGCGACAGGCGGTCGGCCACGCGGCGGACCTGCGCGATGTCGCCGCCCTTCATCCGGTCGGGATAGCGGCGCGGACCTCCGTCGTCGACACGACCGTACCAGTCGCGGCCGCGGTTGAAGATGTAGTCGACCATGCGCTTCACGACGGGACCCGCCAGCGGTCCCCCGTAGTAGGCTTTCCCGGCCTGGGCGCGGGTTTCGATGGTCGTGAGCACCGTGTAGCGGGGCGCGTCGGCCGGGAAGTAGGCCACCATCGAACCCAGGTAGTAACGTCCCTCGCGGCTGCGGGCATCGGTGATCTGCGCCGTACCGGTCTTGGCCGCCACCCGCAGGCGCGTCGTGTCGCGGAAAAAAGCGCTGGCCGTACCCTCGGTGCAGACCGCCTGCAAACACTGCTGCACCTCGCGCAACGCCGCCCGCGAGGCGATCGACGAGGCGATGGTACGGCTTTCGAAACGCTCCTCGACCCGATCGCCGCGGCGCAGTTCACGCACCAGCACGGGCGAAATCATCTTCCCGCCGTTGGCAATGGCGTTGTAGAAGGTGATCATCTGGATCGGGGCCAGCCGCACACGATAACCGTAGGACATCTTCACCAGCATCACGCCCGGGTCGGGAACCTTCCAGTCCGTGGTGACGGAGGGCTTCCGCTCGCCGAGCCGCTCCAGCCCCACGGTCTGGCCCAGATGCAGCTCCTTATGGAGAAAATCGCTGTATTCCTGCTTTCTGCCCGTACTTCCGTAACGGTCCCAGATCGCCTTGGCGAAGTAGACGTTCGACGACGAAGCCACGGCGCGCCGGAAGTCGATTTCACGGTCGCCGCGGTGCGAATCGCGGATGTTCCTGGCCGGGCCTACCGTCACCGGATCGCCGTTGTGGGTGTCGTAAACCGTCGAGACGGGCATCCGGGCGTCGTCGAGCAGCGTGAGCATCGTCGCCAGCTTGAACGTCGAACCCGGCTCCATGCTGCGGCCCAGGGCGTAGTTCTCCCGCTCGGCGAAACTCCCGTCGGCATTGCGGCCGAGGTTGACCATCGCCAGGATTTCGCCCGTATGGACCTCCATCACGATCGTCGTGCCCCACAAAGCATTCTGGGCTTCCAGCTGTCGCCTCAACGCCTTGTCGGCCACATCCTGCAAGTCGAGGTCGAGCGTCGTGACGATGTCGAAGCCGTCCACCGGGTCCTCGTGGTCCCCGCCCGCCACCCGGCCGTAAAAGCCGCGCGCGATGCGCTGGCGCAGGGCTTTGCCGTCGCGGCCCGCCAACTCCTCGCGGTAGGCCTCCTCGATGCCGTAATTGCCCTTGTCGCCCGTCAGTCCGATCGTACGGCGCGCCAGTTCGCCCTGGGGATAGATGCGTTCGTCGCGCTCGATCAGCCGGTAGACCATGCCCATGTTCCAGTTCAGCAGCGGATAACGCCGCAGGGTCTCCCACTCGGCGAAATCCACCTCGCGGGGAAAGATATTCACGGGCGTATGGTCGCGGATCGTGTCGTAGATGCGGCGTTTGACATATTCCTCGCCCCGCATGCGGTCCATCATGCGCGAAATCCACCCCTCGGAACGCAGGTAGGAGGTGTCGCGCGGATTGACCAGCCGGTAACGGCGGGCGTGCTCCTCGCGGAAACGTTTGGCATAGGCCGAGGCGGGCTTGTCCCGGAAGAAGGCAGCCAGCAGTTTCGCGAGCGAGTCGGCCTGTTCGCGGAAGGTCTTGAGCGAATCCAGCCCCGGCGACGCGAAGTCGAAGGCGGCCTGATAGCGGAAGATCGAGGTGGCGAGGGGTTCGCCGTCGCGCGAAAGGATGCTCCCTCGCTGCGCCGGGATGACCTCCTCGGTGAAGATGCGGCTGGCGAGGCGGTCGGCATTGTAGGCCACCTCCGCACTGAACAGCTGCACCCAGACGAGCCGTGCGAGCACGATGGCCCCGGCGAGGATGAAGAGCACGTACAGAAGCCTCACCCGCAGCAGAATATCGCTTTTGACCTTCGAACGTTCCTGCTTCATCGCCGTTTAGTTTTCGATGATCTCGCCCGGCGCCTGCGGGTCGTAAAGCTCGATGCCCCGCGCCCGGAGCTGTTCGACGATGGCCGAATGGGTCGTGCGCTGGTAACGCTGCTCCTGGAGGCGGATCGAGCGTTCGCGGAGTTTCTGCACGTCGCGCTCGAGACGCGTGTAACGCATGTCGAGGTGCAGCGACCAGAACATCACCATGATGCTCAAAAAAAACATCCCGGCGATGGTCAGCATATAGGGATAGTATTTCGAGACGCCCTCGCGCACGAGGATCGTACCCGAGAACAGCTGCCAGAAGGTGCTGGACCTGCGGCGTCGCTCGCGGCGTTCGCGTTCTTCGGCTTCGGCCCGCTCTTCGGCCTCGCGCTCCTCGTCGGCGCGGATGTCCTCTTCGGCTTCGCCCCGCTCCATGCGCCGCACCTCGCGGCGCACACGGCGCGCGAACTCCTCCTCCTGCTCGCGGCGGGCCTGCTCCTCGGGGGTCACCGGGTCGAATTCGTGGTCTCGGTACATCGTATCAGCGTTTTACGGCCGCCCGGAGTTTCGCCGAACGGGAACGGGGATTGCGGTCGAGTTCTTCGGCCGAAGGGGTCACGGCCTTGCGCGTCACGAGGTCGAACGGGGCCTGCGAACGACCGAAAAAGTCCTTTTCGACCTGCCCCGAGAAGTTGCCGCTGCGCATGAAATTCTTCACCAGCCTGTCTTCGAGCGAATGGTAGGAGATAACGACCAGCCGGCCGCCGGGCTTCAGCACCCGCAGGCTCTGCTCCAGCGCCATTTTCAACGCCTCCATCTCGCCGTTGACCTCGATGCGCAGGGCCTGGAAAAGTTTGGTCAGGAATTTCGCCTCGTCCTTTTTGGGCGTGCAGGGCTTCACGGCTCCGACCAGCTGCGCCGTGGTCGTCACGGGCGCCGCCGCACGGGCCTTGACCAGACAGTTGGCAACCTTCCACGGTGTTTCTACCTCGCCCCAGTCGCCCAGAATGCGGGTCAGGTCCTCCGCGGTGTAGTCGTTCACCACGTCGGCCGCCGTGAGCCGCCCCCTCTGGTTCATGCGCATGTCGAGCGGAGCCTCTCCGCGGAACGAGAATCCGCGCTCCACGGCGTCGAAATGGTGCGACGAAACCCCCAGGTCGGCCAGAATGCCGTCGACCTCCGTCACGCCGCGCAGCCGCAGCGCCCCCCGCAGGAAGCGGAAATTGCTCTCCACGTAGTGAAAACGCGCATCGTCGGGACGGTTCTCCAGCGTGTCGCGGTCCTGGTCGAAGCCGTACAGACGGCCTTCCGGCCCCAGGTCGGAGAGGATGCGGCGCGAATGGCCGCCTCCGCCGAAAGTGAGGTCGGCGTAAGTGCCCGCAGGTTCGACAGCGAGCAGTCCCACAGACTCTTCCAGCAGTACGGGAGTATGGTATTGCGACATAATAGTTATTTGCAAAGGTCTATTTGGGTGTAAAGTTAGGGATTTTTCAAAAAAGAATGCCTATATTTGTAAATATAATCGGCAATAATTTCCCGCCTCATTCTAAGTCGTTTACGGGAGCGCAAAAATTACGAGGGTTAAAATTAGGGTTAAAACACGATCATTTTCAACAATTCAAACTCTCTAACAATCATCTCAATACACGAATAGTTAATAATAAATCACACTTTCAATAGTGTACCATTACACCCTCTATTCGTCCGGATCGCAGGGTAGGCTTCAATAGTACACCGTCGTAACAAACGCTCCAACGCAGAACTCGCTATTACAGCCGTCAATTCCAATAGAGCAACACTCCTTTTAGCACACGCCAATCCTTCACGTCAGCAACAGCCCGTCCATACAACGACAAGAGGGACGATCTCCAAGCGTTTCCATAGCCTACCGGGCAGTAGTTCGCCGGAGGCTTCAACGATCTAAAATCGGGTTCTCCAAGAGTTTCCCGTTTTCACGCCACGACATCGCGCCAAACGTAGGTATAGGCAGGCTGGCAGATAGCGGTCGATCTCCAACAACACCCCGCGCCGCGGCCCGAAATAATATCCGTTCGTATTTAGGGTATTTCTCCAATACAAAGACCCGTCTAAGACCTCCGAGCGCCAATAATTAGGAGCTTCGCCTACAAGGCCGAAAACAGCGATTTCCAGGAGGCCTTTCCTTCGGGCGGGTAAATACTCCTTCGAAGCGGCAGGAGCGTAGAAATCGGCATTTACAACAGCATAGCGGAGAACGCCGTGAGAGCTGGCCGAGGGCGCGTATTATAGAATGTCGAGGAGCCTGACGGGGCGCGGCTCGAAATAATATACGACGTTCCTCCTATTAGGCAAGGACGAGATCATCAAGAGGCGTAGATACAGCGTTCACGCAGTTTCGCTTATTATATCCTCCTTTATCCTATCATAGCATTATAGCTATTACACATAGATTACTTATTCCCCTTATTATTATCGGAGAGGCTGCCGTGGCCGCCCTGTGAACAGCTCCCGGAGGGTTTGGGGGAGGTTCAGCGCCGGGTCGTGCTTACTTATTCTTACAAGGTTCCGTCCGAGGTCTATCCGAAACTGACGGCTTCCGTAGTTCCCGGCGTCGTATCGGTCGATGACGCTTACTAATTCCCTCCGTACTTTACAGCGGGCCGCTTTCAAGCCTTTCCGCGTGGCGGAGCTACAAGCCGCCCGCCGCTTTGCAAGATATTCGGCATATCCGTATTCGTTCAGCCCTTCGGCGATCTCACGCTCTTTCGGAGTCATTTCATCCGTTATTTCAATCCGTTCGAACAGCACGAAATTCCGGGCTTCCCGGGCGAGGAACAGATAGAGATCGCCGTAGCTGGCTACAAGGTCGGCCACGGAGTGAATATCGAGCCTATTCAACGCGAGGGCCTGCCGGTCGGCCAGCTTAAATTCGTAACGCGGAAAATAGTAGCCATACCGGGCGAGAATATCGAAGACCTCACCCTGTCGGGCTCGGTTCCGCAACGGCGTTTTAGCGACGATCTCGGCTGTTTTATCATAGACTATGACTTTCTTATAGCTCCGGTCGCCGAAATAGACGGTTTCATCCTTAAAGACGTTTCTCGAACGGGTCTTATAACCTGCCATCAGGCGGATCAGCCGACGGCACGGGATTCGCGTCCATAGGTTCAACCCGACCTCTACCTGGGTAACACGGCCCCGGCCTAACTCCTCGTAAGAGATATTCAGATCGGCTGCCAACCGCTTCAAGGCATGGACGAGGGTCTCGGAGGTCAGATCAAACAACGAGGTTCTTCCGCAGTACCATTTACGGAGGCTATTTACAATATAAAGCCTTCCGGTCCTCCTTATGTAGATCAGCCGGAGTGGGTGAGGCGCGATACGGGAGAGGCCTTTCAGTCGGTAAATACCAATATTCTCGAACACTTTCACGATTTCGCAGTTCTCGAAATTTCCCGAGAACTTTTCCAACATTATCGTTAAATTATCTACCATAAACGGACGTTTTTCATTTTTACAAAGATACGCAAATAACAGCCTCAATATTCGCTCTCACGCTGCTACAACCCCTAAAACGGCCCCAAATCGACCCCGTTAATCTCGCGAAAGCCCAGTAAATTCTGGGCCCATTACAAGGCTTAAATTTTTCATAATATTTTCTTATAGATTCATTTTTTCGTGAATATTCAATCACTCGTTTGCAGGTTATTCTTTCTAATTAATTCTATCAAACGCCATTTTACAGCCTCGTAAAATTCAAACTGATAGTCGGGGCATGAATATTCTTTCTCTCGCTCGTAGTGTATTCGCAGCCACTTTCTAAAATCACGTTGAGCCTCTTTCGACAACAGCCCTGCATAGCCTTCCAATTCGGTATGGGATAGGCTCGCCAATCCCAGCATCAAGATAAAATCGGTCAGTTCTTTCAAGTTCCCCCGTTTAGGCCGGAACGACGGTCGCCGACCGAGCGTATCAAAAAGAAACTCTCGGCAACTCCGCCAAAAATAATTTACAGCCCGTATATAATACCCGTCGAATAATTCACCGAGCGTCCCGACCTTCAATCGGCCGAGAACGCTCCGCCGTCCGTCACCCGACAAAAACGCCACCCGCAAGATATTACGTCGTATCAGAACATTTCCATTCATTTCGTCGATCCCATTACAAATTTTAGCAGTATGGCATCCCGAAACGAATTCCCGGCATTCAGAACTCGATTCCTTCAATTTATAGCATTTCGATCTAAATCCCCGGATTCGGTGTATCATTTCAGTACATGTCATATCAACCGGGACGTTCAGCCCCATTTCAATCTCGGAAATTTCAAAGGTTCTCAACGTATCAAACGAGATACCGAGTCGTTTGGCCACTTTCCGCCAAGCCTTTTCCAAATCCGTTTTAGTCAAATCATCCAACGAAGTCGCGCCGTAGTACCACTTTCGGATACTACCGTAAATTTTCATAAAGTCTTCGTAAAATTCAATTATCAGATCATGCGCATCATCCCCGGATTTCCCATTATTTAATACCAACTTATCATACCATCTCCCATTTATCCAATTCGATTTTTCAACGAAAGTTCCATAACGCAGGTGATGATAGACCTCCTTATCGTAACATTTCAAAGTAATATTATCGACCATATTTTTTCAATTTCAAAAGTTCGTCTTTACAATACCTCTTAGAACGCCCGTAGCGCATAGGCGTAATCAAACCTTTTTTCTCCCAACGATAGAGCGTCGAGCGACTGACCTTCATCGAGCCTTCAACCTCTTTCGCAGTCAGCAACTCCGCTCCGAGGAGAGCCTTCGTAAGATAATTAATAATCCAATCCCGATTCTGGGCTATCCCCACTTTAATCAGCGTTTGGAGCATCTTCGGAGATACGATAATCTCACACTCCGTTTTAATTCTTAAATTATTCATAGCTTTATATCAGAATTAGCGGGCGATTTCTCGCCCTTTATTTCCTAATATATAATGGTGGATAATACGAAGGTCCTTTTTTAGATAATTATTTATATATCAATTAATTAACATTAAAACGGCTCCAAAACAACCCCAAAAGAGGGTCAAAAGATCATTTTTGCCGACTTACAGAACACAAAAAACCGCCCCGGTCAGGGGCGGTCTACATAACCTACACAAACAAATTTTATTCAGTTAACGCGGTTTTAATTATTTCGAATCCGCCGTCTTTACAATTCTTTTCAGACAGACACGCATTCCGGATACTACTCAGTTCAACGCAGGTGGCATTCTCCAATTCCGGAACAAAATCAAGCCACTGGGCCTTACTTCGGGCATATACGAATATAACATTTTTATCAATCAGATATTTTACCAGCCGTTTCGTATACTCCTGAGAAGGAAGCAAGCCCATTTTCGCCGGAAATGGCTTATATTTCCTGGAATGATAAGCCATTAGCTGAACCGCCGCTATCTTCGTTTCAGCTCCGGGAACAGCTTCCCGAATTATCCGCGTTTTCTTCGCCCAATACCAATCCTGCTCCTCATTAAACGGCTTATATTCCGGACCGGAATAAAAAATCGCACGATCTTCGAGTAGCATCGCTTGGGTCTGCGCCCGAATGACGAAGCGTTTTTCTTCATCGCTCATCTTTTCATGAGCTTCGATATTCGACGACACCTTATAACCCGGGTTTGACATTAACAGTACGACCCGCGCACCAAGAACATCGCCGATAAACGGATAAGGCAATATTTCGGTATGCAACTGATACTCGGGCTCGTTTTTCGTTCGCTCATTAAATTCTTCGATAAACGGGATGTCATCGGCATACGCATTCAACTTTTCCAATCGCATATAGCCGTTCTTCTCGATTTTTTCGGCTAATACCCGCCACGGGTTTTCTTTTAACAAGGTTTCTTTCGTTTCCATAATAAAAGGTTTAATAGTTAGGTTCCCAAAGATAAGATATTCTCGCCCTTTTTCAATATCGAGGGTGGTGATAATTTCATCCATTTTTTCTTCGCCCCGGTAGTCGATCCCGACCGTCCACGCGCTATTCGTCCCGCCATCCCAGCAAAACACCTCTTCCAGACGTTCGCGGAGTTCGGCAGTAAGCAGGGCCGTCAGCCGACTTTCGGAGAGGCAGGCCTTTTCCAACAGAAAATAATGTAACACGGAGGTCGCTTCACCCGTCCGCAGGTAGCTGATATAGTACGCCAACGAGTGGGGAATCCGGTCGGCATAGTCGGGGTGGTTCTCTTTATAGCGAGCCAAAACGACCTCCAAATCCCCGCCGTAATGGATATACAAGGCGAGGTTCAGTAACTTTTTCTCCCAGCCAATCCGCCCGAACTCGAAACACAGATCGTCCCAATAAGCCCGTCGGGCGACAAGGTCGTCATAGATTTCCCGCTTTTCAGCAACCGGCATCGCCGGGTCGCCGAGGGATTTCGAGACCGGGGTGGCTTCATCCCGGTATTTTTTGACGACGAGATCGTCGGCGCTGACGGAATCGGCCTCCATCCACCTCTGCAACCATTCCGATTTTTCGGCGTCCTCCAACTTTTCAAAATCGCCGCTCTTTAATCCGTTTCTCGACAGATAGTGTCGAAATTCTCGCTCCAATCTCGCTATCCGGCTCCCTTCGGCGGCGGCATACAGGAATTTCGGGGGCAGGTCCTCAATCCACATCGTCGAGCGGATTGCCTCCCGAAACCGTATCGCCTCGATCATATCCAGCAGGGGAAATTCCCCGCGAAAGGGAATCAGCCGCGACGGAATTTCCCGGTCTACAAGCAGGCCGGCCATACCACCCGCCACGGAGCACATTCGGTCCCTCGTCGAAAGTCCACTCTTTTCCATATCCCGTTATTTCGGTTAAAAACTCTTTACGGCAAAATTATCAGTCGCTTCCGCCAACCCCCGGCGCAAGGGCAGATTATTTTTCAACCGTCAAAGAGGCAAATAAAGAAAGCGTGGCGCTGAAGGCTTATTCTATACGGCAGGCTCTGGAATAGCCCGAATACTAAAATAAGCATCAGCCCACGCCCTTTTTCAAGGACATAGGAATAACAACGCTTATTCCCGTATTCATCAGAATTTTCCAGATTCGCCGTAGAGAATAAACTTACGCTTTCGCGTCTATCAATATGTCATAGACAAAAGTACAAAGATTTCGCGGATTTCCAACAAAAAAGGCTTCGACCTAAATCGAAGCCCCTTCAAAATTCATTCATCGTCAATCAAAAAAAATCGGCCGTTTCAGTTTTATAGCATCCTATGGGTGTCTCAATCCATATTAATTTATCTCCCCAATCGCATTCGTTCTCAGGAAACGTATACCATAATACAAAAATTATTAGATTCAAGTCTTTCGCTATTTTCATCACCTCTAAATAGAATTTTTCATCTTCCCCCTTTTTCAAAAGAAAATCTGGGAAAGCCCTATCATCAAGAGAAATTACAATCGCTTTCAAATCATCTTCAATGGCAATTTTTCGTATCTCGTTTAATATTAGAACATAGTCTTTTACAGCACGAGAACGCAACTTAACAAACGGATTAGCACTCTCCCAATGGAGTAGTCCCGTAGATATTTTAGCTTTCTCTAAAAATGAATGTAACACGGGGCCTAACATCAGCATTATATCTTCAACATCATAAATTTGGTTAGGCGTAAAAATCGTTATTACCTCCGAATATTTACAGATAATAGGACGAGCATTTTCCGCATCAAAAGTTAGATACACTCCTTCCTTACACGAACTAACAGATATATTATCGCGTCTTAATTTTACAATAATTTTTTCACTCATATCTATCCATCATTTTAGCAACCACATTTTTCACCTCTTCCCGGAACCACGCAGGTTGCAACACCTCTACATCCGCGCCGTTCGAGAGCAGTTCCATCCGAAAATCGTAAGTCGGTGCCAACCGGTATTCGAACACCGAATATTCCGCGGTCCGCTCGGTTTCACGCTGGGTAGGGTGCAGGGGCAGAGCCCGGACGTAGTTCGCCTGCTTCCCCAAGACGCGGATTTCGACCCGTTCGGCCTTCCGGTCCCGTTCACGGATAATTCCGAAGGCGTCGGCATAGAATCCGGCACAATCGAAATCAGAGGGGATTTCAGCCGCTTTCGCCGTCGGAACCATACTTCGTACCCGGTCAAGGGCGAACGCGTAAATTCCGCCCATTTCCACGCTATTGGCGATCAGGTACCAGCGCCTCCGGAACGCCTTCAATCCGTAAGGCTCGACCTCGTAACGATTTTCTCGTTTTTCATCGTAGGTATGGCGGTAGACGATCTCCAAGCATCGGTTTTCCTCCATCGCCCGGAGTACGGCAGTCAGATAGGCGTAGCCCGAAGGGATCGGCTCCAACGCGATCCGTCGGCGCAGGCGTTTACTATTTACCAAGAGGTCGTTCACGGCGAAGGTTTCCAACAGCCAGCGGCGCAGATCGTCGCGCACCAAGTCGTCGCCGCATTCGACGTAGTATTCGTTCGTCCGGCGGTCGCAGGCGATATTCACGTCGAACAACTCTTCAACGGCTTTCCGGTGGTTCTCGAAGGTCTTTCGGGGCAGTTCCTCGCCGCCCGACATCTCGTTCCGCTGCCAACGGACGCGGATTTCATCAAGGGTGATACGGCCCGCGGAGTAGATCACGTCCAAGAGCCACAGATAACGGCGAAACAAGGTCGCGGTGTTATTCGTCAAGGCGTTCATCGTTCAAAGGTTTTTCACAAAGATAAAAAAGGCTTCCGCCAAAACTCAGCGGAAGCTCCCGTTTTTTATCAAGCACTCAATTTTTTCATCGCCTCGGTCAGCTCCGTTCGTTCGGTATTCGTATAGACCCGATGTACCATATCGAGGCTTTTATCCCCCAAAAGTTTCGCTACAATATAGAGAGGGACGCCCGCGTTCGCCAAGTGGGAGGCGAAGGTATGCCGGGCAACGTGAAACGAGAGGCGTTTCCCGATTCCGGCTTTCTCAGCCAACATTTTCAGTTTCCGGTTTACGCAGTTATTCGATAGACTCGGAAAAACATGCTCGCCCGTAGACACGTTCCGGTACTTGGCAAGCAGGACCTTCGGCCATTTCAACGTCACCGGAATTTCAACCAGTTCTTTCGTCTTGCATTGAATCTTAGAGATATAGGTCACGCCTTTAATATTTTTCAAGTGCGTCCACTTCAGGTCCAATACGTCGCTGAACCGCAAGCCCGTTTCACAACTGAAAATAAACAGTTCACGTGTCAGTTTCATCGCCGGATCACCTTTATCCGGCAGGGCCTTTTGCAGGAACGCGTCGTATTCATCCTTTGTCAGAAAAACCGTCCGGGGTTTCGAGCGGTTTAGGAATTTCAATCCCTTCCCGAACGGATCGTCGATCGGATAGCCCAGCCGTCCGGCCCATTTCACCACCGAACGCAGGCGGTTCAATTTCGTATTAATCGTATTATCCGCATTCCGGCGGACCGTCCGCAAATACTTTTTATACTCCTGAATAAAGAGAATATCGAGCTGGTCAATCGTCCGTTTCTTACTCCGTTTCGAAAATTTCGCCATATCTTTTTTGAGGTCCAATATACCTATAATCGTTCGCTCGCAGCGGTTATCCGTCCGCAGTTTATCTACATAGGCATCGAAGATTTCATCGAGGGTGGCGTTCGTCTTTTCACTCGGAGCCGTCCGCGCCTTTCCGGTGAGTATTTCACGGATTCGCTCCAGGTCCACGGTTTCACCCAACATCTCGCACTGGAACAGATAGCGTTCGTATTCGGTTTCCTTCCCGTTCAGATAGCTGTTAATTACGCTTTTTTCGGGGCAGTTTCCGACAACACGTCCGGATTTCTTATCCCAGCAAGCCGGGGCAATCGAATAGGGAGTCGCAAATTTCGTTTGGCGGCCGTCGAGATATACACGCAGGTCGATACGTTTTTCCAAACCTTTCCTTGAAAGGTCATCACGCAGAATAGGTCTAATCGTTTTTTTCATAACTATTCGTTTTACGATTTTGCTTTTTAATAGTGGCTGGTTCCAAGAAAAATCGAGGAAATTTTTCCCGCAAGGACTAATTTAGGCTCAAAATACTGATTGACAAAGAGTTCTTTCAGTAAAAATTCTCGAAAAATTTTACAACGTCCTCCAATCGTCATCCAGCCGAGATTCGGCAACAAACCATTTTAACAAGAAATTCACCGGAAAAATCAACCCGAAAAAAGGGGGCTAAAAAAAGCCCTTCAAAAACAACAAGGGTTAAAATTAGGGTTAAAAATTCGACACAAAGCGAAACAAGGTGAAAGACCTACCCTTCGCCAAAACGCGTTCTAACGACGATTAACTTTCAACAAGGTGCATCTTATAGCAAAAAAACCGTATATTTGTGGATATAATTTTCCGAACATTCCATGCCCAAAATCGACATCGGCGCCGTACTCAGGCAGAAAGCCCCGCGGCTGGCTCGCTGGATTCCCCGTCCGGTCGTGAACTGGCTGCGCCGCACGATCCACGAGTCGGAAATCAACCATATCCTCGAACACTACTGGTCGCTGCCTCCGCAGGAGTTCATCCGCGCCTGTTTCCGCGAATGGCAGGTCACCTATTCGATCGAAGGACTCGACAAGCTCGCCCCCGGAGGCCGTTACCTCTTCGCCTCGAACCATCCGTTCGGGGGCATGGACGGCATGATGCTCGCCGACAAGCTGATCGACCGTTTCGGCGACGCGCGGGTGGTGGTCAACGACCTGCTGATGTACCTCGAACCGCTGCGCCCGCTGTGGATTCCGGTGAACAAGCACGGCGCGCAGAGCGCCTCCTACGCCCGGAAGTTCGACGAAGAGTTCTTCGGCGATCTGCCGGTCCTGACCTTTCCCGCGGGTCTCTGCTCGCGCCCCAACGGCGGCGAGGTGACCGACCCCGAGTGGAAAATCAGCTTCCTGAAAAAGGCCTACGCCTCGCAGCGGCAGATCGTTCCGGTCTTCGTCGAAGGGCGTCTGTCGAAGTTCTTCTACCGCGTCTACCGAATCCGCAAGGCGCTGGGCGTCAAGTTTAACATCGAGATGCTGTGGCTGCCCGACGAAATGTTTTCGCAGAAGTGCCGCCATTTCCGCATCGTCGTCGGCGACCCGATTCCCGTGGCCGAACTCCAGCGTTTCGGGTCGCTGCACGAACAGGCGCTGGAAGTACGTAAAAAAGCGTATTTTTTGGAAAAAACGCTCGCCGGCCCGAATCAAAACCGCTAATTTTGGTATTTTTGCCCTGTCATGCAACAGAAAGAGAATACAGTACCCATCATCGAACCGGTCGCCCGGGAACTGCTGCTCGCAGAACTGACGCCCGCCCGCAAGATGCGCAACACCCACCGGGCAGGCAATGAAATCTACATCTTTTCGGCCGCCGAATGCCCCTCGCTCATGCGCGAGGTGGGCCGCCTGCGCGAAGCGGCCTTCCGCGGCGCCGGCGGCGGCACGGGGCAGGAGGTGGACATCGACGAGGAAGACCTCGCGGGCGACGGCTACTACCAGCTGATCGTCTGGGACCCCTCGGCGCAGGAGATCGTCGGCGGTTACCGCTTCATCGTCTGCACCACGCCCAACCCCCGCCATCTCTCGACCGAACACTATTTCCGTTTCAGCGAGCGTTTCCGCCGGAAGTTCCTGCCCCGGACCATCGAACTGGGGCGTTCGTTCGTGCAGCCCGCCTACCAGGCCCGCGGCAACGCCAAGAGCATCTATGCGCTGGACAACCTCTGGGACGGACTGGGCGCGCTGATCGTATTGAACCCCAAGGCCAAATACCTTTTCGGCAAAGTCACCATGTACACGACCTACAAGGCCGTGGCCCGCAACGCGCTGATCTGGTTCCTGCGCCGCTATTTCCCCGACCGCGACCAGCTGGTGGAGGGCATCCATCCCATACGGCTCGACCTGGACGACCCTTATTACGAGGAACTGTTCTGCGGCGCGACCTACATGGAGAACTACCGCATCCTGATCCAGCAGATCCGCAAGTTCAACGAGAACATCCCGCCGCTGATCAACGCCTACATGAACCTTTCGCCCACGATGCGGGTTTTCGACACGGTGTCGAACCCCGATTTCGGCGGTGTGGAGGAGACGGGCATCCTGGTGACGATCCGCGACATCTATCCCGAAAAACGCCTGCGCTACACCCGCTGGCTGGGGTGGCGGGCCAATCTGAAACACCGCCGCGAGGAGTTCAGCGAACGCCTGCGCGAACATTTCGAACGCATCAAGAAAAAGCGGAACGCCTGAAAACGCCCTGTTTCCCTCACGGCCGTCCGGACAATCGGGCGGCCTGAATTTTGCATGCCGTGCAGTAAACCGCACATTTCCGCATTTAACGATACGAACGACTCAACTAAAAAACACCTCGCATGAAACGATTATTTCGTCTTCTTCTGATCCTGGGCCTCGCGGCCGGAACCTGGTCCTGTGCGGACGACGGAACTCCGTCGGTCAGCATCAACGGCGGAACCGATTTTCTGTCGCTCGACCACCTCGCCCGCAGCGGCAAGATCACCGTCAATGCTCCGGCGCCCTGGAGCGTGACGCTGGCGCCGGAAAACTACGGTCAGGACGAAAAACCCGACTGGCTGACCCTCTCCGCAGAAGAAGGACCGGCAGGGTACTCCGAGATCGACGTGACCTTTGCCGAGAATCCGGGTCCTGCCCGCAGTGCGTCGCTTCTTTTCTCCTGCGACGGAAAGACCTTGGCTTTCACCGTCTCGCAAAGTGCGGGCGGCACGGGATTCGACGCCCCGGACTACTATTTCTACATTTCGGTCGGAACCATGCCGACCCTCTATTCGGGCCTGCACCTGCTTTCGCACGACAAACCGAGCTACGTCTCCTACGAACGCGCAAGCACCTTCGACGCCGCCGAATTTCCCGACCGGGCCTTCGTGTACCCCGTCGCCGACCCCACGGGCCATGCCACCAACGAGGAATTACGGGCCATGAGCGAAGCGATGAAACGCCGCATCCTGGAGATCAACGCCGAGGACCCCACAGCGGTCTTCGGGCTATGGGTCGACGACCTGCGGTGCCGCCTGGGCTACGACTGGTTCGTGGCGCAGGGCATCGACTCGGCACGCGTGAAGGTGACGATGCTCTCCGACGGCACGGCGACCTACAACAATTTCCACAACTACTTCGGCGATGCCGCCACGGCCGAGCAGAACTGGAACGACTACGCCGCCGAAGTCGAAGCCCTCGACTGGAACCACGGCGGCCGTTATCCCGAGACCCGCGCGCCGGAGGAGTTCGCCTCCTACACCTGGCCCTACTACCTCTCGACGCGCCCCGATTACCGGCTGATGCTGCAAAACAGCAGCCTGATGGAGTCCTCCTGCCCGTTCATCGCCGACCGGCTGGCTGCAATGAAGATGGAGAGCGTCCAGCCCTACGAGCTGCTGACGGCCCTTCCCGAGGCTTCGAAACAACAGTTCTACCGCATGGCCAAATTCGACTACGCCCGCTTCGCGGGGCTGTTCGACCTGTCGCCGAAGAAAAACCTCATCATCATCGGCACGAGCCACAGTTCCGCCGCGAGCGAACAGCAGCAGGCGGCCTATGTGGAACGGATCATACAGCAGTACGGCAGCGATTACGACATCTTCTTCAAGCCCCATCCCGCCGACAGCTCGTCGGCCGGTTACCCCGACCGGTTCGAGGGGCTGACGCTGCTGCCGGGCCAGATGCCGTTCGAAATCTTCGTCTGGGCGCTGCTCGACAAAATCGACATGATCGGCGGCTACCCCTCGACGACCTTTATCTCCGTACCGCTCGACAAGGTGGGCTTCCTCTTTGCCGCCGATGCCGACGGACTCGTCCGGCCGTTGAACATCCTTTTCCGCGACGCCGCGAACGTGGAATGGATTCAGTAAATGCCCCCGGCACCGAAAAACGCCACCCGGCTCGGGCGGCGTTTTTTTCGCGCAAAAAAATCCCCCGCCTAAGCAGGGGACCAGGCAAACAATTGTTTAACTAAATGATTTCGGGCGGAAGATTACCGGACGACCTCTCCCGACTGATTCTCCAGGCTTGCATTCTTCTCCGTCTTCACCGGCTCCGATTTTTGCTCGGCGGGCTCCGATTCCGGCTCTGCGGGAGTCTGTTCCGGCTTCACGGGGTCGGGTTTCTCTTCCGGAGCGGTAGGCTCCTGCTTCTGCTCGGGAGCGGTGGGATTCTCCTTCTGGGGCGTGTCTTGCTTTTCGGGCTGCTGGGCATAAACCATTCCTCCGGCCGTCAGCATCAGCGCCGCCATCATCACAATCGTCTTTTTCATAGCTTTAAAATTTAAATGGTTGAACTTCATTCTTTCGTTAGCGGGTCGTCTTACTCGCGTTCTGACTTCTGAAAGTTCAAGCGAAGTGCCACAACGGCGCAAAACACGCAACAAACAGATTTCCAACGCAAACGCCATTGCGCTAAAAATCGGAGAAGGTGTGGAAAAATGTGGAGACGGGACAGAAAGTGTGGAAAAATTCCACAGCCGGAGTGTGGAACGGCCGTCCGGAAACCGGAACGGGACAGGCGGGAAGCCTCCTATTCGATACCGTAAAGATGGAGTTTGTTGTAGAGCGTTTTGCGGTCGATGCCGAGCAGTTTGGCGGCCTGCGACTTGTTGCCGCCCGCCGTTGCGAGGGCGCGGCGGATCTGCTCCTCCTCGGAAGCGGGATCGCGCAGCGAAAGAGGCGCCTCCGCAGGTTCCGCCGGACCTCCGGTGACTTCGGCCGGCAGGTCGCGGCAGGTGATGTACTCGCCCGCGGCGAGCAGCGTCGCCGACATCACCGCGTTTTTCAGCTGCCGCAGGTTCCCCGGCCAGTCATAGGCGGCAAGGGCCGCGGCGACCGCGGCGTCGAACCCGACGATCCGCTTGTCCAGCTCCCGGTTGGCCTGGTCGAGAAAGAAGTCGGCGAAGAGCGGAATATCCCCGCGCATCTGCCGCAGGCAGGGCATACGCAGCGTGAAGGAGTTGATGCGGTGGTACAGGTCGGCGCGGAACGTCCCGCGCGCGATGGCCGCTTCGAGGTCCTCGTTGGTCGCGGCCACGAGACGGATGTCGACGGGAATCTCGCGGTTACTGCCGACGGGACGGATACGCCGCTCCTGCAGGGCGCGCAGCAGCTGTACCTGCGTTTCGTAACCCAGGTTCCCTACTTCGTCGAGAAACAGCGTGCCTCCGTCGGCCGCCTCGAAAGCGCCCGTCTTGTCGGCCAAAGCCCCCGTGAAGGCCCCCTTGACATGACCGAAAAACTCCGAAGCCGCCAGATCGCGGGGAATGGCCCCGCAGTCGACCGCCACGAAGGGCTTTCCGGCCCGCTTGCTTTCCCGGTGGATCAACTGCGCCACATGCTCCTTGCCCGTGCCGCTCGCACCGTTGACCAGCACCGACATATTGGTCGGGGCCACCAGCCGGATGTGTTCGTACAACTGCCGGGCGGCGTCGCTGCGGCCCTCGATGTAGTTGAGCGGCTGCTCCGAAAAGCTCCCGGCCGCACGCGGCGCGGGCTTCGAAGCGGATTTCGCGGCCGGCGCCGCCGGAACATCCAACGCTTCACGGATCTTTTTCAGCAGTTCGTCGGGATTCACCGGTTTGGCCACATAGTCGCGTGCGCCGAGCTTCATGCACCGCACGGCGTTCTGGATTTCGGCGTAACTCGTCATCACGATCACCGGCGCCGCGACACCCGCTCCCGCCATCCATTGCAGCAGGGCGATGCCGTCCTCGTCCGGCAGGCGCATGTCGCTCAGCACGAGCGAGAAGCCTCCCGCCTCAAGAGCCGTGCGCGCCGCCGCCACCGACGAGGCGGTCCCGACTCCGAAACCGCGTTTCGAGAGCCACGTGCGCAGCATCAGGGCAAAAGTAATATCGTCGTCGACAATCAGAATCCGCTCTTCCATAGGCTTCACAAAGATAGCGTTTTTTCAGCTTCCGCGACAATCGCGCGGATTTTTCCCGCCGCCGCACGCAGTTCGCCGCAAAGGGCCTCCGGCAACGGCCCTTCGCACGTCTCGCCCCGGCGCAGCGTCTCGGCGACCTCCGCCGCCCCGAGCATCGTGAAGATCGGCAGCATCTTGTGCGCCAGCGTCTTCACCGTCGCGACATCCCCCTCGCCGAGCGCCCTTTCAAGCTCCGCGCAATTTCCCGCCGTCTGTTCGGCAAACGAGCGCAGGATGCTTCGCGCCGCCTCGGGATCGTCCCCGGCATAAGCCGTCAGGGCCGTAAAATCGGCCCCGTCCGCCGACGGGATCTCCGGGTCCCCGCCCTGCGGGACGATCTCCCCGCTGCCGCAGGCCGCCCGTATCGCCGCCACCAGTTCGCTGTAAGTGAACGGCTTGCGGAGGCACCCCGCAAACCCCCGGGCCGCGAAATCCGCAGCGCCCAGGTCCCCGCGCGCCGACACGGCGACCACTTTCAGCCCGGGATCGACCCCGCGCACCGCCTCCAGCACGCCGAACCCGTCGGCCGACGGCATCTGCAAATCGGTCAGCACCAAATCGAAACGGCTCTCGCCGACGAGTTTGGCGACATACTCGGGATATTGGCAGCTCTCGCATCCGACCCCGGCACGGCGGCACATCGCGGCGGTCATTTCGAGTTGCAGGGGATCGTCATCGACCAGCAGCACGCGCAGTCCCGCCTGGGGCGCAGACTCTTCGGCTCCGGCAGCCGCACTCTCGGCCGCCGCTTCGCCGACGGGGACCGACACGATGAATTTGCTCCCCTCTCCGAGACGGCTTTCGAGCGAAATCGTACCGTCCAACAACTTCACGAGACGGTCGACGATCGACAGCCCCAACCCGAATCCGTCGACTCCCTGCGCCGAACTCAAACGCACGAACTCGGCGAAGATGCGTTCCCTCTCCTCGCGGCCGATGCCGCGGCCCGTGTCGCGCACCGAGAAGACCAGCCGCCTCCGCACCACGTCCACGCGGAGCGTCACCGACCCCTCGTCGGTGAATTTCAAGGCGTTGGAAATCAAGTTGTCGGCGATCTGACGGATGTGGAGCGCATCGCCCGACACCTCTCCCGCGGCGGCCGGTTCGGCCTCCAGACGCAGTTCCAACCCCTTTGCGGCGGCCGCGGCGGCAAATCCCGCACGGATGTTTTCGAACAGCTGCGCGGGACTGAACGCCACGCAGCAAACCTCGATCTTGTTAATATCCAGCCGGTAGAAATCCAGCAGACTGTTGACCAGCGCCAGCAGGTGTTCCGACGACCCTTTCATGTTGCGCAGGTAGAGTTCCTGCCGCTTGTCGCCCGTCAGCCGCGCAAGCAGGTCGATATAGCCCATCACCGATCCCAGCGGGGCCTTGATGTCGTGCGTGATGGCCAGCATCAGCTTCTCGCGCGCCTCCAGCAGCGACTCCTTGTCGCGGTTGGCGCGCTCCAGCTCGCGGCGGTAGCGGTTGCTGCGATTGATGTCGCGCCAAAGCATCCCGACGAACAGGAGCATCAGCACCACGGCCCCGATGGCCACGCCGCCCAGGATGCGCGACGACCGCCTGCGGAAAGCCTCGTTGCGCTCGATACGCTGCATCAGGTAGGCCGTGTCCTCGGCCTCGAAGTCCATGATCAGGCGGTATATCTTCGTATTGACCAGTTCGTTGCTGTAACTCAACCGCAGCCCCTCCTGCCACGCATGGTCGTAGATGCCCTGCCGGTTGCTCGTGACGCTGTCCTGCAAGGCTTGCAGCACCAGCACGATGGTGTCCTTCACCGCGTCGACGGGGATGACCGGGGCGATGGTCTCGCGGCGCGAGATCACGAGGCTCGAATCGGCCTCCGGGGGACTGAACAGATCGCCCAGCCGCTGGAAAAAGCGGCGTTTGGCACGCGGCACGGCCGTCGTGTCCTGCCGCACGATGCTGCGGAACGGGATCGTATCGGCCACGACGGCCTCCCGGGGACCGATCAGACTGCGGATGTTCTTGTCCAGCAGGCCCGCCGTGGCCCCGGCGCGGATCGAACGGCGCAGGCTCACCGTGCGGCGCTCCTTGTCGGCGATCAGCCGCGTGATGCTGTCCAGACGCATCGTCTGCAACGAATCCCCGCCGACGGTCAGCGCCCGGAGCGAGTCGATCGAGGCCCGCACGGTACGTAGTTCCCGCCTGTAACGCGCCTCGTAAGAGGCGTATCCGGCGATCATCAGCTGCCCGTAGCTTTCGGCCTGGTAGAGGTGGTAGAGGGTCCGGTTGACGGCGCTGCGCTTGGTATGCAGCAGGGCGTAACTGCGGTCGGGCGCCGAGAAACGGACCGCCACCCGGTAGACGTAGCCCACCGAGAGAATACAGACCGCAATCAGCAGGAGATAGCCCGCCACGATCTTCGTTTTGACGAATTTCGACTCCTTCACAGGCCCAAATATACGAAAAAGCCCGGAAACCCGCGTGCGGAAAATGCACGGCGGCACGATTTAATGCTTATCTTTGCGACGAGGGCACGGACAAAACCGGCGCACGAAAACCATGAGAAAGCATTGGGTACTGATTACGATAACGATTGCCGCCGTGCTGGCGGCGGCTGCCTACTTCCGGTTCTTCTTCGTCTTCGGCGAGGGCGTCAAGAGCGGAGAACTGAACTACGTCGTCTACAAGGGCGTGCTTTTCAAGACCTACGAAGGCAAACTGATCCAGACCGGCATCCGCTCGAAAGCCGCCGGGTCGATCCAGTCCTACGAGTTCGAGTTCTCGGTCGAGAACGAAGCGCTGGCGCGCGAGCTGATGCTGCAAGGGGGAAAGACGCTCGAACTGCACTATAAGGAGTATTTCGGGGCGCTGCCCTGGCGGGGCTTCACGAAGTTCGTCGTCGACAGCATCATCACCGTCCGGCCTGCGGAGCAGGGAAAACAGGGCGTCGACCGATAAAGCGGTCCGCTCCGCACAAACGAAAAAACGTTGCAGGCAAAGGCCCTGCAACGTTTTTTTTCGAATCTGTTCCGGGTTTTCTAAAACTCCTTGACCTTGCCGCGGTTCAACAGCGGCAGCAGGAACGAGATGACCGCCGCCGCAAGCCAGAAGATCGCCACAGGGCCGAAATCGTAGTGTTTCACCCCGTCGGCGGCAACGGTGATGTTGGAATCGATCAGCCAGCCGCTCGCCACGTCCTGAATGCCCGCAGCGATATAGGAAGTCATCCCCACGACGCCCAGCGCGGCGCCCGTAGCCTTCCGCGGCACGATGTCGACGGCCATCAGGCCCCCCAGGAAGCAGATCAGCACGCCGATGGCGATGCCGAACAGCACCATCGACAGCACGTTGACCCACATGGCGTTGCCTCCGTAGAAGAACAGCGCCAGCGCCGCGGCGTTCAGCACGCCGAAAATCAGCGCCGGAACCTTCCGGTCGCCCTTGAAGAGCTTGTCCGAGAACCACCCCGAGAGCACCGTGCCGAGAATGCCCAGCAGCGCGTTGATCGAGACCACCGAGATCGCCTCGACGTCCGAAAAGCCCTTCGCCTCCTGCAGGAACAGCACGCCCCAGCCGTTGATCGCGTAGCGCGAGATGTACATGAAGGCGCTCGCAGCGGCAAGAATCCATACCGCGGGGGTGCGCAGCACCTGCTTCTGAATCTCCTTCACCGACTTGTCGGCCGAGGCCGCCGGTTTCTCGTGCGCCAGCGCCTCCACCGGAGGCAGACCCTTCGATTCCGGGGTGTCGTGCAGCATCAGCAGGATCACGACCACGCCGATGGCCCCGGCTATCGCCGAGCCGAAGAAGCCCGCCTGCCAGCCTGCGAAGGTCACGATCGAACCCACGAACAGGAACGAGAAGAACTCCCCGAGGTTGTGGCTCGCCGAGAAGAAACCGTAGTAGGTCCCCCGCTCTTTCAGCGGATACCAGCGCGAGAGCGAGATGATCGCCGGGGCGGCGCCCATCGACTGCGACCAGCCGTTCAGGCCCCACATCACGGCGAACGCGATGAAGATCACGGCCGTGGGGATGACCGAGTGCATCAGCCCCAGCACGCCCATCAGCATGTTGGCCGCCGCAGAGACGATCAGGCCGGTGGCCATGAAGCGTTTGATGTTGCAGTAGTCGGCGATGAATCCGTTGACGAATTTGCCGATGGCATAGGCGAACAGCAGCGCCGAGCCGATAACGCCCAGCTGCGAGGCGTCCAGCGAGCCGCTGTCGAGAATCGGTTTCTTCATCACGTTGAGGCTCGTCCGGCAGACGTAGTAGAGGCTGTAACCGAGCGTGGCGGCGATGAAGGCCTGCATGCGCAGGCGGCGGTAGTATTTGTCGCGGGCGGCCTCATCCATCTCCCGGGCGGGAGCGGGGGCGCTGATGCGGTAGAAGCGGGAAATGCGGTTCATTGCAGCTCCTTAATTATGCAGCCCGCGCGAGCGGAGGTAGGATATCAGCAGTTCGGGACGGTCCGTCTGGATCATCGTGGCCCCCATGTCGACCAGCTTCCCGTAGACTTCCGCCGGGTCGCCGCCGAAGGCCGCATCGTCGTCCAGCCCGCCGCAGAGCGAGGCCCAGAGCGAGTTGACCCACAGTTTCGAGCCGCCCGCCACGACCTTGTCCATGCACTCCTTCACCTCGGGGGTGTATTTGTTCCAGCAAACCTCGTAGGCAAGCGGCGCGATGCCCTTTTCCTGATACTCGGCGAAAAGCGCCCTGCCCTGCGGCTTGAGGATGTCGATGATCGGCATGTACATCATGTTGCGCGGATGCTCGGCGAACTTCGCGGCCACGGCATCCGTGCTGCGCTTGCCCTTGATCAGAATCTGGTCCGTGACGCCCAGCTCCTCCGTGACGGCCAGCACCAGGTCGTAGTACTCGTAACCCTGGTCGACATTGACCACGATCCGGTCCTTGCACACCTCCAGCGCCTCGCGGAGCGTCGGCATACGGTGCGTCGTCTTCACGCCGTGGCCCGTCTTCAGCACGCACCGCCGGATCGAGTCGTAGGTGATGTCGCAGACGCGGCCCTTGCCCGAAGTCGTGCGGTCGATCGTCCGGTCGTGGCAAAGCACCAGCACACTGTCCTTCGTGAGTTTCAGGTCCAGCTCCATGATGTCCACGCCCATGCCGATCACCGATTCGATGGCGGCGATCGAGTTCTCGGGGTAGTTGCGCCAGTCGCCCCGGTGCGAAGCCACGACGACGTATTTGGAGCGGGGGTTGTGGATTTCGGCGACGATCGCCGCAGCGCGGTTTCCGGAAACCGGTTCGGTTTGCGTGCAGGCCCCGAGCAGGGGAAGGCAGGCGAAAAGGATCAGCAGTTTTTTCATTTTTAGAAATTTAAATTGGGTTAAATAAGGTACATAAAACAGCGCTCCGCAAAACCATGCGGAACACCCACCCGGCCCTATTTTCTGCGAACGAAAACCGAAATCGTCCGAAGGCCCGTACAAATGTAACGAATTTTCGCGCAAATGCAACACTCCCGGATAAAAAATCGCAGTGTCCGTTACGTATGCCGGGGTCTTTTTTCGTACTATATACAGGCGAGGTCCCCGATTAACGGGCAAAACCGCCCGCCCGAACAAACCAAACCGACGAAACCCGAAGAACACCCCCCGGCCAAAACCGAAACCGATTCTCGACACCGCCCGCATTCCGACACCGGAAATTTCCGCCTCCCGGCAGCTCCCCGGGATGAAATTCGCCATCTCCGAAACCCGCCCGACGCCTCTCCCGCCGATCCGAAAGCCCCGTCCGCCCCGTCGTCCTGCGAACCGGATCATAACCCCTGCATGGGGTCCCGCCCGCCATACGAATGTCCTGCAAAGAGACACTCGAAAAATTTTATCGAAAAACGATAAATATTTTTTGATATTCAAAATTTGTTCCTATATTTGTCGCCGTAACGATCCAAAAACAAAACATCAGCGACTATGGATTTACTCACAGTAGAACACGTCACCAAACGCTACGCTTCGCACACGGCGCTCGACGACGTATCGCTCGCCATCCCCAAAGGTTCGGTCTACGGACTGCTCGGACCCAACGGAGCCGGCAAGACGACCCTGATCCGCATCATCAACCGCATCACGGCGCCCGACGCGGGCCGCGTGCTGTTCGGCGACCGGGAGATCGCTCCCGACGACATCTACCGCATCGGCTATCTGCCCGAGGAACGGGGTCTCTACAAGAAGATGAAGGTCGGCGAACAGGCCGTCTTCTTCGCCCGTCTCAAGGGCCTTTCGCGCCGCGAAGCCGTCGTGCGGCTGAAGCAGTGGTTCGTCCGGTTCGGCATCCAGGAGTGGTGGGACAAGAAGGTGGAGGAACTTTCGAAAGGCATGGCCCAGAAGGTGCAGTTCATCGTCACGATCCTGCACGAACCCGAGCTGCTGATCTTCGACGAACCGTTCTCGGGCTTCGACCCGATCAACGCCAATCTGCTGAAAGACGAAATCCTGGCGCTGCGCGACAAGGGCGCGACGATCATCTTCTCGACGCACAACATGTCTTCGGTGGAGGAGATCTGCGACCACATCACGCTGATCAACAAATCGCGCAACATCCTCTCGGGCGAGGTCGACGAAATCCGCCGCCGCCACGGCTCCAACATCTTCGAAGTGGCCTACCGCGGCGAGGAGCAGACCCTGCGGCAGGCCGTCGCGGGCCGCTGCGAAATCCTCGACGGCACGCAGGAGGAGTCGGTCTACCGGACGCTCAAGCTCCACGTCGAGAGCGACGCCGACGTGCGCGGGGTCATCAGCGCGGTCAACGACGCCGTCGAACTGCGTTCGTTTCGCGAGATCATCCCCTCGATGAACGACATTTTCATCAGAGCCGTGAACGGCTCGTTATGAAAAGCCGTTCCGGCCAGACGACAATCCCCCGTTGAAGAGGGGAGGAGTTTCGAAAACCAACGACAAACGACTTAATCACATCCTGTCATGTCCAACATATCCATCATCATCCAGCGCGAGTTCAACGAGCGCGTACGTAAAAAATCCTTCATCATCACCACCTTGCTGATGCCCGTGCTGATGATCGGGCTGATGGCCGCCCCGGCGCTCATCATGCAGTTCTCGCGGGGCGACGAGAAGGTCATCGCCGTCATCGACGACAGCGGGCTGGTGGCCCCGAAACTCGAAAACGACGAGGAGATCCGTTTCGAGACCACGGAACTCCCGACCGAGGAGGCCCGCAAGCAGTTGACCGACAAATTCGGCGTGCTCTACATCGGCGGCGACATCCTGAAAAACCCGAACAACGTCCGGCTCTACGCCAACTCGTCGTCGTCGCTCTCCCTCGAAAGCAACATCACGGGGCAGATCGAGCGCATCCTCGAAGCCGAGAAACTCAAGGCCTACAACATCGAAAACCTCTCGCAGATCCTCGACGAGGTGAAGACCTCGGTCAACATGCAGACCTTCCGCAACGACAAGTCGCAGGAGGAGGACACGCAGGCGCAGTCGTCGGCCGTGGCCACGGGCGTGGGTTACGTCCTGGGATTCATCCTCTACATGTTCCTGCTGATCTACGGCTCGATGGTCATGCAGTCGGTGATCGAGGAGAAGAACAACCGCGTGCTGGAGGTGATGGTCTCGTCGGTGCGCCCCTTCGACCTGATGATGGGCAAAATCCTCGGCGTGGCCTCGGTGGCTATCGTACAGGTGCTGCTCTGGGGCGTGCTGATCGCCGGCGTCGGAGCTTTGGTGATGCCCCATCTGATGCCCGAAGACGTGATGGCGAGCGCCCAGGCCATGCAGCAGGGCATGCCCGACGCGGCTTCGATGTCCGGCATGAACCCCGAGATGCTGCAAGCCGTGGCCGCCATGACCGACCTGGGCTATATCGTCAAGATCTTCGTCAGTCTGCTGCTGTTCGTCTTCGGCGGCTACCTGCTCTACTCGGCGATGTTCGCCGCCGTGGGTTCGGCCGTGGACAACGTGCAGGACGCCTCGCAGCTGCAAATGCCCATCACGCTGCCGATCATCCTCGCGCTGTTGATGATGTTCGTCGTCATCAAGGACCCCAACTCGCAACTGGCCTTCTGGTTCTCGATCATTCCGTTCACCTCGCCGATCGTTATGATGGCACGCATCCCCTACGACATTCCGCTGTGGGAGGTCGCTCTCTCGCTCGTGGTGCTCTACGCCTCGTTCGTGGGCATGGTGTGGTTCGCGGCGAAGATCTACCGCGTGGGCATCTTCATGTACGGCAAGAAACCGTCGCTCAAGGAGCTGTTCAAGTGGATACGGTACAAGTACTGACGCCGGGCGTCAATTAAAAATGAAAAATTAAGAATTAAAAATTGGCACCTGTTTTTCTGTTATCAAAATAACAGATTCTTAAAATATTTTCATAAATTTGTCCCGAATTAGGACTTACCGAAAATCATTTCAACAAAATACTTAAAAATCAAACAGCTATGATCTCGATCGACAACTACGATTTCAAAGGCAAGCGCGCGATCATCCGCGTGGATTTCAACGTGCCCCTCAACGAGAAGGGCGAAGTGACGGACGACACGCGCATCCGCGCCGCCATCCCCACCATCAAGAAGGTGCTCGCCGAGGGCGGCTCGGTGATCCTGATGTCGCACATGGGACGTCCCAAGAAGAATCCCGATCCCAAATACTCGCTCGAGCAGATCGTTCCCGCCGTCGAGAAAAACCTCGGCACGAAGGTTGAGTTCGCCGGCGACTGCATCGGTGAGAAGGCCGCCGAAATGGCCAAAAACCTCAAGCCCGGACAGGTTATGCTGCTGGAAAACCTGCGTTTCTACGCCGAGGAGGAGGGCAAGCCCCGCGGCCTGGCCGAAGACGCCTCGAAGGAGGAGAAGGACGCCGCCAAGAAGGCCCTGAAAGAGGGTCCGCAGAAGGAGTTCGTCAAGAAACTCGCTTCACTGGCCGACTGCTATATCAACGACGCGTTCGGCACGGCCCACCGCAAGCACGCTTCGACCTACCTGATCGCCAAACAGTTCCCCAACGACAAGATGTTCGGCTACCTGATGGAGAAAGAGGTGAAGGCCATCTCCTCGCTGATGGAGGCCCCGGCCCATCCGTTCTGCGCCATCGTGGGCGGATCGAAGGTTTCGTCGAAGATCGGCGTGATCAAGGCGCTGATCGAGAAGGTCGATTCGATCATCATCGGCGGCGGCATGACCTACACCTTCGCGGCTACGCAGGGCGGTAAGGTCGGCGGCTCGATCTGCGAACCCGACATGTTCCCCGTAGCGCTCGAGATCCTCGAGCTGGCCAAGAAGAAGGGCGTGCAGCTGGTCATGTCGCCCGACGCGCTGATCGCCGACGCATTCTCGGCAGACGCCAACACCAAGGAGGCGCCGGCCAACGACATTCCCGACGGATGGGAGGGTCTGGACATCGGCTCGGAGGGCAAAAAGGTCTTCCGCGAGCACATCCTGGGCTGCAAGACCATCCTCTGGAACGGCCCCGTGGGCGTGTTCGAGATCGACAAGTTCGCAACCGGCTCCAAGGAGGTGGCCCAGGCCATCGCCGAGGCTACGAAGAACGGCGCCTACTCGCTCATCGGCGGCGGCGACTCGGTAGCCTGCATCAACAAGTTCGGCCTGGCCGACCAGGTGTCGTACATCTCGACGGGCGGCGGCGCGCTGCTCGAATACATCGAATTCGGCGACCTGCCGGGCGTTGCGGCCATCCGCGACTAACCGGGCATACCGTAACAATTACAACGGCGGGGATTTCCGGTTTTCACGGAAGTCCCCGTTTTATCAAACCCCGAACGACATGAAAAAAATCATTCTTTTCGCAACAACAATGGCTTGCATGACAGCCTGTCAGAATACCCCCAAGACCCCGGCCCTCGACATGGCGAACTTCGATCTGTCGGTAGCCCCCAACGCCGATTTCTACGAGTACGCCACGGGCGGCTGGCAGAAGAACAACCCCCTGAAGCCCGAATATGCGCGCTACGGTTCGTTCGACATCCTGCGCGACAACAACGAGAAGCGCATCAACGAGCTGTTCTCCGGCATGACGCAGCAGAAAGCCGAGCCGGGAAGCGTCGAGCAGAAGATTTCGGACCTCTACAAGATGGGGCTCGACTCGGTGCGCCTGAACGCCGAGGGCGCCGCTCCGATCAAGGCCGCCGTCGACGGAATTCTCGCCATCGGCGACCGCTCGCAGCTGACCGCCGCAGTGGCCAGGCTCCACTCCTCGATCGCCAATCCGTTCTTCGGCGTGGGCGTGCAGTCCGACCTGATGAACAGCGACATCAACGCGCTCTACGCCTCGCAGCCCGACCTGATCATGGGCGACCGCGACTACTACCTCGATCCCGAGAACGAGTCGATCCGCACCGCCTACAAGGAGTATCTGGGCAAAATCTTCCGGCTGTCGGGCGTTCCCGAGGCCGACATCGACAAGGCCGTCGCCGGCGTGCTGTCGATCGAAACGAAGCTGGCCGAGAAAAACTGGTCGAGCGTCGAACTGCGCAACATCCCCGCCATGTACAACCCCACGAAGAAGGCCGATTTCGAGAAGGCCTACGATGCCATCGACTGGGCCGAGTACTATAAGACAATGGGCATCGGCGATTTCGAGCAGATCATCGTGACGACCCCCTCGGCCCTGGCCAACGCCAACGAACTGATGAAAACCGCCCCGCTGGAGGACATCCGCTACTACCTCGCCGCACAGTACATCGGCGCAGCCGCCAGCTACCTGAGCGACGACTTCATCAACGCGTCGTTCGACTTCTTCGGCCGCGTGATGTCGGGCAAGCAGGAGCAGAAACCCCGCTGGAAGCGCGCCATGTCGGTGCCCAACGGAACCCTTTCGGAAGCCGTCGGCGAGATGTACGTGGCCAAGTACTTCCCCGAGAAGGACAAGGTCCGGATGCTCGACATGGTGAAGAACCTGCAAACGGCCCTCGGTCAGCACATCGCCGCCCTCGACTGGATGTCCGACGCCACAAAAGCCAAGGCGCAGGAGAAACTCGCGGCCTTCACCGTGAAGATCGGCTATCCCGACAAGTGGAAGGACTACACGACGCTGAAGATCGACCCTGCGAAGAGCTACTGGGAGAACATCGTCGAGGCCAACGCCTGGTATACGTCCGACAACATTTCGAAACTGGGCAAGCCCGTGGACAAGGACGAGTGGCACATGTCGCCCCAGACGGTGAACGCCTACTACAATCCCACGACCAACGAAATCTGCTTCCCGGCCGCCATTCTCCAGCCGCCGTTCTACAACCCCGACGCCGACGACGCGGTGAACTACGGCGCCATCGGCGTGGTGATCGGCCACGAGATGACCCACGGGTTCGACGACCAGGGCCGCAATTTCGACAAGGACGGCAACATGAACAACTGGTGGACCGACGAGGACGCCGCCGCGTTCAAGGCCAAGACGGACATTCTGGTCAAGCAGTTCGACGCGATCGAGGTTCTGCCCGCCAAGGAGGGACAGCCTGCGATCTTCGCCAACGGCGCATTGTCGCTCGGCGAGAACATCGCCGACCAGGGCGGCCTGCGCGTTGCCCGCACGGCCTACCGCAATTCGCTCGCAGGCAGGGAGGCTCCCGCCCCGATCGACGGATTCACTCCCGAGCAGCGTTTCTACCTGGGCTACGCCACGCTGTGGGCGCAGAACATCCGCGACGAGGAGATCGCCCGTCTCACCAAGCTCGACGTGCATTCGCTGGGCAAATGGCGCGTGAACGCCACGCTGCGCAACCTGCAGGATTTCTACGACGCCTTCTCGATCGCCGACGGACCGATGTTCCTGCCCGAACAGGATCGCGTAATCATCTGGTAACCCGCTTAAGAAGCGGGTTTCAGGGGCGGTGCCGGGCCATTCTGGCTTACGATCCAGCTCTGCGCCCGCCCGCTTGAGAAGCGGGCTTCAGGGGCGGTAAACGCCCACCGGAATCACGCCCCGGTCCGGAACGCTTCATTCAATAAAAAAGACGGCAGGGAGTTTTCCCTGCCGTCTTTTTCGTCTCCGGGCGGTGCAGCCCGGCTTTCCCCGCCGCGCGCCCGGTCCGGCGGCGGAGAACCGAAAAACCGGGCTTCGAAGCATCCATTTTTCGCTTTTTCTTTTATCTTTGTGCTAAAGAAGAAACGATGACCCGACATAAGGCATATACGAAAATTCCGTTTGCGGCGCTGGTTTTCGCCGCAACGCTGATTTCTCCGGCGCTCCATGCCCTGAATATCCCGGACTACCGCTTCCACACCATGCCCGAGACCTCCTATTACGGAGGCATCCACAGCATCGCCAAGGACAGCGTCGGGCGTATGTGGTTCAGCGGCTACGACGCCCTGTTCATGTACAACGGCACGTCGTTCGTACGGATGACCGACCTGGTCACGAACCTCTTGCCGAATTCCTACTGGTCCTACGGACAGGTGATCACGGACAACCGGAAAGGCCTGTACGTAGGGACTAACCAAGGGCTGCTGCGCTTCAACTACCGGAAGCTGGAGTTCGAATTCGTTCTGGAGGGCAATATCGGCTCGGTCACAGCGAACAACGACGGGACGGTATGGCTGATCCGCAACAACGGCATCGAATCGTTCAGCCCCGAACGGCTGCCCGCCGTGACCCGCTATCCGATGCCTCCGGAGATGTCCGCACCCGGGCGGACGCTGACGCTGGTGTGCACGAAGGAGTACGTTTACGCCGCGTCGGGCGGCGATCTCTACCGCCTGAACCGGGAGACCGGGCAATACGTCCTCTTCGCATCCGTCGGCGGCGGCAGCTGCGTGATCCGCGACGTGGTGGAGTGCAACGGGTCGGTATATGTCCTCACGCTCATGGACGGGCTCTACGAATGCGACGGCAACGGCAGGATCGGACGGTATTTCCGACTGCCGCTCGAATACGAGAAATCCGCCGGCGCCAAGGAGCTTCACCTCGATTCGCAGGGCATCATCTGGGTAGCGACGCAATCGGGACTGCTGCTGCTGGAGCCGCTTACCGCCAGCACGCAGCTGCTGCGTTCCGACCTCCACTATCCCTACTCCCTGCCCAACAATTCGGTATGGTCGATCTTCCCCGATCCCGACGGCGGGATATGGGTCGGCACATACGGCGGCAAACTGGCCTACATGACCTTCGCGGACAACGGCGTGGACTATTTCAAAGCCACGCCGGGCGGGCTGAACCATCCCATCGTCAGCTGTTTCGAAGAGGATTCGGAGGGCAATCTCTGGATCGGAACGGAGGGGGGGGGGAATTAACCGCTGGGACCGCCGCGACGGCCGGTTCGTCTATTACACGCAGGAGAGCCGCTGCGGCCTGACGTCGAACATGATCAAAAAGCTGTGGCACGACGGAAACGACAGGCTGCTGGTCTCGGCGTTCAACGGCGGAATGCGGGTCTTCGACGAACGGCAGGGACGTTTCTCCGACCTGTACATGAACCATCCGGCCTCGGGACAGCCTTTGAGCGTCTATGACTTCGCCAAGGAGGGCGACCGGGGCATCTGGCTGACCGACCCGGACGCCGAGCTGATGTACAAGGATGCGAGTACGGGACGCGTGGAGACGGTCCGGCTGACAGACGCACAGGGAAACGCCGTCCGCATCCATATCGAAACGCTGTTCCACGACGAGCGGGGCGACCTGTGGCTCGTCGGGCACGACGGCGCATACGTCGTCGATCCCGCCACACGGCGGATTCTGAAGCGCCATTACATCGCAGAGGCCCCCTATTCGGTCAACAACCTCTGCTCCTACTGCGTCACCTCCGACTCCGACATCTGGTTCGGAACCCGTGGCGGCGGGGTCAACCTGCTGCGCCGCAACGGCAGTTACGTCAATTTCAGGGACCGGAACGGCGAAGGGCTGGAGGGCAAAACAGTCTTCGGCATCCTCGAAGACACCCCCTCGAAAGATGTCTGGTTCAGCACCAACGACGGGCTTTACTATTACGACCATACCGACGGGGTGATCCGCAAATCGCAGATCGACATCCCGAACCGCTGCGGGGCCTACTACGTGCGGGCTTGCTACAAGACCTCGAAAGGCGAAATGCTGTTCGGAGGGACGGACGGCTTCATCCTCTTCACCCCGGGAAAGATCAAATACAACGACCAGAAGCCAAAAGTCTATTTTACGGACCTGCTTATCAACAGCCGGCCGGCCGTGCCCGGCGCCAAGAACTCGCCTCTGGAGAAAGCCATTTCCACGCTCTCCTACCGCGGAGGCGAGGGCGACGTGATCGAACTGTCGCACCGGCAGTCGAATTTCGAAATCCGCTTCTCGGCGAACAGCTACCTGAACGCCGAGAAGAACCAGTATGCCTACCGCCTGCTGGGACACTCCGAAAGATGGTCCCTGCTGCCGCAGGGACAGAAGGCGGTGCAGTTCTTCAACCTGCCCGCCGGAAACTATGTCTTCGAGGTCAAGGCGGCCAACAACGACGGCCTGTGGGGCGACGAGGTTTCGGCGCTCGGCTTCAGGGTGCACCCCTCGCCCTTCCTCTCCCGCTGGGCCTACCTCGTTTATGCGGCGCTGCTCTCGGCGGTGGCCTACTTCATCTGGCGGTATTTCACCAACAAGAAGATTTTCGAACAGCGGCTCGAACTGGAGCGGATCAAGAAACAGAACATGAAGCAGCTGACCCAGGCCCGGATCAACTTCTTCACGAACATCTCCCACGACCTCAAAACTCCGCTCACGCTGGTCGTCGACCCGCTGAAACAGCTCAAGGAACACCTGCCCGCCAATGCGCCTGGCAATGCCTACGTGCACCTGATCGAGAAGAACGTGGGGCGCATCCAGCGCATGATCAGCCAACTGCTTCAGTTCCGCGAAATCGAGAGCCAGAAGATCACCCTGAACCGCCAGCCGGGCGATCTGATCCGCTTCATCGACAGCATCTTCTCGCTGTTCGAGTTCTACGCCAACAAGAAGGGGATCGAAACCGGCTTCAACTCCCAGTATGAAAGTTTCTACACCAAGTTCGACCACGACGTGATCGAAAAAATCTTCACGAACCTCTTCTCCAACGCGATCAAGTACGCCTCGGAAAACGGCTATGTCGGCGTGAGAATCTACCCGGCGCGGCAGGACCAGCGCCCGGAGTCCGCTCCGCCGGCCGCCGGCACCGAATACATCGCCTTCACGGTCACCAACACCGGGGCGGAAATCCCCGACGACAAGAAGGAGGCCATCTTCGAATCGTTCAACCACCTCTCCGACCGCCGTCCCCAATTCGAGAGCAGCAGCGGCCTGGGACTGGCCATCGTCAAGGAGCTGGTCGGCAACCTCAACGGAACCATCACCCTCCGTTCGGGCAACTCGAAAGTCGCGTTCACGGTGGTCCTGCCCTTCACGCTCAACGCCGAAAAGACCGACAGCGCCGCCGAATCGTACGAATACACGGTCTCCGAAATCGACAACCTGCTGACCGAATCCGACGTCGTGGCTCCCAACGACCGGCACGACCGCAAGGCGTGCAACATCGTGGTCATCGAGGACGACCCCAACCTGCGGAGCTACCTCGAACAACGGCTGTCGAAACACTACAACGTATACACCGCGGCAAACGGCAGCGAAGGCATCGCCAAAGCGGAGAGAATCTGCCCCCAGATCGTCATCACCGACCTGATGATGCCCGAAGCCGACGGCTTCGAGGTATGCCGCTCGCTGCGTTCGAACATCAAGACCAGCCATATCCCGGTGATCATGCTTTCGGCTCTGGGCAAAAACACCGAAAACAAGATCAAGGCACTGGAATGCGGAGCCAACGTGTTCATCGACAAGCCCTTCGATATGGATTTCCTGCTCAAACAGGTTGCCAACCTCATCCGCAGCCAGCAGGAACTCAAGGAGCGTTACAGCAAGAAGTACATCGCCGAACCGTCGAAGATCACCATTTCGTCGATGGACGAGGAACTGCTGAAAAAGGCGATGAACTACATCGAACGGAACATGGACAACAGCGACTACAACGTGGATTCGTTCGTGTCGGACATGTCGATCGGACGCACGCTCCTCTACCAGAAGATCAACGACATCACGGGCATGTCGATCAAGGAGTTCATCATGGACGTCCGGCTGAAACGGTCGGCCCAGCTGCTCCGGGAGTCGGACCTGACCATCTCCGAGATCTCGGTCCTGACGGGATTCGCCAATCCCAAATATTTCAGCATCTGTTTCAAACGGCATTTCGAACTGACCCCATCCGAATTTAAGAAGAAATCCTGACGCAAACCGCACGAAAGGAGCCGACCGAACCGGCTATGAATATCTCGTGCTTTCGTATCCGCCGGAGCAGCGTCCGCATCTGCCCGCAGAAACCTTCCCGCCGTCGCCCCGCGCGACCGGCAGGGAGGTTTCATTTTGTCCGGACGGGACTCTTCGCAGGTCTGCGCAGCGCCCGGATATGCTCCTTTTTTTTACCCCTCCGTACGAAATGGAACCATTTCCGAATAAACGACGCCCATCCGGTCGCCCCGTTTTATTGACCTTTGCAATACGGGGTCCGAAGTCCCCGGCGTCCGCTTTTCCTTTGAAATACATAAAAAATTTAAAAAATTAAAACCTGAAACCTATGAAAAGATGATCGGAAAACCACACCAGGCGACGAAGTGTCTCCCGCCCCTCCAGACAATCCCTTTATAACGGAGATACAAGCACTAACCAAAAAGAAACCTTTTATGATAATGAGCATGTACAAAAAGCTTATAGGCAGCCTGACGATTTCCCTCTTATTCCTGCTGTCTGCAACACCGTCGTTCGCCCAGCAGAACGACGTCAAAGTAACCGGTAAAATCACCGACGGAAGCGGCGCCCCGCTGGCGGGAGTCGTTGTCGTGGTAAAGGACGGCAAAAGCAACAACGGAGCCGTATCCAATACGCAAGGTGTTTATGAAATCAAAGTTCCCGCATCCTCGACGCTTCTTTTCACCTGTCTGGGCTATACCGACCAGGAAGTGAAACTCGGCGCATCGAATGTCGTAAACGTGACGATGACCGAAGACGCCCAGTCCCTCGACGAAGTGGTCGTCGTGGGTTACGGTACGCAGAAAAAGAAAGACCTCACGGGAGGTCTCGCCGTCGTCAGCAAACAGACGCTGGAAATGGTCTCGACCAACAACCTGATGGACCGTCTGGTCGGCCAGGTCGCCGGTCTGAACATCACGACCGGCAACGAAGCGCCGGGCAGCAACCAGACCCTGCTGATCCGCGGCCAGAACTCACTGACGGCCAGCAACGACCCGCTGATCATTCTCGACGGCATTCCCTACTCGGGCGGACTGGCCGACCTCGACCCGAACATCATCGAGAACATGTCGGTGCTGAAAGACGCGTCGGCCGTGGCCATCTACGGTTCGCGCGGCTCGAACGGCGTCATCCTGATCCAGACCAAGCGGGGTTCGCAGGGCGATTTCCATGTCACCTACAAAACGAAGCTCGCCATCGCCGAGCCGATGCAGCGCATCGAAACCATGGGTCCCAACGAGTTCATCCGCCTCAAACAGGACATGGGCCGGCTCAAGAACAATTACAGCGGCGAGCAGCTCGATCCGCTGGTAGGTTCGATTATCAGCGCCAGCGAGAAGGTAAACTACGCCAAGGGCATCACCAACGACTGGCAGGACTACGTCTTCCGCACGGTCTTCACGATGGACCACCAGCTGAGCTTCCAGGGCGGCAACGAGAAGACCACCTATATGGCCTCGGTTTCCTACCTGGACAACCCCGGCGTGGTTTACAATTCGAATTACCAGCGCACGAACGTCTATGCCAGCATCAACCAGAAAATGAACGACTGGCTGTCCGTAGGTCTCACCACGCAGTTCGTGAACCGTGAGACCGGCGGTGCGACGCCGAACCTCGAACATGCCATCAAGCAAAGCCCCTACGGCATCTACAGGGACGAGACCGGCGCCTACTACGAGGAGCCGATGGACTACTCGAACCTGCCCAACCCGATGAAGGACGTCAACGCCGACCAGAAACGCACGGGCCGCAACTTCATGGCCAACGGGTTCCTCGATCTCAAACTTCCGGTCAAAGGGCTCTCTTTCCGGTCGCAGTTCGGCTACAACTACCGCAGCCAGATGAACGGAACCTACTACGGCCGCAACACCGTAACGGGTAAGAAAGTCGACGGCCGCGCCGAGCTGGCCAACAACCACACGACGGACTGGACGTGGGAGAACGTGCTTAAATTCGACCGGAATTTCGGCAAACATCACATCGACTTCACAGGTCTCTTCTCCATGCAGGAGGCCCAGTATACAGCCGCTTCGCAAAGCGGCGAAGGCTTCGTAAACGACGACTCGAGCTTCTACCGGATGGACGGCGCCGAGAACAAGATCGCCATCAGTTCGTCTTTCTGGAAAGAGAACTTCGTTTCGGGCATGTTCCGTGTGAATTACGGCTTCAACAGCAAATACCTTCTGACACTCACCGGACGCGCCGACTCGTTCTCGGCCTTCGCTGAAAACCACAAATGGGCTTTCTTCCCCTCGGCTGCCGTTGCCTGGCATCTCGGCGAGGAGAGCTTCATCAAGGACAACGCCTCTTGGATCGACATGCTGAAGATCCGCCTCTCATACGGCGCCAACGGAAACAACGCCATTTCACGTTATCAGTCGCTCGACCGTCTCTACTCGACCAATGGTGTCAAATATATTTGGGGCGACAACAGCGACGCCGCCAACTCGGCCTACCTGCCGAGCGACGGTATCGGCAATCCCGACCTGCGTTGGGAGACCACCTATACGGCCAACCTCGGTATCGACTTCCAGTTCTTCAACGGCCGTCTGGGCGGTACGATCGACATGTACCTCTCCAACACGCACGACCTGCTGATGTCGCGTACCGTTCCCATTATGAACGGTTACAGCAAGATTCTCTACAACGTCGGCCAGACCCGCAACAAGGGTATCGAACTGACGCTCCATTCGCAGAATATCCGCAAGAAGGATTTCAGGTGGGAGACCGACTTCACCTTCTCGCTCAACCGCGACAAGATCGTCGCGCTGCGCGGCGACGGCAGAGACGACATCAACAACAAGTGGTTCATCGGCCAGCCGCTGTCGGTCTACTACGACTGGAACATGATCGGCATCTGGCAGGAAGGCGACGAGTTCACGTTCATCGACAAGGACGGCAAGGAGGTGGCCCACCAGACCGGAGCCACGCCCGGAGCCGCCAAACTGGAGGATGTCGACGGCAACGGCGTCATCGACTCCAAAGACCGCAAGGTGATCGGCAGCAAACAGCCGAGCTTCACGATGTCGATGGGCAACCGTTTCTCCTACAAGGACTTCTATTTCTCGTTCCTGTTCAACGGCGTCTTCGGCAAGTGGATGACGGACAACGTGGCCAACATCTCCTCGTATACGTTCGGTTCGGGCAACTACATCCACGGCGTGAAATACTGGACGCCGGAGACCCCCGACGCAGAGGTCGTTTCGCCGGGTTACCAGGCCTCCTTCAGCCACGGCTACTACAAGAAGCTCAACTACGTGCAGCTGCGCAACATCACGCTGGGCTACCGTGTCAATCAGAAATTCGTCCGCCGGATCGGCTTGAGCGCCATCGACGTGAATTTCAGCGTGAACAACGTCTGCGCCTTCTCCAACATGCGCCAGATGCTGAACTACGACAACACCTGGTTCGCATCGTTCCCGACCGCCCGTTCCTACGTACTGGGATTAACCTTAACCTTCTAATCAAGACCTGACTATGAAAACGATGAATTATATCAAGATCGGCATCGCGAGTTCGATCCTCTCGATAGCTGCGGGCTGCACCTCCTTCCTGGAAGAGGATCTGAAAAGTTCGCTGGCCCCCGACAACACTTACACCAGTTCACTGGGCTTCGAGGTGGGAGCCACGGGGCTCTACGCCATCGCCCGCTCGGAATACAACACCTGGGGTGAAAACGGCGCTTTCATGCACAACGGCGCCTGCGCCTACGAGGTGCTCCAGATTTCGACCGACCTCTGCCGCATGGGAACCGTCCGCGACGGTTCGCTGGTTCCGTTCGCCGAAATGACGCTCAACCCGTCGACGCTTTTCGTCGGCTCGTACTGGAACTGGGCTTACAACCTGATCGCTTCGGCCAACGAACTGCTGATCTATTCCGAAAAGAACGACAACTGGGACTATCCCACCGACAAACAGCTTTACCAGGCCGAAGCCCGTTTCTTCCGGGCTTACGCCTACCGCACGCTGGTCTACCTCTACGGCGACGTGCCCTGGGTCGAAACCATCCAGAAGCCCTTCCTGCTCTCGTTCTCGCGCGATCCCAAGATCGAGGTGCAGGGCAACATCATCAAAGACCTGGAATTTGCCAAGACGTACCTTCCCGACAATCCCGACAACGTGAAGGAGGGCAAGCTTACGACGTGGGCCGCACGCCACCTGCTGAGCGAAATGTACCTGCTGCGCGGCGCCGAAGGCGACTATAAGCTGGCCGAGGAGAATGCCCAGGACGTGATCGACTGCCCGTATTACAGTCTGATGAAAAGCCGCTTCGGCAACGCCAAGAACGATCCCGGCGACTATTTCAGCGACATGTTCGTCGAAAACAATCAGAACCGTTCGGCCGGCAACACCGAGGGTATCTGGGTCATGCAGTTTCAGTACAACACGGTCGGCGGCGGCACGAATTCCGACGACTGGACCCGCCGCGCCTGGAATCCCCAGTACCACGCCATCGACGGATTCGCACTGGCCGACTCGCTCGGCGGCCGCGGCCTGGCGCAGATCTATCCGCTGAAGTGGTGGATCGGCGTCAAGGGAACCAACGCCACGACGGCCGGAGAAAAGGAGGGGTTCCCCGATATTCAGGAAAAAGGCATCTTCGAAGACGGCGACATCCGCAACTCGGAGTACAACATCAAGCGCAACTGGTACTACAACAACCCGCTGACGCCCAACAAGCTGGGACAAAAATGCCCCATCGACGACAAATCGTGGTCGCAGGCCCAGCTCTTCCCGGCGCTGAAGAAATTTTTCTTCGGTAAGGAGGAAAACCTCCAGCTTACCGGCGCATACAAGGACCGCATGAAATTCCGCCTGGCCGAGACCTACCTGCTGCTGGCCGAAGCCTACCTGCGTCAGGATATGCCCGATAAGGCCGCCGATGCCGTGAACGAAGTGCGCCGCCGCGCCAAAGTGTCCGACGTTTCCGACGAGGAGATGACGATGGATTTCCTGCTCGACGAGCGCATCCGCGAACTCTACGGCGAAGAGAGCCGCCGCTTCACGCTGATACGCACGGGCAAGCTGCTCGAACGCGTGAGAAAGTACAACCCCGAGGCGCGCGACCTCATCCAGGATTTCCACGTGCTGTGGCCCATTCCGCAGGCTATCCGCGACGCGAATGTCGGCAATTTCCCGCAGAATCCCGGATATGAAGGTTACGAAGGCTAAAAACCTTCGTCCCCGCCTCCGGGCGGATCAGACAAGAATGTGTCCGGCAGATTCCGGACCGTATCAGCAACCACGAAAAAAACAGTTATGAAAAAGATAAAATTTGCATGCAACCTGTCGCTGCTGACCCTTTTCGCACTCGGCCAGTGGGCCTGTGAATGGGACCCGTACGAACACGACAGCGACCCGGTCCGGGAAACTCTGGAGCTGACCGCCTCCTCCTCCCAGATCGCTTTGGACGAAAACGACCTTTCGGCTACGGTACTGACCTTCGACTGGACGCCCGCGCGTCCGATGCCCGACGAGTATCTGGTGTCCTACACGACCAAACTGGACCTGCTGAACAACAACTTCGGTTCGTCCACCGCCATCGTGACGAGCGAAGACGACGGCATCTTCAGCCGGAGCTACACCTCCGAGCAAATCAACAACTGGGCTAACGAGCGCTGGAAAGTGCCCGTAAACAAGACCTTCACGCTGGCGTTCCGCGTCATCGCGGAGTATGCGGGCGGCCCCACATACGAAATGCCCGAAGTGCGCACCGTGGAGGTGACCGTAACCCCGATCAAGGTCGATGTCTTCGATGCCGACAAGGTGTCGCTTTCCGGCACGGCCATCAGCAGCGTGACGGAGATCGAAAAGACGGTCGAGAATGCGAACCTCTATGCCTGGTACGGCGAATTGAGCATCGGCGAGTTGCAGATTCCCGTCGAGCTGGAGGGCCAGACCTACTACATCGTTCCGAGCGACGGCAACGGCGCGCTCCGCGACGGGGAGCTTGTCGACGTGAAGATGACGGAAACCCCCGTTTCGTGGAATATCCCGAGCGCCGGCAACTACCGCCTGCTGATCGACATGGAGAACAAACAGGTGCGCATCTACTCGTCGGCGACCGACCTGAAGCCGCTGTCCGTCACATTCCACCCGAGCGGTGCGGAAACCAATCCCGAGGCAACGATCGAAGTGCTCGATCTCTACGCCTACGGAGCAGGTACGGGCTGGGGCGTGCGCAAACTCAACCTGAAGCAGAGCTTCGCCGACCCGCAGATCCTGATCTATGACGCCGAAGAGCACAACGGCACGAAACTTTCCAGCGGCATGAAGTTCTGCGTAGCCCAGAATTTCTCGGTCGGCGATGCGGATTACAACCAGAACAACGCCTATTGCTTCACCTGTCCGCTGACGGCAGAAGGCAAGAGGCAGAACCTCACGCTGACTCTCGGCAAGGTGGGCGAACTGCACGGAGGCGCCGACGGAGAGACGCGCAACTCGTATTACACGATCCCCGCTTCCGACCTGCTGATCTTCGATCTGCGTCACGGAACGATCCTGGCCCGGAACAAATAACGCCGGACCGCACGACTGAAAAATATTGCCGTATCGGAATGGAGACTGGGTTCCGGCCGACAGGAAGATACGGCAATATTCCATTACAACGACAATCAATCGTAAAAACAGCAACATGATACACATGAGAAATCTGATGACCGGCTGTCTTCTGGCAGCATTTCTTTGCGCCGCTTCCTGCGGTTGCTCGAAGGACAACGGCGGCGGCGAAGAAGGCGGCCAAGTTGCCGGTGTGACCGTAAAGCCCGCCTACAACAAGTCGGAAGTGCTGCACAACCCGCTCAACGGCTGGGTGATGTATGTCAGCGCGGACTACGATCCCTCCTATTTCGACAAGGAGATCTACGTACCGCTGCTCGGAAAGAACGTAAGGGTGGCGGACTACGCTTCGGCCTGCTATATCCGCACGAAATGGTCCGTGCTGAATCCCGCAGACGGGCAGTACGCTTGGAAAGACCCCGATTCGAAGGTTTACAAACTGGTTCAGAAAGCCCGGGAGCTGAAACTCCCCATCGCTTTCCGCGTCGTGGTGGACGGACGTGACCAGGGCGCCAATACGCCCCAGTTCGTCTACGATGCCGGAGCCGAATACGCGATGTCGGAGCCGAAATACCCCGACCGCAAGACCCCGATGCCGCAGGACCCGATCTTCCAGCGCTACTACGAGAAGTTCGTCGCAGCCCTCGCCGAGGAGTTCAACGATCCGGAATACACCTCGTTCATCGACGGCTACGGCCTCGGCAAGTGGGGCGAGGGCCACAGCGTGGCTTACAACAAGGACGACGTATCGGCTGTCGATGAGAATACGGAAACGGTGAAGCGCGAAGTCCTCGACTGGATCACCAAGCTCTACGCCAAACACTTCACGAAGGTTCCCCTGGTGATCAACTACCACCGCGTACTGGGCCATCCCACGAGCCAGGGCACGGCAAACCCGAACAGCGAAAGCCTCGTGGCCCTGGCCATCAGCAACGGCTACTGCATCCGCTCCGACGCCTTCGGCATGAACAACTCCAGCTGGGGTTACAGCACCTGGGAGAAGGCAATCGCCGCACAATGGCGTTACAAGGTCCCCATCATCATGGAGGGCGGATATATCGTCAGCAGCCACAGCTACTGGAACGACCCGGCCGGCTACCGCCAGGGACACCCCGAAGATGTCCGCCAGGGCGAATTCGACTCCTCGGCCGAAGCCCGCGTCAACATGATGGACTTCCGTGTCGGCCAGGAGACCGAGTCGTGGTTCAACGATGCCTTCAGCCTCGTGCAGCGCTTCGTCTCCGAAGGCGGCTACCGTCTCTATCCCGACCAGGTGATCGTTCCCGACCAGGTGAGCGCAGGCAGCCGTGTCAAGGTCGCTTCGCGCTGGCGCAACATGGGCTGGGGCTATTTCCCGAACAACCTGCCGCAGTGGAACTACAAATACAAGGTGGCCTTCGCTTTGATCGACGCTTCGGACAAGGCGCAGAAGGTCTTCGTCGACAAGGACTGCGAGCCTTCGACCTGGGTCGAGAGCAAGCCCTTCTCCTACACCTTCGAAACGCCGGCCGTCGATCTTCCCGCGGGGAAATACACGTGGGGCATCGCCATCGTTGACACGACGAAGGAGAACCGGCCTGCCATCCAGCTCGCCGTAAACAACGAAAAGACGGCCGAAGGCTGGGTGAAACTGCACGAAGTACAGATCAACTAACGCCTGAAAAACCATGAAGAGGGTTGCATTGCTTTCCGCAGCGCTGCTGCTGTCCGTCACCGCCTCCTTCGGGAGCGGCGTCCTGGTCGAGGCCGAGAGTTTCCGCGACAAGGGCGGGTGGGCCGTGGACCAGCAGTTCATGGACCAGATGGGTTCGCCCTACCTCATCGCGCACGGCATGGGCAAACCCGTGGCGGACGCCGTGACGACGGTCGAATTCCCGGAAACGGGAACCTACCGGGTCTACGTCCGGACGTTCAACTGGGTCGCCCCCTGGTACGACGGGGAAGGTCCCGGAAAGTTCGCCCTCCGGGTCGGCAGCCGGAAACTGTCCGCGACGCTCGGCTGCACGGGCAGCGAGTGGATGTGGCAGTGCGCCGGAAAGGTCTCCGTCCGGAAAGGTCCGGTCAGCGTTTCGCTGACCGACCTTTCCGGATTCGACGGCCGCTGCGACGCCGTCTATTTCACCACCGAAGAGGGCGACGTCCCTCCGTCCGGAAGCGCGGAACTCGCTACGTTCCGCAAACGGATGCTCGGCATCCCCGCAACGCCGCAAACCGCCGAATCGTTCGATTTCGTCGTCGTGGGCGGCGGCATCGCAGGCATGTGCGCCGCGGCCGCGGCGTCCCGGCTGGGGTGCAGCGTCGCTCTGGTCAACGACCGCCCGGTGCTGGGCGGCAACAACAGCTCCGAAATCCGCGTGCATCTGGGCGGCGTCATCGAGCTTGGCCCCAACGAGGGACTGGGCCGCATGATCCGCGAATTCGGCCACTCGCGCGAAGGCAACGCCCGACCGGCCGAAAACTACGAGGACGCGAAGAAAAGTGCGTTCATCGCCGGGGAGCAGAACGTGAAGCTGTTCTCCAGCTGCCGCGCCGTAGCGGTGAACAAAGAGGGCGGCCGGATAAAATCCGTAATCGTCCGCCACATCGAAACCGGGGAGGAGACGACGCTCGAAGCGCCGCTTTTCGCCGACTGCACGGGCGACGGAACCGTCGGATTCCTGGCCGGAGCCGACTACCGCATGGGCCGCGAGAGCCGCGACGAATTCGGCGAAACGCTGGCGCCCGAAACCGCCGACCGGATGACGATGGGTTCGTCCGTCCAATGGTATTCGGTCGACACGGGCCGCAAAACCTCGTTCCCGACGTTCAGCTACGGCGTGGAGTTCAACGCCGAAAACTGCGAGCGGGTGACGATGGGCGAATGGAAATGGGAGACGGGCATGAACCTCGACCAGATCCGCGATTTCGAACGCATCCGCGACTACGGCCTGCTGGTGATCTATTCGAACTGGAGCTTTCTCAAGAACGGCCTGAAAGACAATGCCAAGTACCGCAACCGCGAGCTGGGCTGGGTGGCCTATGTGGCCGGCAAACGCGAATCGCGGCGGCTTCTGGGCGACTACGTCCTCAAACAGGACGACATCGACAAGAACGTCTTCCACGAAGACGCCTCGTTCACCGCGACGTGGGACATCGACCTGCATTTTCCCGATTCGCTCAACTCCGTGCGCTTCCCGGGCCGGGAGTTCAAGGCCGCGACCAAACACATCCACATCTATCCCCATGCCGTGCCTTACCGGTGTCTCTACTCCCGCAACGTGGACAACCTGTTCATGGCCGGGCGGAACATCAGCGTGACGCACGTGGCCCTCGGAACGGTGCGGGTGATGCGCACGACGGGCATGATGGGCGAGGTGGTCGGCATGGCAGCCTCGCTGTGCCGCAAATACGACGCTTCGCCCCGCCTGATCTACCAGAAACACCTCGGAGAACTCCGCAGGCTGATGCGCGAAGGCGTCGGCAGAAAAGAGGGGCTTCCCGATAACCAGAAATTCAACACGGGCGGTTCTCTGAAAGCGCCCCGCGCACTGCGCAACGACTGAAAACGACAATGAAAAAACTACTGACACTGCTGCTTGCGCTGCCCCTCGCATGGGGACACGCCGCAGCGCAGGAGAACGCGAAATATACGATCCTCCTCACCGGGGCCTCGTTCGCCTCGCCGCAGAACGGCTGGTTCGAAATCGGATGCCGGCAACTGGACGCCCGGGCGCTCAACCGGGCCATCGGCGGCGAGTCGATCGCCGACACGGCCAACCGGATGGCCGAGGGCACGCTCTGGAACGCCGGGGAGCTGGACGAGATGGATGCGCTGGTCATCATGCAGGTCCACAACCGCGACGTCTCGGCCACGGGCGGCCTGAAAGAGAAGTACACCGATTACACGACGCCGTTCGACCGGAGCAACTACGCCGCGGCGTTCGATTACGTCATCAAACGCTACCAAAGCGAGTGTTACGCCCTGAAGGACGACCCGAAATCGAAGTACTACGGCACGAAATCGGGTAAACCCGCCGTCATCGTCCTCTGCACCGACTGGCACGACGCGCGGACGACCTACAACGCCGCCATACGGCGCCTCGCCGCACGGTGGGGCCTGCCGCTCGTGGAGTTCGACAGGAACATCGGCTTCTCGAAAGACACTCCGAACCCGGCCACCGGGACCCAGCAGAGCCTGCTCCACGCCCAGGACACGCAAACCATCGAAGGCGTCGCCTACGGGTGGCATCCCCAGCGGGGCCAAGACAAATACATCCAGCAGCGGATGGCTGCGATCTTTACCGACACGATGCGCAGAATCCTGCCGGCAAAATAGAATCCCGACCATGAAACACACACTCCCGATACTGTTCACGATGCTGCTCTGCGGCACGTCCGCCTTCCCGCAGGAGGGCTGTTACAGCCGTTTGCAGAACGACACCCTGACGATCGGCAACTCCCGGATCGAACGCCGGTTCGTCTGGAACGGCGGCAACCTGATGACGCAGAGCCTGACCGACTTTTCGTCGGGACAGGTGTGGACTTCCCGTTCCCTGACGCCCGACTTCAAGGTCGCGGGCGATACCCGAAGCACCGGCGGACGCTGCTCGACGAAACGGATCGCCGAAACCGACATCCATCCGGCGCGGCTGGAAGTCACCGTGGAATTTTCGCTGGGAACGCTCGACGTGCGGCGGATTTACCGCATCTGCGCCGACACTCCGGCGATCGCCTGCGACACCTACCTCAAAGGCAGCGCCGCACAGCTTCCCGACAGCCGGACGGTCAACGCCGCCGACCGCAAGAACATCGAATCGACCGCCGACATGCAGTCGCAGCCGGTCGCCGCGACCCTCGACCGGTTCAACCCCGGCGGGTTCCACTGGCACACGCGGATCGTGGAGTTCCAGGACGTCACGGACTGGAACAACAACCTGGTCTTCGAAACCGACGTCATTCCCTACCGGAAAAACAGCTACCGGGGCAACCTGCTCTTCGCCCGCAACGCCGAGAACGGCCGCGGGTTCTTCTTCCTGAAGGAAGCCCCCGGTTCGGGCGTGCAACTGGCCTATGGCGGCGGGGACTTCACGGCGGAGTTCGGCGATTTCACGGTGACGGGACTGGGCGTGACGGAGAAGGACCTCCGCGAAGGGGAGTGGGTGAAAGCCTACGGATGCGTCCTCGGAGTCTGGTCGGGCGGAGAACTCGAACAGTTGACGGCCCTGCGGAGCTACCAGAAAAATTTACGGAAGCTGCTTCCCGGACGCGACGAGATGGTGATGATGAACACATGGGGCGACCGCAGTCAGGACACGAAGGTGAACGAACGGTTCTGCCTGGCCGAGGTCCGCAAGGCCGCGCATCTGGGCATCACGCATTTCCAGATCGACGACGGCTGGCAGGTGGGCAAAAGCCCCAACTCCGCCGTGGCGAAGGGGTCGTTCAAAAACATCTGGGACAATCCCGACTACTGGAAACCCGACCCGGAGAAATACCCCCGGGGATTGCACCCTGTCGTGGAGCTGGGCCGGGAACTGGGCGTGGAGATCTGCCTCTGGTTCAACCCGAGCGTACAGGACGGCTATGCCGACTGGGAGAAGGACGCGCAGGCCCTCGTCGGTCTCTACGACGAGTACGGCATCCGCACGTTCAAGATCGACGGACTGGCAATCCCCGACAAACGCTCCGAAAGCAACCTGCGGCGGCTGTTCGACCGCGTGCTGGAGCGGACGGGCGGCCAAGTGGTCTTCAACCTCGACGCCACGGCCGGACGCCGCGGAGGCTACCACATGTTCAACGAGTACGGCAACATCTTCCTCGAAAACCGTTACACCGACTGGCAGAACTACTACCCCTACTGGACGCTGCGCAACCTGTGGATGCTCTCCAAATACGTTCCCGCGGAGAAGCTCCAGATCGAGTTCCTCAACAAATGGCGCAACACGGAAAAATATGCCGGCGACCCGTTCGCCCCGGCCAATTACAGTTTCGAATACCTCTTCGCAACGACCATGGCCGGACAGCCGCTGGCCTGGATGGAGGCGAGCGGACTGCCCGAAGAGGCGCTGGGCATCGGCGCGCTGATTGAACGCTACAAAGAGGTGCAGCACGATTTCCACCGCGGAGTGATCCTCCCCGTGGGCGACGAACCGTCGGGCCGCTCGTGGACCGGATTCCAGTCGGTCGACGGCGAGCGGGGCTACCTGATCTTCTTCCGCGAGCAGAACCCCGACCGGAAGGCCCGGATCGAAACATGGCTCCCCGAGAACTCGAAAGTGCGCCTCACGCCGGTGCTGGGGAGCGGGAAGGCCGCCGTGCAGAAGACCGGACGCCGCGGAACGCTGGAGGTGGAACTTCCCGCGCCCAACGACTACACGATGTACCGCTACGAACTGATCCGCTGACGAACCACAAATCCTGATAACAATGAAAACACCGATAAAATTCATCCTGTCATTTGCTCTGCTGCTGCTCGCGGCGGCCGACATCGCAGCCCAGGAGCTGATCACCAACGTTTACGGACGCGACGTGCAGTCGCTCAACGGAAAGTGGGACGCCATCGTCGATCTCTACGATCAGGGCCGCAAAAACAAGATCTACCTCAACCGCAGGCCGGAGGGAAAGACCGATTTCTACGAATATTCGTTCGACAACGGCCTGCGGCTCGACGTTCCCTCGGACTGGAACTGCCAGATGCCCGAGCTGAAATACTACGAAGGCACGGTGTGGTATGCCCGGCGGTTCGACGCCCCCGAGCAGACCGGCCGGCGGCAGTTCCTCTATTTCGGAGCCGTCAGCTACCGCTGCCGGGTCTACCTCAACGGCGAGGAGATCGGCGCCCATGAAGGCGGATTCACACCCTTTGAGATCGAGGTGACGGGCCGCCTCAGGCCCGAAGGCAACTTTCTGGCCGTGGAGGTCAACAACACCCGCACCACAGACGCCATCCCGGCGATGGCCTTCGACTGGTGGAACTACGGCGGCATCACGCGCGACGTGATGCTCGTCAGCGTGCCCGACGCTTTTATCCGGGACTATTTCATCCGCCTCGGCAAGGATTCCGACGACCGGATCGACGCCGATGTGCAGCTGGCGGGCGCCGCTGCCGGAACGGCCGTACGGATCGAGATTCCCGAACTGAACGTAGACCGGACCGTCACTGCCGGAGCGACCGGTACGGCCTCGGCGTCGTTCCGGGTCAGGAGACTGCAACGCTGGTCCCCCGCCGATCCGAAACTTTACCGGGTGATCGTCTCCACGGACCGCGACCGGGTGGAGGAGTCGATCGGGTTCCGCAATATCCGCACCGAGGGCGAAGAGATCGTCCTCAACGGCTCGCCCGTGTTCCTCAAGTCGATCTCGTTCCACGAAGAGATCCCCCAGCGCATGGGCCGGGCACACTCCGAGGCCGACGCCGTGATGCTGCTCAGCGAGGCCAAGGCACTCGGCTGCAACATGATCCGTCTGGCGCACTACCCGCAGAACGAACATATCGTCCGGCTGGCCGAAAAGATGGGCTTCCTGCTCTGGGAGGAGATTCCCATCTGGCAGGGCATCGACTTCGCCAACGACCCAACCCGCGAAAAGGCGGGCCGCATGATCCGCGAGATGGTCACGCGCGACAAGAACCGCTGCGCCCTGACGTTTTGGGGCGTGGCCAACGAGACGCAGCCTTCCGGGCCGCGCAACGCCTTCCTGCGCCACCTGATCGCATGCTGCCGGGAGATCGACGACACGCGCCAGATCGTTGCGGCGTTCGATCTGGTGCGTTTCGACCGCCAGCGGCAGCTGTTCGTCATGGACGACCCGTTCATCGGGGAACTGGATGTCGTGGCCATCAACAAATACATGGGCTGGTATCACCCGTGGCCCCTCACGCCCGATAAGGCGGTGTGGGACGTGGCGCGCGGCAAACCGCTGATCATCTCCGAATTCGGCGGCGAGGCGCTCTACGGCCAGCACGGCCCGGCCGATGTGGCCAGCTCGTGGAGCGAGGAGTATCAGGAGGCCCTCTACCGCGACAACCTGCGCATGTTCGAGAACATCCCCAACCTGCGGGGCGTGTCGCCGTGGATTCTGTTCGACTTCCGCTCGCCGTTCCGCTTCCACCCCGCCAACCAGGAGGGCTGGAACCGCAAGGGGCTGGTTTCCGACCAGGGATACCGCAAGAAAGCGTGGTATCTGATGAAAGCCTATTACGACAAACATTAAAAGAAGATGAAGAAATTTTTGACATACACGCTTCTCGGCGTCCTGCTCGCAGGCTGCGCCGGAAGCGGGCGGGAACCGCTGGAGACCGTCGTGGACAAGGCGCTGGCCGGCGCCGAGCGGCAGACGCTGCTGATGGCCGAGAAGTACAGTGCGCGCGAAGGCCGCCTGCCGCGCACGTGGGAGAACGGCGAGGACGTCTCGTCGGATTCGCGCTGGTGGTGCAGCGGCTTTTTCCCGGGCGTGCTGTGGTACGTCTACGAGAACGGCCGCAACCCCCGGGTGCTGGAGTACGCCCGGATGTTCACCGCACGCGTCGAGCGGGAAAAACACACCACCGACAACCATGACGTGGGGTTCATGCTCTATTGCAGTTTCGGCAACGGACTGCGCCTCACGGGAGACAAGTCCTACGAGGAGGTGCTGCTCACCGGGGCGCGCTCGCTGGCGACGCGCTTCAAACCCGAAGTAGGGCTGATCCGCTCGTGGGACCATAACCGCGACAAATGGCAGTATCCGGTCATCATCGACAACATGATGAACCTCGAACTGCTGATGTGGACCGCCGACCGTTCGGGCGACAAGTCGCTGCGCGACATGGCCGTATCGCATGCTGACAAGACGCTGAAACACCATTTCCGCCCCGACTTCAGCTCCTGCCACCTGGTCTCCTACGACACGATCTCGGGACAGCCCCATCTCAAGCAGACCCATCAGGGCCTCTCCGACTCCTCGGCCTGGAGCCGCGGACAGGCATGGGGACTCTACGGCTACACCTGCATGTACCGCCTCACGGGCGACGCCCGCTACCTCGAACAGGCCCGCGGCATCGCCGGATTCCTCATCAACCACAGGAACATGCCCGCCGACGGGATTCCCTACTGGGATTTCGACGCTCCGGCCCTCGCCTCCACGCCGCGCGACGCATCGGCGGCCGCGATCATGGCCTCGGCGCTGGTCGAGCTGAGCGGCTTCGTGCCCGCAGCCGAAGGGGAGCGGTACATGGCTTTCGCCGAAAAGCAGATCCGCACGCTGGCCTCGCCCGAATACACCGCTCCGGCGGGTGAGAACGGAGGCTTCATTCTCCGGCACAGCACGGGAGCCTATCCCTTCTCCTCGGAGGTCGACGTGCCGCTCACCTACGCCGACTACTATTATCTGGAGGCGCTCACGCGCATCAAACGCCGATTGCAGCCATGACCGCCGTGAAAAAATACGCGCTGCTGTCGCTCTGCGGCCTGACCCTGTTCTGCGCCCGGGCGCAGATGCCCGCGACAAACTACGACGAATCGCAGGTTCCGGCCTACACGCTGCCCGACCCGCTGACAACCATCGCCGGCAAAAAGGTGACTGACGCCGAAACGTGGACTTCGGAACGCCGTCCCGAACTGCTGTCGCTGTTCGAAAGCGAGGTCTACGGAAAAGCCCCCGGCCGCCCCGAGGGACTGCATTTCGAGGTCTTGAGCGAGGACCGCTACACGCTGGGCAACATGGCCACCCGCCGGGAGATCGCCGTCTATTTCACCGAGAGCGACGCACATTTCATGACCATCCTGCTCTATATCCCCAACAAACGCACCGACGCCGTTCCGGTCTTTCTGGGGCTGAATTTCAAGGGCAACCACACGATCTGCGACGACCCGTTGATTACGGAGTCCGTTTCGCGCATGAAGCCGCGCGAAGAGGGCGGCAGCGAAGTCCGCGCAAAAGGGTTCCCGCGCGCCGCGGCGGCATCGCGGTGGCCGGTCGAGATGCTGATCGCCAACGGCTACGGCCTCGCCACGATTTACCGCGGCGACATCGACCCCGACTACGACGACGGCTTCCAAAACGGCGTTCACCCGCTCTTTTACCGCGAGGGGCAGACCAAACCGGCCCCCGATGAATGGGGCACGATCGCGGCCTGGGCCTGGGGCTTGAGCCGCGCGATGGACTACCTCGAAACCGACGAGGATGTCGATGCCTCCCGCGTGGCGGTCATCGGGCATTCGCGGCACGGCAAAACGGCCCTTTGGGCCGCAGCCGTCGATCCGCGCTTCGCCATGGCCGTGTCGAACGACTCGGGATGCGGCGGCGCGGCGTTGTCGCGGCGTTGTTACGGCGAAACCGTAGCCAGGATCAACAGCCTCTTCCCGCATTGGTTTTGCGGGAACTTCAAACAGTATTCGGGCAACGAGGCGGCTTTGCCCGTCGACCAGCACGAACTGATTGCGCTGATAGCCCCGCGCCCGGTGTATATCGCCAGCGCTGTCGAGGACCGTTGGGCCGATCCGAAAGGCGAGTTCCTCGCGGGGGTCCACGCCACGCCGGTCTACGAGTTGTTCGGCCTGGTGGGACTTTCGGGAACGGAACTGCCCCAAACCGACGCGCCCGTGCTGTCGGGACACATCGGCCACCACGTCCGTTCGGGCGACCACGACATCACGCTCTACGACTGGCGGCAATTCGTGAAATTCGCGGACAAACACCTGAAACGATAATCTAAAACAACACCATACATGAAAAACCGGTTTATAAAACTGCTTCTCGCGGCCGTGCTGTTGGGCTCCCTCTCCCCGGCGGCCGCCCAGACCCGCGAAATGGACCTCTCGGGAGAGTGGAGGTTCCAGACGGACGTGATGGATTTCCGCAGGGGATCGCTTTCGCCGCGCTACAACCACCAACTCCAGGAGACCATCATGCTCCCCGGCATCACCGACGACTACAAAATCGGCTACAAATCACCCTACCGCCATGTCGACCGCCTGACGCGCGTCTACGAGTACATGGGTCCGGCGTGGTATCAGCGCGACATCGAGTTCCCGGCCGACTGGAAGGGCAAGTGCATCTTCCTCTATTTCGAGCGCACCCACTGGCTCAGCTCGGTATGGGTCGACACCAAGGAGGTGAGCCGACTGGACTACATCAGCGTCCCCCACAACCACGACCTGACGGATTTCGTCACCCCGGGCAAGACGCACCGCATCACGGTGTGCATCGACAACCGGTTCCAGTACAACACCCACAAATGGAACCACGCCCACACGGAGTTCACGCAGATCAACTGGAACGGCATCCTCGGCGAAATGAAACTCGTGGCCGTAGACCCCGTTTACATCGACGACATGCAGCTGTATCCCGACCTCGCGACGAACAGCGTCAGGGTGGAGATGGCGATTGAAAACCACACCAAAAAGCCGTTCGAAGGCCGGGCGCAGTTCACCGTCACGGGCAGCGGGCTTGAGCTTACCCGCGAATTTCCCGTGAGCGGCGACGGGGAGAAGGTCAGCCTGAAGGAGACCCTCCAGCTGGGAAAGGAGGCGAAACTCTGGGACGAATTCAACCCGAACCTCTACACCGTGGAGTGCACGCTGCTGACCGGCGCCGGAAAAGAGTCCTTCGAACATAAGAAGTCGGCGACGTTCGGCATGCGCGAAGTGGCGCAGGGCCGCAACCACATCCTGCTCAACGGCCGGCCGCTCCACCTGCGCGGAACCGTCGAGAACGCCGTGTTCCCGAAAACGGGCCACGCCCCGGTCTGCGACGCCGAATGGGAGCGTATCATGCGCATCGTCAAGGACTACGGACTGAACCACATCCGTTTCCACTCGTGGTGCCCTCCCGCCGCGGCGTTCCGCATGGCCGACCGCCACGGCGTCTACCTCGAAGTCGAGATGCCCATGTGGGGCAAGGACGCCGAGCCGGACGAAGCGCGCTACGACTTCTTCCGCCGCGAGATGCGCGCCATCCTCAAGGAGTACGGCAACCACCCCTCGTTCATCCTCTACTGCAACGGCAACGAGATCACCGGCAACTTCGACTTCATCGAGGAGCTGACCGCCGACGGCCGCAAACTCGACACGCGGCATCTGTACAGCGGTTCGACGGCCCGCACGCGCGTCCCGTCCGACCAGTATTACGTCTCGCAGCAGACCAACAAAGGCCCCGTGAAGGTCTACGAGGGACGGCCCTCGACCGACTGGGACCGCAGCAAGGAGTCGGACGTGGACGTTCCGGTAATTTCCCACGAGTCGGGCCAGCGGTGCGTCTATCCCGACTTCCGCGAGATCGGGAAATACACGGGACCGGTCGAGGCCCGAAACTTCGAACTGTGGCGCGAGATGCTCACCGCCAACGGCATGGGCGATCAGGCCCACGACTTCTTCCGGGCCTCGGGCGCGCTGACCGTCGTGGAGTACAAGGCCGTGATCGAGGCGCTGCTCCGCTCGTCCAAATCGGCCGGATTTCAGCTCCTGTCGCTCAACGACTTCCCGGGCCAGGGTTACGCCCCGGTGGGTGTGCTCGATCCGTTCTGGGACTCCAAGGGCCTGGTGACGCCCGAGGATTGGCGGGCCTTCTGCGCGCCGACCGTGGCGCTGCTCCGCTACCCGAAAAGCGCCTGGTTCGAAGACGAAACCTTCACGGCAAAGGCCGAGGTCTACAACTTCGGCGCGGCGGCGCTCAAAAATGCGAAAATCCGCTGGTCGATCACCGACGGCAGCGGGAAAGCCATCGCCAAGGGCAGTCTGAAATCGCAGACCGTAGGCACCGACGGCGTGTTCCCCGTCGGGGAGTTCTCCGCTCCGCTCGGCAAGGTGCGAGGCCCGCAGAAGCTGACCGTGCACCTGAACGTCGGTGAAAAGACAAGCAACAGCTGGGACATCTGGGTCTATCCGCGCAACGCACAGCTGATGCAGTCGGATACGGAGGTGCTCTACACGACGGAGTTCGGCGAGCAGGCCAAACAGTACCTCGCCGCGGGGAAGAAAGTCGTCCTGACCCCCGCGCCGAACAAGGTCAAGGGGCGCAAATCGACCTTCCACAACCATTTCTGGAACCCGATCATGTTCGCCTGGGCGCCGATGACCATCGGCTGTCTGATTCACGCCGAGCAACCCGTGTTCGCCGACTTCCCGACCTCATACCACACCGACTGGCAGTGGTGGGACATTCTGGAGAACGCCAAGGTGATCGAGATGCAGCAGACCCCGCGCCAGCTGCGGCCCTTCATCCAGGTGATCGACAGCTTCGACAACAACGAGAAACTCGGCATCGGCTTCGAGGCCCGCGTCGGCGGCGGCAAACTGCTCGTTCTGGCGGTCGACACGAAAAAGAAGATGGACCAGCGCCCCGCCACGCGCCAGCTGCTCGAAAGCATCGACCGCTACGTCCGCAGCGACCGTTTCGCTCCCGAGGTCACACTCGACGAGTCGTTCATCACCTCCTTCATGCGCTAAAACCGCACGATTATGAACAAGATCTGTCTACTGCTCTGCTGCCTGCTGCCCGGCCTGTTCCGGGCAGGGGCGCAGGAGCTGAAAATGACCGAATGCGCCCCTCTGACGCAGATTTACGGCGAGGTCTGCGAGTCCGACGAACTGCTTCCTATGGGCGATGTGGGGGTGGAATTCGGATACGTCCTCTACCAGGCCGCAATCACCGTTCCCGCAGGGGAGGCCGCGCTCGAACTGGAAAACGTGCGGGACTATGCCGCGGTTTACCTCGACGGCGTGTTTCAGGGAGCCCTGACCGACAACCGCAAAACGCTGACTCTGAAGGCCGAACCCGGCCGGCACACATTGCAGCTCTATGTCGAAAACATCGGCCGCATCACCTACGGCCCGGAGATTCTCGACAACTCGAAAGGACTCTTCGGCGAAGCCCGCCTCGGCGGCGAAACGATCGCCGGCTGGACGATCACCCCGCTCGAAGTGCGCGACACCGATCCCGAAACCCTCGAGTTCGAAGCCCTCGGCCCGTGCAACACGCCCTGTTTCCGGCGCGGGCAGTTCGACCGTGCGGCGCACGAAGGAGCCGTTTACCTCGACGTGTCGGGATGGGGCATGGGCGAGGTGTGGATCAACGGCCACTACCTCGGCTCGTTCTGGGACGAGGAGAAACAGCAGTCGATCCTCATTCCGGCCGAAATCCTCGCCGAAAAGGGGAACCGCATCGTGGTTTTCGACCTCAAAAACAACGACCCCGGCGCAACGATGCGCCTCTCGGACAAACCCGTGTTCAAATAACAAGCACAACCTATGAAAAAAATAACCGTTATCGCTCTGCTGCTGGCCGCCGCCCTCGGGGCGCAGGCCCGGAACGGGAGCGGAAAGCCCGCCTACAAGGACGCCGGACGCCCCGTCGAAGAGCGCGTCAGCGACCTGCTGTCGCGGATGACCCTCGAAGAGAAGGTCATGCAGCTCAACCAGTACACGCTCGGCCGCAACGACAACGCCAACAACGTGGCCGATCCGGTGGACAAGATTCCCGCCGAGATCGGCTCGCTCATCTACTTCGACACCTCGCCCGGACTGCGCAACCGGCTTCAGAAAAAAGCCATCGAGCAGTCGCGGCTCGGAATCCCCGTGCTGTTCGGCTACGACGTGATCCACGGCTTCCGCACCACTTACCCCATTTCGCTGGCCCAGGCCTGCTCGTGGAATCCCGCACTGGTGAAGCAGGCCGCCGAAGTGGCCGCACAGGAGGCGCGGATGTCGGGCGTCGAGTGGACCTTCTCGCCGATGATCGACGTGGCGCGCGACGGCCGCTGGGGCCGCGTCTCGGAGGGCTACGGCGAGGACCCCTACGCCAACGCCGTCTACGGAGTGGCGGCGGTCGAAGGCTACCAGGGCGACAACCTCGCCGACTCCCGCCGCGTGGCCGCCTGCCTCAAGCATTTCGTCGGCTACGGCGCCTCGGAGGCCGGCCGCGACTACGTCTACACCGAAATCTCGCGTCAGACGCTCTGGGACACCTACATGCCGCCCTACCAGGCGGGCATCGAGGCCGGAGCCGCTACGGTGATGAGCTGCTTCAACGACATCAGCGGAACGCCCGGCACGGCCAATCCCTACATCCTGACCGAGGTGCTCAAGGAGCGCTGGGCGCACGACGGATTCGTCGTCTCGGACTGGGCCGCCATCGAGCAGCTGCGCTCGCAGGGCGTGGCCGCCGACCGGAAGGAGGCCGCCGAAAAGGCCTTCAACGCGGGTGTCGAAATGGACATGATGAACCGCTGTTACGACGCCCATCTGGCCGCCCTGGTCCGCGAAGGCAAGGTCTCGCAGGAGAAACTCGACGAGGCCGTGCGGCGCGTTCTGCGGCTGAAATTCCGGCTCGGGCTGTTCGAACGCCCCTACACCCCGGAGTCGGAGGAGACGGACCGGTTCCTGCTTCCCGCGAGCCTCGCCGTCGCCGAGCGGCTCGCCGAGGAGTCGATGGTGCTGCTGAAAAACGAGAACAACACGCTGCCGCTGAAAGCCGCCCGCCGCATCGCGGTCATCGGCCCGATGGCGCAGAACCGGCTGCACCTGCTCGGCGCGTGGTCGGCACACGGCCGCGAAGAGGACGCGGTGAGCCTCTTCGCCGGGCTGGAAAACGAATACCGGGGCCGCGCCGAACTGCTCTACGCCCGGGGCTGCGACTTCGACGGCGAGGACCGCTCCGGATTCCGTGAGGCTGTCGCCGCGGCCGCGGCTGCCGACGTGGTGGTCCTCTGCCTCGGGGAGAAAAAGCAGTGGAGCGGCGAGAACGCCTCGCGCTCGACGATCGCGCTTCCCGAAATCCAGGAGCAGCTGGCCGCCGAACTGACCCAGACCGGAAAACCGCTGGTTTTGGTTCTGTCCAGCGGCCGGCCGCTGGAGCTGTGCCGCCTCGAACCCCTCTGCGGGGCCATGGTGCAGATGTGGCAGCCCGGCATCCGGGGCGGAAACCCTCTCGCGGGAATTCTGTCGGGGAGGATCAACCCCTCGGGACGCCTCGCCATGACGTTCCCCCGCTCGACGGGCCAGATTCCGATCTACTACAACCGCCGCCAGAGCGGCCGCACCCATCAGGGCAAATATCAGGACATCCCCAGCACGCCGCTCTATGAATTCGGGCACGGCCTGAGCTATACGACGTTCGAATACGGCGACCTGCGCCCGTCGGCAACCACGCTGCGCCGCGGGGAAAAGACGACGGTCGAGGTCTCCGTGACCAACACGGGCGGCATGGACGGCGCCGAGACGGTTCACTGGTTCATATCGGACCCTGTGTGCCGCATCTCACGCCCCGTCAGGGAGTTGAAACACTTCGAGAAACAGCCGATCCGCCGCGGCGAGACCCGCACGTTCCGGTTCGAGATCGACCCCGAAAAGGATTTGAGTTTCACGGACGGCAACGGCAACCGGTTCCTCGAACCGGGCGACTACTTCATCCTCGTAAAGGACAAAAAGGTGAAACTGACGCTGACGGACTGATCCCCGCTCCCATTAAAGGACAGAGCTGTAACCTGAAAAGTTACAGCTCTGTCCGTATCAGGCCGCAGTCACCCGGAGAACGGAACGCCCCGCCGATTCGCAGGAAAGCCGCCCCCTCACAGGCCCTTTGTCCACACGGGTACAGGCTGGGGCGAGGTGGTCGGGCCGAAGACCTTCAGACGACCGTCTTCGGTCACCTCCATCGGGTCGATGAAGACCATGCGCGCATCGCCCGTCGGGGCCGTCCGGCCGTGGTAGACGCAGTACATCCCGCCGCCGGGAAGCTTCAACACCATATTGTGCCCCGTTCCCGTGACCTCGCCGCCCTTGTCCGCATTCTTCTCGAGGACCGGATTGTCCGACGATTTCACGAAGGGACCCAGCGGCGAACCGGCCGTAGCATAGCCCACCGCATAATGCTGCCCGCCGTAGAAATTGGCGGAATACATCATGTAATAGGTCCCGTTTTCCTTGAAGGCGTACGACCCCTCGGTCCAGCGCCGGTTGACCTCTCCGGCGGTGACCGAACGGCTCTCCCACCCGGTTTGCGGGTCGGAGGCAGACTGCGGGGGCGTCAGCAGAACGACCGGCTCGCCGATGACGCCGCTGAAATCGGGCTTCATCTCCACACCGTACACCCAACTCTCCTCGATCTCGTCGAAAAGCCCCTTGTCGCGCGCCCACGCCGAAAGCTCGCTTTCGACGGGATGCTTGTAACAGCAGCGCGAATAATAGAGATACACCCGGCCGTCATCGTCCCACAATACGTTGGCGTCGATCACCGGATAGCCGGGATCGAACACCGGACGGTCATACAGGTCGGAAAAGGGACCCGACGGCGAATCGGCAACCGCCACCCCGATGCGGAACGTTTCGAGGTCGCCGTTCGGGTTATGCCGCCAGTTGGCACTGAAAAACAGGTAATAGCGGCCGTCGCGTTCATACACTTCGGGCGCCCAGAAGCAGTCGGTTCCCCATGCCGAGGCATTGCCGTCGTAGACGACATCGCCCTTCTGCCAGGTAACGAGGTCGTCCGAGACGCAGACGCGAAAACCCCGGATGTCGCCGCTCGTTCCGTACATATAGAATTTTCCGTCAGCGGCGTGGAGGATGAACGGGTCGCCGAACGCAACGTCGAGCGGATTACGATATGCAGGCGAGTCGCATCCGAGCAGGATCGCCGGCAGGAAGAAGATGAGCAGTTTTTTCATACAGGTTATTTGAATGGTTTGAATCCGTCGTAAAATGCCATTTGGCGCGTACTCCGACAAAATTATTCGTTTTATCCGATTTTCAGCCATGCCGCCACCCGATGGGCCGCAATTGATCAAAGAGTTATACATTATGGAAATATTTTTCCATTTTGCGCCGGGCCGGACACCTATCTTTGCAGGGTCCGGAGACTCCGAAGCCCGTTCGTCCGCGGCCCTCATCCCCGGTCCCAACCTTAAATCTTACGACCTATGAAACGATTGCTTCCATTAATCGCGACGTTGTTCGCCATCGCCTGCTGTGCGGCGCAAAACCTCCGGAAAGTGCCCCTGGCCGATCCTTTCATCCTGCTTTACGACGGGGTGTATTACGCCTATGGCACAGGCGCCGGAAGCGGCATCGAGGTGTGGACATCCCGCGACCTCTCCACGTGGGAGAGGGCCAAAGGCAACGCCCGCGACGGACTGGCCCTGCACCGCACGGATGTCTGGGGCGAAAAATGGTTCTGGGCGCCCGAGGTCTACCGGCTGAATGACAAATTCTACATGTATTTCACGGCCGAAGAGCACATCTGCGTCGCCACCTCCGACTCGCCGCTGGGTCCTTTCGTACAGGAGAAGCGGCAACCGATGATCGCCGATGAAAAGTGCATCGACAACACGCTGTTCATCGACGACGACGGCCGGGCGTACATGTATTTCGACCGGTTCAACGACGGGCTGAATATCTGGGTCGTCGAGCTGGAAGACGACTGCACGACGCTGAAAAAAGAGACGATGCGCCCCTGCATCCATGTTTCGCAGGAGTGGGAAAAGGTCTGGCCCCGCGTCAACGAAGGCTGCTTCGTGATCCGGCGGAACGGCACTTACTACATGACCTATTCGGCCAACAGCTACGAAAGTCCCTTCTACGGCATCGGCTGCGCCACGGCCGACTCGCCGCTGGGCCCCTGGACCAAATACGACCGCAATCCGCTGTTGCAGAATCCCGGCGAACTGGTCGGCGTCGGGCACAGCGCCCTGTTCCGGGACAAGGCGGGCAACCTGAAGATCGTTTTCCATGCCCACAAAAGCAAAGGCGCGATCCATCCGCGGGAAATGTATATCACCGACGTGCGTTTCCGCCCCGTCGAGGGCGGCTGCCGGATGGAGATCGACCCCGGATACTCGCCGGCCCTGATCGCTGAATGAACGACGCCCGGATGCAGCGTGTGCATCCGGGCATCGTTTTTACAGGAGGGCGGGATCGGCCTCGCGATCAATAAAACGTCCCTTTCGGGGCGAAAATCGCATACCCGAAATTGAAGGTCAGGTACATGTTGCGCCAGTTTTTCAGGTCGTATTTCGTCAGCGCGAGGCTCACGGGACCGATCGGCGTGTGGTAGACCAGCGACGCCTCGGCGATATAATGCCAGCGCTCGTCGGGATTCTTCAGGGGGTTGAAGTCCCGTTTTTCACGGAACATGGTGTAGAACCCCGTCCGGAAGAAGCAGTTGGGCAGCAGGTCGAAGGTCGGCATCAGGCCCCACGCCGCAAAGCGTTTGCCCCGGAAATCGGGCATGTAGATCATCCGGGCATGCGGCACGGGCGCATAGTCGGGCATCGACATCAGGGTCGCGGATTCGGTCCGGAACCGCGGGTGGTTGGTCCACACGGCATCGACGTTCAAACCGAACGAGAACCAGCTGACGCCCGGCACATCGAAGAACTTGTCCCACGAAAAACGCCCTCCGATCCACTGTCGGGTTTCGCGCGAAATGAAGTCTTTCGCATCGTAAGGCTGGTATTTGTCGCGTCCGGCGACATAGATGGCCGAGAGATGCAGTTCGGAACCGCGGCGGGGATAGAGGAACTTGTCGAGCGTATTGCGGGCGACCCCGGCCCGCAGGCCGAAGAACGAGAAGCGCGAATGGTCGGTGTCGTCGGCGAACAGCACGTCCGAATCGTAGCGGTAGTTGATGTGTCCGGCGTTGGCGCGCAGCGTCAGGAGGCTGCGGTGGGTCAGCGGCATCCCCACGCCCGTCGAAAAGAAGCTCTCGCTGTTCTTGACCTGCTGGGCGTTGCGGACCTTGGTGACGTTGCCGAAATAGCCGTGGCGGAAATTCCGGACCGCGAAATTGTAGGAATAGTCGAGGAATATCGGCTTCCACGCGTAGAAATCCGTCCGGCCCCCGATCGCTCCCCAGGTGTAGATCGGCCCCAGGTAGAGGTCTGCGCCCAACTGCTGCGCGACGCGGCCGATGTTCTTGTAATTGATGCCGATATAGGCCTGGTTGAAGGCCGTCGAGGAGATGTTTCCCCCGAGGATGATCTTGAAATTGGGCCGCGTGCCGAACTTGGCCTCGAACGAATAACGTTCCCGGACGGAGTCGTAGCGCACGGTGGGGAAGTCCATCGTGAAATCGCCGCCGGCAAGCACCTCGAAGAGATTGTCTTTCAGCTCCTCGAAGCCCATCGGCCGCTGAATGCCCGGCGTGCGGCGGTCCACCTGCACGAAATCGCGGATATACTCCCGCTGGGCGCGCTTCAGCCCTTCGAGTTTGTAGTCGTCGAAGACCAGCGGCGGACACTTGGCGCGGAACGCCTCGCGACGCCCGGCGTAGTAGGCCGAGTCGCGGCGTTCGGCGACTTTCTCCAACAGCTGCGGCATGACCGCCACGGCGTCCTCATAACCTGCGTTCATAATCGCCTCGGCCTGGTCGAAATCGAGCATGTTGACCCCCACGGCGCGGCGGATCGTGACGCTGCGCTCCTCGGGCAGCGTGTAGTCGGTATCGTGCATGGCCAGCATGAAAGCCTGGTCCATGATGTTGCTCTCCTCGCTGGGCGGGGTGTTGCCCTCGGTGCAGATCGAACCGACGATCAGATCGGGCCGGAAATCTTCGTCGAGGGGTTTCCACGGGAAGTTGTCGTAGATGCCGCCGTCGTAGAGCAGCATCGAATCTTTCACCATCGGCTTGAACAGCAGCGGAATGGACATCGACGAGCGGACCGCCTCGCTCAAATCCCCCTCGCGCAGGACCACCGGCCCGCGGTGGTTCAGGTCGCTGGCCACGCAGAGGAACGGAACCATCAGGCGGTCGAAATCACCGTCCGCAGCGGCCGTCGCCGGAGCGAACAGCTCCGTGAGGGCCATGTCGATCTGCGTCGAGGAGATCAGGTTCCGGGGTACGCGCAGCCGCTTCCCGGAGGGACTCTCGACGTCGATGCGCAGGCTCAAGAACGCGGGATTGCTCCCCACCTGCCGGTAATAGGCCATGTATTTGTTGGGGTCGATGCGCCCCGAGACCCACTCCTTGACCACCCCCGATTTGACGATCGCACGCATTTCGGCCGGGGAATAACCGGCGGCGTACATCGCGGCGATGATCGAACCCATCGAGGTCCCGGCCACATAATCGATCGGCACGCCGTTCTCTTCGAGCGCCTCCAGGACGCCGATGTGGTAAAGCCCCTTCGCGCCGCCGCCGCTCATCACGACCCCTACCTTCTGGGCCGCAGCAGGGAGCGCCGCCAGCAGCAGCATCCCGACAAATGAGCCGATTTTACGCAACATATCTCAATTTTTTTATAACTTTGCACGTTACTACGATGTCGTTCAAAAGTAGACAAAAAAGAAACACGATCAAAATATGACTGACAAAATCAATGAACTCCTGCGACGTGTCGAGGAGTTTAAGCCGAAAGCCGCCGCCGAAATCGAGGAGTTCCGCATCCGGATCCTCGGCAAGAAAGGCGAGTTGACCGCCCTGATGGAGGAGTTCAAGACGGTAGCCCCCGAACTGAAACGCGAACTGGGCCAGCAGTTGAACCGTCTCAAAAACGAGGCCACGGAGCGCATCAACGCGCTGCGCGAGCAGTTGCAGAACGCCGCGGCCGACGAGGCCTCGTCGTCGGGCGACCTGACGCGCCCCGGCACGGCCGAGCACCTCGGTTCGCGCCACCCGATCTCGCTGGTGAAAAACCAGATCGTCGAGGTCTTTTCGCGGCTGGGCTACACCGTGGCCGACGGACCCGAGATCGAGGACGACTGGCACGTCTTCTCGGCCCTGAACTTCCCGCCCGAGCACCCGGCACGCGACATGCAGGACACGTTCTTCATCGAGAAGGACCCCGACATCCTGCTGCGCACGCACACCTCGTCGATCCAGGTCCGCACGATGGAGCGTCAGAAACCGCCCATCCGCGTCATCTGCCCGGGCCGCGTGTTCCGCAACGAGGCCATTTCGTACCGCGCGCACTGCATCTTCCACCAGATCGAAGGACTTTACATCGACGAGGGCGTCTCGTTCGCCGACATGAAGCAGTCGCTGCTCTACTTCGCCAAGGAGGTCTTCGGCGAGCAGGCCGTGATCCGCATGCGCCCGTCGTACTTTCCCTTCACCGAACCGTCGGCCGAGGTCGACGTGTCGTGCAACCTCTGCGGCGGCAAGGGCTGCAACGTCTGCAAGGGCACGGGATGGCTCGAAATCATGGGTTGCGGCATGGTAGACCCGAACGTACTGAAAGCCAACAATATCGACCCTGAAAAATATTCCGGATTCGCCTTCGGCATGGGTATTGAACGCATCGCCATGCTCAAGTACGGCGTGAAGGACCTGCGTCTCTATTTCGAAAACGACGTGCGGTTCCTCCACCAGTTCGACGAAGCGCTCTAAACCCCCTGACGCCCATGAAACGCCTCACAGCGACAACGGTCCTCTGCCTTCTGCTCTTCTCCGCGGCGTTCGTCACGGGAAAGGGTCCCTCGGCGGCGCCCGAATACCCCGATTCGCTGCGCAGCGTATGGCTCTACACCGAAGGCGTCAAGCAGAATGCCATCGCCGGAGACTCGGTGCGCGCCCGGGAGCTGTTCCTCGAGGCGATCCGCAACGACTCGACCTACGCCCCGGCCTACTACGAACTCGCGGCGAACGGCATGTACGCCACGCCCGACGAGGCCGTGGAACTGGCCCGGAAGGCTTTCCGGCTCGACACGACGAACAAGTGGTATCACCAGTTCTACGGACAGGCGCTCATCTACGCCGGGCGTTACGACGAGGCGCTGAAGGTCTACCGCCGCCTGCAAACGGAGAACCCGAAAGACCCCGACAACTACCGCATTCTGGCGGCCCTCTACGAGCAGAAGCAAAGTCCCGTCATGGCCCTCGTGACACTCGATTCGGCCGAACTGCGCTTCGGGCGCATTCCCGTGTTGAGCGCCATGAAACGGCGTCTGCTGGTGGCGACGAACCAGATCGACAAAGCCGTGGTCGAAGCCCGGGCGATGGTCGAAGCTGCCCCCTATGAGGCGCAGCGCCACGTGGTCCTCGGCGACCTCTACGCCATCGCCAAGAAGGATTCGCTGGCCCGCGCCGAATACGACCGCGCGTTGCAGATCGACTCCACAAACGTACAGACGCTGATGGCGCTGGCCGATTTTCACGCCGGACGGCAGGATTACCGGGCGCTGCTGGCCGTCACGCGGCAGTTGTTCCAATCCGACGAACTGCCGCTCGAAACCAAGATCAAACGCTTCGGGCAGTTCACCTCCGACACGCGCTTCTACCGCGAATATTACTTTCAGCTGAACGACCTGGCCTCGACGCTGGCCATCCGCTATCCCGACGACAAGCGCGTCGTGGAGCTTTACGCCGGCCACCTGATCGCTTCGGGCGAACTGGAGCAGGCCCTCGCGCTCTACAAGAGCCACCTCGCCGACCAGCCTCCCGCGGAGGAGTATTTCCGGGCGGTGATCGACATCGAAAGCTACCTCCAGCACCCCGACTCGGTCGACAAATACGTCACCCGCGCCCTGGAGCTGTTCCCCGCGAAGGTCGATTTCCACCTCTCCAAAGGGCATGTGATGAGCAACTCGAAGCAGTACGTCAAAGCCATCGGCGCCTACAAGGGGGCGTTGCGCCATGCCGACACGGATTCGCTGCGCAGCGTGATCTGGGGCATGATCGGCGACGCCTGGCATCAGAAGGCCGAGGCCGGAGAGCCGAACCTGGAGGAACGCCTGCCCCTGCAAACGGGTCTGCTCGGCAAAAAGGGCATTGCCCGCAAAGCCATGAAAGAGTGCTACAAGGCCTATGAGCGAAGTCTGCGCTACTGGCCCGACAACACAATGGTGCTCAACAACTACGCCTATTTTCTCTCGCTCGAGGAGCGCGATCTGGAACGGGCGCTCACCATGTCGAGCCGCGTCGTGGCGCTCACCGACAACAACCCCACCTACCTCGACACACACGGCTGGGTGCTCTTCAAGCTGGGACGCACGGACGAAGCCAGGAAGATTCTGCAAAAAGCCGTGGCGCTCGACGGACAGAAAAGCCCCGAACTAATGGTTCACTACGGTGACATCCTGCACCTCCTGGGCGAGCAGTTCATGGCTGAAATCTACTGGCGGAGGGCGCTTGAAAAGGGTTACGACGCCCGGCAGATCGAACAGCGGCTGAAACAACCCGCCGTCAAAAAGCCCGAACCCAAAGAATAGCCCTGCCATGAGACCGCTCCGCATCCTGACCCTTGCGTTCCTGCTCTTCACCCTCACCGCCGCCGCACAGACCGACCGCCGCATCGAGGAGCAGAAACGGGTCATCGCGGCCCTCGAAAAGCGGATCGCCACCGAAGAGCAGGAGATTTCGAAGATCCAGAAGGGCCGCACGGCCACCGAGGAACGGGTGCGCCGCCTGGCGTGCCAGATTGATTCGCGCAACCAGCTGCTCGACGAGACCGAAAAGCAGGCGCGCCTCCTGCGCGGAGAGATCGCCCGCACGGACAGCGTGGCCGGGAACCTTTCGGCAAAGCTCGAACGCGACCGCGCGCAGTACGGCGAAATGGTGCGCGAAGCCTACCGCAACTACAAGCACAACAACTACCTGACCTATATCTTCTCCTCGCGCGACTTCACGGACGTGGCGCGCAAGATCACCGCCCTGCGCGAGGTCGCCTCGCTGCGCGAACGCAAACTGCGCGACATCGAGGCGCTGACCGCCGAGGTCCGCACCGAAAAGGAGACGCTCGACCGCCGCAAGCGGTCGCTCGACTCGGTGACGCGCAGCCTCTCGGCGCAGCGCGAGAAACTCCAGCGCGACGCCCGCAACGCCAAGGCCAGCATCCGGTCGATGTCGCAGAAGGAAAAGACGGCCCTGCAACGCAAAATCGCACAGGAGCAGCAGCTCGACGTGGCCATCGGCGAACTGCGCAAGCTGACCAAAGGCAACACCGAGGGCGCCTCGTTCTCGGCGAAAACCTCCGGGTTGCGTCTCCCGGTGACTGCCGGACGCGTGAAGCGCTACAAGGAGAACATGGCCGAGATCACCGGTCCGAAGGGAGCGCACGTCATCTCGATCTACGACGGCAAGGTCGTCGACGTGAAGCGCAACCGCATCACCAACAAATACGACGTTTACGTCGCTCACGGCGAATACATAACCTCCTATGCCAACATGGGGACGATCTGCGTCGAGAAGGGCCAGAAAGTGGCAAGAAACGCACAGATAGGGACCATCGGCTCGGCGGTCAACGTGATGACGATGGAAACCGAATACAAACTCGTCTTCGGCATCTACCCGCCCAACCCCGGACAGAAGATGCGGGCGGAGGAGTGTTTCCGAAAATAAAACCGCCGTTTCATGCGGTTCCGTGCGGTGGCCGGCACGCCGTCCGCCCCGGGACGGACAACGACATAACAACAACGAAAAAAAATGGCTGTCAGATACTTTACCGACGACTGCACCTACCGACTCCCGCAAAAGCGCCTCACGGCACGATGGCTGCACGAAGTGGCCGCAGGGGAGGGCTACGCGCTGGGCGACGTCACCTATATTTTCTGCTCGGCGCAGCGGCTGCTGGAGATGAACCGCCAATACCTCGGGCACGATTACTTCACCGACGTCATCACGTTCGATTACAGCGACCGCAAAGGCGCGCGGATCGTCTCGGGCGACATCTTCATCGACGTCGAGACCGTTGCCGACAACGCCCGCCAGTACGGCGCGACGACCTTGCAGGAGATGCGCAGGGTAGTGGTCCACGGGGTGCTGCACCTCTGCGGGCAGGGCGACAAAACGCCCCGCACCAATGCACAGATGCACCGAAAGGAGGACAAATACCTGAAATTCTGGGAGGACCCTCGGCAGTGACCTCGATGAAACACGCCCGATTTATCGCAGCGACCGTCCTCGCGGCTCTCCTGCTGGCCGGATGTACGGGCCGCCGCACGGCCGGAGACGCCGCAGACAAGGCTTCCGCCGGCGACGGCACGTCCGAAACCGCCGTTTCCACGCCGGAGCCGACAGGAGAGGAGACGCCGGCAGGGGAGAGGTCTCCGCTCGCCGCATCCCGTACCTGGACCGGCAGCGACGGCAGCAGCAAACGGTGGGGACCCTTCGCGGAGAACGACACGACGTTTCTCTTCGTCCACGAGTACCTTATCGGCAGCGACACGAACCGCTATAAGGTCTTTATCCGAAAAGGTCCGCAGCCGAACGACATTCCCAATTTTGCAAGCCTTTCGCCGCAGAACGAGTCGGCATGGAAGGATTTCACCGACCTGCTGCACACGCTCAAGAAACGCCGTCCCGGGCCGCTTGCACACCATGCGGCGCTGGCCGGACTTCCGCACAGCTGGACGCCGGTCCGCTCTTTCCGGGAGAGCTACTACGTAAACTGTTTCAATCCCTACCCGGTGTGGATTTCGGATTCGCTTTTCGTCCGTCAGACAATGGACGGCCCGCGGCCCTCACGCATCAGCGCGGCGGAACGCATCGCCCCGACGCATTACCGCCTCCGGACAACGGCCGGAGACGCCGGCATCGACCGGGTGGACATATACCTTGTGGACACCGTGTGCAGGATGGCTGTGTTCGCCTTCAGCAATGACCGGAAAACAGAACGGTTTCAGTCGCTTTATGTTCCCTTTGAAACGGGACTTGAGATGGATATGATCGACTTTCACTCGCTGGAACTGCCCGACGAGAGCGAGGTGGAGTGGGACGAAACCGACTTCGAAGCGTTGATTTCCGGAGCCGTACCACTCCGGGAGACAGATCCGAAAACAGACAAAACGAATAACGAATGACACTCGATTACGACATTATCGTCATCGGCGGAGGACACGCCGGATGCGAAGCCGCCTCGGCCGCCGCACGGCTCGGCTCGCGCACGCTGCTGCTCACGATGGACATGGCCAAACTGGCTGCCATGTCGTGCAACCCGGCAGTCGGAGGAGTAGCCAAAGGTCAGATTGTCAGAGAGATAGACGCATTAGGCGGCCAAATGGGCCGTATCACCGACCTCACGACCATTCAGTTCCGGATGCTCAACCGGTCGAAGGGTGCGGCAATGTGGAGCCCCCGGGCGCAATGCGACAAAACCCGTTTTTCGGAGGAGTGGCGTCGCACGCTCGAAAACACCTGGAACCTCTATATCTGGCAGGACGCCGCGACCGAACTGCTGTTCGCCCCGGCTCCGGAAACAAACGCGGCGCCGTCGGACAATCTGCCCGACGAAACCACAACGTCGTTCAATTCCGCGCCCGGCACGATTTCTTCGGCAGCCGAATCGGATGCAGATTCAGATCCGACACTCCGAAATGCACCGTCGGCCGCCGGAAAACTCGCCATCCAGGGCGTTCGGACCCGCATGGGCGTCGAATTTTCCTGCCGGAAAGTCATACTCACCTCCGGCACATTCCTCGGAGGAGTGATGCACTGCGGAGCCTCGCACGCCGAGGGCGGCAGGGCGGGGGACGCCGCTTCGCACGGCATTACGGAGAGTCTCCGGGCCATCGGTTTCGAGACCGGACGCATGAAGACCGGAACCCCGGCGCGCCTCGACGCCCGGACCATCGATTTCGAAATCCTCGAACCGCAATACGGCGACGAAAACCCCGCCAAATTCTCTTTTTCACCCGAAACGCAACCGGTTAAAGAGCAGCTTCCCTGCTTTCTGGTCTACACTTCGAAAGAGGTTCACGACATCCTCCGCACCGGATTCGACCGGTCGCCGCTGTTCAACGGCACGATCTGCGGCATCGGTCCGCGCTACTGCCCGTCGATCGAGGACAAACTCCGCACCTTTGCCGACAAAGACCAGCACCAGCTCTTCCTGGAACCCGAAGGCAGTTCGACCAATGAATATTACCTGAACGGCTTTTCGTCGTCTCTGCCCTGGGAAATTCAATGGAAAGCCCTGCACAAAATCCGCGGATTCGAGGATCTGCACATTTTCCGGCCCGGATACGCCATCGAATACGACTATTTTCCGCCTACACAGTTGCACCATTCACTCGAAACGAAACTGGTTTCGGGTCTTTACTTCGCCGGGCAGGTCAACGGTACGACAGGATATGAGGAAGCGGCGGCGCAGGGCCTGATAGCGGGCATCAATGCCCACCGGGCAATGAAAGGGGAGAGTCCGGTCGTTCTGAAACGCGACGAAGCCTATATCGGCGTACTGATCGACGACCTGGTGACCAAAGGCGTCGACGAACCCTATCGCATGTTCACCTCCCGGGCCGAATATCGCATTCTGCTCCGACAGGACAACGCCGACATCCGTTTGACTCCGCTGGGATACAAAATAGGTCTGATTTCGCAAAAACAATACGATCATTTCACCAAAAAAAACACACTCGTAGAATCGCTTATTTCATTCGCCCGCGAACAGAGTGTCAAAGCAGCCGAAATTAACGACTATTTAAAATCGGTCGATTCAGAGCCTTTATCGCAGGGAAGAAAGCTTTACGACATTCTGATGCGCAATAACGTCACATTCGATTCGCTGCAAAACGCACTGCCCAAACTGCGGAAATTCATCGCGGCAAACGAAATAACTCCCGAAGCGATCGAAGAGGCGGAAATCCAAATCAAGTATAAAGGATATATCGAACGCGAAAAATTCATCGCAGAGAAATTGCGACGCCTCGAAAACATCCGAATTCCGGAAAATTTCGATTTTCATTCAATGAATGCTCTGACCATCGAGGCCCGGCAGAAACTCTCGCGCATCCGACCCGAAACGATTGGTCAGGCATCACGGATTCCCGGAGTTTCACCTGCCGACGTCAATGTATTGCTTGTAAAATTCGGGCGATAGGGTATAATGTTCCACGTGGAACAAGCGCAAGAAAAACACACCGGATACCCACACAAAACAACCAATATTAAAAAGCCACTCCTTCGGGAGTGGCTTTTTAATATCAATATTTCGCTATTTTACAGCACAACCGTACACCAGTCGTATTTATCCTCCGCACGACCATACTGAATATCCTGCAAGCGCGTATAGAGTTCCATGCAGTTCTTTCCTACCTCGTCGCCGTAATCATAAGATTTTTCGGTCTGCATATCGTAAATATATCCGATAGGGGAGATAACCGCTGCCGTTCCGCAGGCGCCGCACTCCTCGAAAGATTCCAACTCCTCGACCGGAATATGACGCTCCTCAACAACCAAACCCATATCGCGTGCAATCTGACGAAGGCTCATGTTGGTAATCGACGGCAAAACCGAAGGCGACTTCGGCGTGATATACTTGCCATCCTTGATACCGAAGAAATTGGCAGCTCCGCACTCTTCAATGTATTTATGCTCGGCAGCATCGAGGTACATGATATTCGAATAACCCATTTCATGTCCCTTTTCACCCGACAACAGGCTGGCCGCATAGTTGCCTCCGACCTTCACATCGCCTGTTCCACGTGGAGCAGCGCGGTCCTGCTCCCGGTCGATAGCAACCCGAATCGGTTTGATTCCCGATTTAAAATAGGCTCCGACGGGCGAACAGTAGACGATCAGCAGGGCTTCCCTGGCCGGTTTCACGCCCAATCCGACCGTCGTTCCGAACATCACCGGACGCAGATAGAGCGAAGCTCCCGTACCGTAGGGAGGAACGAAACGCTCGTTGCGCTTGACGACCTCGATGCAGGCATCGACGATCATTTCAATCGAAGGAACCGGCAAGCACAAGCGTTTCGCCGAGGACTGGAGACGCCGCGCATTGTCGGCAACGCGGAAAAGACGCACTTTCCCGTCTACACCGCGGAAGGCCTTGAGACCCTCGAAAAGTTCGATGCCGTAGTGCAGGCATGAAGCCGACATATGCATCTGGATATATTCGTCATCGGTAACCACCATATCGCTCCATTTCCCGTCGGCAAAGGAGTAGCGAACATTGTAATCGGTTTTGCGATAGTCGAAGCCCAAAGCGCTCCAATCTGTATTTTCCATATCCTATGTTTTTAAAAGATTTATCGAAAATTAGCTATATCAACGATCAACCCACAACAGCCCCGTTGTGGGTCGCCTCGCCGGGTTGCAGCAGGCGCAGTTTTCCGGAAGCATCCTCCGCCATCAGAATCATACCGTTCGAAAGAATACCCTTCAGTTCGCGCGGAGCGAGATTCACCAGGACGAGCACCTGCTGTCCGACCAACTCTTCGGGCGTGAAATGTTCGGCGATTCCCGAAACTATCTCGCGTTTGTCGATACCCGTATCAATCGTCAGTTTCAGCAATTTCTTCGTTTTGGCGACTTTTTCGGCCGCCAGAATCGTCGAAACGCGAATATCCATTTTCTGAAAATCATCGAATTGAATCGTATCTTTTTGAGGTTCAACATTTTGAGCAACTTCAGCGGCTTCATTGGCTGCTTTGGTCGCCGCAAGTTTATCCAGCTGACGCTGAATCACGTCGTCCTCGATCTTTTCGAACAGCAGAGCAGGTTCCCCGATGGCGTGTCCCGCCGGAATCAGGTCCATTGCACCGAGGCGTTCCCAGCCGAATTTACCGACAGCCAGCATCCGGAGGATCTTCTCCGCGGAGAAGGGCATGAACGGCTCGATGGCGATGGCCGTGTTGGCCGTGATCTGCAAAGCGATGTTGAGAATCGTCTCCACACGCGCCGGATCGGTCTTCACGACCTTCCACGGTTCGGTGTCGGCCAGGTATTTGTTGCCGATGCGCGCGATGTTCATGGCGTCCTTCAGCGCCTCGCGGAAACGGTAATTTTCGATATTTCCTTCGAGCGAAGCCTTTACGGCGGCAACCTCCGCGATCGACTGACGATCGTAATCGGTCAGTTCACCGCATGCCGGAACCTTGCCGCCGTAGTATTTCTGGGTCAGCACCAGCGCCCGGTTGACGAAATTTCCCAGCACAGCCACCAGTTCGTTGTTGTTGCGGGCCTGGAAATCCTTCCACGTGAAGTCGTTGTCCTTTGTCTCCGGAGCATTGGCGCAGAGCACATAGCGCAGGACATCCTCCTTGCCGGGGAACTCCTCGAGGTACTCGTGCAGCCATACGGCCCAGTTGCGCGAGGTCGAAATCTTGTCGCCTTCGAGGTTCAGGAACTCGTTGGCCGGCACGTTTTCGGGCAGGATATAGTCGCCGTGGGCCTTGAGCATCGACGGGAAGACAATGCAGTGGAAGACGATGTTATCCTTACCGATAAAGTGGACCATCTTGGTGTCCTCCGACTTCCAATAACGTTCCCAATCGGGCGTAAGGTCCTTTGTAGCAGATATATAACCGATAGGAGCGTCGAACCACACATAGAGCACCTTGCCCTCGGCCCCCTCGACGGGAACCGGGATGCCCCAGTCGAGGTCGCGGCTCACGGCACGCGGCTGAAGACCTCCGTCGAGCCAGCTCTTGCACTGCCCGTAGACGTTCGTTTTCCACTCCTTGTGCCCGTCCAGAATCCATTCGCGGAGGAATTCCTCGTAACGGTCCAGCGGCAGGTACCAGTGTTTCGTCTCCCGCTTCACGGGTACGGAACCCGACACGGCGCTGTGCGGGTCGATCAGTTCGTCGGGCGAAAGGGTAGAGCCGCACTTCTCGCACTGGTCGCCGTAAGCGCGGTCGTTGCCGCACTTGGGACAGGTCCCCACGATATACCGGTCGGCCAGGAAGGTCTGCGCCTCCTCGTCGTAATACTGCATTGATGTCTTTTCGATGAACTTGCCTTCGTCGTAAAGTTTCCGGAAAAAGGCCGACGCCGTCTCGGCGTGGGTCTTGGACGAGGTCCTCGAATAGATGTCGAACGACATGCCCAGCCCCTCGAACGATTTTTTGATCAGCGCGTGGTAACGGTCCACGATCTGCTGGGGCGTCACGCCCTCCTTGCGGGCCTTGATCGTGATGGGTACGCCGTGTTCGTCCGATCCGCAGACCGAAATCACGTCGCGCCCCCGAAGCCGCAGGTAACGCGTATAAATGTCCGAAGGTATGTAAACTCCAGCCAGATGGCCGATATGTACCGGACCGTTCGCATAAGGGAGCGCCGATGTCACGAGGTAGCGTTTGAACTCTTTTGCCATAAATGTAAAATAGATACAGTATTACTAATTTCTGTCAAAATTACTAATTTTTAAGAAAATCGGGAACGAAAAGCACATATTTTGTGAAAGGTTTAAAGAAAAGAAGGCGCACCCGCCGGGCACGCCTTCTCGATCTCACCGGAAAATCCGGCCTTTATTCGAACTGCAATTCGTCGAGCAGCCATCCGGCTCCGGCGAATTTGTCGATGACAAACAGCACGTAACGCACGTCCACGGCAATCGTCCGCTGCAATTCGGGTTCGAACGCCACATCGCCCGACATGGCCTCCCAGTTACCGTCGAAGGCCAGTCCCAACAGCGCTCCTTTGGCATTCAGCACCGGGGAACCGGAGTTGCCGCCCGTGATGTCGCAGTCGGCCAGGAACGCCACGGGAAGCTCTCCCCGTTCGTTGGCGTAACGGCCGAAATCCTTCGCCGCATACAACTCCTTGAGGCGGGCGGGAACGGTGAACTCCGTTGGATTCTGCGGATTCTCCTTCTCCATCACGCCCTTGAGCGTCGTATAGTAGTTATAGTGAATGCCGTCTGCCGGATCGTAGGGCAGCACGCGCCCATAGGTCAGACGGAGCGTGAAATTGGCGTCCGAAGCCCAGGCCTTGTTCGGCTGCATGCGCATCAGCCCCGCAATGTAGAGCCGCTGTCCGTCGGCGAACTTCCGCTTCCCGGCCAGCTGCGCCGCCGCCAGTTCCCGCATTTTCGCCGTATAGGATTTGTTCAGCAGCACGGCGGGATCGTTCGAAACGTCCGTTCCGGCGGCGGCCGCAGCCAGCGCCTTCCGCTCGTCGGCGAACACCGAATTGTCGTAGAGATAATCCACATAGGCGTCCGTATCGCCGCCGAACCGCTTGCCGATCACCTCGGCGAACACCGAAGGCAGCTCTTTGCAGTTCTCCCCGACGATCCGGAACATCCGCTTCGCCACGCGCCGGTCGGTCGGCATGTTGTAGTCCTTGTAGAACGCTTTCAGCGCCTCGGTCAGCTCCCCGCCCTTCTTCGAAACGGCCAGGCGCGCCGGTGCGAGAATCTCCACCGAACGGCCTATCGCCTCGCTCAAGTACTGGCTCGAAGCGAAATAGGGGGCCGTCTCCTCCACCGATTCGCGGATCAGGTTCAGGGCGTTCGAATAACCTTCCGTAGGCAGCGTGTTCTTCGCCGCCCAGGCGGTGAAAGCCGCCTCCTGCTCCTGCTTGCGGCCCTTCACGTCGAGCCGGCGGATACCGCGCGACTTGCCGATCGAGTTCTTCCAGTAGTTCGACGACTGGGCGTACTTCGAAGCGTACTGAATGCGGACCTTGGCGCTGGCGGCCATGTCCTCCTTCAGAATGGCCTGCCGCTCGCCGCGGATGAAGATGCGCTGCGGGTTTTCCACTTCGAGCAGACGGTCGATCTCGTAGGAGGTCATGTAACGCTGCGTCGACCCCGGGAAACCCATGATCATCGCGAAATCCCCCTCGTCGTAACCGCCGAGCGAAATCTTCAGGAACTTTTCAGCCTTGTAAGGGCGGTTTTCGGGCGAATAATCCGCCGGCCTGTTGTCCGGTCCGGCATAGACGCGAAAGACCGAGAAATCGCCCGTATGACGCGGCCACATCCAATTGTCGGTGTCGCCGCCGAACTTGCCGATCGACGTGGGAGGCGCACCGACCAGGCGGACGTCCCTGAAGACCTCGATCACGAAGGCGAAATACTGGTTGCCCCCGAAAAAGGACTTGATCTCGACATCCATACCGGGATTCTCCCCGGCGAGGCGTTCCGAAACGGCCTTCACCTGTCCGGCGACCAGCTCTTCCCGCTCCCCGCCGCCGGCGATGTCGGGCACGGCGCCCAGCACGTCCGGCGTCACATCGACGATCCGGCGGATAAAGCGCACCTTGAGTCCCGGAGCCGGCAGCTCTTCGGCGCGCGACATGGCCCAGAAACCGTTCTTGAGGTAGTCGTGCTCCACGGACGAAAGCGACTGGATCGACCCGTAACCGCAGTGGTGATTGGTGAACAGCAGTCCGTCGGGCGAAACGATCTCACCCGTGCATCCGCCGCCGAAAATGACGATGGCGTCCTTGAGCGAAGAGTTGTTCATGCTGTAAATCTCCTCGGCCGAGAGTTTGCACCCGCGGGCCTTCATGTCCTTGCTGTTCATTTTCTGGAGATAGGGCAGCATCCACATGCCCTCGTCCGCCGCCGCCGAGAGCGTGACGCACGCTGCGGCGAGCAGTAAAAAGATTTTCTTCATAAAGTGCATTAAAGATTAATCGTATGTAATCGCTTCAAATTATTTGACATTGATCATATTCAGAATGGACCGCTCCGCCGCCCGGCGCACCTCGTCGTCGAGCACGATCTCGGGCGATTCGTTCTCGAGGCACGCGCAGATGTTCTCCAGCGTCACCATCTTCATATACTTGCAGTTGTTGCATCCGCACGTCTCGTCGTCGGGAGGCGCCGGGATGAACTCTTTTTCCGGATAACGCCTCTTCATCTCGGCGAGGATTCCCGCCTCGGTCACCACGATGAACTCCTGCGCGTCGCTCCGGCCGCAATATTCGAGTATCCCCGCCGTGGAACCCACATAGTCGGCCACTTCGACGATATAGGCCCGGCACTCGGGGTGCACGACGACCTTCGCCACCGGATGCTCCCGTTTGAGCGTCAGCAGTTTTTCGAGCGAAAACTCCTCGTGGACGTGGCACGCTCCGTCCCACAGCACCATGTTCCGACGCCCGGTGAGCTTCTGGATATAGGAACCCAGATTACGGTCGGGAGCGAAAATCACGGGCTGGTCGGCGGGAATCGACTCCACTACCTTCAGCGCGTTGGACGACGTGCAACAGATGTCGGTCAGCGCCTTCACGCCGACCGTGGTGTTCACATAGGAGACGACCGTGTGACCGGGGTATTTTGCCTTGAAAGCCGCGAATTCCCCGGCGTCGCACGACTCGGCCAGCGAGCACCCCGCCTCGGGACAGGGGATCAGCACCTTCTTTTCGGGGCAGAGGACCTTGGCGGTCTCGGCCATGAAGTGCACTCCGGCGAAGAGGATGATGTCGGCGTCGACCGACTGCGCCCGGACGGAGAGGGCGAGCGAGTCGCCCAGAAAATCGGCGACGGCCTGCACCTCGGGCGTCGTATAGTAGTGCGCCAGGATCACGGCGTTTTTCTCGCGCTTGAGATCCCCGATGCGGCGGCTGAGCTCGGAGGAGTTTTCCACGTTCATTTTTTATTTTTATTCCTTTAATTAATTTAAATAATAAAAAGAAGAATAGATATAATAGCTGTTGATACTGTTGACAAGTGGAAGTGTTATTTTCCAATCAACACTTTTTATTTTTATTGTTTCTTATTTTAAATTTTAATTGATTCAAAATCAAAAGAATATAAAAACAATCGACAATTGTTGAAACAGTTTGTCGACATATCGACAGCCTTTTGTTTTAAACATTCTCTTCCGGTTTCATCCCTTTTCCGGGTATGACAACTTCTTAAAACTATTTTTGGTTTCGGCGAAAAGATTTTTATACCCGTTCTCTTTTTCGAAAAGCAAATTTTTCAGCGTCGACTTTTCATTCTTTTTCATCGGTTATCAACGCGGTTTTCGACAAGTTGTCAACCGTTTTTCATCACTTTACCGACAATCTTTTCGGCGATCCCGCGGTAGTGTTCCTCGACGCGGAAATCAATTCCCGCCGCCGGCGTCCCTGCGTCTGCTCCGTCCATAATCGACTGGATGATAGGTATTTCTCCCAGGAACTCCACCCCGTTTTTTTCGGCGTATGCGCGTGCCCCGCCGCGGCCGAAGATGTAGTAGCGGTTTTCGGGCAGTTCGGCGGGCGTGAACCACGCCATGTTCTCGACGATGCCCGCCACGGGGATGTTGACGTTTTCGTTGCGGAACATCTCCACGCCGCGCACGACGTCGGCCACGGCGATCTGCTGCGGCGTCGAGACAATCACCGCGGCGTCGATTTTCAGTTCGCCGATGATCGACAGATGCACGTCGCCCGTGCCGGGAGGGAGGTCCGTGAGCAGGAAGTCCAGCGTCCCCCACCGGGTCTGGTGAATCATCTGTTTGAGGGCGCTGACAGCCATTGCGCCTCGCCACAGCAGCGCGTCGGTGGGTTTGATGAAGAAGCCGATCGACATGAGCTTTACGTCCATTGATTCGGCCGGGACGATGTGGTCCACCCCGTCCTCGGCGACGGCTTCGGGCATGTACCCTTCCACGCCGAACATTTTGGGCTGCGACGGTCCGTAGATGTCCGCATCGAGGACGCCGACGCGGAAACCCATGTTCCGCAGGGCGATGGCCAGGTTGGCCGTGACGGTGGACTTGCCTACCCCACCCTTGCCCGAGGCGACGGCGATTACCCTGGCGATGCCGCCCGTGGTGGTCTTCAATTTGGGTTCGGGACGCGGAGCCGCCCCGCCCTCCTTGATCACGACGAGCACCTCCGCGCCCGGAAACGCCTCGCGCAAAAGCGATTCGGCCTGGTTCTTGATCTTCACGGCGAACGGGTCGCGGGCCTTGGCGAAGCGCAGCACGACGGTGACTTTGCCTTCGGCGGACGCCGTATGTTCGATAAATCCGCTCGAAACGATGTCCTGTCCGGTTTCCGGGTGGACGACCGATGCGAGCAGGCGTTTGATTTTTTCTTCCATTGTCGTATTCAGTTTCTTTTCGGCAAAAATATGAAAAAGCGGAACGGGCTTAAAACCGAATCGCATGGGGTTCGGTAAAACGCTCCGGCAGATAAAAGTGTCGTTACGCCACCAAAGATAACGTATATTTTGGAGAATATATATAGTATGTCTAATTATTTTATCGAAAAACGATAAATTTTATTTGTTTTTCGTATAAAATCGCTATATTTGCGACAACATACGGAAGAAGACAACAACAAAATAGAACGAACTATGAATTTTATCAAGACTTTTCTGGCAGGGCTTCTCGCGGTCGTCGTGGGGACGTTCCTGGTGTTTTTCCTGTGGATTTTCATTTTGCTGGGCATTGCCGGCTCGATGGAGAAGAGTGTGGCGGTGCATCCCGAGTCGATCCTGAAGATCGACTTCTCGGAGGTGCTGACCGACGCCCCGTCGTCCGATCCGCTGGCGGGTCTCGACCTGATGACGCTCCAGACCCAGCGGCAGCTTCCGCTCCTGAAGGCGCTCCGCGCCCTCGAAGCCGCGCGTGACGACGACCGCATCAAGGGCATCTACCTGCGGATGAACGGCACGGGGGGCGTAACCGGTTCGGCGATCCTGGAGGAGCTGCGCGAGGCGCTCGTGGAGTTCAAGCAGAGCGGCAAATTCATCGTCGCCTACAACGAAACCTATTCGCAGGGCGGCTATTACCTGGCTTCGGTCGCCGACAAGATCTACATGCAGCCCGAGGGCATGATGGAGTGGGCCGGACTGTCGATGAACCTGATGTTCTACAAGGGGCTGCTGGACAAACTCGACCTCAAGGCCGAAGTGTTCCGCCCCACGGCCTGCAAATACAAGAGCGCCGTCGAACCTTATATCTATGACAAGATGTCCGACGCCAACCGCGAACAGATGCAGCAGCTCGTCAGCTCGATGTGGGGCGTCATCGCCGAAAGCGTCGCCGAGGCGCGCGGCATCGAACTGAAGACGCTGAACGAAATGGCCGACAGACTGGAGGTGGCGCTTCCCGACGAGGCGCTTGAAAAAGGGCTTGTCGACAGTCTGATCTACGAGGACCAGATGGAGGATGTCTTTGCCGAACTGGGCGTTTCCGACGATTACGACTTCGTCACGCTGGGCGACTACGCCGCGCAGGTGGGCGCCGACCTGAAAAACATCTCCGCCGACCAGGTGGCCGTCGTCTATGCCGACGGTCAGATCGTCGACGGCGAGGGGTACGGCAAGGAGATTTACGGCAATACGCTGGCTGCGAAGATCGCCGGCGTGCGCGACAACGAGAAGGTGAAGGCCGTCGTGCTGCGCGTCAACTCCCCCGGCGGAAGCGCGCTGGCATCGGACGTCATCTGGCGCGAGATCGAACTGCTGCGTGCCGAGAAACCCGTCATCGTGTCGATGGGCTCCTATGCAGCCAGCGGCGGTTATTACATCTCCTGCCCTGCCGATGCGATCGTGGCCGACAAGATGACCCTCACGGGTTCGATTGGCGTGTTCGGCATGTTCCTCGATACGCGCGACGCCCTGAAAAACAAACTGGGCATCACCGTCGACGGCGTGAAGAGCAACGCTTCGGCCGATTTCGCGGCCACGTCGCCGCTGACGCCCTTGCAGCGGGCGATGATCATGCGCGGTGTCGACCGGGTTTACACCACCTTCACCAACCATGTGGCCGAGGGGCGCAATCTTCCGATCGGGAAGGTGCTCGACATCGCCGGCGGCCGTGTCTGGTTGGGTAAGGATGCGCTGGAAGTCGGCCTGATCGACACCTACGGCGGATTGAAAACGGCCATTGCGCTGGCCGTAGACAAGGCGGAACTGGGCGACGGCTACCGGGTCGTCGAAGTGAAGGAGGAGCCGACGGGTTTCGCTGCGATCATCGCTTCGCTGAACGTGAGCGTCCGCGAAGCTTTCGCCCGTTCGGAACTGGGACTGATGATGAAAGAGTACAACACCGTGCGCGAGGCCCTGAACCAGCAGGGCGTCCTGATGTACTCGCCCTGGAAGGTCGAAGTGCGTTGATCCGCACGTATCGTGAAAAAGAGGCGTCTCCGGATGAAGGGGGCGCCTCTTTTCAGTTCGTCGTATCCGGCGTGAGCGGCGAGGTTTTGAACCGGCTGCGGTAGTCGCTGGGCGTGGTTCCGAGGTGGGCGCGGAACAGATGGTTGAAATTCGAGACGTTGGTGAATCCGCAGCGGGGGCCTATTTCCGAAATGGGGAGCTGCGTCTCGACGATGAGCTGCGCGGCCCGGTTGATGCGGAAGCTGTTGATGTATTCCCACAGGTTCTGGTGCGTGCGGCGTTTGAAGTAGCGGCACACCGACGACGGGGACATGTCCACCGAACGGCCGATCTCCTCCAGCGAGAGTTTGCGGGAATAGCTCTCCTCCACGAACCGGACGATTCGGCGCACCCGGTCGTCCTGGTAGGAACCGTCGTGACGCGAACCGATCTGCTGCACCTCGTCGGGCGGCGCTGTGGCAAGGTCGTTGAGGATGCTGAAAAAGAGCGAGACGGCTTCGAAGCCGTCGAGTTTGGGCAGCGATATCATCCGTTCGAGCACGGTGTCGATCGTTTTCGGGGCGAATCGCAGTCCGGCCGCAGGGCGGAGCAGCATTTCGCGGATGGGACGCATGTGTTCGAGCGAGAGGAACTTCCAGTCGGGCATCTCGCGGCTGAACATGACCGTGGCGGTTTCGCACTTGGCGTCGGCATACGCCGCGTCGCGCTTGAAACGGTGCGGGGTTCCGGGATTGATGAGCACGAGGTCCTTTTCGGTGAAATCTTCGACCGCGTCGTCCATGATGCGCTGGCCGCGCACGTGGAGCGTCAGGCAGAGCATGTAATCTTCGTGGTAATGGAGCGGAGGATCGGTCTGCTTGTCGGGCCAGTAGTGGGTCACGAATAAATTGTTGCTGCCCATAGGAGTAATATCGGCGAGAATCTGCTTCATAGTTGGGCAAATATAACTAATTTTAAAGAGAAACGTCCGATCGGGGTGAATATTTTGCGCTTTACACTATCTTTGCAATATGGCAGTTATCAGATTGACTAAAGAATTTTCGTTCGAGGCGGCTCATGCGCTCGACGGATACGACGGTCCGTGCCGCGAGATTCACGGGCACTCCTACCGTCTGTTTGTAACGGTTAAGGGTACTCCGGCCGAAGATGCGTCCAACCCGAAATGCGGCATGGTGCTGGATTTCGGCGTACTGAAACGGATCGTCAGCGAGGAGATCGTCTCGCGTTTCGACCATGCGCTGGTGCTGCGCGCCTCGGAATCCGGGGAGGAATTTTTCCGCGTGCTCGCCGAACGCTTCGGCAATGTGGTTACGGTGGGCTACCAGCCGACGTGCGAGAACATGCTCGGCGATTTCGCCGCCCGCATCGCCGCGCGCCTTCCCGAAGGCGTCGCGCTCCACTCGCTGCGCCTGCACGAGACGGCGACATCGTTCGCCGAGTGGTTCGCCGAGGACAATATGTAAGAAGACAGGCAGGGATTCCGAATGCGGCGGGTTTGTGAAAATGGCCGCAGCGGGGCAAAGGTGACTCTAATTGACGCAACTTATCTGATATGAAAAAACTCTTTCTGGTCGACGCCTATGCGTTGATTTTCAAGTATTACTATGCCTTTTTGGGCCGTCCGATGCGTAACCGCGAGGGGATGAACACCTCCGTGGTGTTCGGCTTCGTGAAGTTCCTGCGCGACATTCAGAAACGCGAAAGGCCCGATCTGTTGGGCGTGGCGTTCGATCCCAAGGGCGGCAGCTTCCGCCGCGACATCTTTCCGGAATACAAGGCCAACCGTTCCGAAACCCCCGAGGACATCCTGCTTTCGATACCCTACGTGAAACGGGTGCTCGACGCGATGTGCATTCCGATTCTCGAAGTGGCGGGTTACGAAGCCGACGACGTGATCGGAACCCTTTCGCAGAAGGGTGTCGAAGCCGGTTACGACGTCTATATGGTGACGCCCGACAAGGATTACGGCCAGCTGGTGCGCGACAACTGCCGCATCTACAAACAGCGGGGCGCCGAGGGCAGCATCGAGATCGTCGACCGCGAGGCCATCCGCGAGAAGTACGGCATCGACGACCCGCAGCTGGTGCGCGACATCCTTGCGCTGTGGGGCGATGCCTCGGACAATATTCCCGGCGTCCCGGGCATCGGCGAGAAGATCGCCTGCAAACTGGTCCGGGAGTGGGGAACGGTGGAAAACATTCTGGAGAATGTCGGCAAAATTCCCGGAAAGCAGGGCGAGAAGATCGCCGGGTGGGCCGACAACCTGCGGCTGGCCAAGCGCCTAACGACCATCTGCCTCGACGTGCCGATCCCCTTCCGCGAGGAGGACCTCACGGTTTGCGACCCGCATATCGACCAGCTGCGCGGGATCTTCGCCGAATTGGATTTCAAGGCTTTTATGAACGATCTGACGAACCTCGCACCCGCCGAGCCGCTTCCCGAAGGTCCGCGTCAGGAGGCGCAGACCCAGCTGGCGGAGATGGCCCGCGCCAAGTCGGCCGCGGCGAAGAAGGCCGCGCTGGCGGGACAGGGCAATCTGTTCGGCGACCCCGTCGTGCCGCTTCCTGCGGCGCAGGAGGTTCCCGTGGCCGAACTTCAGGCCGAAGCCGAGGCGATGCAGTTCCGGACGGCCCAGACGACGCCCCACGAATACACGCTCGTGGAGAGCGCCGCGCAACTGCGCGAGGTGGTCGCCGCGGTCGGCAGATACCCCGAATTCTGTTTCGACACCGAGACCACGGGTTTCGACATCTTCAACGACCGCATCGTCGGGCTGTCGCTCGCCGTGGAACCGTTCAAAGCGTGGTACGTGCCTTTCCTGGAGAAGGATACGCCCGAGTATGCGGAGATCGTGCGGCCGCTGTTCGAGGATGAGAAGATCGCCAAGATCGGGCAGAACATCAAGTTCGACCTGATGGTGCTGCGCCGGCTGGGCATCACGATCCGGGGCCGCATGTACGACACGATGATCCTCCACTACCTGCTCGATCCCGAGTCGCGCCACAACATGAACGCCCTTGCGGAGAAATACCTCAATTACAAGCCCATCGAGATCGAAACGCTCATCGGCAAAGGCTCGAAGCAGCTGACGATGGACCTTGTGAACGTCGAACGCGTCAAGGAGTACGCCGCCGAGGATGCCGATGTGACGCTGCAACTCAAGCAGGCGCTCTACCCCATGATCGAGCAGATCGGCCTCCAGCACCTCTATTTCGAGATCGAGGAGCCGATGATCGCCGTGCTGGCCGACATCGAGATGGCGGGCGTGAGGATCGACTCCGAAGCGCTGGCGGTCTATGCCGTCGAGTTGAACCGCAAACTCGCGGAACTGGAGGCGGCGATCCGCACCGAGGCGGGCGAACCGAACCTGAACATCAACTCGGCGCGCCAGCTGGGCGAGGTGCTTTTCGGGAAAATGCGCATTGCCGAGAAGCCCAAGATGACCAAGACCAAGCAGTTCTGCACCGACGAGGACTACCTCCAGTTGTTCGCCCGCAAACACCGGATCGTCGATCTGATCCTCGAATACCGGGGCGTGAAGAAACTGCTTTCGACCTATGTCGAGGCGCTGCCCCAGCTGGTCAACCGCTCGACGGGGCGCATCCACACCTCGTTCAACCAGGCCGTGACGGCCACGGGACGCCTTTCGTCGACGAATCCCAATTTGCAGAACATCCCCGTCCGCGACGACATGGGCCGCCGCATCCGCAAGGCGTTCATCCCCTCGGACGACGATCACCTGCTGCTTTCGGCCGATTACAGCCAGGTCGAACTGCGGCTGATGGCCCACCTTTCGGGCGACGAGTCGTTGATCGCGGCCTTCGAGCACGGCGAGGATATCCATGCCGCCACGGCCGCCAAGCTCTTCAACAAAACGCTCGACGAGGTGACCTCCGAAGAACGCCGCCGGGCCAAGACGGCCAATTTCGGCATCATCTACGGCATTTCGGCCTTCGGGTTGAGCCAGCGGCTCGAAATTCCGCGCAAGGAGGCCAAGGAGATCATCGACGGCTATTTCGCCTCCTACCCCGGGGTCAAGAAGTATATGGACAACGTGGTCGAGAAGGCCAAGGAGGAGGGTTTCGTCTCGACGATTTTCGGCCGCCGCCGCTACCTCAACGACATCGCGTCGCACAACGCCATCGCCCGCGGCCTTGCCGAGCGCAACGCCGTGAACGCCCCGATTCAGGGTTCTGCGGCCGACATTATGAAGATCGCCATGATCAACGTTCACCGGCGTTTCGCCGCCGAAGGCATCCGCTCGCGGGTGATCCTGCAAGTGCACGACGAACTGGTGGTCGACATGCTCCGCTCGGAGCAGGAGCGTGTCACGGCGATCGTCACCGAGTGCATGGAGTCCGCCGCGCAGCTCAAGGTCCGGCTGATCGCCGACGCCGGCGTGGGCGGCAACTGGCTGGAAGCGCATTGATTGTGGAAAAGTCACAACCGATGCGCCTTGCGCCTCCATTTCGACAAAACCTCTGAACCTCCCTTTGAAAAGGGAGGCTTTCGGGAATAACTGTTTACAGCCATGATTGAATCACCCTATCAACCTTCGCCCGACCGTTACGACGACGGTATGATCTACCGGCGCGCCGGGCGCAGCGGCGTGCTGCTGCCGGCCTTTTCGCTGGGTATGTGGCACAATTTCGGCAGCGGGCAGGCCTTCTCCAACGTGCAGCGGATGGCCCATTACGCCTTCGACCGCGGAATCACCCATTTCGACCTTGCGAACAACTATGGGCCGGCGTACGGCACGGCCGAGGAGAATTTCGGCCGTCTGATGGAACGCTCGTTCCGCCCCTACCGCGACGAAATGTTCATCGCGACCAAAGCGGGTTACGACATGTGGCCGGGACCCTACGGCAACTGGGGATCGCGCAAATACCTCACAGCGAGCCTCGACCAGAGCCTGCGCCGCATGAAACTCGATTACGTCGACGTCTTCTATTCCCACCGCCACGACCCCGAGACGCCCCTTGAGGAGACCCTCCAGGCATTGGTCGACATCGTCCGCCGGGGCAAGGCGCTCTACGTCGGATTGTCGCGCTACCCGCTCGAAGCGGCGCGTTTCGCCTTCCGCTACCTCGCCGAACGCGACGTTCCGTGCCTGCTTTTTCAGGACCGGTACAATATCTTCAGCCGCCAGCCCGAAACTTCGGGCGTTCTGTCGCTTTCCGCCGCGTCGGGTTCGGGCTTCGTCGCCTTTTCGCCGCTGGCGCAAGGACTGCTGACGGGTCGTTACCTCGACGGCATTCCGCAGGATTCGCGCATGGCGGCGGGTCGTTCGTTGCAGCGCGAGGTGCTGACCGACGCGATGCTGGAACGGCTCCGCGCCCTGAACGACATCGCCCGGCAGCGCGGCCAAACGCTGGCCGAAATGGCGCTGGCATGGCTTCTGCGCGATAAACGCGTTACGTCGGTAATCGTCGGGGCCAGCTCCGCGGCGCAGATCGAAGACAACCTGCGGGCGTTGGAAAACGCCTCCTTCTCCGACGACGAACTGGCGCGCATTGATGCCCTTTCGCGGGAATGACCCTCTTCCGAAGCCGAAAAAAAGACCCGATTTCCTGCGAAATCGGGTCTTTCGTGTCATGGGAAGGCGCTGCCGCTTCTGGCCGATGTAGAAAAGGCGGGGATGCGGGCGGCCGCCAGGGCGAAATAGTTTTCGGTCCTGCAAGATAGGTTTTTAAACCGGAACCGTCAAATCCGGACGCATGAAAACGCCGAACCCTGCAACGGGTCCGGCGTTCCGGTGAGGCGTCACCCAACGGGCGTCAGAAGGAGATACCGACGCGGATGCCGAAATTGTTGATGTTGTCCATCGAGTAAGTCAGCACGTCGCCGCTGTTGGTCGAGTAGCTGTAATAGAGCGCTACGTGGAACCCCAGCCGGTAGTCGGGCCTCGGGAATATCGACACGCCGATTTCGGGCGAGAGGTAGAATCCCCAGGTGTCGGTGTACTGCTTGATGATGTAGTAGTACGATGACATTTCGGCGTAGTTGGCGCCCAGCTTCAGACCCGCATATGGCTGGAATACGCTGTCGGTAAGCCAGTTGTATCGTCCCGTGACACCGAACGGCAGCTGGAACAGCGCGTGTTTCTGGTTGGTCGTCAGCGCCGATCCGTTGCCCAGATCGAGCGTCTGGCGCGAAATGCTCTGGAGGTTGGTCTGGTAGGAGATGAACGGACCGACGGTGATGGCCGGCGTGACGAAGTATCCGCCTTCGAAGTTCATGCCCCAGCCCGAGGCCTTGTCGGCGAAACCGGCGCCCAGAGGCACGCCTACCTGCCAGTCGATGTTGATGTAGGTGTTGGGGAATACCTGCGCTTTGCCCGGCATGGCCGCAGCGAGCATCAAGGCGCAGAAAGCGATGGTTTTGAGGTATTTCGATGTTTTCATAATCGGACGATTTTTTGCTGTTAAACTATTTGGCCAGGTAAGGAGACTGTTCGAATGCCTGCTCGACGGCGGCGATCGTGCGCTGCTGGTTGAGGTCGGCGTCGGAGGTCAGCAGGCCGCCGATGAAGCTGTCCCATACGATAGGCAGTTTCTTGCCGCTCTCCTGGTCGGCCTGGAGGTCCAGCATTTCCATCAGCAGCGAACCGGCCGTGTACCCGTAGTAAACGCTGTAAGGATAGTGCCATCCCACCCAGTCGCCCCAGTAGCCGGGAGCCCAGTAGTAGGGATAGTACCACCACCAGTAGGGATAGTCGTAGCCTACGAAGTAGGTCACTTTGCGGACGTAGCTGAGCTGGATGCCCACGCTGGCGGCGTCTTTGTCCTCGGTGCGCGTGTAGCCCGCATCGTCGAGTTTGCCGACCACCGTGCCGATGATCGCCATGGCGTCGGCGTCTTTCCAGTATTCGGTTTTGTCGCTGTTCCCGATGATCAGGATACTGTCGGGAATGTAGTAGGTGTCGATCGCGGCGAAGTCGGTGCCGGTATCGTGGGCGGTGTAGACCAGATAATCCCGGTGAAGGTCCGATGTCGAAGGCTCCTTCTGACACGCGCAGAACGCAACTGCAATGAGTGCGAACGCAAAGTAACGTAATTTTTTGACGTTCATGGTTGTTTAATTTTTTTGGTTTGCTGTCCCGACCATCGTTTCAAATTCCGTTCCCCGCGCGCGGGTTTCCCGGCGCAGGGCCCGAATCGCGTATAAAGAAGCCGTTTTCATGACACGGAGAACCCGATCCCCGCGTAAACGGCACACTGATAGCCGGTTGTCAAAACCGGTCCAGATCTGACAACCCGTATGAAACAGCCACTATGAAAGAATCCCCGCCGCAAATGGGCGATCCGTAAGAAATCCGGTCAGAGGCCGATGCGCCGAACCCGGTTTTCGAAATCGCTGCGCGAGCCGAGCGCCGAATTGCGGAGTTTGGTGCGATAGGTATAAACCGTTGCCGAAGCGCAGTTCAGAAAACTGGCGATGCAACCGCTGTCGGTGATCCCCAGCCGCATGACGGCCAGGATGCGCAGTTCGGTCGAAAGAGCCCCGTCCGAACGCACCGGAAAACGCGCCGGCTCTTCGAGCAACTCGTTGACCCGCTCTACGAAGTCGGGGAAGATGCCGAGGAACGTTTCGTCGAAGATGCGGTAGAAGTCGCGGTAATTGCGGTCCACATCCGAAGGCGACCGCAGTTTGCGCATCAGGGCCTCCGTACCGTCGGTTTTGGCGGTTTTTCGCAATTCCATCCGGTATTCGTCGACCCGGCCGATGTAATGCGTGGCGAGCTGCATGTAGCGGAACACATAACTGTCTTTGATCTTGTTGGCATCGCGCAGATGGTCGTTCACGATCCGGAACTGTTCGTTGCGTTCGTGAAGCCGCCTGTTGACTTCGTAAATCAGGGAGGTGTTGCGCCTCAGCCGCCGGTGCTGGCGCTGCGTGTGGAACAGCAGCAGGGCTATGATCACCAGCAGAAGCAGGAAAACGCTGACCATGACCGTCAGGATGCGGCTGCGGGAGTTGATGCTGTAAACCACGGCCTGATTGATGATCATCTCGGCCTGGCTCGAATGGAAGATGCGCGTGTTGTAGTTGCACGAAAGCATATCGGCGACCGTGCACTGAATGTAGCGGGCCGCACGCTCCATGTCCTTCTCCTCGAACATCATCAGCGCCAGTTCGTACAGGGAGAGGTACTCCCGGACGGGGGTTCGCAGGTCGTTCACCGCGGCGCGGGCGAGCCAGTATTTGCGCTGCTCGCGGTCGCCGAGGGTTTCGTATACGTTGGCTATGTTGTACGCCACGCGGGCCAGTGTCCGCGAACTCTGCCGGGGGTTGTAAAGCGGCAGCAGCACATCGAGCGCCTCGTCGCAACGCTGCTGCGACAGCAGGTCGATGGCCCGCAGCCGCTGGCGTGTGACGTACGAGTGTCCGTCGAAGCCGATGCGCACGCGCCGTATCCGGGCGAGTGTGTCGGCATAGGCCCTGCTGCGGGATTCGGAGGTGTTCTGCGAGGCGAGACGCCCGTAGACGACCATCTGCTGAGTGTAGTAGTTCGCACGCATCCGCTTGGTGATGCCTGCGGTATCGAGCGACCGAATCCGGTCGTAAGCGTCTTCGATGTTGTTGCGGCCGATCAGGACGGATATGTCGCAGGTGGTGGACAGAAACTTCATGTCCCGGCGGCCCGTGTGCTCGGCAAGGTCGTACATCAGGGCGACGTAACGGGCCGCCGTGTCGATGTTGTAAGTGATATAGGAATCGAACAGCCGATTGGCCGTCCTCCACCGCATCGTGTCGTCGGACGCGGTGCATAGTTCCCTCCGCAGCGAGTCTACTCGCCGTTCGAAACGTACCGCATAGAGGCCCTTACTTTCGATGACCTGATCCAACTGGTCGAGTATCTGTTCGTTATCACTCTCATGACAGGCACAAAGCAGAACCATACAGATCACAAAAACGAGGGGGGGGGAGAACATGATCAACTTTTTCATCGGGACGCTTGTTCAAATATACAAATTTACAAAAAAAGACGAATCCCGCACCGTTTTCCGGCGGAGATTCGTCGCACGTTCCGGTCTTCGGCGGCCGGATCAACCGATGATTTCGATCTTCACCTCCCGGCGGATGTCAGCCGCGGGGACCTCTATCACATGGCATTTCAGCTTTTCATCGAACACAGGCTTCACGCTGCGGCCGCCGACCTTCGCTCTTTCGATCTTCCCGGCGGCGGGGAGCTGAAGCCGGTAGGCGCGTTTGACGACCTGACCTTCGTAAGAGCCTGCGGTGGGACGTACCGTTACGGTCGTCACCCGCCCCGTCCGGCGGTAATTGAGCTGCGTGGTCGCATACGCGCCCTGTTCGTAATCGCGGGTCACTCCGTCGTCCTCGTAGAGCGTATAGGTGTTGTCGGCATCGCCGGCCGAGGGGTAGACGCGCATGACGAGCGTCGTGAGCGGCGTCGAGGCCGGCCGCGGCGTATAGGGCTGCATGGGCAGCACCCAGCCTCCCCGGACGTAGAGCGGAAACTCTTCGAGCGGCTTGGATATTTCGCACTCCCGGCCGCCGTCGAAGCGTTCGTGGGTGAAGAAGTCGTACCAGACATCCTCTCCGGGGAACCACACCCGCTGCGAAGCGACCTTGTCGGGGCCCGTGCCGGGCGAGGCGATGGGAGCGGCGAGCAGCAGGTCCCCGAAAAGGAACTCCTGCTCGTTGCAGTACGCGCGTTCGTCGCCGCCGTATTCGATATACATCGGGCGGTTCAGCGGCACCATCGTCGAATGGGTCTGCCAGACGCTGCTGTAAACGTAGGGCATCAGCTCCGAGCGCATGTGGTACATGCGGCGCATGGCGGCGGTTTCGCGTTCGCCGCTGATCCACGGACGGCGGTCGAGCCGCGCATCCTTGGTCGAGTGCACGCGCAGGGCGGCCGACAAGGCTCCGAACTGCGTCCAGCGCACGGTAAGTTCGGGATTGGGGTCGCCGCGGAATCCGCCGATGTCGTGCGCCCAGTAGTAGCAGCCCGCATTGCCGCTGGCGGCCGTGAGCTTGACCTCGAAAGCCAGCATCTCCCAGTTGGCCTGCGCGTCGCCCGAGAACTGGATGGGATGGCGGTGGTCGCCCCACCCGGCCCAACGGCTGTAACCCGCGCCGCGCAGTCCTTTCCGCTCCGTTTCGCGGTAGTAAAGTTCGTTGATCCACTGCAACGAGGTGGAACGGTATCCCCGCACCTCGGGATAGAGGTAGTTCTGCTGCCAGTCGAGCCACCAGAAATCGACGCCCATATCCTCGGTGGTGTGATGGGCGTGTTTGAAGAAGGTCTCCATGTATTTGCGGTCGCCCAGGTCGAAAAGGAGCGGTTTGGCCGGATCGGCCCCCATATCCTTCATAAAGGCGCCGTACATCTCCTCGTGGGGACGGATGCCGTCGTGCGGATGGTCGTTGAGCGACACGGTCACGCCGCGGCGGTGCACCTCGGCGATCAGCGCTTCGGGATCGGGAATGCGTTCGCGCTCCCAGGTATAGCCCGTCCAACTGCGGCTGCCGGCATGACCGGTGCCGGTTCGGGCCGTGTAGGTGTGCCAGCCCATGTCGAAGACGAGGTTGTCGAGCGGGAAGTCGTTCTGCTCGTAGCCGTCGATGATCGAGAGGAACTCCTCGGAGGTGTAGTCCCAGTAGCGGCAGTACCAGACGCCGTGGATGTATTTGCGGGTCATCGGAACCCGTCCGCCGATGGCTCCCAGGTCGGCCAGCGCGGCCTTGTAGTCGTTGCCGTAGACGAAGCAGTACTGGTCCTGCACATGGCTGCGGGTGTCGCGCGGGCGGAGCCATCCATCGACCAGCAGGTCGGAGCGTTCGTCGTCGATCACGTACCAGCCGTCGCGGCTCAGCAACCCGTCCTGCATGGGGATTTCACCGGTGACGCGGTCGAGGGTTTCGACCGGACCGCCGAGGTTGTTGCGGAAGATGCAGCGGTTGGTGAACTTCTTTTCCTTGCCGTTGAGCTTGTAGTAGGCCGCGAAGTTGTGCAGTCCGAACGGGAAGCCGTCGTGCTCGTAGACGATACGCAGGGCCTCGGTCGTGATCTCGTAGCGGTCGCCGCCCAGCGCCCGCACCTCGAACCGGTCCGCGGGAAGCAGGTTCGAACGGTCGTAGGCGAAGATCGTGGGATCGTCGATGAATTTGCCGTCGCGGGCGAATTCCAGCCGGAAGAGCGTCGGCGTGATGAGCGTCAGGCGGTTCTCGCCGAAGACGAGCGGATTCCCTGATGGCTGTGCGACGGCCGAAAGTCCGCAGCTCAGCAAGAGCAGAAGTGTCGGGAAAAATTTTTTCATGGATTGAAAAACAGTTGAAAAATTCTCCGCACCGTTCATTCCGACGATGCGGAGAGGGGATTCGATTCTTCGTAATGGGTTCTATTCGTTCCGGATACTCTCGGTATAGACGTTTCCGTAGGGGTCGGACGCCTTTACCGTGACTTCGCTCCACGTCGCGGACGACGGTTCGTAATAGAACATGTGGTCGTTGTTCGTCTCCGGTTCGGCCGTCGGGCGGTGCTCGGGTTTGGTGTCGCCGTACATGAAGTCGTAGGCCCGGCGGTCCATCTCGTATTTCAGGTTCGATCCGGAGGGCAGGGTCGTCCAGGCGGCATCGTCCTCCCGGACCTCGACCGTCCAGGTGGAGTGCCAGTTGAAGATGTTGAAGATCAGCCCGTCGCGGTATTGCTCGGACACCGCCTGCCCGGGACCGTAGAGGTACATCTGGTACTCCTTGGGATAGGCCGTACCCTTATAATACCAGTTTGCGATCCGGTTGCCCTCGATCTCGTAGACCGCATAGCCCCGGGGGCTGCCGTCGTTGCACAGCTCCTCGCCGTTCCAGTAGGCGCCCATCACGGCGCCGAGCGTGTTCTCCTCGATGGTTTCGGAGATCGTCGTGGTGTAGTTGTTGTGCGAGTGTCCCGAAAGGATGCGGACATTGTATCCGTCGAGCAGGGCGTAGAGCTCCCGGTAGTTGGCGATGTGGCTCGTGGGGCGGTTGCGGCGCGAGGTGGCGATATGCACTCCTATGATGATGAGTTTGTCTTTGGGCACGTGTTTCAGGTCCTGTTCCAGCCATGCCATCTGCGCCTCGGTGATTTCGGCGGTGTAGTTGGAAGAGCCGGTGTAGAGCACGTCGTCGAGCACGACGAAGTGGCAGTCGCCGATGTTGTACGAATAATAGGTGGGGCCGAACGCCGCACGGAAACTGTGGTCGGCCTCCGTGTCCATGCCGATGGCCTTGTCGTGGTCGTGGTTGCCGATCACCTGGAAGACGGGTACGCCGATCTTCCGGATCTGCTCCTTGTAGACGCTGTGGAAAGGCATGTTGTCCCACACCAGGTCGCCCAGCGAAATGCCGTAGACCGGTTTGTCCAGCTGCTGTACGTAGGGCACCAGCAGGGGCAGCACCTCTTTTTCGAGCATCACGACCTCGTCGTCGCGGCCGATCTGCACGTCGGCCAGCGCCAGCAGGGTGAACCGCTCCTTTTTGCCGGTGCGTTCGAGCGTGAAACTGCGCTGCACAACGTCGTTGTCGCCCAGGGCGATCTTCTTATAGATCTTCGGCATGCCGTTCTCCACCGGGATCTCGCAGTCGGCGGGCACCGAGACGAACACGAACGGAGTGCTCTTCTTCACGCGCATCTGGTAGACCCCCTGCGCATCGGTGGTCGTTACGGTGAAGCCGTCGCTCACAACCGCGCCTTCGATCGGATTCTTGCCGTCGGTCACGCGGCCCACGAGGTTCATGCCGGGTTCGGGGGCGATGTCAACCTTTTCGTAAAGGCCGCCGAGTATTTGGGCGCCTTCGTCTTCGGAGCAGGCCGTGAACCCTCCGGCGAGCAGGACTATCAGCAGGTATTTGAACAGGTGTTTGATCATTGTTCGGTTTTTTTGTTTGGTTTATGAAAAGGCCGGATTTCTCCCCGGACACCCTCGGGCATCCGGGGAAAAGCGGCGTTCTACTCTTCGGCCGTACCTCCGTACCCCGGATTCTGCTTGATCAGGTTGTTGGCCGATATGGCCGAGTTGGGAATCGGGAAGCGGTTCATGTTCTTGTCATTCGAGGGGGTGTGGTCCCACCACGACTCGGAGGTGAACGCGCCCCAGCGGATCAGATCGGTGCGGCGGCGTCCCTCTCCGAGGAACTCGATCATCCATTCGTCGAGCATGCGGTATTCGTCGAGATTGTCCGCGGTCACGGGATCGGGGTCGTTGCGGTTCTCGAAGTTGCGCGCACGCACCTGATTGATCAGTTCGGCGGCCTCTTTCTTGTGCCCGGCGCGCAGTTCGCATTCGGCCAGCATGTAATAGATCTCCGACAGGCGGATGACCGGACAGTCGGGATTCCAGCGCAGCTGCTTGTCCGCAAGGTTGGGCTGCGGGGATTTCACCAGACGGATGCCCGAATTCTCCTCGCCGTCGGCCATCGTCGAAGTCAGTTCGGCCACCGAGCCGTATTTGCTGCCCACCTCCGAGAAGCGGGCCACCTGATCCACCATGTCGATGACTTTGCCGCTGTACTCTTTCTGTCCCAGGCACACTTTGGTCGGATCGTCGAAGTTGACCTGCTTGCCGACGAGGAACATGCCCTCGTATCGCTTGTTGCCGAGATAGCGGTAGGGCTTCTTGCGCAGGTCCTTGTCGTTGAACTTGCGGTAGGGGCTGCCCAGCTTCCACTGGGTGTAGTAGCTCCCCTGCGGGTTGAGCGAAGGCGTCAGGATGAAGCCGTTGTAACCGGCGGTTTCGATGTCGAAATAGACATAGGACGAATTGTGGTAGAAATACTTGAAATACCAGCTCCACTCGACCTTCGAGTTCTCCGACGGAACGTTCCAGATCGCCTCGTGCGAAGAGTCGTTGTCGAACGTGTGGGGGCCGTACCACGTGTCGTCCAGTTCGTAGACGCCGTAAAGGCCGCCGATGATGTCGCGGCAGATCTGCGCGCATTCGTCGAAGTGTTCCTCGCCGATGTACGCTTCGGCGTTGAAATAGAGCTGGGCCAGCATCGCCGCCGCGGCAGCCTGCTTGATGTAGCCGTCCTCCGGGGCTCCGAGCGAGGATTTCTTCGCCAGGGCGGGAATGGCGTTTTTGAGCAGCGTTTCGACGTGCCGGTAGGTTTCGAGCGCCGTATTGCGGGGGCGCAGACCGTCGTTCACCGAATGGTAAATCGGCATCCCTCCGAAATAGTCGAGACCTTTCATGTAGAAGTAGGCCGTGATGGCGTTCAGCTGGTTGATGTGGTCGGCCTTGACGGCGTCGCTGAGCCCGATGGCGTTGTAATCGACGCCTTCCAGATCGGCTTTGGCCTCCAGAGCCCGCGAAATGCCGCCCGTCGTGCCGTCGTAGGTGTTCACGACGAAACGGTCGTCGGGCGACCAGGTGTGGTAGTGCAGGCGGTAGTACTCTCCGCCGTTGTACCAGTCCGCGCCGCGTTTGGGACAGGTCATTTCGTCGGTCGTCAGTTCCTGGAGGTACCAGCGGTCGGCGCCGATGTACCACTTCCAATGGGTGAAGGGGCGGCACAGCACGGCATAGGTGCTCTCGGGCGAGGTGAAGAACGTGTCGGGGGTCACCTCCGAATAGAACTTCTCGTTGAGATCGCAGGAAGGCGCGGAGAGTGCGGCCGCTCCGGCCAATACGGCTGCTATATGTTTGAATTTCATATTCATCTCTGATTTTGTTTAGAACGTTAATTGCACGCCGAGCGTGAAACGGGTCGTCTGCGGATACATCGACGCCGTGTTGTTCACATACTCGAAACCGGGGTTCAGGCCGTTGATGTCTACCTCGGGGTTGATGCCGTTGTAATCGGTGAATACGGCCACGTCGCGGATCGTCAAGTAGATCTTGGCCGACTGGATGTAGCGCGTCCACCTTTTCAGGTCGAGCGTGTAGCCGAGGTTGATGGCGTCGATTTTGAGGAAGGAGGCGTCGTCGATCCAGTAGTCGCAGAGGATCTTTTCGTCCTTGATGTTGCGGTTGCGCGTATAGGCCGACTTGAGGACGTTGAGCTGCGAATCGTTGGCCAGTCCGTAGTACATGTTGACCTGGCTGAACACGTCGTAATCGAGCCAGCTGCGCAGGAAGACCGACAGGTCCCAGTTCTTGTAGCGGAACGTGTGGTCCCACGAAAGGATCACTTTCGGAATGGCGTTGCCCACGAAGTGCTTGTTTTCGGCGACGAGATTCGACTTGGTGCCGTCTACGGCAGGCACGATCTCGTTGTTCTTGTCGTAGATCATCCATTTGCCGTCCTCGTCGAGTCCGGCATACTTGTAGACGAAGAACTGGCCGATCTCGACGTCGTTTTGCAGGCGCACGGCCGTGCCCGGGTTGCCCGGCGAGGGGAAGGTCACCTGGTCGAGGAAGTAGCCGTCGTCGCCCAGACGCTTGATTTTGCTCTTGTTATGCGACAGGCGCAGGCTGGACGTATAGCGGAAATTCTTGCTGCGGACGATGTCGCCGCCCAATTCGAATTCCCAGCCCTTGTTTTCCAGACTGCCGATGTTCTTCATCACCGTATCGTGCACCATCGGGGGCATCGGGGCGTTGACTTCGTAGAGCATGTCATCGACCTTGCGGTGGTAGATGTCGAACTTGCCCCACAGCCGGTCGTCGAACAGCGAGAAGTCCAGACCGAAATTCAGCTCCGATTTCTCCTCCCATTTGAGGTCGGGGTTGACGTTGCGGACCGAACCGTAGCCGGGCTGCCAGATGCCGTTGGTCGGCCACATGTCGTTGGCCTTGTACATGCGGGTCGTGTAACCGTTTCCGAAGCCGTTGTTGCCCGTGACGCCGTAGCCCAGGCGGACTTTGAGGTCGTTGACCCACCTCACGTCGCGCAGGAACGTCTCGTTCGAGATGCGCCAGCCTCCGGAGAGGGCCCAGAAGTTACCCCAGCGGTTGTTCGCGCCGAATTTCGAGGAACCCTCGCGGCGGAAGCTCGCGCTCACCATGTAGCGGTCCCTGTACGAATAGTTGGCGCGGCCGAACAGCGAGAGCAGCCGTTCGCGCGGGTCCTTGCCCGAGTCCATCGTGGCACGCCCTTCCGAGAGGTACGAACCCACGCCCATATCCCACGGACCGACCCCATCGACCGGGAAGTCGTAGTTCGCCATGTTGAAATCTTCGCCGCCGGCCTGCCAGAAACTATAACCGGCAACCGCGTCGAGCGTATGGTCCTCGCGGAAAACCTTGTGGTAGTTGGCATAGGCTTCGATCGAGACCCGGTTGTCCTTGCTGAACTTGTGCGACGCTCCGCCGCGGCGGCTGTTGTCGATCGACTCCTTGTGGTCGTGCGAAACGTAGGTGTACTGCTGATACTGGCGTTTGTCGATACCCACGGTACCCTGCAACGAAAGACCTTTCATCAGGTTGATTTTCACGGTCGCATCGGCCAGCAGCCACTGGTCCTTGCCGTTGTTCGTGCGCAGCATGATGTCGGCCACGGGGTTGAAGCTCGTTCCCGAGATGCCGTTGCCGACGACGTTGTAGTTCGACGGATTGGCGGGGTCGCGGAGCGGAATGGTCGGGTTGAGCCCGAAAGCCATCTTGAAGATGCCCGACGAGTTGCGGTTGTCGCGCTCGGCCTCGCGGAACTGGGCGTTGGTGCGGATCTCGACCACTCCGTCGAAAAGGTTGAACTTGGCGTTGACGCGGCCCGAGTAGTCCTTGCGGTTGTCGCCGATGACGATGCCTTTCTGGTTCTGCGCCATGAAGGAGGTGTAGACCTGCGCCACGTTCGATCCGCCCGAAATGCTCACCGAATGGCGCTGCGAAAACGGAAGCTCGTTGGTAAGCTCCTTGTACCAGTCGGTGTCGTGACCGTAGTCCTCGCCGAGTCCGTACTCGACGTACTCGCTTGATGAGAGCAGGTCGGGGGTCTTGCGGATGGCCTCGACCGAGAATTCGCCCGTATAACGCGCCGTTACGCGGCCCTGCCGGGCCTGTTTGGTCGTGACGAGGATCACACCGCCGGCGGCGCGCGTGCCGTAGATGGCGCCTGCCGAGGCGTCTTTGAGCACGTCTACCGACTCGATGTCCTCCTGATTGAGCGCGCGCATGTCGCCGCCGGGGATGCCGTCGATGATCACGAGCGGACCTTTGCTGGCGTTGACCGAAGCCACGCCGCGCAGCTGGAAGTCGTTGCTGCTGTTGGGGCTGGCGCTGCCCGAAATGGTCAGGCCGGGAATCTTGCCCTGAAGCGCCGTGGCGATGGTCGAGCCGCCCATGCCGGCCACCAGATCGTCGCCCTTGATCGAGGAGATGGACGAAGTCACCGACTTCTTCTCCATCGTGCCGTAGCCGATCACGACGACATCTTTCAGCATCTGGCTGTCTTCCTCCAGAACGATGTCGAGCACCGACTGCGCGCCGACCTTGACGGTCTGCTCCACATAGCCGATGTAAGAGATTTTCAGTTCGCCTCCGGCAGGAACCCCGATCGTGAAACGACCGTCGGCCCCCGTCGTCGCACCTGTCGTCGTGCCGACCACCACGACCGTGGCGCCGATGAGCGGTTCTCCGGCCTTATCGGTCACCTTGCCGCTCACCTGGTTGCGGTTCTGAGCCTGCGCCAGCGACGCGGCCGCCGTCAGCACCAGGCAGAATACGAAACGCAGAAAATACCCTGCATAGGATTTTCCCGTATCTGCAAATCTGTTTTTCATATCTGTCTTCTTGTTTTTCATTGATTTGACACCGCAGGACTATTCGGCTGCGATCTTCGTCATTTTGATGTCGTCGAGGAACCAGCGGAAGTAGCCGTTTTGTCCCTGCTGGGTCGAACGGATAACAATCCGGGTGTCGGCCGTAATGCCGTAAAGCTTCACGCTCATCGGAGTCCATCCCCAACTCGGAGCCGGTGTCATCGGCTCGCACAACTTCTCCGAATCACCGTTCACGGTACCGGGACCGGCAGTGATTTCGACCGTGACGGTAACACCGTCCGGAGTTCCCGAACCGCCGATATTGGCACAGGTTTCCATCGACAGCTCGACATCGGTACTCTGGCCGGCCTTAACTCCGATTGCAGGAAGAATGACGCCCGTCTGAATATTTTTACCTCCCATATGAAGATAATCGGAAGCGATGAAAAGACAATTCGCATCCGGATTGAAGTCGGTGAGACCGCATTTCGCCCAAGCCGCCTTAATCTCATCGTTCTTCTGTACGCTGAGACGCGTCCATTTGGTGCCATTGAGCCCCACCTGGTCGTCCATACCAAACGGAATGGCCCAGTCGAACGGCTCGTTATAATAGACATGCCCGACCTGCTGGCCGTCGTCCTCGAACAGATTGTCCTTGGCGTTCTGGCTGACACTTACGGTCTCTTCGAGTCCGGTCTGCGCAGTGACGATCTTCACTTCTCCGCTGCGGAGAGCCCCCGTACCGTTCTCTCCAACCGTGAGCGTCACCTCGGTTTCGCCCGCATCGCCCGAAGCCGGGCTGAGCGTCAGCCAGCCGTCGGCGGTCGAGGTCCATGCCTCGGCGGCAGTAACCGTGAACGTCAGCGGCGTGCGCTCCTCGTCGGCAAAGCCGAACTTATTGACCCTGAACGACGTTGCGGAAACTTTCAGCCCCTCGAGGTTCTGGGTCACGGTGACGGTCGCACGCTTCGAACCGGCGACCACGACGAATGTGCCGGTACGCACGGCGCCGGTCGTATTCTGGGCGATCGTCAGCTCTACGTCCTCTTCGCCGGCTTTGCCCGAGGTTTTCGAGGGAGTGATCCAACCGCTGTCCCCGGAGGGCTCGATCGTCCAGTCGCTGTTCGCGGAGATATAGACCGAGGCTTTCTCGCCCGTTTCCAGCAGGCCGGATCTGACGACGGTGAGTTTGCCCGGGGAGACCATCAGGGCGTCGATTTTGAGTTTCTGGGTGACAGCGACCGTTCGCCGCGAACCGCCGCCCTCGAATATGACATAGCCTTCGCGGTCTTTGCCCGTGTCGTTTTCGTCGATCGCAAGGAAGATGCGCGTACGGCCGCGGTCTCCCTCCGTGTGGGTCGGATGTATCCACTCCTCGACGTAGGTCGCCTGCCACGCATGGTTCGACCCGAGGTCGAAATTGACCGTTTCGCCGTTGGCCGTCAAACCGTTGTATTCCACTTCGATCTCCTGTTTGGAAACCGTGATGAACGCATCGGGATCGTCGTCGTCGCAGGCCGTGAAGAGGGGGCCCGACAGCAGCAACAGGGCGGACGACGCCCGGATTATTATGTATTTGAAATCCATTGTTATTCTGATTTTGAGTTGATTGCGGTTAGTTGCGCGGAGCTTTCACGATCTTCACGTTGTCGAGATACCAGCGGAAATAGCCTTTTTCGCCGGCGGTCACACCGGGATTCCCCTGCTGCGTCGAGCGGATGGCGATACGGGTCGCAGCAGTCACGCCGTAGAGTTTCACGCTCATCGGCGTCCATTTCCAGGTCTGGTCGGGTTTCATGGCCTCGCTTTCGCGGTCGGAATTGCCGTTGACCGTGCCCGGCCCCTCGACGATCTCGACCGTGACGGTCACCGCGTCGGCCTTGCCGGAGCCGCCGATATTCGGGCAGGTCTCGAACGTGAGTTCGACGTTGGAGGCTTTCTTGCGGCCGATTTTCAGGGCCGGCAGAATGATTCCGGTCTGTTTGTCGGTCGCTCCCATCTTGAAGTATCCGGCGCAGGCATACATCGTTTTGCCCACGGGGTTGTAATCTTGAAGCCCGGCTTCGCCGAATTTTTGCAGCGCGTCGCCGGTGCTATAAATGTTTTTCGCACCGTTCTGCGAACCGAGTCCTACGCAGTCGGCGCCGCCGTACACGGCGATCCAGTCGAAATTCTCCGAATAATAGGTGTATCCCACGGGATTTCCGTCGTCGGGATCGGGATCGAGCGTCTGCGTGACGGTGACCCGCTCGGAGAGTTTTCCGCTCGTGACGGTGAGATGTCCGGTGCGTTCGCCGGCGGTTTCATTGGGCTTCGCTTCGAGCGTTACGGAAACGCGTCCTTTTCCGGTCGGTTTATCGACATCGAGCCATTCGGCATCGGACGTGATGACATACCCCCGGTTTGCAAGTACGTCGAACGAGGCTTTCGAACCGGTGTTCAGCATTCCGGTCTGAATCAACTCCACATCGACCTTGCTTACGACGAGCCGGTGTGCGGCGTCTTCCGCTTTGTCCTCGATGCAGGAGGGAAGCAGGAAGACACAACCCATCAGAAACAGCAAGCTTAGATGCAAGTGTAAAAATGGTTTCTTCATAAAAATTAAGAGTTTTAGTTTGTTGGTCAGAAATCGAACCTTATTAAAAAAATTGCAAATCATAAGTCCGAAATTATGTTTTACAAAAGTATCCATTTTATAAAAGGCAATAAATAGAGCCGGTCTATAATATAGAACCCTACAAAAACCAACATTTTGTTTATAAGACATTTACAAATGTACGACTACCGTTGTTATATAGACTTGCAATGCCCGTATCGAAGCAGGAAAGAGCTGTCAGAAAAAATTTCGGCCCGAAACGAGATGCATTTCCGAGGTCCGGAAACGTTTGACGAATTTCGAATCGAAATAAATCGAAAGCCAATGTCGCTCTGCCGAAAATTCACCGCATCAAAAAAAGCAACAGCTTAATTGTCTAAGCTGTTGCTTTTTTAATCCGGTCGTTCCGGTAACGGTACGCCTCTCAGAATCCGAATGCCTTGCCGTCGCTGACACAAACCAAGTCCCGGCCCGCACCGAAGACCCCGGCATAAGGAACCGGCATCTGTGCCGGAACGGGTTTAAGTCTAACGGTAGCGGTGGGAAATGAGGGTCATGAACTCCTCGCGGGTCCGCTGGCTCGACAGGAAGACGCCCGTGAAAGCCGACGTGGTGGTGGCCGACTGCTGCTTCTCGATGCCGCGCATCTGCATGCACATGTGGCTGGCCTCGATCACCACGGCCACGCCCATCGGGTTGAGGGCCTCCTGAATGCAGTCGCGGATCTGCACCGTCAGCCGCTCCTGCACCTGCAAGCGGCGGGCGAAGCACTCCACCACGCGGGCCACTTTCGAAAGACCCGTGATGTAACCGTTGGGAATATAGGCCACATGGGCCTTGCCGTAGAAGGGCAGCATGTGGTGTTCGCAGAGCGAGTAGAGCTCGATGTCCTTGACGAGCACCATTTGCCGGTACTCCTCGCGGAACATCGCCGAGCGGATGATGTCGAGCGGATTTTCGTCGTAACCTTTCGTCAGGAACGCCATAGCCTTGGCCACCCGTTCGGGGGTTTTCAGCAGCCCTTCGCGCGCGGGGTCCTCGCCCAGCAGGCGCAGGATCTCCACATAGCGGAGTTTCAGCGCCTCGACGGTCGCAGGGTCGAAACGCTCCTCCTTGTCGTAGTTTTTCGTCTCCATAGGGCGCAAAGATAGCGATTTATTCTTTCATTATCTCATCCATCACCCGCGAAGTTCGCGCCGCGGAGACTCCCGTGGAGGGGCACACGCCCTCGCCGCGCAGCTCCCGGACGATCGTTTCGATCAGCGGGCCCTGAATATGCTCCGGAGGGGCGATTTCGAAGCGTTCGACACCCCGCGCCGTCACCAGTTCGACCGGCGTGAAATCGAACGTGCTGAACCGCACCGAGCCTTTGCGGCCCGTGACGACCACCGAATCCTCCGCAGCGGAGGGCGGAGCGACGAAGCACCACATCCCCGTACCGGGCACGCCCGAACGGAAGCGGAACGACGCCGCGACGGTGTCCGCCACGTCGTAGAATCCGCCGAGGTTGCTTTTGCAGCCCCGGGCGTCGGCGATCTCCCCGAGCAGGAAATCGAGGATGTCGAGCGTGTGCGGTGCGAGGTCGTGGAAATAGCCTTCGCCTCCGACCTCCCGGCGCAGCCGCCACGGAAGCCGGGCCGGATCGCGGTCTTCGGGTCTTTCCGGGCGGAGCAGGCGGACTTCCGCCGTCAACGGCTGCCCGACGGACCCTCCGTCGAGCAGTTCCTTGACTTTGAGGAAATAGGGCAGCGCCCGGCGGTAGTAGGCCACGAAGAGTTTCTGCCCGGCTTTTTCCGCCGCTGCGATCATTTCGAGGCACTCGGCGTGGTTCATTGCCATCGGCTTCTCGACGTAGACGGGCTTCCCGGCTTCGAGGGCCTGCACCGCGAGTTCCCGGTGCGTGCCGGGAGGCGTGGCCACGTAGACGATGTCCACCTCCGGGTCGGCGATCAGCGCCGCGGCGTCGGTGTAGCTTTTCGGCACGTTGTGGCGCCGTGCGAAGTCGGCCGCCTTCTCCGCGTCGCGGCGCATGACGGCCGCGAGGGCCGAGTGTGGGGTCTTGTACATCGCCGGGCCGCTCTTGCGCTCGCAGACGTTGCCGCAGCCTACGATTCCCCAGTTGACGGTTTTCATGGGCTATCGTTCGGTTGAATGGAGGTAAGCCGCGAGTTTGCGCACGGCGCGGGCGCGGTGCGAAACGGCGTTTTTCTCTTCGGTCGTCATCTCGGCGAAGGTCTTCGTGTAGCCGTCGGGAACGAACAGCGGGTCGTAGCCGAAGCCCTCGTGCCCGGCCTCGCGGTCGATGATCCGCCCCTCGACGACGCCTTCGAAAAGGTGCTCCTCGCCGCCGAGAATCAGCGAGATGACCGTGCGGAAACGCGCCCGGCGGTTCTCTGCGCCTTCGAGGTTTTTCAACAGCAAGCGATTATTGGCCGCGAAGTCGTGGCCGTCGGTGGCGTAACGGGCCGAGTGCACGCCCGGGGCGCCGCCCAGCGCCTCGACCTCCAGCCCCGTATCGTCGGCGAAGCAGTCGAGCCCGGTGCGGCCGTGGAGGTAGTGCGACTTCTGCGAGGCGTTGCCTTCGAGGGTCTGCTGCTCCTCGGGAATATCCTCCTCAACGCCGCAGTCGCGGGGCGTCAGCAAGGTGAAGGCGTCGCCCAGCACAGCCTGCACTTCGGAGAGCTTGTGGGCGTTATTCGTGGCGAAAACGATTTTCATGGCATGGAATTTTTCGTAAAGGTACTCATTTTTCCGCAATCCCCGAAGCGGCCGCTTCCCGGACCGCCCGAGCGAATTCGTAGTGTTCGTAGCGGCCGCGGACGCCCCCGCCGCCGAGCACGTAGAGATCGTCGCAGATGCCGTCGAGCAGGGCGAGCGAATCGGCTGCGACGAGCAGGGTCCGCCCCTCGCAGCCGAGTTGCAGGATCAGTTGCTGCACGACGAAAACGCTTTCGGCGTCGAGTCCGCAAAAAGGTTCGTCGAGCAGCAGGACCCGTTTACGCTGCATCAGCAGCAGGATCAGCGCCAGCCGTTTCCGCTCGTTGGGCGGCAAGGCGGCTGCTTCGGCGGCGGGCGGTACGGGCAGCCGCCGAAGCAACGGAGCCGGGTCCGATGCGGGATGGTAGCGGCGTACGAGGCCGAGGCAATCCCCCGCTGTCAGTCCCGGCCAGAAGCGCGGCTCCGCCTCCAGATAGGCCATGTCGCGCCGCCGCAGGGGGTGTCCGCCCGAGGTGACGCTTCCCGATTCGGGCACGGCGAGTCCGTATACGGCCCGGAGCAGTTCACTGCGGCCCTCGCCTGCGATGCCGTGGACGGCATTGGCCGTGAGGAGCATCGTCACGCCGTCGAGCGGCGTCCGCTCCCCGTCGCAAATCCGGAGGGCGTCAATCGTAATCATAAAGGTAGCGGCTGAGGTTGCGTTCGGCCCGGAGCAGGTAGCTCACCACGAGGCAAAGGCTGAGGGGCAGCAGGGGCGGGATGAGAAATCCCGCAGCTCCCAGCCGGGCGGCCAGCGGCCAGCGCGGGGATTCGTCCGCCGGGTCGTAGCGGGCGTATTTGGCCGCGACGAAATAGAGCAGCGCCAACGCCGCCAGCGGGGCCCACGCCGCGGCCATCCAGGCCGAACGGGGCTGTGCGAGGAGTGCCAGCACGGCGAAAGGGGCGGTCATCAGAAAGTAGTTGCGCCAGGCCGTGAAGATCTTGCGGGCAAGCAATCGCGCGGCGCCCTTTCCGGGCAGCAGCAGGAGTTGCAGAGGTTCGTTCGCGGCATAGAACGCCCCGCAGGCCGCCGCCGCGAGATAAAGGGCCGGGAATCCGGCATAGGGGATGCAGGCGCAGACGAGCAGCACGACGGCCGCGGCGACGACCGCAGTAGGATGCCGGCGCACCCCGGCGGTCCACTCGGGCGATCCGCCGAACAGGGCCGGGCGCACCAGCCGTCCGGAGTAGACTTTCCCGGCAAGCATGTTATCGGACGACCTCCAGTTTTTCCAGTCTGTCGTCGAGGTCGATCTTGTCGATGATGGTCTTCACGAGGATGTCCATCTCCGAACCCTCCGTGTAGTCGGCCGGGCATACGTGGCTCACGCGGTTGTCGTGGATCAGCGAGGCCATCTCCTTGCTGGCCCCCTTCCGGTCGGGGTTGTAGACCGCGATCGAATGGCCCCCGGAGTTCTTGACCAGCCGCATACAGGGGATGTCGGTGGTCCCGTCGCCCACGTAGATCATGTGTTTGAACGGTACGGGACGCTCGTTTTCGGGGATGTAGCGGTTGACCAGCTTCGAATCGAAAACCGACTCAACGCCCTTGTTGATCTTGAAGATGAACTGCGTCTTGTTGGTGTAGTTGACCGCCACGGCGGGCCAGTAGGCGATGCCGTCCACGTCGTAGAGGAACGAGCAGGCGTAGATCTTGCGGAACTCGTGGGCGATCTCCGTGCCCTCGATGATCTCCTTCAGCCCCGAGGAGTTGATGTAGTGCAGGATGCGGATGCCCCGCCCGGCCCCGTAGGCGTTGATGCGCGAAAACCACTCTTTGACCCCCGCGAAGAGCGTCACGCGGCGGCCCGAATCCTGAAACGCCTCGCGGCGCAGCGACAGGCCCTTCGACTTGGCCTCCTGGATCATCCGGGCCATGTACGTGAGGACCATGTCGGCGTCCTGCTCCTCGGCCAGCGTGTTGGCCTCGGTCCAGAACTCCTTGTTGCTCTTGCCGACGGCCGGAATGAAATCGTACTCCTGCATGTTGCCCGGGGCCAGCGTGCCGTCGAAATCGTAGATGAGTGCTATGGTGAATCTGAATTCCATCGTTTTCAAGATATAGAATCTAAAATTCGTGTCAAAATATATCTGTGAAGTCGGGGTTGGTGTAGATGTCGTACTGCATCCCAAATTCATGTATGCTTCCCGTCTGAGTTGCGATTTTCACCCTATATGAAAAAAAGGGGGTGTCTTCAAATGCCGAGTAATCAAAGAAGTAGAGTTTGTGAGTCCAGAACTGATAGCGGAGAACACTGCCGTTGTCTGCATAATGATAGAGAATTTTGTCAAAGTTCTTTACGATCCCGTTCTGCCGCGCCATTTCGCGCAGCCGCTCTTGCACCTCTTTATTGTTACAATAAGCCGCGTAATCCGAGGTATTATCCAGCGGAACCCCGTTCAACAGCATTTTACCCTTGAAAAATTTAGCAGGAACCGGGTCAGAATCGTTGTAATCGTACTCCTCCACTTTGGGCAGGCAGTCCCAATGCAGACTCACCTCCATCACCTTTTTTTCGGGAGAGACAAGGGCAACGAAGCCAATTTCGTCCCATAAATAGTGGTCGTATCCTTTGTTGTACTCTTCTCCGTATACGATTCGCTCGCAGGGGCCGAATACCCCGATCAAGGAATCGATAAGTATGTCTATCGAAAATACCTTGCCGTTGTATGTTGCGCGCTCCTCGGTAAAAACGAACAGATGCTCCGTATTTACTCCCATAGCTTCGAGCTGCTCCTTCGTATAGCCGGAATCCATGTAGGATCTTTCGGTTGCATGAGAGCATCCGAAAAGGACAATGCAGAATAAACACCCAAAAAATCCAGTTCCTATTTTCATTGTTTCCTGAAGAAGATATACCAGTGTCGATTTCGGACTGAATCCGAATTAAAACTGTTCTGGTCCGATAAACGGAGCCCAACCGGTTCGGTTCGTCATTCAACTCAATTCACTAATTTTAACAAAGATACTGTTTTTTTACTATTTTTGCAATAAACGTACGAAAACGCAAAAGATTATGGAATTCAAGGAATTGATTGCGAAACGCCGTTCGGTCCGTAAATTCACCGACCGCGAAGTTCCCCGCGAGGTCGTGGACCGCATCCTCGCCGAAGCCCTTTCGGCCCCTTCGGCACGCAATACGCGCACGACGCGTTTTCTGGTGGTCGACGATCCCGCGCTGGTGGCCCGCATGGCCGAAATGCGCGATTACGGGTCGGCGTTTCTGAAGGGCGCGCCGCTGGCGGTCCTGGTGCTGGGCGACACCTCGGCGAGCGATCTGTGGCGTGAGAACGCCGCGATTTCGGCCACGGTGCTCCAGCTGGCCTGCGTCGACGAAGGGCTGGCTTCGTGCTGGGTGCACGTCAACGGACGGCCCCGCCGCAAGGACGCCCCCGACGGAGAGAGGGCCGCCGATTACCTGCGGACGTTCCTGCCCGTTCCCGACGGCTGCGAACCCCTCTGCGCCATCGCCCTGGGCTATTCTGACTTCTCCCCCGCCCCGCTGCCGCCTGCGGACGACGAGGCGCGGATTCTCCGGCTCGGATAACGTTAAAGGACGCCTCGAAGGGCGTCCTTTAACGTTTCATATCAGCGTGATGCGTTCCCGCAGGATGTCGAGAATCTGTTTTTTGAGCTGCGGGGCGTTGATCGGCTTGGGCATGTAGCCCGTGAATCCGTTCTGCATGATCTTCTGCTCGTCGGAGGCGTAGGCGTAGGCCGTGACGGCGACGATCGGGATTTCCGCCGCGAATTTGCGGATTTCCGCCGCGGCCTCGTAACCGTTCATCACGGGCATGTTGATGTCCATGAGAATCAGGTGCGGATGTTCCGTGCGGCACAGTTCTACGGCCTGCTCCCCGTCCCGGGCGTGTATCAGCCGGTAGTCGCGGCGCAGGATCGTTTCGAAGAGACGGTAGTTGCTGTCGTTGTCCTCGGCAATGAGGATCGTCAGTTTGTCCTTTTCGACCGAAACCGTCGGGATCTCCCCGCACGGGGTTTCGCAGGGCTTGCCGGTGACGTAGGGAAGCGTGAACCAGAAGGTCGTGCCGCGCCCTTCTTCCGACTTCACACCGATCTCTCCGCCGAGATGTTCGACAATGCTTTTGCAGATCGGAAGCCCGAGTCCCGTGCCCTGTTTGAAGGAGTTGAGTTTGACGAACCGGTCGAAAATCCGCCGCTGCCCTTCGGGCGGAATGCCGCAGCCCGTGTCGGAGACGTAGAAACGGAGCCGGCTGCCCTCCGTCCGGTAGCCGAAGCGGATCGACCCTTTGGCGGTGAATTTCGCGGCGTTGGTCAGCAGGTTGATCAGCAGTTGTGAAAGCCGGTTGCGGTCGGAGTGGAACAGACATGCGTCAAGCCCCGGTTCGAAGATCAGTTCGACGCCTTCGGCTGTTTTCATGCGGATGATGTTCTCCTTTTCGTGCATCAGTTCGTTCAGCTCGAAGTCCGAGAAGTTGAACTCCAGAGTTCCGGCCTCGATCTTCGAGAGGTCGAGGATGTCGCCGATCAGTTGCAGGAGCAGGGCGTTGTTGTTCTCGATGATCGAAATGTATTCCCGTTTTTCCTGCTCCTCGTCGGTCTCGGCAAGGATGCTCGAGAACCCTACGATGGCGTTGAGCGGCGTGCGGATTTCGTGGCTCATGTTGGCCAGGAAGGCCGATTTGAGGCGGTTCGACTCTTCGGCGCGGTCGCGTGCCGAACGGAGGTCCTGCTCCAGCCGCTTGCGCGGAGTGATGACGAGCGACGATCCGATGAGGTTCAGCGGGCGCCCGTCGTCGTCGCGCTGGTCCACGGTGGCCTGTGCTTCCACCCAGTCCAGATGCCAGCGTCCTCCGGCGTCGGAGGCTACGCGGTACTCCTCGCGCACCTTGTCCTTCCGTCCGGCGATCAGGTCGTCGTAGGCGCGGCGCACCCGCTCGCGGTCTTCCTTGTGGATCTTGGCGAAATAGCTTTCCGAGGGGACTTCCAGCTGCTGGTCGGCGTTCGTCCCGGCGAGCATTTGGCCGTGCACCGATTTGTTCACGTCGCACAGGATCGACCCTTTGCGCAGGTCCCATTTCCAGGGCACGATGTCCGCCACGTCGAGCGCCATCGCCAGCTTGTGGTTAATCGAATCGAGTTTCTGCTGCGTTTTGTAGAGCGCCGTGCCGTCGAGGCAGAAGATGTCGATGTGTTCTTCGAGGTACGAGCGGCTGATCACCACTTCGTAGAAGATGTCGCGCGGTTCGTAATAATAGGGGTAGGTGATGGTCCGGTTCTCGGTCTGTGCGATTTTTATCAGCCGCATGAATTCGGTCATCGGGAAGGGGAACAGTTCGCTGACCCGTCGTCCGATCGCCTGCTCGCGGGGGATGAATATGCGTTCGTAACGGGAGTTCACGTCGCAGTAGAGGGCGTCTGCGGGGTTGCCGTTTTCGTCGTAAATCACCTTCATCTGGATGTAGACGATCGACATGGCGTTGAACAGGTTCGAATATTTCGCCAGACTTTCCGATTCCCGCTGCCGGGCCGATTCCACGCGGTACATCATGCGAATGCGCCACTGTTGGATGCCGATGAAGGCCAGCAGCAGCACGACGCCCCCGATCGCCCATTTGTACTGTTCGAGCGTCGATACCGGTTTGTTGTAGAAGAGCGTGTTGGCCGGGCAGGTGTGCGGCGAGAGGTCCTTGCGTTCGAGGGCTGCGTAGTTGAAGACCGGGCGGGCGTCCTGCGGGGCGTAGAACGGAATGTCGCGTGGCTGGTGTCCGGCCAGAACGGCGTCGATGGTCGAAATGACGTGTGCGTTCACCTCGGCGTCGTCGTATACATAGCCTCCGACCAGTCCGCCGTCGCGGATGTCTGCGGGCATCAGCGCGAACATCGGGGCCTGCACGCTGGCGATGACGCGGTAGGAGTCGGTGACGGAGACGATGTTGTCTCCGATTTTTTTGGTGTAATGCCACGACGAGAAGAGTATGCCCGTGCGGTGGATGTCGATGCGGTTGAGCGAGTCCAGCAGCGCTTCGGTCGACATTTCGTGTGCCGAGTAGAACCGGTAGTCGATCTGCGGGAATTCGCGGTCCAGCAGTTCGCGCAGGTCGCTGTCGGCCTGCTGGTTGATATAGCGGCCGTCGCCGACGAAGATCAGCGAATCCATCCCCGGGATCATCCGGCGCATCAGCTCGACGTTCTCGCGCAGGTAGAGCGGCGTGCGGATGAGCGTGATGTTGTCGGACACGGCTTTGTCGCACAGCGGCAGCCGCTCCTCGGGGCGCAGCGGGCGGCGGTCGAGGTAGGCGTTTTCAGGACCTATGTAGTTCATTTCCGAGCAGAGGATCAACGGCACGCCGGGCCAGGTCTGTTTCACGAAGTCGCGCAGCACGGCGATCGGAGCGCCCAGCAGCACCAGCATCCGGGGCGGATTCTTGCCGTATTCCCGCAGCAGGTTGTTTTTGAAGGATTCGATCTCGCCGGTTTTGTGTTTTTTGAACGTCATCAACAGCGAGTTCATGTTTTCGGTGTAGACTTCGAAGTTGTCCACCTGGTCGATATGCGCGACGATGCTGTTGATAATGTGGCTGCTCCAGGGCGCCGATTCGGTGTAGGTGTTCAGCACCAGCATGTAGTCGCGCTTGTCGCCCGGGGGGCTGCTCGCGGCTTCGGAGAAGGGATGTGCCAGCAGGCAGCTGAAAATCAGAACTCCCGCCAGGGCCTGGAGGGAAATGCTGAACGGTTTCTTCAGAAGATTCATTTGTTTGCAGTGAAGGAGCCGGATGACCGGCTGTGACGCTAAATGCAATGACGCATGTAAATTGAAAAAGAGAGGCCCGGAGTTGTGTTCCTGACCTCTCTTTCGAAGACGGAGACTACCTGTTCAGAACGGGTTTGATGTCCTTGATCCGGAGCTGGGTGGTCACAGTTCCCCGGTAGTGGTTTTCGACGATCTGGTAGCAGACGTCGATCGGGCGTCCCGAGCGCACCCATTCGTAATGCGTGGGCTGCTGGAAGGCGATGGCCTGGATCTTGGTGTTGGGCTTCTGCCGCTGCATCAGGTCCATGCGCAGGTGCTCGCACTCCATGCCGACGAGTTTGGCGTCGCCGTGGTTGCTCACGCCGCAGGTGGCGAAGACTGGCGCCGTGTTGCCCGGCCCGAAGGGCTGGAAGCGGTTGAGGTCCTTGCGGAAAGCCGGCGTGATGTCCGAGAAGAGCAGTTCGCTGTCGATGTCCACCTGCGGGACGAGCATCTGCGGGTCGATGTTCTCCTCCACGTATGCGTTGAACCGCCGCGTGAACTCGCCGACGTTTTCCGGACGCATCGTCAGCCCTGCGGCGTACATGTGTCCGCCGAAGTTTTCCAACAGGTCCGAGCACGACTCGACGGCCTGGTAAAGGTCGAATCCGGGAACCGAACGCGCCGATCCGGTCACGAATCCGTTGCTCATCGTCAGCACCACCGTCGGACGGTAGTAGGTCTCGATGAGACGCGACGCGACGATGCCCACGATGCCCTTCATCCAGCGGGGATTGTAGATCACGGTGCTCTTGAGGGCCTTCATTTCGGGATTGCCCTCGATATAGTCGTGCGCTTCCTGCGTGACGGAGCGGTCGATCGACTTGCGGTCCTGGTTGTAGGCGTCGATCACGCTGCCGAACTCCTCGGCGATCGACTCGTTGCCCTCGATCAGCAGTTCCACGGCGGCGTGCCCGCCCGAAGGCGAGGCGTTTTCGTCGTTCTCGTCCATTCGCATGCGGCCGGCGGCGTTGATGCGCGGCCCGATCTTGAAGACGATGTCGTCGATGGTGATATTGTGTTTGTCCAGCCCGCAGATCTTGATGATCGACAGCAGACCTTTCGACGGCTCGCGGTTGAGGTTCTTCAGGCCGAAATAGGCCAGAATCCGGTTCTCGCCGACCAGCGGCACGATGTCCGAGGCGATCGACACGACCAGCAGGTCCAGCAGGGGCAGGATCTGCTCGAAAGGCATGCGGTTTTTCTGCGCATAGGCCTGCACGAGTTTGAATCCCACGCCGCAGCCCGACAGTTCGTCGAACGGGTAGGAGCAGTCGACCCGCTTGGGGTCCAGAACGGCTACGGCCTTGGGAATCTCCTCGGCCGGGAGGTGGTGGTCGCAGATGATGAAATCCACGCCTTTCGTCTTCGCATAGACAACCTTTTCCGTGGCTTTGATGCCGCAGTCCAGGGCGATGATAAGCCCCACGCCCTTGCGGGCGGCGAGGTCGATACCTTTGATCGAAATACCGTATCCTTCGGTATAACGGTCGGGGATGTAGAACATCAGGTTTTTGTGCCCGATCTGGCGCAGGAACTTGTAAACCAGCGCGACGGCCGTACAGCCGTCCACGTCGTAGTCGCCGTAAACCATGATCTTCTCCTGGTTCGCAACGGCCCGTTCGACCCGCTCGACCGCCTTCTCCATGTCCTTCATCAGGAACGGATCGTGCAGGTCGGCGAGGCTCGGTTTAAAGAACTTCTCCGCCTTTTCTACGGTGTCTATGCCTCTCTGTACGAGCAGATTGGCCAGTACTGGCGAGATCCGCAGAGCGGCAGCCAGCATGGCTGCCGTCGCGGGGTCGCCCTGTGGCTTCACTACCCAGCGTTTTTCTATAGGCATACGAATTGTTATTTATATATTTTAACATTTAATTTCCAATTATCGTTATTGCGTCTTTATATCGTTTCGGCGCTGTCCGCCGCTGTCGCCGCCGCCTGTGGCGTCGTTTAAAAATCTCCGCTCCGGCCCTCCTTCAGGGTGGGAGATGAGTGAGATGCCAGACCCTTTTGCCGGCCGTCTTTCACGAACCGCTCGTTATTTCACACTGCAAGGCTGTGGCCAATTCCCTGATGACCAGCTGTTTTACCTCCTGCATCGACGGCTGCGACCCCGTTTCGGCGGCGATCGACGTGACGCCCCGGTCGGTGAATCCGCAGGGGTTGATGCGCGAGAACCACTCAAGGTCGGTCGTCACGTTCAGTGCGAACCCGTGCATGGTGACATAACGCGACGAACGGACTCCTATTGCGCAGATCTTGCGCGGCCGCGCCTTTCCGGGGTCGATCCAGGCCCCCGAGGCTCCGGCGATGCGTCCCGCCGCGATGCCGTATTCCGCGACCGTGCGGATCACGGCCTCCTCCAGCGCTTCGATATACTCCCGCAGGCCGATGCCGATACGCTCCAGGTCGAGGATCGGATAGCATACCAGCTGCCCGGGGCCGTGGAAGGTGATGTCGCCGCCGCGGTCGATGTGAAAGAACTGTGCGTCCATCGCTTCGAGCGCTTCCTGATTGACGAGCAGGTTTTCGGCATGCCCGCTCTTGCCCAGCGTGTAAACCGGCGGATGCTCCACCAGCAGGACCGTGCCCGCATCGTCCGCGCCGTCCGCGCCCGGGACCGGAATGGGACCGGTGCGCTTTCGGGCTACCCCGGCGTCGAACAGCTCCTGCTGCAAATCCCAGCAGGTTTTGTAGTCCATGCGTCCGAGGTCCCGGCAGTAGGCTTTCATCGCTACAAACTTTTTACGCTTCGCAGGGCTTCTTCGGCCATGTACGACGAGCGGACCAGAGGTGCGCTCGCGCAGTAGCTGAAACCCATTTCCAGCGCCCGGAGTCTGTACCATTCGAATTTTTCGGGAGTGATGTACGCCGCAACGGGGTAGTGCTCCAGAGTGGGCCGAAGGTACTGACCGAGTGTCACAATCCGCACGCCTGCGTCGCGCAGGTCGTGCAAGGTTTGCAAAACTTCATCATCGCTCTCGCCAAGTCCGACCATCAGTCCGCTTTTCGTTACGACGCCCTGCCTGTTCAGACAGCGCAGGGTCTCCAGGCTCGTACGGTACTTGGCTCTGGAGCGCACCACGGGGGTCAGTCGCTCGACGGTTTCGATGTTGTGCCCGATGATGTCGGGCTTCGACGCGACGATCACCTCCAGCAGGTCGGGCCGTGCGTCCAAATCGGGAATAAGAAGCTCAATTACGGCGTCGGGGTTCTGTGTGCGGATGGCCTCCACGGTTGCGGCCCAATGGGCTGCTCCGCCGTCGGGGAGGTCGTCGCGCGTCACGGAAGTTACGACGACATACCGCAGTTTCATCAGTGCGACGCTTTCGGCCACCTGTCGTGGCTCCTCGGCGTCGGGAGCAAGGGGACGGCCCGTTTTGGTTGCGCAGAAACGGCAGCCCCGAGTGCAGATGTCTCCCAGAATCATGAATGTCGCTGTCCTCCGGCTCCAGCATTCGGCCTGGTTGGGACACCTGCCGCTGCTGCAAATCGTGTGCAGATTGTGCTTTTCGACGATCTGCCGCACTTCGCCCCATTCGGGAGTGCGGTGGAGTCGGATTTTCAGCCATCCGGGTTTTTTCAGTACATCTACCTTGTCATAAAACTTCGGCATTTAAGTTCATTATTTTCCAATTGATGCAAAAATAAGAAAAAATAATTGAAAAACCCCGTGAAAAAGCCAATTATTGTTCCGATGCGGGGTCTGGGTGCGCCGGAGGGGATGCGGATTTTTTTGGAGGAAGCCGAAATTTGCCTTATATTTGTCCCCGCAACGGTTATCTCCGGTATGACCCGGGCCGTTTGTCCGGAAATTATGTGATTCTTTTACCTGCATATCATTCGCACATTTGAAAATCGGCAGTCTGTCGAAGACCGCATCGACGGGGATATTACGCCCTGTTGCGTTCTTTGATTCGCTTCGGCAGGCTCCGGCGTTTGTCTAATTTCAAAATGTGCTTTTATGAAAACAATGCAAACCGGCAAGGCGAATTACCGCCTTGCAGCCCGCCTGCGCGGAAACGAACTGTTGTTGGATGCGGATCTTCGCAAAGCCGTGGAGGAGGAACACCTCCGGGCCGTCCGCAGGGCGGAGGGGCTGAAATGCTGCGCCGACCGGCGCGCCTTTGCCGAAAGCGTGGAGTGGGAGCGGCTCGGCGATTTCTTTCTCCGCATCGGGTCGCGCCCGTCGGCCGTGCGGGCTTACCGGGACGCGGCGCTCGCCTGCCTCGACGGCGACTATTACGACCACGGGACCGAGATGCTTCCCTGCCGGTTCCTGCGGCTTCGCTTTCTGCGGATGGCCGAAACGGCGACGGCCTGCTGCGCGGGCGACGCACGGCTGCGCGCCATGTTGGCGGATGATCCGCTGTTCCGGGAAGGATACCCTCTGCTGAAAGCCGGAGTTTAGCGTGCGCCCGCCTGAAAGGCGGGTTGTCGGGTGCGGAGCCTTGCCGCTGATGGTCCGGCTCTGCGCCCGCCCGCAAAAAAGAGCGCCCGCCCGCAAACACGCAAAAGAAAAGAGGTCGGACACCTGCCGGTATCGGACCTCTCTGGTTAGGTTAGTTAGGTTAATGAGAGTGAGAGAATCCCACGTTTGTTACACAAAGGTAATTGAAATTTATGAAACTCCAAATGTTTTGTAACATTTTTCTAAAACCTAACGTAATTTTGTTTATAGATTATAATTAAAATTTTTAAAATACCTGCGTGTTTATAAGTTTTTGATTAAAGCGCCTCGCGCATTTCCGCAGCTTCCGCCGTTTCGTTGAGGGCGGGTTCCGGGACCAGCGACGTGAGGTGCTTGTGCCGGTAGGTGGCGGGCGTCATCTGATACTCCTTCTTGAAGAGTTTGATGAAATGCGATGTGTTGGGGAACGTGCATTCGTTGCCGATTTCGGAGATGGATTTCGAGGTCGAGATCAGCAGCAGGCGCGAGTGCATCAGCCGCTGGCGGATGTACCACTTGTGGGGCGGCATCTGGAAGTGGCGGCGGAACTCCTTTTTGAACGAGGTGAGCGAACGGTTGGTGAGTTTCGAAAGCTCCTCGATCGAAATGTCCTTGAAGATGTGGTCGTAGACGGTCTGTTCGAAATTCTCCTTCGCGGCGTCGACGTTGCTCAACAGCTTGCTTTTGATGCAGCAATCCTCGTGCGAGGCGATCAGGTAGATCAACTCGGTCATCTTGATGTTCTCGGCTGTCTCGTCGTGGCGGAAATCCTCGTCGCGCAGGTAGTTGTTGGTGTTGATGAAAAAGTTTCGCAGCGAGTTCCACGCGGGCATGGTGACGTGCGAACGGTTGCGGCAGTTTTCGCACGAATGTTCGTTCGAAATGTTCAGCCCGTAGGTGATGTTCAGATGCATCAGGATGCGTTGCAGGTCGCCGGGCGTGTAATAAAAGAGCACCTGCTCGAACGGCTGGCCGCCTTCGGGGAAGTTCTCAATGTAGTGGTGTCCGATGCCCAGATAGAAAACGTCGCCGCGCGAAAGTGTCTGACGCTTATCGCCGTCGTAGATGTACTTCGTTCCGCGGAGGATGTAGCCGATTGCATAGCGCGAAAGGGCCTGCGACTGGATACCGTTGTGAAGCGACTCGACATACTTCACAATCATCGGTTGTTGAACCGACGAATTCATTGAATTCTTCATAGTAATTGTAATTTAAGTTTTTCTGAACAAAGCATTGCGTCACTGTTGTTCGTTCTCAAATATACAATTAAAACTTTTCAATCTACCATAAGCAATAGAACATTTGGGCACAAAGTGGCAAATAGAACCGTTTGTGCTATGTTTCGAACTAAATAGATTATTGTAAAACTGCGCTAATGACGGCAGAGGCGAGCAATAGCAGGTAGAGGGGAAGGGCGATCGCCCGGTGGATGCGCACGAACATAAAGGGCAGCAGGACGGCCGAAGGCACCGCCGCGAGGGCGACGGTTGCAGGTGTGGCGGCGGGACCGCACAGTGCGGCGGCGGTCAGCAGGAGCGCACTTATATTGAATATGAATATGAGACGCGGTTTGGTGCCGAGGGCGTAGATGTCCGAGAGGAAAAACAGCAGGGCCGTCAGGTCGAGGAGGAAGACGGCTCCCGGCAGGACGAGGTTCTGCACGGGCGTCGAGAGGAACAGCGACAGCGGCGTTCCGGCGATGAATGCGCTTCCCGGTTCCGCGACCTGAGCGAGAAACTCGCCTCCGGCGGCCCAGTTGACGTAGCAGAGCGTGAGAGCGGGCAGCAGCAGGCCCGCAACCGCGACGGCGACTTCGCGTAGCGTGCGCCGGAAAAGCATGACGGCCAGCGGCAGCAGGATCAGGAGCGGCGCTGCGGCCGTGGCGACGAGCGGCAGCAGTCCGATGTAGAGCGAGGCGCGGAAGATGGCGTCGAAGCCGAATCCGTTGCAGTACGAACGGCAGAAATTCTTCGTGGCGAGGGCCAGCAGGGCCGATGCGGCGAAGGTAGTCAGGCAGTCGCCGCCGACGGCGAGGCCGCAGGCGATCGCCCCGTAGAGCGGGATGGCGAGACAGGTTCCGACGGAGTAGAGGTTGTAGCGTACGGTGAGGCGCCCGACGGACATGCCCGTGAAGAGCATCAGCAGTCCGGCGATCCAGCGCGCCCAGACGGGATGTGCGGCCTGGAACTGCGCCAGCAGTTCCCCGGGGGAAGAGACCGCAAGTGCGCCGGCGGCATTCCGGCCTATATCGACGGTTCCTGCGGCATGGCCGGCCTGCACCGCCATGGACACGGCGGGGCCGCCTGCGTTCCACATCGCGACGACGGCGAGTGCGGCGAGGGTCAGGAAGGCCGGAACGAGCGGCTGCCGTGCGATGTCGAATTTCATGTCGGGGGCTTTTTCTCCGGACAAAATTAGCGAAAAAAGCCGGAATAATCCGTAACTTTGTGGTGCGATGTTAGAAAACCAGTACCAATACGACCTTCCGGAGGCCGGGTGCGACGAAGCCGGGCGGGGATGTCTGGCCGGGCCGGTGTTTGCGGCGGCCGTGATGCTGCCGCCCGATTTCCACGACCCGCTGCTCAACGACTCGAAGCAGATGAGCGAGCGCAACCGCGAAAAGCTGCGGGCCGTCATCGAGCGCGAGGCCGTCGCATGGGCTGTCGAGGCGGTCTCCGCCGCGCGGATCGACGAAATCAACATCCTGAACGCTTCGTTCGAGGGCATGTCGCTGGCTGTGGCGCGCCTCGATCCCGCTCCGGCGTTTCTGGCCATCGACGGCAACCGGTTCCGCACACGTCTCGAAATTCCCTGGCGCTGCATCGTCAAGGGCGATGGCAAATACGCCGACATTGCCGCGGCTTCGGTGCTTGCCAAAACCCATCGTGACGAGTACATGCTCCGCATCGCCGAAGAGTTTCCCCAATACGGCTGGGCGAAGAACAAGGGCTATCCGACGCGCGAGCATCGGCTGGCGATCCGCGAGCACGGCCTCACGCCCCATCACCGGCTGACGTTCAACCACGAGATTGATCAGTTGGAACTCCCTTTCTGACGCCCCTCCCCTCCTCTCTCTGACGTTTCCGGTGCTTGCGGCGTATTTGTCGCGTATTTGTCGCGCATTTGTCGCGTATTTGCGGCGTATTTGCCGCACATTCCCGGCATTCCCGGCATTCCCGGCATTCCCGGTCAAACAAAAAGAGCAGGCTGTAAGCCTGCTCTTTTTCAAAAAGAAATCTCCGGATCAGTAACCCAGCGACTTGGAAGCCGCATAGGAGAGTTTCAGGGCGTTGGCGCGACGCAGCTCCTGCTTGACGTCGGTCACGATACCCATTTTCGTAGCTTCGTCGGCCTTGAGGCAGATCGTCATCGAAGCGCGGTCGGCTTCGGAGAGTTTGTCGCGCTCGGCGGCAACGAAGTCCAGGATGTCCCGGGTCGATTTGTAAGAGTCGTTCAACTGGATGCGCGGCGCGGTTCCGAACTTTGCCTGCATCGTCATTGCCGGAGGACCGATGTGGATGAAACTTACGAGCGATTTCTTCTCGAGTTTCTGCACTTCGGTAGCTTCCGGAAGTTTGTATCTCACCAGCAGTTCCTGATCGCGCATGGTCGTCGAGACCATAAAGAAGAAGAGGATCATGAAGATCACGTCAGGAAGCGAAGCGGTCGAGATAGGGGGCAGACCTTTGCTGCCCTTCTTTTTCATTACTGCCATGGCTTACTTCTTAATGTTACGCGGTTCAGCCTCCGAAATCTTCAGAGGTACGGCCTTCGATACTGCATTGCGCAACTCCTCGGGAAGATCCGCGAATTTTGCGCCGAATTTACGCTGTGCCACTTCGTCACGCACTTCGTTGAATGCGCGCGTGAGTTCGTTCTGCACCATGATATAGGACTGGTAGCCCGTATCCCGGGTCGTCTGCAACGAGACGACGCCTTCGCTCACGGGATATACCCACTTGCCGCCGTCGGGAAGTTCAATGTCCTTGTTCGCCTTCTCGGGCAGGTTCTCGTCATCCAGCGGATTGAGGATGAACTCTTTGGTCCTGTCCTTGAGTTGACGCAGGTCGATCGCCTCCTGTTTTCCTGCGGCTCCTGCCATGATGTCGCCCCTACCGTTGATGAACACCAGGAAGAGGTTGCGCTCCTTGACCTTGATTTCATCCTGGGGTTGATCCTCAGGAGGCATCGGCGGAAGCATGCGCACCAGACCCGTGTCGGTATTCATGGTAGTGGCCACCAGGAAGAAAATCAGCAGCAGGAAGGCGATGTCGGCCATAGAACCGGCATTGATCTCCTGGATTTTTCTTTTATCTGTTGCCATTGTGTCTTACTCGGTTATTTGAATGCGCCCCAGATCTCGGTTGCTACGGCCGTCACGAATGCGGCGACGCATGCAACATAGGTTACGAGGATGCTCGTTTCGGTAATTACGGTTTCACCGTGGCCGAAGAACCCGTTGTTCTGGAGGTCGACAATGTTCACCGTGTGGCCTGCCGAGTAGAAGTACGACACGCCCACGATAACGATGATCAACGCCAGGGACAGGATGGTTCCCTTGATGCCTGCCGGGTTCTGAATCATTCCGAAAACGGCGCAGAAAATGGCCGCAGCGACAGCGAACACGAAGAGGAAGTAACCCCACATCAGGTTCACGCTGATCGATGCGTCCGAGCCGCCGGTAGCGATCGCGTAGACCATGAGGACTACGGTGATAGCCATCAGAATACCCAGCAATATGTTTAAAATCTTTTTCATAATTGCTTTTGACTATTTCAGCGTTCGATTATTTCTTGTTGTAAGCCGTCAGAATATCCATCAGCGTGATGGACGAATCCTCCATATCGTTCACGAGCGAGTCGATCTTCGAAACGATATAGTTGTAGAACAGCTGAAGAACAACCGCCGCGATAAGACCCATGAGGGTCGTCAGCAGGGCGACCTTGATACCGCCTGCAACCAGCGTCGGGCTGATGTCACCGGCAGCCTGGATGGCGTCGAACGCCGCGATCATACCGACGACGGTTCCCATAAATCCCAACATGGGCGAAAGGGCGATGAACAGGCCGATCCACGAAAGACCCGACTCCATCTGGCCGGTCTGAACCGAACCGTAGGAAACGACGGCTTTCTCGACGGCGTCGAGACCCTGGTCGTAACGGTCGAGACCCTGATAGTAGATCGAAGCGATCGGACCGCGGGTGTTGCGGCAAACTTCCTTGGCAGCCTCGATGCCGCCGTTCTTGAGCGCCTCCTCGACGGATGCGATGAGTTTCTTCGAGTTGATCGTCGAAAGCGACAGGTACAGAATACGCTCGATGGCCACGGCCAGACCGATCACCAGGCAGAGGAGCACCGGAAGCATCCACTCCCAGCCGCCTTCGAGGAACTTCTGCATCATAACGTGGTGCATGCTGTCGCCTGCGATCTGGGTTTCAGCGACAACCGTTTCGGTTGCGGCAGCGGCATCCTGTGCGAACGCACTAACGGTACCCAATACGGACAGGGCAGCCGACGGAATCAAAAAAAGTTTTTTCATAGTTGTGTTGGATAAATTAAATTTTGATTAGTTGATTTTTTATTGTTGTGTTTTGGTTTCTTCGTTTTTCCGGCCGGTCGGGGCCTCTTTTCTTTTCGGGCGTTTCCGCCGGGTTATTTTTTCGCTAAAAATAATTATTTTTTTTGTCTTTCGCAGCCTTTGCGGCGTCCTTTTGTGCTCCGGCGCAGTTGCGAAAGGTTATTCCTGCACGTAGAGCCGAATCCCGGATAATTCACCCCGGACCCGATCAAGTAGTTGTAAATCAATCTTTTTGCCTGTGCGCTACGCCGGCCTCCGCCCAATGGTCCCGGCGGAAAGGGTACGTTAGCAGTGCGAAATATAGAAAAAAAATTTGTTACGTGCAATGGCTTATGCCGTAAATTCTCCGCGCAGGGGCTTGCGCAGAAGCATGCGTGTCTCGTCGTCCGGAAGCCCCAGCCCGAGTACGTACATCAGTTTGGTCACGGCTGCCTCGGTGGTCATGTCGTAGCCGCACAGGACGCCGGTTTTTTGCAGTTTAAGCCCTGTTTCGTACAACTCCATCGAGACGCGGCCCCCGCCGCACTGCGTGATGTTGAGGAGGATGATTCCGCGTGCGACGGCCTCTTCGATGACGCGGATGAACCATTCGGAGGTGGGGGCGTTGCCCGCGCCGAAGGTTTCGAGCACCACGGCCCGCAGCCCCGGAGCCGAGAACATGGCCCGCAGGATCTCCTCGCCCATTCCCGGGAAGAGTTTGATCAGCTCGATGCCTCCGGAGAGCTTCGTGGCGATGCGCAGTTCCGCCGGCGACTCTTCGGGTTGCAGGATCGCCGGGAGGTTGTAGGCGATGTTGACGCCGACTTCGGCCAGCGGCGGGTAGTTGTAGGAACGGAAGGCGCTCAGGGCTTCGGCGCTGCGTTTGGTGGTGCGGTTGGCGCGGAAAAGCCGGTTCTGGAAATAGAGCGACACTTCGGGGACCTCGGGCCGGTCGCCGATGCGCGCTCCGGCGATTTCGATGGCCGTGATGAGGTTCTCGCGCCCGTCGGTGCGCAGCACGCCGATCGGAATCTGGCTTCCGGTGAAGACCACGGGTTTGGCGAGATTTTCGAGCATGAAGCTCAAGGCCGATGCCGTATAGGACATGGTGTCGGTTCCGTGCAGCACGACGAATCCGTCGTAGCGGGCGTAGTTGTCGCGGATCAGGCGGGCCAGGGCCACCCAGTTCGCCGGCTCGACGTTCGACGAGTCGATCACGGGCGACACCGTGTGTACGTCGATGTCGACGTTGAGGCGTTTCAGCGAGGGGAATTCGTCGTAGATGCCGCTGAAATCGAAGGGGACCAGCGCCCCGGTGGCGGCATCGGTCTTCATGCCGATGGTCCCGCCCGTGTAGATGATCAGAATGGAGGATCGCATAGCGTTTTTATTTCTCTAATGTTTCGATCAGAAAGCTCACGGGGCGAAACCCGTCGTTGCAGGAGATCATCGCCGAGGCGGGATTCTTCATCCAGCCGTCGTAGATGTTCGTGCCGCCGTGTGCCAGCGTCATGACGAACGGCGAAAGCGTCTGCCAGGCGCTGTCGCACAATCCGTCGGGTTTCCGCCAGCCGTCGGTCGTGAAAACCTGCCCTTCGTACAGGTCGCAGGCATGTTCGATGGGATTTTCGTACTGCTCCATCAGATCCCTGTGGCAGGTCTTGCGCAAGACCGTGATCTTTATTTTTTTCATGTCCGGTGTCGTGTTATGCTCTTTCGGGCCGGGAAAGGCCGTTGTCTGACGAGGGGGATGCGTGGTCGGAAGATTCGTTCTCCGGAACTTCGGTCGCGTTTTCAGGCGGCAGCTCGCGGGGGTCCGCTCGAAACGCAGTTGCGGGCAGGCCTCCGCAGGGCGGAGCTGCGGCCTGCCGATTCGCCTCGGGCGCATCGAAAAACTTCCGGCCATGACTGGGGGCGGGCCGGTTTTGCGGCCGTCCGAACATCCTTTCGGCATTGGCCGTCGTCGCTTCCGCGACCTCTTCCGGGGTCAGTCCCTTGATTTGGGCGACTTTTTCGCAGACGTAACGCACCCAGGCCGATTCGTTGCGCTCGCCCCGGTGAGGCGCGGGCGTCAGATAGGGACAGTCGGTTTCGAGCACGAGGTCCCGCAGCTCCATTTCGCCCGCGACCTCGGCCAGCCTGCTCTTTTTAAAGGTCACTACGCCGCCGATTCCGAAAACGAAATCGCCGCACTCCTTCAGTTTGCGATAGGTTTCGATTCCGTCGGAATAGGCGTGGAAAACGCCCCGGACGCCCCGGCCGCGGTATTCGCGCATGATGGCGACGGTTTCGGGCCAGGCGTCGCGCGTATGCACGGCGATCGGCAGTCCGTATTGCAGCGAAAGGTCGATCTGGCGGCGGAAGGCTTCGGCCTGCTCTTCCCGGAAGTCGCGGCTCCAGTAGAGGTCCAGCCCGATTTCGCCCACGGCGCAGAACCCCGCGATTCCCTCGGGCGGCGTCCGGAGGTAACTTTCGACCAGAGCGAGTTCGTCGCGCCAGCGGGGATTGTCGTTCACCGACGTGGGGTGCAGGCCCATCATCGGGATGCACCGCTGCGGGTGGCGGCGGCAAAGCCCGAACAGCCGTTCGTGGCTTTCGGAGTCGATGGCCGGGAGCAGCAGCTGCCCGACCCCTTCGGCCGCGGCGCGCGCCAAAGCCTCTTCGCGGTCGCGGTCGAACGCTTCGTCGTAAAGGTGTGAATGCGTATCTGTCAGTTTCATAGCTTCATATATCGGTTCCCGGGCAGCTGGCGCACGGCTCCTGCCAGCTCCAGACCCACGAGCAGCGTCGCCAGCTCGCCGGGATTCAGCCCCGTCAGCTCGCCGAGCGCCTCGACCGAAAGCGGGTCGTCCGTGCGGAAACAGCCCAGCAATCCCGCTTCGTCGGGTGTCAGTTCCGGTGTCGGGGGTTTTGCGCGCAGCGTTGCGGGATTCTCCCCGAGGTCCCACATCAGTTCGCGGATCACGTCGTCGGCTGTCAGCACCAATTGCGCTTTGCGGTTGCGGATCAGGTGGTTCGTCCCGGCCGACGCCCGGTCGGTGATGCGTCCCGGCACGGCCATCACCGTGCGGTCGTAGGAGTCGGCGCAGTGGGCCGTGAAAAGCGAACCGCCGCTGTCGGGCGACTCGACGACGATACACCCCGCGCTCAATCCTGCGATGATGCGGTTCCGCGCCAGGTAGAAGTTGCCGTTCTGTTTCGATTGCGAATGCAGTTCCGTGACCAGCGCACCCCCGCGAGCGAGTATGTCGCGCGCCACGTCCGTATGCTGGGCGGGCGTCACCCCGGGCAGGGGGTTGGCCACCACGGCGACGGTCGGTACGCCTGCTGCAAGCGCAGCGCGGTGCGCCGCAACGTCGATGCCGAACGCCAGCCCGCTGACCACCGAAAGCCCCGGTATGCGCTCTGCAAGCCCTTCCACCAGCCGGTTGCAGGCCGTCTGTCCGTAAGGGGTCGCCTCGCGTGTCCCGACGATGGAGATACAACGTGCCGAGAGGGCTTCGACGCAGCCCTTTATGTATATTACGTGGGGATAATCGGGGATTTCGCGCAGCAGCGCCGGGTATTCCGGGTCGGTGGAGGCGACGGCCGCAATGTCGTTGCGGCGACAGTGGGCGAGTTCCTTTTCGGCGGCCGGAAATCCCTTCCGGCGGACGATCTGCTGCGCCGTGTCGGGACGCAGGCCGGCTTTGGCGACGAGTTCATCGGCGGTGGCGGCGAAAATGCTCCGCGCATCGCCGAACAGCTCCAGCAGATGCACGGCTCCTTTTATACCGATGCCCGGAGTCATCTGAAGGGCAATATCTTCGATGGTCATAGCCGCGAATGAAAAATCGTTTTTGCAGATGATAAAGGTAGCGTTTTTTGGGAAATAACGGGAATTTATTCGGGAAATAATGCAAAGTTGGGCAGAAGTTTTGCAAAAATCAGAATTGTTCGTATATTTGCACTCCCGATGCGCTTGGAAATTAGTTCCGAACGCTCCCCGGGCCGGAGAGGGGCCGTTTTTCGGTTTGAGTTCCGGTTGTGTGAAAGGGAGCGGAGAGGGCTGATAGGGTTAGGTTGGTGTAGAGAGGGCGCAGCGGGAAAGATGATGGTCTGATGGCCGAGTGGCTAGGCAAAGGTCTGCAAAACCTTGTACAGCGGTTCGAATCCGCTTCAGACCTCACAGAGACCGCGTTGCAGATGTCTGCAACGCGGTTTTCGTTTGAATTTGTACGGTATTTGTACGGCAGCGGGCCGGTTTGCTGTTCGGCTCAACTGTTTTCCGACCACATTTCGCACTGCTCCATGATGGTGTTCAGTGCGTCCTCCTGCCCCTCGGGCGGATATTTGTACTTCTTGAGCAGTCGTTTGACCAGCCGGCGCATCCCGGCCCGGGCGCTCTCCTTCAGATTCCAGTCGATTGTCTTGTTTTTGCGCAGGGCATCGGTCAGTTCGTGTGTGATGGCCAGCAGTTGGTCGTTCGTGTAGAAGTCCCGCACGGCCTCGGGCTTGGTCAGTGCATCGTAGAAGGCCAGCTCCTCGGTCGTGAGGTGCAGCGCCTGGCCCGCCTTTTCGCCGTCGATGATCTCGCGGGCCGTCTTCAACAGCTCCTCGATTACCTCCTCGTTGGTCAGCATCCCCTTCAGGTAGTTGCTCATCGCCTGGGCAAGGATCTCCGAGAACTTTGCGGCCCGCACCGTGTTGGTCCGGCGGTAGAGCTGCACCTGCTCGGCAATTAACTTGCGCAACAGCTCCACGGCCAGATTCTTCTCCTTCATGCGGCCGATCTCCTCGAGGAACTTCGGGTCGAAGAGCGAAAACTCCTCCTGCACGTCCGAGAAGAGGTTGATGACTCCTTCGCTCTGAATGCTCTGCCGGAGCAGCTCGTTGATGCGTTCGTTGATCTCGCGGAATGAGATCTTGCCCTTGCCCTCGACGCGCGTCAATAAGGTGCGCACGGCCTCGAAATAGGCCGCTTCGAGCCGCTCTTTGCGGTCGGGCATACTCTGACACAGCGACAGCGCCTGCCGCAGCAGCAACGCCTCGCGAATGTAATCCTCCTTGACCTTCGCCCGCTCCGGAGCCTGCAGAAAGTCGGCGCCGCCGCTGATGGCCCGGGCGCGCTCGAGGTCCGAATCGCCCCGGAATCCCGCGTAGTCGTAACCGTGCAGCAGGTCGCGGCACACTTCCAGCTTCTTCCGAAACTCCGGATAGGCCGTCTTGGCGATGTCGGGGTCGCCGTAGTTGCGGCGGTCGCGCAGCGTGTAGTCGTTCATCGCCTGCTTCAGGGCCGAGGCGATGCCGACGTAATCGACCACCAAACCGCCCTGCTTGTCGCCGAAGACGCGGTTCACGCGCGCAATGGCCTGCATGAGGTTGTGTCCTGCCATCGGCTTGTAGACATACATCGTCGCCAGCGAGGGAACATCGAACCCCGTCAGCCACATGTCCACCACGATGACAATCTTCAGCGGCCCGGCATTGTCCTTGAACCGCCGCTCCAGCTCCTTCTTGTGGGCGTCGTTGCCGATCACGGCCCGCCACTCCTCGGGGTCCTTGTTGCTCGAAGTCATCACCACGGCCAGCTTCTCGCTCCACGCCGGGCGCATCTTCAATATCCGATGGTAAATCTTCATCGCAATCGGCCGCGAGTAGGCCACAATCATCGCCTTACCGGTCTGCTCCCACTGGCGGAACTCCTCGTAGTGCTTCACGATATCCTCGCACAGCGACGCCACCGTCGCATCAGCCCCCAGAATCGAGTCGATGCGCCCCAACTCGCGCTTGCTCTTCTCGATGGCGTACTCCTCGGCCTCCTCGGCCATCGCGTCGTACTCGGCATCAATGCGGCGCAGCGTCTCCTCGTCGAGGTGGAGGTTGACGACGCGGCTCTCGTAGAAGACCGGACGCGTGGCGCCGTCCTCCACGGCCTGCGTCATGTCGTAGACGTCGATGTAGTCGCCGAAAACTTCGCGCGTCGAGCGGTCCTTCTGCGCAATCGGTGTCCCCGTGAAGCCGATGTAGGTGGCATTCGGCAGGGCGTTGCGCACCAGTCGCGCCGCACCTGTACGCACACGCCCCGTGCGCGGGTCGATGTGCTCCTCCAGCCCGTACTGGCTGCGGTGCGCCTCGTCGACCATCACCACGATGTTGCGGCGTTCAGAGAGGGGTCCGTCGCCCTCCTCGAACTTCTGCATCGTCGAGAAGAAGATGCCGTTTGCCTCGCGCCCGGCCAGCAGCTCGCGCAGATGGGCGCGGCTCGACGCCTGCACGGGCACCTGCCGCAGAAAGTCGCTGCACTGCGCAAACTGACCGTACAACTGCCCGTCGAGGTCGTTGCGGTCGGTCAGCACGACAATCGTCGGTGAGGCCATCGCTCGCTGCAACCGTTTGGCGAAGAAGACCATCGACAGCGACTTGCCGCTTCCCTGCGTGTGCCAGAAGACCCCGCCGCGGCCGTCCGTCTCGGCGGCGCGGAGCGTCGAATCGACGGCCTTGCGCACGGCGTAGAACTGATGGTAGGCGCTCAATATCTTGACCTCCTTCCCGTCCTTCTCCGAGCAGCAGATGAAGCCGCCGAGCAGCTCGATGAAGAGGCTCTTCTCGAACATCTCGCGGAAGAGGACGTCGAAATTGGCGTAGTGCGCGTCCTCCAGCTTGCCGTCCACGGTCTTCCACTCCATGAATCGGTCCTCACCCGCCGTGATGGTCCCGGCCTTGGTCGTAGCCAGGTCGCTCATCACGCAGAAGGCGTTGTAGACGAACAGCGAGGGAATCTCCTGCATGTAGTTGCGCAGCTGGGCATAGGCCTCCGAGACGTCGGTCGCCTCGCGCGAGGGGGATTTCAGCTCGACGACCACCAGCGGCAACCCGTTGACGAAGACGACGATGTCGGCCCTGCGCACCGAACGCTCCTCGACCGTCCACTGGTTCGCGACCGTGAACCGGTTGCGCATCGGGAGGTCGTAATCCACCAGCCGCACCAGCCCGGCACGCTGTTCGCTGCCGTCGAAGTAGTTGACTGCCACGCCGTTTTGTAGCATATCGGTAAAGTGGGCGTTTTTCCGGGCAAGCGAACCGCTTTCGAGTGATTTGATGCGGGCAATTGCCTCGTCTATGGCGGGGCGGGGTAGCGAAGGGTTTATGCGGACGAGTGCATCTTCAAGTATATCCACGCATAGAGGCTCCGAGAAGTCCCTCACGACATCGGGGCCGTAGAGGTACTCGTATCCGAGCATGTCGCGGAAAATCTCGATAATGGCGTTTTCGAAATTGGCTTCGGTGAAGGGCATAAGTTGGACCGTATTTTTTATGATTTATTTACTTGGATTGTTGCAGAAGTATTGATCTATTTTCTCTTTTGTTTTTGTATAAAAATCTTTATTGTCTGTGTCGACGTCAGGATCTTCTATGTAATACTTTATTTTCTTAATGACACTATCTTTAAGGTTGGTATCATATTTATCAACAGAAATGAAAATAGAATTATTTTCAACAATTAATTGAACCTCCATAAGATTTATACAAGAAGAGGCAATTAGATAACCAGAACAATAAGATTCATTCTGGTTTTGTCCAAAAATTGAAAGAGGAAATCTTTTGTTGTTGTCTTTAGCTAAAATACCGGCGTACAAAGCCATTGTTCCTAATTTAGAAGATTGTCCTACAAATCGTTCTGTTTTTGATCCGGAATGAGTCCCCTTTTCGTCTGAAACATTGTAAATATTGTTATATATTGCATTAGTATTTGCTTCAACATGATCTATCTTATTCAGAATTTTTTGAATGTTGAGCTGTAAACTTCCCGCAGACTCGGAATACGCTTTGGTTGCTTTTTGTACTTCTTCTGCCGCTTCCTGTAATTTCTCGGCTTGTCCAATAGAGCGCCCGTTAGTATAGAATGAATATATTATCGTAACGATTGCCAGAATAATTGAAATCAGAGCGGAGGCTAAAGAAATAAAATCGAGTACCGTTCTGTTACTATAAAAAGCATAGGAGAATATAGCAATTGCTAAAACTGTTAAGATGCCGGAAATAAATATATAGCCTTCAGAAGAGAAAGCCTGTTGTTTGTGGATTCTATATCCTGAAAGAATGACCAATGCAATAATAATAATAGTGCAGCATATAATAATAGTCTGCACAATGCAAGGGGTAAGCAGTTGATTCATAATGATGGTATTTTAGGTTTTTATTCTACATTAATTTCTCCGGCCATCAATTTGGGCAACAGGGTGTCGCGCAGGGCGGAAAGGCGATTTGATTCAGATAGATTATTATCGAATTTCTGATATAATGAATCTAAGATAACTAATTTATCATCAAAGGATTCTTTAGGAAAAGAAAATTCAAAGTTCGCAATATTCCCTTTTGTTATAAAACGGATAACGCTACCTCGATACCCTCCGGTTATTTCTTTCAAATAGTATTTGATAAGGAGGTATAGATATGTGTGATATTTACTCTCAAAAGGAATTAGTACATATGTTCGCTGATAAGCTTCAAACTTCCCAATATATCGTTTAATATTAAAATCGCCATTACCAGCTAATAATATTGCATGGCCATTAAAACTATAAGAAGGGGCTCTTAACGTTTCTTGTGAACATGTAAAAAAAGGATATTCCCCGTGAGGTGATGAAAAATTTGCATCCTTTTTACCAGTGATGACATTAAAGAAATCTCCTAATTTTTTCTTTTGGCATAATTTTTCATCAATATCCACAAACCACGACCGGAAGAGGGCCTGCGCCTGCGCCTCCAAATTCGCATTGATCCGCCGATTCAATTCGATTTTATCATCCAACGACCCCAAAATCCCCGCAATCCGCCGCTGCTCGTCAAGCGATGGCAAATTTACTTCCAGATTTTCCAATACGGACTGCTGCACTCGTTGGCGACCGGATGAGCCCACCATTGATTTGATGGCAATTTCTCTGAACCAGGGACTTGTTACAAAATAATAGACGAATTTACTATCCGTAACTCCTTCGATATTACGGAAGACAATATATTCGGTCGAGCCAAACCCAACTTCTCCATCATCAAGAATGGATGCATAGGCCGTTTTCCCATTTTCAAGACATGGAGTAATGCGAGCCATCAGTGTATCGCCATTTCGGAACTTGCTGCCACCCGAATATTCCGCTGTTTCATAATCGGAAATAGCTCTCGTATAGGGCTGTAAATATTCCATAGGAACTTTTTTTGCCAAAGTCCCTTTGGCTAACCGCTCCGTCGGATTGAATTGGATGATATTGGATAGTTTGTGTGGACTCTTTGGTTTCATATTTCTATCCATTGTATATCTGCTTTGTCTTCATTAAGAATGATTGAGCAGCCAAATTGATAGCCGTATCTTAGTGAAGGATCCATCATCCATTTAATTTTTTCAATATCTTCATCATTTTGAGGATTCCACCAAGTTTTAAATTCTATTATGAGGATATTAAAATCGTTGCTTCCCCTTTTATGAAGAATAAAATCGGGATATACCATTTGTCCATTTACTTGTTTTATTCCATGGCCATCTCTATTGTATTCGACGTCCACATTATATGTAGCTAAATCAGTTTCTTGCATGTAAATTTCAAAATAATGGGCAAATCTGTGCGATAAATCACGCTCTGAGACTCTGCGCTCGAGTAAATCTTTATCGTTAGTATATAAACTATTTAACGATTGTTCTATAAGAGTTTCTAATGTCTTTTTCATCATTATAAAGTTTAAAGTTTGTATCCAATTTTTTCCAACTGCCGGCGGATCTCCGCCTCCAGCTCGTGCGACTGCGCGAAAAGCTCCGAAAGCTCGCCCGTCAGCCGCTCCATCTTCGCCGCGAAGGGTTCCGAATCCTCCGCCTGCACCGCGATACCCACATAGCGTCCCGGCGTCAGAATAAAGTCCTGCGCCGCAATCTCCTCGGTCGTCGCCACGGCGCAGAAGCCCTGCTCCGCCTCCAGACGTCCCTCGGCATAGGCCCGGTAGGTGTCGGCGATGCGCTGGATGTCGCCCCGGCGGGCCGGATCCTCCGACTCGCAGTCGGTCAGCTCGCGCAGCTTGCGCGTAACCATTGTTCCGAGGTTGCGCGCGTCGATGAAGAGCGTATGGCCCGGCTGCGTCTTGGCCTTGTTGAAGAACCAGATCGAGACAGGAATTTGCGTCGTATAAAAGAGCTGCGGAGGCATGGCCACGATGCAGTCCACCAGGTCGGCTTCGATGAGCCGCCGCCGGATGTCGCCCTCGCCGCCGCTCTGGCTCGAGAGCGAGCCGTTGGCCAGCACGACGCCCGCACGCCCCGTCGGGGCCAGATGGTGGATGATGTGCTGAATCCACGCGAAGTTGGCGTTGCCGTTCGGCGGGGTTCCGTACTTCCAGCGCACGTCGTCGGCGAGCTTGTCGGCGCCCCAGTCGCTGAGGTTGAAGGGCGGATTGGCCAGCACGAAGTCGGCCTTGAGCGTCGGGTGGCAGTCGTGGAAGAAGGTGTCGGCGTTGTACTGCCCCAGGTCGGCCTCGATACCCCGGATGGCGAGGTTCATCTGTGCCATCTTCCACGTCGTGGGGTTCGAATCCTGGCCGTAGACCGAGATGTTGTTGATGTTGCCGGCGTGGCTCTCGATGAAGCGCGCCGACTGCACGAACATCCCGCCCGAACCGCAGCAGGGGTCGTAGACACGCCCCCGGAAGGGTTGCAGCACCTGCACGAGGGTTTTGACCACGCACGCCGGGGTGTAGAATTCGCCGGCCAGCTTGCCCTCGGCCTCGGCGAAGCGCGAGAGACAGTATTCGTAGGTGCGGCCGAGGATGTCCTTCGAGTCGCCGTGCTGGTGCATGCGGATGTTGGTGAAGAGGTCGACGACCTCGCCCAGACGCCGTTTGTCGAGCTCGGGCCGTGCGAAGTTTTTGGGCAGGATGTCCTTCAGGCGCCGGTTTTCGCGCTCGATGGCCCGCATGGCGTTGTCGATGGCGGTGCCGATTTCGGGGGTGTGGGCCTGCGCGGCGATGGTCTCCCAGCGCGCCTCGGCGGGGACGTAGAAGATGTTCTCGGCGGTGTATTCGTCCTTGTCCTCCTCGAAGCCCTCGCCCTCGTCGACGAGCTGGCGGTATTTGGTCTCGAACTTGTCGGAAATGTATTTCAGGAAGATCAGACCCAGCACGACGGACTTGTATTCCGACGCGTCGATATTGCCGCGCATCTTGTCCGCCGCGCGCCAGATCTCCTTCTCGAAGCCGATATCGGCCGTATTCATGGTTGCCATAGGTGATTGGAAAGGAATATTTCGAGTAAAGATAGCGGTTTTTCGGGAAAGTCTGTGCAATTTTTCATACAAAAACGGTGCGGCGGCGGAGTGTTACCGTTTGAGGGTATGTTGTCGGATTACCGGACGTTCGGGGCGGACGGGGTAGCCCAGGCGGGTCATGAGTTCTACATACCGTTGGCGGAACCAGGCGTGTGCGGGTTGTCGGTCGATGAATAGCTGGAAGCCTCCGGGACCGTTCGGATCGCGTTGCAGGCGGATCTCGGTATTCGAGACGTCGAAGCGGCGCGAATACTCTCGCGTATAGAGTTCGCCCGATACATAGAGGGGTTTCATGGCGATGATCTCGCGGGCGCCCGACTCCGAGATTCCCATGTCGCGGCAGTATTCGCCCCAGCTGATAAGTGTCTGCGTGTCGGGCAGCCAGTGTTCGATGCGGTCGAGCTTCGCCTGCAGCTGCTGTTCGGCCTGCCCATGTCGGGCCTTCTTCTCACGGTTGGCACGGTTCAGCGACCCGATCTGTTCGTGCAGGGCGGCGTTCTCCGCGTTGAGGCGGTCGATCTCCTGCTGTTGCCGCTTGATACGCGAGGTGCCGATCATCGCCCCGATTCCCTCGACGATGTTCGACCCGACCTCTGCCGCGGCGTTTTTCAATCGGGCACCCTTCAGTTCGCCCTTCACGCTCTTCAACTCGGCCTCGGTGCGGTTCAGTTCGGCGCTCTTCTGCGCCTGGAGCGTGGCGGTCTGTTCATACTCGGTGCGCACCTGCCGCTCCTGTTGTTTGAGCAGCTCGACGGCCTTCCGCTTCTGCTCTTCGAGACGGAGCAGCGCGTCGATGTTCTCCTGCAGATCCTGCTGCTGGGCAATGGCCTGTCGGTAGAACTCCTGCGTGGTGACGTGGCGCGCCTCCGAACCGTCGATGCCGCGCTCCAGTCCGTATTTGGACATTGCCGCGGCGTAGCTGTCCTGATACTGCTTGAGACGGACGCGCGACATGACATCATCGGCGCAGAGGCGGGGCCGTGCGGCGGATTTCGTGCGGTAGTGCCGTTTGCCGGGTGTTTCGGATGCGGCGGTGCGGGCCTTGCGGCGCTCGCCCGTGACGATCGGCACCACGGCGGCGTGGATATGCGGGGTCGATTCGTCGCGGTGTACGACGGCCGAGACGACATTCTCCGCCCCGAAGGTCTCGCGCAGCCAGGCGAGGTTGTCGGCACACCACTCCGGAAGCCGCCCCTCCTCCTCGATGCGCTTCATCGCGTCGTGCGAACCGGTCAGCATGACGCGGATCACCCGCACCTGGTTCGTTCCGATCTTGCGTGTGAGGCCGGCGTGTTCGAGTCGGTAGTTGATCGCCTCCGTACGGTCGGCCACCTCTTCGGGAAACTCGACGAGCTCCTCGTTGAGGCAGGTGCGTTCGGGCGAGGCGTTGGTGGGTATCTTCGTGCGGGCGATGTGGGCGGTCATCGCCGCCTCGTTGCCCGGGGCTTTGTCGAGATGCAGGACGGCATATCCCATGGTGTGGTCGTTTTTTTTGGGGGGGGTGGTTGAAGAGGGGACCGCCTCGGCGGTCGGCGTGCGCAGCACGACAAGGGGTGTCCAGAGGGGCTTGACCCTTTGGCCTATTGGGGCTTTTTCAGCGTCGGCGGGCCGATGCGTCGGAAAAAGCCCTAATAGGCTATGGCTTTTTCCTTGGGGGAAAAGCCGCGGTCGCGAAGCGGCCGATGGGTGGGCGACGGTTCCGGTGTCATTCCGGGCGACGTTACAACTTGCGGCCGCGACGACGCGGCGTGCGGGAAATCTTCGCGGAGGGTCGGAGCGATTCGTTCAGATCCTTGTGGGTGCGGTAGCTCTCCGCCCGGTCGATGACGGTTGCACCGGGCAGGGCGCTGCGCAGCCGTTCGAGGGTGAGGCGCCCCGCCTCGTCGTTGTCGAGGAAGGTGTGGATCGTCGCGTGGCGTGCGAGAAACGGAAGGGCGCGGGGTAGGTTCACCACGGAGTTGAGCACGGCGGTGTCGACGGCCGGTGTCGGCTTGTGTTGCAGCGTCAGGTAGGAGAGCAGGTCGAAGAAACCCTCGAAGAGCAGTGCTGTGTCGCCGTGCCGGTCGAAGGTCGTGATGGTTTTCGGGGCGCTGCTCCCCTTGAACTGCGGGCTGCGCAGCTCCCAGCCTCCGGCATCGTTGCGGAAGCCGATGGCGAAGAAGCGCCGCTCGCCGACGGCGTAGTGAACCTCGCGGCACAGCGCTCCGGCCACGGCGGGGTCGATGCCGCGTTCGCGCAGATAGCCGATCAGCGCTGGGTGGCGAATCTCCCCGACGCTGAGAATCCGTAGCGGGGAGTCTTCGCGCGGCGAGGCGGTTGGCAAGGGCTGGAAGAGGACTTCGTTCGCGGCCTCTTTGCGCAGGTGTCGGATAGCTTCTGCCATGCCGCACCCTTCGATGCGCATGACCAGCTGGAGGAGCGTGCCCCCTTCACCCAGTCCGAAGTCGTACCAGAGCCCCTTGTCGTAGCGGACGCTGAAGCTGGGGGTGCGCTCTTCGCGCAACGGCGAGAGGAACATGCCGTGGGTGGCGGTTTCGCGGTGGGGCTGCAGCCCCCGGCGGAGGAGATACTCCCGGATGCCGATGCAATCTGAGACCGTCTTCATGGCTATCGGCTTTTGATGGGGACAATCCGGTGCAGTGCCGCCTCGACGTCGCTGTCGCGGAAGAGCACGCGCCCGCCGATCTTGTGGGCGCGGATCCGGCCGCGGTTCACCCAGTCGTTGAGCGTCACGAGCGAGATGCGCAGGCGGCGGGCCGTCTCGCGGCGTGTCAGATAGTTCGGCGTCTTGGCGGAGGGTTCGGGGTGGAGCTGCCGCAACTCGTCGCGCAGCGATTCGCGAATCATCTCCGAGAGTTGGTCGGCAGTCATGCCGCTCAGAAAGATTTCCTTGGTCATAACGATTCGAATTTGGTTGATGACGCAAAGAAAGGCTTTCCGAGTCCCTCCCGAAAACGGCGAATGGCGTTACAAATCAGCGCCAACCGATGCCAACCGGTGCCACGCCGAGGACATGCCGAGGACATGCCGCCGCCCGTTTCCGGACTTTGGCATTCGTTTGCGTCGGTTGGCACTGTCGTGTAATCGGATTCTGCTCGGGACAAAAAAAGAGGACGGCACCCGCCGTCCTCGTTGATGATGTGGTTTTCGAGCCTATCGGAACCGTTCCAATACCTCCCGAACGGCGTTGGCTGCAAAGAGGGTGTCGCCGCCGGCCGAGATCTGAACGCGGCACGGCTCCAGCCATCCGTTCGTAATCCATCGGTCGAGCGTCGGTCGTGCGACACCTAGCGCCTCGGCCAGCTCCTTTTTGTTGAAGAGCCGGCTGCCGTTTGCCATCAGATAGCGCTCGCCCTTGTGCACGCCCAGCCAGTAGTCGAAGCGGCGGAGGATTGCGTCGGCATCCTTCAGCTTTGGCTCATACCGTTCGTAAGTCCAGACGTGCAGGCTCGACGGATCGAATCCGGCAAACTCCGGCCGCTGGTGCAGCTCCCGGACGAGCGTCTCGAAGCACTCCAGCTCGGAGGCCCGGATCGTTATTTTTCGGCGGCGAGGCATTGAAAAGTCCTTAATTTTCTATTTGAAAATGAATTTAAGTGCTTTTTGTTGCTTGATTATCAATGTGTTGCTATTCTAATAACAATTAAAAAGCACTTAAAAAGCACTTGAACGGTATTTGAACGGTATTTGAACGGTATTTGAACGGCACTTAATTAATGAACCAGTCTGAATTGGGGCCTTTTGATTTATTTGAGATCTTCTCCAGTTTTCTCAACTTGATCAGCATATTTGTGATTTTGTCCTTTTTTTGCTTTTCATTAAGCAGGTCCGGCAACAGAGGCCAAAGCAATTCATCGATCTCTTTTCGGGATAAGGATTTATGGTCACGCAATGCAGTCAGAAGAAACTCTTCGCAACGCTTATTCCCAAGACCTTTATGCCCGGAATATTCGATCTTCTGCCCGACTTTCTGTGCAATATGTTTTGCAATATATACCTTGGGTTTTCGTCCTTCGATCAGATGCTTGTTTCTCAGACGCGTGATTTCCTCGTCAGACAATGTCTTCCCCAATTGCAGGCGGTTCAGTAGTTCGATGTCAAGGAGGCTCAGATCGGTATTCTGTGCCAATATATTCGCGTAATTCATATCGAGAATCTTGCCTGTAATGGTTACTTCGACCCGATTATTGGATAAATCGTAGTCCGGCAAGGGGAACAGTCTTTGTCTCTGGTAATAGTACATCTTGCGAATACCGCTGCCGATTGTATCGACCATTTTCAGTCCTACCATTGCTGTTGCCAGAAATTGATTTCTGTATTGTTCCTCCGGAGCATCGCTGATGAGTACCCGTTCGATATTGCCGGGAATGAAAGATCCTTTGTTCGAAAAGACCAGTTTGTCGTCGTACTCCACTACGTTGATCTGTCCTCCTAGTGTATAATCTTGATGGGCTATCGCGTTGTTTAATGCCTCTCGAATTACATAGGGCTCATAGGTGTCGATCTCTTCAGGGAACAAGGTCTTGTGTTCGGGGTTGATGTAACGGTATTTCAGATTGCGTATTTTGTTGTAAATCCTATCAACGGCCAATACGAACGGACAGGATACGATCATGTAATCCCGTTCGATGTTGTCTTGTCCTCGCAGAATCCATTTGATTTTGGCTACTGCGGGAGAAATCAAATGCTCGCTTTCTTCTTTACCAAGCAGGACGATGGCGGTATTGGTGATCTTACCACGAATCGTAATTCTTGCCTTGTTCAGGAATGTGATGTCGTCCCATGAGGCGATTTCGTCCGTTTTTTCCTCATGGGCTTTTGTGTATAACTCTCTCGCCTTGGCAATGGCTGCCGGATCCAGGTCTTCCAAAGAGGCATTTTCGATGATTCCCGCGCTCCAATCCTTCAATTTGACTTGGTAGCGTATGCGTTCAATTTTTTCGATAGCCAGTCCCTGTAAAGATTCTCCATCGCGTCCGTAGTAATGATCTTGAAAAGCGATTGGGATTCCCTGTGGAGCAGGCGGGATTTGGAACATTACAACTCTTTTCCCGTTTCTGTACAGTAACTCATATATCTCGACGAAGGTATGGCGCCCAGTGGTTTGATCTGCAATTTTTTTCTTTATTGCATCGAGAGCCGGGCGAGAGTTTTTATACTGACTTCCGACTACCTCATGAGATTTGTTCTCTATGCCGAATATTAACCAAGCGCAATCCTTTTCTTTCAGGTTGGCTTCATTGCTTAAGGCCGAAAAGTATTGTCCGAGGTCTCGATCATCGAAATTCCGTTCTGCTCTTTTGAATTCAACGACCTCGGTCTCTGCCGGAAGACTTAATAAAGAGTCGAGTATGGATGTCAGTTTTTCGGCTGTCATAGACTTAAGTTTTTGTAAAATTACAAATAATTCTCGATAATCAGCAGTTGCGGTCGTTTGTGTGAAAATTCATGTGGGCTTTTGTTACCGCCGTAAAATTTACGGCGGTAACATTTCGTCTTACTTCCCGCTGAAATAGGGGTGGCTCATCAGCTCCAGAGCGGTCTGCTCCTCGGTGATCTTGATGTACTTCATGAACTCCCGTTCGGTCTTGTGGCCCGTGATCTTCATGATGGCGATGGTCGGGATCCCCGCCAGGTACATGTTCGTTGCGCCGCTGCGGCGTGCCGTGTGGGTCTTCACCAGGTCGCACTTCTCGACCAGCCGACTCTTCTTCTCGCCATTCTCGATGTAGGAGACCTCGACCTTCTCCGTGATGCCCGCCTCGCGTGCAATCTCCTTGATGAGGTGGTTCACCTTCTGTTCGTAGGTTCTCGGCAGCCGGTTGTCGTACTTCTTCAGGATGGCCTGCAACTCGGGCCGGACCGGAATGACGACGTGGTTGCCGGTCTTCTGCTGCTTGAGGTCGATGACCTGCTGTCCGTTCTCCAGTGTGCGGATGTTGCCTTCGTTGATGGTCGAGTAGTCGCTGAAACGCTGCGCCGTGTAACACCCCACCAGAAAGATGTCGCGGGCAACGTCCTTATGCCGGTTTTTCGAGAGGTCGAGCGCGGCGATGGCCCGGATCTCCGACTCCGTCAGGTAGATGTTCTCCACGTCGGCCGTCAGCACGCGGAACTTGCGGCTCTCGATCGCCCCGTTGTCGTGCAGACCCTCCTCGCGGGCCGCTCGCATGATGATCTTCAGCTCCTTGACGTGGCGGCCGATCGTATTGACGGAGTAGTTTTTGGCGGTGAACCAGGCGACGAAGTCGTCGTAAAACTTCAGGTCGATGTCGGCAAAGTCGAACTGCTTGCGCCGGGCTTTGCAGTACTCGTCGAACTGTACGACGAATCCCTTGTAGTTCTTGATGGTCGAGGGGCCGTATCGGAGTTTGTGGATGTTCAGCCGGGTGCCCTCCTCCATTTCGCGCGTGAAGCGGGCAATGTAGTCGCTGAGCGATTCGCGGCTGCGGGCATGGCGGCCGGTGGTGAGGCTGCGCGGGTGGTGGAAGCTGTAGATGATCTTCTCCAGCCGTGTCTTCGTCATTGCGTGCTCGGGATCCTTGGCAATCTCTCCGAGGATGTGGCTGCGCAGTTCGGAAAGGTTTTTGGTCAGCTCGCGCCCCTGCTGCTCGGTGAAGTCGTCGGTAAAGGTGAAGCGGCTCTTGACCGTCTGCCGCTTGTTGTCCCAGGCGTCCGTCAGCACCATATATTGGCTGTCGACGTAGAACTGGTTGCCGCGGCCAACCGTGAAGAGAATTTGGATTTTGACCAGTTTGTTTTTCTGGGTCGAGCGGATGCGATAGCAGAATGAAGCCATAGGTCAGGAGGTTTTGTCTGCTGCAAATGTAATCATTTTTGTCATACATTTGTCATACGTCGGCCGAATTTTCGAAAACTTCCAGACCTCGCAGTTGATGAAAAACAGCTGTAAAATATTGATATATAGATAAAATGAAATTCAAATCGGTAAAATTTGATTCAAATTTATGGCGTCCGCTTCAGACCTCAACTGAAGCAGCGAATGCTGCCGGAAAGTCGCCGGACGGCGTGCGCGGAAATGGCGCGAGAGCAATGCCGGACGGCAATTTTCCACCAAGAAAGTCCTTGGAAGCTAATAACTTCCGAGGACTTTTTCTTTGTCAGGACCCTTATCAGCCTCGGTTGTTTCGTTATCGCTTGTAATTCAGCAATAACAAGGCGTCAGCCTGCTCGTCAGTATCTTCGAGCATGTCCCGCGCCAGCTCGTTGCCGCCAATTGAAAACCTCCGTATTCCGATTCCGGAATGCGGAGGTTTTTTGATCGGAGCCGGACGGCGGTTCCGGCATCCTTCGACGCAGTTTCGCCCTTACCTGTTCCCGGCGTACAGGCCGCTCATTATGTCGGTGATCTGTTTCCAGGAATTGCCGCCGTCGTTGGCCGCTTTGGCTCCGGGCGTCGATCGGCCGTCCTCGATGTACTTCTTCACCCGGGCGGCCATCTCCCTGATCCGGCCCGCGTATTCCGGATTGTTTATCTGGTTGACCTTCTCTTCGGGATCGTTGACCATGTCGTAGAATTGCAGCGGGGCTGTCCGTCGATCCTGTACTCTTCGCCGGAACCGTTTCCCGCGTTGAATATCAGCTTGTACTGCGGCGTTCGGTAGGTGAAATAGCCGGCTCCCGACGTGGCGATCAGGTCGGTCCGGGCGGCGTTGCCCGAGCCGTCGAGTATCGGCCAGAAGCTGAAACTGTCTTCGGCCTCGTCGTCGGCTATCCGGTAGCCGAGCATGTCGGCGAACGTGGCGTACAGATCGGTCAGCGAGACGAGCGAATTATCGGTCACGTGTCCGTACCGGTCGCCCCACGACAGGATGAAGGGAATGCGGTGGCCGCCTTCCCAGCCGTGCGACTTGTAGCCCCGGTAAATATAGGACGGATAGTGCCCTTTCCGGTTTATCCTGTCCATGTTGATGTAACCGGCGCAGCCGTTGTCGGCGGCGAACATGACGATCGTGTTGTCGTATTTGCCGATCTCCTTCAGCTTTCGATTGACCCTGCCGACGATGTCGTCTATCATCATCACCAGGTCGCCGTAGTCGCCGATCTTGGATTTGCCCTTGAACTCCTTGCTCGGGAAAAGCGGGATGTGGGGAGCCGTCAGCGCCATGTAGAGGAAGAACGGCTTGTCGGAATCCTTGTTTTCGTCGAGGTATTCGAGCATCTTGTCCGCCAGGTGGGGCTGCATGCCGTCGGCGCTCCAGTCGCTGTGGCCGATGCCGCCCTTGATTTTATACAGTCCGCCGCCTGATTCTTCGAATCTCGTGTTCGGCTGTTTCTCCGCCATGTCGTTGACCATGTAGAGGTACGGAGGTCCGGACGGCGAGGTCAGCCCGTAGAAATAGTCGAATCCCCGATCGGTGGGACCGTTGGCCACGCGCTTCGTGAAGTCGATGTTGTCGACGGTTTTCGCCTTGCCTTCCTTGTATGTCAAATCCCACCCCAGATGCCATTTGCCGATGGTCGCGGGTTCTTTCCGAAGGCCCCGTAGCACGAGGCCAGTGCCCCCAGCAGGCACGACGAGGTAATGAGCAGGTTGTTTTTTCTCATCGGACAAATGGGTTAATGGTTTGAATACCCAAAGGTAGCGATGTTTTACGGACCGGGCGGACAATATTCGACCTTAAAAGGCCATTTTTCGACCAGGATGGCCGTTGCAGGGCCTCGCTTGATCCGGTCTTTTATGCTTCGCGGCGCATCGAGAGCGCAATGCGGCCGCGAACGGTGTCCACGCCCGTCACCCGCACTTCGACGTGCTGTCCCAGATGCACCACGTCGGCCGGCGAAGCCACGTAGCGGTCGGCCAGCTGCGAGATGTGCACCAGCCCGTCCTGTTTGACGCCGATGTCGACGAAAGCCCCGAAGGCCGTGATGTTGGTGACGATGCCCGGCAGAAGCATTCCCTCGCGCAGGTCGCCGATCGTGTGCACGTTGGGGTCGAATGCGAAGACCTGCAACTGCTCGCGTGGGTCGAGCCCCCGTTTGTCGAGCGCCTCGAGGATGTCCGTCACGGTCGGCAGCCCCGCTTCTTCGCTCACGTATCGTTCGGCCTTGAGACCGCTGCGCAGCTGTTTGTCGGTTAGCAGGCGTTCGACCGTCACGCCCGCGTCGGCGGCCATCCGCTCGACGACGGCGTACGATTCCGGGTGCACGGCGCTGTTGTCCAGCGGATTCGCGCCTCCGACGACCCGCAGGAACCCGGCCGCCTGCTCGAAAGCCTTGGCTCCCAGCCGCGGCACTTTGAGCAGCGCCCTGCGGCTTTTGAACTCCCCGTTCGCCGCACGGTAGGCCACGATGTTCTGCGCCAGCACGGGTCCCAGCCCCGATATGTAGGTCAGGATGTGTTTCGAGGCGGTGTTGATATTGACGCCGACGCGGTTGACGCAGCTTTCGACGACCGTCCGGAGCCGCGCCTTGAGCTTCGCCGGGTCGACGCTGTGCTGGTACTGCCCCACGCCGATCGACTTGGGGTCGATCTTGACCAGCTCCGAGAGCGGGTCGATCAGGCGGCGTCCGATGCTCACGGCCCCGCGCACCGTCACGTCGTAGTCCGGGAACTCCTCGCGCGCCGCGGCCGACGCCGAGTAGACCGACGCGCCGTCCTCGCTCACCATGAATACCTCCACGCCTTCCAGCCCCAGTCCGCGGACCAGCTGTTCGGTCTCGCGGCCCGCCGTGCCGTCCCCGATGGCGAACGCCTCGGCCTTGTACCTGGCGGCCAGCGATTTCAGCGTCTCGGCCGCTTCGGCCGCCCGGCCCTGCGGCGGATGGGGGTAGACGGTCGTGTTGTGCAGCAGGTTGCCCTGCGCGTCGAGCGCCACGACCTTGCATCCCGTGCGGAATCCCGGGTCGATGGCCACGACGCGCTTCTGCCCCAGCGGCGAGGAGAGCAGCAGCTGGCGCAGGTTCTCGGCGAAAACCCGGATCGCCTCGTCGTCGGCCTTCTCCTTGGCCGCCGCGAGCTGTTCGGTCTCGATCGAGGGGCGTATCAGGCGTTTGAACGCGTCGGCCACGGCCGCTTCCATCCATTCGCGCGTCGCCGAGCCGGGCCGTACGAACAGCCGGCGGAGACTTTCGATGCAATGTTCGGCATCCACGTCGACCGCGATTTTCAGAATGCCCTCCTCCTCGCCGCGGCGCATGGCCAGGAAGCGGTGCGACGAGATGCTGCGCAGGGGCGTCTCGGCGTCGAAATAGTCGGCGTATTTCGCCCCTTCCGTCTCTTTGCCTTTGACGAGTTTCGAATGGACGATGCCTTCGCGGGCGAACGTGCGGCGCAGCGTATTGCGGGCGCGCTCGTCTTCCGAGATACGTTCGGCGACGATGTCGCACGCCCCGGCGAGGGCCTCCTCCGGGGTCGGCACTTTGGCCGAAACGAACCGCCGGGCCTGCTGCACGACGTTGCGGGACTGCTGCGCCAGGATGATTTCGGCCAGCGGCTCCAGGCCCCGTTCGCGCGCCACGGTGGCCCGCGTGCGGCGTTTGGGTTTGTAGGGCAGGTAAATGTCCTCCAGCTCCACCGCATCCCAGCACTCCGCGATGCGCCGGCGGAGTTCCGGGGTCAGCCTGCCCTGCCCCTCGATGGTCGTGAGCACCGTCTGCTTGCGGGTTTCGAGTTCGGTGAGCCGGTCGAGCCACTCCTTGACGGAGGCGACCTGCACCTCGTCGAGCGAGCCGGTCGCTTCCTTGCGGTAGCGGCTGATAAAGGGGATCGTCGCCCCTTCGCGGAGCAGACGCACGGTCCCCTGCACCTGGTGCAGCGGAATTTGCAGTCGTCGGGATATGATTTGTTCGATCATGTTCGGAAAAATGTTCTTCGGCAAAGATAGGAAAAAGCCACCCCGGCGGCAAATCCCGGGGTGGCTTTCGCGACGGAGCAGCTTCTATTCCGCCGTGAGCAGGAATACGCCGCTGTCGTAAATCTTCGGCATCGAGGGGTTGATGCCGGCGTTCGAGAGCATCTCGCCGCTGAAGGTTTTGCCGTCGAACCAGTTGCGCGATTTGTCGACGTTCAGTTCGCGGATGGTGTAGCCCGTCTTCGGGTCGAGTCCCTGCAAGCGGAATTTCGGGATCAGCGAGCGGCCCTGGTACCGGAGGCTGTACGTGAACAGCACGGCCTGCTTCCGGTCCTTCGAAACGTACATCAGGCCGTAGCAGCCGCTCTTGTCATAGGGCGTGCCGATGCGGTAGAGGTCGCCCTGCATCACGATGTCGCGGTACTCCTTGTAGCTGGCGATGGCCCGGCGGGCGAACTGCCGCTCCTCGTCGGTCATCTGCCTGGGCTGAAGCTCCATGCCGAGGCGTCCGGCGCAGGCCATGTCGAAGCGGAACTTGATGGGCGTGATGTTGCCCGTCTGGTGGTTGGGCGTGGCCGAGACGTGCGAACCCATCACGACGGCGGGGTAGAAAAGGCTCGTGCCGTACTGGATGCGGGCGCGCGAAAGCGCCTCGGTGTTGTCGCTCGTCCACACTTCGTCGAAATACTTCAGGGCGCCGTACTCCACGCGGCCGCCGCCCGAGGCGCAGGCCTGGATCAGCACGTCGGGGTATTTGGCGCGGATGCGTTCCATCACCTTGTAGAAGCCCTGCGCGTAGTCGATCCAGAAGCGCGACTGCTCGTCGGCCGGGAGGTAGGCCGAACCCACGTTGTTGGCGTTGCGGTTGGCGTCCCACTTGATGTAGTCGATCTTGTCCGAGAGTTTCATCGTGTTGTCGAAGACTCCGAACACGAAGTCCTGCACCTTGGGGTTCGTGAGGTCGAGCAGCCACTGGTTGCGGGTCGTGGGCGCTTCGCGCTTCGGCGGACGGACGATCCAGTCGGGGTGCTTCTCGGCCAGCTCGCTCTTGGGGTTGACCATCTCCGGTTCGATCCAGATGCCGAACTTCAGTCCCTTCGAGTGGGCGTAGGAGGCGATGTGGTCGATGCCTTCGGGGAGTTTCGCGGCGTTCACCTGCCAGTCGCCCAATCCGGCGTTGGAGTTGTTGCGCGGGTATTTGTTGCCGAACCAGCCGTCGTCGAGGACGAACATTTCCAATCCCATCGAGGCCGCGTCGTCGATCATCTGTTTCAGGACCTTGGCGTCGAACTTGAAGTAGGCGCCTTCCCAGCTGTTGAGCAGCGTGGGGACGACCTCGTGGCCGTGGTAGACGCCGTAGTTGCGCGCCCAGTCGTGGAGGTTGCGCGAGGCGCCGCCCGCGCCGCAGAACGAGTGGGTGTAGATCATTTCGGGCGTGGTGAACGACTCGCCTGGGCGGAGCCTGTACTCCGAGGCGTTGGGGTTGGCGCCGGCCAGGACGGTCAGCACGTCGAATTCGTCGACCTCGAAGTTGAGGCGGAAGTTGCCGCTCCAGGCCAGCGCTCCGGCGATGACTTCGCCGCAGGTCTCGCTGAACGAATCGCTGTTCAGCGAGAGCAGGAACGCCGGGTTTTCGGTGTGGGTCGTGCGCACCTCGCGCGTCGACTCGATGCTTTTCGATCCGTGGGTCAGCAGCGTGTGGTCGACCTGCGCTTCACGCGCCCAGGCCCCGTAGAGGTGCGTCAGGAGGTATTTGTCGGCCTTCAGCGGGAGCGACGAGGAGTAGAAGCTGTGCAGCGTGACGGGACCCTTCTCGCGGTTGCGGATCACGGCGTGCGTGGTGATGACGTTCTCGCGGGCGTAGGCCGTGAAGACCAGTTCCACGTCGAGCGCCTGACAGCAGTCGGTCATCTTCACGACGGTCTCCGTCACGTTCTTGTCGGAGAGCTGTTTCGAGGCGTGCGACACGTAGCGCAGTTCGGTGTTCATGTCGCCGTCGGCATGGGTGACGCGCAGGGCGGGTTCGCGGAAGTTGCGGCCTCCCGTCGCGGGATAGGCCAGGTCCTCGGTTCCGTGGTCACTGCGGCGGTTGCTCTTGTAGTCGGCCAGCGGCGCCGGGTCGTCGATGCGTCCGCCGAAGTGGCGGAAATAAACTTCGCCTCCGGGGGCGGCGGTGAGCACCATCGAGACCTTGTCGGTGCTGATGTCGATGACCTGCTGCGGCGCGGCGGCCGATACGGTGTTCGCGGTAAAGGCGGCAATCAGGGGGATCAGTAGTTTTTTCATACGCTTTAAACGGTTTCTGCGTCCAAAGATACGAAAATATGCGAAACTATACGAAATAAACCGAAATAACACCGTAATTCCGGCGGCTTCCGATCAGAACGTATAGGCGACGCGCAGGTAGCCGTAACGGCCCAGGTAGGAGGTTGAGGAGGTGACGATGTAATCCGTGTCGAAACTCGTGGTGGCGTAGTCGGGGCGGTTGAGGATGTCGATGACGCCCGCCGAAAGCCCCAGCCGGTTCTCCTTGCCGAACTTGCGCCCCGCCGAGGCGTTGAGGATCACGTTGTGGCGCGTGAGCGCGTGCGAGCGGCTGTTGCAGTAGAATTCGTAGAGCGTGCCGACCGACCCGAAATACTTGCCGAAGCGCAGGTCGACGCGCGCCGTGAGTTGTTCGCGCAGCTCCTGCGCGGTCTCTTTCTGCGTGGTGTAGGAACTCATCGAGGTGTTGGAGCGGATGTTGAGCTTGACCTTGCTCGAAAAGCCCGAGTCGAAGCCGAAGCCGAAGCCGAGCGAATGGCGGACCGAGTGGAAGAGGTCTTCGCCGGTGAAATAGGGCGTCTGGCTGAAGCCGTAGTTCACCGAGACGTTCAGGGTCGAGCGCAGCGGGTTGATCTGCTGTGAGTAGGAGACCCTGCCCCCGAGGTTGTAATTGCCCCCGACGTTGGCCTGCGTGGTGAGCTGCGCACCCTTCCGTGCCGTGTAGTCGTACTGGGGCAGGTAGGTGTCTTCGAGGAAGAGCGTGCGTCGCTGGGCGATGTAGTTGAAGGTGTAGCTGCCGTTGAGCCGCACGCTGAAGGAGAGGGCCTTTTTGACGTCGGTGAACTGGAATCCCGCCGATCCCGAGAGGTCGTTCTGCAACTTGAGACCGGGGTTTCCGGCCTGCAACGAAAGGGGGTTGGTGGCGTTGAGCGTCGAGCGCAGCGCGTCGAGCGGGATCATCTGCGGGAAGGAGGCCAGGTTGAACGAAAAACGCTTCCGCGACTTGCCGACCGAGAGGTAGACCGTCGGGTTGAGCTGGAAGAACAGCCGCGGGAAGCGCTCCTCCTTGGGGAAGCGCTCGCTGCGGGCGATGTCGTAGAGCACTCCGCCCAGTCCGGCCATTATCCAGACGTCGCCGCTCCGGTATTGCAGGCTGGTTTGCAGGCTGTGCGTGTAGGTGTCGGTCGTGTAATGGTAGGAGTTGACCGTGTCGACGACGCCCTGCGGGTCGGAGAGGAAATCGACCGCCAGCTGTTTCGAGCGGGCGTAATCGCGGCTGAAGTTGTATGAGGCGTTGACCGAACCCTTTTTTCCCAGTTTGTAGCGGTAGCCCAGATTGGCGCCGAACGAATAGTTGCGGCTGTCGCCGTCGTTGCGCAGTTTGACCTGCAGGCCGGGTGTCGAGGCCGTCGTGTCGACCCGCCAGCCGTCCCGGTCGCCGGGTGCGTATTTGCCCGAGACGTTGAACGACAGGGTCGACCGTTCGGAAATTTTCGAGTGGAAGAAAATGCTGACATTCAATCGGATGTTGCGTCTGTCGGAGTTGCTGTTGAGGTTCGTCCGGGTCTTTTCGTCGTCGATCCGCTGCTGCGTGCGGCTGTGCCCGAGTGTGGAGCCGTCGTCGATCGAAAAGGTGGTCATGGCCCCGAAAACCTTCTTCTTCCGCTGGATGTTGACGTAGTTCGAGATCTCCGCCGAAAGCGATTTCGAGAGCGATTCGTTCCGGCTCTCCTCGCTGCGCAGGGCATAGGCTTCGGTCGGGAAATATTCGGTCTGCGAGGACCCCGTGCTGCTCTGGCGGCTGCGTCCGAACCGGACGGCGGTCGATACGTTGGTCGAGTCGCCCCGGCGCAGGGTATAGTCCGCCTGGGCGTCGGTCTGTTTCGTGGGGGTCGTCTTCGAGTCGAACGAGACGCCTTCTCCCTGCCGGATGTTGTCCTTCGAGTTGGAGGCTTCGAGACGCCAGTTGCCCCTTTCGGTGTTGCGGTAAAAGCTTCCGGCCTCGGAATGGCGGATTTCATGCCGACCCGAGTAGTCCCTTTCGAGGCTCGCGCCGAGCGTGCCCTCCAGATTCCCGCCCAGGATGTAACCGCGCTTCGACTTGGTTTCGACGTCCATCACCTTCTCTTTTTCGGCCGTGTTGTCCCCCAGGCGCTTTGCCTCGGGGCTGAAATCCTCGTAGACCCGCACGCTCCGGACGTCCGAGGCTTCGAGGTCGGTGAGTGCGTAGGAGGTTTTCGAGCCGAAGAGGTTTTTCCCGTCGATCAGCACCCGTTTGACCTCCTGCCCTTCGGCGTAAATCTTGTTGTCCTTGATCTCGACGCCCGGCAGCTGCTTCAGCAGCTCCGCGAAACGGTCGTCGGCCATGGTTTTGAACGCCCCCGCGTTGTAGACCGTCGTGTCGCCCCGGAAGACCATGGCGACCTGCTGCCCGACGACCACGACCTGCGCGATCGACTGTTCGTCGACCTCCATTTTGACCTCGATCCGTCCCCGGAATCCGGTGTTTCCGTAGCGTTTTTTGAACGGCTTGTAACCCACGTAGGTGACCTCCAGGTCGACCGAGTCGCGGAAAATCCGGTCGCAGCGGTAGACGGCCATGATACGGTAGAAATCCTCCTTGACGGTCGTGCCCCGCAGCGTGTCGGCCCGGCTGACGATCGAGACCGTGGCGCCCAGCAGCGGGTCGTGCGTCTCCTTGTCCTCGACCGTGACGACCGTGCGCGCCGGCCGGCCGAAGTTCATGGGTTGGTAAGAGAGGGCGAAGGATTGGAGCGCATGATTCCCCGCCGGATGTGCGGAGGGCATGCCGACAAACCCGAGAAGGGCGAGAATCAGTAGTATGTAACGCGTCAAACCGGGGGGGGTGAAGGTTTATTGGCCGCAAGATAGTAATTTCCGTCCATAGTACAGCCGGTCCGCAAAAAAAGAAATTTCGGCCCGAATGGGGCGTTTCGGATCGAAACCGCAGGCGGAAATCCGGTTAAACATTGTCGCGATATGCCGCAGGATGCGTTCGGATTGTAAGTTCGGTTAAATTCATGGTTCGAAAAGATGTTCGGAATGGTGTTTTTTTCTTATCTTGCGAAACAAGATTTGTCTTGAATCAAATGAAACTGGCATGAGGAAGAGTGGATTGAACCGCCGCCCGGCGACCGCCCGGATCAGCGTTCCGGACCATGCCGACGAATTCCCGGCCCGGGTTCCCCCCCCCGCGGGAATTGCCCTACCATCTGTTGACAGTCGCGTGTTTCCCGATGCCCGACAGTTGCGCCATGCAGCTGCCGGAAGCCGTTATTGTGTCCCCTGACCGGTGAAATCCCCATTTCTCGGGGTTGCCGCCTGTTGTGCGGCACTCTATCTTTGTCCCCCGAAAACGAATGACATTCTTACTATTCACATAACCCTGTTTGCCGTGAAGAAATTTTTACTAATGCTTTTATTGGCGGGCGTCTGCATTCCGCTGGGAGTGCGGGCCCAGGCTCCGAAGAAGGTCTCCATCGAAGGGACCGTGACGGAGTACAACACGAAGGAGCCGATTGCGGGCTGCGTGGTTTCCATTCCGACGCTTGAGCTGTGGGTGGTGACCGATGCCAAAGGCCGGTTCCGGATGCCGTCGGTGACCACCGGCAGCTACACCATCGAGGCAACCTGCCTGGGTTACGAGCCGCTTTCGTACAAGGTGACGGTCAGCGCTTCGATCGGGGCGCTCTCGCTGCGCCTCAAGGAGTCGAGCCTGCAACTCAACACCGTGACCGTAACGGCCCAGCGGGGCCGCAGCATCAACTCCTCGTCGACGATCGACCGTCAGGCGATGGACCACCTGCAAGCCACCTCCGTCAAGGACGTGATGCAGCTGCTGCCGGGCGTGCTGACCGCGAATCCGGAATTGACGAACTCCACTTCGAATTTCGTCGGCATCCGTGATCTGCCTAATTCGATGACGGACGGTAAGGATGCGAACAGCATCAACTCCAGTTCGGTGGGCGTCTATGTCGATGGAGCCGTTGTGAATAATAGCGCGATGCTGATGGGTGGAAAAGCGGCCGCTTTCGGGCAGCAAACCAGCCGGGGTATCGACATGCGCACCATTTCGACCGACAATATCGAGTCGATCGAGGTCATCCGCGGCGTTGCGTCGGCCGAATACGGCAATATGAGCGCCGGAGCGGTCGTCGTCAAGACCAAGCAGGGCCGCACTCCCTATGAAATCCGGGTGAAGACCGTGCCGGACACCAAGGCCGTGTCGCTGACTAAAGGTTATGCGTTGGGGTCCGACAAGGGTTTCCTCAATGCGTCGATCGACTACGCCAATGCGATGAAGGACATCCGTACGGTGGAGGAATCTTATGACCGCGGAACGTTTTCGGTGGGTTATACCAATACCTTCAACCGTGACCGCACGCCGTTTCAGTTCAATGCGAAGGTGAGCGGTTACCTTTCGCGCGGCACTACAAAGGCTGATCCGGACAATATCTCGCAGGCTGAACGCAAGGAGTTGGACGATCGGAACCTGTCGATCAACCTTAATGGTTCGTGGCTGCTCAACAAGTCGTGGATTACGTCGTTGAAATACGTTTTCAACACATCAATGACCCGTTAGTACGCCCGTCAGCAGATGGCGCCCAGCGCCCTCGGTGTCGCCAATCCCGGAGCTTTGGAAAACGGGGAGTATCTGACTGAATTCACCCCTGACAATTACTTGAGCGATATTCGGAATTTGAGTATGGCCTATTACACCACGGCTAAAATGGTGGCTGAACTTTCGGGGCGTTACGGCAAGGTCTACAACAAGGCGATGCTCGGTGTCGAGTGGAACAATTCTGGCAACACCGGCAAAGGACAGTATTACGAAGGCGTGCGTCCCATGTCGTTCCGTCCGGAGCCGTTCAGCGATATTCCTTTCCTGAATCAGGTGGCTGTCTTCGCCGAAGAAAAAGCGACGCTGCCGATCGGAAAAACATCGCTCACGTTGCAGGCCGGCGGACGTTTTACCTATATGGCGACGGATCGGCTGAACGATAAGTGGGCCGTCGATCCGCGTTTTAACGCCAAATATACGATCATCAGCAATCGCGCGCCGAAAAAGGTCCGCGAACTGTCGCTGCGCGCCGGCTGGGGCATCCAGACCACGTTGCCGGCCCTGCGGCTGCTTTATCCTTTTCCGGTGTATATTGACCGGGTTTCGTTCAGCTGGGGCGGAACTGCCGAGACGGGGCCTGTGGCGGCATGGACTACGTTCGTGACCCCGCAGTCCGATATGATTAACCGCGATCTGAAGATGCAGTACAGCAAGAACTTCGAAGTGGGTCTCGATTTCGATATGTTCGGTGTCAAGGGAGGCATTACCTATTATAATGAAAAGATGCGTAACGGTTATACCCTTCGTATGGTTCCGCAGGTATTGTCATTCCGGGAATACGAAACCTATAAAGGGACGGAAGTTCCGGTTTATATGGATGATCCGAACAATCCGGGACAACCGGTTCTGGGCGTGGGAGGCGAGCCGCTCGACTATCGGGATGAGAAAATATTCCATACGGCATCCGTCAAGAAACCGGCCAATGACGGTAAATACGACAAGTGGGGTGTCGAGTATACGTTCGATTTCGGGCAGATTCGTCCGGTCCGGACTTCGGTCGTTGTCAACGGAGCATACATGACCATGACCCGGAAGGATAGCGAGGGCGTGTTGTTGTACGATACTTATTCCTCGGTGAAAGTGCCTATTGACGGTAAGAATATCTACAACCCGTTTCTGGGAGCCTATTATGGAGGCAAATCCGTCTCTTCCGGTTCGGTGTACACCCGGTTCAATTCCAATATTAACCTGATCACGCACATTCCGAAGTTGCGTCTGATTACAACACTGACGGTCCAGTGTGTATGGCTCAACCGGACCCGGAATCTCCAGGCAGACGGTGTTTACATCCTCGATGACGACAATCATCCCGTTTATGGCGATTTTTCGAATGGGACGAATGGCAAGATGATCTACCGGGATCCCGATTTCTATATGAACATGGATGGTCAGCTATTGCCGTTCAATCGGGACTTGTACAACGATCCTACCTATGGAGCGGCTTACCGGGAATACCTTCAGACGGGCAGTGCGACTACGACCTTTGTCGAAAATTCGTTCAAGCCTTATTTCATGGCCAACCTCCGTGTTACGAAAGAGATCGGCAGGATTGCCCAGATTTCATTCTACGCCAACAACTTTACGAACTCGCATCCTAAAATGTTGCTGAAGAGTACGGGAACTTATAAGCGCGTAAATACGGATATTTATTTCGGCGCGGAACTAAAACTTAAATTCTAAAGAGTTGCAGATGATGAAAAAGATTTTATATTATCTGGTGCCTTTGGCGACGGCCTTTCTGCTGTGCGGCTGCCTCAAGGATATGAAAGACGGCGAATTGCTCCATGGCAACAGGGAGGTGCTGATCTCCATTGATTTGCCCGGAGAGTTGGCATCGCTCGACAAGTCGGGGTTCAAGGTGACTATGCGCAATACGAAGATCGGAAATACGTATACTTCCGAAACCGATGCGAAGGGTGAAACCCGGATCGACGCCGAATACGGAAATTACAGCGTGATTATCAGCAAAGTGGCCGATGTGGGCGGAATCAGCAAGTTCCTGCATGCCACCAGGGATTTCGTGCTGAATAAAGACGGTCAGTCGGCCGGGACGAGCAATCTCGAGATTAAGGCTACGGCGCGTGGCACGATCATTCTGAAAGAGGTTTATTTTCACAAAACGAAGACTGCCGACGGGAAAGCGAATTATAACTATGACCAGTATTTCACGCTCTGCAACAATTCCGACGATGTGCAGTATCTCGACGGGGTGGGAGTCGGATTCCACACGTCGTTCAATTCGGGAAAATCGGCCGTGTACAATAAATTCTGGTTGGGAAGCACCAGCACCGAACTCCGCGATTCCATTCCGGTCAACGCTTTCGGTTTTGTTTTCCCGGGCGAAGGCCGGGAGCACCCGATACAGCCGGGCGAAGAGGTCGTGATTGCCTTGAGCGCCGTCGAACATACGGCAGACCAGACCAGCAGACCGATGAACCTTGCCGCGGATAATGTATGGGCGATGTATATCGACCGTTTTGCTGGCTCCGCGGTAAAAGCTCCGGCCGCGGGCGTTGAACGGCTGGAATGCTTCTGTGAGCTGGCATCCGGAAATTCGATCGTTCTCTCCATCAGCTCGCCGGCGATCGTTGTATATCGGCTGCCTGAAGATCCTTATGAGTACGTTAAGGACGGAGCCATTAAAGGCCGGCCCTACGGCAAGGTGATGTATCAGCCGACGAAGTATCAGAGTATGCCCTCGATAATGGTTCCCAAGGAGTGTATTCTCGATGGTGTGGAGTTCCGCAGTAACGATACGCACGTCCCGCGCCTTTGCTCCGACATCAGTCTCCAGCCTTTGTTTATCACGACGGCCTCGTACAGCGGTCAGTCCTATATCCGCAAGGTGGACGAAAGCGCTTCGGAGATCGTAGGTCGTACGGTTTATCAGGATACGAACAATTCGGCCGACGACTGGATTCCGCTCGATGAACCGACCCTTTGCACGGAGTACAAAAACCGATAAAACGAAACAGCCATGAAGAAAAAGATCTATGCGGTGCTCCTGTTGACTGCGGTATGTGCGGGGTCGGGCGTTTTCGCCCAGTCCTCCGCTCCGAAGGAGAACCTTGAAAAATATTATACCCTGGAACGGATTCGTTCGAAAAGCGGATGGCTCGTTTCGGACAATGCGGCGGGTCTGATGCTCAATCAGGCATCGCTCTCCATTGCGGAAGTGAATTATGATTTCGAGCAAGGCGGACTGCGCAACGTTACCGATGGAGCGGAAGTGAATGCGTTCGGGGTCCGGTCCGAGTCGTACCGCCGTTGGAATCGTCTTTCGTTCTACGGTAAGTTGAGTTATGATTATGCGGCTTCGAAGGACCGCAGTTGGGCGGGAAATGCCAACATCGGAGATTCTCCGATGCTGATCGGCGATTCGATTCCCGGAAATACGCGTGATGAAACCTATGCCATCGAGGCCGGGGTTGCCTACCGTATGGGGCGCTGGGTGGTTGGAGCGATGGGGAAATACGAGGATCGCAGCCTGGCAAAGCGTCGGGATTCGCGCAATAAAACCACCTCGATGTATTTGAGCGTTCAGCCGGGTGTGATGTTTACCTCGAAGGTGGTGGACGCAGGTCTTAATTTTACGTATGAACGCTCGACGGAGCAGGTCGGCTATGCGGCTTTCGGTACGAATACGACCAGCGGAATGATCTACTTCTTCGAAGGCATGTGGTTTTATACCAGCCAGCAGCTCGGGGGAAGCGAAAAATTCTATGACGTCTATTACAAAGGCTCCGAATACGGAGGCGCCGCCCAGTTGGAATTGAAATTGGGAAAGAGGGTGAAGTTTTTCAATCAGTTCTCGGCCGAATACGGCAAAATGGAGCGTTTCCGCTTCGATTTGGACCAGCATCTGGGCGACAACGATCAGTTGACCTACCGATATCTGGGGGTGCTCAACGTTGCGGGCCGCGGGGTCGATCAGCGGCTTTCGGTCGACGCCTCGTGGGGCGACCTGCTGAAATACAACAATATTCAGGAGCTGGAACTTGATCCGGAGACCAATCAGAAACTGTACAAACAGTACGGTCGCTTCCTGAAATTCTCGCAGAAGCAGCGCAGCGTCGATGCCGATTACAAACTCTACGTCAAGCGCAACGAGTGGAGCAGTTCGTGGATCGTCGATGCGGCTTATACCTATTACAAGGCCGAATCGGAATATACGATCTCCCCGGCATGCTACGATCAGGACCTGCACTATTCGAAACTGATGCTGGGCGTGACGAAGAACTTCCGGTTCAGCGGCCGCAGCTGGCTCGACGCGACGGTGCGCGGCGGCTATACGTTCGGCGGCGGAACCGAACTGGAGAAGAGCTGCCCCGAGGGGGTGCAGATCGACAACGAGAACTATCGCGCCGACCTGCTGGCCCAGGAGTATGCCTTCCTGACCAACGACCGTCTGAACGGCGAGGCCGGCCTGCGCTATACGCACTGTTTCCCGGCGAAGAAAATGAGCCTGTACGTCGATCTGAAAGGGCGTGCGGCATGGGGGTGCAGCGGCCTGATGGACGGCAGCCGGCGCGGCGGCCTGTTCGCGGCCGTGGGTCTGAACTTCTGAACCGCGGTTCGTCATTAAAAACCCCGCAGGACGCGAAAGTCCTGCGGGGTTTTTGTCGTCGGGGATTCATAAAAAAGGAACGGACCCTTTTCGAAAGGGTCCGTTCCTTGGCGAGCGCAGGGCGGGTTATTTCACCAGCCGCATTTCATCGATCAGCTTTCCGGCGCCAGCGTATTTGTCCATGATCCACAGCACGAAGCGGATGTCGACGCAGACCGTCTTGAAGTTGGTCGGGTGGAAATAGATGTCGCCCGACATCGACTCGCGGTTGCCGTCGAACGCCAGTCCGATCACGTCGCCCCGGGCGTTGAGCACAGGGCTTCCCGAATTGCCGCCCGTGATGTCGTTGTTGGTGAGGAAATTGACGTACAGCCGGCCGTTTTCGCCCCAGCGGCCCCAGTCCTTGCTGCGGATGAGCGAAGACATCCGGTCGTCGACACGGAATTCGTAGTCGTCGGGATTGTATTTTTCGAGGTAGCCGTCGATCGTCGAACGGGAGCCGTAGTGCACGGCGTCCTTGGGCGAGACCGGGCCTACGGTTCCGTAGGTGAGGCGCATTGTCGAGTTGGCGTCGGGATATTGGGGCGTGCCTTCCGATTCGCGCATCTCGTAGATGGCGTGGGTGTAGCGGAGTTCCTCCTTGTCGGCGTCGATGCCCGACGTCTCCTCGGCCTGTTTGAGTTTCTCGGCGAAACGCCGCGAGCTGACCGAATTGGCCATCGCCGCCATCGGGTCGGAGAGGATCTCCTCGGCCGTGCGGGGCTGTGCGAACCAGGCGCAGAGCTTTTCGTAGCTGGTGCAGCAGGTGTTTTCGAACGCGTAGTCGACCAGCGCCGGAACGTTGCCCTTGAAACGGTCGTAAAGCTGCGGCAGCTGCTCGCCCCACATTTCGCGGGGCACGTTGTCGATGAAACTCTCCATCATCCGTGTCAGCACCTCCTTGTCGGTGGCCAGGTCGAAGTCCTTCATCATCCGGCGGGTGTTGGACTTCACGCCCGCGAAGTTCTTGTCGCCGTCCTGCACCGAGGCGATGCCGTCGCGCTGCATGCGGTCGACGAGCGTGCCGAGACGGTTGGCCGTCATCATCACGTCGCTCGGGCGAATCCACGTCTCCTGGTAGTAGCACTTTTCGCGCACGGCTTCGGCGCGGGCCTCGTAGCCTTTTTTGAGGTTGGCGAGCAGGTCGCCGTATTCGGCCCTGCGGGCCGGATCGGCGTCGATCCAGGCGGCGAGGCGCGCCTCCTCGGCGGCGCGGATGCCGATAACGTCGTAACGGCGCAGGCAGATGTTCTCCCACTTGGCGTAGTCGGCGTAGTTGCTGATGTTGAAATACTTGTCGCTGTACATCAGCCGCACGTCCGGGTCGGCCTCCATGTGGCGCAGCATGATGTCGAGGCGGTCGCGGCGCGCCTTGATCACCACGGGGTTGGTCACGTGCTCCTTTTCGCGCACGGCCTGCGACGACATGTAGCGGTTGGTGCGGCCCGGAAAGCCGATCACCATGGCGTAGTCCCCGTCGTGGATGCCACTCGTCGAGACATTCAGCACCTTGCGGGGCGTGATGGGCACGTTGTTCTCCGAGTAGGCCGCCGGGCGGCCCTTCGCGTCGCCGTAGACGCGGTAGAGGGCGAAATCGCCCTTGTGCTGGGGCCAGCCCCAGTTGTCCTGCTCGCCGCCGAAGGCCCCGATTTTCACGGGAGGCGCACCCACGAGGCGCACGTCCTTATAGGTCTCGTAGTAGAAAAGCAGGTATTTCTTGCCCTTCCACATCGAGGCGCATTCCACTTCGAAGGGGGTGTCCCCGCCGTACTTCCGTTCGAGGATGCCATAGACCTTGCGCGTCCCGAAGATGCCCAGGCTGTTGGCCTTTTCGAGCGAGTCGCGGATGGCCTGGGCCTCGTCCGTCACGTCGCGGACCTGCCGCAGGAAGGTCACGGTCTTGCCCTTGAGCGGCAGTTCGTCCTTTTGTTCGAGCGCCCAGAAGCCCTCTTCGAGGTAGTTCTTCGCGGGGGTGCTCAACGAGTGGATGTCGCCGTAGGCCACATGGTGGTTGGTGATGACGAGTCCCTTGTCCGAAATCACGCTGCCCGTGCCCATGCCGCCGTCGACGGCCACGATGGCGTTGCACAGCGCCGGGGACTCCTCGTTGTAAATCTCTCCGGGTTTGAGTTTCAGCCCCTCCTTCTTCATCTGGGGGTAGATCACGTCCCGGAACGTGCTGACCAGCCACATGCCTTCGTCGGCCGACGCCGCAACCGGGAGCAGGACGCAGGCCAGCAGGTAAAAAATCGCTTTTTTCATCGTCTTCTTGGTTTATCTCGAAAAAAGGGGCTTGCGTATCACAAGCCCCGGTGGTGTCAGAGGGTGTGTCCCTCGGTTTTGAAGGTGAACTTCGGCTCCTCGTCCTTGAGCGTGCCGTCCTTGTATTTCACGGGCCACACCTTGGCGTTGAGCAGTTCGTTCCAGATCTTCGCGTCGTCCCACATCGACTTGACGTAGACGATCCGCAGTACGGGAACCTCCTCGTCGTTCAATGCCACGTCGAGCCGCGTGATGCCCTCCTTGAGCGAGAGGAACCCGCGGAAGTAGGGGAAGCTGCGCTTGATGAGCGGCTTCTCGATGCCGCGGCACTCGACTTCGTAGACGCCTTTGGGGTACTTCGCGTCATCGCCGTAAGTCTCGGTGTTATGCTTGAACGGCGCCGAGAGGTCGCGGGTCTGCTCGAACATCAGGTCGAGGAACTCGCGGCGGCCGATCCTGCCGGCGGCGGGGTCGTAGCTTTTGAGCTCGTAGTGGACCGGAATCGCGCGGACCTTGCCGCCGTGGGCCAGCATGTGGGCCTCCTTGACCTCGATCGAGTCGCGGAGCATCTTTTCGGGGATCGCGGCCGACGGGTCGACGTAGAGCGTAACGGCTACCGGGCAGTCGTACTGTGCGTCGAAGCCGCAGATGCCGTCGATGTTGCGCAGGATGGCCCCGAAGTAGACCATGTCCATCTTATCGTGGAGTCCCTCGACGCCGATGCGGACCACCGACAGCGAGTCGACGCCGGCTTTCGGCGTTGCGAACTTCATGGTCGTCGGCGAGAAGATCGCCTTGTCGATGCTCGTCTCGTCGATCGCCTTGGGATCGTAGCTGATCACCACGGCGTGGCGTTTCACGAACGTTTTCACGCCGTAGACGCCCGGCACTTTCTGCATCTTCGCGGAGAAGGCCTTCGAGCTGCCGAAGCACTTTACCGAGGTGAGTCCCTCGATTTCGTAGGTCTGCATGCCTTCGACCTGCTCGTATTCGCCCCACTTCTCGTCGATGGTCGGAAGTTCCCAGTGGCTGCCGAACCACAGCGCCGCGCCGAAGAGCGCGACGGCCAGGATGCCGGGCAGCCAGCGCAGCGAGCGTTTGCCGCCGACCTGCAACGAATCTTCGGGGCAGGCCGAGACGCACGTTCCGCAGAGCGTGCAGTCGATGTGCTTCACCTTGTCGAGGTTCTTGATGTCGATCGAATAGGGGCATTTGCGTCGGCAGACGTCGCACTTGGTGCACGTGGCTTCGTCGCGGACGATGCGCAGCAGCGGGAAGACCTTGCTCTTGAGATAGATCATCTCCCAGAGGTAGCCGATGACGCAGGCGGCGCCCAGCGCCCATACCCAGGCCGAAGCCACGCCCAGCAGCCCGAGCGCCCACAGCAGGATGACGATGCCCGCGAAGGTGAGGGTGAATTTGAAGATGTTGCTCAGCGCACCCAGCGGGCAGATGTATTTGCACCAGAACATTTTGACGAAAAAGCTGCCGAGGAAGAGCAGTGCAACCGAAATGACGGTCATCCAGACGGTGATCTCACCCTTGAAGCCCGTGGCGACGGCGTAATAGGGGTCGAAATTCTTGCAGAAAAGTTCGCTGCTTGACGCCGACATGTAGAACACGTAGAACAGCAGCGCGTATTTGACGGCGCGGAGCAGGCGGTCGGCGATGCTTCCCGGGCGGATTTCGACGCTGACCTTCAGTTTTTTGCCGCCCCGGCCCATCCATTCGCTGACGGTTCCCAGCGGGCATAGGTAGCCGCAGAAGAGTTTGCTGAAAAGGATCACTCCCACGGCGAGCATGACGCCTACCATGATCTGCGTCATGGACATCGTGCATGCCAGCGAGTTGTTGACCAGGTAGCTTCCCAGTGCCTGCAGTCCGCCGAACGGGCAGTAGGCCTCCACGTCCGCGGGTTTCTCCCCGAGCGTAAGCCCGTAGACCACGAATCCCACGATTGCCGCAAGCGTGCCCCATTGCAGCAAATTCTTTAACCAATTGCTTTTTCTTTTCATTGTTCGGGTTGTAAATGATGTGTATAACGCAAAGATAGTTATTTTGAAGTTTGATTGATCCGCGACGTCCGTTTTTTAGCGTCTCCTGTGCGACTTTTTTGTATATTTGCGAAACTGCACTGCATAATTAAGCGAATCCACGATGAAAAAATCTGTTCTGATCCGTGCGGCCCTGCTCTGTCTGCTGGCCGTTCCGGCGGCGGGGCAAGTCCCCGCAGGCCCGCAAGAGAAGATGCCGCTCGACGGCGAGGTCCGGGTCGGCCGGCTCGACAACGGGATGACCTACTACATCCGGCATTACGACAATCCCCGGCAGCGGGCGGATTTCTTCATCGCCCACGACGTAGGCGCCCTGCAGGAGGAGGACGACCAGAACGGCCTGGCCCATTTCCTCGAACACATGGCCTTCAACGGAACGAAGCACTTTCCCGGAAAGGGCATTCTCAACTACCTTGCGGCCAATGGAGTGCGCTTCGGATACAACGTCAATGCCTACACCTCGCGCGACCGTACGGTCTACAATGTTTCCAACGTGCCGCTGGTGCGCGAGGGACTGGTGGACTCGCTGCTGCTGATCCTGCACGACTGGTCCTATTACATCGCCTGCGAACCCGGGGAGATCGAGTCGGAGCGGGGTGTGATCCGCGAGGAGTGGCGGCGCGGCAACGACGCCCGCTCGCGCATGGCCCGCAAGTCGGCCGAGGTCGAGTACGACGGGTCGAAATACGCCCGGCGCGACGTGATCGGCGACATGGAGATCGTCAACAGCTTCGGGCGGCAGACGCTCATCGACTTCTACCATAAATGGTATCGTCCCGATTTGCAGGCGGTGATCGTCGTCGGCGACGTGGATGTGGACGCGATGGAGCGGAAGATCCGCGACGTGATGTCGTCGATCCCGAAGGCCGAAAATCCCGCCCGGAAGGAGGTCTACGACATTCCGCAGCGCGACAAGCCCCGCTACGGACTGGTGACCGATCCCGAAACCAAGGCCGTGGCCGTGAAGCTGATCTTCTACCAGCCCTACCCGTCGGAGGAGGAGCGTGCGACGGTGGGCGCCGTGAGCGACGAACTGGCGCGCAAGGTCTTTCTCGAAATGGCGCGCGCCCGGCTGGCCGAGGCGGAGAAACGCCCCGACGCCCGTTACAAACGCGTGGTGGCCGTTCTCGGGAGCCTCGCCACATGCCGGAACACCTTCATGCTGACGGCCCTGCCCAAGGAGCACGATATGCGCGAGGCGTTGGCCGGGGTGCTGACCGACGTGGAGCAGATCCGACGCTACGGTTTCAGCCGCGAGGAGTTCGAGGCCGCACGTGCCAAGGTGGCGCGGAGCGAGAAAGCCGCGCTCGAAAAGTACCGGCTCGCCACGAACACCGACCTGGCCGGGCGGTATGTGGAGCATTTCACGCGCAATGTGCCCTACGTGACGCCCGACGACCGGACGCGGATCGTCGGCGAGCAGCTCGACGCCCTGACCTGCGAGGAGGTGAACGGCCTGCGTGCCGGCATGACCTCGCCGGAGGGGATGCTCGTGCTCGTGTCGTCGTCCGAGGAGTACATGGACAAGGTTCCCGCGGAGGCGGAGGCCTTCGACCTGATCGACTCGGTGAAGCGTGCGAAGATCGCCCGTCCCGAGCGCCGCGGGAAGTCCGCCGGACCGCTCTTTACGGAGAAGGTGACGCCCGGAAAGGTCGTCAGGACCCGCAAGGCGCCTCTCGGGGCCGAGGAGTGGACGCTCTCGAACGGCGTGAAGGTCTTCTGGCGCACCGTTCCCGAGGTGATCGGCGTCCGCAAGGTCGGGGTGACGGCGGTCAGCGAGGGCGGCTTCGCCCGCGACAGCGATGTGGAGGGCATGCACCTGCTTCAGAACTACATTCGCACGATGGGCGTGAAGGACCTCGACCGCGCCGGGATGCGCGACCTGCTTTTCGCCCACGACGCCAGTCTGATGGTGACGCTGGGGCGGACTGAAAGCGTCTTCTCGGGAGCGTCCGGCGTGGCCGACTTCGAACTGCTGCTGCAACTGCTGCATCTCTATATCACCCGTCCCAACTTCTCGGAGCAGGCCTACGGCGACTATCTCGACCTGGCCCGCGCGTCGCTCGGAAAGGAGAAGTCGCCCAAGGCGCTTTTCGCCGAGCGCGCCGACAGCGTAAAATACGGCGGCCATCCGTGGCTGCGGCGGGCGACGCCCGCGACGCTCGACCGTTTCGACCGCGAGGCGGCCCGCAGGCTCTATGACAAGCTCTTCGGCAACGTCGCCGACTTTGTCTTTTTCTTTGCGGGCGAGATGCCGGCCGCCGAGGCGCGGCCGCTCGTCGAGAAATACATCGGCTCGCTGCCCGCGGCCCCGAAGCGGAAATTCGCGAAGACGGATTTCAGGATCGTTCCCGGAGCGGCGGAATACGACGCGGTCGTCCCGGGCGCCGTGACGCCCAAATCGTCGATCGAACGCATCTACCACGGCCGGTTCGACTATACTCCGGAGAACTACGCCGCGCTGCGTTACGTCACCTACATCCTTGGCGCACGCTATTTGACGACGGTGCGCGAGGAGAAGGGCGGAACCTATTATGTCGGCGTGCATGACGAGGTCAGCGCCCGTCCCCGCGGCTACTGTCAGCTGGTGGTGAGCTTCGACACCGACCCCAAACTGTGTGAAATGCTGTTGGGCGAGGTGCAGAAGGGCATCGAACGTCTGGCCGCCGAGGCTCCCTCGGAGCAGGAGGTGAACGAGGCGATGCTCTATTTCCGGAAAGTCAACGCCGAAAGCCGGTCGAAGAACCTGAAATCCACCTCCTACTGGCTCAACAAGATGCGTGCGGAGTATTTCGACGGCGTGGATCTGGACAAGGACAACGAGGCGCTGTTCACGGCCGTGACGCCCGCCGAGGTGCGCCGCCTGGCGCGTGAAATCCTCGCCCAGGGCAACCGCTATACGGCGGTCTTCACGCAGGAGTGACGCGGGGCAACCCGCTTCCCGAAACGAAACCCGGGCGGCCTCGATGGGCCGCCCGGGTTTTTCGTGCGTGTCGCCGCGCGCTATTTGCGCGAGACCTTCAGGGCGAAGCCTCCTCCGGGAGCCATCTTCACCGTCAGCTTCCGGTCGGCGGGAATTTCGACCGACTCGCGTTTGTAGTCGCGGGCCGCCTTGTCGGCGTTGACGCCGTCGCGGAACAGTTCGGCGGTGTAGGCGCCCTCGCCCAGGAAGCCGAGGTCTATGGTCAGGGTACGGGCGTTCCAGTCGGTCATGCCGCCGACGTACCAGGTGTCGCCCTTGCGGCGTGCGATGGAGACGTACTCCCCGACGCGGCCGTCGAGACCCACGGTCTCATCCCAAGTCGTCGGGACGGAGGCGATGAACTCCGTGCATTCCGGCTCGCGCATGTAGTTCGACGGCGAGTCGCACAGCATGTTGAACGGCGATTCGAAGATCACGTATTCGGCCAGCTGGCGGCAGCGCGTGCCCTGGCTCATGGCCTCGGAGCCTACGGCGCGGAAGTTCCGGCGCGTGGCGTTGCGCATGGCGCCCTGCGTGTAGTCCATCGGTCCGGCGAGCATGCGGATGAAGGGGATCGTCACGTCGTAGGTCACCATGTCGGTCTTCTCGCTGGTCCACTTCATCTGCTCCAGCCCGAAGACGCCCTCGAAGTTGAGCACGTTGGGATAGGTGCGCTGGATTCCCGCGGGCTTGTGGTAGCCGTGCATGTCGAGGAACAGGCGGTATTTGGCGGCCGTTTCCGCGAGGCGGTAGGTGAAATCGGCGATCTTCTGGTCGTCGCGGTCGAGGAAATCGACCTTGAAGCCCTTGATGCCCATCTCCGAGTAGTGTTTGCAGACGCGTTCGAGGTCGCGTTCCGTGGCATAGAAACCGGCCCAGAGGACGATGCCCACGCCGCGTTCCTTGCCGTAGGCGACCAGTTCGGGCAGGTCGATTTCGGGGACGACCTGGAAAAGGTCGGCCTTTTTGTTCACGGCCCAGCCTTCGTCGAGGATGACGTATTCGATGCCGTGGTCGGCGGCGAAGTCGATGTAGTATTTATAGGTTTCGTTGTTGATTCCCGACTTGAAGTCCACGCCGTAGAGGTTCCAGGTGTTCCACCAGTCCCAGGCCACCTTGCCGGGTTTGATCCACGAGACGTCCTCCACGCGCGAGGGTGCGGCGAGACGGTAGACCATGTCGTTGTCGGCCAGCTGGATGTCGCGTCCGGCGATGGCGAAGACGCGCCACGGGAAGGTGCGGGTCCCCGAGGTGCGGGCGATGAAGTCCTCGCGCTCGGTCACCAGCAGTTGCAGTTCGTTGTGGCCTCCCTGCACCTCCTTGGCCGGATAGGGCGCGAAGTTGCCGCGCAGGGCCTTGCCGCCCGTGGGGTTGTAGAGGTACATGCCCGGGTAGTCCTCCAGGTCGGCCTCGGTGATGACGATTTTCGCCGTTCCGGCGTCTGCCAGGATGGGCAGGAAGGCCAGGCGGTCGTCGGCGACCTTCGAGACGGGCTGGGTGGAGTAGGTGTTTTCGAAGCTGTTGAAGTAGTAGCGGGCCAGCCCCGGTTCCTTCTTGCCGTCGCGGGCGTAGGGGACCAGCGTCGTGAAGTCCTCCGGGAAACGGATGTCCACCAGCTCGTCCGTAACGGTGATTTCGTCCTTCATCGAGGTGCGGAACCGGTAGGCCGCGCCGTCGTCATAGGCCCGGAAGTCGATGCCGTAATCCCCTTTGAACGTAAGCGTCAGCGAGTTGTATCGGTCCTCGACGGCGCTGCGCTTGTAAAAGGGCGCTTCGATGATTTCGTCGACGCTTTTTGCCGACGCCTTGCGCACCGAGGCTTTGCGGCCGAGCACGCGCCCGTCGGCGAGCGTGAGCGAAAGGGGCGAGGGGGCGATCAACTCTTTGCCGTCGCGCGAAATGGAGTAGGTGACGGCGTCGGCGCCGACATCCACGCGTACGGCGATTTTCCCGTCGGGGGATTTCAGATCGTAGGTCTTGGCTGCGGAAATTCCGGTCCCGGCACTGAATAGCAGAAGTGTCAGAAGTAGTTTTTTCATAATGGATTATTGGGTTTAAGCTACGAAAATAGTGAAAAAAACGCGAAAACCGGCGTTTCGGGCGGAAAATCGGTTACTTTCCCTGCAATGCGTCCATCACGGCGTTGCTCTGGCGGCGGAAAAGACGCAGGTTGTAGGTGAACTGGAACGACACGTAGCGGCCGACGGCCAGGTTCGTCACGTTGCGCAGCGTCGTTCCCGACACCGTGCGGCGGAAGGTCGTGCCGTTCTGGTCGAGAATGTCGTTCACTCCGACGCTGGCTTCGCCCAGGCAGTTGCGGAAGAGCTTGACACCGAGCATCGCGTTGCAGATCAGCCGCTCTTCGAGGAACGTGTCCGTGATCCCCCGGTAGTAGTTGTAGTCGGCGTTGGCGCGCAGGACGAGGCGTTTCCAGAGGACGAACGTCGTCTCGGCTTTCGCCGTCTGACTGAAATAGGTGTTGTCGAGCGTGCGCACCTCGGAGGAACTCCGGCTCACGTTGTAGCGGCCCGTGTAGCTCAGGCGGAAGTCCACCGCTTCCGAGATGTTGCTGCCGAGCGTCAGGCCGGCATTGTAGACGTTGTTGTTCAGAAAGTTGCGTTCGCCGTTGATGATGCTCGGGATGCGGCCCGTCGAGATGCCCGCCCGGAAATTGAGGTTCGAGCGCAGCCACCGGACCGGCATGCCGTAGTTGACGCTGGCGCGCAGGCTCCAAAGTCCCGCGAGGTTGACCGGCTTGGTGTACTGGTTGCCTTCGCCCAGTTTGGTCCCTTCGTCGTCGATCACGAAATCCGGCGAGTCGATCACCAGCGAGTCGGTGATGGTGTTGGGGCTGGCCGTCGCTTCCGCCGAGACGGTGAAGGTGCGCCCTTTGGCGGGATTCGCCCGGATGTACTGGCCCGAAAGGCGGTGGGTGTAGACCGGGTCGAGACCGGGGTTTCCGGCGAAGACGTTTTGGCGGTTGGTGGTGTTGACGATGTCCTGCAAGTCGGTGGCGCGGGGATTCGACGTGCGTCCCGAAGCGTTGAACTTCAGGGTGTTGTTGCGGTTTACGTTGATGTTGGCCACCACGCTGTATGTCAGGTTGTCGAACGACGTCTCGGTCTTCCGCGCATAGGGAAAGGCGTAGTCGCTGCTGAAGGCGGCGTGCTGGTAGTGGAGCGTTCCGGCGATCTTCGTCTTTTTGAAATAATACTGGTACGTACTGCCGATGCGGTGGGTCAGGTAGGCGTAGTCGTATTCGGTGGACTGCCTGGGGTTGCGCTCGTCCGGAAAGACGTTCTCTTTGGTGAGCACGAACGTATTGCGTTCGACGCTGTTGTCGGTGTAGTTGATGCGGTATTCGAAGCTCAGGCGCGAGCGTTTCGAGAGCGAACGGGTGTAGCTCACGTTGCCGTTCACGTCGTAGCCCGGCTGGTCGCGGTCGGTGCGCGTGATGTTGCGCGAAGAGTAGTCCGACGTGTCGCACTCGATGTTGTCCGGGTCGCGGAAGGTGTACTGCCGCGGGCGGCTCAGCTGTTCGTAGCTGCGGTAGGTTCCCCCGGCTCCGACGGTCAGGTTGTGCGACTTGGCGCCCGGCAGGCGGTAGCGGTAGAGCAGGTAGTTCGAGACGTTGTAACCGTCGCTGTTGTTGTGGCCGAAGTTGCGGCGGCGGTAGACGAAGCGGATGTCGTCGTCGGAGAACTTGTTGTCGGTGCGGCTCCGAAGTTCGTTGCGGGAGTTGTTGTCCTGCAGGCTGAACGAGGTGCGCATCATCACCGAATGGCGGTCCGAGAACTTGTAGTCGATGCGCGAGTTGAAGCGGTGGTTGAGGTTGAGCGTCTTCGAGCGGTTCTCGTCGTTGTAGAGCACCAGTTTGTCCGTCGAAGTGAAGGTCTGTCGGTCGCTTTGGCTGGTGTTGCGGTTGTCGGTGCGGTTGAAGAAGTAGCTGGCCGTGACCTTTCCCTTCGCGCCCCAGTCGTCGCTGTAATTGACGCCGATGGCCTGCACCGTCGAGATGCCGTCCAGCGGGCGGACCATGAAGCTGTTGTTCGGGCTTTTCCGGCCCGACCGGTCCGTCGTGCCGAGAATGTCCTCGAACGAGAAGTTCTGGCGGCTGATGTTGTTCGCCAGGCCGACCACCGAGATGCGGCGGTCGTTGTCGAAAATGTTGACATTGCCGCCCCCGATGTACTTGTCCGCAATGCCGTAGGCGCCGTAGAGGCGGCCGAAGGCGCCCCGCCGCTTGTCGGGAAGCGTCACGATGTTGAGCGACGTGTGCCCTTCGCCGGTGTCGACGCCCGTGAACTCCGACTGGTCGCTCTGCGAGTTGTAGATGTCGATGCTCTCGATCATGTCGGCCGGAATGTTGCGGATGGCCGACATCACGTCGTTGCCGAAGAACTCGCGTCCGTCGACGTAGACCCGCTGCACGGTGCGCCCCTGGGCTTCGATGCCGCCGTCGGCGACCTCCAGTCCGGGCATCTTCGAGATCAGCGATTCGGCGTCGGCGCCGAACGAGACCTTGTAGGCCGAGGCGCGGTAGGAGAGCGTGTCGCCGCGCACCGACGAACGGAGCGCCGGGGCTTCGACGGTCACCTGGTCGATGGCTTCGGCGCGGGGCGCGAGCCACAGCGAATCGAGCCGGACGGTTGCCGCGCCGACCCGCAGGTCGCGGCGCAGCGAGTCGTAACCGAGCGAGGTGACGGTGAGGCGGTAGTCCCCGTGCGGCACGCGGGGGAACGTTCCGCGTCCGTCGATGTCCGAAGTGGTGTAGAGGGGCGCCGCCGCGGTGTCGGTGCGGCTGCGCAGCTCGGCCACGGCGCCCACGACGGCCTCGCGCGTCGCCCGGTCGGCGACGCGGAAACGCACCTCTGCGGACTGTGCCGCGGCGGTCGCGGCGCAGAGCAGAAATTGCAGGAGCAGCAGTGTTTTTCCCGGGTTCATCGGATTAGGGAAGGATTCAGTTGCCAAAGATAGCAATTTTGATCTTTCGGTCCCTCTTTTTTGGGGATGTTTGTGACATATTGGGACGCCGTTCGACAAGTTTTGACCATAAAATGGTCCCGATTACCCGGCCGTTTTCGTATATTTGTCGAAATAATTGCGGACCCCGATCCGTTTCACTCGTAAATCTGGGAACCTTAACATGAAGAACAAGGATATTTTCACCTTCCGCGACGCGGAGAAACAGGCTGGTCCGGTCGCCTTTTCGACGATGCTCAAGCCGGCCGGTTCGGCGTGCAACCTCGACTGCCACTATTGCTACTACCTGGACAAGGCCGTGCAGTACGGCGGCCGGCAGGCCGTGATGAGCGACGAGCTGCTGGAACTTTACGTCCGGCAGTACATCGAGGCCAACGAGGTTCCGACGGTGCAGTTCTGCTGGCACGGCGGCGAACCGCTGCTGCTGGGGGTGGATTTCTACCGGAAGGCGATGGACTTCCAGCAAAAATACGCCGATGGCAAGAAGATCGAGAACATCCTCCAGACCAACGGCACGCTGGTTGACGAGGCGTGGTGCGACCTCTTTGCCGGGAACAATTTTCTGGTGGGGATTTCGCTCGACGGGCCGCAGGACATTCACGACGCGTTCCGCCTGACGAAGGGCGGCCGGCCCACTTTCGAGCGGGTGATGCGGACGATCGAAATGTTCCAGCGCAGCGGCGTGGAGTACAATACGTTGAGCGTGGTGAACCGTCTGTGCGAGGGGCGCGGCGGGGAGATCTACCGCTTCTTCCGCGACACGGTGCACAGTCGGTACATGCAGTTCCTGCCTGCCGTGGAGCATGTCGTCGACAAGCCCGGGTTCCACCGCCCGCTGATCGTCTCGCCCGACCGCGAGGGGGCGCGGCTGGCCGAATGGTCGGTGACGGCCAAGGGTTACGGGGGGTTCCTGTGCGACGTGTTCGACGTGTGGGTGGTGAGCGACGTGGGACGTACGTTCGTGCAGATGTTCGACGCGACGCTGGCCCAGTGGTGCGGCGTGCCCCCGGGCGTCTGCTCGATGGGCGAGACGTGCGGCGACGCGCTGGTCGTCGAGCACAACGGCGACGTCTATTCGTGCGACCACTTCGTCTATCCCGAATACAAGTTGGGCAACATCCGCGAAACGCCGTTGTCGGAGATCTACCGTTCGCGCAAACGGGTGGATTTCGGCCTTGCCAAGCGCAATGCGCTGCCCGCCGAATGCCTGCGGTGCAAATACTATTTCGCCTGCCGGGGCGAATGTCCGAAGCACCGCTTCGAGACCGGTTCCGACGGCTGCCGCAAGAACTCGCTCTGCGAGGGATTGCAGCATTGGTTCCGCCATTCGGAACCCTACATGGAGTACATGCGCGACATGCTGGCGCGCGAGCAGTCCCCGGCGTGGGTCATGCCCTTCGCCCGCAAGCGCATGGGGCTGGAGTAGCGTCTTACCCGGTTTTTCCCGTTTTTTGCGTTTCAGGAGCGCCCGCACGAGCGGCACGGCCGATGCGGGGGGGGGTGAGCCATCCCGCGACCGAACGCGCGTCGGCGACCCTTTCGGCGTAGGTTTGGGCCGCCGGGAGCGTTTCGTGCGCCGTGCGGGCCGCGGGGCCGGCCGGGACTTCTGCGGCGGAATGGGCCTGAAAACAGAGGAGGCGCCGCATTGCTGCGACACCTCCGTACGTGCAGGTCCTGTAAGCCGGGTTCTGTTCCCGGGGCGAACCCCGGGCCCCTGTCATTTATCTAGGACGGCAGTCTCCTGCCGCCTCAAGCAACCTACCCCCCGGCATCGGGCGAGCAACCCTTGATTGCCGGTATACACGGTCTTGCAACCCACGGGACGTACTGCCGGGCGACATTGCTGCCCCCGCGGTGGGCTCTTACCCCGCCTTTTCACCCTTACCCGCCGGAATTCCGAAAATCCCCTGCGGGCGGTCGTTTTCTGTTACGCTGCCACAACCTCACGGCTGTCAGGTCATTAGCCTGCGTGGCGCTCTGCGTTGCCCGGACTTTCCTCTCCCGGCTTGCGGCCGGCAGCGACAGAGCGGACCTGCGGGACAAAGGTAGGGAATTAAAAATTAAGAATTAAAAATTAAGAATTAAAAATGCAGTAACCGCTGATCTCTCTCTAATTTTTAATTCTTAATTCTTCATTTTTAATTCCTTATAGTATCTTCTTCACCCACCGGAACCCCTTGTAGGGCGGGTAGCGCAGCGGCAGGTCGGGCCGCGCCGGAGACTCGACCACGCCGCGGCGGAGGGAGAAGGCGTCGAAGCTGTCGTGGCCGTGGTAGCGGCCCATGCCCGAGTTGCCCACGCCGCCGAACGGCAGGCGGTCGTTGGCGATCTGCATGATCGTGTCGTTGATGCACGCGCCGCCCGAGGAGGTATGCAGCAGGACTTCGCGGCCCGTCTTTTCGGGTCCGAAGTAGTAAAGCGCCAGCGGTTTTTCGCGGTCGTTGATCAGCGCCACGGCTTCGCCGATGTCGTCGAAGGGGAGCATCGGCAGGACCGGACCGAAGATCTCCTCCTGCATCACGGGCGCGCCGGGGTCGACCTCCGCGAGCAGCGTCGGCTCGATATAGCGGTCGGAGGGGTCGGTGCGGCCCCCGACAAGGATTTTCCCCTGCGCGAGATAACTCGTTACGCGCCCGAAAGCCCGGTCGTTGACCAGCCGACCGTAGTGGGGGCTTTGCTGCGCGTCGTCGCCGTGAAGCCGATGCAGGGCGCGGGCGAAGGCTCGGGAGAACTCGTCTTGCAGCGATCGGTGGATCAGCAGGTAGTCGGGTGCGATGCAGGTCTGCCCGGCGTTGAGGGTCTTGCCCCAGGCGATGCGGCGCGCCGCGACCTCGATGTCGGCGCCTCGGTCCACGATCGAGGGGCTTTTGCCGCCCAGTTCCAGCACGACGGGCGTGAGGTTGCGGGCCGCGGCGGTCATCACGATCCGTCCCAGCGCGGGGCTTCCCGTGAAGAAGATCACGTCCCAGCGCATGCCGAACAGCAGGGTGTTGACCTCGCGGCCGCCCTGCGCGACGGCGACGTACTCCTCGTCGAAGATCTCGGCGATCATCCGCTCGAGGACCTCGGCGACGTTCGGGGTGTAGGGAGAGGGTTTCAGCAGGGCGGTGCAGCCCGCCGAGATGGCTCCGACCAGCGGGTTGAGCAGCAGCTGCACGGGGTAGTTCCACGGTGCGACGATAAGCGCCTGCCCGAGCGGCTGGGAGAGAATGCGGCTTTTCGACGGCAGGAGTTTCAGCGGCGACGGACGGCGTTCGGGACGCATCCATTTGCCGAGGTGGCGCAGGTGGCTGCGGATTTCGCCCCGGACGATGCTGATTTCGGTGAGGTAAGCCTCCTTGGGGGATTTGTGCAGGTCCGTCCACAGGGCGTCGCAGAGGCGTTTCTCCCAGTTCGCGAGCGCCGCGTCCAGACGCCGGAGCATCGTGCGGCGGAACGCCTCGGAGAGCGTCGCTCCCGAGCGGAAGTAGGTTTTCTGGGCCGCCGCGAGGGCCGAAATGCGTGCGGCAGGGGTGTTTTCGAGGGACATGGGCCGTTATTCTGGGGTTGTGACGGAACCTTGCAAAGCCGCTGCCACACTCCGCGGCGCGGCTATTTCTCGCGGAAGATGTTCAGGTGAGCCAGCAGCGGGTTGCGGCGGTCGAGTACGACGAATTCCAACAGCAGCAGGACCAGCGCCGCGATGAGCAGGTATTGGTACTGCTCGTTGAACTCCTCGAAGCGGACCGTCGAAAGTTCGGTCTGCTCCATCTCGTTGATCGCCTTGACGATCTCGTCGAGACCGATCGACTGCTTCGACGAGCGGACGTAGGCGCCGCCCGTGATGTCGGCGATTCGGGCCAGCATCTCCTCGTTGAGCTTTGAGACGACCATTTCGCCCGCCTCGTCCTTGATGAATTCGCCGCCGATCTGAATCGGGGCGCCTTCGGGCGTGCCGATGCCGATGGTGAAGATCTTCACGCCCATCTGTGCGGCGCGCTCGGCGACGGCGATGGCGTCGTCGTCGTGGTTCTCGCCGTCGGTGATGAGGATGATGACGCGGCCGTGGCTCTGCTCCGTGTCGCCCGAGAAGGCCAGCAGGGCCTGTTCCAGCGCCTTGCCGATGGCCGTGCCCTGCACCGATACCAGCGACGGGTCGATCCGCCGTGCGAAGGCCCGGGCCATGCGGTAGTCCGAGGTGATCGGCAGCTGGACCTTGGGTTCGCCCGCGAAGACGACCAGTCCCACGCGGTCCTGCTGCAACCCCTCGAAGAGTTTGCCGATGGCGTATTTGGTCCGTTCGAGACGGTTGGGTTCGAAATCTTCGGCCAGCATCGAGTTCGAAACGTCGACCGTGAGCATCATTTCGATGCCCTGGGCTTTCTCCTCGCGGAGCTTCGAACCGAACTGCGGGCGCGCCGCAGCCAGTATGACCAGCGCGACGGCGGCGCAGAAAAGGATGAACCGGAGAGCCGTGCGCCCGGTCGATACTTCGGGCATCAGCTCCTCCAGAATGCCGGGGCGGCCGAAGCGTGCGAGCCGTCTGCGGCGGTTGCGGGCCGCCAGCCAGTAGAGCGCGACGAGCGCCGGGACGGCCAGCAGCAGCCAGAGATATTGCGGATTTGCGAAACGGAACATAATTAATGCGGACCCTGCGGATTGTATCCTGTTTTTTGCCCATATTCAACCCGCCGGGTCTGCATTAGGGCACTTGCAGTGCCCGTTGAATATCGACATTTCCTCCTGAATCCTCCCCTTGGCAAAGGGAGGACTTTGCCCGGGGACCGGAATCGCCGTTCCGTCAGGGTATTCGCTTCAGTACGAGGTTCGAAAGCAGGAACTCGGTGAACAGCAGTCCCAGCGCGGCCAGCGCCCATGTGAGGAACAGTTCGTGGTAGGAGATGTGCTCCATCACCTCGATTTTGCTCTTTTCGAGCTGGTTGATCTCGTCGTAGACGGCCTTCAGCTTCTCCTTGTCCGTGGCCCGGAAGTAGCGGCCGCCGGTCATGTCGGAGATCGCCTTCAGTACCTTTTCGTCGATCTCGACCTTCTGGTTGACGAACGTCAGGTTGCCGAACATGTCGATGGCCGGATAGGGGGCCATGCCCTCCGTGCCCACGCCGATCGTGTAGACGCGGATGCCCTGCGCCTTGGCAATCTCGGCGGCGGTCATCGGCGCGATCTGGCCCTGGTTGTTCACGCCGTCGGTCAGCAGGATGATGACTTTCGACTTGGCATCGCTCTCGCGCAGGCGGTTGATCGCCGTGGCCAATCCGTTGCCGATGGCCGTGCCGTCCTCGATCAGTCCGCTGCGGATGCGGGCCAGAAGGGTTTGCAGCGTGCTCTGGTCGGTGGTCAGCGGGCTTTGCGTGAAGGCTTCGCCGGCGAAGGCCACCAGTCCGATGCGGTCGCCGTAGCGGTCGGCGATGAACGATCCGGCCACCTCCTTGGCGGCCGTGATGCGGTCGGGCTTGAAGTCGCGTGCCAGCATCGAACCGGAGACGTCGATGGCCAGCATGATGTCGATGCCCTCGGTGTTGGTGCGGACGTTCTGTTCGACGTCCTGCGGGCGCGCCAGCGCCACGACGAGCAGCGCGAAGGCCGCCGCACGCAGCGCGAAAGGCAGGTGGCGCAGGTAGTAGCGCACGGTCCGGGGTGCGCGCACGACGCCGGCGACGCTCGAAATCTGGATCGAGGCTCCGCCCTGCAACGTCCGCCAAACGTAATAGCCGATCATCGGCACGAGCAGCGTCAGCAGCCAGAGATAATATGGTGAAGCAAAATGCATAGCTTACACAATTAAAAATTAAGAATGAAAAATTAAAAATTATTTTGTCTCTTTCATTGTTTTCAGGATACTTGCAAGAATATTCGTCAATTCCCGGCAATCGGTAAAAATACTTTTAAATTCGTTCTCCGCCAGGTAGTCCGTGCTGTATAACAATTCCAACCAATATTCGGTTTCATACGCTTCCTTTAATGCAATGTGCATTTTTGCGATGAAATCCTCTTTCGATTGTCCTCCGATTGCTTCCCGGACGTTTGCTCCGATACTCGTTCCGCTTTTAAGCAGCTGTTTCGAAAGTATGTACTCGTTATTCGTTTCGGAAATATGCTTATACAGCCGGACAATCCGGATTGCAAAATCGAGGCTTTTGTCCTTTATGGTGTTATCGGCCTTCAATTTTTAATTCTTAATTTTTCATTTTTAATTAAAAAACTACCAGTTTTTCTTTCCGCGGACGACCACGCCCTGTTTCTCCTTGAGTTTCTCCTGGGTCTTGTCCTCCTGGGCCTGGATGGCGTCGAGCATCTGCTGCTGTTCCTGCGGCGAGATGCCCGAAGGCGTCGGCTGCCCCTGCTGGTCGCCCTGGTCCTCCTTGTCGCCCTGGTCCTCCTTGTCCTCCTTGTCGCCCTTGCCCTCCTGCGGGTTCTGTTTCTGATCGCCCTGCTGGTCCTTGGGGTCGCCCTTTTGGTCCTTCTGATCGTCTTTCTGATCGGGGTTCTGCTGACTCTGATCGTTCTGGTTCTGATCCTTGTTCTGGTCTTGGTTCTGGTCCTTGTTCTGATCTCCGCCGCCACCGCCGCCGTCCTTGTTCTCGTCGAGCAGCCGCTTGGTGTAGGCGTAGTTGTACTTGGCCTCCATGTCCGAGGGGTTCAGGCGCAGCGACTGCTTGTAGCTTTCGAGCGCCTCCTGATACTTCTGTTGCTTGAACTGCGCGTTTCCGAGGTTGTAGAACGCTTCGGCGCGCTCCGTGTCCGCGCGCAGCGAGTCCGCCGCGGCCTGCTGCATGGTCTGCTCGGCACGGTCGAACCGTTCGGCCTTGTAGAGGGCGTTTCCGAGGTTGTAGATCGCTTCGAACTGTCCCGGAGCCGCTTGCAGGGCCTGCTCGTAACGGCCGGCCGACTGCTCGTAGTTGCCCTTGTTGTACTGCCGGTTGCCTTTGCGCACCAGCGAGCGTTCGGGCAGCTGTTGGGCCTGCACCCCGGAGGCGGCAAAGAGAAACAGAATGATATAGAGTGACTTGTACATCGTTGTCGCGTTTAGTTTTGCTTCGGGGACTCTTCCTCGGCGGGAGCCTCCTCCTCGACGGGTTTCGTCTCCTCGACGAAGTAGTACGCCTTGAGGTAGTCGGCCTCGTTCTGCTCGGCCTCGGGCGTCGCCTTGGCGAACTTCACCAGGTCGGCGTCGCGCAGGATCGCCGTCAGGTCCATCCGCGCCTTGTCGGGCAGCTCCTCCGGGCGCATCGTCTCGATGATCTCGTCGGAGGTCATCTCCATGGCGCCGAAGCCCCAGCGGGCGGCGATATAGGTGCGCAGGATGTCCGTAAGGCCCGAATAGTACTGCTTATGCCTGTTGTTCTGCCACAGTTTCTGGTTGTGGAGCGCTTCGAGGGCCTGGATGGCCGCCACGTGCGGCGGGAGCGGCGGAGCGGGTTTGAACAGGTCGCCGAAACCCTTGCCGCGGCTGGCGAGGTAACGCTTGAGCGCATAGCCCGCCGCGAGCAGCATCAGGAGGAAGAAAACGCCCCACTTGACGTAGCCGCTCACCTCGCGGAAGCGGAACGGCAGGTTTTTCTGGGCTTTCAGGTCGTAGATCGACTGCGACGTGGAGTCGATCTGGAACGTCGCAACCTCCAGATAGACCGAATCGGTGCTCCGGAGCGTGTCGAGGATGTTCTTGTCGGCGTAGAGCACCTGCGCCGCGCCGAGGTTGTATTTGCCCTCGTCGAATGCGGCCAGCCGGTAGCGCTTGCGCAGTTTGAGCCGCCGGCCGTCGCGTTCGAGCGTGTCGACCGGGCAGTTCTCGACCAGCTCGATCTTGCCGTCGCGGGGGTCGAATACGGGGAATTCCACGACCTGCACCAGATCCTTCTCCACGTCGATGACGTAATCGAAGCGGTCGCCGATCATAATGCTGTCGGGTTCTACGCGCGCCGTGACCGTGGGCGTCTCCTGCGCCCGGGCCGCGAGTCCCGCGAAAAGAAGCGCTATTGCAAAGAGTCGTTTCATCGCTGTTTGAACAGTTTTATCAATTCGGCCACATAGTCGCCGTCGGTCGAGATCATCGCCGTGTCGATGCGGTTGTGCTTGAGCGTCGCCTCTATTTCGCCGCTGCGCCGCTGCCACGAGGCGGCATAGTGGTCGCGCACGGCCCGCGACGAGGTGTCGACCCAGACCTTGCGGCCGCTCTCGGCGTCCTTCAGCTCGACGATGCCCACGTCGGGAAGCTCCGTCTCGCGGGGATCGTAGACGCGGATGCCCACCAGGTCGTGCTTGCTCCCGGCGATCTTCAGCGCGTCGTCCAGCGCCGACTTGTCGCCGGTCGAGTCCATGAAGTCCGAGAGGATGAAGGTCGTGCAGCGCTTCTTGTTGACATTCGTCAGGAAACGCACCGGCTCCGAGAGTTTCGTGCCCGCGGATTCGGGGCGGAAGCCGATCAGTTCGCGGATGATCATCAGAATATGGCTGCGGCCCTTCTTCGGGGGGATGAACTTTTCGACCCGGTCCGAAAAGAAGATGCAGCCCACCTTGTCGTTGTTCTGCGCGGCGGAGAAGGCCAGCACGGCGGCGATTTCGGTGATGATGTTCTTTTTCAGCCGGTCGGTCGAACCGAACATGCGCGAGGCCGACACGTCGACCAGCAGCATCATCGTCAGTTCGCGTTCCTCCTCGTAGACCTTGATGTGGGGTTTGCGCGAGCGGGCCGTGACGTTCCAGTCGATGTCCCGCACGTCGTCGCCCGCACGGTACTCCCGCACTTCGGAAAACGACATGCCCCGCCCGCGGAAAGCCGTATGGTACTTTCCGGCGAAGATCTCGTTGGAAAGACCGCGGGTCTTGATCTCGATCTTGCGGACGCGTTTGAGAATATCGTTCTCGGTTTCCTGCATCGTTAGGGTACGATTACGTTGTTGAGAATGTCGGTGATGATCTCCTCGGTGGTGATGTTCTCGGCCTCGGCCTCGTAGGTCAGGCCGATGCGGTGGCGCAGCACGTCGTGGCAGACGGCGCGCACGTCCTCGGGGATGACATAGCCGCGGCGGCGGATGAAGGCGTAAGCCCGGGCGGCCTTGGCCAGCGAGATCGACGCACGGGGCGAACCGCCGTAGGCGATCAGGTTCTGCAACTTCTGGAGGTTGTACTCCGCCGGCTCGCGCGTGGCGAAAATGATGTCGATGATGTATTTCTCGATCTTTTCGTCCATGTAGACGTCCTCGACCACCTTGCGGGCCTTGACGATGTCCTCGGGGGTGATGACCTTGCCCACCTCGGGCATGCCGGCGCCCGAGAGGTTCATGCGCACGATGTCGCGCTCCTCCTGCTTCTTGGGGTAGGAGATCTTGGCCTTGAGCATGAAACGGTCGACCTGCGCCTCGGGCAGCGGGTAGGTTCCCTCCTGCTCCAGGGGGTTCTGCGTGGCCAGCACGAGGAACGGCTGCGGCAGGGGATAGGTGTTGTCGCCGATGGTCACCTGACGCTCCTGCATGGCTTCCAGCAGCGCCGACTGCACTTTGGCCGGGGAGCGGTTGATCTCGTCCGCCAGTACGAAGTTGGCGAAGATCGGACCCTTGCGTACGACGAAATCCTCGTTCTTCTGCGAGTAGATCAGCGTGCCGATCAGGTCGGCGGGCAGCAGGTCGGGGGTGAACTGTATGCGCGAGAAACAGGCGTCGACAGCCTTGGCGAGCGTGGTGATGGCCAGCGTCTTGGCCAGTCCCGGGACGCCTTCCAGAAGGATGTGTCCGTTGGACAGCAGGCCGATCAGCAGGGTGTCCACCAGGTGGCTCTGGCCCACGATGACCTTTCCCATTTCGTTGCGGAGCGTATCGACGAAAACGGATTCGCGTTCGATGCGCTCGTTGAGTTCTTTGATGTTGATGACTTCGCTCATTGTATTTGTCGTGTTATTCTGTTTGTTTTTTCAATTTTGTTTTTCCAACGTTTTTTCATCGAAATTATTGCAAATTTAATAAAATAAAACCGGTAAAACAGTCCGGTTTCATCGGTTTTTTTCTATCTTGTTATCTGTTAACCCTTAATCCCGATTTTCTATGAGTAATCTCATAAGCAGGAGGGTCGATAAATCTCTCCTTTTGCATTGCAACTGGGGTTGGGATGGAAAGTACGACGGATACTTTGCCGGCAAAGCTTTCGATGCAGTGAAAGGGTGTTATTTGGCAGACGATAACGCTGCCGTTTCGCAGACGCGGGGTGCGAACGCGAAGAATTACACCTGGTGGTTCCGGATCGTTACTTATAATAAACCGTAGCGATTATGAAAAAACTTGTTCTTCTACTGTGTGTTTTGTCGGCTGTCGGTTGCGTCAAATCATATGAGGATTATTACACCCGTTCATTTGTACTTTCATATGGGAATATGAGGGGAATATCCGTTGCTATGACAGATTTCGGATTGGGGTATTCTGTCGATTTTGTTGGCGAGGGCGAATGGGATGTAGCTATGAGCGGTAAAAAGAAGGATTTCTATAATCAATTGTGCGAAAAACACAACGATGTATCTTATAATCGTCGGGTTCGGGTTTATTTTTATGATCAGGGACTCAACCCGCGGTGTTTCCGGGATTTCGTCAATCTGGAGGTGTGGAGTTCCGCCGACTGGGATGCCGAACATCCTGCGGGGACGTCGCTCAACGATCTGGCGCGCTTTTCCAGCAACACGCCCTGGCCCTATATTCAGAGCGGCTATACGCAAAAATACCATGAACAACTGAACGGTGAATATTATCCCGTCGATAAATTGATTTCGGAGCTTACGCCGGATGATATGACGCTTTTGCCCAGAGGGGGTTTTTATTTTCGGTTTGTCACCCGGCCGGCGCAGCCCGGAAAGCATACGCTTTTCGTGCGCCTGACAGCCGATGACGGAAAGGTGTTCGAGGCGAGTTGCGACGTGGACTTTCAATAAGCGTGTCGTTGCTGTCGGGGACTGATTTCAGTGTGGGTTTTCATGTCCGCTATTTTGCGGCGCGGCGGTAAAATTTTCCGAAATCGGCGGAACTTTGTCCGAAGGGCGTGCAAAAAAGTATTAACTTTGCGGTCATGGAATCCAAAGAATCGCCGATATTACAAGGTCTGAACCCCGCCCAGCGGGATGCCGTGGTCAATTACGACTCGCCGTCGCTCATCATCGCGGGCGCGGGGTCGGGCAAGACCCGCGTGCTGACCTCGCGCATCGCATACATGATCGAGCAGGGCATTAAGCCCTGGAACATTCTGGCCCTGACCTTTACGAACAAGGCCGCCGAGTCGATGCGCGAACGCATCGCGCAGATGCTGCCCGACAACCGCAGCCGCTATATCCGCATGGGTACGTTCCACTCGGTCTTTTCGCGCATCCTGCGCGAGAACGCCGAAAAGATCGGGTTCACCGATTCGTTCACCATCTACGAACCCAGCGACTGCAAGAACCTGCTGAAGACCATCGTCCGGGAACTGAACCTTCCCGACGAGAAGTACAAGCCCAACGTGCTCTCTTCGCGTATCTCCTATGCCAAGAACTGCCTCGTCACGCCGGGCGCCTATCTGGCCAATTCGACCTGCGCGGCCGAGGACCGGCAGGCCCAGATCCCCGAATTCGGCAACATCTACAACATCTACTGCCAGCGTTGCAAGCGCAACGGCGCGATGGACTTCGATGATCTGCTTTTGCAGACCAACATCCTGTTGAGGGATTGTCCCGACGTGCTGGCCCGCTATCAGGAGCAGTTCCAATACATTCTGGTCGACGAGTATCAGGACACCAACTATGCGCAGTATACGATCATCCGCCGGCTGTCGCAGACCCATTCGAAGGTCTGCGTCGTGGGCGACGACGCGCAGTCGATCTATTCGTTCCGCGGGGCCAAGATCGAGAACATCCTCTCGTTCAAGAAGGATTATCCCTCGGCGATGGTCTTCAAGCTGGAGCAGAACTACCGTTCGACGCAGACGATCGTCGATGCGGCCAACTCGGTGATCGTCCGCAACTCGAAGCGCATGGAGAAGCATTGTTTCTCGGAGGGCGACGTGGGCGACAAAATCCGCATCCTGAAGGCATACACCGACCGCGAGGAGGCCGAAATGGTCGTTACCGATCTGCGCGACAAGGTCCGCGCGGCGGGCGACGAGTGGTCGGAGGCTGTGATTCTCTACCGCACCAACAACCAGTCGGCCGTGCTGGAGGACAACCTCCGCCGCCGGGGCATTCCCTACCGCATCTACAAGGGTTCGTCGTTCTACGACCACAAGGAGATCCGCGACATGATGGCCTATATCCGGCTGGTGATCAATCCCCGCGACGACGAGGCCTTCAAGCGCATCGTCAACTATCCGGCCCGCGGCATCGGCGACACGACCGTGCAGCGTATCGCGGCATTGGCCGCCGAGCGGGGCGTCTCGATGTGGGAGGCGGTCGACGCGCTGGTCGCCGAACCCGTCACGGACCCCGTGCAGCGCACCATCGCCCGCAAGGTGGCGGATTTCGTGGCGATGATCCGCGCGCTGTCGCTGGCGCGCAACGACAAGGGGCTGTACGATTTCGGACTGGAGATCGCCTCGCGGTCGGGCATCATCGCTGCCTACCGCACGGAGAACACCCCCGAGGCCGCTTCGGCGTTGGACAACATCGAGGAGCTGCTGAACTCGATGCAGGAGTTCAAGGAGCGGGTCGACGCCGAAATCCGCGGCGGCGAGCGTCCCGAAGAGGAGGAGGCCACCATCGAGGAGTGGTTGCAGAACATGATGCTGATGACCGACATGGATCAGGACGACCCCGACAGCAAGAACAAGGTGACGCTGATGACGGTCCATTCGGCCAAGGGGCTTGAATATAAGTATGTGTATATCGTGGGTCTGGAAGAAAACCTCTTCCCTTCGCAGCGGGCCGTCGAGTCGCCCGACGGCATCGAGGAGGAGCGGCGCCTGTTCTACGTGGCTCTGACCCGCGCCAAGGTTTCGGCGACGATCTCCTACGCCGAAATGCGTTTCAAGTGGGGCAATATGGAGTTTTCGCGTCCGAGCTGTTTCCTGCGCGAGATCGACCCCCGGTACATCGAGTCGGACGCCGATTTCGCGGAGACGCGTCCGCAGCGTCGGCCCGGCGACGACGGACCCGCGGCCATCGACGAACTGCGCCGCCGCTTCGACTACCGCTTCCAGCAGAAACAGCAGGGGGGCGGACGTTTCGGAGGCGGCGGAAACGGCGGTTCGGGCGGTTACGGAAGCCGCAGCGGTTCCGGCGGAGGTTTCGGCCGTGCGGCCGACGGCGAGTCGGGTCCCGCGCGTCGTTTCGCGCGGGCTGCGGAGTCCCGGCGTCCGGCGGCGGCTCCCGATCCGGCGCTGGTGCAGACGCCCCGGCCTTCGACCGACGGCATGCGCCGTGTCGGCGTGCGTCAGGCGACGGACGGCGGCCTTTCCTCCGGAAGTGCGGCGGCGGTGAGCGGCGAATACGTCGTGGGACAGCGCGTCGAGCACCCGAAATTCGGCGTGGGCATCGTGCAGCGCATCGAGACGCTGTCCACGGACCACAAACTCGTGGTGGCTTTCGACAATGCGGGCGAAAAGACCCTGCTGGCCAAATTTGCGAAACTGACCAAACTCTGATCGCGATGGAGACGCCGCTCGTATCGGTCTGCATGACCACCTACAACCACGAACCCTATATCGCCGAGGCCATCGAAAGCGTGCTGGCGCAGCAGACCTCGTTCGGAGTCGAACTGGTCGTGGGGGAGGATTGCAGTACGGACCGCACGGCGGCGATCTGCCGCGAATATGCGGCGAAATACCCGGACCGCATCCGGCTGGTGACCTCGCCGGAGAATGTCGGCTGGCGGGCCAACTACCGGCGGACGTTCGAGGCGTGCCGCGGGAAATACGTGGCCTACCTCGACGGCGACGACTGGTGGTGCGATCTCCGGAAATTGCAGATGCAGGCCGACCTGATGGAGTCGGACCCCGGGTGCGGCATGTGCTATACGCGCGCCTCGAACTACTGGCAGGCCTCGGACCGCACGGAACCCGACCACCCGGACCATTACACCGATTTCGGGCGTCTGCTGTGCAGCCTGACCATCGCCAACTGCGCGACGCTGGCCCGCCGGGAGTTGATCGCACGGTATTACGACGAGGTTCGTCCCGCGGAGCATCCCGAGTGGAAGACCGACGACGCCCCGATGTGGCTCTGGTTCTCGGTGCGCAGCCGCATCAGCTATCTGCCCGACATCACGGCCGTCCACCGGCGCCTGCCCGACAGCGTGAGCCACAGCACGGCCTACCGGAAACGGATCGCCTTCTGCGATTCGCTGATGGACATAAGCCTCTGGTTCGACGCCCGCTACGCTGCGGGCCGCAACCGCTTCCGCATTCTCCGGCGGCGCAGTTCGGTGGCTTTGTGGGTCCTTTCGTGGGAAGGTCCGGTCGGGGAATACGTGACGCGCTGGCGGCGCGACGTTGCGGCCTGCCCGCGCCTCGCGCTCTGTCCCGAAGGGCCGGGACTGCTGGTGAAAAAGATTCTTTTCCGACGTAAAAAACAGCATTTATGACGACCAAACAACGTTATGACGGCGTAATCGCCTGGTTTTCGGAGCATATGCCCGTGGCCGAAAGCGAACTGCACTACTCGGACCCTTATCAGCTGCTGGTGGCGGTGATCCTCTCGGCGCAGTGCACCGACAAACGGGTCAACATGACCACCCCGGCGCTGTTCGAAGCCTTTCCCACGCCGTACCACATGGCCCGCGCCACGGCCGAGGAGATTTATCCCTACATCCGGAGCATCTCCTACCCGAACAACAAGGCCAGAAACCTCGCGGGAATGGCCCGGATGCTCTGCGAGGAGTTCGGCGGCGAAGTCCCGAGCGACCTGGAGCAGATGCAGCGTCTGCCCGGCGTGGGCCGCAAGACGGCCAACGTGCTGGGGGCCGTGCTGTGGCAGAAGGAGGTGATGCCGGTCGACACGCACGTTTTCCGCGTCTCGGAGCGCATCGGGCTGACAACCCGTTCGAAAACCCCGTTGCAGACGGAGCTGACCCTCGAAAAGAACATTCCCGGCCATCTGCTGCCTCTGGCCCACCACTGGCTGATCCTCCACGGGCGTTACGTCTGCGTGGCCCGTGCCCCCAAATGCGACGAATGCGGCATTGCGACCTGGTGCCGCAAATACGCCTCCGATCACCGCCAACCTAAAACCTTGAAGATATGATGAAACTCGCTTTCCGCCTTTTGCTGATTCTGCTGCCTCTGGGCGGCATGGCCCAAACGCCGCAGGATTCCCTGCGGGTGCTGTGGGTCGGCAACAGTTTCTCCTATTGCAACGATTTGCCCGGCATGGTGCAGAAGATCGCCTCGACCCAAAAAGTAAAACTCTCCTGCACGCGCTTTCTCAAGGGCGGCGAACGCTTCTCGGGGCACCTGAAAAACAAGAAGCTGTTGCAGGCCATTGCCGACGGCGGCTGGGATTACGTCGTCCTGCAGGAGCAGAGCACGGCTCCCGCGATGCCGACCGGACAGGTGGCCCGCGAGGTCTATCCCGCGGCCCGGACGCTCGACAGTCTGGTGCATGCCGCGTCGCCCGACGCCCGGGTGATCTTCTACATGACCTGGGGGCACAAGTACGGCAACCGCAAGCCCGTGGCCGAATACCCGCTTTCGAACGGATACGAGGGGATGCAGGAGCGGCTGAAGACCAGCTACCTCGAAATGGCCTACGACAACGGCGCATGGTGCGCTCCGGTGGGCATGGCGTGGCGCGCGGTGCGCAGCGAGCGTCCCGACTGCATCCTCTACCGGCCCGACTGCTACCATCCCGCGGTTCCGGGCAGCTATCTGGCTGCCAACGTCATTTTCACGACGATCCTCCAGCGTCCCTACCAGACGGCCTTTACCGCGGAGCTTCCGGCCGAGCAGGCCGAATATCTCCAGCGTACGGCCCAGCGAACCGTGCTCGACAACCTCGTGCTGCTGAATATCCGGTAGGCCGGTTGGTTTATCGCCTGTTTTTTTCTATCTTTGTCGGGTCCACCAATGCGGACCAACCCGAATGAAGTTATCGAAAGAACATATCGAACGTCTGCGGGAGATGCTCGCCCGACCCGGGCAGCGCATCGTCGTCGTCTCCCACACCAACCCCGACGGCGACGCCGTCGGATCGTCGCTCGCATGGGCCGAGGTCCTGCGTACGATGGGACATGCGGTGACCTGCGTCGTGCCCAATAAATATCCCTATTTCCTCGACTGGATGCCCGGGATCGACGAGGTGGTGATCTTCAAGACCGACACCGAAGGGCGCGCACGGCGCGCCATCGCGGAGGCCGACATGATTTTCTGCCTCGATTTCAACGCCGTTTCGCGGCTCGAAATCCTCAGCGACACCATCGAGGCCAACACCACGGCCCGCCGCGTGCTGATCGACCATCACCTCTCGCCCGACGAGGGCTTCGACCTGATGTTCTCGCACCCCGATTCGTCGAGCACGTGTTTTCTGGTGTACAGCATCGTCGAGGCGATGTGCGGCGCCGGGGCTATCACACGCCGCATGGCCGAGTCGCTCTACGTGGGCATGATGACCGACACGGGCAATTTCGCCTTCTCGTTCCTCACCCCGGAGCTGTTCCGCGCCGTGGCCGTGCTGGTCGAGAAGGGCATCTCGATCCCCGACATTCACAACAGCGTCTACAACGCCTATACCGAGGGCCGCGCGCGGCTGTTCGGCTATGCCATCAACCGCAAGATGGAGGTGATCCAGGACGGGACGGTGGCCTACATGTCCTTGCTGGAGAACGAGATGCGCCGCTTTCAGTTTCAGCAGGGCGACAGCGAGGGATTCGTCAACTACGCCCTCACGATCAAAAAGGTCAAGATGTCGGCCATGTTTCTCGCCCACCGCAAATTCATCCGCGTGTCGCTGCGCTCGCGGGGCGACGTCGACGTCAACCTCTTCGCCCGGAAGTATTTCAGCGGCGGCGGCCACAAGAACGCCGCGGGGGGCAAGTCGTTCGTCTCGATGCAGGAGACCATCGACCACTACGTCCGTTCGGTCAGGGAGTTCGCCGACGAAGGGCATCTGGGCTGACGCCTTATGGACGATTTCCGCCTCAAGGTCTTTATCGCCGCGGCCCGGACGTTGAGTTTCACCCGGGCCGCCGAACAACTCTACATTTCGCAGCCCGCCGTCAGCAAGCATGTCGGCGAGCTGGAATCCCGTTATAAGGTGCAGCTTTTCACCCGCCGCGGCAGCCATCTGGAGCTGACCGATGCGGGGCGTACGATGCTGGAGGCGGCCGGGCGGCTTCTCGACGACTACCGCCGCCTCGAATACGAGATGAGCCTCTGCGCCGACCAGACCGGGGGCGAACTCCGCCTCGGGGCCAGCACGACCATCGCGCAGTACCTCCTTCCGCCGATTCTGGCGCACTTCACGGCGCGCTTTCCCGGGGTGCGGGTCTCGATGTCGTCGGGCAACAGCGCCGAGGTTGAGCAGGCGTTGGGCGAACATGCCGTGGATCTGGGGCTGGTCGAGAGCCTCAGCCGCCGGCAGGGGCTGCACTACACGCTTTTCAGGCCCGACGAACTGGTGCTGGTGGCCCGTCCGGGCGGGAAATACGCCCGCCGGGAGACGGTGACGCCCGAGGAGCTGCCGCGCATCCCGCTGGTGTTGCGCGAAAGCGGCTCGGGGACGCTCGAAGTGATCGCCGCGGCCCTTGCGGCCAGAGGCATCCGTCTCTCGCAGTTCGATGTGACGATGCGCCTCGGGTCGACCGAGGGGATCAAGGCCTTCGTCCGCAACAGCGACGCCATGGCCATCGTATCGGTGATTTCGGTGGTGGATGAACTGCGCAGCGGCGCGCTGCGGATCGTCGACATTGAGGGGCTGACGCTCTCCCGCGATTTCGTTTTCGTGCATGCCGAAGCCGAACCTGCGCGTCTGGCGCGGCGGTTCATCGACTTCGCCCGGGCGGATTTCTGATTGCCGGCCCCCGGTTTCCTTATCCCTGCGTCATAACTTCAGGTTATCCCGGATAACCAAATCTTGTTTCGTATCCCGATAAAAGATGCGACCTTTGCCGTCGCAATGAAGCAAAAGTTATCGGTCGTCATTAAAATTGCAAGGATATGTTGGAAAAAGGTAACAGGGCGAACACCCTGCACGGAATTCTCCTGATCGCGCTGTTTTCGTTTGCGGCATTTTACATCGCCGAAATCCCCGTTGTCAGACGGCTCTCGTTCAGCCCCCTGATCGTCGGCATCGTACTGGGCATGCTCTACGCCAACAGCCTGCGCAACCGGCTGCCCGAAACCTGGGTCCCGGGCATCCGGTTCTGCACGAAGCAGGTGCTGCGCTGGGGCATCGTCCTCTATGGGTTCCGCCTGACGCTGGCCCAGGTGGCGGCCGTGGGCGTGCCGGCCGTCGTCGTGGACCTGATCGTCGTGACGGTCACCATTCTGGGGGGCGTTCTGCTGGGCCGCCTGCTGAAGATCGATCGCGACACGGCGCTGATGACTTCGACGGGCAGCGCCATCTGCGGCGCGGCGGCTGTGCTGGGGGCCGAGCCGGTGGTGAAGTGCGAGGGGTACAAAACCGCCATCGCCGTCTCCACGGTCGTCATTTTCGGAACCCTCTCGATGTTTCTCTATCCGGTCATGTACCGCACGGGCATGCTCAACGGGATGACCGACACGGAAGTGGCCGTCTACACGGGCAGCACGCTGCACGAGGTGGCCCACGTGGCCGGGGCGGGCAACGCGATGGACCCCACCGATGCGCTGGGGATCGCCGGAACGGCCACCATCACCAAGATGATCCGCGTCATGCTGCTCGCGCCCGTGCTCGTGATCATGGGCTTCGTGCTGGCGGGCCGCCGGAAGGAATCCGGGGGCGAAACGGGAAAACGCAGGATCGCCGTGCCGTGGTTCGCCTTCGGGTTCATCGGGATCATCGGTCTCAATTCGCTGCTGCAAAGCCTTTGCGGGGTGGAGACGGTCCGGGAAATTCCGCTCAACGGGACCATCGAGTACGTTGATACCTTCATGCTGACGATGGCCATGACGGCGCTGGGGACCGAAACGAGCCTCGACAAATTCAGGCAGGCGGGGGCCAGGCCTTTCGTGCTGGCCGGCCTGCTCTACGTCTGGCTGGTGGCGGGCGGTTACTTCGTCACGAAATACGTGGTCGGCATGTTGTAGCGGCCGCTTTACAGTCTCGGCAGCTCCGGATTCTCGTGCTCGGAGTAGCGGAGCACCCGTTCCCGAATGAAGTCCGCGAAACCGCGGGCCTCTTCGTATGTAAGGGCCTCGGGATAGCTCATCAGCACCAGCCGGTGGGGATGGAACGGCCGCCGGAACGAGGGGTGGATATACGCGTAGGGATTGGCGACGAAACCCAGCCGCTGGTAGAAATGCTGGCGGCGGACCGAGATTTCATCCTCCGGCGGGTCGATCTCCAGAATGACGCGCCGCCCTTGGCAAAAGGCCGCGAGGGCTTTTGAACCCATGTTCTGTCCCCGCAGGCGGGGCGAGACGGCCAGATGCTCGACGTAGCGGTAATCCCCGGCGTTCCAGTGGAAGAGGATGCCGATGAACTCGTCGCCGCGCCAGATGCCGTCGGCCTCGAAATGCGGGTCGCCGAAAGCGCGGTCGTAACCCGTGCCGTCCCAGCGTTCGCAGTCGGGGAAGGAGGCTTCGTAAAGCGCCCATGCTTCGGCCCAGCCCTTGTCCGAGCGTGATTTGAACGGTATGAATCGCAGTTGCTGTGTCATGGTTTCCAATTTTCGGCAAGATACGGCAAATTTCGCATAAAACCCAATTTTCACGACTGCCCGAACGAGCCGCAGCCGCTTCTGCGGCGCCCTGCCCGTTTGCCGGGAGCGGAAAAATCCCCGGAGCTTCGGCCCGGGGATTTCCGGTTTCCGGGGGGGGCGGAAAGGGACGCTCCGAAAAAAAAAATCGCACGGCGGGGGTCGGTATCCGGAAAAGGCGTGTCTACCGGGTGAAGACAAAGAGAAAAAATCTGTTTTGTGTAAATGATATGCAGAAAGAGATAGACAGACTGATCAATTCGTACCGGAGCAACGCTTTGAGTAAGGAGGAGGCCGGTATGCTGGCGGGATGGCTGGAGGAGTCGGATGAAAACCGGGCTTATTTCAGGGAGTGTCTCGCCAGACGGGAGCTGCCCGCGTCGGCCAAGGCGGAGCGGGAATGGGCGCGTTTCGCAGCCCGCAACAAGATCCTGTTCGCTGTCCCCGAGGTCGCCGGACGGCGCCGGAGTCGGTTCCTGCGCTATGTGGCGGCGGCCGCCGTGGTTGCGGCGGGCGTTTGCGCCGTGTGGTTCTGGCAGCGCACCCCCGATGTCGCGTCCGAAGCCGGGGCCGGGGCGGAGATCAGCGCCGCACAGCCCTTGGAATACCGCACGGCGTGCGGCGAGAGGCTCGACATCGTGCTGCCCGACGGGTCGAAGGTCTGCATGAATTCCGAGGCGACGCTCACCGTGGACCCGGGATTCGGGAAGGCGACGCGCGAGATCGAGTTCGACGGCGAGGCGTTTTTCACCATTTCGCCCGACAAAAACTGTCCGTTCATCATCCACAGCGCCAACAACAACTATACGGTGCTGGGAACGTCGTTCAACCTGCAATCCTACGCCCGGGAGAATTTCGCCGTGGTGACGCTCCATACGGGGTGTTTGCAGGCGCAGGCCCGGAAGGACGTCATCATCCTCGACCCCCTCGACACGGCGATCGTCTTCTGGATCGCAGCCTCGGCCCTGTCGTTCATCCTCGCGCTGTTCGTCTCGAAGAAGTCGCACGCGTAAGAACCTTCAGACTGAAACGATGTGCGTGCGATTCGATCTCATGCGCCCTTGCGGCGTGAATCGCTATGCGCTGGCCCTTGTTGCCCGGGCGCCGGCCGGGGATGGGGCCTTGCTGTCAATGTGACGAGCGGTGCAAGTGGGGGGGCGAACAAAACGAAAATGAAAAACCGCAGCCGATTGACAATCAGCTGCAGTTTTGTTTTCGTGTGCCCAGGACAAGACTCGAACTTGCACGAACGTAATTGTTCACTACCCCCTCAAAGTAGCGTGTCTACCAATTTCACCACCTGGGCATTGCTCTCCCGAATCAACTTTCGGGAGTGCAAATATAGGCACTATTTTGCGATTCGCAAAATTTTTGCGGAAAAAACGACAAAATTTGCATGGGGACCGCCCGGGTCGTTCTGCGGCGGTCCCGGAATGCTTTATTTGAGCGTCATCTCCTTGAGCAGGTAGCCCGCTCCGCCGACACGGTCCACAACGAACAGCACGTAGCGGATGTCCACGGCGATGTTGCGGCAGATCGCAGGGTCGAAGGCGATGTCGCTCATCGTCGAACGCCACGTGCGGTCGAAATTGATGCCGATGAGTTCGCCCCCGGCGTTCAGCACCGGCGATCCCGAATTGCCGCCCGTGGTGTGGTTCGTCGCCAGGAAGCAGACCGGCACGGTCCTGCGGCCGTCGATCACCGTGCCCCAGCGGCCGTAGTTCTTCGAAGCGTAGAGGTCGCGCAGCGACTGCGGAATGTCGTAGTCGTAAATTTCGGGATTGTCCTTGGCGATGATGCCGTCGAGCGTCGTCTGCGGTTTGTGGTATTCGCCGTCGGCGTACTCGTATCCGGCCACGGAGCCGTAGGCCACGCGGAGCGTCAGGTTGGCGTCGGGATAGAAGGCCCGCTCGCGGTCCCATTCGCGCAGCCCTTTTATATAAGTAGTATAAAGTTCGTTGAGGATTTTGCTGTTGAGGTTGCGCAGCGACTTGGTTCCCAGCATCCACGAGATATGGTCGAGCATGCGTTTGGTCTCTTCGCGCAGTCTGACTGCGGGTTGCATGGCCACGCTGTCGGAGCCTTCCCATACGGCCTCGAAAAGGGCGTCGGCGTAGGCTTCCGGCGATTTGTAACGGGCCATGCCTTCGGCGTAGGAGGGCGTGCGGTAAACCTTCGGGCAACGGCCGTATTCGCGGAACGCATGGCGCCAGAGCGCCTGCTCGGCGAACTTGCGCCGGGCGAAGCACTCTTCGGCCCGTTCTTCGGGGGTGTAGGCTGCCGGCAGCGTCGAGAGCGTTTCGCGCGTGATTTCGTAAGCGAAATAGGCGTCCATGATCCGGTCGTACTCGGCGCGCAGGCCCATCACTACGCCGGCGTATTCGGGACGTCCCACGGACCACAGTCCGAACTGCGTCTCGTAATCGAATTTCGCTGCGACGGTTCCGCGGCGGTCGATGCCCAGCGCTTCGCCCTGCCATTTTTTCCAGGCGTTGGCGATCGAGGCGTGCTTGGCGGCGTAGTGGATGCGCAGCGCGGGGTCGGACTCCTGCGCTTTGGTGATGATGTCGAGACGGCCCGTGCGGACGGCGATCTTGGCCGGGTCGGAACGCTCGGCGATGTAGGCCACGGCGTCGGAGAGGATGTACTCCTGCGTGTTGCCCGGGAAACCGTAGATCATCGTGAAATCGCCCTCTTTAACCCCTTTCGTGGATATGCTGAAGTGTTTTTTCGGACGGTAGGGGACGTTCTGGGGCGAGTAGGCCGCCGGACGGTTGTCCTTCGAAGCGTAGACGCGGAACATCGAGAAATCGCCCGTGTGGCGGGGCCAGATCCAGTTGTCGGTGTCGCCGCCGAACTTGCCGATCGACGAGGGCGGCGCGGCCACCAGGCGCACGTCGTCGAACTGCTCGTAGACGAACAGGAACTGCTGGTTGCCGTAGTACATCTGTTCGACCGAGGCTTTGTAGCCCGTGCCTTCGGCCTTGGCTTTTTCGACGATCTGCGCGGCCGTCTCGCCCGCGGCGATCCGGTCGGTCACCTCCTCCATGCGGACGAGGAAGCGGACCCAGAGTTTTTCGTTGGGCAGCTCCTCGGCCCGCGACATGGCCCAGAAACCGTTGGTCAGGTAGTCGTGCTCGACGGTCGAATGTTTCTGGATGGCGTCGTAGCCGCAGTGGTGGTTGGTGAGCAGCAGGCCTTCGGGCGAAATGAGTTCGCCCGTACAGCCGCCGTTGAAGAGTACGACGGCGTCTTTCATCGAGGCCTTGTTGATCGAGTAGATGTCTTCGGCCGTGAGGCGGAAGCCTTTTGCACGCATGTCGTCGATGCGTTCGGAGATCAGGCTCGGGAGCCACATGCCCTCGTCGGCCAGCGCAGGCAGGAGGGCAAGGGCGGCGAGCAGGGTCAGCAGGGTGCGTTTCATGGATTCAAAAATTTATCTAATTCGGTGTATACTTTCTGGACGGGAAGTCCCATGACGTTGTAGAACGAGCCTTCGATGCGCTCGATGGCGGCGTAGCCGATCCACTCCTGAATGCCGTATGCCCCGGCCTTGTCGAAGGGTTGGAAGGTGTCGACATAGTAGGCGATCTCCTCGTCAGTGAGCGTGCGGAACCAGACATAGGTCAGCGAAGTGAAGTGGGTCATCCGCGCGGCGGAGCGCAGGGTGACGCCGGTTGTGACCAGATGATGCGCGCCCGACAGGATTTTCAGCATGCGGCGGGCGTCGTCACGGTCGCGGGGTTTGCCCAGAATCTCCCCTCCGTGCCATGTCGTACCCTCGGCCGTCATCCGGAATTCGCCGCCGGCCAGCACGACGGTGTCGGCCGTGAGCAGGATGTCGTTTTCGAGCAACGGAACCGGATAGGCTTCGCTTTTGAGCGTCGAGAGGTACTCCGAAACGCCGATAAGCGGAAGGTCGTCGGGATAGGTCTCCTCGCAGTCGAATTTTTCGGCCAGCTCGTAGGGCAACCCGCAGCCGGTCATCAGCTCCCGTCGCCGTGGCGACTGCGACGCCAGCAGCAGGCGGTAGGGTTTGAGTTTGTCGTTGAGCAGCATGTATAAAGGTGAAAGGTGAAAAGTTAAAGGTGAAAGGTTTTAGGAGCGGTTCTGCATTTTTTTCGATTTCGGAACAATCGCTTTTCTAGGTTCATCTGATGTCGAAATTTAACAGTTCGCGTCCTTCGAGCGCAGCGCGCAGTGTGTCGCCGGGGCGGACGGGGCCCACGCCGGCTGGCGTTCCGGTGTAGAGCAGGTCGCCCATGCGCAGGGTCATGTACCGCGACACCGTGGCGATGATCCGGTCGACCGTGAAGAGCATCTCCGCCGTGTCGCCTCTCTGGCGGCGCTCCCCGTTCACGTCGAGCGTGAAGTGCAGCCGCTGCACGTCGCCGCCCAGCTCCTGCAAGGAGACGAATTCCGGCGAGATCGCCGCCGAGCGGTCGAAAGCCTTGCAGCTCTCCCACGGAAGCCCCTCGGCGATAGCCCGCCGCTGGAGGTCGCGGGCCGTGAAGTCGATGCCCAGTCCCACCTCGTCGTAATAACGGTGGGCGAAACGCTCGGCGATGGCCTTGCCCACGCGGTTGATCCGCACCACCAGTTCGCATTCGTAGTGCACCTCCTGCGAGAACGACGGGATGTAAAACGGGTCGTTGTTGCGCAGCAGCGCCGTGTCGGGCTTGAGGAAGAACATCGGTTCCTCGGGGAGTTTCCCGCTGTCGTTGAGCTGTTCGTGCAACTCGGCGGCATGTTCGGCGTAGTTGCGGCCTATGCAGATGATTTTCATGCTCTCTCCTTATTTATTGTGGTCGTAGCGCTGTGCCCGGACCACCATCCAGATCACGTAAACCGGCAGGTAGACAGCGAGGATTATGGAAAAAGCCTCCTGTTGGCCGGTCAGTTCGAGTATTGTTGTAAATAAAATCAATAAACCTCCGATTATCACCAGGTGTCGTCGCATGAACGACGAAAGACCGTCGATGTCGACGTTTTTGCGTTTCTCCTTCGGCAGGGTGTTGTAACCCGAGATCAGCATCGGGAACCGTTTGACCAGCAGGCTGCATACGATTACAAATGCTCCGGCGAGCAGAGGAGCGAGCGGGTCGTTCATCGGAAGCTATTTTATTTTCTGTGCGTGTAGTTCTGCGACCATCCGTGCCGCAAACCGTTCGCTGGCTCCCGGGCCTCCGATGATCGTTTTCAGTTCGCCGAAGTCGGCGAGCATCTTTCCGCGCTTGCTGCCGCCGTGCAGGATCGCCCGCAGCTCGCGTTCGGCGCGGTCGACCGAGAAATCCGACTGGATGATCTCGGCGACGGCCTCGCGCCCCAGGTTCAGGTTCACGAGCGACACCCAGGGGACCTTCAGCACGTAGGGCCGCAGCCAGACCTGCCACCACACCGTGCGGTAGACCACCACTTCGGGAATGCCCAGCAGGGCCGTTTCGAGCGTCGCCGTGCCCGACGTCACCACGGCCGCCTCGGCCGCCGCAAGCGTCTCGTAGGTCTGGTCGCAGACGTAGCGGATGTCGCTTCCGGCTGTGTATTGTTCGTAAAGCGCCCGGTCGAGCCATGCGACGCCCGCCACCACGAACTGGCGCTCGGGGAATTTTCGCGACAGCGCGGCCATTAGCGGCAGGTTGTCGCGGATCTCGTTCCGGCGGCTGCCGGCCAGCAGGGCGACGATCGGGCGTTGGTCGAGGGAGTTGCGGCGGCGGAACTCCTCGGGCGTCGGGAGCGTCGTCCGCCGGGCCTCGATGGCGTCGACGAGCGGGTTGCCCTCGAAAACGGGCGTGATGCCGTGTTTCGGGAAATAGGTGCGCTCGAAGGGGAAGATGATGAAGAGCCGGTCGACGTATCTGCGGATCGCCTTCACCCGCCATTCGCGCCACGCCCAGACCTTCGGGGCGATGTAATAGAAGGTGCGGATGCCGTGCTCTTTGGCCCAGCGGGCCATCTTCATGTTGAATCCCGGATAGTCCACCAGAATCAGCACGTCGGGGGCGAACTCCGCCACGTCGGCCTGACACTCCCGCATCTGCCGCCGGATGGTCCCGAGGTTCTTCAGCACCTGCACGATGCCGAAGAACGAGGTCTCCCGGTAGTGTTTGCGCAGATTCTCCGCGCCGCCCGCCGCGGCCATGCAGTCCCCGCCCCAGAAGCGGAATTCCGCCCCGGGATCGGCTTTTTGCAGCCCTCGGATCAGGTTTGCGCCGTGCAGGTCGCCCGAAGGCTCCCCGGCGATGAGGTAGTATTTCATCTTTTCGATTTTATAGGGCGCCTTTTGCCCTGCCTCGTCCTTCGCAAAAGGGAAATACACTGGTATGTCCCTTCTGCGTCGGCCTTCGTTATGTCAAAATCCGCTCCTCTAAAATCAAAAAGTGCGGGAGCGTAAGGGGGCTGCTATTCGTTGAGCAGGTCGGGGCGCAGGCGCTTGGTGCGTTCGTAGGCCTCGTCGTCCTGCCATTTGGCGATCTGGGCGAAGTTGCCCGACAGCAGCACGTCGGGGACCCGCCAGCCGCGGAACTCCGCCGGCCGCGTGTAGACCGGGGGAGCCAGCAGGTTGTCCTGGAACGAGTCCGTGAGGGCCGACGCCTCGTCGCCGATGGCCCCGGGGATGATCCGCACGACCGAGTCGGCGATGATGCAGGCCGCCAGCTCGCCGCCCGTCAGCACGTAGTCGCCGATCGAGATCTCGCGCGTTACGAGGTGCTCGCGGATGCGGTGGTCGATACCCTTGTAATGGCCGCAGAGGATGATGATGTTTTCCAGTGTCGAGAGGCGGTTGGCCTCGTGCTGGTCGTAGCGGATGCCGTCGGGCGAGGTGTAGATGATTTCGTCGTACGGCCGTTCCGACTGGAGCTTCTCGACCAGTTCGAAGACCGGTTCGCACTTCATAACCATTCCCGCCTCGCCGCCGAACGGATAGTCGTCGGTGGTCTTGCGGCGGTCGTGGGCATAGTCGTGCAGGTTGTGGACGACGATTTCGACCAGCCCTTTGTCCTGCGCCCGCTTGAGAATCGACTCGTTGAGCGGCGAGGTCAGGAGTTCGGGAACCGAGGTGATGATGTCAATGCGCATGGCGATTCATAATTCATAAGTAATCAAGTTGTTATTCTGCTCTGATTCTGGTTCCCGACCGCCGTATTCGTCGTCTTCGACGCCGTTTGCAAGTCTGACCCCATCCCAAACCCTTCCCTCGGGGAAGGGCTTGGTGCCGCTGTGCGGCAAAATCGGAGCTTCCGACCCTCGGAGCAAAATATAATTACCATTCATAGTCAGTTTCCGGGGCGGAAGATGATGTCTTTCGACGAGTCGTCCGTCAGCGGGATCTCCCGTCCGCGGTCGAGCGTGTAACCCGTGTAGCCCAGTCCGGTGAAGAGCGCGACGATCTGCGGGCGGTTTTCGCCGCCCGTCTCGATCAGCACCGTGGGGCGGTGACGCTCCAGCAGGGGACGCATTTCCCGCATCACGATGACCTCGTAACCCTCGATGTCGCATTTGATGAAATCGAGACGCTCCAGTTTGCCGAACAGCTCGCTGCCGCGGCGCATCTGGGCCGTGAATTCCACGTCGGCCTTGCCGCCGGCGTCGTTTACGAAGTTCTGCCCCGTGCCGAAGTAGCCCGTCTCGCGCGCCGAGTCGTTGGCCATCACGATGGGTTTCGACTCCGTGCCCAGGGCGTAGGGAAGTATTTCGGTGTTGGCGCAGCGGCGGAGGTTGCGGCTCAGCACCTTGCGGATCGGGGCCACCGGTTCCACGGCGTAGACCTTGCCCGCGGGGCCTGCGAGGCGGGAGATCGTGCGGGCGTAGTAGCCGAGGTTGGCGCCGATGTCGATGCATGTGTCGCCCGCGCGTACCAGCTTCGGCAGGTGGTAGACGTACTCCGTGGCAGGGGCCTCGCGTCCGATGCCCATCCGCTGCCAGAGGAAGAACAGCCGGCTCACGGCGCGCAGGTAGCCTTCTAACGGCAGGGTGCGGTAGAGAATCTTATGGATGAATTTCCCCAATTTCAATTTTTAATTTTTAGTTCCGGTAGTTGACCTCCTCGTTCAGCACCTCGACGATGAAGGGGTTGTAGAGCGTTTCGTGGCCGATCGTCGACTCGGGACCGTGGCCGGGATAGATGTGCACCTCCTCGCCCAGCGGAATCAGCGAGTCGAGGATCGAGCGCATGATCCACGAATAGTCGCCGCCCGGCAGGTCGGTGCGGCCGATCGACTCGCGGAAAAGCGTGTCGCCCGTGAAGAGCGATTTCGAGTCCGGTTCGTACAGCGCCACATGGCCGGGGGTGTGGCCGGGGGTGCGGATCACGCGCAGGGCGGTGTTGCCGAAACGCACTTCGGACAGGGTGTCCAGGTCGAGGTCCGCCGCGGGCATCGCGCCGATCTTCACGCCGAAGACCGAACCGCTCGTCGCTGCGTTGTCCAGCAGGAACCGGTCTTTCGACGAGAGGGCGAACGGGACGCCGTAACGTTGTTTGAGGTGCTCGACGCCCAGCGTGTGGTCGAAATGGCCGTGGGTGTTGACCGCCATGACGGGTTTCAGCCCGTGCTCGGCGATGAAGTTGTCCAGCGCGGCGTCCTCGCGCGGGTTGCTGTTTCCGGCGTCGATGACGATGCACGCTTTGGTGTTGTCCCAGACGACGTAGGTGTTTTCCTGTATCGGATTGAATTGCAGGCAGGCGATTTTCATAATGATGGCTGTTTTAATGCAGTCGGTTTTGCAAAGATAGTGTTTTTTACGGGATTTTACCTATCTTTATGACCCAAAACGACCTGATTCCATGAAACGATTTTTTGCGCTTTTCGCGGCTCTGACCCTGTTCTGCACGGGGATTTCGGCCCAGACGGCCGCCTGCCGGACCGAAACCGGCATCGCCTACCGCGACGCGGCGGGCGACGGCTATGTAGATTCGCTTTGCCGGCTGGACATTTGCTGGCCGGCGGATAGGAAGGGATTTCCGACCGTCGTGTGGTTCCACGGCGGGGGACTGACCGGCAGGCGGCGCGAGATTCCGAAAGCGTTGTGCGGCAAAGGATTCGCCGTGGTGGGCGTGGATTACCGCCTCGCTCCGCGCGTGAAGGTCGCCGACTGCGTGGCGGATGCCGCCGCTGCGGCCGCATGGGTGGTGAAAAACATTGCTTCCTACGGCGGCGACCCGCGGCTGATCTTCATCGCCGGACATTCGGCGGGCGGTTACCTGACTTCGATGATCGGGCTGGACAAACGCTGGATGGCGCCCTACGGCATCGACCCCGACACGGCGTTCGCGGCGCTGATCCCTTACAGCGGGCAGGTCGTGACCCATTTCGCGCGACGCCGCGAAATGGGGATTCCCGATACGCAGGTGGTCGTGGACGACATGGCGCCGCTGAACTACATACGTCCCGACTGCCCGCCGATCCTGATCCTCTCGGGCGACCGCGGGCGGGAGATGTTGGGCCGCTACGAGGAGAACGCCTATTTCTGGCGCATGATGCAGGTGGCGGGGCATCCCGACGTCGAGATCCGGGAATTCGACGGGTTCGACCACGGCAACATGCCCCAGGCGGGCCATTACGTCGCGGTGCGCTACATCCGCGACTTTGTGAAAAAACTGGAAAGATAATTGCGGGCCGGACCCGTAAACGGAATGACGATGAACGGATGGATGAAACTGGCGGCCGCGCTTTTCGCCGCGGCGTCGTTTGCGGGGTGTTCGCTGCTGAAGGTGGCCGTGGCCACGGGCGACCCTCTGTCGAAGGAGCAGATGAACGTGCGGACCATGACGCGCGGCTTTTACTACGACATGGCTGGCGAGGTGGCCCGTGCGGCCGACTCGATCGTCGCTGCGTCGCCCGACGTGAATGTGCGCGTAGCGGCCGTGCGGTGGAAGATCCGCGCCACGCGCGCCGGGGTGACCGCCGCCATGCAGGGCATTCCCGACGTGGCGCTGGCCGACCTGTGGATTCTGTGCCGCCGCATGAACGAGGGTTTCGCCCAGGCGCCCGATTCGCTGCTGTTCGGTCTTCAGAGCGACATCGCCCGCGACGCCGCCCTGCGGCTCGACCGCCGGGCCGGAAGGCTCGCCCGGCAGGTGCTTCCGGACGACCGCTATGCGCTGATGGAGCGGTTCGTTACGGACTACGTGCGCGACAACCCCGCCTCCGAGGGCGACGAGACCGACAACACGACCCTCGCGTGGCTGGAATACCTCCGGGCGGCCGGCGTCGAACAGGATTACGCCACCGGCTCGATCGCCGAGGTGCTGGCCGACGTCAACGACCGGCTGAGCGGCCAGACCCAGCAGGTGACCAACAGCGTGAGCTGGTCGAAGGACATCTTCGAGATGCGGCTCCGGCAGGACAGCCTGCGCCTGCAGGTCGGGGCGCAGCTCGATTCGCTGGAACGCAGTTTCAACCGTATCGTGGTTGTCGCCGAGCACCTGCCCGAGATTTCGGACAAGGTGCTGGAGGAGCTGAACCGGCAGGCCACGCAGCTCATCTGGACGATGAACGCTTCGGTGGACAACGCTTTCGCCGACTTCGACCGCCAGCGCGGCGAGTTGCAGCAATACGTTACGCGTGAGCGCGAGGCGTTGGTCGAACAGTTGCGGGCGACGGGCGACGAACTGGTCCGGACGACGCTCGACGCCGTGCCGGGGCTTGTCGGCAAAATCCTGCTCTACGTCGTGCTGGCGCTTGTGGTGCTGATCGGCGGGCCTTTCGCGCTGGGCTTCTGGCTGGGCGGCGTGCGGGCCAAAGCTCGAATTAAAAATGAAAAATTGAAAATGAAAAATTAAGCGTTGACGGTTCCGTATGATGGTTCCGATACGTTTTGCGGGGAAATAATTTTGAATTATGAATTTTGAATTATGAATTGTTTTTAACTTTGCACGCAAAGTTAAAAACCGATGGCAAGAAAGAAAGCGAACTATCCCCTCGTCGAGGGGCTTGAAATAACGACCCTCGCGGCCGAGGGCAAGGCCATGGGCCGCTGGAACGACGTGGTGGTCTTCGTTCCGCTGACCGTTCCGGGCGACGTGGTCGACGTGCAGATCCGCTCCAAACGCCGCCGCTTCATGGAGGGCTTCGTGGTCCGCTATGTGAAGAAATCGCCCCTGCGGGCCGAGGCGTTCTGCGAGCATTTCGGCGTCTGCGGCGGCTGCAAGTGGCAGAACCTGCCCTACGGGGAGCAGCTGCGCTTCAAGACCGATCAGGTCCGCGACCAGCTGACGCGCATCGGCAAGATCGAGCTGCCGGAGATCGCGCCCTGCCTCGGCTCGGCCGAGACGCAGTTCTACCGCAACAAACTCGAATTCACCTTCGCCGACCGCCGCTGGCTGACGCGCGAGGAGATCGAGTCGGCGGGCGACATCGGCGACGCGCCGGCCGTGGGATTCCACATCCCGGGGATGTTCGACAAGGTGCTGGACATCCGCAAATGCTGGTTGCAGCCCGACCCGTCGAACGGCATCCGCATGGAGGCCAAGCGGTTCTGCGTGGAGAACGGCTACACGTTCCACAACGCCCGTTCGCACGAGGGGCTGATGCGCAACATGATCGTCCGCACGGCCTCGACGGGCGAGGTGATGGTGATCGTGGTCTTCAACAGCGACGACCGGCCCCGCATCACGGCCCTGATGGACCATCTGGCGGCCAAATTCCCGGAGATCACCTCCCTGTTCTATATCGTCAATACGAAGTTCAACGACTCGGTGGGCGACCTCGACCCGGTCTGCTACCGCGGCAAGGACCATATCATCGAGGAGATGGAGGGATTGCGCTTCAAGGTGGGACCCAAGTCGTTCTACCAGACCAATTCCGCGCAGGCCTACGAACTTTATAAGGTGGCCCGCGACTTTGCCGACCTCCGGCCGGGCGACGTGCTTTACGACCTCTACACCGGGACGGGAACCATCGCCAACTTCTGCGCCGCGCGTTGCGCCCGGGTGGTGGGCGTGGAGTACGTCCCCGAAGCCATCGCCGACGCCAAGGTCAATTCGGAATTGAACGGCATCGAAAATACGGTCTTTTACGCCGGGGACATGAAGGCGGTGCTCGACGACGGATTCGTCGCCGCGAACGGCCGTCCCGACGTGATCATCCTCGACCCGCCGCGCGCGGGCGTCGACGAACCGGTGATCGAAGTCATCCTGCGCGCCGCGCCCGAACGGATCGTCTATGTGAGCTGCAACCCCGCCACGCAGGCCCGCGACCTCCAGCTGATGGACGCCGCCTACCGCGTCGAGGCCGTGCAGCCCGTCGACATGTTTCCCCACACGCACCATGTGGAGAACGTCGTGAAGCTCGTGCGGCGATAAACGGCGCGTCCGCGCGGGACGCAACCTGAACTGCAACCTGAACCACGGACCGATGATACGAATTTTTCTGACTGCATCGTTCGCCCTGATGTTCGTCGGGGCGGTCGCCCAGTCGCCGACCATCCGCACGCAGCGGAATGAGAATAACTCCGTGGATTTTATCCTGGAGAATAAGACGCGTCCGGGGACGTTGACTGTTTTTCTGACGCTCCGGGATTTGCAGAACTGTAACACCGCTTCGGGGACCTTCAGATACGAGACCCGCTATACCGGGACGCGGCTGCTGTCTCTCCGTCCCGCCGACGATACCCGGGGCGTGAGGTACGGTTATTCATACCGCTTTTTTTTAGGCCCTGTCGATAAGGAGCCCGATACCGCGTTTGTCTACCGCATGCCCACCACTGTTCGCTGGCCGGTGCGTGTGTCGCGCGGCGTGAGCGTTTACGACCGTTTCCGAAAAGAAAAGAAAGGGGCTTTGGGGTTGCATTTCGAAATGGAAAAGGGCGACACGGTCTATGCGATGCGGCGCGGCACGGTCGTGGAGGTCGGCATTCCCGAACGGGAACCCGATGCCCCGGCGGTGAGTTTTACCTCCGAAAGCCCCGATTTGCTGGTCGAGCAGCCCGATGGCACGCTGGCCTGGTATATCTGCCTCGACGGCGACAATGTGCTGGTCGAGGTCGGGGACGAAGTGCTGCCCGGAACGCCGCTGGCGCTGGCGGGAAGCTATGACGGCGAGCGATACAAAGTTTCCGTGCAGACCTTCTGGTGGGAGAGTAATCCGGACCCGAAGGAGCGGGAGCGAAAACCTTTCATCCGCAAGCATTTCTTTCCGCAGTTCGTTACGGAGGAGGGTGTCGTGTGCGTTGAAAAGGGTGTTTACCGACCCGTTGAAACCGAGGAATTGGTAATCCGCGAGATGAACAGGAAGGAGCTCAAGAAACACCGCGGAGGCAAAAAGCGATAGGGAGTTGTTCAAGGCCTGATTTCGCATCGGGGATGCAGTATTTTCGTTTTTCGGCGTTTTACTGGATACAAAGGGATGGAAACCGGCCCGGCTGAAAACAGTTCCGCGCGACGCCCGGCTTGCATAATCTTTGTAATAGGTTATTTAAAAACGAAAAGGCAATGAAACGACTGATTTTATTGGCGGCGGTGGCGTTTTTCGCCCTCCCCGCGGCAGCGCAGATGCAGGAGGCGTTCCCCAGCTACATTCAGGTCAACGGACGTGCCGAAAAGGAGATCGCGCCCGACGAATTCTACTTGCAGATCATCATCAACGAGCGCGACTCGAAGGGCAAGATTTCGGTCGAAAGCCAGCAGCGCGATATGATCGCCGCGCTCAAACGTGCCGGGGTCGATGTCGAGAAACAGCTCAAGATGGCCAACCTGTCGAGCGAGTTCTTCAAGAAAAACACCTCGGTGGCCACGGCCAAATACCAGTTGCAGCTGGGTTCCTCGGCGATGGTCGCCAAGGTGTGGCAGGCGTTGGACGGACTGGGCATCTCGAACGTCTCGATCCTGAAGGTCTCGCACTCGAAAATCGAACAGTATAAGGCCGAAGTGCGCGTCGAGGCGATGCAGAACGCCCGCCAGAGCGCCGCGACGCTGGCCGAAGCCATCGGGCAGAAGATCGGCAAATGCTTCTACATCTACGATTCGAACAACAACGTGATGCCTGTTTTTTACGACAACATGGCCGTGATGCGCAGCGCCAAGGCGATGGGCGTCGCCGAGGACGCCGCTGCGGACGAACCGCTCGATTTCAAGACCATCAAGTTGCAGTACAACGTGCAGGCGAAGTTCGTGCTCGAATAGGACGGTTTCCGATTCTCTCGGGTGTCTTTCACCTCGCCTTGTCCGGGCTGAACGGGAAATGCACTTGTGTGTCCCGTCCGGCCCGGACTTCGTTAAGGCGAAATTCCCTCCGCGATAGTCGCAGACGGCTCGCGGCGTCCGTCCGCCTCGTTCTTTGCGAGGTGCGGAACCCTCCGGCCTGCGGACCCGGCCGGCCGGTCCCGGCGCCAAATCCCCGTTCGTCGGCCGGAAGGTCCTGAAAATAAAACAATTCATCCGGGTTGAAAGCAAAGAGACTGAAAAAGTACGATTCAGTAAGCGATTTCTGAAAATTTTAGTATCTTTGTAGTTCACCCCTGTAAAAAAGGAGGAGTTATGGAAAAGCAGTTTTGTTTCGATTATGAACATTACGCGGCGCTGTCGGAGCTTTCCGAAGCCGACCGCAGGCTGGTCGCCGAGGCCGAACGGGCCACGGCCAATGCGCATGCGCCCTACTCGAATTTCCACGTAGGCGCCGCCGCGCGTCTGCGCAGCGGGAAAATACTCTACGGCAGCAACTTCGAAAGCGAGGTCTATCCCGCGGGACTCTGCGCCGAGCGGTCGCTGATGTTCTACGCCCAGGCCAATTATGCCGACGATCCGATCGAGACGATGGCCATTGCCTCGAACCCCTCGGAGCGCGAATGCTATCCCTGCGGCCAGTGCCGGCAGGTGATGGTCGACGTCGAGCGTCGTCAGGGTTCCCCGATGCGGGTGCTGATGAGCGGCCACGGTACGGTGACGGCGGTCGATTCGGCCTCCAAACTGCTGCCTTTCACCTTTATTCTGTAATTTCCGACGATGTTCAACCCGGACGACATTCTCTACGAAGACAACCACCTGCTGATCGTCAACAAACGCTGCGGCGATCTGGTGCAGCCCGACCCGTCGGGCGAGAGCGCCCTCGAGGACCAGATCAAGGCCTTCATCAAACGGCGCGACGCCAAACCCGGCGAGGTGTTCCTCGGCGTGGTGCACCGCATCGACCGCCCGGTGAGCGGAGCCGTCGTTTTCGCCAAGACGTCGAAGGCGCTCGTCCGTCTGAACGAGATGATCCGCGAAGGCCGTATCCATAAGGTCTATTGGGCGCTGACCGAAGCCACACCCGATCCCGAGAGCGGCGAACTGCGCCATTATATCCTGCGCGACGGCAGGACCAACCGTTCGCGGGCCTGCGACGCCCCGAAGGGCGACGCCAAGGAGGCGCGCCTGCGTTACGCGACGCTCGGGGCGGGGACGAACTACACGCTGGTCGAGGTCGAACTGCTCACGGGGCGTCACCACCAGATCCGCGCCCAGCTCTCGAAGGTCGGGTGTCCGATCCGCGGCGACCTGAAATACGGCGCCCGGCGCTCCCTGCCCGGGGGCGGCATCTCGCTCCACTCGCGCCGTGTCGAATTCGAGCATCCGGTGCGCCGCGAGCCGCTCTCGGTCACGGCTCCCGTGCCTGCGGGCGACAACCTGTGGACCTATTTCGAAAACCTCTGAATATCCCTGCCATGCGATTGCTCATTCAGCGTGTAAAACACGCTTCCGTCGCTATCGGCGGCGATGTCCGCTCCCGGATCGGGGCGGGACTGCTGGTGCTGCTCGGCGTCGGGTGCGACGACACCGACGAGGACATCGAGTACCTCGCCGGAAAACTCGTGCGGCTGCGTATCTTCGACGATGAAGCCGGGGTGATGAACCTCGACGTGGTGCAGACAGGCGGCGAAATTCTGGTCGTGAGCCAGTTCACGTTGCAGGCCTCGACCCGCAAGGGCAACCGGCCGAGTTATATCAAGGCGGCCCCCGAAGCCGTTTCTCGCCCGCTTTACGAACGGTTTACGGCCCGGGTCGCCGAGCTGCTCGGCCGCGGGGTCGCCACGGGCGAATTCGGCGCCGACATGCAGGTCGAGCTGGTCAACGACGGGCCGGTGACGATCTGGATGGATTCAAAAAACAAGGAATAACATATTTATATTAAAATGAAGAAAATTTTTGCATTTCTGCTTCTGGGCCTTACCGTGGCCTTCGCCTCCTGCGGGGATGAAAAGACGGAGACCGGAACGGACTGGTTCCTGACGCCTGTGGCCGAGGTCAACGGCACGACGGTCGGGTTGAGCTGCCAGACTCGTTTCGGCGAGGGCGTGCTCGAAAACACGAGCGTGGGTTTTTCCTATGCTGCCGTTGTCGACAATAAAATCGGCGCGTTTGCCGATGTGGCGGGTTCCGCGGTTGACGGCACCGGCATTGCCGCCACGCTGACCGGGCTTCAGCCCGAAACGAGCTACGTGGTTTTCGCCTATGCCGGCCTGTCGACCGGACGGGTTCAGAGCGCAGGGGCGGTCTTCAAAACCGGGCAGGACGACATGCCCGACCCCGATCCCGAACGGCCCGCTTTCGGAACTCCTGCGGCGTCGGGCGTGACCAAGACCGAGGCGACGCTGAACTGTACGTTCAATTTCGAAGATACGGCCGACTACGACGTTTATTTCCGGTATAAGCCGGCTTCGTCGGGCAGCTATGACCGGGTAAACGTTTCGACGGGAACGGGAACCAAGACGGCGGCCCTGACCGGCCTGACGCCCGGCACGACCTATGAATTCGCGCTCTGCGCCGACTGGGACGGGCAGACCTACACCAGCGCCGCGGCGACCTTCACCACCTCGTCGGACGGCGGTGGCGGAAATACGGGTTCGGCCAAGTATTCGGGCTGGCCCGAACTGGTTCCGGAGGACAAGTCGAACAGCGACTATTATTATGCTTATCACCTTTGCCCGGACTATCCGGCGACCGGTACGAAGGCGCGTAATTTCTCGACCTGTTACAGCAAATCGTACCGCTGCCCGGTCTGGGTGGCTGCCCCACTACATGACTGCTATACAGGCGATGTGAAGCGGACAGACGCTTACCGGAATGACCCGGACATCAATTGTACGCAAGCGGGTCACTGGAGCGGCTACACGCGTGGTCACATGCTTGGCTCAAACGAGCGGCGCGTGACGAAGAACGTTAACCGTGACGTTTTCTATTATTCGAATATCGGTCCGCAGCTTCAGACTTATTTCAATACCAGCGGCGGTCAGTGGAATACGGCTGAAGACTGGGTCGACAAGCAATGGCGTGGCTTGGCGGATACTTGCTATCAGGTGGTGGGAACCTATTGGGAGAATACCCCCAAGGTTGTGGATGGTACGACCATTCCGACGCATTACTACATCGTGCTGCTCAAAGCCAAGAAAAGCGCTGGTAATAAGTGGGTGGTAAATTGTTCGCAGGGGGAACTTCAATCCATTGCCATCATGGTTCGGCATAAGACCTACGCTAAAAACGAGGTGGTTAAGGCTGTTGATTTTCAGTCGAAGGGGGTGTTTAAGACTGTTGCGGAGATCGAACGCCTCACGGGGCATACGTTCTTCCCTAATGTGCCCAACGTTCCGAAGGATACCTACAATCCGGGCGACTGGAATTTTTAGGCGGAGATGACTTACCCGTGGGGCGATACGAGGCGGTTCAACTCCTATGCGGGGTACTTCCGCCGTCTGTTCGGCTGCCGGGTGCAGAAACTTTCCGTCGATGCGGGCTTCACCTGCCCCAACCGCGACGGGACGATCGGAGAGGGAGGGTGTACGTTCTGTAACAACGGAGCGTTCACCCCTTCTTATTGCATGCCCTCGAAGAGCGTCGGGCAGCAGATCGCCGAGGGGATCGAATTCCACCGCAACCGCTACCGTTCGGCGCAGCGCTACCTGGTCTATTTCCAGGCTTTTTCCAACACCTACGCCCCGCTGGAGCGGCTGAAGAGGCTTTACGATGAGGCCCTCGCGCATCCCGGCGTGGCGGGAATCGTCGTCGGCACGCGCCCCGACTGCGTCGACGAGCGCAAGCTCGATTACTTCGCCGGGCTGGCCCGGGATCGGTATGTCGCCCTCGAATACGGCATCGAATCGACCTTCGACGCCACGCTCCGGGCCGTCAACCGGGGCCACGACTTCGCGTGCGCCCGCCGCGCCGTCGAGATGACCGCCGCGAGGGGCCTGCACGTCGGCGCGCACTTCATCCTCGGACTTCCCGGCGAGACCGACGCGATGCTGCTCGACCAGGTGGAGCGGATCAACGCCCTGCCGCTCACGACCGTGAAGTTCCACCAGTTGCAGGTTTTCCGCGCGACGCCGATGGCCGCCGAGTACGACGCCGCACCGGAGCGTTTCCGCTTCTGGGAGCCGGAGGAGTACATCGACCTGTTCGTCGAAATCCTCCGCCGGCTGCGTCCCGGCGTGGTCGTCGAACGTTTCGCCTCGGAGGCTCCGCCGCGCTACCATTACGGCCGCAACTGGGGCCTCGTGCGCAACGAGCAGCTGCTCGCGATGCTCGAAAAAAGATTGGAGGAACGCAATGTATACCAAGGCGAAATTTTTACTACCTTTGCCGCAGACAAACTTCGGCAGAGGTAGGCTGCGCCTCGGCAGAACGCGGGTGGACCCGGCTCTGCGTCCGGCCTGCGCCGCCTTTGCGGAGGCAAACCCCGAATAACCCCCTTCGTTATGAAACCCATCAATCCCGACATCGTGCTCAAACCCGTCAAGGAGTATGTTCTGATGGCTGTCGGCATGCTGATGTACTCTTTCGGCTGGATCGGCTGCATCCTCCCGGCCGGCGGCGTCGGCGGCGGCGCCGCAGGTCTGTCGCTCGTGCTGTGCAATGCGCTCTCGACGGCGGGAATCGACCTGCAGATCGGTACGATGGTTTTCATCATCAATGCCGTCCTGCTGCTGGTCGCCGGATTTATCGTGGGGTGGAATTTCGGTCTCAAGACCATCTTCTGCGTGGTGATCATCTCCTTGGGCATGAACTTCTGGCAGGAGGTGCTTCCCGATGGCAACTTCCTCGGGGTCGACAACCTGCTGGCCATCGTCATGGGCGGTATTCTGGCCGGCGCCGGCATCGCGCTATGCTTCTCGCAGGGCGGCTCGACGGGCGGCACGGACATCGTGGCCATGATCATCAACAAGTACCGCACGGTCAGCTACGGCAAAATCCTCATCTACTCCGATTTCGTCATCATCGGTTCGGCCCTGCTGGTGGGCATGGGCATCAGCGCCGTGATTTACGGCTACGTGATGACGGCCGTCGTGGGTTATACGGTCGATATGATCATGGCCGGAAACCAGCAGTCGAGCCAGGTCTTCATCGTCACGCACGACTACGAGAAAATGGCCCAGGCGATCGTCGACAACGTCCACCGCGGGGTGACGCTCATCGACTCGCAGGGGTGGTATTCGAAAAAGGAGTCCAAAATCGTCATGGTGGTCTGCCGCAAGCGGGAGACCTCGATGATCCTCAAATTCGTCAAGACCATCGACCCCGAGGCCTTTATGACCGTCGGATCGGTCATGGGCGTCTACGGGAAGGGATTCCAGACAATCGGGAAGGGCTGATGCAGCTCTACGCCGACATAGTTCTTCCGCTGGCGCAGCCCGTCTACACGTTTGCCGTGCCCGGAGGCACGGACGTCGCGGCCGGGCAGGCCGTGGCGGTGCAGTTCGGCGCACGCAAATTCTATACGGGCATCGTGTGGCGGGTCCACGACCGCCGGCCCGATTTCAAAACCGTCAAACCGATCCAGCGCGTGCTCTACGATGCGCCTCTGCTCTCGGCGCAGCAGATGTCGCTGTGGGAGTGGATCGCCTCGTACTACATGTGTTCCCTGGGGGAGGTGATGCGCGTGGCGCTGCCTGCGCTGATGAAACCTTCGGGCGACACGGAGGAGGAGTTCTCCGGCGACGAGTTCCGTCCCCGCACCGAGTGTTACGTGTCGCTGGCTGCGGAACTCCGCGACGAGGGGCGTTTTCACGAAGTCTGCGAGAAGATCGAACGGCGCGCCCCGAAGCAGTACGAGGCGCTGCTCGAGCTGGCTGCGGCCGGCGACGAAACGCGCATCGCGACGGGCGAGGTGGCCCGCCGCCTGCTCCGGGCCGATTATGCCGTGCTGCACGCCCTCGAGCGCAAGAAATACATCGTCTGCACCCAGCGCGAACGTTCGGTCGAGCGCGGCGGGTCGGCCTTCCGCCTTCCGGAGCTGACGGCGCACCAGCTGACGGCGTTGAACGCCCTGCGCGAACAGTTCGCCGCCGGGAAAACCACCGCTCTTTTGCAGGGCGTCACCGGTTCGGGCAAGACCGAGATTTACATCCACCTGATCGCCGAGGTGCTCTCCCGGGGCGGCGATGTTTTGCTGCTGGTGCCCGAAATCGCCCTTACGGCGCAGCTGATCGAGCGCATGGAGCGCATCTTCGGCAGCCGCGTCACCCCGTACCATTCCAAACTCACCAACCGCCGCCGCACGGAGACCTACCTGCGGCTGAACCGCTCCGACGGGGGCGAGTTCGTGGTCGGCGTGCGGTCGTCGGTCTTCCTGCCGCTGAAGCATTTGCAGCTGATCGTCGTCGACGAGGAGCACGACGCCAGCTACAAGCAGACGGAGCCTGCGCCGCGCTACAACGCCCGCGACTGCGCCGTGGTGATGGCGCGCCTGACGGGAGGCCGGACGCTGCTGGGCAGCGCCACGCCGTCGCTCGAAACGTGGCTCAACGCCGCGTCGGGCAAATACGGGCGCGCGGAGCTGACTGAGCGTTACGGCGACGCCCGCCCGCCCGAAATCCTCGTTTCCGACACCCTGCGCGCCGCCAGGCGCGGCGAGCGCAAGGCCCATTTCAACAAACTCCTGCTGGACCGGATCGGCGAGACCCTCGACCGGGGCGGGCAGGTGATGCTGTTCCAGAACCGCCGCGGGTTTTCGCCCTACGTCGCGTGTTCCGAGTGCGGCTGGACGGCCCGCTGCCCCCACTGCAACGTGACGCTGACCTACCACAAGGGCGGGCGGAAACTCGTCTGCCACTACTGCGGCCATACGGAGGACGTGCCGGCGAAGTGCCCTTCGTGCAAGGTCACCGATGTGCTCCCGATGGGCTTCGGGACCGAGAAGGTCGAGGAGGAGATTTCCCGGATTTTCCCCGAAGCGCGGGTTGCCCGTTTGGACCGGGACAGCGTGACCTCCGAAAAGGCGTTCAGCGCCATCATCGCCGATTTCGAGGCCCGCCGGACCGATATTCTGGTCGGCACGCAGATGATCACCAAGGGTTTCGACTTCGCGGGGGTGTCGCTCGTCGGCATCCTCAATGCCGACAACCTGCTGAACAACCCCGATTTCCGGGCCGCCGAACGGGCTTTCCAGCTGATGATGCAGGTGGCGGGCCGCGCCGGACGGCGCGATGACGGGGGCGAGGTGGTGATCCAGACCTCCGAACCGGGGCATCCCGTGATCCGGCAGGTCGCGGCGGGCGATTTCGAGGGGATGGCCCGCGCACAGCTCGCCGAGCGCAAAGCCTTTTTCTATCCGCCCTATGCGCGGCTCACGTCGCTCACGCTGCGCCACCGCGACCCTTCGGTGCTCCGAAACGGGGTCATGGACCTCGCCGCACGCCTGCGCACCCGTTTCGGCCGCCGTCTGCTGGGGCCGATGACCCCGCCCGTCGACCGCATCCGCGGCGAATACCTCGTGGGCCTTCTGCTGAAAATCGAGAGCGGCGCCTCTTCGGCCCGCGCCCGCGAACTGCTCGCGGCCGAGCTGAAAACCTTTGCCGGAAACCCGGCGTTCAAGTCGATCACCGTCGTCGTCAATGTCGATCCTCAATGACCTCGTCCGCGATGTCGCGTCGCTGCTGTTCCCGCCCCGCTGCGCCGTCTGCGGGGAACCGCTTGCGCGCGGCGAACGCACGGTCTGCACTTTGTGCCGCGTCACGGCGCCGCTGACGGGCTACTGGCGCGAGGCCGACAACCCCGTGGTGCGCCGATGCTGGGGCATGGTCCCCGTCTGTCAGGCTTCGGGCTTTCTGTTCTTCGTCCGCGCGAGCGGCTGGCGGCGGCTGATCCACGGCTTCAAGTACCGCGGGGCGTGGCGCACGGCCCGGGAGATGGGCGCGTGGTACGGGCGGTATCTGCGTGAAAGCGGACTCTACGACGACGTGGAGGTGGTCGTTCCGCTGCCGCTGCACCCCTTTAAGCGTTGCCGGAGGGGGTATAACCAGTCGGAATACATCGCCGAGGGGATCGCCGCGCAGTTGGGCGTGGAGGTCGACCGCCGCAGCGTCAGCCGGGTGCGCAACACCGCCAGCCAGGCCCTCAAGCCCCGCCGCGAGCGGGCCGGCAACGTCGAAGACGCCTTTGCGGTGTGCCGTCCCGAACGGCTCGCCGGGCGGCACGTCCTGCTGGTCGACGACGTGATGACCACCGGCTCGACGCTGCTTTCGTGCGCCTCGGCGATCCTGCGCGATGCGCCCGGCTGCCGCATCAGCATCGCCGCCCTCGCCGTCTCGCAGCGCGAACTGGGCGTGAAGGAGTAGGCGGCGATTCGAAAACTTATCAACAGGACGTTATTCCGGCCGCAGGCCGTGAACCCCTTCCGCGAAAGGGGTTTGGGGCAGGACAGGCCCCGAAACGCGGCGGCCCGCCGGGGACCGGCATCCGGTCCGTTCCGGCATTCGGTGGCGGAAGCTGTGTTATAAACATAGTTTTCGACAAACCGGGGTTCCGCCCGGTTTTGATTTCTCCCCGCTTATGCTTACTTTTGACCTTTGAAAGAATCCGATTATCCATGGCGAAAGATTTTACACCCTCCTCCCGCAACCGGGAGGCGTTCGAGGCGATGACCGATACCGTCGGCAACGTACCCCCGCAGGCGGTCGAGCTGGAGGAGGCCGTGCTCGGTGCGCTGATGCTCGAAAAGGACTGCATCATCACCGTGCAGGAGTTCGTCTCCCCCGAGGCGTTCTACACCGAGGAACACCGCCTGATCTACAAGGCGATCAACGAACTGTCGATGGAGCTGAAACCCATCGACCTCTATACCGTGACCGAGCGGCTCAAGGCCAAGAAGGAGCTGAAGAAGGTGGGCGGCGCTTCGTACCTCGCGCAGCTGACCCAGAAGGTCGGTTCGGCGGCCAACGTCGAGTTTCACGCCAAGATCATCGCCCAGAAATACGTGCAGCGCGAGCTGATCCGCTCGGCGACCGAGATTCAGAAACGCTCCTACGACGAGTCGACCGACGTCACGGAGCTGATCGGTTACGCCGAAGGCGAGATCTTCAAGGTCGCCGAGGGGCACGTCAAACGTTCGGTGCAGTCGTCCAAGGACATCCTGGCCCGGGCGCTGATGCAGATCGAGGAGGCGTCGAAGAACACCAGCGCCTTCAGCGGCGTGCCGTCGGGCTTCATGGCTCTGGACCGCGTGACGCTGGGCTGGCAGCTGTCCGACCTGATCATCGTCGCCGCGCGTCCCTCGATGGGTAAGACAGCCTTCGTGCTCTCGATGGCCCGCAACATGGCCGTCGACCACGAGCAGGGCGTGGCGTTCTTTTCGCTCGAAATGTCCTCCGTGCAGCTGATGATGCGTCTGATCATCGCCGAGACGGGACTTTCGGGCAACGACGTCAAGTCGGGGCGTCTGACGCCCGAGCAGTGGCGGCACCTCGAATCGGCCACCAAGCCGTTGGGCACGGCGCCGTTGTTCATCGACGACACTCCGGCCCTTTCGGTCTTCGAGTTCCGCTCGAAGGCCCGGCGTCTGAAAATTCATAACGACATCAAGATCATCATCATCGACTACCTCCAGCTGATGACCGGCAATCAGGACACGAAGGGCAACCGCGAGCAGGAGGTGGCCTTCATCTCGCGTACGCTGAAGGCCATCGCCAAGGAGCTGAACGTGCCGATGATCGCCCTTTCGCAGTTGAGCCGCGCCACCGAAATGCGCGGCGGCTCGAAGCGTCCCCAGCTGTCGGACCTCCGCGAGTCGGGCGCCATCGAGCAGGACGCCGACATCGTGGCCTTCATCCACCGTCCGGAGTATTACGGCATCAACCAGGACGAGAACGGCATGCCCACGGCGGGCATGGCCGAGATCATCCTTGCCAAGCACCGTAACGGCGCGGTGTGCGACGTGAACCTGCGCTTCCTGAAGGAGCAGGCCCGCTTCGCCGACGTGGAGGACTCGATGCTGCCGCCCGCGCAGGCGGCGGAGAGCCAGCAGGCCTACGACGACTACGCCAGCGGTTCGAACAGCCAGCCGGGGACGTCGGGCCTCGGTGCGGCGATGGGCGGGGAGTTCGACGTCAACCGCTCGACGAAGATCGACGACGAAGCGCCTTTTTAGCCATGTTCGTTCGTACATTTGCAGGAGCGGTCGCCGGGATCGACGCCGTGGCGGTGACCGTCGAGGTCAACATCGCCGGCGGCGGTCTGGGCATGTACCTCGTGGGACTGCCCGACAATGCCGTGAAGGAGAGCGAACAGCGCATCCGGGCGGCGTTCGAGAACTCGGGCGAGCGGATGTCGGGCAAGAAGGTGGTCGTGAGCCTCGCTCCGGCCGACCTGCGCAAGGAGGGGTCGGGTTTCGACCTGCCGATCGCCGTGGGAATCCTCGCGGCGATGGGCCGCATCGACGCCGGGGCGGTCGCCGGGACGATGTTCGTCGGCGAACTGTCGCTCGACGGCTCGCTCAAACCCGTGCGGGGCGTGCTTCCCGTTGCGGTCCGGGCGCGTTCGGAGGGGCTGCGGCGGGTGGTGCTGCCGGCGGAAAACGCGGCGGAGGCCGCGGTTGTCGACGGCATCGAGGTGATCGGCGCCACGACCTTGCGCCAGGTCGTCGGATACCTGAACGGCGAGGCGGAGATTGCGCCTGCCGTGCCGGCCGACGACGAACCGTTCGCCGCGGCGGCGACGCACTATGCGGAGGATTTCGCCGACGTGCGGGGCCAGACGCATGTGAAACGTGCGCTGGAGATCGCCGCGGCGGGAGGGCACAACGTCATCATGGTCGGTGCGCCGGGTTCGGGCAAGACGATGCTCGCACGGCGTCTGCCGACGATCCTGCCGCCGCTTTCGCGCGAAGAGGCGCTCGAAACGACCAAGATACACTCCGTGGCGGGCAAGGCGGGCGTGACGGGCGGGCTGATGACCCGGCGGCCGTTTCGCGCTCCGCATCATACGGCTTCGCAGGTTGCCGTGATCGGCGGCGGGCAGTCGCCCCGGCCGGGCGAGGTGTCGCTGGCCCACAACGGCGTGCTGTTCCTCGATGAGCTGCCCGAATTCGGGCGCAGCGTGCTCGAAGTGCTGCGGCAGCCGCTGGAGGAGAAGAAGATCGTGGTTTCGCGGGCCAGATACAGCGTCGAATACCCGGCGAATTTTACGCTCGTGGCGGCGATGAATCCCTGCCCGTGCGGCTATTACAACCACCCGACGAAGGAGTGCACCTGTTCTCCGGGGTCGGTGCACCGCTATATGGGGCGCATTTCGGGTCCGCTGATGGACCGCATCGACCTGCATGTGGAGGTGACGCCCGTGACTCCGCAGGAGTTGTCGGCGGCTGCGCCGGGCGAGGCGAGCGCTGCGGTTCGCGAACGGGTCATCCGGGCGCGGGCGGTGCAGGAGGCGCGCTTCGGCGGTGTCGAGGGGGTTCATACCAACTCGATGATGAACAGCGCGATGCTGCGCGAATACTGCCGCCTCGATGCGGCTTCGGCCGCGCTGCTGGAGCGGGCCATGGAGCGGCTGTCGCTCTCGGCGCGGGCCTACGACCGTATCCTGAAGGCGGCGCGCACGATCGCCGACCTGGCGGGACGCGCCGACATCGTTCAGGCGGACATCGCCGAGGCGATCAACTACCGGTCGCTGGACCGGGGGAACTGGGGACGATGATTCTGCCGCCGGGGCGGCAGAATCAATTAAAAATTAAGAATTAAAAATTAGATACGATGAAACGCATCATTCTTTCCGGAGGTGGAACCGGAGGCCATATCTACCCGGCCGTGGCTGTGGCCGAGGCCTTGAAGCGGCGTTTCGGCGACGGGGTGGAGATTCTCTTCGTCGGGGCCGAGGGCAAGATGGAGATGGAGAAGGTCCCGGCGCTGGGCTACCGCATCGTGGGTCTGCCGATCGCGGGCCTTCAGCGGCGACTGGACTGGCGCAACCTCGCGGTGCCGTTCAAGGCGGTGAAGAGCATCCGGATGGCGAAGAGGATCATCCGCGACTTCGGGGCCGACGCCGTGGTGGGCTTCGGCGGCTATGCCAGCGCTCCGGTGCTGTGGGCCGCGCAGCGGATGGGCGTGCCGACCGTGATTCAGGAGCAGAACTCCTATGCGGGAGTGACGAATAAAATCCTCGCGAAGGGCGCGCGGCGCATCTGCACGGCTTACGAAGGCATGGAACGCTTCTTCCCGGCGGCGAAGATCTCGCTGACGGGCAATCCCCTGCGGGGCCGCTTTTCGAAGGAGGGCGCCGACCGCGCCGAGGCGCTGGAATATTACGGGCTGACGCCCGATCTTCCGGTGATCCTGGTGGTCGGCGGGTCACTCGGCACGCGGTCGCTGAACGAGATGATGAAGGTATGGATCGTCGGGACGGACGGCAAGGCCCCCGTGCAGGTGATCTGGCAGACGGGCAAGTACTACGAGCGCGAAATGCAGGCCTTTCTGGCCGCGCACCCCGCCGCACACGTCTGGCAGGGGGCTTTCATCGACCGCATGGACTACGCCTACGCCGCGGCCGATCTGGTCGTCTCGCGCAGCGGGGCCGGGACGGTCTCCGAGTTGTGCCTCGTTGCCAAGCCGGTGCTGTTCGTTCCGTCGCCCAACGTGGCCGAGGATCATCAGACCAAAAACGCCCGGGCGCTGGAGGCGAAGGGCGCGGCGGTGGTCGTTCCGGACGCCGAGTGCCGGACGAAGGCGATGCCGCGGGCCGTGGAGCTGCTGGCGGATCGGGAGACGCTGGCGGCGATGAGCCGCAATCTGGAGGCGCTGGCCAGGCCCGACGCCGCGGAAGATATTGTCAATGAGATTGTAAAGGTAATGAAGTGATGGAATACAAGAACGTCTATTTTCTGGGTATCGGCGGCATCGGCATGAGTGCCCTGGCGCGCTATTTTCTGCACGGGGGGTATGCCGTCGCGGGCTATGACCGCACGCCTTCGCACCTGACCGGCGAACTCGAAGCGGAGGGCGCGGCGGTCCACTACGAGGACGACGTGCGGCTGATCCCCGAAGGATTTCTCGACCCGAAGAAGACGATGGTCGTCTACACCCCGGCCGTGCCGCAGGATCACGGCGAATACCGCTATTTTCGCGAACACGGTTTCTGCGTCGAGAAGCGTTCGCAGATGCTGGGGCATCTTGCGGAGGGCAAATACGTGATGGCCGTGGCGGGCACGCACGGCAAGACCACCACTTCGACGATGGTGGCATGGCTCAACCGCGCGCTGACGGGCGGCGGCTCGGCTTTTCTGGGGGGCATTTCGAAGAATTTCGGCGGCAATCTGGTGCTGGGCGACGGCGGGAGACTGGCTGTCGAGGCCGACGAGTTCGACCGGTCGTTCCTGCGGCTGTATCCCGACGTGGCGGTGGTCACCTCGGCCGACGCCGACCACCTCGACATCTACGGGACGCACGAGGCGGTGAAGGAGGCCTTCTCGCAGTTCGTGCGGCAGATCCGGCCGGGCGGCTCGCTCATCATCAAGCGGGGCGTCGACATCGTGATCGACAACCCCGGGATCGCCGTATACCGTTATTCCTACGACGAGCCGTGCGATTTCTACGCCCGCAACGTGCAGCTGCTCGAAGGGGGGCATTACCGTTACGACCTGGTGACACCCTCGGGCGCGTTCGAGGGGTGCACGCTGGGCGTTCCGGGGTGGGTCAACATCGAAAACGCGGTCGCGGCCGTCGCTTCGGTGTGGTGCGCCGCGAAGGCCGGAGGAACTCCGCTGGATGCCGATAAGCTGCGCGGCGCGCTGGCCTCGTTCTCGGGGGTGAAACGGCGTTTCGAGTTCTATGTCAACACCCCGAAGCAGGTCTATATGGACGACTACGCCCATCATCCGCGCGAGCTGGCCGCAACGCTCACCTCCGTGCGGAAGATGTTCCCCGGGCGGCGGATCACGGCGCTGTTCCAGCCCCACCTCTACACCCGTACGCGCGACCTCCATGCGGAGTTCGCCGAGGCGTTGTCGCATGCCGACGAAGTGGTGCTGCTGCCCATCTACCCGGCGCGCGAGGAGCCGATTCCGGGCATCACCTCGGAGATCATCGCCCGACGGGTCGCCGCGCCGTGCCGTATCGTCGACCGCGACCATTTGGCCGACGAGGTGGCCGCGATGGACACCGACGTTGTGATCAGCTTCGGCGCCGGCAATATCGACGCCTGCTGCCCCGCATTGGCGGAGCGATTAAAAATGAAAAGCTAAATATTAAAAATACAGGCATCTGTTTTTGGCATTTTCGTTTCCGGCTGGAGTTGATGAGGTCTCTTTTGCTTGACAAAAACGACTTCTTGCGTGGCTTGGAATCTGCCTGAATGATTTTTCATAATTTTTAATAGTGATGTCCCGCTACCTCCGATACACGCTTCTGACCCTGCTGTGGGTCGCCGTGGCCGCATACATCGTCTTTGCGGCCTCGGCGGTGCGGCGCGTGCGCAGGACGGGTACGGTCGGAAAGCTGGAGATCGAGGTGGTGGACAGCTCTTCGCAGGGACATCTGGTCTCGGCAGCGATGGTCCGCCAGTGGATTTCACATGCCGGAATCAAGACACTCGGCACGGCAGTTGATGCGGTGGACCTGACGGGTATCGAACGACTGATCGCCCGCAACGGATTCGTGGATAAAACGGTTGCCTATGTCTCCTACGGGGGAACGCTGCACATCGAGATCAGCCAGCGCAAGCCGCTGGTGCGCCTGCTTACCGACGGCATGAACGCCTACGTGACCGCCGACGGCTATGTCTTCGCCGCGCCCCGCGCCTCGTCGCTCTACGTGCCGGTGGTCACCGGCAGTTACCGTCCTCCCTTCCCTGCGTCGTACGTCGGGAGCGTGCGGGAGCATATCGACCTGCGTCTCGGCGAGATTGACGAACGCATCGCCGAACTCGAACGCGAGAAATACCCTCTCTACCGGCGTGAGATGGAGAACGACCGCAACATTTCGGCCCTGCGCCGCATGCGCATCAAGCGGCAGTGGTGGCGGCTGGAAGGTTCGCGGGAGTTCGATGCGCGGGTCGACGCGCTGCGCGAGAAAAAAGCCGGCCTGCGCCGCACCTACCGCTACCGGGCGGGCGTGATCCGCGAGGAGATCGAGCGTATCGCCGGGTTGCAGGAGGCCGAGCGGCGGAAACAAAAAAAGTTGGAGAAAAGCTACGAAGATTTCATGAAACTCCTTACCTTTGTAGAAACTGTCGAAGACGATGATTTCTGGAGGTCGGAAGTGGTGCAGATCACCGCGAAAACGACCCCCAGCGGAGCATTGGAGGTGGAACTTACGCCCCGCAGCGGCCGCTTCGCCGTGCTTTTCGGCCGGCTGGAGGACGTGGAGCGCAAGTTCGACAAACTGTTGCGGTTTTACCGCAGCGGCCTCTCGTCGATCGGCTGGAGCGAATACCGCACTATTGACATCAGATATAACGACCAGGTGGTTTGCAAGAAGTAAAAGGATTATACCGTGGAAAAAAAGAATTATACCGTTGCCGTCGATTTGGGCTGCTCGTCGGTCGTGGTGGCCGTCGGGGAGAAGACGCCCGAAGGCCTGCTTGACGTGGCGTGTGTCGTCACGAAGCCCGTCGAGGGAGTCAATGCGGGCCGGATCGAGAATATCGAACTGGTGAGCCGCGCCATCCGCGAGGCCGTGTCGGAGGCCGAGCAGCAGCTCGGAATCCGCATCACGGAGGCGTATGCCGGTATCTCGGGCGACTTCGTGCGCTGTGCGCGCCATACCGACCATGTCTTCGTCTACGATCCCCAGAACGGCGTCAACCAGAAGGACGTCGATGCGCTGTTCGACCGCATGCGCAACGTGCAGGCCCCCGACGACGAGACCATTATGGAGCGCGTGCCCCAGAACTACATGGTCGACGACAACCAGGAGGTGCGCAATCCCGTGGGTTCGTTCGGCAAGAAACTTTCGTCGACGTTCAACTTCATCCTTTGCCTCAAAACCCCGATGCAGCGTCTCGATATGGCCCTGAAACGCCTCGGCATCAAGATGCTGGGCGTCATGTCCGACGCGCTGGCGACGCCCGAAGCGGTGTTGCTGCCCGATGAGAAGGAGGAGGGCGTAGCCGTGGTCGACGTCGGCGGCGGCGTCACCGACGTGACGGTCTATTACCGCAACGTGGTGCGTTACGTCGCTTCGATCCCGATGGGCGCATCGGCCATCAACCGCGACATCCGCACGATGAGCGTTCCCGAGAAACACGTCGAGAGCCTCAAGCAGAAATACGGTTCGGCGGTCGCCGAACTGGCTCCCGAGGACAAGCTGATCCGCGTCAACGGCCGTACGGCCCGCGAGGCGAAGGACATTCTGCTGCGCAACCTGGCCACGGTGATCGAGGCCCGCGCCACGGACATCGCGGAGTTCGTGCAACAGGAGATCAAGGATTCGGGATACGCCGGGAAACTGGCCTACGGCATCGTGCTGACGGGCGGTTCGGCCAAATTGAAGGACCTCGACGAACTGTTCCGCCGCGTGACGGGCATGGACGTGCGTGTCGCTGTGCCCGAGACGGGAATCACCGGGGAGTCGAAGGAGAAGGTTGCGGACGCCGCTTTCTCGACCGCCGTGGGCATCCTGCTCAAGGGGGCCGAACTGGGCGGCTGCGCCGTCATCGAGCACCCCGCGGCTCCGCGTCCCGAGCCGCCCCGGTCTTTCACGCCGCCGCGGCCCGCAGCGGGCGGGTTCAAGGCTCCGCAGCAGCCCGCTGCTCCGCCCTATACGCCTCCCGTGTCGGCTTCGGAATCCGATTCCGGGGTGCAGGCCGGAGCCGAAGCGGCCGGACGGACGGACGAAGAGAGTGCCGCCGAGCCGCCGATGGTCGAACCCAAGCGCAGCCGCAACTGGGGCGCGATTTTCCAGAAGACCTTCGACAAGATCAACAAGAGTTTCACGGCCGCCGAGGACGAGGAGATTTAGGGTAGATCAGCTCGTCCGCATTCCGGTCGACATCCCGGCTGAATCCCCGGTTGCGCCGCGACAAGTCCCCTCCGGGGAGGGATTCAGGGAAAGGGCGGATTTGTAAACGCAGGGGAACGCCGTGAAAGCACCGCTCATCTGCGGGAAAGGTAATTTAAGTTGTTTGGATAATTAGGAAATAACGATATGACAGACGAATTGATGTCGGAAATCAAGGTCCCGCGCACGGACGGCTCGATCATTACGGTGGTCGGCGTCGGCGGCGCAGGGGGCAATGCCGTAAACCATATGTGGAACCTCGGGATCAGGGGCGTTACGTTCATGGTCTGCAACACCGACCAGCAGGCGCTCGACAAAAGCCCCGTTGAGCGGAAGATCCGCCTCGGCTCCGAAGGTCTCGGAGCCGGGAACGATCCGGAGAACGGCCGCCGCGCGGCCGTCGAGTCGCTGCCCGAAATCCGTCAGGTGCTCGAAGAGGCCGGTACGAAGATGCTCTTCATCACCGCCGGCATGGGCGGCGGAACGGGCACGGGAGCATCGCCCGTCATCGCCAAGCTGGCCAAGGAGATGGGGCTGCTGACCGTGGCCATCGTCACCTCGCCGCTGGCCGTCGAGGGCAAGATCCGTTACGAACAGGCGTTCCGTGGTATCGAGGAGCTGCGCCAGAACACCGATTCGCTGCTGATCATCAACAACGAAAACATTCTGGAAATCTACGGCCGCCTCTCGCTGAAGCAGGCTTTCGGCAAGGCCGACGACATTCTGGCCTCCGCGGCCAAGGGCATCGCGGAGATCATCACCGTCGAGAGCGATCTGGTAAACGTCGACTTCGCCGATGTCTCGAAGGTGATGCGCAACAGCGGCCGGGCACATATGGCCGTGGCTACGGCCGACGGCGACAAGCGCGCCGAGGCGGTGGCCGAAGCGTCGCTGCGCTCCCCGCTGCTGGATCACAACCTGATTTCGGGCGCCAAGAACATCCTGCTGAATATTTCGGTGTCGGACGCCGACGCCCTGATGTACGAGGAGGTGGTGCAGATTCTGGAGTATATTCAGGCCCACGCCAGCGTGCAGGACGACAACGGGGTGATCCACAACGCCAACATCATCTGGGGTACGAGCGAGAAGCCGCAGCTGGGCAATTTCATCGAGTTGGTGGTCGTGGCCACGGGATTCGAAGGCGACGCGCAGCCCGGCGTGATGAAGCAGATCATTCCCCCGGTCCGCACCGTCGAACCGGCCGTCAAGGAGACGTCCGCCGCGGCACCCGTGCTGGAGCCGATCAAACCCCTGCCCCCCAAACCCGCCCAGCGTCAGCCCGAACTGGTGATGCTCGGCGCCAAGCCGACCCGTTACAGCAACATCGACACCCTGCTGGCCAAACCCGCCTACCAGTCGCGCAACTCGAAGTTCATCGTGCGCGTCCCCGGCAGCCGCAAGGAGGTGCTGAAGGACGATACGACCGATGCCCAGGCGCAGAAAGAGGAGTCGCAGGGCGGCTCGCTATTCGATTAACTAACCGATTTTCAATTTGGAAGACGCGCATTCCTGGATTACGTTCAACGGGTTCTCACCCCATATCGCCGTGCTTTGCGCGGTGACGCTCTGCCTGTTGTGTGTTTCGGCGCTCGTTTCGGGGGCCGAGACTTCTTTTTTCTCCCTCTCGCACAATGATATACGTCATTTGCAGAGCCGCAGAAGCGCATCGGCCGCCGCCATGCTGCGGCTGCTGGCGAACGTCGACCTGCTGCTGGCCACGATCCTGGTGGTCAACAATCTGGTGAATATCTGCATCGTCATCCTCACGGCCGGGATCATCGACTCGGTCTTCACTTTCCTGCGGTTCGAGTTCCTGTTCAAGACCGTGCTGGTGACTTTCCTGCTGCTGCTTTTCGGCGAGATACTGCCCAAAGTGCTGGCGCAGACGATTCCCCTGCGCTTCGCCTCGATGGTGGCCCGTCCGCTGCTGGTGCTGCGGTGGGTTTTCTATCCGCTCTCCTATGCGCTGGTCCGCACGAGCAGCCGCATCAGTGAAAAGGCCGCGCACAAGAGCGAGATTTCGCTCGACGAACTGGCCGACGCCGTCGACATGACGCAGAGTTCCAGCCCCGAGGAGCACGTGATGCTTTCGGGCATCGTCAACTTCGTCAATACCGAAGTGCAGGAGATTATGAAACCCCGTGTGGACATCACGGCGCTCTCCATGACGGCCGATTACGAGACGGTCAAGAGGACGATCATCGAATCGGGCTTCTCGCGCATCCCGGTCTACGAGGAGGATGTGGACAATATCCGCGGGACGCTCTACGTCAAGGACCTGCTGCCCTACATCAACAACGGCGGCGATTTCGCGTGGCAGCAGCTGATCCGCAAACCCTATTTCGTCCCCGAGCACAAAAAGATCAACGACCTGCTGGCCGACTTCCAGTCGAACAAGGTCCACATGGCCATCGTCGTCGACGAGTACGGTTCGACGCTGGGGCTGGTGTCGCTCGAAGACATCATCGAAGAGATCGTCGGCGAGATTTCCGATGAGAGCGACAACGACGAGTGCTTCTACACGCGGCTCGACGCCAAGAGCTATATTTTCGAGGGAAAGACCCACCTCGGGGATTTCGAGCGTATCCTCGACATCGGCGAGGACGTTTTCGCCGACGTCCGGGGCGAGGCCGAAACCCTTGCCGGGCTGATGCTCGAACTCAAACGCGACTTTCCGCGCAAAGGCGACGTCTTCACTTCGCACGACCTGCGTTTCACGGTGCAGGAGATGGACGGCCACCGGGTCGATAAAATCCGCGTCGACCTTCAATGATTCCGGCCCTGTGGACATCGCCGCCGCTGACGGCCGAAGAGTCCGCCCGGTGGACGACTTCCGAAGAACGTGCCGCGGCAGCCGGGTTCGTGTCGGAACGCCGCCGGGCCGAGTTCCTTACGTGGCGGGCTGTGGTGCGCCGCGAACTGGGGGACGACGTCGGGATCGCCTACGATGCGCTGGGCGCCCCGGTGCTGACGAACCGGGCCGTCCATATCTCCGTCGCCCATTGCGCCGGCCGCATCGCGGTCTGCGCCTCCCCGGAGCGTTGCGCCGTGGACATCGAACCCGCAACGCGCGATTTCAGACGCGCCGCGAGCCGCTACCTGACGCCTGAAGAGGAGGCCCTTTCCGACGACCCGCTTCTGCCGGGGATCGTCTGGTGTGCAAAAGAGACGCTCTACAAGTATGCCGGACGCCGGGAGCTGGATTTCCGGAGGGATCTGCACGTCGTGCGGCTCGACCTTGCTGCCGGGACGCTGGCGGGACGGATCGGAAACGGAGAGCCGGTCAGGCTCTCCGTCTCTCTGGACGAAGGTTTTATCCTCGTATATATTCTTTAGAATGCTTCCGAAGCGGTGAACAGGAACGCCGAGGATCGCTTGCGGTCCCACGGCAGATTCTGGTTGCCGAAATTGCCCCAGCCGTAATCGAGGCGGATGTTCATGCGGTTCTTGAATTCGAAGCGGTAGCCGCAGCCGAAACTGCAAAGCGTGTTTCCCCAGCGGAATTTCTCCGTGCCCCAGACCTGCCCGCCGCCGATCCATCCCACGATGCCGTGGCGGCGGTAGATTTTCTGCCGCAGTTCGATCTGCGTTTCCACCAGTTTTTTGTCGCGGTAGCGTCCCTCGTAGTAACCGCGCATGCGTTCCATGCCGCCCATTTTGGCGTACATGTGCCACGAGGGGGTTCCGGTCGTGGCGTCGGCGTAGAGGTCGCAGGCCAGCACGGCCCCTTTCCAGAGTTTCTGGTAGAAGTCGAAGGTCAGCGTGAAGCGTCCGAACGTGCGGCGCGTGTTTCCCAGCCATTCGGGATACCATTTGGCCTCGGCCTTGATGAAGATGCCCTTCGAGGCGTTGAACGTCACGTCGCGCGTGTCGTACTGGGCGAAAAGCCCGACATTGGCGTTGAAGGCGTTGGGCTTGTCGCCCGTCGTGGCGATGTAATTCGAGAACGGGTCCTGTTTCGCAGGGTCGTAGCGTCCCTCCTGCCAGAGGTTGTAAAGCTCGCCCATCTTGCCGCCCGGAACCGGTTTTCCGGACTCTACGTCGGCCTGGATGCCGTTCATGCGGTCGGCCATGCCCGAATTTTTGTACTTGGCTCCGGAGTAGTCGATGCCGCCGCTGACGCCGATGTAGAAGCGGCCCACGAGCGAGGTGCAGTAGGAGATGCGGAAGGCGCCCATCGTCGTGGTGAGGTCCTGGGCGTAACCCTCCTTGCCGGCGTTGTAACCCACGCCGTAGAAGGCGCCGGGGAAGTAGACGAATGCGCCCGAGTAGCTCAGCCGCTGTTTGTTGTGGTTGTAGATGTTGTCGCCCGAAAAGCGCAGCAGCACGAATTTCTCGGTCGTGAAGTTGCCGTAAATCGAAATGTTCGACGGTGCGGTGACCGAGTCGGTGCGGTCGAGCCGGTAGAGTCCCGCCAGCAGGAATCCGATGCCGAAGCCTACGTCCGAGGAGTAGTTGGGTCCCGGGGCGATGCTCCAGTCGATCTTCTTTTCGAAGGTGCGGTCCACGTTCGAACGGCTGTAATAGTCGATGATGCGGCGGATCAGCCCCGGACGTTTCACCGGAGCGGCGAGGGCTGAAGTGTCGGCCATCCGGACGTGCCTGGCGTTCGGGTGCGCCTCGGCCTGTCCGATCTGTGAAAGCGTAGTTTCGGTCGATGGGAAATTCTCCTTCGAGGTGTCCTTGTTCTGGGCCGACGCGCGCAGCGCGGCTGTCGTCAGCAAAACGGTGAGGAGAAGGAAACAGGTCTTTTTCATGAATTTGGAGCTCGGAGTCGACAGCAAAGATAACCAATATTTCCGGTTGCGCAAAATGAACAATCCCAACCTCCGGAAGTAGTAACGAAACGGGTAAAAATTCCTACCTTTGCGGCAATTCAAACAATTGCCGCCCATGGAAATCGCCGCACCGCAACTGCTCCGGGAGTCAGCAGCGTCCGCTGATCCCGTTCGGATGACCCGTGACGAGGAGATCGCCGACGCTTCGTTCCGCGCTGCGGACTTCGCATCGCTCGACCGCGAGCACCTTTCGGTGCAGGGATGCCTCTTCACGGGCTGTCTCTTCGCGGGGAGCGTGCTTGCCCGTTCGCAGTTTTCGGACGTGGTTTTCCGCAACTGCGATTTCTCGAACGCCGACTTGCTGGGGTGCAGTCTCCACCGCGTACGGTTCGCCGACTGCAAACTTTCGGGAACGAATTTCGCCGAAACCGCGCTCAACCACCTGCTGTTCGAACGTTGCAAGGGCGAGTTCGCCAATTTCGCCTTTTCGCGGCTGCGCACGGTGCGTTTTGCGGGCTGTCCGATGCATGGCGCCGCTTTCGGGGACTGCCGTTTCGAACGTGTCGAGTTTGCGCAGTGCGACCTGACACAGGCCGAATTCTTCGGCACCCGCCTGCGCGGACTTTCTTTCGCCGATTCGGACATCCGCGGCATTCGCGTTCGCGAGATCGGGTCGTTTGAATTGAAAGGATTGAAAATTAGTCCATTGCAGGCTGTTGAGCTGGCCCGTCTGCTGGGCGTCGAAATCGAAGAATAGAGATTTATTCAAAAAAATTACAAATTTTATAAAAAATCTTAATAAAATATTTGGAAGTTTGGTTTCCGCGCACTACTTTTGTCCTGTCTTAAATGATAAAATATTTTAAGAATTAATTAAAATTATTTAGTATGAAAGCAAGGATTAACGAGTGGTTCCGTACCGCCCTGATCATGTTGGGAGAGAGCATCAAACTGCGCGAGATGTAAAATCTCCCTTTCAGTAGACTTAAAAACTTAAACTTCGATAAACGAACAGCCCGGCTTTTGCAAGCCGGGCTGTTTTGTCGTTGCGGGGATCGTCGGTCTATTTGACGCCGATTTTCTTGAGAATGGCCTTCGGAACGGCGTTTTTGTTGACCAGCACGGTCATCGTCTTGTAGGCGACGAACGGGCGCGAGAAATACCAGTAGCCGTCGTAGGGACCTGTCGTGTTCCACGAGTTCTTGACCTTGTAGTAGGGCGTTCCGTTCTGGTCGGTGGCCGTGCCCACGATCTGCATGCCGTGGTCGTCGGTGGTCTCGTAGTTGTCGTAGCCCTTCTGGCGAAGCTCCTGCGTGACGGTGCGCTCCCTGCCGGGTTTGTCGAACTTGTAGAGCGCCTCGTCCTTCTCCTTCTGGGTGAGTTTGCCCCACTTCTCGGCTTCGGTTCCCTGCATGCCTTCGAGGTCGGCTTCAGGGACGATGCCCAGACCTTTGGTGCGGCTGAACCCCTTCTCGCTCACGTCGGTTCCCCAGGAGATCGTGTAACCCTTCTCCAGCGAGTTGTCGATGATCTGCATGAACTCGTCCAGGGGCACGTTCCATACCTTGTCCCAGTTCCAGTTGTCGGGGACCTCCATGGCGAACTCCGTGTAGAAGGGGTGGTGGGTGAACGAGGTGAATTCGATGTAGTCGCCGAGGTCGATCGGCAGCGACGCGGCGAACGACGCCGGGGTGTACTCCCTGCCCCGGTAGGTGAACTTCCCGGGCATCGGGCCGAAATAAGCGTCGAGGATGCCGTTCAGCCCGGCCTGCCAGGCCGTCGTGAGGCGGCTGTCGCTGCGCTTCCCGCCGGCCTTGATCACCGCGTCGGCGTAGGCCTTGATCACGGCGTCGATCTCATCGAAATTGGGTTTGTCGTAGCCGTAGTTCAGTCCCGGATAGACCTCCTCGGGGACGATGCCGTACGCCTCGATGCCGTGCAGCACGTCGTGGGCCTGTCCGCCGACGGCGAGGTTCAGCGAGCCGTGCAGGCGGACGTATTTCACGGCCTTTTCGAAGTAGATGTTGCGCACGATCCACATCTCCGAAAGGTCCAGTTCGGGACCTCCGGCGCGGAGGATTTCGCTTTCGAAGAACGAGAGGGTCGAGTAACACCAGCAGGTTCCGCTGCGGCTCTGGTCCTTGACCGGGGTGACGGGCAGGATTTTGACGTCGGTGAAACGGTAGCCTTCCGGGGCGGCCGTGTCGGGCGTTTGTGCCGCGGCTCCGAGCGCGTAGCAGAGCGCAAGTGCGGCGAGAATCGGTTTTTTCATCAATCGTTCGGTTTTCGGTGTTTGCTTTCTTGCGGGTCGTTTCGCAGTCCCGGTACGGTTTCTCCGTTTTGCGGCCAGACCCTTTTTGTTCCGGAGTCGGTTTTCCGTTTCGCGGCCAGACCCTTTTATCTCGGTACGGTTTTTCTGTTTTGCGGCCAGGCCCTTTTGTTCCGGGGAGGGTTTTCCGTTTTGCGGCCAGACCCTTCCCCTCTTGTCCGGGGCGGTTACTTTTTCGATCCTGCGACGATCTTCAGACAGTCGTCGAGGGTGAGTTCCTCGGGCTTCGCTCCCTTCGGCAGGCGGTAGTTCTTGCCCTTGTAGGCGATGTAGGGTCCGTAGCGGCCGTTCTTGACGAGCATGTCGGCATCTTCGGGGAAACTCTTCAGCGGCGTGTTGGCCGCGGCCGCGGCCGCCTGGTGTGCGCGGACGATCTCAACGGCGCGGTCGTAGCCGATCGTGTAGGGGTCGTCGGTCTTGGCCAGCGACGCGAACGACTTTCCGTAGCGCACGTAGGGACCGTACTTGCCGATGCCGACCATCAGCTCCTCGCCGTCCAGCTGTCCCAGGTCGCGGGGCAGGGCGAAAAGCTCCAGCGCCTCTTCGAGCGTGATCGACTCGATCAACTGGCCCTTCTTGAGCGACGCGAAGCGTCCCTTCTCGCCTTCGTTCCCTTCGATCTCGACCATCGGGCCGTAACGGCCGATGCGCGCCTTCACGATGTGCCCCGTCTTGGGATCGTTGCCCAGAATGCGCACTTCGCGCGTCTTGGCGGTCTGCGTCGTGATGGCCGAATCGACCATCTTGTGGAAGGGACCGTAGAACTCGTCGATCATCTTGTCCCAGGTGATGTCGCCCTCGGCGATGCGGTCGAACTCCTTCTCTACGCTGGCCGTGAAGTTGTAGTCGATGATCGGGCCGAACTGCTCCTCCAGGTAATCGTTGACCACCATGCCGATGTCGGTCGGCGAAAGTCGGTTTTTCTCTTTGCCGTAGTTTTCCGAGAGGGTCTTCGAGGCGATCTTTTCGCCCGTGAGCGTCAGCTGTGCGTAGTTGCGCTTCTGCCCGTCCCTGTTCTGTTTGACGACGTAGCCGCGGTTGATGATCGTGGTGATCGTCGGGGCGTAGGTCGAAGGACGGCCGATGCCCAGCTCTTCGAGGCGTTTGACGAGCGAGGCCTCGTTATAGCGCGCCGGAGCCGAGGTGAAGCGCTCTGTGGCGGTGATCTGCGACGGGAGGACCCGGTCGCCGGCCGTGAGTTTCGGCAGCAGCCCCTCGCCGCTCTCGGCAGCCTGGTCGTCGTCCGTGGATTCGGAGTAGAGGCGCAGGAAGCCGTCGAAACGGACCACCTCGCCCTGTGCGACGAACTGGTTCGAACTGCCCGACATGTCGATGGTGATGGTCGTGCGGTCCAATTCGGCGCAGACCATCTGCGAGGCGACCGTGCGCTTCCAGATCAGGTCGTAGAGCTTCTTCTCGGCGGGCGTGCCCTCGATCTCCTGACGCTCGATGTACGACGGGCGGATGGCCTCGTGGGCCTCCTGCGCACCTTTGGTCTTGGTCTTGTAGTTGAACCAGCGCGAATATTTCTCGCCGTAGAGTTTCGTGATCTCCTCCTTGCACTGGGCCAGCGCCTGCTGCGAGAGGTTCACCGAGTCGGTACGCATGTAGGTGATCAGACCCTGCTCGTAGAGGTGCTGCGCGACGGACATCGTCTGCGATACGGACATGCCCAGCTTGCGGCCCGCCTCCTGCTGGAGCGTCGAGGTGGTGAACGGCGGCGCGGGGTAGCGCTGTGCGGGTTTCTCCTCGGCCTTGGCCACCGTGAATGTGGCGCCGATGCAGCTTTGCAGGAAGGTTTCGGCCTGCGCCTCGGTCTCGAAACGCGACGAAAGTTCGGCCTTGAAGAGCGTCTTCTCCGGGTCTCCGGCGGCGTAGAACTGGGCCACGACACGGAAATAGGCTGCCGAGCGGAAGGCGATGATCTCGCGTTCGCGCTCCACGATCAGGCGCACGGCGACCGACTGCACGCGGCCTGCCGACAGCGCCGGACGTACCTTCTTCCACAGCACCGGCGACAGCTCGAAGCCGACCAGCCGGTCGAGGATGCGGCGTGCCTGCTGGGCGTTGACCAGGTCCATATTGACCGTGCGCGGCTTCTCGATGGCTTCCAGAATCGCCCGCTTGGTGATTTCGTGGAAGACGATGCGCTTGGTCCGGTCGACGGGGAGACCCAACACTTCGGTCAGGTGCCATGCGATGGCTTCTCCTTCGCGGTCCTCATCGGAGGCGAGCCAGACGGTCTTCGACTTGGCCAGCTTCGTGAGTTCGTCGACCACTTTCTTCTTGTCGCCGGGGATTTCGTATACGGGCTTGTAGCCTTCTCCGATATTGATGCCGAGATCCTTCTTCGCAAGGTCGCGGATGTGTCCGAAGCTCGATTTTACGATAAAGTCCTTGCCGAGAAACTTCTCGATGGTCTTGGCCTTGGCGGGGGACTCTACGATTACTAAATTTTCCTGCATTGCTGTTTTGATGGCTTTTTCAGAAAAGCGAAAACCTAAGCATTACACTTAGGTTCCGCAAAAGGGGTTATCTGTTGTTTACTTGATCAGGTTGTACGCCATACTGAAACGGATCGGGGCGTTGTTCGGTTCGGCAGTCCCGGCCTGTGTCGGCATGCCCTGCAACACGCCGAACGAGGTCGTGTAGAGGCTGTACGCTTCGGGTCCGATGTATACCGAGCGGTTCTTGACTTTGTCCCAGTCGATGTTCGCAACCTCGCCGCCCGCATCCGCCTTGGCTTCCATGTAACTGTTCCAGAGCTGCTGCATGTAGCCCGTGATGTCCATTACGTAGCAGCCGCGGCTGCGGTTGATCTTGCCGTTGTAGGCGAGCGTTACCGAAGAACCGTAGTTCTGCTCGTAGATGTAGGCGTAGTCCGAAATCGGCGTCAGCGTCTTGTAATTGGTGTACATGCCCAGCCGCGCCGGGTATGCGTTCATCTGGTCGGTCATGCGCAGGATGTCGCCGGCCGTTCCGTCCGCGATCTTCTCCCACTCGTAGTCGCTGTCGTTGAAGTAGATCGACATGCGTACCTGGCTGAACGCGAGTGTTTTGAAATTCTTGCCGTCGGCATTTCCCTTGGCGATCTCCGCCTCCAGCTCCGCGAAGAACTCCGGGCTGAAGGTCATCTCGGTCACCACGCCGCCCATGCCCTCGACATAGACGAGGGGATTTTCGGGCCGGTTCTCGGCCGTCTCGCGGGCTTCCTCTATGTTTATCCTTCGGGCGATCGTGGCCTCCTCGTAGTCGTGCTTGACGTTGTTTACCGAGACGCTGCCGAATTCCGCGCCGTCTTTGTAGAAGTAGTAGACCATGCCGATCGTGTCCTTGATCAGCGAGGGGTCGTCCTTCACGCGGTTACGTCCGTAGACCGACAGGCCCGAATAGGTCAGTTCCGTGGCGAAGATCGTTCCCTTGCCGTACTCGGTGAGCGGCTTCTCGGGGTTCGGGGCGATGTAAAGTCCCTTGAACGCCTCGACCCAGTATTTCAGGCTGTCGGCGCTGTAAATCGAGTAGTCGCCGGCATACTCGCCCTCCTGAAGCATCAGGCGGCGGATGTATTTTTTACCCGCTTCGGTCGGCTCCAACGTCACGGCCGACGTGGTCGAGGGATATTTGCCCTCGCCGCCGAGCGTGAAGGTGAAGAGCGGCTCGTCGGGGTTGTAGACGCCTTCCGCCACGGGGTCGAAATTGAGGTAGAAGGTCGAGTCGCGCTGCGATTTGTTGGGCGCTATGGGTTTCTCGGTGAGGTATTTGTTGCTGACGACCTCGTAGACCGCGAAGGACTGCTCGGTCACCGAGTCGCGGCCGAAGCTGGTCACCTTGAGCAAGATCTGCGCCGAGTCGAAGATCGGCATGTAGCCGAAGTATCCTGAATCGACCTTGTAATAGTTGACCATCTGCGAAAGGAATCCCGCGGAACGGTGGCCCAGCGTGTCGTTGAGCATCGAACCCATGTAGCCGTAGGTGATGTTCGAACTGACGATCGAATCGGTCTGGAACAGGCGTGTTTCGACGTATTTCTTCGGGTTCAGTTCGTCGGCCCGGGGGAGCTGAACGTATCCCGCCCTCATCTGCTGGTTGTCGGGGATGAGGTTTCCGCCCAGCGTATCGTCCACCTTGGTACAGCCCCCGAGGGTCAGTCCTATCGTGGCAGCCAGCGCTGCAACGGGGAGCAGCATGCGGCGGAAGTTATTGAATCGCTTCATAGAATCGGTTGTAATTATCGAAAAAGTCCTCTGCCTCGGGCGATTGGTATTCGAGCATCGGCTTTCCGCTCGCGCGGGCCATGTCCAATACTTTCGGGTCGACATCCGGGGATGCCGCAACCACTCCGTCGGCATATTCCATAACGAAGCGACAGAGGTTTTCGTATGACGGAGTGTCGAGAATCGCAAGATTTTTGTCCTTGACGCCTTCGCCGGCGATCTTGGCGCCGAATCCGGGATCGAGTTCCCCGGAGAAGCCGTCGCCGTAGAGCGACACCACGACCTTGACGTCGCGGAAGATCGGGTCGTCGGCGAAGATCCGTTTCAGGTAAACGGGAACCACGGCCGTGAACCAGCCGTGGCAGTGCACCACCGTCGGGGTCCAGCGCAGTTTCTTGACCGTTTCCAGTACGCCGCGGGCGAAAAAGATGGCCCGTTCGTCGTTGTCCTGAAAGTAGTTGTCCGCGCCGTCGGTCAGCACCGCCTTGCGCGAGAAGTAGTCGTCGTTGTCGATGAAATAAATCTGTACGCGCGCCGCGGGTATCGACGCCACCTTGATAATCAGCTGGTGGTCGTTGTCGTCGATGATGAGGTTCATGCCCGACAGCCGGATAACCTCATGCAGCTGGTGCCTGCGCTCGTTGATGCAGCCGTAGCGGGGCATGAAGGTGCGGATCTCGTTCCCGCGTTCCTGCATTGCCTGCGTCAGCGCACGGCAAAGCCGGGAACCCTCCGTTTCTGGAAGATAGGGGGTGATCTCCTGACACACGTACAGAATTTTGCTTGCCATGGTTTTGAGGGTTTATATCTGCAAAGGTAGTGAAAAAAAATTAAAGAATGAGCATCGCGTCTCCGTAAGTGCCGAAACGATACCCCTCTTCCTTGGCTACCTTGTAGGCGTTCATCACGGTTTCGTAACCGCCGAAAGCCGCCACCATCATCAGCTGGGTCGAGTAGGGCAGATGGAGGTTGGTCACCATGGCGTCGGCCACGGTGAATTCGTAGGGGGCGAAAATGAACTTGTTGGTCCAGCCTTCCATGGGTTTGATCATGCCGTTGGTCGATACGGCGGTTTCGATCGTGCGCATCACCGTCGTGCCGATCGCCACGACCTTGTGCTCCTGCCGTTTGGCCGCGTTGACCGCTTCGGCGGCGGCCTCCTCGACGAAGAACTGCTCGGAGTCCATCTTGTGCTTCGAGAGGTCCTCGACGTCCACCGTGCGGAAGTTTCCCAGCCCGACGTGCAGCGTCACGAACGTCTTGTCGATGCCCTTGATCTCCATGCGCTTCATCAGGTGTTTCGAGAAGTGCATGCCGGCCGTCGGGGCAGCCACGGCGCCCTCCTTCTCGGCGAAGATGGTCTGGTAACGCTCGGCGTCCTCGGGTTCGACCTTCTCGCGTACCCACTTCGGCAGAGGCGTTTCGCCCAGCGCGAAGAGCGCATGCTTGAACTCCTCGTAGGAGCCGTCGAACAGGAAGCGCAGCGTGCGGCCGCGCGAGGTGGTGTTGTCGATCACCTCGGCCACCAGCAGGTCGTCGTCGCCGAAGTAGAGTTTGTTGCCGATACGGATTTTGCGCGCGGGGTCCACCAGCACGTCCCACAGCCGCAGTTCGCGGTTGAGTTCCCGCAGCAGGAAGATTTCGATTTCGGCGCCGGTCTTCTCCTTGTTGCCGTAGAGGCGTGCCGGGAAAACCTTCGTGTCGTTGAAGACGAACAGGTCCTTTTCGTCGAAATACTCGATGATGTCCTTGAAGATACGGTGCTCGATAGTGCCTTTGGCGCGGTTGATGACCATCAGACGCGACTCGTCGCGATTGTCGGCCGGGTATTTGGCCAGCATTTCGGGTGAAAAGTCATACCCGTACTGCGATAATTTCATAGATGAACGCTCTTTTTTACGTAATGTGGTTCGACATTTTCTGCGTTCGGCGGGGCCTGAAACGCGGTTTTGCCTCTGTCCCGCCTGCCGGAAAGGTTCCGGAAAACAAAGACAGATTATTTTTTATACGCAAAAAAGTCTATTTTGTTTCAAGTTTTTGCAGATTTTCAAGAAATTCGTCCAGCTCATAGGATTTTTCGAGCGTGAAGCCGCCGCTGCGCGTGCGGCGCAGCGAGGTGAGGTGCGCCCCGCTGCGGAGCGCCTGTCCGATCTCGTGGGCCAGCGAGCGGATGTAGGTTCCCTTGCTGCAACGCACGCGGATACGCACCCGCGGCAGGTCGTATTCCACGATCTCCATTTCGTAAATGTTGATCAGCGCCTGGCGTACGGCGACCTCCTCGCCGGCGCGGGCCAGTTCGTAGGCCCGTGTGCCGTCGATCTTCTTGGCCGAGTAGACGGGCGGGGTTTGGAGCCGCTCGCCGGTGAGCGAGGCGAGGGCTTCGGCGACCGCTTCCCGCGTGATGTGCTCCCACGGGTAGGTCCGGTCTATCTCGTGTTCCAGATCGTGGCTCGGGGTCGTGGCGCCCAGCATCACGTCGGCCACATACTCCTTCTCCTCGGCTTGCAGGGCGTCGACGAGTTTGGTGGCGCGGCCGATGCAGACCAGCAGGATGCCCGTGGCCAGCGGGTCGAGCGTCCCGGCGTGTCCGACCTTGATTTTGCGGTAACCCAGCCTGCGGAGCGCGAATTTGATTTTGCGCACCACGTCGGTCGAGGTCCAGCGCAGGGGCTTGTCCACGACGGCGATGTATCCGTCCTCGAAATTGATGCCGCGGAGGTCCAGTGCTTCTTTCATCAGCAGAAATAGCTTGTGATCGACACCAGTCCCGCAACGGTGCAGTAGACGGCGAACCAGATGAGTTTGCCCCGCTTCACGACCTCGATCATGAATTTGCAGGCCAGACATCCCGTGATGAACGATGCGAGGAATCCGGCGATGAGCGGCCCTGCGGCGATACCGGCGGTCAGATCGCCGCTTGTCGCCTGGAGCAGGGTCTCGCCCAGGATCGGAGCCAGCACCATCAGGAACGAGAACTGCGCCACGGCGGCTTTCTTGTTGCCCAGCAGCAGGCCTGTGGCGATGGTCGAACCCGACCGCGAAAGTCCCGGCATGGCGGCGCATGCCTGCGCCAGTCCGATGATCAGGGCGTCGCGGTAGGAGATCGTCTCCTTCTGCCGCGGCTTGGCGTAGTAGGCGAAGGCCAGCAGCGCGGCCGTCACGAGGAGCATCGCGCCCACGACGGCGAGGATGTAGGGTGCGTTGAGCAGGTCGTTGATCCGGTCCTTGAGCAGGAACCCGACGATGCCGATGGGGATCATCGAGAGGACGAGTTTCAGTACGTAGGCCTGCTCTTCGTTGAACCGGCGCGAGAACAGTCCTTTCAGGAGGCGCCAGACTTCGCTCCACAGCACGACGATCGTGCTCAACACCGTGGCGGCGTGGAGCGCCACGTCGAACGTGAGATTTTCTTCGAGTTGTACGCCCAGCACCTCCTTGGCGATCTGGAGATGACCGCTGCTTGAAACGGGCAGGAATTCGGTGATGCCCTGCACGATGCCGAGCAGGATAGCTTGCAGTGTGTCCATTTATTTTTTAGAAAGAGTCTTGAGTTGTCGGCTGTTCCGGTCCGCCGGCCGTTGCCGGGCGGGTCTCCCCGCCGGGACGGCGTTCCGCAACGGGCCGGGAATTACTTGTAACGTCGCATGATCGCATAGATCTCGATGACGAAGCCGCCGATCACGAGGATCGGGGCCAGCGTGATGCGCCTCCACGAGAACATCGCGTAGTTGAATTCGTCGGGCGAGTCGCTGCCTCCGCCGGCCATCAGGACGAAGCCCAAGAGGACGACCGCGAAACCGATCGCCAGCAGGACGTAGTTGCGCCGCGTAAGGGGCATGCGGGGATTTTCCGGTACGGGGTCCTGCGCGTTCTTCTGTTCGTTTTTCATTTAATAAAGGTATATCTTGTTCGACTTCATGTTGATGAATTTGTTGAGGGCCGCAAAGGTGAAAAGCCCCGAGATGATGATGCCGCCCGCAATCATCGAGCCGAGGATGATGGCGATTTTGCCGGCTTCGGCAATGGTCATCAGTTCGGGGACCGCCTCGTTCAGTCCGTAGACGGCCAGACCGAACAAGGCCGAGGCGGCCGTGCCGGCCAGGATTCCCTGCGTGAGGCTGCTTCCGAGAAAGGGCCGCATGATGAACCACTTGGTGGCCCCGACCAGCTTCATCGTGTTGATCAGGTAGCGTTTCGAAAAGATCGCCAGCCGGATGGTGTTGCTCAGCAGGATCAGCGAAATGACCAGCAGCGCGCCGCCGAAGAGCAGCAGTACGAGGCGTATCTTGTTCACCGTGGCGTGCAGCCGCTCGGCCATCAGCGCCGGGTACGATACGCGGTCGACGCCTTCGATGCGTCCGGCGGCGGCGATGAACGAGTCGAGCAGCTCCTTGTCGGAGGATGCCGACGTGAGCGTGAGTTCGAACGAATCCAGCAGCGGGTTCTCCGGCAGGATCTCCTCGAACGAACTGCCGAACATCTTGCGGAACTCCTCCTCCTCGGCTTTCTCCTCCTTGGCGGAGTAGGCGATCGTCGCGACCATCTCCTCGGCGGTTAGGCGTTTGCTGATGGTCTCTTTCTGCGCCTCCGAAAGCCCGTTCTTCAACTCCACGGTGACGGCGATGCTCTCCTGGAGCGTGTCGGCGACCTTCAGCGCCGCGACCATCAGGTAACCCACCGATCCCAGCAGGAACAGCACGAGCGTGATGCTCACCGTCGACACGATGTAGGAGTTGCGGACCTTTCGCTTCAGTCTTTTATCGTCTTTCATGGCGTTTGTCGTGATAATGGCAAATTTCGGGCTTCCCTTGTTGCCGCGAATCGGAAATAGGCCGGCTGTGTCCGATCCGCAACCCCTGCGCGAAACCCGAAATTTTACGCACGCTGACGATAAACGGGTTTGCGCGGGTCGCCCTTTTTATTTCTCTTTTTCCGTTCTTTTTCTAAAACAATAGGCCAGCGCCGCGACGGCTCCCAGCAGGATCGCGAGCGACGCCGCGAGCGTCACGCCTTCGACGGCCGTCCAGCCCGGTGCGCGGAACCGCCATTCGACGGTGTGCGTGCCGGCGGGCAGCGTCATCGCCCGCAGGACGTAGTCGGCCCGGAAGTAGGGGCTTTCCTCGCCGTCGACATAGGCCTTCCAGCCCTGGTCGTAAAAAATCTCCGAGAACACCGCCACCGCCTCTTCGGGGAGCGTGTATTCGTATTTGAGGTAGTTCGGGCGGTACTCCGTGAGCTCGATCCGGGCGGAGGCGTAGATGCCGAGGGGCATGGGCCGCGATGCGCTCTTCGCCGGATTCTGCCCCGACACCACCGCTGTCGTGCGGAGGTCCGTCTTGCCCAGCAGGTCGATTTCCGCCTGCGCCGAGGGGGCGTAGATGACGCTGTCGACGAACCACGCCGCTCCGAAGGCCGTCGTGCGGCGCTGCGCTTCGGGCTGCCCCTCCTTGCCCGGAACGATCAGGTAGCGCGTGTTGAGCATGTCGAGCACTCCGTCGTCGGCGTTGGAAAGGTAACGGTCGATCAGATCCTGGTAGCGGGCCAGCTTCGCCCCGTGGTAACCGCCCACCGAGCGGTGGAAATAGGAGGTCGTGGCGTCGTTGAAGGGGCTGACCGTGAGGTTCAGCACCCGGTAGCCCGGGTCCTTGTCCTGCATGATCGCCTTGTCGGCCGCCGAGGCCGTCACCTGGTTGCGGCGCGGCGAGACGAAATTCTCCGACGAGAGGAACCGCAGGTCGACCGGCACGAGGTCCAGCAGCATCACGCCCGCGAGCAGGCCCGTCAGTACGTATCGGTTGATCCGGCGCAGGGCGAACAGCGCCACGCCGCCCGCCGCCAGCAGGATCATCACGAGCGAACGCCATGCGTCGGTCCGCATCATCGCCGCGCGGTCGGCGGCCATCGCGTCGGCCGTCGCTTCGGCCCATTCGATGTCCATTCCGCGGTCGATGTACGACCGCATGTTGTTGCTTTCGAAGATGTGACGGAACGTATCGGTCATATAGTCCGCGCTTTCGGCGCGTCCGAAGTCGAAGAGCGAACCTCCGGCGACGGCCAGCAGCAGGCACGCTCCCCCGGTGATTCCCGCAGCCCATGCCAGCGCGCGCAGCAGCCGTTCGCGGGGAATCTCCCCCTTCCAGAGCCGCATCAGGGCCAGCGCTCCCAGCAGCGGCACGGCCCATTGCACGACGACGAGCGTCATCGAGACGGTGCGGAATTTATTGTATCCGGGCAGGTATTTGAACGCGAATTCGGTGAACCCCATCAGGTTGCGGCCCCAGGCCAGCAGAATCATCACGACGCATGCGGCGATGATCCACCATTTGTTGCGCCCCCGGGCCAGCGCGATGCCCAGCGCGGCGAGGAACACCGCCGCGGCGCCCAGATAGGTCGGGCCGCCCGTGTAGGGCTGCGTGCCCCAGTAGGCCGAGAGCTGCTGCGCCGCGCCGCGCAGACCGTAGTCGTTCAGCACGGCCGCCGTCTGTCCGTCGGCCGGGAAGGTCGTGCCCGATTCGCGGCCCATGAAGTCGGGTACGAGCAGGTTGAGGGTCTCGGCCTTGCCGTAGCTCCACGCCGTCGCATAGTCGAGCGCGAGGCCGTTTTTCGAGGTTTCGGCCGTCGCGGCAAGCTCCGATCCGCCGCGGATGGTCTCCTTCGAGTGGCGGGCCGTGTACCACAGGGGCGAGAAATTCGATCCTACGGCCAGGATGCCCGCCGCGACGAGCGCCGCGGTGCGCAGGGAAAAATCGCGCAGGCGTCCCTCCCTGAAAGAAAGGATTCCTTCGCTGATCCAGAATGCGGCCATCGCCACGAGGAAATAATAGGTGATCTGCGGGTGGTTGGCGCCGATTTCGAGCGACGCCGCAAGCCCCGTGAGCGCCGCGCCGCACCAGACGTTACCCCGCAGGGTCATCCACGCGCCGCTCATCATCAGCGGAGCGTAGACCAGCGCCCACATTTTCGTGACGTGCCCCGCGCCGATGATCAGCAGGAAGTAGGTCGAAAGCCCGTAGGCCAGCGCCGCGACGATGCCCACCCACGGGTTGATCCCGACGATCAGCAGCATGAGCCACATCGAGACCATGGCGAAAAACAGGAATCCGGCGGGCGTGTCGATGATCTTCACCACCTGTCCGACGGTCCGCTTCACCAGCTGGGCCGGATAGGCCACGTTGATCAGGTAGGCCGGCATGCCGCCGAACATGCCGCCCGTCCACTGCGGGTCTTCGCCCGTCGCGGCGCGCATGTCGCTGATATCCTTGGCCATGCCTTCGTATTGGATGACGTCGTGCTGGGGCAGCGCTTCGCCCCGGAACTGCGGGGCGAAATAGGCGGCGCTCACCACGAAAAAGAGTGCGAAGGCCGCCAGGGCCGGCAGCAGTTTTGATCTTATAGTGTTCGAAAAATCCATTCCAGCGTGTCTTAACCGATTGCCAAAGGTACGAAAAAACATTGACAGTCCGTGTCTTCATTGCGAAAAATGACTATCTTTGCGGATATGATTACACTCGATGACATCCGCAAACCCGTGACTGCGGAACTGGAGGCCCTCGACGAATTCGTAGACCGCCAGTTCACGGCCGAGGGGGAGCTGCTCTCCGATATGCTGCGTTACGCCCTTTCGGCGCGCGGCAAAGGCATCCGTCCCATGCTCGTCATGCTTTCGGCGGCGATGAACGCCCCGGTGAAAGGGGCCGCCGCGGGCCGCAGGTCCTGTCTGGCCGCCATGCTGGTCGAAATGATCCACGTCGCGTCGCTGATCCACGACGACGTGATCGACGAGGCCGACATGCGCCGCGGCAAACCCTCGGCCAACGCCCGCTGGCAGTCGCACAAAGCCGTGATCCTGGGTGATTACATCCTTGCCAAAAACATGAACATAGGCTTGCAGAGCGGGCAGTTCGACCTCGTTACGCACGTCTGCGGGTCGATGGCCGCGCTGTGCGAGGGCGAGGTCCTGCAGGACGAGTGCGCCGCCAACAGCACGATGACCCGCCAGGCCTACCTCGACATCATCTATAAGAAAACCGCGAGCCTTCTGGGCGTCAGCGCGTCGGCCGGGGCGCTGGCCGTGGGCGCCACGCGCGACCGGGTGGCCACGATGCGGCGTTTCGGCGAAGCCGTGGGCATGGCCTTCCAGATTCAGGACGACATTCTCGACTATACCCCGACGGCCCACACGGGCAAACCCGCCAACAACGACCTGCGCGAAGGGAAAATCACCCTGCCGCTGCTGTCTGTGCTCGACCGCGCTTCGGATTCCCGCCGCAGGGAGCTGCTCGAACGGCTCTCCCGCTGTCACGAGAGCGACGAGGAGGTCGAGTACCTGCGCTCCACGGTTGAGAACGAGGGCGGCCTCTCTTTCGCCGCCGAGGTGATGCAGGGCTACATCGCCCGCGCCGTGGAGATGCTCTCCGACTATCCCGATTCCGAATACCGTTCGGCGCTGGTCAACCTCTGCGCCTACATCGCCGAACGGGACCGATGACCCCCCCCCGAAACTTATTAACCTAAACATTGATAGATTTTATGGAACAAAAGAAAAATTACACCTTGCCCATCGTCATGATGTTCTTGCTCTTTGCAATGATCTCCTTCGTGACGGGACTTTCGAATCCGCTGGGCGTCATCGTGAAGAATCAGTTCGCCGTGGCGAACTGGATGTCCCAGCTGGGCAACTTCGCCAACTTCATCGCCTATGCCGTGATGGGCATTCCGGCGGGCATGATGCTCAAGCGCATCGGCTATAAGAAGACGGCGCTTGCCGCCGTGGCCGTCGGTTTCGTCGGCGTGGGCATCCAGTACCTTTCGGGCATTGCGGGCAGCTTCCCGGTCTATCTGATCGGCGCTTTCGTTTCGGGCTTCTCGATGTGTATGCTGAACACGGTCGTGAACCCGATGCTCAACACGCTGGGCGGCGGCGGCAAGAAGGGTAACCAGCTGATCCAGTTCGGCGGCTCGCTCAATTCGATTTCGGCGACCATCGTTCCGATCCTCGTGGGTTACCTGATGGGTAACGCGGCCAATGCGACGATCAGCGACGCGGCTCCCGCGCTGTGGATCGCCATGGGCATCTTCGCCGTGGTGTTCTTCGTGCTGGCGGCGGTCCGCATTCCCGAACCCTTCGCGATCCAGGACGCCAAGAGCGAGAAGAAGGACAAGCACAGCGCCATGTCGTTCCGTCACTTCGTGCTGGGTACGGTGGCTATCTTTATCTATGTAGGTGTCGAGGTGGGCATTCCCAACTTTATGAACCTGTTCCTGACCTCCACGCCCGACGCGGCGACCCCCGGTATCGGAATGGCTGCTGCTGCGGCCGGTTCGCTCGTGGGCACTTACTGGTTCCTGATGATGTGCGGCCGTCTGATCGGCGGCGTCATCGGCGGCAAGGTCTCGAGTAAGGCGCAGCTGACGGCGGTTTCCGTCGTGGCGCTGGTCTTCGTGCTGCTGGGCATCTTCGCTCCGATCGACACGATGGGCCGCATGCCGGTGTTCACGGGTACGGGCTTCGCCATGATCGAGGTTCCCATCGGCGTCATGTTCCTCACGCTGTGCGGTCTCTGCACGTCGGTGATGTGGGGCGGCATCTTCAACCTCGCCGTCGAGGGACTCGGCAAATACACCTCCATGGGCTCGGGTATCTTCATGGTGATGGTTTGCGGCGGCGGTATCCTTCCGCTGATCCAGGGCTATGTGGCCGACATCTCCAACTACCTGTCGAGCTACTGGGTGATCATCGCCGGTCTGGCCTACATGCTCTTCTATGCGCTCGTAGGTTCGAAGAATGTCAACAAGGATATTCCCGTAGAGGATTAATTCCCGATTTTAGAGGGCGTTTTTGCTCTTGCTCTCGTGCGGCGCGAATGGGACGTACTCCGGTACTGCCCGTCCGCGCCGCACTCGTTCGAGCGCCAGCTGGCATCTTTGCGGTCAAAAGCGCCGGAACGCTTTCCGCTCCGTTCATCACGGTGGGGCGGAACTATATCGGGCATTTCGAAAATTCCAGTCCAAAAACAGGAAATTTCAAAGTTCAGCCTTGAAATATCGACAAAAAAGTGGCAAAAATAAAAGACCCTTTAAACCGAGTTTAAAGGGTCTTTGTTTGGAATGTCATTGCAAGTTCGTTATACTTGCAATAAATTGGGGTTAGTCACACCATTTTACAACGGGAATATGGTAAGGAACAATTTTAATAGCACGGTCATCGCCATTTGTCATTGTTTCTATCGCTTCGTGCAACCACCGCAGAGTAACCATAGCTTCCGCGACATCCGAACGGCCCATATTTTCAGTGTCGCTCAAAATATACTCTGTAAGTGTGAAATAAATCAGTTTTAAATGTTTAGCGGCCGCTTTCGGATCGAGGTAGTCGGTTAGACATGCGACCAGTTCGTCGAAATTGTACTGATTAGCAAACTGCGCAACTTGTGCGGCATCTCGTTGATAGGTAAACATAGCTTATAAGATTTAGGAAATGAAAAAAAGCCACTCTAAGGTGTCCTACGCTCTTATAAGAAAGCGCTGGGGCGTTTCCACTACCCACACCATAAGTGGCTATAATTCTGTGATTTGTTTTTGCAAAAGGCATGACTTATAAGATTTAGGATATGCAAATATAGTAAAAGAGACGGAATAAAATACAAAGTTTATCAAAAAATCGGATTGCCAAGGGTTGAAAATAATTTGTATATAGGTTATAAACAATTTTTTGCCATGGCGCATATATGAAGGATATTTGTGCTATCCAAATACTTTTACATGACATACACATTTATCATCTCCGACGAAAGCGTCAATGCGGACGGCTTTGTTATTCAGACAAAGGGCATCCGCACGGAACGTTTTAAAAAGGATCCCGTGATGCTCTACATGCACGCACGGGAAAAAGGCGTTATAGGCCGCTGGGACAACATCCGGACCGAGGGTTCGCAATTGATTGCCGACGCCGTATTCGACGAAAATAACCCGCTCGGAAAAGAGGTTAAAGAGCGTGTAGACGGCGGCTTTCTGCGCTCGGCGTCTATCGGCCTGTCTGTTCTCAATTACGAGAGGATCGACGGCGTAGACACCGTAACGGACTGCGAACTGACCGAGGTGTCGATCGTCGATATCCCGTCCAATCGGAACGCCGTCAAACTGTTCGACAAAAGGGGGCTTATCGTATTGAGCCTTAAAGAATCGGCAGACGGGGACAAAGACCTGCGTACGCAACTGATCGAGGTGCTGAAACTGCCTGCAACAGCGACGGATGGGGTGATCATAGAAACCGTAACAGCCCTATCCGGTAATGCAGGCCCGGCGGAACCCGACACGGAAAAGGCCCTGCGGCTGGGGTATGTCGAATCGTCGCAGCTCATGCTCCTGAAACACATGGCACGGACCGACAAATCGGCATTCCGCAAGTTCATGCAGGACAAGGAGCAGGCCGCGGCGGTGGATATAGACAAAGAGTTGAAACAAGCCGTCAACCTCGGTAAATTCGGTATGCCAGACCGTGTGTATTCGAGCATATCGGCAAACAGTTGGGTGTCAAGGCTCTGAAGGAGGTCCTCGAAGTCATGCCCGAAAAGGTGTCGTTTGCGGCTTTCTTCGGCCCGAACCGCAACGACATGACCAACCGGGCCAACTGGGGACTGAAAGAATACCGCAAATACGATCCGCAGGCATTGAGCGATGATCCGGAGTTATACGCCCGCCTGCGGGAGAAAGAATACGGGGAAGAACAGGAACCGTATCATAACCTGGCCTATTACCGCAAACATAACCCCGAGTATCTGGCACAACATCCCGACCAATACGAGCGGTTGCTTGCCCGCGAACGTAAAAACAAGTAACGAACAATCAATTACAAATACAATATTTATGGCATTAAACAGAGAGGTCTGGATAGACCAGGTAAAAGAGGGTTTCTACCCCGACGACAGTTTCCTGCAAAAGGCGACGGACTATTCGCAGTTCGTGGATCACAACCGCCTGCACATCGCGTCGGCGGGTATCGACCCGAAGGTTTTGGTCAATAATACGACCTATCCTATCTCGGTGATCGGGCGTGATGACGAGGACAACGAAATCCGGCTCGACAAGTTCGAGACCGAAAACACCATCGTCCGCCGCCCCGAAGCGCTGGAGTACAGCTACGACAAACTCGAAAGCGTTATCGGCCAGCACCGTTCGACGCTCCGGGCAAGTGTGGCGACGAAAGCCGCGCACGCTTATGCCCCGGCGGAAGATACCGAAAACACTCCCGTAATTATCACGACGGGCGAAAGCATCACGGGCCGCAAGCGGTTGCGGTTTGCGGACATCCTCGCGCTGAAAGAGCGTTTCGACGATGTGGACGTACCGCTCGATGAACGTTATCTCGTGTTGCATCCGAAGCACGTTTCCGACCTGCTGCTCGAAGACCTCAAACTCTTCAAGGATCTGACGAGCATCAAAGACGGCGAGCCGCTGAAATTCGCCGGGTTCGGCTGTTACGCTTTCTCGCGCATGCCGACGTACCGCATGATGGACGGCGTGCTGAAAAAGGTCGCATTCGGAGCGGCAGCGGCCGAGGGAGACAGGTTCGCCTCGTTCGCGTTCTACGCAAAGGAGGTGATGAAAGCCGACGGAGATATTCACATGTACGCCACGGAGAACGACCCCAAAGAGCGTGTGACGATCGTAGGTTTCGACAAACGGTTCGTAGCATTACCGATCCGCGGCAAGGGCATCGGCGCGATTGTCAGCGCATCCGTTTAAAGGGCCTTTAAACCCGCTAAATTTCGTGTATTATGGCATACAACAATAAGAACTACCTCGAAAAGATAAAACAGGCCGTAGAGGTGACAAAAGCGCACTATGAACCGGGGCGGCAGGATCGGAATCATCGGTGGGTATGGAACAATTATATTTATGATATGTTTCATGTCGGATATATCACATATCTGTCCTGGTTGCGCCGGGACCCTGATTATAGCGCTTATATCAAGCGGTTAAAAGCCGAACGCAGGGCGGATATGGAAGCGCGAAAGGCCGAGAGGATGAAGAACCCCCGCAGGGCACGCAGAACACCCGCGCAGCACCGGGTTAGAAAGGTGTCCTGACCTGTTCCCTGAAGACTGCGAAACCCGAACAGTTGCCGCCCGTCGATCATTTCGGCGGGCGGTATTATTTTCTATTCCAAAACTCCGGAAAACGTGGTCAATGAAAAGGGCCACTATTTTGACCACAAACGAAAATTCCGAAAAACGTGGTCAAATACAGAATATCAGCCAGCAAAAAATCAATACCAAAACTCCAAAAAACGCCTACAATTTAAACGTAGGCAAAATTGTAGGCCTAAATGTAGGCAAACGAAAACTCCAAAAAGCGCCTACAAATACAGACTATCGAATCACCAAAAAACAATACCAAAACTCCGAAAAACGCCATGTTTTCAAAACATAGCAAAGAGCATGGCGAAAAGCATGGCAAACGAAAACTCCCAAAAACGCCATGCTTTAAGGAGAAATTTTACTTACCAAAATTCCTTATCAAATACAGAATACCCGAAAGGCGTAGATAGCATTCGTTGAATGCAGATTGGTTGCTAACAGGTCGGGGAGAAATTTTGCTTACCGAAGTTACGAAAAGAGTGTAATTTATTGGAAATGAGCGTAGGTTAATTGCTCTTG